>Ga0209164_1000022_pt1 | contig 472171 bp, 450 predicted proteins | sample MTBNYHSulfiMetaG_FD_187458 | JGI IMG/M metagenome (GOLD analysis project Ga0209164, IMG submission 187458) | Enrichment culture microbial communities from rom New York Harbor, USA that are MTBE-degrading - MTBE-NYH (New York Harbor Sulfidogenic)... | ecosystem: Environmental > Aquatic > Marine...
TCAGCTCCTTGGGGTTGCACGTCACCCCGCCCTTGCCTCCGCCCAGCGGCAGCTCCACCACCGAGCACTTCCAGGTCATCCAGGCCCCCAGCGCCCTCACCGTGTCAATCGTCTCGTCCGGGTGCCACCTCAGTCCGCCCTTCGTCGGACCCAGGGCCCAGTTGTACTGAACCCGGTAGCCCCTGTATATCTTCACCGAACCGTCGTCCATCCTGACCGGAAGAGTGAACTGGTACTCCTTCATCGGCCAGCGCAACAGCTCGTGCGTCGCCTCGTCCAATCCCAGCCGCTCAGCCGCATCGTCCAGCTGCGCCTGGGCCATCCTGAAAGGATTGTACTCACCTGTGGACACGAAAGAATCCTCCCGCCGTCGATGACGGCAATGCAGGACCGTCCTTCATCCGGCATGAAAATCCCAGGGTCAGGCCGGGCCTGCGTCTTCTTCGGTTATGGGACCTGATCGTCGGCACCGCCCCTGACCCGAGCCTAGGGCGAGACCGGCTGGGACGTTGCTCCGTCCCAGCCGGTGATCAGGTACGGCGATCCCGGCGCTTGATCAAACCAGCCAGCGGCCCCGGCCTTGAATCAAAGCCGGCGCCCCCGGTTCGACCTCAGAGCCGCGTCATAAAATCCTCAGCCTATTTTCGAGTCAACGAAAGTAAGAGTCTCATCGATCACCTTGAGACCCTCACGCAACTGTTCCAGGTTAATGACCAGAGGCGGCGCCAGGAAGATCCAGTTCCAGCGAACCTGCGTAGAGACGCCGCCGCGCAGCAGCCGCCCGTTGATCTCCTTGGTCAGGGCCCCGTCCGCGCCCTTGGCGTTCCAGGGGATGAGGGGCTCCTTGGTCTGCCTGTCCTTGACCAGGTCAATGGCCGCGAACAGACCCTTGCCCCTGACGTCCCCGACGCAGGGGTGTTTCTGCTTGAGGGCCTCGAGCTCATGCAGGAGCTCCCCGCCGAGCTTGCGGGCGTTCTCGACCAGGCCCTCCTCCTTGTAGACATCCAGGCACGCGGCCGCCGCTCCGCAGGCCAGCGGGTGAGCGTTGTACGTCAGGCCGCACCAGAGCATTTTGTCGCGGAAGTGCTCCCAGATCTTCTTGCTGACGGCCACGGCCCCCATGGGCACGTAGCCGCAGGTCAGGCCCTTGGCCATGACCATGATGTCCGGGACGACCCCGAAATTATCGATGCCGAACCAGGCCCCGGTCCGGCCGAAGCCGGACATGACCTCGTCGGATATCAGCATCACGTTGTTCTTGTCGCAGATTTCGCGCAGGCGCTTGTAGTACTCGGTCGGCGGCACGAATATGCCGTTGGAGCCGGTGATGCCCTCCACGATTACCGCCGCCACGGTGCTCGGCTCCTCGTAGGCGATGACGTCCTCGATCTCCTTGGCGCACTGAATGCCGCAGCCCGGATAGGTCTGCCCGTAGGGGCAGCGGTAGCAGAAAGGATCCCTCACGTGCACCACGCCCGGGATGCCGGGCTCCACCGGAGGCCGCCGGGGATCGCCGGTCAGGGAGATGGCCCCGTAGCTGGCGCCGTGGTAGGACAGGTAGCGGGCGATTATCTTTTGCTTCCCGGTGAAGAGCCTGGCTATCTTGATGGCGTTCTCGTTGGACTCGGCGCCGCTCAGGGTGAAGAAGAAGTAATCCAGGTCGCCTGGCGTGATCTTGGTCAGGCGGGCCAGCACCTCTGATCTGGAATCCAGAGCGAACCCCGGCCCGCAGTAGGCGGCTTTTTCGGCCTGCTTCTTGATCGCGTCGATGACGCGGGGGTGGTTGTAGCCAATGTTAAGGTTCATCAACTGCGAGGACATGTCCAGATAGCGCTTGCCCTCGCTGTCCCAGAAATAGACTCCCTGGCCGTGATCGAAGACCAGCGGGTTCAGGGCCCCCTGTACGGACCAGGAATGGAGGTGGTGTTCCCTGTCTATTCTTTTGATTTCCTCTGCTTCCATTGCTTCCTCCTGATGAACTTGTTTAGGCCCGGCTCCCGGGGCTGAAAGATGGGCCAGTTGGTGCTCCAACTATTTAATCATTAGCTCAGCCCTTCAGGCCGGCCTGGAACCCTGAGGGCGCCCGTCTCGCGAGACGAGGCCCTGGGGGGGTATGAGATTGATCACGAACTGCAGCAACCTGGACAGACGTCTTTCCACTATCCAGATCGCCTCCTTCATTTCCTGGAAGGAGACCTCTGGCTGGCCCTTTTTCAGGGCCAGGGTCGCGGCCTCCCCCTCCAGAACCTGGGCGGCCAGAACCACGAGAAAACTCTCCGCGTCCACGGGCAGATTAGTAGACTCCGGTCCGAAGCGCCCCTGCCTTTCGGTGAGCTCTCTCAGGTAACTCTCTTCGGCCCTGGCCGCCTGGGGGGCGATCCGGCAGAAGTCCCTGGCCGGTCCGGCCCCGTTGGCCGCGCTATCGCTCACGGCCATCGCTCCTCTCGAGCGCCGCTTCTCGGCGGCCGAAGCCTCGGAGAAGAGCCGGACCAGGCTGGGCCGGCAGATACCGAAAGTCTCCGTCAGGCCCGCCTGGTCGATAAAGAGAGCGCCTGATTCCGGCGACCGCCTGGCCCGGCAGGTCAAGGCGCTGAAATAGACGGGCAGGACGTCGTAGAAGAGACATTCCATTCTCTGTCGCGGGGTCAAAGACCCCGGGCCGACCTGCCCGACCAGACCCCAGATCTGGTCTTTCGCCTTTATTCGGGTGGGCCAGTCGGAGTGAATGATCGCCCCGGCCGAATAGAGCAACGGAACCGGGGGCCGCTTGGTCGGGCCGAGGTAGGCCCCCAGAACATCCAGAAAACGCCGACTCTCGAGTCGGGTCAGGGTCAGGTCCGCCCCGGCCAGATACTGCCTGTCTATCATTCTCGCCCCGGCGGCGTTGACGCCGGGACAGTGCTCCAGGCACCAGAGCACCTCTCCCTTCCAGTCCAGGTGGATCTGAAGGGGGTAGAGCCGGCAGAGCAGAGGCCGGGAGGTATAGACGCTGCAGCGTCCCCTTTCGTTCAGGAACAGGCAGGCCCGGTTCACGGTCTTGAGGCGGTAGGGGAAAACCGGGTGCTCCCTGGGTTCGGCGAAGTCCAGTCCTGGCCGGCAGCGGCTCAGCCTTTTCCGGTCGCTCTCGGTCAGGGCCACTCCTTCCGCCCGTCGGCAGCAGGCGTCGCAACTCTCAACGCAGCCGAACGAGGCGTCGGAAAAAGAGGCGGCCGGATCGGCGGGCGGCCTGGCTTCCCTCTGGTACTGATCTTGGCCGACTTGAGCGAGCATTCCCCGGCCTCCGGCCTCAGCGCCCTCTGAACCGGCCGAGAAGCCCCCCTACGGGAACAATGTGCCTGCCGAACATCAAAGCCTCCGGATCCAGGCCCAGGGCCAGTCCGATAAGCTGAGGCAGGTGAAATACGGGCAGATTGATGCTGGTCTTCAACCTCTTTTCGGCCTCGGGCTGGTAGCCGTCCAGCATGGTGAAGCAAAGGGGACAGGGCGTGACCATGCATTCGGCGCCGGCTTTCTTGGCCTCGAGAAGGTAGCGACCGGTCAGGGCAATCGCCAGCTCCTTGTCGTAGGGCAGATTGTGGAAGCCGCAACACTTGGTTTTACCGGGATAGTTCACGGGCATGGCTTCCAGAATACCGATCACGTCCTCGAGAGAGTGCGGCTCGTCCGGGTCTTCAAAGCCGAGAGCCTCCTTGGGTCTGAGAAGGTGGCAGCCGTAGAAGGGGGCCACCTTCAGTCCCGAGGCGGTTTTGCTAATCCGCTCCGCCAGCCTCTCCAGGCCCAGGTCACTGAGCAGCAGCCAGAGGTAGTGCTTGACCTCCACCCGGCCCTCGTACTTCAGGCCCATCCCGGCCAGAATCCGGTTGGCTTTCTCTCGCACCTCGCCGTCTTCCTTCAGCCGTTTGTTGGCCTGGGAGAGCATCAGCTGACAGGTATTGCAGACGGTCATCAGGACTTCACTCTCGCGCTCGGCCATGGCCAGGGTTCTGGCGTTGAGGGTGTGGAAGAGATCGGCATTATTCAACTTCAACTCGACCGATCCGCAGCAGGTGGCCTCTCGGAGGTCCTTGAGCTGAAAACCGAGGGCCTGGGCGGTTCTTCTGGTGGAGGCGTCGAGCTCCTTGGTCGTGCTTTGGGGGGAGCATCCCGCGAAATAAGCGACGTTCATTACTTTTCTCCAGTTTCTTTCGCGATCAGCCGGACCTCGCTAATCTTGTTCAGCCGCTTGCTGCCGAGGCTGATCTTCCCTTTAGAGAAGAATCTGAGACCGATGCCCATGTTGGACAGAAGGCCGCCCAGGCTCGAGGTTCGTCTCATCAGGATAGACGGATTGACCAGCCCGTTGGTGACGACCAGGTCCTTCCAGACCTCGTTGTACTTGGCGTAGCCGGTCTTCTTGCTGACCACGAACTTCTCTCTGATTTTCTCAATGGCGCCCTCGAGCACGCCGATCTCCACCGGGCAGGCGTTGACGCAGGAGTAGCAGGAGACGCAGTGCTGGAACCCGGCCTGCGCGGCGTCGGGCAGGCGATCCAGCCCATCCCGGGGATCGAAGAGACGGCGGGCCAGCTGGACCAGGGTGGTCGGACCCGCGAAACCAGGCCACTTGAGGCCATTGACCGGACAGGCATTCATGCAGGAGAAGCACTCGATGCACTGATTGAGCGGCCGGACCGTGGCGAAGTCGCGCGGAAAGAGTTTCTCCGGCTCTTTGGCGGGCGGCTTGTCCCTTTGCAAAAAGGGGCCGATCTCCTGAATGCGCTCCTCGTATTCCGCCGTTTCCACCACCAGGTCCCGGATAACCGGCAGATTCGGCGAGGGCTCCAGGACCATCTTCTCCTTGGCCTCGGCCATGCAGGCCAGGACCGGTTTGCCGTTGACCATGAGCCCGCAGGAACCGCAGCGCCGCCGGCGGCAGCAGTAGCGGAAGGCCAGCGAAGGATCCAGGTTCTCATGGATGTAGAACAGGACATCCAGGACCCTCATCCCGGGGTCGTGAGGGACCTCGAAGGTATCATAGTGGGCCTCGGCATCGATGGTCGGATCGTACCGGAATATTTTTGCGGTTACCTTTTCCATGGTCATCAATCCTCCGTGGGCCTGACGTAGGTCAGCTCGATGGGAACCGCTTCCAGGTTGATCCGGCCATCTTCCTTGCGGACCACGAGGTGCTTCAGCCAGTTTTTATTATCCATCTCCGGATAATCATCCCTCATGAACAGCGTTCTGGTCTCCTTCCTCGTCATGGCCGCCCTGAACATGATCTCGGCGACGAGGAAGAGGTTCTGCATCTCCAGGGCGTTCCGCCACTCCAGGTTGAATCTCCTGGTCTTGGAGGAAGGACTCAAACGCCCATTCTTTTCGTCCCTCAATTTCAGGACTTCCTCCAGCCCGGCCTCGAGGTCCGCCTGGTTCTTGATCATCTGGAAGCGCCGGCCCATGATCGCCTGGAGTTCCCTGAGGACGTCAACGGGGCGCAAGTCAGACTCCAGCTCCAAGGGCTCAAAGACGCGCTTCCTCTCGGCCTCGATCTGGTCGGCCAGCCGGTCGAACGAAACCAGGGTTTTTTCCTGGGCCCGCTCGGCGGCATACTCGCCGGCCCTCTTGCCGAAAACCAGGGCGTGGCCGGTGCCGCGGCCGGGAATGCCGTCGTTGCCGTAGATGGCGGCCACGGCGCTGCCGGCGGCGAAGAGACCCGGAACAGTGGACTCGCAATGCTCGTTGATCCTGATCCCGCCCATGGTTTCGTGAATGGCGGGCCTGATCGGGATCAGCTCCTTGGTGATGTCAATGCCCACCGTCTCCATGCAGAAGACCAGGTCGTTTATCTTGCTCTTGGCCGCCTCGTAAGGCAGGTGGCGGAGATCGGCGTAAAGGGTGTCTCCTTCCTCTCCGCCGCCCCGACCTTCTCTTATCTCGGTGTGCAGGGAGCGGGCGATGACGTCCTTGGTGGCCATTTCGAGGTTGACCGGGTCATACCGCTCCATGATCCGCTCGCCCTTGGCGTTGAGGATATGAAGCGTGTCGTCACCGACCTTGAACAGGGTTGGAACCAGGATGCCCCTGAAGGTCCGCGGATAGGCCGGCGTGGTGACGTATATGGCGAACTCCATGTTCATCAGTTCGGCCCCGGCCCGGAAGGCCGCGGCCATGCCGTCGCCGGTTCCCTCCGGAGGAGGGGTGACCACCGGAAAGACCTGGTGGTGCGATCCGGTGGACATGACGACCGACTTGGCCCCGATGGTCAGAAATTCCCCGTTCAGGTAATCCAGGGCGCAGACGCCCGCCACCTGTCCGTCGTCCAGGAGCAGGCCGGTGACCATGATGTCTTCCAGGAGCCGGATCCGGCGCCGTCTCACCTCTGACCTGAGGGAGTGAATCATGTCCACGCCGCCCTGGCGCATCCAGGTGGACAGAGTTCTCGGCTTGGAGTGGCCGGCTCCGAGATAGGGATCGACGTCACCATTCTCTTTCCGATTCCACATCAAGCCGTACCTCTCCATCTCCAGGCATCTGTCGAGAAGCTCGTCGATCATTATCTTGCAGAGCTTCTGGTCCGCCAGATACCCACCCACTTCGATAACGTCGTGGAGGTGGAGCTCTCGGCTGTCATCCGCTTCTCCCCACGGGCCGACCGCGGCGCAGTGGTAGGAGCAGACTCCGGCGTTCATCTTGCCCAGTTTGCCCTTGAGGGCTATCAGGACCTTGGCTCCCTTATCGTGAGCTTCGATGGCCGCGCGCATGCCGGCCAATCCAGCGCCGATTACCAGAACGTCAGTTTCCAATTTCTTGATGTCCGTCATCTTCCTCATCTCTCCAATCACTACCGGTTTCCCCGGGCTCCCCGCCTCAAGACTTTCCCGGACTTGGCCCCCATTATTTTTCCCTGATCCACGGCGATTTTGCCGTTGACCAGAACCCAGCGTATTCCTTCGGGCGGGCGGTCCGGTTCGGCATAGTCGGCCTTATCGATGATCGTGTCGGGGTCGAAAATTGTGATGTCGGCGTCGAACCCCTCCTTGATCAGGCCCTTTTGGTTGAGACCAAAGGTCTGGGCCGGCAAGGAGGTCATTTTCCTGACAGCCTCTTCCAGGGACAGAACGCCCTTCCCCCTGACGTACCGGCCCAGAATGCGCGGGAAGGTTCCCATGAATCTGGGGTGGACGCGGCTCTGCCCGAACTTGGGAAAGGCGTCCGTGCCGATCATGGTGGTCGGGTGTTTCAGTATTCTTATGATGTCCAGCTCATCCATCACGTAGATGAGCATGATCGTGGCCCGTTTCTCCTCGACGATGAGATCGAAGATGACGTCGTAGGGATCCCTGCCCTCCGACTCGGCGATATCGGCGATGGAGCGGCCGATGTACTCCGGGTGGTTGGGGGAAACGGAGATGACCGTTCCCTGGAAGCCGGCGGCCCCGAGATAGTTCTCCCACTGGCAGTCCGGGTTCTCGATCTCCTCAATGGCCTGGCGCCTTATCGCCGGGTCCTTCAGCCTCTCGGCAAAGACATCCGGCCCCCCGGACAGGAGCGTGGGCGGCAGCACGGCCGCCAGGAAGGTGCTTCCCGCCCGGTAAGGGTACTGGTCGGAGGTGACCTCCAGTCCCCTGTCCCTGGCCTGGTCGATCAGGGCCAGGCTCTGCTCGCTCTTGCCCCAGTTCGACTGGCCGATCGCCTTTTGGTGGGAGATGTGCACCGGCACCCCGGCCACCTCTCCGATCTGGATCGCCTCGGCCACCGCGGGCAGCAGGGTCGCCCCCTCCCCTCTCACGTGAGTCGCGTAAAGGGCGTGGAATTCCCTCAGGACCACGGCCAGGTCGATCAGCTCATTTGTTTTGCAGTAGGTGCCGGGAGCGTAGACCAGTCCGCTGGACAGGCCGAAGGCGCCTTCCTGAAGGGCTTCTCGCAACAGAGCCCTCATCTCCAGCCTTTCCTGGGGCGCAGGATCTCGCACCTCGGAACCCATGACCGCAGTCCGAATGGTGTTGTGCCCGACCAGGGGCAAGACGTTTATGCCCGGCTTGGCATCCTGAAGTTTGTCCAGATAGTCGCCCAGGGTGCGGATCCGCCAGTCTTCCTCGCTCAGGTGATTGGCGCCGAAGGCCGCCATGAGGTCCCGGTTCTCCGCCTTGTACCTCTCGCTCACCGGGCCCATGGAGAAGCCGCAATTGCCAATGACGGTGGTGGTCACGCCCATCAGAACCTTGCCGTCACAAGTCGGCCGGTGGAGGACGTAGGCGTCGTCGTGGCTGTGGGCGTCAAAAAATCCGGGGCTGACCACCAGTCCGTCGGCTCGGAGGACCTGCCGGGCAGAGTCTTCCTTCAGTCCCTTGGCGATCTCGGAGATCCTTCCCCCGACGATGCCGACGTCGGCGTGGTAATAAGGATTCCCCGTCCCGTCGATTAAACGGCCCCCCGTAATTAACAGGTCAAAGCCGGACATCTCGAATAACTCTCCCTTGAGCCCTGTAAAAACTGGGCCCACAAATTTGGCCTGGCCGAAGTCTTTCCCGCGAATCCTTCCGACGAAGGCGGCTACCCTTCAGCGGTGGGTGAGCGGAAGAGGGCGAGGAGTCTCAATGCTCATCGCCCTCCTCTTCGGTGGCGGCTCGTTGAAGCGGCAACCGTCTCGAACCGGCAGACCGGCTCGGTTATCAGGCCGCCTGGGCGCTCGGGAATTGGATCGCGCCGTCGGGGCACAGGTCCACGCAGGTGCCGCACTCAATGCAAGAGGCCTCAATAACAACGGCCACCTTATTATTCAGGCCCACGGCCTCCTGCGGGCAAGCCTCGACGCACATGCCGCAACCCGTGCATTCGTCCTTTGTGACGTGGACCATTACTACTTCCTCCTTTCAACCGAAAACATCACTCAGCCACATCGCAATATTCAATGGCCGCAGTGAGGAAGACTTTGACCGTGTCGACCAGTTCCTGGACGGTGACGTGCTCATCCGGCCGCAGGTAACGAGCCAAGCCCGGACCGGTCCAGGTGCCGGGGATACCGCGCTTGAGACCCAGCATGGGCGGCAGGTCGGTGCAGTACATATTGGCCTTGAACTCTGGTTCCTTGCCCAGAGCCTGGGAGATGCTCTTCCTGAGGAGCTCCACTGCCGGGCTGTCTTCGGGGATCTCCATCGGCAGGTTGCGGTCGATGTAAACTTCCACCGTGGCCTCAACACTGGGGTCTTCCCGGCTGAGTTCAGCGATGTACTTTTTGATCGTCTGGACGATCTCCTCGGTGGTGCCGCCGCCGGGGAAGGTCCGCACTCCCATGCGCAGCCGGCACCATTCCGGGCACATGTAGGCGTTGGCCAGCTTGCCCCGTCCCGGGCCTACCGGCCGGAGAGGATCACCCACGGCCTTGAAGCCACCGATGATGGGACCGATGTAGGGAACGTTGCCCCGTCCGAGCATGGGATGGGAAAGGTTGAAGAGCGGATCCTTTTCCTGCATCTCATAGATTTTGTTGATTATCTTGTTCATGGAGGCCACGGCGTTGGCGTACTTGAAGCCGAGGTTTATGTGGGACGGGTGCCCGGCATAGCCCTTGGTTTCAATGACCATCTCGACAATCCCGGTGTGGGCGGCGCCAATGTTGAAGTCGTTGGGTTCGCCGATCAGGATCATGTCAGCGCCGAAGCAATCGGTATCGGCCAGCGCCTTTGTGCCGGTCATGTACATTTCTTCGTCAATGACCTGGGCCCAGATCAGGTCGCCCTTGAGGCGGAGCCCGGCTCTCTTCAAGGTGTCCATCACACCCCAAAAGCCGGCCACCGGGGCCAGTTGATCGCCCGTGCCGGGCCCATAGATCTTGCCGTCCCTGAGGCTGCCATCGGCGATGCCGGCCAGTTCCTGCTCTCGCGTGCTCGGCCAGCCGTCGATGTGGGCGTGAATCATGAGATTCTTGCCGCCGCCGGCTCCCTTAAGGACGCCGATCTGGTTGGCTCCCCGGCCTGGCTCCACGATCTGGGTTATCACGTCCAGGTCAAGGTCTTGCATGATTGACTTTATGTATTCTGACCTGGCCTCTTCCTCGCCGGTTTCGGCCGGAATGCGGATCAGGTTCAGGATAACGTTAACCAGTTTCGCCTCATCTATGTGGGCGAATACCTTTTTCAGATCTTCCTTGTTCACCTAAGGAGTCCCCTTTCAATTCTCACCGTGGCGAAGTCTCTATATCGTCCCCGGACCAGGATCTTTATGGCCGGGTCCGAGGACGAGCCACCGGTTCGAGCCGGACAGGGACTAAACGTCCCAATATTCGGTCTTGGTGATCACCTCCGGGCCGGATTCGCTCACGTAGATGTTGTCCTCGATGCGGATGCCCCCGAGACCGATCTTGTGGATGCCCGGCTCCACGGCGACGAACATACCGGCCTCGATGACGTCCTGGCTCCCCGGATATATGCCCGGGTATTCCCAACAGGCGATGCCCAGGCCGTGGCCGACCGCGTAGGCGTTCTGCCACTCGCCCCAGCCGCGTTTCTCGATAACCTGGCGAGCCGCCCTGTCCACGTCGCCGGCCTTGGTTCCGGGAACCAGAGCCTTGATGGCGGCCTGTTCGGCCTCCAGAACCACCCGGTAGGCCTCTTTCTGTTCGGCGGACGGCCAGCCCACGATTCCGGTCCGGCAGTACTCGGAGTTGTAGCCTTCGAACATGGCGCCCTGGTCGATCATGACCGTTTCACCGTGGCGAAGCCGTTTGTCCGAAGAGGTCTCCTTGACGATGGCCCCATTGTAACCGGAGGCGACAATGGCCGAGAAGGCCGGCGCCTCGGCCCCGGCGTTTCTCATGGCGTATTCCGCCGCCGCGGCCACCTCGTACTCCATCAAACCCTCGAGACAGTTGTCCAGGGCCGTCTTCATGCCCATTTCGGCCAGAGCCACGGCCTCGAGAATGACCTCCATCTCGAAGGGGCTCTTGATGGAGCGGGAGCGCATCATAATTTCATCGGCGGCGATCTCGCAGCCGAATTCCTTGACCGCTTCGGCCAGGCCTTTCCCCTCGGCGAAGTTGACGAAGGAATCAAGGGATATCTTGGCGTTCCTGATCTGGCTATCCTTTATAAAGGCGCTCACGTCCGCGACCAGGTTCATGGAAAAGATCCGGATGTCCTTGATCCAGGGCGCGGCCTCCTTCACGTAATCGGGGTAGTAGTTGAGCGTGTACAGCGTCGGCTGCTCGGCCGCCACCGGAAAGATGACCAGATGCGTCTTGGTCATGGGCATGGCGTTGAACGGGGAGAACCCGAGGAGATATCTGACGTTCTCCATGCCGTTGCAGACCAGAAGATCGATCTGCTTTTCCTTCATGAGAGAACGGGTTCTCTCGACGTTGGCCTGCGAGAGGGCTGGCCAGTCGAACTGGATGAAGCGTTGTTGGGCCACCGGTCACCTCCAAGGTGAGTCCGGCGCCCTCTCTCCCGGCGCTTGCAAGTCCCGCCGGGAGCAGGGCGCAGGACTCAGGTAGCTTCTATGTTCTCAGCTGAGGGAACGCCCAGCAATTTCGGGCCCCCTGAAGCCGTTTTTGATCCTAATCTCCATCAGGATCCAGTAAAGGATGATTGTCGTCAGAATCCCCCAGATGGGGGCCATGCCGAAGATGATCTTGTTGTGGGCCAGAGTGGCCATGAGGACGCCCGCGGCCAGGCTGATCACCCCCGCCCAGTTGAAGGCTTCCGGCGGCTTGCTCAGATCAGATTTCCGTCCGGAAACGAGCCAGTAATGAGCGATGAAGGTGCCGCCGAGAGGCGGAAGCATGATGGCCAGGATGTTGCACCAGGAACCGACGTACTGGAGCAGATTCATGGCCGCTATGATGGTGGCCACGATCCCGATGATGATGCTCCACCACTTCCTGCCCGAGCTCTCCTGGGGGAGATGGCGGACGACGCTGTTAATGTTGGCGATGCACAGTGAGGCCAAGTAGACGCAGTAGTTGGCCGTGGTGATGGTGATCAGGCAGATGACCAGGGCGGCCACAATGCCGGTCGACTTGGTCAGGACCACCACTGGGTCCCACTCGCCCGAAGCGATGCCCAGCACGGCACCGGCAAAGGGCTGGAAGATCAGTCCCAGCAGGGAGCCGATCAGGGTGGCGGTGAAGGTGATTTTGAACGTCTTGGCGTAACGGGTGATGTCGGACATCATCACCGAGCCGCCGATGAACAGGCCCGTGGCGATGGTCACTCCCTCGTTGAAGGTCATGGGCTTGGGCGGCGTCTTGGCGGCCAGTCCGCTCAGACCGCCGTACCCGGCGATCGCCTTGATCACGGCGTAGATCATCAGCAGGAGGAAGATGGGCAGGGCCCAATTGGCCACCTTCTCCAGGCCGGTGTAACCGTAGATCGTGATCGCCGTGACGCAGGCCCCGGCGATCAGCACGCAGACCCACATGGGCACGGGGATGATCTGCTGCAGGGCGCTACCGAAGATGGCAATGTGGAAGCAGAGCCAGCCCCAGGCGGCGAAGCCGATGATGGCCGAGGGGACCAGCGATCCGTAGAAACCGAACCCGACCCAGCGGGAGAAGAATCCGGTGCCGGCGTGAAGCTTGGAGCCGATGGCGCCGACTAGGAACTGAACCGGCCATTGAATCAATAAGCCGCCTATAAGAATGGCGCCGACGGTCGCCCACAGGGGCAGACCCTGGGCGATCAGTGAACCCGTGCCGAAGTTGATGGCCGAGATTACCGCCGCGCCCCAGACAACCGTGACGCTGAGCAGCCCCTTGAGGTCGACTTCCGGGATGACGTTGGTGGCGTAGTCTTCCATCAACACCTGTGATCTTGTCATTTCAGCCTTTTGAGCACTCATCGGGCCGTCCCCCTTTGTAGAAGAGCTTCCATCTCTCAGTCTCTCAGGTCTCAAGCCTCGTATCCGGCCAGGAAACCCTCGTGAACGGCAGGCCCAATCCTTCTGGGCCTGACACAGTCACCCACCGCGAAGACGCGACGGGCCACTCCCCTGTACTTCTCCACCTCTGTCTTTCTGGGCTGGAAGCCGACGGCCAGCAGGACGTTGTCGGCCTTGATCTCGGCCTTTTGACCACCCGAGGTCCTGAAGATCCCACCTTTATCGGTCACCTCGACGAGGAAGTGATCGGGTTTGATGTTGACCTTGAGCTCGTTGAGCAAGCGCTGGAGCATGCCCTTCGAGACCGGTTCGATCTCACCGGCGAGCTGGCTGGACAGCTGGCGCGCCGAAGCCAGGGTGACCTTCTTGCCAATTTTTGCCCAGTGGGCGGCCATCTGGCAGGCGATGAAGCTGCCGCCGACCACCAGGATCTCTTCGCCCAGATCGACGCCTCCGGTCACGGCATCAACCGCCTGTCTGACCAGAGCGCCTTTTCTGCCCTTGGCCTTAACCGAAGCCGGCTTGGCGCCCAGGGCGACGACGAGGGTGTCCGGAGCATCCTGCCGGACCTCCTCGGGAGTGACTTGCTTGCCGAGAATTACTTCGACGCCCAGCTTGGAGAGCTGGGTTTCGAAGTAGTTGATGAGTGAGCGAAAGTCCTCCATGAAATCGGGCACCGAGGCCGGGATCAGGGCTCCACCCAGCCGTTCCTTGCCCTCATAGAGTTTGACCTGGCAGCCCCTCAGGGCCGCCACTCTGGCCGCTTCCATACCCGCCGGCCCACCGCCGACGACCACGACCTTCTTCTTTCCACTGATCGGCTGGATGGGGTAGGCCAGTCTCCTGCCGGTCAGGAAGTTCACGTCGCACCTGGTCGGCTTGTCCTGGCCTTCCGATTCCAGGCAGCGGTTGCAGCGGATGCAGGGGATGATGTCCTCGGTCCGCCCCTCGGCCATCTTCTGGGCCATGCGAGGATCGGCGTTCATGCCCCGGCCGACGGCGACCATGTCGGCCATGTCCTCCTCGATGACCTTGACCATGAGATCGGCGGTCAGCGCGGCCACGGCGATCACCGGAACATTGACCTCCTTCTTGATCGCCTCGGCCAGAGGGACCAGGAATCCCTTGGGCTGGTAGATCGTCGGGCACTGGGTTTCCACGGTCTCGTAGTTGGAGGCAGAGACGTGGATGTAGGCCGCCCCGGCCTCTTCCAGCCACTTTGAAGTCTGCTTGGTCTCCTCCAGGGTGATGCCGCCCGGGATGTACTCGTCGGCGGTCAGCCTGACGCCAATCGGGTAGTTCTCCCCGCAGGCTTCCTGGCACTTCTTGAAGACTTCGAGGGGAAATCTGGCCCGGTTCTCCAGGCTGCCGCCGTACTCGTCAGTCCTCTTGTTCATGTAGGCCGACATGAATGATCCGACCAGGTAGCCGTGGCCAAAATGCAGCTCAACGCCGTCAAAACCAACTTCCTTGGCCCGTTCGCAGGCCTTGGCGAAGTTGTTGATGACCTGCTTTATCTCCTCGTGGTTAATCTCCTTGGTCGGATTCGGGCCACCCCAGAGATAGCTCATGTAGGGGCAAGGGATGGCCGAAGGGGCCAGGGTTTCCCGCCCGCCGATGGCCGTGGGCAGGGTCTGGCGGCCCGAGTGGGCGAGCTGCAGGAAGGCTTTGGCGCCATAAATCTTGATGGCCTCGGCGGTCTGGGCCAGGCCGACGTGGCAGTCGGTACCAAAGGCGCCGAGCATGTTCCTCTCGGCCCGGCTGCATTCGTCATCGATGTAGCAGGCTTCGACGATCACCAGGCCGCAGCCGCCGGCGGCCCGCTCCCTCCAGTAATCGATCAGCTCGGGCGTGGCATACCCTTCGACCGTGGATTGCCTGGTGCAGAAGGGCGCGGCAACGATTCGGTTTGGCACGGTTATAGAGCCTATTTGAATAGGGCTGAAGATTTTTCCGTTTGCGGGGATTGTTTTCATTTATGACTCCTTTCTTGCCAGACGCAAGCTATCTTCCCTTTTTAAAACTTCTTCTCTCCTGGCCCATTGTTAAAATTTGATTTGTTTTTACACATATCGCATTGCATCATTACTTATTTGCTTAATTGCTCCGCCAAGCGGCACGCCTTTTTAGTCGACTTCCGCATTCTCTTTAAAATAAAAACCAAGTCGATATTATTAAATAATAACACCAAATTAATGGTAATATTTTAGCCATAGTCCTCTATCTCCGATTCGCCAATAATCGTCTTGCCTATTAAATCGTCGCCTGGACGATCAAGGGGCGAAAAAGAGTCTGTCGACGTCTCGAATCACCGTCTCCATCACCCGATCCCTGCCAGCGGCTATGTGTTCGCAGATGGCCTTTCTGAGCACGGCTTCATCGCGAGCCCTCAGCGCAGAGATGATATTCTGGTGTTCTTCATGGCTGGCCGAAGCCATTTCAGGCTTTTGTATCGACCAGCCGATCAAGGTTAACTTGTCGTAGCAGTGGCCTACGGCTTCGGTTATCAAGTGATTGCCGCTTATTTTCATGAAGTTGATATGGAGCTTCAGGCCCATGGACATCGCTTCCGGAGCTTTTCCCTGCTCGGCCAGCAATCCGACTTGCTTGGAAATACTTTCCAGGTCCTCCAGGGCGGCCTCATCAACATTTTTTATTACTAATTTCGTACAAGAACATTCGATCAGTTCCCTGAATTGAAAAATATCCTTTATGTCCTTGATACTGAAGAGACGGATAGAAAATCCTCGGCTTTCGTCACGCGTGATCAAGCCCTCTGTTTCCAGCATTATCAGGGCTTCTCTGATTGGCGTGCGACTCAAACCGAGGACTTCGGAAAGCTGGCTGTCGCTTAACTTCTTTTTAAAGTCAAGCTTATTGCAGAGTATTAGGTTTTTAATTGTCTCATATGAGTATTGAGCCCGGCTTATGGGCTCGTCGCGGTCTGACTGTCTTTTTTTGGCCATCTATATTCTTACACACCACCCGTACGGCGGCGCGCTTGAACTCATGTACCGATGGTACAGTAGCTGCATATCCATCGTGTACGCAGTGTATATCGAGTACATACCGCTTGTCAAGGCAAATTTTTCACCGGCCTCCGAGGCCGACCAGACCGCATCCACAAGGGATAAGGAGCCGCTCGGGCTCACCAGAAAACGAGAGGGCCGCCATGTTGGCGTGGAAGACCACCACCGCCCGGCCTGCTCCTGATCGCCGCCCGATGAGCGAGCCTCAGCCGGACCGGCTTCCTCGGCCGGGCCTCAGATCAGCTGGCGGGAGTCGGAGCAAGGCTGGACCACCGGTGGATGATCCCCAGGCCCGACGATTGGCCTCTCTGTCGACCGTCTTAGCCTCAGCTCAGGCCCAGCCGGGCTGCAGCGAGGTTGAGCGGTGTCTTAGACGACTCCGATCTTAACGGATAGACCGGTCAGGCTCCCGGATCTGGTGGCGGCGGAGCTTTCCGGGGTCAGACGGGAAGAGAGGAGCGCAACGAAACGATCCCGGCCCCGGAGAACGGAGCCGGGATCACTGAATCCCGGTTGGCCAGGCGCCCGCCGGGGCTTACCTGAGATCGGACATGGCCACGGCGTCCATGTCGGTGAAGGTCTGGTTCTCGCCGATCATGGCCCAGATGAAGGGGTAGCTGGTCGTGCCCACCCCCGTGTGGATCGACCAGGAGGGCGAGATGACCGCCTCCTCGTTGCGCATGACCAGGTGCCTGGTCTCCCCGGGCTGGCCCATTAAGTGGAAGACCACGGCCTCGGGGGGCAGGTCGTAGTAGAAGTAGACCTCCATCCGGCGGGCGTGGGTGTGACAGGGCATGGAGTTCCAGACGCTGTTGGCCGCGATGACCGTGACGCCCATGACCAGCTGGCAGCTCTTGACCCCGTCCGGGTGGATGTACTTGTTAATCGTCCTCAGACTGGCCTGGCCGGCCGAGCCGACCTGGCCGACCTCGGCGTCCTGGGGCTCGATCTTGACGGTGGGAAAGTCCTGGTGGGCCGGGCCCGAGGCCAGGAAGAAATGGGCCGGCTGCCCGGCCGCCTGGCTGGAGAAGACCAGCTCCCGGGCCCCCCGGCCGACGTAGAGCCCGTCGTTCTTGTTGAGGGGGTAGTCCCGGTCGTCAACCCTGACCGAGCCCGGGCCGCCGACGTTGATCAGGCCCAGCTCGCGCCTCTCCAGGAAGAAGTCGGTCCCGATCTCCGGGCCGAGCTCCAGGGACAGGGGACCGGTCGGGCAGACCCCGCCGCTGATCATCCGATCGACGTGGCTGTAGACCAGCCTGATCTTACCGGGCCGGAAGAGGTCCTGGATCAGGTACTCCTCCCTCAGCCTCTGGGTGGTGTAAGTCTTGAAGTCCTCTGGGTGGGTGCCGTAGCGGATTTCCATGTTTGGAACCTCCCTCTATATCTGCCTCAGCAGGGGCCGGCTCCTCCGGCCACAGGGCGGGTTGGCCCGTCCAGCCGGACCGGATCAACTTGCAGTATACCAGCTCCCGCCTCCCTCACTCGGCCGGCTCGCCCCCGGCCCGGGCGGCCGCCTCCTCCCGGTCCATGGCCTTCTTGATCCGGTAGTAGGAGGAGACGATCATGACGATGGCCAGGATGATGAATCCGGCGCTGATGGGCCGAGTGAAAAAAATGAGCGGGTCGCCGTGGGAGATGATCAGGGAGCGGCGCAGGTTCTGCTCGGCCATGGGCCCCAGGATCAGGGCCAGGAGGATGGGCGAGACCGGGTAGTCGTAATACTCCATGAAGTAGGCGATGACCCCGATGATCAGGGACAGGCCCACGTCGAAGAAGCTGAAGCGCATGGAGTAGGAGCCGACGACGCAGAGGAAGAAGATGATCGGGGTCAGGATCCTCCGGTCGATGTTGATCAGCCGGGCAAAGACCCTTGCCCCGGACAGGCCGACGATCAGAAGGACGAACTGGGCCATGATCATGCCGGCGAAGATGGGGTAGATCACGTCCAGGTGGTCCCGGAACAGGAGCGGGCCGGGCTGGAGGCCGTGGATGGTCAGGGCGCCCAGGAGGACCGCGGTGACCGCGTCGCCGGGCACGCCCAGGGTGAGCATGGGGATCATGGCCCCGCCGGTGGCCCCGTTGTTGGCCGCTTCCGGGGCGGCCACGCCCTCCAGGAGGCCGGTCCCGAACTTCTCGGGGTGCTTGGAGGCCCGCTTGGCCTCGCCGTAGGCGATGAAAGCGGCCACGTCACAGCCTGTCCCGGGCACGCTGCCGACAAAGGTCCCGATCAGGGCCGACTTGATGGTCGTCTTCAGGACCGAGCGTATCTCGCTCAGCCGGGGCAGGATTTTCTCGACCTTGGACCTGACCACGGGCAGGATCTGGATCTTCTCGATGCTCCGGAAGACCTGGGCGTAGCCGAAGAGCCCGATCAGGGCCGGGATGAAGGTGACGCCGCCCAGGAGCTCCTGGGAGTGGAAGGTGAAGCGGGGCACCCCGGACAGGGGATCGAAGCCGATGACCGTGATCAGGAGGCCGAAGAGGGCCGAGATGATGCCCTTCAGGATCGACCGGCCCGAAATGGTGATGATCATGCCCAGGCCGAAGAGGGCCAGGGCGCAGAACTCGGGCGGGCCGAAGCGGGTGCCCATCCTGGCGATCTGGGGCGAAAGGAAGGTCATGGTGATCGCCCCGATGGTCCCGCCCAGAAAGGAGGCCACGGTGGACATGCCGATGGCCTTGCCCCCCAGGCCCTTCTGGGAGAGGGGGTAGCCGTCCAGGAGGGTGGCCGCGGCCGAGGGGGTGCCCGGGGTGCGGATGAGGATGCCCGAGATGGAGCCGCCGTAGATGCCGCCGCAGAAGATGCCGATGAGCATGAGCAGGCCCTGGATGGGCGGCCGGCCAAAGGTGAAGGGAATGAGCAGGGCGCAGCCCATGGTCGCGGTCAGACCGGGCAGGGCCCCGACGATGATGCCGGCCGTGATGCCGACAAAGACGAAAAAGAGGTTGCTCGGATCGAGCATCACCGTGGAAAAGGCGTGGTAAAGCAGGTCAAAATCCATGGTCGATCCCTTCCGGGTCCCGGCGACCCGGGCTGGTCCTCAGAAGGTGAAGGCGAACATCCCCTCGGGCAGCGGGATGATCAGGAAATACCTGAAGATGGCCCAGACGGCCAGGGAGGCGAAGACCGAGCTGGCCGCCCGCTTGACCAGGCCCCGCTGCCTGAGAAAGGTCATCATGACGAACAGGAAGAGCATCGTCCCCAGGGCGAAGCCGATGACCTGCATCAGGAGGAGATAGCCGATGCACATGCCAATGGCGATGACCATCCGGCCGAAGCCCTTGAGATCGATGCGGTCCGGCCGGGGCAGGGCCCGGCCCCGGGCGGCCCTGACGATCAGGACCACGGCGCATAGGCACATCAGGACGGCCAGGGCCTGGGGGAAGAAATTGGGCCCGTAGAAATAGATGGTCTTTTCCACGTAGGACTCGGCGTACCAGAAGATCCAGGTGCTCAGAACGATCAGGCCGAGCCCGACGCCGATGTCGGCTCTCTTCACTTTCCCCGACCCCCTTCAACCGGTCCGGAGGCGGCCGGCCGCCTCCGGACCGCTCGGGTTCACTCCATCGGCTTGAGCAGGCCGACCGACTTGAGAGCCGGCTCGAGAGTCTCCTCCATGCCCTTGAGGAACTTCTCGAAGCCCTGGGGATCCTCATAGGTCAGGGGCAGACCCAGGTCGTTGGCCAGCTTCCTGAACTCGGGATCGTCGAAGCACTGCTTGAAGCCCTTGATCAGGACGGCCATCTGGGCCTCGGGCACGCCCTTGGGCGCGCCCAGGCCCCGCCAGTCCAGGATGGGACTGGGGTTGGGGTAGCCGGCCTCGGCGATGGTCGGCACCTCGGGAAAGAGGGCGTGGCGCTTCAAGGCGTTGACGGCCAGGATCCTGACCTGCCCGGCCTTGTAAAGCTGGAGCATCTCGTCGATGCCGGTGGTGGCCAGGTCGATGTGGTGGCCGATGAGGGCGGTCCGGGTCGGGGCCGCGCCGTCAAAGGGAACGTAGTTGAACTTGACCTCGTTCATGGTGGCAATGGAGGCCATGGCCAGATGCCAGCCCCCGCCGGCGCCGCTGTGACCCACGGTGACGATGCCCGGGTTCTGCTTGGCGTAGTCCATGACGTCCTTGAGGGTCTGCCACTTGGAGTCGGCCGCCACCGAGAGGGCCGCCGGGCTCTGGTTGACCAGCTGGATCAGGGAGAAGTCCCGGTAGGACAGCTTGGCCAGACCCATCAGGCGGAAGGTGCTCAGCTGGAAGGTGATCATGCCCATGGTGTAGCCGTCCGGCCGGGCCGTGGACACGGCGCCCATGCCCACCGCGCCCATGCCGCCGGTCTTGTTGACCACGTTGACGTTGACCCCGAAGTACTTCTTGGCGTTCTTCACCAGGGCCCTGGAGATGGTGTCGGTCCCGCCCCCGGCCGACCAGGGGCAGATGAGGGTGATGTCTTTGGCCGGGAAGTCGGCCGGCAGGGCGCTGGTCGCCGAGAAGACCAGCAGCAGGGCCAGGGCCAGGAACAATCCGCCTTTCCTAAGCATCTCAAACCCTCCCAATTCATGAATTAATCAATGACCAAACGACTCCAGGTCTTTACTCTTGACCTTACCTCCTTGTCAGACGATGTCCTTCAGATCGATCCGCCGGGCGTACTCCGGGTTGACCTCCAGCCCGGCCACCGGGTTTCTCAGGACCCCGATCCCCTCGATCTCGGCCTCGATGACGTCGCCCGGCTCGATGGGCCCGGCCGGCGGCGTGGCCGTGGTGACGACGTCGCCCGGCTCCAGGGTCATGAAGGTGGTCACGAACTCGATGATCTCGCCGAAGCCGAGCCTCATGTTGGCCGTGTTGGACTCGCACTCCACCCGGCCGTTGCGCCGCCTCAGGGTCCTGAGGTTGTAGATGTCCGGGGGCATCTCCTCCGGGGTGACGACCCAGGGGCCCATGGGGGCGAAGGTGTCCATGTTCTTGCCCCAGGGCTGGAACTCCCGGTTGGTCGCCTCCAGGGAGCGGCCGGTCAGGTCGTTGACGATGGTGTAGCCGAAGATGACCTCGTTGACCCGGTCCCGGGGAACGTTCTTGCACCTCCGGGCGATGACGCAGGAGAACTCCCACTCGTGATAGATGACCCCGTAGCCCGAGGGCAGAAAGATCGTCTCCTCGTGGCCGATCACGGCCGAGGGCGACTTGAGGAAGACCAGGGGCACCGGCGAGAAGGCGATGCCGATGAGCTTGCGGTAGTCCTCGTAGTTGGTCCCGGTGCAGATGATCTTGGGCGGCCGGTGGCTGGCCCGGAAGGTCACCCCGGTCAGGGAGTAGACCCCGGCCGCCTGGCCGCCCCGGGACCTGGCCAAGTCCAGGGCCGCTCGGGCCGCCTCCAGGCCGGCCTGGCCCCGCTCGATGAAGGAGGTGAGGCTGGCCGGCACTTCCAGGTCCGCCCTGGCCTGGGCCTCGGTAGCGCCCTTCTCGGCCAGGAACGCGGCGTAAGCCTGGTTGAGGTCGATCACTCGGTCAGCCTCAAAGGCGCCCAGCCTTATCCGCCCCTCCCGCTCGAAACTGCCGATCTTCATCCTTGGCTCCTTGCTTCGCCCTGGTAGCCCATCCGGTCGGAGACTTGCTGGCTGGCCCGGCGAACCTCCCGGATCAGGGAGGCCACCCTGGCCGGGTCATTGACCCGCTGGCTGGAGCCCGAGACGCTCAGGCTGGCCAGAACGCCGCCCTGGTGGTCCAGGATCGGGGCGGCCACGCAGGCAATGTCCGGTTCGTGCTCCTCCTCGTCCCGGGCGTAGCCCCTGGCCCTGATCCTGTCCAGCTCCCGCTCAAGCTCCTCCCGGGAGGTGATGGTCCGGGGGGTGAAGCGGGTCAGCTCGATGGCCGCCGCCAGCCGCTCCCGGATCTCGGGCGGCTGAAAGGCCAGGAGGGTCTTGCCGATCCCGCTGCAGTGGAGGGGAACCCGCTTGCCCACCTTGGAGATCGTGCCCAGGCCGCGGGGGCTGTCGACCTTGTCCAGGTACATGGCCTCGGTCCCGCTCAGGACGGCCAGGTGGACCGTCTCCTCCACCCGGCTGGCCAGCCCCAGCATGATCGGCCGGGCCGCGCTGAAGAGGTCGGTCGATCTCAGGTAGGCGCTCCCGACCTCGAAGGCGGCCAAACCGAGGGAGTACTCGCCGGTCTTGGGCTCCTTCTCCACCAGGCCGCATCTCTCCAGCGAGAGCAGAATCCGGTAGGTCGTGCTCCTGTCCAGACCCAGGCGGCGGGCCATCTCGCCGGCCTTGCAGCGCGGCTTCTCCTTGGCCAGGCACTTGATGATGGCGCAGGCCCGGAGGATGGAGTTGATCAGATATCGCTCTCTGGGGTCGGTCATTGTTTTACTATTGCCACAATTGATTTAATAATACAGCAGGCTACCACCCGGTCTGAACCTCTGTCAACCCAAAAAGAATGCGCCGGCCGCCCGGACCGGCTTCGGGCCCCGGCTACCTGGACACCCGGCCCGAGGCGTCCCCGGCCAGCAGCTTCTCCACCTCGGCCACGCTGACCGCGTTGAAGTCGCCGACGATGGAGTGTTTGAGGCAGGAGGCGGCCACGGCGAAATCCAGGACCCGCTGGGGCTGGTCCGGGAAGCTGTTGAGACCGTAGATCAGCCCGGCGGCAAAGGCGTCGCCGCCGCCGACCCGGTCGACGATGCTGGCCAGGTCAAAGACCGGGGCCAGGTAGTGCTGGCGGCCGTCGAAGAAGAGGCCCGACCAGGTGTTGTGGCTGGCGCTCAGGGAGCCGCGCAGGGTGATGGCCACCTGCTTGAGGTTGGGGAAGCGCTTGACCAGTTCCTCGGCCACGGCCTGGTAGCGCTGGCCCTCAACCCGGCCCGAGGTGACGTCGGTCTGCGGCGCCTTGATGCCGAAAACCTTGTCCGCGTCCTCCTCGTTGCCCACGGCCAGGTCGGAGTAGCCGACCAGCTCGGCCATGACCGTCCCGGCCTTCTGGCCCCACTTCCACAGCTTGGCCCGGTAGTTGAGGTCGCAGGAGACTCTCAGGCCCATGTCCTTGGCCTTTTTGACCGCCTCCAGGCAGGTGGCGGCCGCGCCCTGGCTGATGGCCGGGGTGATGCCGGTCCAGTGGAACCAGGAGGCGCCCTCGAAGACCGCGGCCCAGTCGACCATACCCGGCTCGATGGTGGCCAGGGCCGAGCCGGTCCGGTCGTAGATGACCTGGCTGGCCCGCTGCATGGCCCCGAACTCCATGAAGTAGAGGCCCAGCCTGTCGCCGCCCCAGACGATCCGGGAGGTGTCCACGCCGTACTGGGCCAGGAACATGGCGCAGGCCCGGCCCAGGTCGTTGTTGGGCAGCCGGGTGACGTACCTGACCGGCAGGCCGAAGTTGGCCAGACTGACGGCCACGTTGGCCTCGCCGCCGCCGTAGATGATCTCGAAGCCGCGGGCCTGGCCGAAGCGGAGGAAGCCCGGCGGGGCCAGGCGCATCATGATCTCGCCGAAGCAGACTATTCCGGACGCCATCTTCAAACTCCTTAATCGGGCCGGCCTAGAGCAGGCTCCGGCAGATGCCCAGGATGTCCTCCTCCTTGAGCGGCCGGGGGTTCCACGCCGTGGACTTGCCCAGGCCGCGCCTGACCAGGCCGGGCAGGTCCTCGGCCTTGACTCCGAACTGTCCGAGCCGCTTGGGCGCCTTGAGCCGGTCCATCAACTCGTCGATCGCCCCGGCCAGGGCGGCCGCTGAATCAAGGCCCAGGGCCCGGAGCACGTCGGCCAGGTCCTCCTCGATCGCCCCGGCGTTGAAGCGGAGGAAGGCCGGCAGGAACACGGCGCAGGCAAAGCCGTGGGGCACGTGATAGTCCATGGTGAAGGGGTAGGACAGCGGGTGGATGGCCGTGTTGCCAAGGCTGGACATCTGGATTCCGGTCAGGTGGCTGGCCAGGGCCATGCCGGTCACCGAGGGGCGATCCTTGTCGCGGCAGGCCGCCTCCAGGTGGCGCATAGCCAGGATGATCCCCTGGGAGGACAGGCTCCGGGTCAGGGGGTTGGCCCGGGTCGACCAGAAGCCCTCCACGGCCTGGCAGAGGGCGTCCAGGCCGCTGGAGGCGGTCACCTCCAAGGGCATGCTCACGGTCAGCTCGGGATCGACCAGGGCCAGGTCCGGGAACATCTGGACTGGGGCGACGGCCGGCTTGGCCCGCTTGGCCGGGTGGGTGATGACCGCGAAGGGCGTCACCTCGCTGCCCGTGCCCGAGGTGGTCGGCAGGGCCACCAGGGGCAGGCCCTTGGTCTGGCAGGTCCGTTCCTGGTCCAGGTACTCCCGGATCGAGCCGGGGTTCCTCTGGAGCATGGCCACGGCCTTGGCCGCGTCCAGGGCGCTGCCGCCGCCCAGGCCGACGACCAGGTCGCAGCCCGACCGTCGGCACTGGTCTGCGCCCTGATCCACGGTCTCGATGGTCGGGTTCTCCTCGACCCGGTCAAAGACCTCCAGGTCGAAGTCCTTGAGAAAGTCCCTGAGCCTGTCCAGGAGGCCGCTGGCCCTGGCCGAGCGGCGGCCGGTGACCAGGAAGACCTTGCGGCCGCCCAGTTGCCCGACCGCCTGGCCGATCTCGGCCAGGCGGCCCCAGCCGAAGCGGATCCGGGTGGGCAGTTGGTAGTCGAAGCTGCTCATGGCCGCCTCCCGCCTACTTCACGGGCAGGCCGTGCTTCTTCATCAGCTCCAGGTAGTCCTGGCGCGGCGGCACGAAGACGTCGATGCCCTTGAAGCCGGTCTTGGTCTCGCCGCCGTGGTCCACGTTGGGCGGATGGATGCACACGTCCCCGGCCTTCATGGTGAACTTCTCCTCGCCGCAGACGTGCTCCTCGCTGCCCTCTAGGATGATCAGGATCTGCTCGGCCTCGTGGCGGTGAATGGGAAAGACCGTGCCCGGCGGGTTCTCGATGAAGCTGAAGAGGGCCCCCTTGGCCGAGAGGAAACGGGTCGAGCTCTCCTTGGTCAGTGGCACCAGGGGAATGTCCTTGACTGTGTAAAAGTATTTGGTTTTCTCAGGCATTTCTCCCTCCTCTGCCGGCCATGCCCGGCGGCCTCAGGCGCTCAGCCAGCCGCCGTCGACGAAGATGACCTGGCCGGTGATGTAGTCCGAGGCGTCCGAGGCCAGGAAGACGGCCGTCCCGGCCAGGTCCTCGGGGTCGGCCCAGCGGCCCAGGGGGATGCGGCCGGTGAGCTCCTTGTTGCGCTCCTGGTTCTCTCTGAGGGGCTGGGTCAGCTCGGTCCTGACGTAGCCCGGCCCGATGGCGTTGACCAGGATGTTGTACTTGGCCCAGTCATTGGCCATGGTCTTGGTCGCCTGGGTCAGCCCACCCTTGCTGGCGGCGTAGGACGGGACGGTCTTGCCGCCCTGGACGGCCAGCAGGGATGAGGTGTTGACGATCTTGCCCTTCATCTTGAGCCGGATCATCTCCCGGGCCACGGCCTGGGCCAGGAAGAAGGGGCCGGTCAGGTTGACCTGGATGACCTCGTTCCAGTCCTCGAGGCTGAAGTCCTCGCTGGGGGCCCGCCTGATGGTCCCGGCGTTGTTGAACAGGAAGTCGATCTTGCCGAACTCGGCCATGGCCCTGGCCACCAGGGCCCTGATGCTCTCCATGGACTTCATGTCCACGCTGACCGGGATGACCCTGCCTCCGCCCCGGCTGAGCTCCCGGGCCGTCTTCTCCAGCCGCTCCAGGTTGCGGGCGGCGATGATCACCTCCGCCCCGGCCTCGACCAGCCCCTGGGCGATACCCTTGCCGATGCCCGAACCGGCCCCGGTGACGATGCCGCTCCGGCCGGCCAGGCTGAACTTGTCTAGAATCATCTCTGCCTCCAAGTCAATCCCGCTTGCGGTTTAAATACTCCGGCGGCCGCGCCCGCCGCCATTAATCCGGTTCCCTCCCGCCGCCCAGGACCCTGGAAGCGTCCCGGGCGTGGCGCTTGACGGCCTCGATCTCCAAGTCAATGCCCTTCTCGGCCTGGATGTAGGCCGGAAAGGTCGTGCTCAGGGCGCCCAGGATGCGCCCCTTGGGTCCGAAGACCGGCGCGGCCACGCACATCAGGCCCCGGGTGATCTCCTCCCGATCCAGGGCGAAGCCCTGCTGGCGGATCTGGGCCAGCTCCTCCTTGAGGCCGGCCGCCCGGATGATGGTCTTGTCGGTCAGGGCCCTGAGCGGCTGGCTCAGGATTTCCTCGGCCTCGCCCCGGTCCATGAAGGCCAGGAGCACCTTTCCCAGGGCGGTGCAGTGAAGGGGAAAGCTCTTGCCCACTTCCGAGAAGAGTTTGATCCCGTAGTCCCTGGACTCGATCTTGTCCAGGTAGACGCCCACGCCGCCGCTCCTGATGCCCAGGTGGCAGGCGTGCTCGGTCTCGCGGTGGAGGGCCAGGAGATTGGCCCGGACCTGGTTGTGGAGATCGAAATTGGCCACCACCTCAGAGCCCAGTCCGGAGAGCTTGAGGCTGCCCCGGTAGCGGGCCGTCTCGGGGTCGAGGACCAGGTAGCCCAGGCGGACCAGCTCCTTGAGGATGCGGTGGGCGCTGGCCTTGGGCGCGCCGGTCTCGGCCACGATCTGGGCGAAGGTCAGGCCCTGGGCCTGGTTGGCCACCACCAGGGCGATGATTCGAAAGGCTCTTTCCAGAGTGTTCACGTCCGACTCAACTCTCGGTATCCAATTCTCAACCCGCGGGCAACTCCTTTTCCAGGGCGGCCCGTCCGCCCAGGAGGCCGGCCGCCAGACGGATAATCCGGCGGATCGAATAGCCCACCATGATCACCCCGGCCAGCGGGATGCAAACGTACCACAGCGGCCGGGGCCATTCCAGGATCGGGGAGCGATCGTTGGCCTTCACGGTCAGCTCCCAGCCGTAGTAGGCGAAGGCGGCCAGGAAGACCAGGGAGACCAGCTCGACGATCAGGCCCAGAACCTGGCCCGTGGCCCGGCCCTGGAACCTGTTCTGGAGGGCTTCGACCCGGAAGTGCGCCCCCTCCCGCCACAGGGCCGCGGCGCCGATGAAGACCATCCAGGCAAAGGCCCACTCCACGACCTCGTCGGACCAGCTCAGCCTGGCCACGGGCACGAAGCGGATGAAGACCACCGCGGCCAGGACGAGCAGGAGCAGGACCAGGCAGACTATGCTCAGCCAGCGCATGACCCGGCCCAAGCCTCGATCGAAACCGGCCAGGAACTCCCCCACCGAACCTCCTTAAATCCAGCCCGCCCTCACTGGGGCATGATCAGGTTGGGCACCCACAGGGCCAGGGCGGGCCAGTAGGTTATCAGCATCAGGACCGTAAAGATGCCCAGCAGGTAGGGCCACAGCTCCCGGCTCAGCCGGCCGATGGAGACGCCGCTGATGCTGGAGACGGCGTAGAGGGACATGCCCACCGGCGGGGTCAGCAGCCCGATCATGGAGCAGAGGATCATGATCACCCCGAACTGGATCGGATCGACCTGGAAGCGCTCGATCAGGGGCATGAAGACCGGGATGGTGATGACCAGGACGGCGATGCCCTCCAGGAAGCAGCCCAGGAGCAGGAGGATGGCGTTGATGATCAGCAGCAGCAGCCAGCGCTCCTGGGTAAGCGAGGTCAATCCGGTGATGACTTGCTCGGGGATGTGCTGGTGGATCAGGAGCCAGCCGAAGAACCCGGCCGTGGCGATGATGAAGAGGACCTTGACGCTTTGCAGGACCGTGTCCCAGATGACCCGGGGCAGGTCCCTGGGGCGAATCTCCCGGTAGACGACCAGGCCCAGGATCAGAGCGTAGATGGAGGCCACCACCGCCGCCTCGGTGGGGGTGAACAGCCCGCCCAGGATGCCGCCGATGATCAGGACCGGCATGCCCAGGGCCAGGGCCGCGCCCTTGAAGCTGACCAGCAGCTCCCTCAACTTGGCCCGGGGCTCCTTGGGATAGTGCCGCCGCCTGGAGACGAAGTAGACGGCGACCATCATGGACAGGCCCATCAGCACCCCGGGCAGGCAGCCGGCCAGGAAGAGGCTGCCCACCGAAACGCCGGTGATGCTGCCGTAGATGACAAAGGGAATGCTGGGGGGCACCACCGGGCCGATGGTCGAGGAGGCCGCGGTTATGGCCGCGCTGAAGTTGCGGTCGTAGCCGCTCTTGGTCATGGCCTCCATCTCGATCAGGCCCAGTCCGGCCGCGTCGGCCACGGCCGCTCCGGACATGCCCGAGAAGATCATGCTCGAGACCACGTTGACGTGGCCCAGCCCTCCCCGGAAATGGCCGACCAGGGCCAGGGCGAAGCGGAAGATCCGCCGGGTGATGCCCCCGGTGTTCATCAGGTTTCCGGCCAGGATGAAGAACGGGATGGCCAGCAGGGTGAAGCCCGTGGTCGCGGAGTACATCCGCTGGGCCAGCATGGGCAGGACAAAGCCCTCGCCCAGGAAGACGAAGGTCATGACCGCCACCAGGCCCATGCTGGCGGCCACGGGCACGCCCAGCAGGATGAGGCCGACCAGCCCCCCGAAGATGGCCAAGGTCAGCACTTCCCGTTCCTCCTCCGGCCTTGTCCGGCTACCTGCTCGCCTCAACCATCTTCATGAACTTCTTGACGTTGTCCTCGCCGGCGTACTTGCCGATCCGCTCGTAGGCCGGGCCCATGGCCGCCCGGAACTTGGCGATCTCGGGCTCGGTCACGGCCATGCCCTTGTCCTTGAGCTTGGCCACCAGGTCCTTCTCCTCCTCGACCATGGCCTGGCGGAACCACTGGCCGGCCTTCTTGCTCTCCTCCCTGACGATCTTCTGCTGCTCCGGATTAAGTTTATCCCAGGTCATCTTGCTCATGACGTGGACCATGGAGTTGTAGACGTGCCTGGTCAGGGCCAGGTTCTTCTGAACCTCATAGATTTTGAAGTGATAGATGACCGCCAGGGGGTTCTCCTGGCCGTCGACCACGCCCTGCTTGAGGGCCATGTACAGCTCGGGGAAGGCGATCTTGGTCACCACCGCGCCGCAGGCCTCCATGGCCGCCTGGAGCTGGATCTCGGGCGGGGTCCGCATCTTGAGGCCCTTCATGTCCTCCGGGACCATGACCGGCCGGACGTTGTTGGTCACGTTGCGGAAGCCCCACTCCCAGTTGGACAGGAAGACCAGGTTCTGCTTCTCCAGGAGCGGCGCGGTCCAGTCCATGAACGGGCCGTCCAGGACTTTCCAGACGTGCTCGTAGCCGTCGTAGGCAAAGGGCAGCATCACCACCGAGAACTCCCGGACGTACTTGTCCAGGGCGCCCTGGGTGGGCAGGCTCATGTCAATGGCCCCCAGCTTGTTCTGCTCCAGAACCTCGGGCGGCGAACCCAGAGCGTTGTTGGGGTAAATCTTGATGGTGATCGCGCCGTTGGTCCGCTCCTTGACCGCGTCGGCGAACATCAGGGTGGCCTTGTGCCCCGGGTGGGTCTCGGCCGCGTAGTGGCCGAATTTGAGCTCCAGGGCCAAAGCCGGCAGGGCCAGGGCCGCCACCAGGAAGGCGGCGGCGAAGAAAACCGCCAAATGTTTAAACCTCATTTCCACCCCTCCTTACTTAAAGATTGATCCAACAAACGATCCCAATCCCTTTCTCTCAAAACCTGGCCGCCGGAACGCGGTCCGCCGCCCGGGCAGAGTCCTGGCCGGAACGCTGGTCTGACCTGGTGAATCCGAGCCCTCCAGCGCCCCATGGCAGGCCTCCCGGCCGCGGTAGTGTTTCATATATGAAACTTAGTTCCGGCTTTTCTAGCCTGCACCAGGACGACCCGGCTGTCAAGACCTAAGATGAGGCCGCCCGGCCGGAATCGGCCGGCCGCCTTCCGCCTTGACAAGCCCTCAAGCCGGTCCCTATTCTCCTGACGGAGCCGCCGCCCCGACCATCGGCCGGCCTCAGCCGAGCCGGGCGGCCGGGATGGAATCAAGATAGGAAGGAGAGCGCAATGAAGATCCGATCAGGAGCCCGGATCATGGGCTTGGGTCTGGCCGCCGTCCTGCTCCTGGCCGGTCAGGTCCTGGCCGGCAGCGGCCACTTCTGGCTGGAGGCCGATTTCAAGGGCCAGAGGCTCAACGTCCACGGCGAGAAGGCCACCCTGGGCAACTGGAGCAGCCGGATCTCGTCCTACCGGATCGACGCCACCGCCGAGTGCGTGGTCTGCAAGAGCTCCCGGTTCGAGGGCGAGTACCTCTATCTCGAGGCCGGCTCCAGCGCCGAGGAGTTGCCGCCGGGCTGGAACAACCGGATCAGATCCATCAAGTGCGCCAAGAAGGGCTACTTCACCCAGAACCCCCTGGCCCAGGGCAAGGGCGCGGCTTACGAGCACCCCCACTTCGCCGGCAAGGTCCTCCACCTGAACACCCACACCCAGCTCGCCGACCTGACCAAGCGGGACATCAACAACCGCATCTCTTCGATAAGGCTGGGGCCCGGGATCGAGTGCGAGTGCTTCAAGGCCAAGAACTACACCCCGGCCAGCGACACCCTCAAGCTGGATCCGGAGACCTCGGAGAACCGGCTCAACGAGGAGCACTGGGCCAACAAGGTCACCTCGATCAGGTGCTGGCCGGCCGGGGAGAGCGGGGCCGGCGAAGCGGTTCAGGAGAGCGAGACCAAGGAGAGATCCGGGACCGTTATCCAGCGCAAGGAGAAGTGACGGCCCGGCCGGATGTTCGAACGGCTCACTCCGCCGCCGGCCTGGCCTTAAGCAGCCAGCTCAGGACCATTCCCAGGAGCGAGACCGCCCCGGCCAGGAGGAAGGGCAGGCGGAACGAGCCGCTGGCGTCGGCCAGCAGGCCGCCCACCCAGGGCCCCAGGGCCTGGCCCACGCCGAAGAAGAGGGTGATGAAGCCCAGGCCGGCCGGGGCCATCCTCGGCCCGACGTAGTCGCCGGCCGCGGCGGCCATGATCGTGGGGATGGACCAGGCGGTCAGGCCGAAGATCACCGCCGAGACGTAGGCCCCTGACTTGAGCCGGATCAGGGCGAAGATCAGGTAGGCCGCGGCCAGGGTCAGATAGGCCAGGGCCGCGCCCTTGGGCCGGCCCAGCTTGTCCGAGATTCCGCCCCAGATGACCCCGCAGAAGATGCTCAGGCCCCCGACCAGGGCCCAGAGGCTGCCCGCCCTGAGGGAGCTGAGGCCCAGCTCGTTGACCAGGTAGGCGGCGAAGAAGGTCATGTAGATGATGTAGGAGAAGCCGTACATGAAGTAAACCAGGCCCAGGTACCAGACGGCCGGCCGGCGGCAGATCCCGCCCCAGTCCAGGGAGCCGGCCCGGGCCGGCTGGCCGGCCGAGGGTGAGATCCCCTCGGCCCCGACCTGGCCGAGACCCATCTCCTCGGGCCGGGAGCGGAGCAGCAGGGCGGCCAGGCCGGCGATGACCAGGACCGCGCCGCCCAGCCAGTACCAGGCGAACCGCCAGCCCTCCGGGCCGTGGGCCTTCAGGATCAGGGGCACGAGCAGGCCGGCGATCATGGTCCCGCCGCCGATGCCGGCCGAGACGATGCCCGTGGCGAAACCCCGCCGCCGGACGGCGAACCAGGCCGAGCCCAGGGCCATGGCCGGCACGTAGGCCGCGCCGTTGCCCAGGCCGGTCATCAGGCGCGAGGCAAAGGCCAGGCCGAAGCCGTCGGCCAGGCCGGTCAGGAACATGGTCAGGCCCATCAGGACCAGGGCCAGGGCGATGACCAGCCGGCTGCCGAAGCGGGCGGCCAGGAAGCCGCCGATGATGGCCATGAGCAGGTAGCCGATGAAGTTGCCCGTGCCCAGGAGGCCCAGCTGGGTGTAGGAGAAACGGAGCCCCTCCTTCATGGCCGGCAGGATCAGGGTGTAGGACATCCGGCCGAAGCCGTGCGCGCCGATGGTGACCAGCAGCCCGGTGAAGACGACCACCCAGCCATAGTGCAGCCTGCCCCTGTTCATCCGCCCTCCCCTTTAGTTAATCTATTAAACCGGCCCGCTCGGGGCCGGCCTCAGTCGCGGGGCACGAAGCCGGTCCGGGCCTCGTCGCGGTGGAAGGTCCACCAGGGTCTGGCCGAGCCGGCCGGGGCCGTGGTCGGCCAGGCGTAGAGAGCCCCCCCGCCGTCGCGGCGGCCGCCGGCGACGACGATCTCCAGGAGGTTGTCGCCGTTTATGTCGGCCACGCTGGGCGAGCTGAAGAGGCTCTGAAAGGTCAGATAGACGGTCCGCCCGGCGCTGTTGGCCCCGGTCAGCAGCCGGCCGAGGTGGTCGAGGATGACCACCTCGAAGGACCAGCAGACCAGGACCTCCAGGTCTCCGTCGCCGTCGATGTCGGCCACCACCGGCGAGCCCAGGACCCAGCCCCGCCGGTCGCGCAGGGTCTCGTAGGAGCGGCCGTCGCGGTCCACCAGGAGGGTCCGCCAGCGGATGGAGCCGTCGGCGTTGAGGCAGTAGATCCGGCCGTCGGTGGCCCCGACGATCGTCTCCAGGCGGCGGTCGCCGTCCAGGTCGGCCAGGGCCGGCGAGGAGAAGACGGCCCCGCCCACCTCCACCGGCCAGCCGGGCAGAGCGGTGCCGTCCAGGCGCCAGCCGAAGACGTGGCGGCCGGTGAAGGGGCCCGTGGCCTCGGCCCCCCGGCCGTCGGTGCGCCAGCAGGTTCCGGTGCCGCAGACGATCTCGTAGCGGCCGTCGTTGTTGATGTCGCCCACGGCCGGCGAGGAGTAGAAGGTCTGGGCCGAGCGGCGGGGCCAGCCGGGCAGGATGTTGCCCCGACGGTCCAGGCCCCACATCCGGCCGCCGTTGAAGGACCAGGCGTGCTCATCGCTGCGGGACAGGTCAGAGCCGGTGAAGATCTCCTTGAAGCCGTCGCCGTCCACGTCGCCCACGGCCGGAGTGCTCCAGACCGAGTCCAGGGTGTCGATGGGCCAGCCGGAGCCGGCCAGGGAGCCGTCCCCGGCCTGGCGGACGTAGATGTGATGGTCCCAGCCGCCGAAGACGACCTCAAAATTGCCGTCGTTGTCCAGGTCGGCGATGACCAGGGAGCCGAAGACCCCGTCGGCCACTCCGTTGCCCTGGGGCTGCAGATCCTGGACCCCGGTCCACCTCTCCACCCCGTCCGAGATGTCCCGGCCCCACTGCCGCCACAGGGTGGTCAGCCCGAAGAGGTCCACCTTGAGAGCGCTGCCGGGGTTCCAGTTGCGGATGTCCGCCCCGTCGCCCAGGAAGAACGTCCCGGCCCTGGCCTCGGGCACCCCCCGGTCGCGCAGGGCCGGCGCGGTCGAGGGCGAGCTGGAGATGGGTCCGGAAAGGCTGGCCGATCGGACCAGGGGCTGCTGGCCGGGACCTCTCAGGGCCACCCGCCACAGAGAGCCGGACTTGTCGCCGACCAGGAGATAGGTCCACTGGCCGGCCTTGAGGGGCAGAACCGAGGAGTACTCCACCGGCTGGCGGCCCAGATTGACCGGGAAGCCCGGCACGGCCGGCTTGGGGTTCCAGGCCGCGGCCAGGGCCGGCCAGGCCAGGCACAGGCCCAGGGCCAGCCGGCCGGCGGTCCTCATCTTTGTGGCCGCTGAAGGCAATGTCCAGCCCACCCCGAGAGGAAGGATCAACCCAATCTATTAGACCACAAGAGGGGCCGGCCTTCAACCGGCCTGGCTCTCGGGGGCCCACCGGGCCGGCCGGCCGCCGATTTGACCGGGCCGGGTCGGGCGGGTATCATATTTTTAGTTCCGGGCGGGAAAGATACGCGTTTCAGGATTCTGGGCCGGGGAAGGGGGAGTCATGAACCGCTGCCGCCGGGCTGGTCTTTTTCTTTCAAGCCTGGCCCTGGCCCTGGGCCTGTTCCTCCCCCGGGCGTCGGCCTCGCCGACCATCCACCCCCTGGGCACGACCATCCACCAGGCCAGCCGGTCCTACGGCGGCTACACCATCTTCCAGAACTTCTCCGGCGGCGCGCTGATGATGATCAACATGAACGGCCGGGTGGTCCACCAGTGGCGGCCGCAGGGCTTGAAGACGACCTACTACGCCCAGCCCCTGCCCAACCGCCACCTCCTCCTTCTGGCCGTGAGGATCGCCCACCGGCCCATGTTCATCCACGGCGTCATCGAGATGGACTGGGACGGCAACGTGGTCTGGCAGTACTTCCACCCCGACGATCTGGACGCCCATCACGACTGCGAGAGACTCAACAACGGCAACACCTTGATAATGCTAAACGAGCAGGTTTCAGTTCCGGCGATATCACCCATCAGCCTCAAGGACGACTACCTGGTCGAGGTCAACCCGGCCGGCACCATTGTCTGGGAGTGGCGGGCCGCCGAACACTTCGAGGAGTTCGGCTTCGACGCCGAGGCCAGGCGCCTGATCAGGGAGCGGGGCCGGGACTGGCTCCACTCCAACTCAATCCAGAGCCTGCCCGCCACCAGCCTGGGGGCGCGTGACTCGCGGTTCAGGCCGGGCAATATCCTGGTCAGCCTCAGAGAGACCAACACCATGTTCATCATTAACAAGCAAAGCGGCCGGATCGTCTGGAGGACCGGTCCGGACAACAACCTGACCATCGCCCAGCACGCCGCCGAGATGATCGCGCCCGGCCTGCCCGGCGCCGGGAACATCCTCGTCTTCGACAACGGCGGCGGATGCGGCTATCCGCCCAAGTACCGCTACTACTCCCGGGTTCTGGAGATCGATCCGGCGACCAAGCGGACCGTCTGGGAATACAGCGCCATCACGGCCCACCGGGGCGGCTGGACCTTCCACAGCCCTTACATCAGCGGGGCCCAGCGCCTGCCCAACGGCAACACCCTCATCTGCGAGGGCGACTTCGGGCGGCTCTTCGAGGTGACCAGGGACCACGAGACCGTCTGGGAGTACGTCAACCCTTACTTCCTCGACGACGGCGGCTGGCGCATCAGCGCCAACTGGATCTACCGGGCGGTCAGGGTCAGTCCCGCCTGGGCCGGGCTGGACTAGGCCGGCCGCTCGCCGCCGCTGGATTAGGAGGCTCGGATGAGCCAGCCGGAACTGCTCAGAAACATCCCCTTCGCCCAGCCGCTGATCCTGACCGACCTGGTGGACTACCAGCCCGGGCGGGTGATCAGCCGCACCCTGGCCCAGAACCCCGCCCTGAGCCTGACCCTGTTCGCCTTTGACCAGGGCGAGAGCGTCAGCGCCCACACCGTGCCCGCCGAGGCCCTGGTCCACGTCCTCGACGGCCGGGCGGCCGTAACCATCGGCGATCAGGAGGTCATGGTCGAGGCCGGCCAGGCGGTGGCCCTGCCCGAGGGGATGGCCCACGCTCTCAAGGCCGAGGAGCGCTTCAAGATGCTTCTGCTGGTCCTGAGGCGACCCCAGGCCAGTCAGACCTGAGGCTCTCGAAGGGATCCGCGACGGTGGAGCGGCCGGCTCGCTCCGCCACTGGCTCAGGCGGCGGCGACGCGGTTGCCGCCCAGGTTCTTGGCCCTATAGAGGGCCTGGTCGGCCAGGTTGACCAGTTCCTCCGGGTCGGCCGCGTCTGACCGGACCTGGGTCAGGCCCAGGGAGATGGTGATGGGCACGGCCTGGCCCCGGTAGATGAACTGGGTCAGCTCGATCTCCTGGCGGATCTTCTCCGCCACCTGCTCGGCCCGCTCCTGGTCGGTCTCGGGCAGGAGGATGACGAACTCGTCCCCGCCGTAGCGGGCCAGGAGGTCCACCCGGCGCAGCATGGACTTGATCTTCTTGATGATCTCGCCCAGACACTTGTCGCCCACGGTGTGGCCGTAGGTGTCGTTGACCCGCTTGAACTGGTCCACGTCGAACATGACCATGGAGAAGATCCGGGCGTAGCGCTCGAACCTCTCCAGCTCCTGGGCCAACCGCCTCTCGTAGGCCCGGCGGGTGAAAGCCCCAGTCAGGACGTCGAACTGGAGCTCGCGGACCAGGCTCCGGTTCTCATTCTGAAGCTGGTCCGCCTTGAGCTTGAGCACCGCGAACTTGTCCCGAAGGGCCTCGGTCTCACGGTTGGCCGCCTCGAGGCGCTGTTCGTCGTCGCGGCGCTTGGCCTCGACCGCCTCCTTGACCCGCCTCAGGCTGAGCAGGACCTGTTTCTTGAGATTGTCCAGACGCTGGCCGTCACTCACCGAGGCGGTGATCTCGTCGATGGCGATCTGGAGGCCTGAATTAAACACGGCGTTGGCCTGGTGCAGGCCCTTGAACTGGCCGACCGAGGCCAGAAAGTGGCCCTCGGCCTCGGCCAGGCTCTTGACCAGTTCGGCGATGAACAGGCCAGCCCGGTCCTGGGTCTCAATGAGCCGCTGGGCGTAAACCGAGATCAGGGCCTCCAGCTGGGGCCGGAGAACGACGAACCGGCCCACCTCCCTGACCCCCTCGACCTGCTCCCGGAGCGAGGTCAGCCGCCTGAGGTATTCCTCGCCCAGGTCCGTATCCAGCTCGGCCAGAACCTTCCGGTAGGTCTCCTTGAGTTCGGCCAGGCACTCGCCCAGGCCCTCCTGGCCCCCCTCCTCGCCCGAGACGGCCGCCCACGTTTCGGGCCAGTCGGCCATGACCCTGGACAATTTCAGCGGCGTGAGATGCTCCCCGCGGGCCGAAAAACCCTTGAGCACCTCGATGATCAGGTCGGCCAGCCTCTCAAGGTCAACTCTTTTTCCCTCAGTAGCCAACTAACCAGTCTCCATTCCGATTTCCGGAGCCCAGGCGACCTCAAGCGCGGAAGGCTCCCGGCAGCTCTAGTCGATCAATCGAAGCCGGTCCGGTCCCCAGCGGCCGAATGGCCCCCTCCCAAACCTCACTGCCGCGTACGCCCCCCCGGCCAAGACGGTGTCTCCAGTCGAAACGAAACCCCGAATTTTACTTCAGGCGTACAAGAGTATCATCTATTAACATAATGGGGGTGAATAAGGGAAGTATAATCTTCAGTCAACTGAAAAATTCCCTCTTTAGGCCGCCTGGAAACGCGACCGGGGAGGCTGAGCCGCCCGGTCCGGCCGGATTAATCCGGTCCGCCGAAATTCGCCCCTTTCTACGGCACTTCACAGAGCCGCCATTGAGGCCCCCAGGCCGTGGCGAGGCTCCGGGACGGTCTGTGGTTGAAAAAGCCTCAGCTTTGGGCTATCCCCTCTGGGTGCCCTGTCAGACCAATCGGCCCCTTGGCCGAGTTTAGACTCCCCGTTCCTGTTGGAGGGAACCGGTCCATGAAATTCTTTTTCGAGCCGCGCGGAATCGCCGTCATCGGCGCGACGCCCAAGCCTGACAAGGGTGGCCAGGCCATTCTCCAGAACCTGCTGTCCGGCTTCAAGGGACCGGTCTACCCGGTCAACCCGGGTTACCAGGAGATCGAGGGTCTGACCTGCTATCCCTCGGTGCTCCAGGTCCCCGACCCGGTCGATCTGGCCATCGTCTTCGTCCCGGCGGCCCTGGTCCCGCCGGTGATCAGGGAGTGCGCCCAGCGCGGCCTGTCCGGGGCGATGATCGAGTCAGCCGGCTTCTCCGAGACTGGGGCGGCCGGCCGGGCCCTCCAGGAGGAGCTCAAGAAGATCGTCCGGCAGACGGGCATTCGTCTCTGGGGGCCCAACTGCATGGGTCTGGTCGACGCGGTCAGGCGGCACGTCTTTTCCTTTGTCTCGCCCAAGATCTGGGACGACGGCATCGCCCCGGGCCGCGTCTCCCTGATCGTCCAGAGCGGCATGCTCTCCGGGGCCTTTCTGATCGACGCTCTCAGCCACGGCACCACCGGGGTGAGCAAGGTCTGCTCCATCGGCAACAAGGTGGACGTGGACGAGGGCGACCTCCTGGAGTACCTGATCGCCGATCCGGACAGCGGGGCCATCGGGCTCTATTTGGAGTCCATCCCCCGGGGCCGGCGCTTCCTGGAAATCTGCCGCCGCTCGCCCAAGCCCCTGGTCGTCCTCAAGGGCGGCAAGAGCCCCAAGGGGGCCCAGGCGGCCATGAGCCACACGGCCAGCCTGGCCGGCCGCGGAGCCCTGGTCAGCGGCGTCCTGGCCCAGGCCGGAGTGGTCGAGGCCAACGACTTCAAGCAGATGCTCGATCTGTGCCGCTCCCTGGCCCGCTTCCCCCGGCCGCCGGCCCGGAGCCAGGGCCGGGTGGCCATTCTGACTTACAGCGGCGGAGCCGGAATCGTCTCGGCCGATTTCATGGACCAGCTCGGCCTCGAGGTGGCCGAGCTCTCCGAGCCGACCCGGCAGGCCCTGGAGAAAGTCTTCCCCGAGTGGATGCCCGTGGCCAATCCGGTCGACCTCTGGCCGGCCATGGAGGTCCTGGGTCCGGAAAAGGCCTGCCGCCGGGCTCTCCGGGCCGTCTGGGCCGATCCCGACGTGGACGCGGTCCTGCTCCACGCCTTTGCCGGCGCCTCCAACCTCCACTTCAATATCGCCTCCCTGATACATGAGGCCCACGACCCGGACAAGCCTCTGTTCTGCTGGCTCCTGGGCGAGCGGGAGGAGGCCCGTCGCTTCCAGCTCGAGGCCCAGGACCTGGGCGTCCCGGTCTTCCGGGAGCTCTACCGGTCCGTGGAGTGCCTGGCCGCGGTTCTGAACCAGAGGCCCAGGACCGGCCAGGTCTCATCAAGGGAGGGACAGCCGGAGACGGACCTCCTGGCCCGGGAGCAGGATCTCCTGGCCAGCGGCCGGGGCGCCCTGGACGAGCACGTCTCCAAGCAAATCCTGGCCCAGAGAGGGATTCCGGTGGTCGAGGAGAAAATAGCCGCCTCGGCCGAGGAGGCCGGGCGAATGGCCAGGGACCTGGGCTTCCCGGTGGTCCTCAAGGGTCTCGAGCCCGGCCGGGTCCACAAGACCGAGCTGGGTCTGGTCAAGCTGAGCCTGGCCTCGGCCCGGGAGGTGGGCGAGGCCTACCAGACCCTCAAGGAGGCCATGTCCGAGGCGGGCCAAGTTCTGGTCCAGCGGCAGGTCCGGGGCGAGCTGGAACTGATTCTGGGCCTGTTCCGCGATCCCCAGTTCGGGACCTGCGTCATGGCCGGGCTGGGCGGCGTCCTGGCCGAAGTCTTTAACGAGGCCGTCTTCGCCGCCGCCCCCCTGAACCTCCAAGAAGCCCTGGACCTGCTCGGCCGCCTGGGGGCCCAGAAGCTCCTGAACGGCTACCGGGGCACGCTGCCGCTGAACCGGGAGGCCGTGGCCCGGATCCTGATCGCCCTGGGCGATCTGGGCCTGGCCCAGCCTAAAATAAAGGAGATAGACCTCAACCCGGTCATCATCAGCCGGGGCCAGCCCCTGGCCGTGGACGCGACCATAGTCATCTCCGACTGAGGGCCAGCAGCTCCTCCTCGATCAGGCCCTGCAGGAGGGGGACCTTGTAACCGTTGTGCTCCAGGGGCCGGGCCTGGCTGACCCCGGCTCTGGCCGCCCGGGCGGCCAGAGCGGGATCTATCTGCCGGCCGATCAGGGCCGCCTCAACCTCTTTGGCCCGCCAGGGAATGGGGGCCACGCCGCTCAGGACCACCCGGGCCTGGCCGACCTTGTCCCCCTCGAACCTGAGGGCCAGGGCCAGGCCGGCCAGGGCGAAATCCCAGGAGCGGCGGGCCCGGACCTTGCGGTAGGAGCTCTTCAGGCCCTCCCCCGGCGGCGGCAGGAGAACCTCGGTCACGATCTCGCCGGGCTCCAGGACGGTCTCCCGCGTCGGATCCTGCTCGGGCGGGACGTGGAAGCCCTCCAGGGGCAGGGTCCTCTGGCCCCGGGGTCCGGCCACCCTGACCCTGGCCTCCAGGGCCAGCAGGACCGGGGCCGTGTCCGAGGGGTGAACGGCGTAACAGTTGTCGCCGCCGAAGAGGCAGTGGAACTGGTTCTCGCCCGAGGTGGCGAAGCAGGCCTCGCCGCCCTTGCGCAGGCAGTTGAACTCGCCCCGGTAGTACCAGCAGCGCGGCTTCTGGCAGATGTTGCCGCCCAGGGTGCCCTGGTTGCGGAGTTGGGGGCTGGCCACCTCGCCGGCGGCCTGGGCCAGCCCGGGATAGTCCTGCCTGATCAGGGGGTCGGCCGCCACCCGGGCGATGGTCGTCAGGGCCCCGATGCTCAAGGCTCCGTCAGCGGCGGATCTGATCCCGCGCAGGCCCTCCAGTCGGCTCAGGCTGACCAGCCTGGAGGCGCCGAAGACCCCGTCGCGGAGGCAGCCCAGCAGGTCGGTCCCCCCGGCCAGGACCCTGGCCCCGTCCGCGGAGAGGTGGCGGATGGCCTCCCTTAAGGAGTTGACCCGGACGTAGTCGAAGCTGGGCAGCATGCCTCACCCCCTCCCGGGCCGCTCTGACAGGAGCTGGCAGAGCCTGGCCGGGCTGATGGGCGTGTCCGTGACCCGGATGCCCGTGGCCTGATAGACGGCGTTGGCCACGGCCGCGGCCGTGGGGATGGTCACCGGCTCGCCCAGGCCCTTGGCCCCGGTGGAGTTGGCCTCGTCGTCGGGCAGATCGATGGGCAGGGAGACGATCTCGGCGGGCACGTCCAGGGCGGTGGGCAGCTTGTAGTCGTGCCAGTTCCGGTTGACCATCTTGCCGGTCTGGGCCCGGTCCAGGACCCGGACCTCGGTCAGGGCCAGGCCGACGCCCATGGTGATGCCGCCGCAGACCTGGTTGTCGTAGGTCAGCCGGTCCATGACCCGGCCGCTGTCGTGAGCGCCCAGGAAGCTCAGGAGCCTGACCTCGCCGGTCCGGGTGTTGACCTCGACCTCGCAGAACTGGGCGGCAAAAGGGTTGACCGCCTTCTTCTCCGGGTTCGGGCCCCGGTAGCCCACCCCGACGACGACCCCCTGCTTCTTGAGGCCGCTGATCTCGGTGATCTTGACCCTCTTGGTCGGATCGGACTTGAGGACCACCTCGGCGCCCTGGAAGGTTAGGCCGGCCGGCTCGGCCTTGAGGTCCTGGGCGGCCAGTCTGAGCAGCTCCTGCTTGACCCTGATAGCGGCCGCCCTGACCGCCGGGGACTCGGTGGGCACGGTCTTGCTGCCGCCGCTGGGGGTGGCGAACTGGGTCGTGCCGGTGTCGGCGTGCTCGATCTGGATGGCGCTCGGCTCCAGGCCCAGCTCCTCGGCCACCACCAGGGCCATGACCGTCTTGGTGCCCGTGCCGATGTCGCTGGCGCCCAGGTTCAGGTTGGCGCTGCCGTCGGCGAAGAGCTTGAGGACCACCGTGGCTGGCGGCCGGCCGCCGCCGGCCACCCAGAGGCCTGCGGCCATGCCCACCCCGCGCCTGAGGTGCCCGTTCCGGTTGGAGGCGGCCAGCCTTTGGCGGGCCTCGGACCAGCCGAAGGCCCTGGCCCCCTCCTCCAGGCACTGCCTCAGCCCGGTGGAGGTGTAGGCCGGCTGGCCCGGCCGGGCCTGGGACACGGCCGGGACGTTCCTGAGCCGCAGCTCGACCGGGTCCATCTGGATGGCTTCGGCCAGGGCGTCCATCATCTGCTCCAGGGCCCAGGCCCCCTGGGGGTGGCCAGGGGCCCGGAAGGGCCGGGCCGGGCCGGCGTTGATGTAGACGTCCTCGGTTTCGGTCCGGACGTTGGGGCAGGCGTAGAGATCCTTGACCTGCCAGTCCACCAGCGAGGTGCCGCCGGCCGGGTAGGCCCCGCCCGTGCCCAGGCAGGAGAACTCCAGGGCGGTCAGGCGGCCGTCCTTCTTGACCCCGGCCTTGAGCCTCATGTTGGCCGGCGGCCGGTTGCCCACGGCCAGATAGGTCTCTTCCCGGCTGAGGAAGAGCTTGACCGGCCGGGCCGCCTTCCGGGCCAGCAGGGCGGCGATGATGGTGTACTTGCCCAGCTGGAGCTTGCTCCCGAAGCCGCCGCCCATGTAGTGGCCGATGACCCGGACCTTGGACAGGGGCAGGCCCAGGACCCTGGCCGCCGCGGCCTGGATGGCGTAGACGCCCTGGGTCGATTCCCAGATGGTCAGCCGGTCGCCCTCCCAGCAGGCCACGCAGCCGTGCCGCTCCAGGGGAGTGTGGACCTCGGCCTCGGTCCGGTAGGTCTGCTCCAGGACCACGTCCGCCTCGGCCAGGCCCTGGGCCACGTCGCCGCGCTGGTAGACCTGGGGCGGACTGACCCGGTTGCCGGCCTGGTGGACCTGGGGCGCTCCCGGCTCCAGGGCCCGGCGTTCGTCGGCCAGGAAGGGCAGGACCTCGTACTCGACCCCGATGGCCCGGAGCGCGTCGGCGGCCTGGTAGGGCGTCTCGGCGGCCACGGCGGCCACGGCCTCGCCCTCGAAGCGGCAGTGGCGGTCGAAGAGTCTGGACTCGGCCCTGCCCCGGCCGTAGGGCCAGGCCAGATCGGCCTCGGGGTCGGCCCCGCTGAGGACGGCCCAGACACCCGGGCTGGCCTGGGCCGCCTTGAAGTTCAGGCTCTTGACCAGGGCGTGGGGGTGAGGGCAGCGCAGGATGGCCCCGTAGAGAAGGCCGGGCAGGGCCACGTCCGAGGGGAAGACCGCCGCGGCGCTGACCCGCTCGTAGGCGTCCACCCGGGGCCGGGGCCGGCCGATGATCCGCGTCTGACCCCAGGGTTCGGGCTCCTGGCCGGGACCGGGCGTCTCGGGCAGGGGCAGGTTCTGGGCGTAATAGAGCCCGCCTCGCTCCTCTTTCATTGCCCTTCTCCCCGGCCGCGCTTCAAGTCCGCGGCCCGCTGGACGGCCTTGAAGATGTGGGCGTAGGTCCCGCAGCGGCAGAGGTTGCCGCTCAGGCCCGCCCGGATCTGGTCCAAAGTGGGCTGGGGATTGGCCCTGAGCAGGCCCTCGGCGGCGACGATCTGGCCCGGGGTGCAGTAGCCGCACTGGAAGGCGTCCTCCTGGACAAAGGCCTGCTGGACCGGGCCCAGCTCCTCGCCGTTCATCAGCCCCTCCAGGGTGGTGATCTCCTGGCCCTCGGCCTCCAGGGCCAGGGTCTGGCAGGCGTAGCGGGGCAGGCCGTCGATCAGGACCGTGCAGGCCCCGCACTCGCCCCGCTCGCAGCCGGGCTTGGCCCCAGTCAGGCCCAGCTTGTCGCGCAGGACGAAGAGGAGGGACCAGCGCGGCTCGACCAGGAGCCGGTGGCGCCGGCCGTTGACCAGGAGCTCGAGCCTGGTCAACTCCAGGCCGGCCCTGACCTCGGCCTCGCCCTCGGACGTGGCTGCGGCCCGGCCGGTCACGGCCGCCCCGGCCGCCCCGACGCCCAGGGTGGTCAGGAAGCCGCGGCGGGTCACCCCCCGGCCGCGACCCTTGTCTGGATGGTCATCCTTGGCCATGAAGCCCTCCCCGGAAGAGACCTCTCCGCCCGGAAGCAGTCCTGAGTTGATCCGACCTGAATGAGACGGCGGCCGCCGCCTTAGAATAAGTTTACGGTCGGGGTGGGCGGTCCGCAAGGGGGGGCGGGGCGGGCGTTTCAGTGCCCGGGAAGAAGAGATCGTGGCCGGGTTGGGTTGATCAGGCCGGCCCGGACCAGGCCGCTTTCAGCCGCCGACTGAGGGTTCAATTCTGTCGCTTCGCGATGGCGCCGCGGACGCGGCCGCGGCGCCACGGGAGGTGAGCTCGGGCGCACTGGGTCGGGGAAGACTTATCTTTCCCCAAGCCTGAAGGCTTGGGGCACCCTGGAGGGCACGATGGCAGGGCAGCGGAAGCTACCGCCCTGGGCGCGAGAGAAGAGGAGTCATCATTTACTAGCCATGATACAGCCCTTGCCGTGGCGTCGGGGCCGCGTCCCCGACGCCAGGCCGAAGGCCATGATTAGCCCTGGAGGGGCGGCTCGGCCAGCCTGGCCGTGGTTACTTGTCCATATGTCGCGGAAAAAGGCGACACGGGCAGGATGCCCGCGCCGCCTCAAGATATCCCTGCCAGTCAGGGGCGCTCAGCCGAAGTAGCCGGCCGCGAAATCGGCGTAGCTCTCCCTCTCCTCCGGGACGAAGGGCCGGCCGCCCGGGACCTCGTCCAGATGGGGATAGAGGCCGTAGTACCGGGCCGCCTGGACCGCGGCGTGAACGTGGGCCGGCGGAGCGTCCTTGGGCACCTCGTTGAGGAAGAGGGTGAAGCGCCCGTCGTGAGCCCCGGCCCGGATGTAGTCCCTGACCCGGTTGGCGATGGCCTCGACCGGCCCCTCGAAGAGGAGCACGGCGTCGATGCCGACCATCAGGGCCACGTTCCGCTCCTCGGTGAAGCGCCGGAACATGTCCACCCCGAGCACCTGCGGGTCCGGGTCAAAGGCCCCGTAATAGCTCGGGCTGAGCTGCATCTTCAGGTCCATGAACTCCTTGAGCTTGTCCCTGTCCCCGGCGAAGAACCGCTCGCCCCACCAGCCCCGGGCGCTGACCTTGCCGATGTTGTCCCTGAGCCTCTTGATGTAGGCCAGGCCGAACTCCCGGAGAATCTCCAGGTTCATGTTGGGCGGGGAGGCGTAGGCGTCGGCGCCCATGGCTTCCAGGTCCTGGCCCAGCAGGCGGCGCTGCTCGTAGATCCAGGGCGACAGGACCTCGTCGGTGAGAAAGGTGAACAGCCGGTGGTAGGCGGCCTGGTTGGTCATCAGGCCCATGATCAGGTTTTCCATGCCGCACAGGTTCACGGCCAGGCTGATGGGGGAGCAGAAGCGCACCCCGGGCCGGAACCCCGAGTCCAGGGCCCGTTTCTTGAGCTCCAGGACAAAGGGCATCCGGCCGGATTTTTTGGGATCGGGCGGGCTGAGCCGGTCGATGTCCTGGGGCTTACCGATGATCCGCCGGGTGTGGTCCACCTCCGGGGGCATGTCCTCGAACCACCTGAGGGGCTGGCCCAGGGCTTCGAGCTCGATGTTGTACATGTCGTAGTACTCGGAGGCCGGGAAGTCGATCCGGTAGTACTCGGACACGGCCAGCTGGTGTTTGAAGAACAGGCCCGCGTCGGTGTAGTACTCCCGGGGGCTGCAGCCGCTCAGCTTCCGGGCGTGCTCGTTGATCTGGGCCATGACGGGCACCCGGTCGGGCACGCCCCGCCCGGCCTGCCCGGCCTGGACCAGGCCGGCCTTCATGCTCTCCGATATCTTCATCGTCTCCTCGCCATCATCATTCTTGAGGGGTGAATCCGATCGATCCCATCAGGACCCTCCGCGCCCCCTCAGTGCAGGAAAGTGGGCAGCCAGAGCGCCAGGGAGGGGAACATGATCACCAGAACGAGAATCGTGCCGTCCACGGCCAGGAATGGAAGCGAGCCCTTGACGCTGTCCAGGAAGCTCACCCCATGCTTTTCGGCCACGCCGGCCAGAATGAACAGGTTCATGCCCACCGGCGGAGTGGTCAGCCCCATCTCGATGTTTATCATGAAAACCACGCCCAGGAGAATGGGGTCGAAGCCCATCGGAGCCAAACCGCCGACCAGGATGGGCAGGACCACCAGGATGATGGTCACCCCGTCCAGCAGGGCGCCGAAGAACAGGACCAGGACGTTCATCAGGGCCAGGACCAGCAGCGGGTGCAGGGGCAGGCCGCTGATGGCCTCCCCGAGCTGGCTGATGACCTCGGTCATGGTCCAGAACTTGCCGAAGACCTTGGCCCCGACCACGATGAGCAGGATGTAGCAGGTCGAGATGGCCGCCTCCCGCCCGGCGATGAGCAGGCCGCCCCTCTTGTTGGTCTTGGGCCCCATCAACAGGGCGATGAGAAAGGCGCCCAGGCAGCCGAAGGAGGCGGACTCGGTGATGGAGGCCAGCCCGGAGAAGATGCTGCCCAGGACCAGAATCACCAGGGCCAGGAAGGGCAGGATCGTCATCCCGGCCCGCAGCCGGACCTTGAGCCGGGTCGGCGGCCCGGCCGGCGCTGCCTCGGGGCGGAAGCGGGTGTAGATCAGGGTGATGAGGCCGTAGCCCACGGCCATCAACAGCCCCGGGATCAGGCAGGCGGCGAAGATGTCCAGGATGGGCAGCTCCAGGACGAAGCCGTACATGATCGCCCCGATGCTGGGCGGAATGACTATGGCCAGTCCCCCGGCTCCGGCGATGGAGCCGGCGGCCAGCCACTTCTTGTAGCCCCGCCCCAGCATCTGCTGGAGTCCCAGGTGGGCCATGGTGGCCACGTTGGCCGCGCTGGAGCCCATGCAGGCGCCCAGCAGGGCGCCCATGGCAATGGTCGAGGCGGCCAGGGCTCCCCGGATGCCGGCGAAGAGATCCCAGAAGGCCTCGTACAGGACGTCGGCCGCCCCGGATTGATCCAGGATCTGGGCCATGAGCACGAAGAGCGGGACCACCAGGAGCAGGAAGTTGACCGGGGTGTAATAGATGCTGGTGAAACTGAGCATGGCGAAGGCCACCTCGAAGCCCAGCCAATATAAAAGGCCGACGAACCCGACCAGCATGAGCGCGAAGGCCACCGGCAGCCCGGCGAAGATCAAACCCACTAGGGAGAAAATTCCGTAAAGGAAGGGGTATAGCCACTCCATCTTAATTCCTCGGTCTCTTGAGAAGAGCCACCACAGAGACGACCATCTCGTAGACCATCATCACCAGCCCGATGGGGATCACGGTGGCGAACAGGTACTCCGGCACGTCGTTGTAGGTGCCCCGCTGCTCCAGCCAGGCGACCACTGCGGCCCTGGTCCCGGCCGCGGCCATGAGCGCGCCGGCGCCCAGGCAGACAAAGGCCGTGGCCAGATCGAGGAATTCTTTCGATCGGCCGGTAAACTGCTCCACGAAGACCGTCACCCTTACGTGCCGCCCGGTTCTGAAGACGTAGGCCGCGGCCAGGTAGGTCAGAAACCAGAGCAGGAGCTGGCAGATGTCCACCGACCACAAGGGCATGCCCTTGGGGTAGAGAGCCCGGACGGTGACGAAGAACAGGATTATCACCGGCAGGGCCAGGCAGGTGACCCCGGCCACGGAGGCCAGGATCTCCCCGAACCGATCGGCTCCCCTTCGTGTTTTTTTCCAGGCGTTCGAACTCACCCTGATCCTCTCTTTCGGCTCCCTCCCGGCGGCGCGGCGGTCCCTTCTCCCGGGAAGGGTCAGGCGGCCGGGCTGGTCCCCGGGCCGCCTGACCCCATCGTTTTCACGGACGCCTCAGGAGCTACTTGGTCCCCGGGAAAGGCGTGTCGTGGGTCGCCTGCCAGGCCTTCTGACAGTCGGCCAGGTACTTGGTCATTTCCGGGTCGTACTTCTTGTGCAGCCAGTCGTAGAAGGGAGCCAGGGCCTTCTTCCAGTCGGCCGCCAGGTCCCCTTCGATGGCGTAGAAGTGGATCTTCTTGTTGGCCTTGAACTTGTCGATGATGTGCTGCCGGTAGCCGGTGGCCCATCTGATCTGATCCTTGATGGTGTCCTGGCCGGCCTGGTCGACCACCTTCTTGGCCCAGTCGGGCAGGCGCTGGTAGCGCTCCTCGGTCATGCAGTGGTTGGTGGCAAAGGGCACGTCCAACAGATAAACGTGCGGGGTGCTCTCCTGGATCCCGATGGCGTCCCAGGTGTCCAGGGTGGTGTAGAGACCGCTGCACATCCCGGTGGCCAGGGCGGTGGGCACTTCGGGCGAAGGCATGGCCACGCTGTCCGCGCCGAGATACTCGACCAGTTGGGAGAAGCCCAGCCCCGGCGCCCTCATCTTCCGGCCCTTGAGGCTGGGATTCTTGATGTCCTCGATGGGCTTGGAGGTGGCCAGGATCAGCTCCTGGTAGCAGGTGTAGAGGGGATGCAGGCCCATCTTCTTGAGGTAGCCGGAGTACCAGTCGGTGTTCTCCCAGAGCCACTGCCAGGACTTCAGGTCACAGACGAAGGGAATGGTGATGCCCACCCTGACGATCTCCGGGATGATGCCGGGATGATAGGGCACGACCACCGGCGCGTAGTCAACCGCGCCGTTCTTGAGCAGGTCGAGCTCCTCCTTGGCCGTGACCAGCGAGCCGCCGAAGAACCCCCGGCCGGTGATGTCGTTGTTGCTCAACTCCCCAACCCGTTTGGCGAAGAAGCTCACCCCGACGCTGTTGCCGTGGGTGGCGCTCCAGGGCGTGCCGCCCTTGAGCTTGATCTTCTCCCGGGCCGCGGCCGGCTGGCCGACCAGCGCGACCGCCAGCACGGCCATGAGCGCGACCAACAGGACCTGCTTCAGGAGTTTGCTTTTCATAATCTTCGTCCCTCCTTGTGATTTATGGATAACGCTGCCTGATTCCCAGATAGAAGCCATCCGGGCCCGCCTGGCTCACATGCGCCTCTTGGCGGTGTAGATGTAGCGGTCGGCCCGGTAGTAGATGTGCGTCAGCTCCACCGGCCTTCTCTTGCCCGCGTAGTAGACCGTCTGGATGAAAAGCACGGGAAACCCGAAGTCCACGCCCAAATGAGCGGCCAGGTCCAGGTCGGTGGTCTGGGCTTCGACGCGCTGTTCCATGTAGTTAAGTTTTACGCCGCCGATGTCCCGGAGTGTCTCCAGGAGGGACCGGCGCTTGATCTCCTCGGTGGGCAGCCCGGTCATCAGCCGTTCGGAACCGTAGTTGACGCAGTAGGAGATCGGCGTTCCCTCCAGCCGGCGGACCCTCCTGAGCCGCTCGATCTTCTCGCCCCGGTCCAGGGCCAGGAGATGGCGGATCGGCTCCGGGCAGTCGATGACCTCCCGGCCGATGATCTCGATCTCCAATTCGAAGTTCTTGCCGCAAGCCATTTCAAACCAGGTCTGGATGTTGCCGGTGACCTCGATCTCCACTGTGTCCGTCTTATGTTCGGCCACCTGGGCCCTGAGACCCTGGCGGGTGGTGATGTAGCCCTCGGCGGCCAGTCTCTCCAAGGCCCGGCGGGCGGTCAGGTTGCTGACCCTGAACTCGTCCTCGAGCTCCATCAGGGAAGGGATGGACCCGCCCGGCTTGTACTCGTGGTTGTAGATTCTGGCCTTAAGGGTCTCGGCCACCTGAACAAACAGGGGAGTGGATTGTCGCAAGGACATTAAAATGGCTCCTCTGAGGCTGAGCCTACGGTTGGAAATGACCCGGCTCACTTTGTATTATTGTTACTAAGCATACTAAGATACAATGTGGGGGGTCAAGGAAAAAATCGGGGGAGTCGGTTTTGGTGACGGCTCTACCAGGAACGGACGGGACGAGGGCTGGACAAGCCGGGGACGGCCGCCCCGGTCAGGCCTCGGCCCAGCGATGATGTCTTGGGATTACCTCGGCCTGGCCTAGCCGGAGGCGGCCCGGCCGTAAGGACCGTGCCCGGCGAAGCCGGGCCCCTGGAACCCCGCCGGCCTCCTCAGGGCTTGGCCTTGGCCGGGTTGATGGTCAGGACCGGGACGGGCGAATCGTTGATCACCCTCAGGCTGACCGCGCCCAGGGCCAGATGGTCGTCCTTTTCCAGGCCCCGGCCCCGGGTGACCATGACCACCAGGTCCGCCCCCTCGCTCTCGACGGCCCCGAGCACCTCCCGGGTCGGGTCGCCGGCCTTGACCAGCCGCCGGAAGAGCGGGCAGCCCTCCAGGTCCGTCCGGCAGACCTCTTCCAGGCGCTTCTCGGCCAGCTTCATCTCCCGCTCCTGGAGATGCCTGGCGTGGCCGGCCTCCAGCTCGCCGTACCAGGGCTCCAGATGGGTGAAGTCAGTGGCCACGTAGAGGAGGATGATCTCGGCCCCGTACTTCTGGGCCAGGGACTTGACGTAGGGCAGGGCCTTGGCCGCGTTGTCCGAGAGATCGGTCGGAAAGAGAATCTTCTTGATGGTCATCTGATTCCCCCCTGGCTGACTTGGTTGGCTCTTGAGCAGAGCTTACCCGCCGGCCAGAAAAGAGCAAGGGCTCGCGCCTTGTAAAGGCGTGAGCCCCCTGACCTGACTGGCCCTGACCCGGCTCAGTGTGGGGCCAGCTCGCCCCCGGTCTCCTCCTTGATGGAGACGGCCACCTTGTAGAGCACGGTCACCACCAGGGCGCCCAGGGCGTAGATGCCCAGGGTGATCAGAATCTCCGGGGCCGTGGGCGAGTACTCCCGGATCTGCTCCAGAGGATTGGGGATGAAGCCACCCACGATCAGGCCGAGGCCCTTGTCGATCCAGAGGGCGATGAAAATGGCCACGCAGGTGGTTCCCAGCAGGGCGTGATTGGCCCGGGCGGCCGGGACGAGCATGATGAAGATGCAGATGATGGCCAGAATCCCCGAGACCCACATCCAGGGCACCAGCTTGGCGTGGCCCTCCAGGCCGCCGTAGAGGTACTGGAGACTCTGCATGTGGCCGGGAATCTGGGAGTAGAAGGCGGTGAAGAACTCCAGCCCCAGGAAGAACATGTTGATTATCAGGGTGTAGGTGACGATGAGCGAGAGCTTGTGGATGGCTTCCCGGCCCGGGTCGAACCTGGTCAGGCGCCGGATGACCAGGGCCAGGACGATGAGCAGGGCCGGGCCGGCGGCGAAGGCCGAGGAGAGGAACCGGGCGGCCATAATCGCGGTCAGCCAGAGGTGCCGGCCGGGCAGGCCGGCGTAGAGGAAGGCCGTGACCGTGTGGATGGACACGGCAAAGGGGATGGAGATGTAGATCAGGGGCTTGACCCAGTCGGGCGGCTTGACCCACTTGCGCTCGGCGCTCATGACCGTCCAGCCGATGATCAGGTTGAGGCCCATGTAGGTGTTGAGGACCACCATGTCCCAGAAGAGGATCGAGTTGGGCCGGGGGTAGAGCATGACGTTGAGGATGCGCATCGGCTTGCCCAGGTCGACGAAGACGAAGAGGCCGCACATGATGATGGCCCCGACGGCCATGAACTCGCCCAGGATGGTGATCCGGCCGAAGGCCTTGGCGTTGTGGAGGTAGTAGGGCAGGACCAGCATCACGCCCGAGGCGGCCACGCCGACCAGGAAGGTCAGCTGGGCGATGTAGAGGCCCCAGGAGACGTCCCGGCTCAGGCCGGTGATCTTCAGGCCGACCAGGAACTGCCAGAGATAGCAGCCGAAGCCGACGCCGATGACCACGAGCAGGAAAGTCAACCAGCTCCAGTATCTCTTGCTTCCGGTCAGCGCCTTTTCAAGCATGACACCCTCACCCCTGGGCCCTAGGATTCAATTTTTCGACCAGGGTCTGGCCGGGCCAGGCCCTAGACGATGTAGTAGATATTGGGACCGGTGCCCAGTTCGGCCTTGCGCCGGATGGCGAAGTTCTCCCTGAGCAGCTTGCGTACCTGGGATTCCGGATCGGCCAGGTCGCCGAAGACCAGGGCCCCGCTCTCGACCGCCTCGACGCAGGCCGGAACCTGGCCCACGGCCAGCCTTTCCGCGCAGAAGTTGCATTTCTCGACCACGCCCCTGGCCCGGGTGGGAAACTCGGGGTTGGGGGCCTGGCCGTTGGGCAGATAGGGCCGCGGATCGCTGAAGTTGAAGCTCCGGGCCCCGAAGGGGCAGGCGGCCATGCAGAAGCGGCAGCCGATGCAGCGGTGGAAGTCCATCAGGACGATGCCGTCCTCGGGCCGCTTGAAGGTGGCCTTGGTCGGGCAGACCCGGCAGCAGGGCGGGTTCTCGCAGTGGTTGCACAGGAGCGGGAAATGCTTGCCGTGGAACTTCTCGGGCAGGTTGGCGTACCTGGTGGCCTGGCCCGGGAAGGCGTTCTCGTACTCGGCCGGCCAGATCCACTTGATCTCTTCCTTGACGCTGGGGATCTGGGGCACGTTGTGGACCGTGTGGCAGGCCTTGACCGCCGCGGCGATGTCCTCCTCGGTCAGCTGGCGCATGTCCACGATCATGGCCCATTGCTGGCCCTTGAAAGCCTTGGGCGAGGGCAGCACTTTGGTCTGGGCGGCCAGGGACTTGACCACCGGGGCCGTGCCCAGGGCGGCCGCGGCCAGGCCGGCCGTCTTGAGGAATCTTCTCCGGCTGCGCTCCATGGCTAACCCTCTTCCTTGGGCGGGATGTGGCAGTCCCAGCAGTAGGGGGCCACGTTGGCGTAGTTGTGGCAGCGGTCGCAGAACTTGACCTTGCTGGTGTGGCACTGGATGCAGGTGTTCTGCAGGCTCATCAGGAACTCTTTGCCGTCCTGGGCCACGTAGACGCGGTTGGCGTCGCGCACGACCGAGGTCCGCCAGTCGTTGAGGAGCTGCATGTGCTGGGCCCTCATGTAGGGCGTGGCCTCCAGGCAGGCCTTCTCCTCCTTGGGCAGCTCCAACTGAGGGGCCGGCGCGGCCTTGCCCAGGTTGAACCAGAAGGGGAAGGTGATCAGGACGGCGAAGACGATCAGTCCGGGAACGATCTTGTCGCTGTCGTACATCACTCGCCCCCCTCCCCGGACTCGGCCGCCTCGCCTGCGGCGGCTTCGCCCTCCGCCTCGGCGCCGATCCTGACTCCGTCCTCGTAGCCGGGCAGGTCCTCGCCCCTCAGGTCGGTGGTCCGCTCCTTCTCGCCCTCCATGACCAGGGCGTTGGCCACCAGCTCGCAGACTCCGGTTACATCCACGCCGGGGACCCAGTACTCCATCAGCGGCGGCAGGGCGGCCCGGTCAATGGCGCAGACGCAGGCCAGCATGTTGACCCCGTGCTTGTCGGCCACGTACTTGACCGCGTTGGCCCGGGGCAGGCCGCCGCGCATGCGCAGCTCCATGTCCTCGCCGGCGTTCAGGCCCGAGCCCGAGCCGCAGCAGAAGGTCTGCTCCCGGATGGTGTTGGGCGGCATCTCGTGAAAGTGGTTGCAGACCGAGTTGATGACGTAGCGCGGCTCATCGAGCAGGCCCATGCCCCGGGAGGTGTTGCAGGAGTCGTGGAAGGTGACGATCTTGTTGTCGTTGCGGCTGGGGTCGAGCTTGAGCTTGCCCTGGTGGATGATGTCGGCCAGGAACTCCATGATGTGGATCATCTTGGTCGACTTGGCGTTCTCAAACCTGGTCCCGGTGATGGGCGAGACCGGGGTCTCCAGGAAGTCGGCCGGGCCGTTGAAGGTGTCCATGTACTGGTTGACCACCCGCCACATATGGCCGCACTCGCCGCCCAGGATCCACTTGACCCCCAGGCGCTTGGCCTCGGCGTACATCTTGTTGTTGAGCCGCTTGGCCGTCTCCAGGGAGGTGAAGTAGCCGAAGTTGCCGCCCTCGGAGGCGTAGGTCGACCAGGTCACGTCCAGGCCCAGCTCGTGGAAGAGCATCAGGTAGCCCATGGCCGTGAAGGTGCCCGGATCGGCGAAGACGTCGCCCGAGGGGGTGATGAAGAGGATCTCGGCCCCCTTGCGGTTGAAGCTGGGCTCGACCCTGATCCCGGTGACCTCCTCGACCTCGTCGACGAAGAAGTCGATCATGTCCTTGTAAGCGTGGGGCTGGATGCCCAGGTGGTTGCCGGTCCGGTAGCAGTTGGCCACCGGGGCCGAGATCCAGTCCAGGTTGCAGCCCAGGAGGTTGATCAGCTCCCGGGCCATGATGGTGATCTCGGCCGTGTCGATGCCGTAGGGGCAGAAGACCGAGCAGCGGCGGCATTCGCTGCACTGGTAGAAGTAGTACCACCACTCCTTGAAGACCGCCTCGGTCAGCTCCCTGGCCCCGGCTATCCGGCCCAGGATCTTGCCGGCCGTGGTGAAGTCGTGGCGGTAGACCGAGCGGAGCAGCTCGGCCCTGAGGACCGGCATGTTCTTGGGATCACCCGAGCCGATGAAGAAGTGGCACTTGTCGGCGCAGGCCCCGCAGCGGACGCAGATGTCCATGAACACCTTGAAGGAGCGGTGTTTCTCCAGCCGCTCGGCGATGCCCTTGAGGACGATCTGCTTCCAGTCCGCCGGCAGCTTCCAGTCCTCCTCGTTGGGGGCGAAGTCCCTGGCGTTGGGGAAGCCGAGGTAGTCCAGGTTCTTGGCCTTGGCCCCGTAGCACCAGATGCCCGGCTTGAACTCGACCGGGGTGTCCATCCAGTGGGTCCGGGTGGCGGGCTTGTGCTTTATCTGGGCCAGTTCCGCCGGTTTGGGTGTCTGGTCGGCCACGTCTTACTCCTTTTCCACCGGTAAGCCAGCTTCCTTCATGTGCTCCCTGAACTCGTCCTCGTACTCCGCGTAGGTGTGGACCTCGACCGGGTAGTCCCAGGGATTGACGTGTCTCACGGCCCGGTTGTTGTTGATCATGTTCCGGGCCGGGCTCAGGAATATGCCGCCCAGATGCATCAGCTTGGAGAAGGGGAAATAGGCGAAGAGCACCGAGACCAGGAAGATGTGGACGTAGAAGGTCGCTCCGGCGCCCTCGGGCAGAATCGGTCTGAAGCTGACCAGGCCCATGGCCAGTTCCTTGACGCCGACGATGTCGGTCCGGAGGAGGTAGCGCATCAGGATGCCGCTCAGGCCGATGGCCATGATCAGGAAGAGGGGGAAGTAGTCGGCCGGAAGGGAGATGTAGCGGAGCTGGGGGATCCAGACCCGCCTGATGAAGAGGTAGATCACGGCCATGACCAGGACCAGGCCGCTGAGCATCACCTCGGGCAGGCCGAACTCCATGAAGCTGTCCAGGTTCTCCAGCCAGGCCAGCGGCAGGGGCACCGGCTCGGTAAAGAAGCGCAGGTGCCGGATCAGGGTGGTCAGAAAGGCGTAATGAAAGGTCAGGGAGGCGAACCAGAGCCACTTGGACGAGGCGTAGTCCAGCTTGGGACCCTGGCGCAGCTCCAGCCGGGTGTTGCGGAAGAGGGAGCGGAAGAGCAGGATCTCCAGGGCCATGCGGCCGATCAGGCCGCCCAGGCTGGAGGGGTTGTCAAGTTCGTTGTGCTTGATGAAGGGCAGGCTCTTTTCCTGGCCGGCCGTGGTGGGGATGCGGAACGGGACCGGCGAGCGGGCCCAGCCGACGACCCGGTAGATGAAGCCGAGGCCGAAGGTGAGGAAGGCGGCGTAGGGGATCACGATGCCGAAGAGAACCCGCAGGTCCAGGGCCCAGACCCCGATCAGGGCCACTACGATGAGGGCCACGACCGCTGACAATGAAACCGCAATGCCCATTTACCGTCACCTCGTCTCAGGTTAGGCCGTCCAGGTCGCTGCTTTCGGGGCCGGTCTCCGCCGCGGCCCCCTCGGCCAGCACGCCGGCCCGGCGGAGGAGTCTGGCGTTCCGGTTCCTGATCTCGTCCACCCTGATCTGGGCGAGCTTCTCCCGGCAGTTCATGTAGACGTCAAAGGCCAGAAGGCCCATCTGATCAACCTTGCCCTCGAAGGCCAGCCAGTCCTCGAGGGCCAGAGACTCCTCGAGTTCGCGCCCCAGCTCCTCCCGGGCGATCCCCTTGAGGCCGAAGACGAAGGCGATGGCGTCCGCGGGGCTGAAGTCCTGGATGGCCCTGATGCGGATGATCCGATCCAGGAACTGACCGGCCCGGCCCCGGTCGGGCCCGTCGAGGATCTCGTCGAGGAGCTCGCCCAGTTCGCGGTGAATGGTCGAGCCGACCGGATTGGCGAAGGGGTTGGCTTCCTTCCTCAGGAAGCGGCTGGTCTCCTCGGGGTAGGAGTCGAGAACCTGCTCGAACCACCTCTTCAGAACAACCGATCTCTTCTGGCGCAAGAGACGTTCGACGCTGAGGTCGGCATCGGGCATTAATGCCGTCTCCATCGGGTGGTGAGCTTTTGAGGATCGTCGGTCAGCGACCTTACACAACCGCGCTTGTGCTGTCAAGCGCAAACTGAAGCCCTCCTCAAGCCGGCCGCGATAATAACCACAAACATTTGGACCACATAGAACAAAGGCCGACTCCGAGGCTGTTTACGGGCGGGAACCGGCTTGACAAGCGGCCTCTTCATGGGCTCATAGTGACCGGATCGGGCCCGGACCGACTCGAATGAAGATCCCGGGTTAAAACTGACCGGCTGGCCCCTAAAGGGGCCCGCGGGAGCCTGACCGATCCTGATGACCAGGACTATCGACACGCCTGAGAGGAGCGGCGGGACCATCCCCTGGAGCGGCGGTCTGCTCCTGGTCTTCGTCTGCCTGCTCTGGGGCGGCAACATGGTCAGCATCAAGTTCTCCAACCAGGGCCTGCCGCCCCTTCTGTCCGCGGCCGTCCGCTCGGCCGCGGCGGCGATCTGCCTGTGGGGCTACGGCCGGCTCAAGGGCCGGCCGGTCCTGATGCCCCGCGGCCTGATCAGGCACGGCCTGATAATCGGCCTCCTCTTCGGCCTGGACTTCCTTTTCCTCTACTGGGGCGTGGCCTTCACCCACGCCTCCCGGGCGACCATCTTCCTCTACACCCAGCCCTTCTGGGTCGCCCTGGGGGCCCACTTCTTCCTGGCCGGCGAGCGCCTGACCCCGGGCAAGTCCCTGGGCCTAATCCTGGCCTTCACCGGGCTGGTGGCCGTCTTCGGCAGCCGGGTCGAGGGCCTGGGCGGCCGGCACTGGATCGGCGACCTGATGGAGGTGGCCGCCGCCCTCTTCTGGGCCGCGACCGCGGTCTACATCAAGCGGATGGCCCTGGGCCAGAAGGTCAGCCACCTCCAGACCCTCCAGGCCCAGCTGATCTTCTCCATCCCGGTCCTGGGCCTGGCCTCCCTGGCCTTCGAGTCTGGCGCGGCGGTCAGGCTGACCGTTCCGGTGGTCCTGGCCCTGGCCTACCAGACCGTGGTGGTGGCCTTCTTCAGCTACCTGCTCTACTTCTGGATGCTCCACCGCTACGAGGCCAGTCGGCTGTCGGCCTTCACCTTCCTGACGCCCCTCTTCGGGGTCATCATCAGCGGCCTGGTCCTGAGCGAGCCGATCACCCTGATTCTGTGGCTGGGCATGGGCCTGGTGGCGGCCGGGATCTATCTGGTCAACCGGCCGGTCCAGGCCCGGGATGGACGGGGATCAAAATAAAAAAGCCCTCGGTCCCTCAAAGGGGACTTCGGGCCGGTGAAGGCTAAAGAGATTTTTCAGACTTCAGTGACGGTGATGGCGTCGGACTCGCAGACCTCCACGCAGCTCTCGCAGCCCAGACACTCCTCGGCGTTTACCGGCGTAGCCTTGCCGTCCTGGATCTCGAAGACGTCCACGGGGCAGACTTCCACGCACTCCTCGTCACCGATGCACTTATCCGGATCAACCTCGACCTGAAACGCCATCTCGGACCTCCTCTTTGCTTGGTTGAATCGCCAGTTGTCCTGACGCGATCGACTCTGGCAACTGCTTGATTTTTGCTCCTTATTGTGGGCATGCCGACCGGCCGCCCCATAAGTTGTCTCGCATATACCCGAGCCCCTGGGCCTTGTCAAGCCCAAAAAGCCCGACCAGTCTAGCCCACCGAGACCAGGGCCTGACGCCGCCTGGGGCCGTCGAATTCGCAGAAGAAGACGCGCTGCCAGGTGCCCAGTTCCAGCCGGCCGCCCCTGAGCGGGATCAGCGCCGAGGAGCCGATCAGCGACGACTTGACGTGGGCCGGCGAGTTGCCCTCGGCGTGTCTGAAGGGCCAGCTCCGGTCGACGATCCGGTCCAGAGCCATGAGAATGTCGGCCCTGACCGCCGGATCGGCCCCCTCGTTGACGGTCACCCCGGCCGTGGTGTGGGGCACGTAGACCAGGCAGAACCCTTCGGACGCCCCGAGCTGCCCCAGAGCCTCCTCGACCTGGGCAGTGATGTCCACCAGCTCCTCTCTGGACCGGGTCCTGACTTCCAAGACGGCCATCGGCTGCCCTCCTCCTCTCCGGCTTGACGATTGACGCTTCCCGCCGGGACCGATACTATCGGTTCGGCTGGAAAAAAGCGAGGCCATGAAGGATCTGATCGTCGCCGCCGCCTGCGTCCAGTCCAGGCTGGCCGATTTCGAGGCCAACCTGGACCGGGTCGCCGTCCAGGCCGGCCAGGCGGCCCGGGCCGGGGCCGGCCTGGTCCTCTTTCCCGAGGCCTGCCTGACCGGCTACGGGGTCGGACCCGACGTCTTCCAGGCCGCCCTGGGTCTCGGGAGCCGGCCCCTCAAGCGGGCCGGCCAGCTGGCCGCTGATCTGGGTCTGGCCCTGGTCGTGGGCCTGATGGAGAGGCGCCGGGCCAGGCTCTGCCTGACCCAGGTGGCCTTCGGCCCCCGGGGCCAGATCCTGGGCCTCTACCGCAAGATCCACCTCGGCCCCACCGAGACCGATCGCTTCCGGGCCGGCCAGGAACCGGGCCTCTTCGAGCATAACGGGGCCCGCTTCGGCCTGCAGCTTTGCTACGACGGCCACTTCCCCGAGCTGAGCGGCCTTCAGGCCGGCCGGGGCGCCGAGGCCCTCCTGATCGCCCACGCCTCCCCCCGCCGGGAGAGCCCGGAGGAGAAGGCCCAGCGCTGGCTGCGCTACCTGCCGGCCCGGGCCTACGACAACACCGCCTACCTGGCCGCCTGCAACCCCGTGGCCGACAACGGCCAGGGCTTGAGTTTCGCCGGGGTGGCCCTCATCCTGGGGCCCAAGGGCGAGACCCTGGCCAGCTACACCGGCCGCCGGCCCGGCCTGGCCCTGGCCGAGCTCAAGGCCGAGCCCCTGCGTCGCATCCGGGCCTCGCGGATGGGCTTCTTCAGGGCCTCCCGCCGGCCCGAGCTCTACCGGAAACTGAACGACCCGGACGAAACCTGAGCCCTTTGGCCGGCTCATCCGCCCCGAGGGACCGATTCAGGGCCGGTAGCCGGCCGGGATGGCCGCCGGCCGGACCACCTCGAAGTTGACCAGATCAGCGGCCGCCCCGGCCGGGTCCTGGCCGGCCCGCCAGGGTCCGGCGGCCAGGGGGATGCCCTCCAGATCCAGGTTGAGCTTCTCGATGATCAGCTGCCACTTGGTCTTGCCCGCCGGAAGGGGCGTCGCGGCCGGCCGGCCGATCAGGGCGTTGACCTGGGCCGCGGTCAGATCCAGGACCGCGGTGTGGATGTCCTCGGCGTAGAAGACGAACCCGCCGGCGTTGTCCCGGAGATAGGCGCCGTGAACCCGGAGAGCCCTGAGGAAGAGCCGGGTGATCCGGGCCAGGCCGGCCTCGTCGATCCTCTGGCCCTCCTCGTCGTATAGCACCCTCTTGAGGCGGAGGCGCTGGCCCGCGGCCAGGGAGAGGGGATCGGTGTTGTAGTAGTCCGTCTCGGTGGTCGAGGCCGGATGGAAGTAATCGGCCGGCAGCGGCTGGCCCGGGTCGGCCCGGTTGGTGTTCCTGAGGCCGGGGATGGCGCAGGCCAGGGCGTGGTCGATGCTGCCGCGCTCGACGTCCTCGGGCAGGAGCAGCCCGGCCAGGAGGGGCACCCCGGTGGCCGTGGCGCTGGAGTAGGTCAGCCGGTTGGCTCCCGGGCCTCGGACGTCGAAGTAGTCGATCGCCCCGGCCTCGAGGAGGCTCCGGCCGGGCCAGCCCCCGCCCCGGCTCGAGCCGGCCGCGTCGCGCTGGGTCGTGGCCTGCCAGAAGTCGTACTCCAGAAACCGGCCCGGGTCGTAGAGGACCAGGTGCCCGTCGGCCGCCCGGCTGCGGGGTCCGGAGGGGCGGACCTGGCCGGCCGGATTGGGGGCGCTGACCCGGCCGGCCGGGCCCGGGGGCAGCTTGGGGTTGTTGGCCGAGGGTTGGCCCTCGTAGTCGCGCAGGAGCACGTCGCGGCGGCCCTGGCCCAGGCGGAAGACCGGCACGCTGTAATCGTCGTAGACGACGTACATGTAGGGGAACGGGCTGTCCATGCCCAGGTCGGACGGATGCAGCGAGGTCCGGTCGCCCAGGAGGACGCGGTAGAGAAGGAGTACCTGACGCCGGCTCTGGGCCAGGACGGCCGCGTTCTCGGCCCTCTGGCGCCAGGCGCTCCCGGCGCTGAAGAGGGGGCTGGGCAGGCTGAAGTCCCGGGGCAGGCTCTGGGCCCCAGCCCCGGCCGCCAGGGTAAGGACCAGGACCAGTCCCCACGGCAGAATCCAGGTTCTTGCCCTGGCCATAGTCGGGACCGGATCTCTCTCTGGCCGGGCCGGCCGTTTAGTCCCCAGGTTCATAAGCCTCCCCCGAAACCGAGGCTCGCCGGCCGGACCTCGACCAGGCTGGAGTGAAAGGCGCAGGTGGGGCCGATCTTGCCCAGCCGCTGGCTGGTCAGCTGGTTGATGCCCAACCCGCCCGGCGAAATGCCGGGCGAAAACAGCCCCTCGGCCACCACCAGGCCGGGCCTCGTGTCCGGGGTCACCCGGCAGACCAGCCGGCAGCGGCCCCGATCGTTAAAGACCTCCACTTCCTGGCCGGTCTCAAGGCCCCGGGCCGAGGCGTCCTGGGGATGGATCTGCAGCTCCGGCCGCCCGGCCAGGCGGACCAGCTCGTCCACCTCGTTGAAGCTGGAGTTGAGAAAGCAGGGGTGGGGCGGGGTGATCAGCCAGAGCGGGTAGCGGCCCAGGCCGTCGGCGTCGGCCTCGACGCGGCCGTCGGGCAGGGGGTCGAGACCCTGTTCGGCCAGACTGGTCGAATAGAACTCCACCTTGCCCGACGGCGTCTCAAATCCCTGGGCATAGGGGTTGGCCGGGCAGTTGACCCGGCGGGGCCGGAGATCGGACAGGGCGGCCAGATCAAGGCCGCGCAGATACGGCGAATCCGTGAGCAGCAACCGGGCGATGACCGCCTCCTCGTCCCAGGTGAACACCTCTTCCGTAAAGCCCAGCCGCTGGGCCAACTCCCGGAAGACCGACCAGATAGATCGGCTCTGGCCCTGGGGCGGAATGACCGGCCGGACCATCTGGAGATAGAAAAAGCCGTAGGAGGCGAAGAGGTCGGTCATCTCCATGAAGCTGCGGCCGGGCAGGACCAGGTCGGCATATTTGGCCGTATCAGTCAGAAACTGCTCCTGGACCACGGTGAACAGGTCCTCCCGGGCCAGACCGGCCAGGACCTGGGCCGAGTCCGGGGCGACCACGGCCGGGTTGCAGAGATAGACGTGCAGCAACTTGATCGGGCGGCGGTCGTAACCGTCCCGGCCGGTCAGGGCCCGGCCGAGCTGGACCATGTTCAGCACCCTGGTCCCGGGCGGGCAGAGATCCGGCCTGGTAAAGGCCTCGTTGTTCAACGACACGCTGGTGGAGCGGAGTACGCCGCCGCCGGGCCGGTCAAAGGCCCCGACCAGGGCCGGCAGCAGGGCGATGGTCCGGAGATTCATGCCGCCGTTGAGCTGCCGGGAGGGGCCCCAGCCGGTCCGGATGAACGGCGCCCTGGCCCGGCCGTAGGCCAGGGCCAGTTCTTCCACCTCCCCCGGCCCGAGGCCGCAGATTTCGGCCGCCCGGTCCGGCGGGTATTCGGCCGCCCGGTCCTTGAGCTCCTTGAAACCGATGGTCCAGCGGGCGATGAAGTCGTGGTCCAGCAGGTCTTCCCTGATCAAAACGTGCATCAGGCCCAGGGCCAGGGCCGCGTCGCTGGCCGGTTTGAGCTTGATGTGCCAGTCGGCCTGGCGGGCGGTCCGGTTGCGGTAGGGATCGATGACCACCAGCCTGGCTCCCTTGGCCCGGGCCTGCTGGAAAATGGGCCAGGCGTGAAGGTTGGTGGTGAGGGTGTTGCTGCCCCAGAGCAGGATCAGATCGCTGTCAACCGCGCTCTCCGGGTCGGTGCTGGGCCCGCTGCCCAGGCTGACCGCGAACCCGGCCCGGGCCGCCTCGCCGCATATGGTGTACTCGAGCCGGGTGGCGCCGAGCTTGTGGAAAAAGGCGTGACCGGCCTGGCGGTGAACCAGACCCATGTGGCCGCCGTAGGAGTAGGGCAGCACCGCCTCGGCCCCGAAGCGATCGATCGTGTCCGCCAGCCGCTCGCTGAGCAGCTCCAGGGCCCGGTCCCAGGAGATCGCCTTGAACTCGGCCCGGCCCTTGTGCCCGACCCGGAGCAGCGGTTGGGTCAGCCGTCTTTCGGAGTGGATCTGGCGGGGAAAATAGTGGGCCTTGCGGCACAGGAACCCCCGGGTGACCGGGTGCCGGCGATCGCCCCGGACCTTGACGGCCCGGCCATTGGCCACCTCCACTTCCAAACCGCAGGCATCCGGGCAATCCTTGGGGCAGACCGATGGTTTCCAGACGGCCATGAACGGCTCCTTTCCTCAGCCCGGCTACAGATCTTGGAATGGATCGGTTGAATTAAGGTCTGACGATAAGTTCTCGATATTTACCGTTTCCGAGCATCTTCAAAATCAATTCCTTGGGTATTTTAGCTCATTATATCAAATTATTACGACCATTGCCGTGATTTAGTTTTCGACCTTGCCGGGCAATCCGGAATTATTCCCGCGTTCTTGGCTCGGGCGCAACGGGCTAATAAGTCCTGGCCACCCGGAAACCCAGGTTGGAGGCGCAGTAGCCGGGCTCGAAGGAGACGCGGAAGGCCGAGCGGTCGAAGAAAAACCAGGTGTTCCAAGCCCCGCCCCGGGCAATGCGCCTCTCGCCGCTGGACGGGCCGGCCGGGTCGGCGGCCGGGTCGGCCGAATATTTCTGGAACCAGCCGGCGCACCACTCCAGGACGTTGCCCACCATGTCGAAGAGACCGTAGCCGTTGGCCTCGAAGGAGCCCACCGGGGCCGTCTCCAGATGGCCGTCGTCGTAGTCCCTGAGGCAGTCCTCCTTGCCCCACTTCCGGGCCAGGGTCCTGTCCCGCAGGTTGGCCACTTTTCTGGCGCCCGGGAGTTCCCCGCCCCAGGGGTAGAGCTCTCCCTCCCGGCCGCCCCGGCAGGCGTACTCCCACTCCGCCTCGCTGGGCAGGCGGTACCTGTCCGCGCCCTCCTTGCGGTTGAGCCAGTCCACGAAGGCCCGGGCGTCGGCCCAGGTGACCTGGACCACCGGGTGTTCCAGCCGGCCGGAGGGCCCGCTCCCGTCGCTCTTGGGGTCCCGCCAGCTGGCCCCCTTGACTTCGGCCCACTGGCCGTCCTTGAGGACCCGGACCTGGCCTTCCTTCTCGGCCGCGGTCCTGTAGCCGGTCTCCTCGACGAAGCGGGCGAACTGGCCGACCGTGACCTCGTGGACTCCCAGATAGAAGGGCCGGGTTACGGTCACCTTGTGCTGGGGCTGCTCCCTGAACCTGAGCGACCGCTCCATCTTGGGATTCAGCTCGCTGCCCGTGGCCCGGCCGTAATCCTCCTTGACCCGCCTCAGGTCGGCGTCGCTGCTGCCCATCAGGAACGATCCGGCCGGGATGAGGACGAACTTCATCCCCAGGGAGTTGACCAGGTACTTCCGCCCCGCCTCCTGGCCGGCCGGCGGGCTGGCCGCGGCCGCCTGGGGCTCTGGCTTGGCCGGCGGAGCCGGAGCCAGCGTGGTCGGCGGCGGGGGCGCCTCGCCTCTCTGCCTGGCCTGCCTGAGGCTGGCCCTGGCCTCCAGGACCCGCTGGTCGCCCTCTATGACCTGATCGGCCCGGTTGAGATACTCCCCGGCCTTGTCCAGGGCCCCGGCCTGGAGGGCCGCCTCGGCCAGCTCCACGTAGCGGCCCACCAGCCGCTTCAACCCGGCCTCGGCCTCCCGGTTGCCCGGCTCCAGGCCCAGGACCTGGCGGTACTTCTCCAGGGCGTTCATGCCCTGGGGGCTGGTCAGCCGGTTGGCCGCCAGATCGGCCGCGGCCGCCTTGAGCAGCTCGGCCACCGGCTGGCCGGCCGGCCCCTCGGCCGGCTTGGACGGACGCGCCTCTTCCAGCCGCCGCCGCTCCGCCTCCAGGCCGGCCCGCTCCTTGGCCAGCTTCTGCTGCTCCTCGAGCATTCTCCTGGCCTCGACCAGCCGCCGCCGCTCCGCCTCCAGTTTGGCCCGCTCCTCCTCCAGGCGGCGGCTCTCCCCGGTCAGGGCGCTGGTCTCGGGGTTGAGGGCGAAGACGAAGTCGCCCTTGTCCAGCCTGGGGTCCCGGATCTTGCCGTACTGGGGGTGCTGGGACCCCCGGGAGTAGTTGACCACCTTGGTCTGGAGGAACTCGCCCAGCTCGGCCCCGGTGACGTAGCCGTCCCGGTTCAGGTCGCCCTCCCCCTCCAGGGCGGCCACGAACTGGTCCCGGAAGATGCTCCGGTCCGGGACCTCCTCGGCGGCGCTGCCGGAGGTGATGAACTGCCTGACCGGGTTGGCCGTCTTGTAGGTGATGGCCTCCGAGGCGGCCCGGGAGAGGGCGAAGATGGAGCCGGAGAAGCAGCTGTCAAAGAGGAAGAGGGCGTGCTTGGCCTGGATGCGCCGGGCATAGACCTCGATCTGCTGCATGTCCAAGGCCTTGGACAGGAACCCGGTCAGGTCGCGGTGGGGGTTGGGCGTGTCGGCCGGGATGATATAGCCCATCTCCCCGCCGTAGGCCTGCCGGTAGGTGAAGCCGTGGCCGGAGTAATAGATCAGGAGCCGGTTCTCAGGCCTGAGCCCGTGGCGGCTGATGAAGTCGGCGACGGCCTGGTCCAGCCGGGCCCGATCCAGGTCCTCGACCAGGGTGACCTGGAAGCCGTGTCTCTCCAGCAGCTCCTTGACCGCGGCCACGTCCTGGCGCACCCCGGGCAGGCTGGGCCAGCCGGCGGTGTAGTTGCTCATGCCGATGACCAGGGCGTGGCTCTCCTGGTAGAGGCCGACCTCCTGCCCGTCCTGGGTCTTTATCGACAGCCCCGGGACGGCCAGGGCCGGCCGGCTCAGGAACAGGCCGGCGGCCAGGACCAGGGCAACCAGGCCCAGGCGGCCGGGGCGAAGCCTTCTCATCGACCCGACTCCCGGGGACGGTTCTGGACGCCCGAGGCGACCCGGATTGGTTTCACGTGAACCGTGACCTCTCGCCGAACAGCGGACGCGGCCTCGCCAGGTATAACTGGCCGATCCAGAGTATAAACCTACTCCTGGCGGGCGGTTGCCACTCCTGGACGCTCCCCAACGCTTCGAGTATAAATTGCCGCCGCCGGCCGCGTCAATTACCGGCTCCGGGACGGGGCCGGCCTTGACATCGGGCCGTCCCGGCCGTTAAAAGAACTTGAACACCGATCCCCTTCCCGTACAGGAGACCCGCATGCGCCTCGGCCGTTAGGACGTCCTTGAATCAGCCTCGATTCATCCAGGCGCCCGGTCGAACCCGCTTCGACCGGCTCCGGCGGCCCCGCACCATCCAGTTATCTGGTCGATGAGACTCCCTGGCCGCCGGACGGGCGCCAGCTCCGGCCGCGCCGGATCGAGCGCCGGCCGGCGCCGCCTCGGGGAGGACCGACGACCATGGCTCGGGCCAGCCTTCGCTTTCACGGGGTCTCGTTCGCCTATCAGACCATGACCGGCGACCTGTTCACCAATCTCACCCTCCACTTCCGGCCGGGCTGGACCGGAGTGGTCGGGGCCAACGGCGCCGGCAAGACGACCATCCTCTGCCTGGCTGCCGGCCAGGTGAGGCCGACCCGGGGCGCGGTGGAGGCCCGGGGCAGGCTGGTCCTCTGCGCCCAGGGAACCGGCCGGCCGCCGGAAGGGCTCGGCCTTCTCCTGGCGGCCGAATGCGGCCGGGCCCGCAGGTTGCGCGACGTTCTCGGGCTGGACCCGGACTATGTCCGGCGCTGGGCCAGCCTGAGCCACGGGGAGCGCCGTCGGGCCCAGATCGGCCAGGCTCTCTGGCTGGAGCCGGACATACTGGCCCTGGACGAGCCGGACAACCATCTGGACGCGGCCGCGACGGACCGGCTCGCCCGGGCCCTGGAGGAGTTCAGGGGGATCGGGCTCCTGATCAGCCACAACCGGGCCCTCCTGGATCGCCTCTGCCGGCGGTGCCTCTTCGTCGAGCCCCCCCGGGCCGTCCTGAGGCCGGGCGGCTACTCCCAGGCCCGCCTCCAGGCCGACCTGGAGGCCCGGAGCCTGAGCGTCGCCCGGGAGCGGGCCGAAAGGGACCTCCAGAGGCTTAACCGGGAAGCCCAGCGCCGGCGGGCCGACCTGGCCCGGGTCGAGCGCCGGCAGTCCAAGCGCGGCCTGGCCCCCAAGGACAGCGACGCCAGGGAGAAAATCAACCGGGTCCGCCTCTCCGGCCGGGACGCGGCCGCCGGCCGGCGGCTCAGCCGGATGGCCGGCCGCCTGAACCGGGCCCGGGCCGAGCTGGAGGGCACCCCGCCGGTCAAGGCTCACCCGACCGGGATCGAGCTTCCGGGCCGGCGCTCCCGGCGCGACCTCCTCTTCTTCCTCGAGGCCGGCTCAGTGGCCCTGGGCCCCGGCCGGCGTCTGGTCCACCCCCAGCTCCTGGCCCGGCCGGCCGACAGGATCGGCCTGACCGGCCCCAACGGCTCGGGCAAGACCAGCCTGCTGGAGCTCATCATCGGCCGCCTCAAAGCCGTCCGGGAGGCGGCCTTCTATCTCCCCCAGGAGCTGGACGCCGGGGCCACGGGCCGGATCTGGGAGCAGGTCCGGGGTCTGGCCCAGGCCGAGCTGGGCCAGGTCATGACCATCGTCAGCCGCCTGGGCTCCAGGCCGGGGCAGCTCCTGGAGTCCCGCCGGCCCAGCCCGGGTGAGACCAGGAAGCTCTGCCTCGCCCTGGCCGTGGCCCGGCGGCCGGAGATGATCGTCCTGGACGAGCCGACCAACCATCTGGATCTGCCCGCCATCGAGTGCCTGGAGGACGCCCTGGCCGAGTTTGCGGGCGGACTGCTCATCGCCAGCCACGACCGGCGCTTCCTCGAGCGGCTGACCGACGTTCGCTGGCGGATACTGGACGGCTCTTCGGGTGAGTATCGTCTGGAGGCCGGCTGATCAGGAAGCCGGTCCGGCCTTCCGCTCCCTGGCCCGGGCCACCAGGGCCTCGGCCCACTGGGGCGTGCCCAGGGCGTGGACGTGGCAGTAGGTGGCCAGGACGTTGCCGGCGGCAAAGCCGTCCCGGCCGGCGGCAATGCCCCGGCCGCGGCGCATGAGGAAGGTCAGGCCGGCCTCGCCGCCGTCGAGGTTGGTCACCCTGGAGTAGTGGAACTCGTGGCCCCTGAGCTCGGTCCCGACCGGGTAGAAGGGGTTCTCCCGCTCGACCAGGACCCGGGTGTAGCCGTGGCCCTGGGGTTCGGGCCTGAGCTCGATCGCCAGGTCCAGGACCCCGGACATGGCCATGACCCGGCCGCCGACCTCTAAGCTCCGGGCCAGGTACATCAGACCGCCGCACTCGGCGTAGACGGGCAGCCCCTCAGCGGCGGCCCGGCGGAGCGACTCCCGGAAGGACCGGTTGGCCTCCAGCTCCTCGGCCTGGGTCTCGGGGAAGCCGCCGCCGATGTAGAGACCGTCCAGGGGGGGCAGGACCGGGTCGGTCAGAGCCGAGATGAAGACCACCTCTGCCCCGGCCGCCTCGAGGGCCTCGAGGTTCTCGGGGTAGTAGAACTGGAAGGCCGAGTCCCGGATGACCCCGATCCTGACCCTGGGTCCGGCCGGGGCCGCGGCCGGGCCGGCCGGCTCTCCGGCCTCCAGGGGCGGGGCCTGGCCGGCCAGCCCGGCCAGGCCGTCCAGATCGAGATACCGGCGGCCCGTATCGGCCAGCCAGTCCAGGGCCGCCTTGACCTGGGGGTGCTCCTGGGGCGGCACCAGACCCATGTGGCGCTCGGGCAGGTCGCGGCTGAAGCGGGGCACTGCCCCCAGGACCGGCAGGCCGACGCCCTCGGCCAGGCACTGACGGATGAGCTTCTCCTGCCTCTGGCTGCCGACCTGGTTGAGGATCACCCCGGCCAGATTGACCGCCGGGTCGAACTTGAGGCAGCCCAGGACCAGGGCGGCGATGGTCCGGGTGGTCTTGGTGCAGTCGATGATCAGGACCACCGGCGCCTGGAGGCGCTTGGCCAGCTCGGCCGTGGAGGTCGAGCCGGCCGCGTCCAGGCCGTCGAAGAGGCCCCGGTTGCCCTCGATCAGGGACAGGTCCAGCTCCCGGCTGTGGCCGAGAAAGGTCTCGACCACGGCCGGCCAGCCGGTCAGGTAGGGGTCCAGGTTGCGGCAGGCCCGGCCGGCCGCCCGGGTCAGCCAGGCGGCGTCGATGTAGTCGGGCCCCTTCTTGAAAGGAGCGACCTGGAGGTCTTGGGACCTCCAGGCCGCGGCTAGGGCTAGGGCCAGGGTTGTCTTCCCTGCCCCGCCCCTGAGCGCGCTCAGGATCAGACGAGGGCGGGACAGGGTCATGGTTTCACTGATACGCCTCGACCGACCTCCGGTTCAGAACTTGAACTGGGGCGTCGTCCGCCAGGTGGTCATGGCCAGGCGGTAGTCGTCAATGTGGTGATGGCCGAACTCGATCCCGGTCTTCTCGAAGAACCGTTCCCAGCCGATCCGCTCGGCCCACTCGCCGATCCGCTCAAAGGGGCGGGCGTCACGGGCGTAGACCTCGACCACGTGCTTGATGGTGTTGACCGTGCTGGGCCAGCGCGGCGGCTCGTTGGGCAGGAAGGGGACCATCAGCTTGGAGAACTTGGGCGCTGACTTGGCGTTGGAGACCTTGCCGCCCACCCAGAGGGCGATGCCGTCGCCCTCGCCGTCGGCCAGGGGCATGGCCGGGCACATGGTGTAGCAGTTGCCGCAGAACATGCACCGCTCGACGTTGACCTGGACCGACTTGTTGCCGGCCTCGTCCTTGTACGGCCTGATGGCCGCGGTCGGGCAGGAGGCGATGGTCGTCGGGATCTCGCAGACGTTGTTCAGGTTGGAGTGCTCGACGGCCGGCGGCTTGCGGTGGATGCCCAGGATGGAGATGTCCGAGCAGTGGACCGCGCCGCACATGTTCAGGCAGCAGGCCAGGGAAATGCGCAGGTGGGCCGGCAGCTTCATCGAGGTAAAGTAGTCGAACAGCTCGTCCATGACCGCCTTGACGATGCCCGAGGCGTCGATGGCCGGGGTGTGGCAGTGGATCCAGCCCTGGGTGTGGACGATGTTGGTGATGCCGGCGCCGGTGCCGCCCCGGGGCATGTTGCCCTTGGCCTCCAGAGCCTTCTTGAGGGGCTCCAGCTTGGCCTTGTCGTCGACCATGAACTCGATGTTGTTGCGGGTGGTGAAGCGGACGAAGCCGCCGCAGTACTCATCGGCGATCTTGCAGATGTCCTCGATGTGGAGCACGGACATGATCCGGGTGCCGGCCACGCGGACGGTGTAGACCTTGTCGCCGGTCTCGGACACGTGGACCAGGACGCCGGGCTCCAGGATGCGGTGGGACTTCCACTGGCCGTAATTCTTCTTGATAACCTCGGGCCAGAAATCGTCGTACTTGGGCGGCCCGACGTCGGTGATGCGGTCCTGCATGTAATTTTCAGGCAGATCCATATCCTAAAACCTCCTCGGCTTTTCTCTGTCCGACCTAGCGGGCGTGCCGCTTGCGGTAGTCGTCGATGTCCCGCTCAAAGCCACCGGGCACCTCATCCTCTTTGTAGAAGATGTAGGGGTTGGAGCGTGGCTCCTTGATCATCTGCGGGACGGGCTCGCGGCCGACGGCCTTGACGAACTCGTAGAGGCCCAGGCGCTGGATCAGCTCGCCGATCCGCTCCCGGCTCTTGCCGTTCTCGTCCCACCAGTCCCACGTCTTGTCCACGAACTCCTTGAACTCGGCCAGGCCATCCTCGACGTCCTGGGCGTCGTCCATCTTGATGAAGGGGATGATCAGGGAGCCCAACTGGGCGCCTTCCAGGATGGGCGCCTTGGCCCCGATCAGGACGCTGGCCCCGGTGTCCTTGCCCGGCCTGAGGGCCTCGGGCATGGCGTTGATGCAGTGCATGCAGCGGGTGCATTCCGGGTTGTTGATGGTCAGCTTCTTGCCGTCCCAGGACATGCACTCGGTGGGGCAGAGATCGACCACGTGCTTCTGGATGTCCAGCTTGAAGTCCGGGCCGTGGGCGCCGCCGTTGGCCGGGATCTCGCCGTTGGCGTAAGCCAGGACCGCCTTGTCGTCGATGCGGATGTTGTCCCGCCAGGTGCCGATGATGGAGCAGTCGGCCCGGGCGATGGAGGCGACGCAGTCATTGGGGCAGCCCGAAATCTTGAACTTGAACTTGTAGGGCCAGGCCGGACGGTGCATCTCGTCCTGATAGGTCATGGTCAGGTTGTAGCAGATGGCCTGGGTGTCGATGCAGGCGAACTCGCAACGGGCCTTGCCCAGGCAGCAGGACGGGGTCCGCAGGGCCGAGCCCGAGCCGCCCAGGTCCCACTCGAACTTGGAGTGGGTCATCTCGTAGAAAATCTTCTCCAGCTCTTCGGTGAAGGTCCCCAGGAGAATGATGTCGCCGGTGGAGCCGTGCATGTTGGTCAGACCGCTGCCCCGCCGCTTCCAGATGTCGCAGATGAACCTGAGGGCCTCGGTGGAGTAGAACTTGGAGGCCGGCTGGTTGACCCGCAGGGTGTGAAAGTGGGCCACCGAGGGGAACAGGTCGGGCACGTCCGAGTAACGGCCGATGACGCCGCCGCCGTAACCCAGAACACCGACGATGCCGCCGTGCTTCCAGTGGCCTTCCTTTTCCTTGAAGGACAGCTCCAACTGGCCCAACAAATCAGCCGCTGTCTCGCTGCCACCCTCCTCGGCCATGCGCTCGATGTCGGCCACAAAGCTAGGCCAAGGCCCCGTCTTGAGCTCGTCAAGCAGAGGGGTCTTATGTTTCTTGGGCATTTGACTCCTACCTCCGTTCTAGAGTGGTTCTCTAAGGCCAAAGGGGCTCAAGATGCGAACCGGGCTCGCGGGCGTCCTCCTAGCCTCCCCCGGCTGGCCAGACGGGCTAACCCGCCAGCTCTTCTACTAAAGCCAATTTTCACAAAGAAGAGCCGCATTATAGGGTAGCGGCCTCGGCTTTGTCAATGCAATGGTGAAGGGCAGGCCGTTCGAGCGCCCGCCCGGAAATGCTGAGCGCTCTTCCGGTCGCTCAGGCGCCCTTGTCGGACTTGGCCTTTTCGGACTCAGGCGTGCTCACGTAAGTGGTTGACCCGCTTGACCAGTAGCAAAGTTTGCCCTCGCCGATCAGCGCGGAAATGGCCTTCTTGAGGTCCCTCTTGTTGAAATCGGGCAGCTTCTTGGCGATGTCGCCCATCATGTAGCGCTTCTTGCCCTCCGGGGCCTTTTCGAAGAAGTCCAGCAAGGCTTCCTTAATATCCATCCGGTCTCTCCTCGTACCCGTCAGAGGTGGTCCACGATATCGGTGTGTTTGTAGACTTGCTCCGGGCTCGCTGTCAAGTTCTTTTTGTCACTTGCGGCCTTGCCCGGGCCAGCCAAGGGAATTATCATCTGGGGGCGGAACACCAGCACGGGAGGTCGCCTTGGCTGAGAGCCCGACCTTTGACCGGAGCTTCGACGAGCTGGTCAAGCTCATCAGGGACCAGGAAGTGGTCGACTGGGTGGTCGAGCGCCTGGCCGAGAGGACTCCGGAGAACCTGGAGTATCTGGCCCAGTTCGCCTACATGACCGGCCTGATCAACAAGGCCGAGATCAAGCGCCATCTGGGCCTCGACGCCCGGCAGGCCAAGGCCCTGGTCAGGCGCTGGTACGACCACCACCGCCGGACCGGCTGCGGCCTCTGCTGAGCCGGATCTAGCCCCCGCCCTTTTCCCTCAGCCTGGCCAGCCTCTCGGCCGCCTCGGGCCTCAAACGGACGAAGTAGAGGGCGCTGGCCGAGTAGCGGCCCGGCTGGGGCGGCCTGACCTCGTGTCTCTGGGGGTCGTAGTTGGGCACGATCTTCTCGTCGGTGTCCTCCTCGGCGGTCAGCTCCAGGGCCAGCTCGGGCGAGCCGGCGGCGAAGCAGTAAGCGTCCAACAAGGCCCGGCCCAGGTTGTGCGAGGTCTGATCGTGGGCAAAGGCGGCCCCGCAGACGCAGAGGCCGCCCTCGGAGTTCTCGTAGGAGGCCAGGTCCAGCCGAACGGGCCGAGGGAGCCTGGCCCCGCAGAAGGGACAGAGCAGGGGCGTGGGTCGGCTGCGGGACATTCAGTCCTCCTCGGCCGGGTGGAGCCTGGCCATCTCGGCCTCGATCTTTTTGGCCCAGCGCTTCTGGCCGTGAGCCTGGCAGGCTTCTCTGGCATCCTCCAGGGCGGCCAGGGCCGCTTGATTCTGGCCCAGGCTCCGGCTGGTCTGACCCAAGCCGACCAGGCTCAGGATCCGGCGGACGGGGTCCCCGGCCTGGGCGGCCAGTTCGGCCATCTCCTCGTAGACCTTGAGCGCCTCCTGATGGCGCTCCAGCGCCACCAGCAGCGGGGCCATCTTCTCCAGCATCAGGAACTGGCCGACCCGATCTCGATAGGTCCGGCAGAGGCCCAGGGCCTCGTCGAGCATGGCCAGGGCCTGGCCGGCCCGGTCCTGTTTGAGCCTCAGCTCGGCCCCGACCTCCAGGAGGCGGACCCGGGCCGAGAGGTTGTTGAGCCGGCGGGCCAGCTCCAGAGCCAGGCCCAGGCCGGCCTCGGCCTCCTCCAGCCGCTCCAGGGCGATCAGGGCGGCCACCACCCGCCAGAGCACCTCCAGCCGGCCGGGCTCGTTGCCCAGGGTCTTGCAGATGTCGTAGGCCTCCTGGAGGGCCTCCAGGGCCGGCTCCGGCTCGCCCTTCTGGGCCAGGGCCGCGCCGACGCGCAGCAGGACGTTGGCCGCGCTCCGCTGGTCGCCCTGCTGGCGGCACTTCTCCAGGGCTTGATAGTCTTCTTCCAGGCTCACGGGCTGTCCTTGAAGCGGCCGGGCAGGATCAACCCCTGGCCCGGCCCGGGCGGCTGGATCAGGCCCGGGCTCTCGGCCCGGGCCTGGCCCTCCTTAGCCGCCTCGGCCAGCCCGTCCCGCCAGGCCCGCTCGATCAGGATGTCAAAAAGAGGGTTGTCGGCCCGCTCGATCCCCAGGGCCGCGGCCAGGAACAAGGCCGCCTCCTCGGGCCGGCCGGCGCTCTCCAGCCAGAGGGCCGTCTCCTCCAGGCGCTCCCGCCAAGCGGACCGGCTTGCGGCCGGGAAGAGCCGGTCCCTGAAGCGGACCAGCAGGCCGGCCAGGCGCTGGGCCTCCTGGCCCGGGGTCAGGACCAGGCCCGAGTCAGCCTCTCTGGCCAGCTCCGGGCCGATCTCGGCCCAGAGCTCCGGGTCGGGCCGCCAGCGCTGGCAGGGCGGCTGATCCAGCAGCTCGGCCAGCCGCCTCAGGGCCGCCGGCTCGGGCTCCCCAGCCGGATCAACGCCCAGGCGCTCATACACGGCCGGCGGCTCCGGGTCGGGCGGCTTCTCGTTGAGCCAGGCGGCCAGAAAAGAGAGTTCCTCCGAGAGGGGCCGGCCCTGGCGGCGGGTCCTCCGCAGGCCCCGCCTGAGCAGCCAGATCAGGTCGGGCTCCTCGATCCTCATCGGCGCCTGGCCCTCGGCCCCGGCCTCGTCCAGGAGCTCCTGGAACTGCCTGGGCCTCATCCGGACCAGGTTGGCCTCGCCCAGGCCCTTGAGGAAGTGGTTGATGACCGCCCCGGCCAGGGTCTGGCCGCCGGGGCGGGGAAAGGCCAGCAGGATCAGCTCCTGGCCGTCCTCCTGAAAGGCGCTCAGGTGGCCGAAGGCCCTGGCCGCCTGGGCCGGCTGGAACAGGGCCGGGCCCCTCTCCGGGGGCGGGGCCTGGAGACCCTTCTGCCTCAAGCGATAGAGGACCTTCTTGGCCGCCTTGCGCAGCGGCTTTATCCGGGCCGACTCGGCCAGGCGGCCGGCCATTTCCAACCCAGCCGGGCTGGGTTGATTGACCAGGCTGTCCAGCCAGGCCGCGGCCGCCGGAGCGTCGGAGAGGGCCTTTTCCAGCAGCGTGGCCAGGGCGGCCTCGGGCTCGGTCTCGACCCTGTCCCGCCAGGCCCGGGCCTCGGCCTGGAGCGCCGGGTCGGGCCCGCTCTTTGATCCGTCCTTGGCCACTGGACCTCCGGGGCTCGATCCTACCGCAAGGCCTGGCCGGGCGCAACCGGCCCCGGCCCCTTCCCTTTCCGGCCCCGGCCGCCTATGATGGTTTTCCGGGGCGAGAGGTGGCCGAGCAAAACCCGCGCAAATATTACCTGGAGCTGAACCCGCCCAGCCTGGCCGACAACACGGCCGACATCGACCGGCTCAGGCGGGCCCTCCGCCAGGAGCACGGCCTGGACCGGGTCAGGGTGGCCCTGGAGAAGGTCCAGCCCTTCTCAGCGGTCCTGCGCCGGGCCAATTGGCGGGTGACCGCCACCCTGGCCCGGACAGGCCAAGGTCTGGAGCTGATCGACCTGGAGCCCGGCGACGCGGCCGGCCGGCCGGTTCGAGCCCGGTCCACCCCGGCCGGGGACATGCTGGCCCTGCCCGACCTGGGCTCCGCCGGCCCGGCCGGGCCCGGCGGCCTGGGTCTGGCCCTGGACCTGGGCACGACCAGCCTGGCCCTGGAGCTCATTGACCTGAGCCAGGGCCAAAGCGCGGCCCGGAAGGTCCTGACCAATCCCCAGACCAGCCTGGGGGCGGACATCCTGACCCGCATCCATCAGGCCCGGGGCGAGGGGCTGAAGCGGCTCCAGGGCCTGGTTCTGGCCGGGGTCAACCGGGGCCTGGAGGAGATGCTCGAAGAGCTGGGCCTGGCCGCCGAGCGGGTCACGGCCGTGGCCGCGGCCGGCAACACGACCATGAGCCACCTCTTTCTGGGCCTCGATCCGGCGACCATCTGCCGGGAACCCTACATCCCCCTTATCAACCGGCTCGACCCCACCCCGGCCGGACCCCTGGGCCTGGCGGTCCACCCCCGGGCCCCGGTCTGGGTCCTGCCCAGCGTGGGCTCCTACCTGGGCGGCGACGTCGTCGCCGGGCTGCTGGCCTCGGGCCTGGCCGGGCGGGAGGAGGTCTCCCTCTTCGTCGACGTGGGCACCAACGCCGAGGTGGTCGTGGGCAACCGTGACTGGCTCATGGGCACGGCCGGCGCGGCCGGCCCGGCCCTGGAGGGCGGCGTGGCCAGGATGGGCCGGCCGGCCGGCCCGGGCGCGGTGGAGCGGGTCAGGATCGACCCCCGTAGCCTGGAACCAGAGATCAGCCTCATCGGCCCGGGGCCGGCCAGCGGAATCTGCGGCTCGGGGCTGATCGACCTGGTGGCCGAGCTCTTCCTGGCCGGGGTCATCGACGTCCAGGGCAAGCTGGTCCCCCTGGAGCACCCCCGTCTGGTCGAGACCGAGGACGGCCTGGCCTTCCGCCTGATCGAGGCCGGGCGGACCGCCTCGGGTCAGCCCCTCCTCTTCAGCCAGGTCGATCTGGACGTGCTCCTCCGCTCCAAGGCGGCCATGTACACCATCCTGACCACCCTGCTCGACCAGGTCGGCCTGGGCTTCGCCGACCTGACCGCCGTCTACGTGGCCGGCGCCTTCGGTCAGCACATCGACCCGGTCCAGGCCGTCAGGATCGGCCTGCTCCCGGACCTGCCCCCGGAGCGCTTTATCAGCCTGGGCAACTCCTCCCTGGCCGGGGCCGGACGCGTCCTGGTCTCGGCCCGGGCCAGGGCCGAGGTCGAGGCCATCCAGGAGCGGATCACCTACCTGGAGATGAACGTCAACCAGGAGTTCATGACCCGCTTTTCCGCGGCCAGGTTTCTGCCCCACACCGACCGGTCCCTGTTTCCCTCGGTTCCCCAGCCCTTGGCCCGCCTGGAGAAGCGGCGATTCGGGCCGGGCCGGCGTTGACGACCGGCCCGGTTTGCCCTAATCTCTAGATCTTGATGGAGCATTGCGCGGACGGCCCGCACCTCATAAGCCAGGGGCCTGTCCGGGACCGAGTCGCGGCCGTGGGGCGGGCAACTGACAATCGAATCGTCCGCTGGTGCGGCGTCCGAGACCTGGCCAGGGAAATTGATCGCCCGGCTCGACGATCGGATCACGCCCAGAGCCTGATGCTGAGACTATTTTTCATCGGCCTGGCCTGCCTGGCCCTGTCCGCGACCCCGGTCAGGGCCGAGGAGGCGCCAGTGGTCGAGAGCATAGAAATATCGGGCAACTCGGCCGTCAAGAGCGGCCAGCTGCTCGAGGTCATGGAGACCAAGGCGGCCGACTGGCAGTTCTGGCGTGAGCGGCCCAGGCTCAATCGCTCGGCCCTGGGCCGCGACCGGGAAGCCATCGCCCAGGTCTACCAGAACGAGGGCTACTACCAGGCCAGGGTGGAGGCCCGGGTGGAGGAAAAGGCCGGCGGGGCCAGGATCAGGCTCGAGATCGAGGAAGGCCAGCCGGTGGTAATCAAGCGGGTCAATCTGGCCCTCAGTCCCCAGGACGAAGACTGGCGGGGGAACCTGACCGACGTCTATCAGCGGGCCGGGCTCAAGGACGGCCTGGTCTTCAAGCTGGCCGCCTACCGCCGGGCCAAGTCAGACCTGATCCGCGCCCTGGCCGAGCAGGGCCACCCGGCGGCCAAGCTGGGGGCCAGGGCCGAGGTCTCCATCAGGCTGGGCCTGGTCGAGGTCTTCTTCAAGCTCGAACCCGGCCCGGAGCTGCGCCTGGGCGAGGCCGTCTTCGAGGGCCTCAAGGAGACCCGCCAGAGCGTCCTGGAAAACGAGATCACCTGGCGCAAGGGCCAGGACTTTGACGTCCGGACCCTGGAGAAGACCCAGCAGGGCCTGATCAAGCTAGGACTGTTCACCTCGGTCCGGCTGGAGCCGATCCTGGATCAGGTCCGGGGCGACTTGGTGCCCATCAGGATCAGCCTGGTCGAGCGCTCGCCGCACTCGGTCTCGGTCGGCTTCGGTTACGGCAACGAGGACCAGTTCCGCATCCGGGTGACCCAGTCCAACCGCTCCCTGTTGGGCCTGGCCGACGTCCTCAGCGCCACGGCCTTCTACTCGGCCAAGTCCTACGGCGGGGTCATCGACTACCGCCAGCCCCACTTCCTGAGCCGAGGCCAGGACTTCAACCTGGGCCTGGGCCACCAGGACCGCGAAGAGGTCTCATTTTCCAACCGCCGCACCTTCGGCCAGATCGGCCTGCAGCGGCCCCTCTGGGGCGACCTGTCCCTCCGGGCCGGCTACACCCTGGAGGTGGACCGGCCCTACGACATCGCCACGGCCCGCACCGCCGACGAGGCCCAGCAGTACTGGGTCTCGGCCCCGGCCGCCGGCCTGGTCCTCGACGCCAGGGACGACGTCCTCGACCCCAAGCGCGGCTTCCTCCTGAACACCCGTCTCGAGGTGGCGCCGCGCTTCCTGGGCTCGGAGGTGGCCTACTATCAGATCGACTCGGGCTTCCGCCGCTACCGGAGCCCCAACGACTGGCTGACCCTGGCCTTCCGGGTCGACCTGGCCACCATTGAGGCCCTCGAGCCCACCGACGACCTGCCCATCTTCAAGCGCCTCTTCTCCGGCGGAGGCCGCTCGGTCAGGGGCTACCCCTTCCAGAAGCTGGGCCCCCTGGACGCCGACGGCCGGCCCACCGGCGGGCTGAGCCTGATCGAGGGCAGCCTGGAGGCCCGCTTCCCCATCTGGGAGGAGATAAGGGGGGTCGTCTTCACCGACGTGGGCCACCTGGCCGAGACGGCCTGGACCGTGGACTTCGACCAGTTCCGCTACACGGCCGGGGTGGGGCTGCGCTACGGGACCATCATCGGCCCGCTCCGCCTGGATCTGGGCTGGCAGCTCAACCCGCCCTCCGAGGCCGACTTCAGCCCCCTCCAGATCCACTTCAGCATAGGCCAGGCCTTCTGATGCGGCGCGGTCTGATCATCGGTGGCTCGATCCTGGCCGGCCTGGCCCTGGTCGCGGTGGCGGTCTTCTGGTTCTTCTCCCGCAGCGAAACAGCCCACCGCCTGGTCCTGGAGCGGGTCGTGCCCACGGTCGAGGAGGCCATCGGGGCCAAGATCAAGCTGGACAGCGTGGCCGGCACCTTCACCGGGGCCCTGGTCTGGCGGGGGGTCAAGATGGCCTGGCCCGACTTCGAGTTGGAGATCGAAGAGGCCACGCTGAGGCTGGACTTCCTGGCCCTCAAGGACCGCCACTTCCACGTCACCCGCTTGAAGGCTGTCAACCCCAGGGGGGTCGTCATCCCCCTGCCCCCGCCCAAGCCCAAGCCGGCCCCGGCGCCGGCAACCCAGCCGCCCGGGCAGCCACCCGCGACCAGTCCGGCCGGCTCAACCCAGCCGCCCAAGGCCGCCTCGGCCGGAAAGCCCCAGCCGACTGAGCCCCCCCGGCCCAAAAAGCCCGACCGGGAGGGCCGCTGGCGGCTCAGCCTGGAGGGCATCTCCATCAGCGGCGGCCGGATGGAGGGCCTGGGCCAGGAGATCGACCTGCCCGGGCTGGGGACCCTCCACGACCTGACCGGCACGGGCCAGCTCCACCTCGATAAAGGCTGGCGGGCCCTGGCCGTGCTCAAGGGCGCCGGGGATTATGAGGGCCGCGCCTTCAAGATGGACCTGGACGGCTCCCTGGACCGGACTGAGCTGGACTTCGCCAAGCTCAACCTCCTCTTCGGCCCGGGGGAGCGCTCCCGGCTCAACCTGGCCGGCCGCTTCGAGACGGAGAGCGCCTCCGGCCAGACCCGCTTCGAGAGCGACCTGGAGCCGGCTGACCTGCCGGACAGCCTGGGCCTGGGCCGCCTGGCCGGCCGGCTCAAGCTCAAGGGCCAGACCCAAGGCGGGGCCGAGAGCCTGGACTTCCAGGCCCAAGGGAAATGGGCCGAAGCCCAGATCGAAGGGCAGGGCCGCTTCCAGCCGCCGACCCGGCACCTGGAGGTCAAGGGCCGGTTCAAGGATCTGAATCCGGCCGGGCTGAGCGGCCTGGCCGGCCAGGACCTGCCGGCCGGCCGGACCGAGGCCCGCTACGACGTCAAGGGCCGCCTGCCCGACGACCTGAAGATGGACTTCGACTTCGGCCCCAGCCGGCTGGACAAGCTGCTCCGCTTCGAGTCAGCCAAGGGCCAGGCCTTGTGGAACGGGGAGAACCTGAGCGGCCAGGCCAAGGTCAGCCAGGGCCAGGGCCGGGGCCTCAGCGTGGCCGGCCTGGACGTGACCGGCCACGTCGGGGCCAGGGACGCCCGGCTCAAGGTCGTCTTCCAGGAGGGCAGCTACGCCGACGCCTCGGCCCAGAGCGGCCGCTTCCGCATCGAGCGCCGCCAGGACCTGCTCCATCTGGCCGACCTGGTCCTGGAAGGCCCCTCCGGCCGACTGGCCGGCTGGGCCGAGGCCAGCCTGGCCGGGGAGCGCCTGGTGGCCGGCCGGTCCGAGCTGGAGATGGACCGCTACCACCCGCCGGTCCAGCTTATCCTGGACCTGATGGGTCTGAGCCTGCCTCTGATCGACCTGTCCAGCCTCCGCCTCAGCGGCCCCCTCAAGGCCCACTGGCCCGGCCAGGCGGCCCGGATCTCCTCGCCCGACCTGAAGCTGGAGAGCGACTGGGGCAGGATCGCCAGCGCCGGCCGGCTGGACCTGGACGCCCGGGGCGTGATCAGCGACTACAACGCCGTCCTGGACCTGACCCGCTTCAAGATCCCGGGCTGGCTGGCCGCCTTCCTGCCCCAGGACGTGCTCCAGGCCATCCTGAGCGGCCGGGTCAGAATCACCCCCCGGAGCCCGGGGGCCAGGCTGGAAAGCGAGAAGCTGACCGCCGAAGGCCCTTTCGGCCGGGTGGCCGCCACCGGCCGGCTGGACCTGGGGCCAGCCGGGGCGATCAGTGATTACGACCTCAGCCTGGACCTGGCCGGCTTCCAGGTTCCGGCCTCGCTCTGGCCCCTCCTGCCCCCCGGGGCCGGCCGGATCGAGGAGCTCAGGCAAACCAAGGCCGACGGCCGGCTAGGCTTCAAGGGCCAGGGCCTGGCGGCCAGGATCAGCCTGGCCGATCTGAAGCTCAACGGCCCCTTCGGCCGGATCGGCGCCTCGGGCTGGCTGGCCCTGGACGACCGGGGCGGGCTCAAGGATTACCAGACCGGCCTGGATCTGGCCGGCTTCCAGGTTCCGGCCTCCCTCTGGCCCCTCCTGCCCCCCGGGATCGGCCGGATAGAGGAGCTGAGGCAGGCCAGGACCGACGGCCGGCTCGACTTCAAGGGCCAAGGCCTGGCGGCCAGGATCAGCCTGGCCAATCTGAAGCTCAACGGCCCCTTCGGCCGCATCGACGCCTCGGGCTGGCTGGACCTGAGCGGCCAGGCCGGCCTGGGCGGGTACGAGGCCGACCTGAATCTGGCCCGCCTCAAGGTGCCAGGCTCGCTCAGGCTTTTCCTGCCCCGGGAGATGAGGTCGGCCGCCCTGGACGGCCGACTCAGCCTCCGGGGCCGGGGTCTGGAAGCTAAGTATAGCTTAGACCTGGGCGGCTCAACGGTCCTGGGCGGCCGGATCGAGAAGCTGACCGCCTCCGGCGCGGCCGGCCCCAGGGCCATCGGCCTGGACCGGCTCGACCTGGCCTTCGAGGGCCTGGAGGCCAGGCTCAACGGCTCTCTCTGGCCCGAGCTGGGGCTTGAGGCCGAAGTGAGCGGCCGGGTTCTGAGCCGCTTTCTGGAGCGCCTGCCCTCGGTCCCGGCCCTGGAGGCCAGGGGCTACTCCTTCAAGGGAACCGTCCGGGGGCGGCCGGCCGCTCCGGCGGTCAAGGGCAAGCTGCTCGGCCAGGGGATCCGCTTCAGGGACCTGCGGGCGGCCGGGCTGGACCTGGAGGTGGACCTGCCCGGGCTGCCCCGGCCGGCCGGAAAGGTGGCCGGAAGCCTGAACGGCCTGCTGGCCGGCCAGCTGCCGGCCTTTGACCTGAAGCTGTCGGCCTCTGGCCAACCCGAGGAGGCCTCCGGCCGCCTCCAGGCCAGCGGCGCCCCGGCCCAGGCCGAGACCGACTTCTCCTTCCAGCGGACGGCCGGGGGAGACTTCCGGATCGTCCTCTCCGGGCTGGACCTGGCCCTCAACCTGCCCTCGGGCCAGGAGGCCTGGAAGGCCGCCGCACCTCTGGAGCTGGCCTTCGGCCCGGAGGGCCTGGCCCGGCTGAACCTGGCCCTGGCCGGCCCCGGCTCGCAGAAGCTGGAGCTCTCGGCCGATCTGGCCGGCGGCCGCTTCCAGGGCCGGGGCCAGGTCACCCGGCTGGACCTGGCCGCCTGGGCCTTTCTCTGGCCCGAGGCGCCGGTCAAGGGCGGCCGGCTGGACGCGGCCGTGAAGCTCTCCGGCCGGCCCGACCAGCCTGATCTATCACTCAGCGGCCGGGTGGCCAGCCTCTCCCTGGTCAACCAGAAGCTGGACGACCTGGACCTCAAGGCCGAATACCGGTCCGGCCGCCTGGAGTCCAACATCGAGATCGGCCTGGCCGGCCGCCGGGTCGGCCACCTGGAGGCGACCCTGCCCCTGGAGCTGTCCCTGAGGCCCTGGCGGGCCCGGGTCGGCGCCGATGACCTGCGGGCCCACCTGGTCCTGGCCGGACTGCCGGCCTCGGCCCTCCAGCCCCTGGCCGGGGGGGTGGAGCGTATCCGGGGCGCCATCAAGGCCGATCTGACCCTCGGCCCCCGGTCCGAGGGCTGGATCGAGGCCCAGGACCTGGGCCTGATCCTCAGCGCCACCGGGCAGGCGTTCGATCAGGGGCAGGCCCGGCTCACTCTCGGCCAGGACCGCCTCAACCTGGAGAAGCTGCGCCTGAGGACCGGCGGCGACTGGGTGGACGCCAGGGGCTTCATGGGGCTCAAGGAGGGCCATCCCTTCGAGCTGGAGATGTGGCTGGACTCGACTGACCTGGAGTTAGGCCCCTACGGCTCGGCCCGGATCGCCGCCCACCTGAACCTGAGCCAGACCCTGGCCCAGCCCAAGGTCAGGGGCTGGGTCAAGATCAAGCAGCTCGACTTCAAGGTGGCCCGGACAGGACCCGAGGAATCGGCCGAGATCGTCGTCACCGACCGGCCGGCCCCGCCGCCGCTCCAGGCCCCGGCCATCCTGGACCGGGCCGACCTGGACGTGGCCCTCCAGTTCGTCCGGCCCGGCTGGGTCGAGGGCGAAGGCATCCGGGCCCAGCTCAAGGGCGCGGTCAAGATCGCCAAGACCAGCCGCCAGCCGCTCAAGCTGACCGGCCGGTTCGACATCGAGCAGGGCATTTACTCCCGCTTCGGCCGTCGCTTCATCCTGGAGAGCGGCAGCCTGGTCTTCGCCGGCCGGAACCCGCCCCGGCCCGACGTGGAGATTAAGGCCGTCACCCGGGTCAGCTCGGCCGACATCAACCTCTTCGTCTCCGGGCCGCTGACCAAGCCCGAGCTGAGCCTGACCTCCCAGCCGCCCATGAGCCAGGAGGACATCCTGGCCCAGCTCCTCTTCGGCCGGCCGGCCTCGGGTCTGAGCCAGAGCCAGTCGGGCGAGATAGAGGATCAGGCCGTCAGCGTCCTGGGCGCCCCGGCCTCGGAGCTGATGAAGGGCGTCCTGAGCGAAAAACTGGCCCCGGACACCCTGTCCTTCTCCCAGTCAACCGACGGCGGCGTCTCGGTCAGGACCGGCAAGCAGATCCTGCCCGACCTCTACCTGTCCTACGAGGCCTTCTCCGAGGCGACCAAGCCCAACGAGTTCTACATAGAGTACCGGCTGTCGCCCCACTTCTCCATCCAGTCGAACCTGGGCGACGAGAAGACGGCCGGGGTGGACGTCTTTTTCAACTACGACTTCTGATCCAGCGATCACCCGCCGCCTCTGGTCTCGGCGGCGCTTGGGCCCGGGGGATATCAAGAAGAGGGGGGAAAAGACATGCCCGAGAAGATCCTGGTGGCCACGGACGGCTCGAATCATTCCCGCAAGACCCTGGAGTACGCGGCCCGGCTGGCTGCCCGCCTCGACTCCGAGCTGGACATCGTCCACGTCGTCCCGGAGTCGAAGGTGCCCGAGAGCGTCATGGCCTTCATCAAGGAGGAGCACATCCGGGAGTCGCCCGAGTACGTCTACCTGGAGATGGCCGGCCGGAAGATCATCCAGCAGGCCGAGGAGATCGTCAGCGGGATGGGTCTGAGCCAGGTCCGCTCGATCCTGCTCCAGGGCGATCCGGCCGACCAGATCGTCAGAACGGCCCGGGACGGCGGCGCGGACATCATCGTCGTGGGCAGTCACGGCCTGGGCACGGTCAGGGAAAGGCTCCTGGGCAGCGTCTCGACCAAGGTCTGCAACCTGGCCGAGGTGACCTGCATGATCGTCAAGTAGCCCAGCCGCGGCCGGGTCAGGCCAGGCGCTGGGCGACCAGTTCGGTCAGATCCAGGACCTTCAGCTTCCTGGGGATCTGCCCGGCCTTCTTGAGCCTGGCCACGCCCTGGGAGAAGTTCTGCTTGCAGGAAGGGCAGGCGCTGACGATGGCCTCGGCCCCGGCCTCGACGGCCTGGAGAACCCGCTTCTCGGCCAGTTCCATACTCAGATCCAGATCAAAGCCCTTCATCCCCCCGCCGCCGCCGCAGCACTTGGCCAGGGCCCGGTTGAGCGGAAACTCCAGGAGCTCCACTCCGGGCAGGGCCTTGATGACCTCCCTGGGCGGCTCGTAGAGGCCCATGTGGCGGCCGATGTCGCAGGGATCGTGGTAGATGACCTTGAGCGGCTTGGCCTGGTCGCTGAACTTGAGGCGGCCCTGGCTGAGCAGGTCGTGGAAGAACTCCACGGCGTGCTGGGTCTTGAAGCCGTTGCCGCCGTACCTGGGGTAGAGGTCGTGGAAGGTCTTGTGGCAGCCCGAGCAGGTGGCCAGGACGGTCTTGACCCCGGCCTTCTTGAAGGCCTCCAGGTTGAGCCGCCTGATCTCCTTGAACTTGTCCATGGCCCCGGTGATGTAGGCGAAGTAGCCGCAGCAGCCCTCGTCCTGGCCGAGCTGGGAGTACTTGATCCCGGCCGCGTCCAGAACCTTGAGCGTGGCCGGGATGATCCTGAGGTCCTGGTAGGAGCTGACGCACCCGGACCAGTAGAGCACCTCGGCCCCGGGAACGAGGAAGGGGGGCGTGGGGTGAATGTCGGTCCGCTTCTCCCTGGGCTCGAGGAAGGGGTTGCCGTGCTGCTCGATGGACTTGTAGGCCTTGAGAAAGGCCTTGGGGTTGAGCCCGGACTGGTAGATGCGGCGCCTGGCCGCGGTGATGATGTCGCTGACGTTGACCTGGGCCGGGCAGGTGGACTTGCAGTTGAGGCAGAGGGTGCACTGGTAGAGGCGCCGGGCCATCTCCGCGGTCGGGTCGACGCTCCCGGAGAGGAGATTCTGGGCCAGGGCGATGCGGCCCCGGGCGTTCTTGGTCTCCAGCTGATCGGTGGCGTAGGTCGGGCAGCCCAGGGTGCAGAAGCCGCACTGGATGCAGGCCAGGATCTCGTTGTCCACGGCCTCGCCGAAGCTGTTGGGCGAGCCGCCCACCAGGGGCTGGTAGCAGTTCTCGGCGTAGATGTCTTGGGGGGCGTCGGAGAAGCCCATCTTGCCCGGGTTCAGGATGTTGTTGGGGTCCAGGGCCCGCTTGATCTGCTCCATGACCCCCAGGGACTGGCCCAGCTCCTCGCCGATGTAGGCCGACTTGGCCATGCCCACGCCGTGCTCGGCGGTCAGGGTGCCCTCGTACTTCAGGGTCAGGTCGATGAAGTCCTGGGCGATCTTGCGCAGGGTCTCCCACTCCTCGCCCTTGCGCACGTCGATGAGGACCACGGCGTGGAGGTTGCCGTCGCCCACGTGGCCGAAGGTGGCGATGTCCAGGCCGTACTTGCGGCCGACGGCCTGGATGTCCTGAATGGTCTCGGGGATGCGGGACATGGGCACGCCGAAGTCCTCGACGATGGGCACCTGGCGGTAGCCGGGCTTGACCCGGCTCAGGGCCGGGACCAGGCCCTGGCGGGCCGACCAGATGGCCGCCCGCTTGGCCGGGTCGTCGCTCCACTCGGTGGCCAGGGCGCCCTTTTCCCGGCAGATGGCGTCAATCTGTTTGATTTGCTGCTCCACGGCCAGCCGGCTGCCGTCGATCTCCATGAACAGGAGGCAGCGGACGTTTTCGGGCACCTCCAGGTTCATGGCCTTCTTGACCACGTCGATGGACACCCCGTCCAGGATCTCGCAGGTCGAGATGGGGATGCCCCGCTTGAGGGCCTCCTCCACGGCCGCCCCGGCCTCCAGGGTGCCGGGGAAGGACAGCTTGGCGTAAGCCGAATACTCGGGCAGGGGCAGAACCTTGAAGGTGATCTCGGTGATGACGCCCAGGGTCCCCTCCGAGGCGGCGAAGAGCCCGGTCAGACCGTAGCCGGCCGAGGACTTGGGCGCCTTGGTCCCGGTGCGGATGACCCGGCCGTCGGCCAGGACCACCTCCAGGGCCCGGACGTAGTCCTTGGTCGTGCCGTACTTGACCGCCCTGACGCCCGAGGCGTTGGTGGCGACCATGCCGCCCAGGGTGGCGATGGGGGCCGAGCCCGGATCGGGCGGGAAGAAGTGGCTGGGGGCCAGGGCGGCGTTGAGGGTGTTGCAGATCACGCCCGGCTCGACCACGGCGTAGCCGTCGGACTTGTTGATCTCCTTGATCTTGTTCATCCGGGCCAGGTTGAGGAGGATGCCGCCCCGCCTGGGCAGGACCGCGCCGGTGACCGAGGTGCCGCCGCCCCGGGCCGTGACCGGGACGCCTTCCTTGTTGGCCAGGGCCAGGATCTTGGACACCTGGTCAGTGGTGACGGCGTAGACGACCACGTCCGGCCGGCCCACGTGAAGCGACATGTCCCGGGAATAGCCCAGGCAGTCCACCGGGTCGGTCAGGACGTTGTCCTTGCCGACGATGCGGCGCAGCTTGGTCACGCGGTCCATGCTTCCTCCCTTGTCCCTGGCCCCGGGCGCAGCCTGGTATGGCGCCGGCCGCGAGGCCGCGCTTGAGCCGGAGAATTGAAGGCCGGCCGGACTCTCGGACCAGACCTCGAACCGGCCGGGCCTACTTCTTGATCTGATCCTTGATCCGCTCCAGCTCGGACTTGATGAAGGCCTCGAGCCCCTGAGTCTTCATCAACTTAGCCAGGTCGCCGTCGAGGTTGGATGGTCTGATCTTGCAGATAAAGACGCCGTAGGGGTCCTCGTTGATCAGCTCGGGCTCGTCCTCCAGGGCCTCGTTGACCTCGGCCACCTCGCCCGAGACCACGGCGTAGACCCGGCCGACCCACTTGCCCGATTCGATCGAGCCGAAGGGCTTGCCCTGGCTGACCTCGTCGTCCTCCTGGGGCAGGTCCAGGTAGGTTATCTCCCCGGCCAGCTTGGAGGTGAACTCGGTGGCGCCCATGGCCACCAAGTCGCCCTCGAGGCGAGCCCAGAAGTGGTTCTTGTCGTAGTACAGATCGTCCGGGAAATTGTAACCGGCAACCTCCATCGCCCTCTCCTCTCCGGTCTCTCTCGCCTGAGGCCAGCGCTTAGCCGAATGCCTCCGCAAGCTCCTTGTTTTTGACCCGGTTGAGCTTGAAGCCCAACTCGTCCGGGGAATAGCCCAGGGCCAGCCCCAGGATCTGGGGGTAGAAGAAGATGGGCACCTTGATGGGCAGGTCGAACTGCTTGCCGATCTTCTTCTGCTGGCCTTCCAGCATAACGTTGCAGAAGGGACAGATCAAGACGAGGCCGTCCACCTCCCGGTCACCGGCCGCCTTGAGCCGGCTGAGGCTCATCTTGTTGGCCAGCTCCTCGTTGAGGCCCAGGAGGCCGCCGCCGCAGCAGTCGGCCGTCCGGCCGTCGTCGATTGACTCGGCCCCGGTGATCTCGATCAGTCGCTTCAAGGTCACGGGCCGGTGGGGGTCGTCGAAGCCGCCGCTGACCTGGCTGGGCTTGAGGTAGTGGCAGCCGTAGTGGGGCGAGAACCGCCAGCCCTTGAGGCTGCGGACGACCTTGGCCTCGATCCGGTCCAGGCCCACCTCGGTGACCAGGAAGCGGATGAAGTGAAAGACGCGCTGGCCCGGGGTGTAGCTGAGCCCTAATTGGGCTAATTGTTCGTTGACCTGGTCCCGGACCGCCTCGTCGTGATCCAGGGAGTGGGCCGCCTCGGCCAGGGTGCCGGCGCAGGCCGAGCAGAGGGTCACCAGGGGCAGGCCGCTGGCCCCGGCCAGGGCCAGGTTGCGGGCGGCCAGCAGGAGCGAGTCGGCCACGGCCAGGGAGCGGAGCGGGAAGCCGCAGCAGCCGAACCCGGGCTCGTCGACCAGCTCCAGGTCCAGTGCCTGGGCGACCTTGCGGGCGGCCAGCTCGTAGTTGAGGTTACGCACCGGCACGGTGCAGCCGGGGAAGAAGAGGGCCTTCATGCCTCGCTCTCGGCCTCGGCCCGGCCGGCCAGCCGGCCGGACAGATCGGCCAGCATGACCTGGAAGTCGGCCGCTTTTTCCCTGATCTCGGGCAGGCCCAGATCGGTCCGCTTCTGGTTCTCGAAGTCGGTGATCTCGTAGAGCCGGCCGTGACCCCTGAGCAGCTCCACCTGGGCCGTCAGCGAGGGCGGCGAATAGCCCTCCTCCACGGCCAGGTTCTTGAGGACGAAGCTCAGATCGGCGAAGCGGACGCCCATGGGGCAGATCTCCTGGCAGGAGTAGCAGGTGGCGCACTGCCAGATGAAGGGCGAGGACAGGACCTCCTCCCGCTGGCCCAGGAGGACCAGGCGGATGATCCGCCGGGGATCGTAGTCCGGCCCCTGGCGGTGGACCTGGCAGGCGGCGGTGCAGGCCCCGCAGGTGAAGCAGGCCCTCAGGCTGGCCCCGCCCGGGCGGGCGGCCACTTCCTCGGCCAGGCCCAGATCGGCCCGGCTCAGATCGATCACCGCCTCGGCCACCCTCACCTCCGGCTTGGGGACGGAAAGCCGGCCCGCCGGACGCGGGCCGGGGGGTCCTGAAAGGCATTATACTGCCAGTCGCAAACTTAGGGGAGGCCCGGCCGGGTTGTCAAGCCGAAAGGCCGGAGGGCCGGCCGGTTCAGGCTATAATTATTCAGTATTCTGTTGGGAGGTTCTTCCCGTCCGGAGGATGCGCGCGGGACTTCGGCCGGCCGGAGATCGGGCCTTGCCTTGGGGGCCCCGGGCCGCAGGCGCTTAAATCCGCACCTTGGGGGTCCAGGGGCTGAGCGCCTGGCAGGCCGGATCGGTTATCACATCCAGCACCACCGGGCGGTCCGCCTGCAGGGCCTCGCCCAGGGCAGGAGCCAGTTCAGCAGGCTTTTCCACCCGTATCCCTAGGCAGCCGAAATCCCGGGCCACCGCGGCGAAATCAACGGGGCCAAAAAAGATCAGCTCCTGCCAGTTGCCCCGCGGCTGGCCGAAGATCGAGTTCAGACTGCTCTCCACCTGCCCGAAGCGGGAGTTGTTGTTCACCACGGTGACCGTGTTGAGGCCATAGCGCGAGGCGGTTTCCAACTCGGTCAGATGGTAATAGAACCCCCCGTCGCCGGTGAAACAGACCACAGGTCTATCGGGGGCCGCACATTTGGCCCCCAGGGAGGCCGGGAAAGCCCAGCCCAGGGTGCCCGCGCAGCGCAGGTAAGTCTGGCCGGGATGATCCAGATAGACCATGGCCCCGGTCCAGATGCCGGCATAGCCCGTGTCCGCCACCAATACGGCGTCTTCGGGCAGCCCCAGGCTCAACTCGCGGCACAAGCGCTCTACCCGGATGGGGGTGTCGTCGGAGGCGCACAGGGGCGCTATCTCTTTTTCCCATTCTTTGACCACCTGCCCGGCTTGCTCCGCCCAGGCGCGGTCCGTGCCGGGCTCAAGCTCCTGGGCCATCCGGGCCAGGCAGGTCTTTGGATCGCCCCACAGGCCGAAAGTGCGGGGATAGTTGCGCCCCAGCTCGGCGGGGTTCAGGTCCAGGTGGATCACAGGGGTGCTGCGGGTAGGGATGGTCCAGCCGTTGGTCACCTGCCCGTCGGCTCCGCTGCCCACGAAGAAAACCAGATCCGCCCGGCTCACCACCCGGTTGGCGCACCAGGCGGAGTAGGAACCCACCACGCCCATACACAAGGGGTGGCGGTTGGGAAGCAGGCTTTTCCCATCCAGGGAGGTCGCCACCGGTATTCCGCGTTTTTCCGCCAGGGCCATGAGCTCCGGGCCCGCCCCGGATGCGGTCGCGCCGCCCCCGGCCACGATCACCGGGCGTTTGGCCCGCTCCAGGAGGCGGCAGGCCTGGCTCAGGCGGTCGGCCTCGGCCGTGGGCCGAAAGGCCGGGTAACGCATGAATTGCTCCTGGGCCGCGGGCTCGCCCAAAACCTCCCAGTTTTCGGTGGCCTGCCCCAGATGGCCTAAAAGATCTAGGTGAACCGGCTGGGGGGTGCCGGTGGTGGCCTCCCGGAACGCCTGATCCACCAGATGGGAGAGCTGCTCCTGACTGTCCACGCAAGCATTGAACTTGGTTACCGGGTCAAACATGCCCTGGTGGAAGATTTCCTGGTAGGCGTTGCGGTGCCGATTTTGGGGCACCTCCCGGCCGGTGAAGGCGATGACCGGTGCGTGGCCTAGAAAGGCGTCTTTGAGTCCCGCCGCCAGGTTGGCCGCCCCCACTGATTGGCTCATGCAGACCCCCGGCCTGCCGCTCAACCGGGCGAAGCCGTCGGCCATGTAGGCGGCGGATTTCTCCGAATGCACGGATATTCGTTTGACCCCCAAATCCTCCAGGGCGAACATCACCCGCCGAATAAAGGATTCAACATAGAAGACATGGCTTACGCCGTAGACTTTCAACAGCTGGGCCAGATATTGCGAACCGTGCATTTGGACCTCTTCGTATCAGCTTATAGGGCGTTTCTCGCGCGTTTTTTGGACATTCCACTCAGGCTTAACCGGCTGCGGCCAGGGAGCGGAGCGGCAAGCCGCAGCAGCCGGACCCGGGCTCGTCGATCAGCTCCAGGTCCAGACCCTGGGCGGCCATAAGGGCGGCCAGTTCATAGGGGATTTCCTGAAAGGTATTATACAACCAGCCGCTAGCTTAGGTGAGGCCCGGACGGGTTGTCAAGCCGGAGGGACGGCTGGTTCATGCTATAATTATTCAGTATTCTATTGGGAAGTTCTTCCCGACTGGAGGATGCATGCGGGACTTCGGCCGGCCGATCGTGGTCGTGAGCAGTTGCCTGGGTTTTGACCGCTGCCGCTACAACGGGGCGACCATCCCGGACAGGTTCGTCGAACTCCTCAAGCCCCTGGTGGAGTTCCGGCCGGTCTGCCCCGAGGTGGAGATCGGCCTGGGCGTGCCCCGGGATCCGGTCCGGGTGGTCCAGGAGAAGTCCGCCCGGCGGCTGGTCCAGCCGGCCACGGGCCGGGACCTGACCGCGGAGATGCTCGCCTTCAGCGGCCGGTTCCTGGCCGGGTTGAGCGAGGTGGACGGCTTCATCCTCAAGAGCCGCTCGCCCTCCTGCGGCCTCAAGGACGTGAAAATCTATCCGCCCGAGGCCGGGAGCGGGCCCCTGGGCGCCGGCCAGGGCTTCTTCGGCCGGGCAATCCTTGAAGCCTTTCCCGGTCTGCCCGTGGAGGACGAGGGCCGGCTGATCAACTACCCCCTCCGGGAGCACTTCCTCAGGCGGCTCTTTCTGTGGGCCGACTTCCGGCGGATGAGCCAGGCCGGCCGCCTGGGCGGCCTGGTCCAGTTCCACTCGGACCACAAGTTCACCCTCATGGCTTACAACCAGAAGGAGATGAGGCTCCTGGGCCGCATCACGGCCAACCCGGAGCGGCGGCCGGCCAAAGAGGTATTAGACGACTACGCCGTTCACCTGAGCCGGGCCCTGGCCCGGACGCCCCGCTACACGGCCAACATCAACGTCCTCATGCACGGCCTGGGTTACTTCTCCGAGCGGCTGGGCCGGGACGAGAAGGCCTTCTTCCTGGACGCCCTGGACAAGTACCGCCGGGGCAAGCTGCCCCTGAGCGGCCCGACCCTGGTCCTGCGCGGCCTGGTGGCCCGCTTCGGCGACGAATACCTCCAGCGACAGAGCTTCTTCGAGCCCTACCCCGAGGAGCTGATGGATCTGACCGACAGCGGGAAGGGGAGGATTCGCTGAACTAGGTTTCCGGATAGAACATGGCCCCGCCGCTGGCCCCGGCCAGCGATAATTGAAAAATCAGGGGCTGCTTAGTGAGGTTGCTGCTCGCTACAACACGAATAAAAGACTCTCTTGACACCCACATACTCAAGTGCTCTAATAGTCATTAGAGCCGGCTAGGGGGACCTTCCCGGTACCTCTTCGCCCTTTCCAGGGCGCTGGCTCTATTTTCTTGTGTACCTCCCGTCGTCCGCCTCATACCAGGTGTTGACCCCATAAATCGTCCGAACGCCTTCTGTTTTTGTCCACTGGAGTTGCTTCACCTGATCATAGAACAACTGGAAGTTCCTGTTCTTGGCCCACTGCTTGCCGACGATGTGGGTCAGAATATCGGCCACCTGCAGGCCCGGTGTCGCGTGGGACACCCCGAAATAGGGAACCGGGTGCAGGTTGGGCAGGCCCAAACCCTGGATGAAGGCCTTCATGGCTATCGCTATCCCGGTTTCGGCCTGAAATCGCTGATCGTAGATGGCCACGGCCCTTCGCTCAGGAGCGTATTCGGCCACCGCCCTGGAGATATTCAGGCACAAGGTCCTGTAGGGCCAGGGAATATTTTTGGGTTCAGGGCAGAGGAGCCGAGGATTGCGTCCGTAGACGGCCGAGGCAAAGAACCTTATGTAGTGTTCGTCCTCGGACTGCAGGTATGAAATTATCTCTCTCACAATAGACAAGTTTCTGGAATAGCCGTATTTCTGTTCCAATCGGAAAGAATTGTTGCTCAATAAGTCCGATCCCCTGAGCTCGTAAGAGGGGTTCTTGGCGTTTTCAGCCCCGAAATACTTGCGCCGAACGCCGTAAAGGAGTCTTTCCAATTTCGGGAGGAAGTCTTCTTCGGTCAGTATCCCAGCGAAGACGCCAACTTTGAAGTCAGGTATTTTAGTGTGTTCGATCCATGTCTCGTCAAAAAAACACCACATTTCACCGCACCACCAGGTGACCGATAGCACAATTAATAGTGGCAATCAATCACTTAATTAGGCGCGGCTGCCTCGTGCAGGATGAGCCTTCAGGGCGCAGTGGAAAATTTGGGCCGAGAAACGGCCCTGGCAAGACCCGTGGAGAACATGACTATCTGGCTGTTTGGGTCAGGGAAGCCTGGTGGAGATGAGGGGACTCGAACCCCTGGCCTGTACGTTGCGAACGTACCGCTCTCCCAACTGAGCTACATCCCCACCGCAGGAGCCCTACATATAAGGTCAGACCCCCGCCCCTGTCAAGCGGGCTTGACAGCCCGGCCGGCTCTGGCCTAAGAGGACGGTCATGCGCTCCGACGGCCGGGCCGAGGACGAACTGAGGCCCATCAGCTTCGAATTAGGCGTCCAGCCCTTTGCCGAGGGCTCGGTCCTGATCACCTGGGGCCGGACCAGGGTCCTCTGCGCCGTGTCCCTGGAGGATCGGGTCCCCAACTGGCTCCAGGGCCGGGGCCGGGGCTGGCTGACCGCCCAGTACGCCATGCTCCCCCGGGCGACCTCGACCCGCAACGCCCGGCCCGGCTACGACGGCCAGGTCAAGGGCCGCAGCCAGGAGATCCAGCGCTTCATCGGCCGCAGCCTCCGGGCCGGCCTGGACTTCGAGCTCCTGGGCGAGCGCCAGCTCAGACTCGACTGCGACGTCATCGTCGCCGACGGCGGCACCCGCTGCGCCGCCGTGACCGGGGCCTGGGTGGCCCTGCGACTGGCGGTAGGCCGCCTCATCCAGTCCGGGGTCCTGGACCGCGACCCGGTCCTGGACCAGGTCCTGGCCGTCTCGGCCGGCCTGATCGAGGGCCGGCCCCTCCTGGACCTCTCGGCCGAGGAGGACCAGCGGGCCGAGGCCGACTTCAACTTCGCCCTGGCCGGACCGGGCCGGCTCATCGAGGTCCAGGGCACGGCCGAGAAGAAGACCTTTGACTGGGCCCGGGTCCAGGAGCTATACGGTCTGGTCGAGGCGGCGGCCGGGGCCATCCGGGCGGCCCAGAGCAAGGCCCTGGGCCGGTGAAGGTCGTCCTGGCCAGCCGCAACCGGGGCAAGCTGAGGGAGCTCCAGGCCCTCCTGGCCGGCAGCGGCCTGGAGCTGAGCCCCCTGAGCGACTGGCCCCAGGTGGGCGAGCTGGAGGAGGACGGCCGGACCTTCCTGGACAACGCCCGCTCCAAGGCCCGGACCACGGCCCGGCTGACCGGCCAATCGGCCCTGGCCGACGACTCCGGCCTGGCCGTGGAGGCCCTGGACGGCCGGCCGGGCGTGCACTCGGCCCGCTACGCCGGCCCGGGGGCCAATGACCGGGACAACTGGCTCAAGCTCCTGGAGGAGATGAAGGACGTGGCCCCCGAGGCCAGGCGGGCCGCCTTTGTCTGCGTCCTGGTCCTGGCCTGTCCGGACGGCCGGGAGCTGGTCGCCGAGGGGCGCCTGGAGGGCTTCATCGCCCGGGAGCCGGCCGGTGAGGGCGGCTTCGGCTACGACCCGGTCTTCTACCTGCCTGAGCTGAAGGCCACGGTGGCCCAGATCGGGGCCGAGACCAAGAACCGTCTCAGCCACCGGGCCCGGGCGGCCGGAAGGCTCAGGGAGCTTCTGGCGGCCGGCGGTCCGACGGACTGATCCGGCCGAAACCTTGCCGGCCTCAATGGACCGCCTGCTATAATCGCCTTCAGGGCCGGCCCTCCGGCCGCTGAGGGATCCCAATGCCCTCCCCTTTCTTCAAGTGGCCGCGCCCCTCGGCCGCGGCCCTGATGGTCGGTCTCTGCGCCGGCTTCGGCCAGGTCGTGCTCCTGCGCGAGCTCATGGTCCTGGCCGGGGGCAACGAGCTCAGCCTGGGCCTGGGCCTGGCCGGCTGGCTCCTCTGGGCCGCGGCCGGCAGCCTGATTGCCGGTCTGCTTCCGGGCCGGACCGGGCGGCCGGGGCTGGCCGGACCGCTCCTCCTGGCCGGACTGGGCGGGATCGTCTCCCTGATCCTGGCTCGCCTGGCCCCAGCCGGGTTGGGCTGGCAGGCGGGCAGCGTGCCCTCCCTGGGTCAGAGCCTCCTCATCAGCCTGACCGCCCTCGGCCCGGCCGGCCTGGCCGACGGGGCGGCCTTTGTCCTGGTCCTGGCCGCGGCCGGCCGGGAGCGGGCCGAGCCCGGCCTGCTCTCCTGGCTCTACGGGGCCGATTCCCTGGGCCACACCGCGGCCGCGGCCCTCTTCGGCCTGGTCCTGGTCAGGTGGCTCAACCCGGTGGCCCTGGTCTCGGCCGCGGCCCTTATCGGGGCCCTGGCCGCCCTGATCCTGGACCCCGGCCGCTGGCGCCGGCTAGTCCTGGCCTGGGGCCTCCTCCTGGCCGCCGGCCTGGTCCTGTCGGGCTTCCTGGACGACTCCCTGCGGGCCCGGCTGTGGCCGGGCCGCCACCTGGCCGGCCGGGCCGAGAGCCCCTACGCCCAGCTCCTGGCCTTCCGCAGCGACGGCCAGACCGACGTCTTCGCCAGCGGGCTGTGGCTCTTCTCCCGGCCCGACCGCCAGCGCCTGGAGCGGGCCGCCCTGCTGCCCCTCCTGGCCCGGCCCGGCGCGGAGAAGGTCCTCTTCATCGGCGGCGCGGCCGAGGGAGTGGCCGCCGAAGCCCTGCGGCGGGGAAAGATAAGCCAGGTCACGGCCGTGGAGCTGGACCCCTGGCTGGTCCGCTTGGCCGGACAGCTCTGGCCGGCCGATGAGCGGCCGGCCGGCCTGACCGTCCTCAGCGGCGACGGCCGGGCTTTACTGGAGCGGAGCCAGCGGCAATTCGACCTGATCGTGGTCGAGTCACCGCCGCCGGTCACGGTCCAGCTCAACCGCTATTACAGCCGGGAGGGGCTGGCCGCCCTGGCCCGGGCCCTCCGGCCCGGCGGCGTGGCCGCCCTCAGCCTGCCCGGTCTGGAGGGCCTGGTCGGCCGGCTCCAGGCCAAGCAATTAGGCTCCATCCTGGCCGCGGCCCGGGCGGCCTTCGGCCAGGTGGTCATCATGTCCGGGCCGGAACTGCGCCTCTTCCTCAGCCCGGCCCCGGGCGTTCTTCCCGTCGAGCCCGGGCTCTGGCGGGAGCACCTGGCCCGGGCCGGCTGGCCGGACCTGGTCTCGGTCAGGCCCGACGTCCTGGCCCTGGAGCTGGACCCCTTCCGCCTGGCCCAACTGGCCGCGGTTATCGAGGCGGCCGGACCCCAGCCGGCCAACGGCGATCTCCGGCCCCGGGCCCTCTTGTTGGACCCCCAGCTCTGGGGGGCTGCCCTGGGCGGCCGGGCCGGCTTGGCCGAGACCCTGGCCGGGCTGAGGCTCAAACACCTCCTCTGGCCGCTCCTCCTGGCGGCCGGCCTCTGCCTGGCCGTCATGGCCCGGCCCGGGTCCAGACCGGCCCTCCTGCCCCTGGGCGTCTTCGTCACCGGCTTGACCTCCACGGCCCTCTCGGTCCTGCTCCTGATGGGCTTTCAGATCCTCTTCGGCGCGGTCTACGTCGGGCTGGCCGGCCTCCTGGCCGGCTTCATGCTCGGCCTGGCCGGGGCGGCCCTAACCCTGGGCTCGGACCTCCGACCCCTCAGGCCCCGGCCGGCCGGGCTGGCCCTGATCAGCGCCCTCCTGGCCCTGGCCTGCCTGGCCAGCCTGGGCCTGGTCCAGCTCCTCGGCCAGGCCGCCAGGACTCCGGCCGCCCGGCTGGCCCTGGTTCTCCTGGCCGGCCTGGACGGCGGGCTGACCGGGGCCTACTTCGGCCTGGCCGGCCGGCTGCGGCTGGCCCCGGCCCAGGCCGGACCAGGCCCGGAGCCGCCCCTGGCCCGGGCCGGGAGCCGGCTCTACGGCCTCGACCTGGCCGGCGGGCTGATCGGCGCCCTGGCCCCGGTGGTTCTGGTGCCCACCGTGGGCCTGGACGGGGCCCTGATCAGCCTGGCCGGGCTCAACCTCATCCCCCTGGCCGGCTGGGCCGGTCAAGCTGTTTTCAAAACAAATCCCAAAAGTTAAATATTTTTCCGGGTCAGCTCCCGGGCCTGGCCGGCCGGCCGGGCGATTTTTCTTAACCCTTTTTGGCCCCCGGTCGTTATAATTGGTGATAATTCGGGTCGGCGGCCAGGACCGGCCCGTTCGTCCCCAGTCAGGGCGAGCCTGACTTCGAGGCTGATTCACCCTTGCCGGGGGTTCAGGCCAGTGAGTCGGGAGATCCAGCGGGCCGACAAGAAATATCGCCGCCGCTTTCTGACCGTCTACGCCGTTCTGGTCCTGATCGAGGCGGGGCTGATGATCTGGGTCAAACCCTGGGCCAAGGGGGCCATCGCCAGGCTCACTCCGGGCGAGGCGCTGCTGGCCATGGAGCTGATCCTCATGGGCAGCTTCCTGGGGCTGGCCGCCCTGGGCGCCTACGGACTGCGCCTGGGGCTCAGGATCATGAAGCACCGGCGCTTACCGCCGCCAGGGGCCAAGGTCCTGGTTGACACCAGGGTCATCCAGGGCCCGGAGGCCAGGGCCAGGGGTCGGGCCATAGCCATCCTGGCCGCGCTCCTGACCCTGGGCGGCCTGCTGGGCGCCTATTACATCCCCCGCCAACTGCCCCACCTGAGAAGCCCCGGTCCGGTCCGGCAGGCCGCCCCGGCCCACCCGACCTGGCCGGACAGGGCCCACCTCGCCTGAACCCCGACCCGGCCGGGGCTTGTGCCCGCCCGGCGGCTCGGGTTAGACTGCCGCCTGGGCTTCATCGCGAAGGAGGAAGGAATGAAGGACTCTCTCAAGCCCGGCTTGACCCACCAGTTCAAGTACAAGGTGCCTGAGAACAAGACCGTGCCCTACCTCTATCCCGAGGCCGAGGTCATGGGGCTCATGCCCAAGGTTCTGGCCACCGGGTTCCTGCTGGGCCTGATCGAGTGGACCTGCATCCAGGCCACCAACCCCCACCTGGACTGGCCCCGGGAGCAGACGGTGGGCTACTCCATGAACTTCAACCACACCGCGCCCACGCCGGCCGGGCTGACGGTCACGGTCACGGTCAGGCTGGATAAGGTCGAGGGGCGCAAGCTGACCTGGTCATTCGAGGCCGAGGACGAGGGCGACAAGATCAGCCAGGGGGTCCACGAGAGGTTCGTGGTCGACCCGGACCGGCTGACCGCCAAGGCCCAGGCCAAGCTGGCTGAAAAGAACGTTTAGACTGGCCGGATTCAGGCGCCCGGGCCAGGCTCTACCCTTCCCGGGAGCAGCTCGATCCCTGTGGTGAGCCAAAAAGCCAGGGGCCGGGGCGAACCCCCTTGGGCTCGCTCCGGCCCCTGATTGGGTTGGGACGGCCGTAGCGCTTGGTCTGGCGCGGCCTGCTAGCTGCCGCCTCCCTGAAGCGACTGAGTGGCGTTATTGATGTTGTTCTGGACCTGACCACCCAGCAGGAACGCGGCCGCGGCGATGCCCGCGCCGATCAACGCCAGGAGCAGAGCGTACTCCACGGCGCTGATGCCCCGGTCATCTCTGACCAGACTCTTGATTGCCTCTAGCCAACGCATCTCCTTCCCCCTTTCAATGATTTGGTGACCATCAATATGGCAAGTTGCGTGCCGAGACGCGGGCAATATATTATTATTATTGTAATTACATATAGTTAAGCCGTCAACAAGCCGTCTTCAAAACAGGCCGGGGACCACCTGAAATCCGACTTTCGGAACTATTTGGTTACATTTTGGAAACTACAATCAACCAAGCCTGACCGTCTGGCCCAGTAATTCCGCTGCCCGACCCACCGAAACGGCTGTTCTCCGAAGGCGTCGTTCCGCCCTCGGGAATTCGACCCCTTTTTTCTCTTGACAGGGCAATCGGCCGCTGACTATGCTTAATTATAGTAATTAGCTTACGCTTATAGTAAGTACATGCGCGCGAGGTCATCCCCGTGTCCGAGACGCCAGATCAGTACTTCTCCAAGACCCTTGAGAAGGGCTTGCGCGTCATCTCTCTCTTTAATCAGGGCCGGCCGAATTTGAGCCAGACCGAGATCTCCCAGCTCACCGGCATCAACATGACCTCCACCTTCAGGTTCGTGAACACCCTGGTCCGCCTGGGCTACCTGAGAAAAGACCGCGAGACCAAGCGCCTCATGCCCGGGACCAAGATCATCGCCCTGGCCATCAACATTCTCCGCTGCTCCGACTTCATCCAGACGGTCAAGCCCATGGTCGATGAATTCCACGAGCGTCACAACGTGACCGTGGACGTGGCCCTGATCGACGAAGAATCCATGTTAATCCTCTATCGCCGGGAGGCTCAGGAAACCCTGACCTACCGCCTGTCGACCATGCACCGGGAGATCCACTCCACCTCCCTGGGCAAGGCCTATCTGGCCCTCCTGCCCCCGGAAGAGCTGGAGCAGGCCCTCAAGAGCATCAAGCTGGTCCGCAGGACGCCCCAGACCATCGTCAGCAAGAAGGAACTGGTCCGGGAACTGGAGGCGACCAGGCAGAGAGGCTACGCCAGGAGCAACGAGGAGTACGTCCCGGGCCTGATCACCCTGGGCGCGCCGCTGATCAACCCGGACGGCCAACATCCGGTCGGCTCCATCTCCTTCGACTTCTCCACGGCCCAGCAGTCCATGGAGTCCGTCGAGAAGGCCTACGCCCACCTGATCATCAAACTGGCCCAGGAACTCTCCAAGGTGATCCCGGTCATGTCCGAGGGGATCTGAATGCAAGCCAGAGGCTTCGGGCGGTCTGGATTCGGATTCAAGGGCGGCCTCGGGTCAGTGGCCCTGACCTCGTGCGGCCCGAGACGCCGCGAAATTTACCTTCACACATTGAGAAGGGAAAGGCCATGACTGACAAGAAGACCCACGTGCTCTATCCCGTGCTCAGGCAGAAATATCCCTCAGTGGTCAAGGCCGAGGGCCTCTATCTCTACGATTCCCAGGGCCGGCGCTACATCGACTCGGCCGGCGGGCCCATCTGCTGCAGCCTGGGTCACGGCCTGGCCGAGATGGCCGACGTGCTCCAGGAGCAGGCCCGGCGGGTAAGCTTCGTCTACCGTTTCGAGTTCACCTCCCCGGAGCTGGAGGAAGCGGCGGACAGGATCAACGAGATATCCGGCGGGATGTCCGAGAGGGTCTTTTTCGTCTCCAGCGGCTCCGAGGCCACCGAGATGGCCGTCAAACTGGCCCGCAAGTATTTCATCGAGACCGGCAAGCCGACCAAATCCCGGGTCATCTCCCGCTGGATGAGCTATCACGGCATGACCGCCGGAGCCCTGTCCTGGTCGGGCATGTACCGCCGGCGGGCCGACTACCTGCCCTACCTCCATGACGCCAGCCACATTCCGCCGGTCTACTTCTACCGCTGCTGGTTCAACTCCAAGACCGTCGAGGAGTGCGACCGGGCCTGCGCCCAGGCCCTGGAAACCGAGATTCTCTGCCACGGCCCCGAGAACGTGGCCGCCTTCATCGCCGAGCCGGTCTCGGGCATGTCCCTCTGCGGGGCCCATCCCGGCGACCTCTACTTCAAGCTGATCCGCGAGATCTGCGACAAGTACGACGTCCTGCTCATCCTGGACGAGGTCATGACCGGGGTCGGCCGGACCGGAAAATGGTTCGGCTACGAGCACTTCGGGATCACCCCCGACCTGATGGCCCTGGCCAAAGGATTGAGCGGCGGCTATTTCCCGGTCGGCGCCGTGGCCTTATCGTCCAAGGTCGTCGAGGGACTGAGCCGAGGCTCCGGCGAGTTCTGGCCCGGTCACACCTGGGCCGGCAATCCCCTGGCCGCGGCGGTGACCAGCCGGGCGATCGCCTATCTCCAGGAGCACGACCTGGTGACCCACTGCGCCGAGATGGGCGACTACCTCAAGGAGCGGATGCAGGCCCTCCGCGCCCACCCCACGGTGGGCGACATCCGGGGCAAGGGCCTCATGGTCGGCGTGGAGTTCGTCAAGGACAAGACGACCAAGGAGCCTCTGGATCCCAAGCTCAAGTACTACGACCGGATCAACCAGGCCTGCCTGAGGCGGGGTATGTACATCGAGTCCTCGGGCGGCTGCGAGCGGGGACGGGCCGGAGACATGGTCATGTTCGGCCCGCCCTTCATCGTCACCCGGGACCAGATCGACGAGATGGTCGACATCCTCGACCAGGCCATCGCCGAGGAAGAGGGCAAGCTGGATCTTTAAACCCCTCGGCCCGGGCGAATCGGCCGACAGGCTTCCTGGAGCCGTATCAAGCCCGGTTCGCCCACTCCGGCCCGAGGGTGATGGAGGTAATGACGACTTAATCACGGGCCCGCCAGTAGCTCTGGAGCGCAGCCGGATCCTCCCCGGCCCCCGCTTACTGGCTGGCCCTTCCTTTTATGAAAGGAGGTGATCCACCGACCAGGCCCCAAGCCGTTCACCGGGTTTCAGATTGACGCTATCAGCTCAGCAAGGAGGTTTCGGATGAGAAGGAGTCATCTGGTCGCAAGCATCGCTCTGCTTGCCGTGGTTTGCCTGTTGGTCGGTACTTCCGTCTCAGCGGCTGCTGACGCCAAAAAATACTCCTGGACCATGACCACGCCCTTTCCTCACTCAGATGTCGCCGCCCAGAGGATGATGGCCTTCGCCAAGGCGGTGGAAAAGGATACCAACGGTCAGTTCAGGATCAAGGTTCTGGTCTCCGGGCAGCACCCCTACCAGTACCGGGACGGCCTCAGGGTGGTGACCGAAGGTCTGACCGAGCTGTCTCACACGGGTTTGACCTACCTGACCTCGGTGGAATCGTGGTTCTGCCTGCCCCTGGTTCCCTACGCCATTCCCCTCGAATACCACCGCGATTTCACGATTCGCTGGCACGAAGAGATCGTCAAGCCCTACCTGCAGAAGAAGTACAACCTGAAGACTCTGGCCTACTTCATGGACTCAGGCGGCTGGGGCAACGCCATCCACACCCCGATCCCCTTCGTTAAATTCGATTCCCTCAAGGGCCTCAAGATCCGCGCCCACGACAAGAACACCGCCCATCTGGCCAAGGTCTTCGGGGCCTCGCCGGCCACGGTCCCCTACAGCGAACTCTACGTGGCCGTCCAGAGAAAGGCCATTGACGGAGTCATGACCTCGGTCCAGGGCGCCTTCACCCAGAAGCTCTGGGAGCTGCTCAAGTACACCTGCCTCTATGAACCTTACTTCGGCATGGACGAGTTCCTGGTGGACATCGACAAGTGGAACAAGGTCCCGGCCGACCTGCGGACCCAGGTCGAGGGGATATTCCAGGAGTGGCTGTCCCTGGAGCCGATGTACAAGCACCACAGCGCGAGCAATGAAAAGATCATGGCGGAAGCCAAGGAAAAATACGGCGCCACGTTCAACACTCTGGACCCGGCGATCGCCAAGAGGGCCAGGGAGGAGTGCCAGGTGCTCTATGACAACTATCTCGCCCAAGGCGGGGAGATGGCCAAGAAGAGCATGGATCTCCTCAACGAAGTCCTGAAGAAGAAGTGATCGGCCCTCCAAGATCGGGAGCCGGGATTACGAGGATTCTTATGGACAGAAGTGATCTGAAGGGCAAGGCCCAGACCGTTCTCGGCCTGATTGAACCCGATGAGTTGGGGATAACCCTGCCTCACGAACACATCCTGGTTGATGGGCGGATGTACTTCATGGAGCCGACTTCCGCCGGCGACAAGAAGCGCGCCTACGACCCCATCCGCCTGGACAACCTGGGCTGGGTTCTCCACCACCAGTACAACTGCTACGACAACCTAGTCATCAACGATGAAGATCTGGCGATCAAGGAGCTGATGAGCCTCGTCAAGGCCGGCGGCCAGACCCTCGTCGACATGACGCCCCAGAGCCTGGGCCGGGACCCCGAGGCCTTGCTCCGGGTCTCCAGAACGACCGGCCTGAACATAATCATGGGCACGGCCTACTACTCCGAGGCCTCCTATTCCAAGAACGGGATGGCGGAACGGTCGGATGAGGCCCTGGCCGAGGAATTCGTCAAGGACATCTTCGAGGGCTCGGGCTTCTTCAAGGTCCGGGCCGGCGTCATCGGTGAGCTGGGCTGCACCTGGCCGCTCAAGGATAACGAACGTAAGGTGCTGGTCGCCGGGGCCATCGCCCAGCAGAAGACGGGCGCAGCCATCAACATTCATCCCGGAAGAAATGAGAAATCTCCATTAGAAATAATCGATATCCTCAGGGACGCCGGAGCGGACCTGAGCCGCACCGTGATCAGCCACATGGATCGGTGCAGCTATAAACTGGAGAACCGCCTCAAGATGCTCGAAGCGGGCTGTTATGTCGAGTACGACATCTTCGGCTTCACGGGCCACTACCCCGCCGAGGTCGCCGTGGGCGAGGAGCATCTGCCCGACGTGTTGAACGATACCCAGAGGATCCGCCAGATCATGGAGCTCATCGAGATGGGCTGGCTGAACAAGATCCTCATCTCCCACGACATCGGGTTCAAATTCCGCCTTCAGGCTTATGGCGGAGCGGGCTACGCCCACATCCTCAACCACATCGTGCCCCTGATGAAAGTCTACGGCATGACGGATGAACAGATACGGACCCTGATCATCGACAATCCCAAGGAACTGTTTGTCTTCAAGTGAGGCAATCCTTCTGGAAGCCCGGCCTCGCCGGGCCGGGCTTCCAGAGACAGACACCGATCACGGCCAAGGAGATTCCATGAAAAGTGTCTTGACGCGCATCGATAATTACATCGGTTGGGCCTCAAACGCCGGTGGAGCCATAGGCTGCTCGCTGATCGTTGCCACCGCGGCGCTGATAACCTTCAGCTCCTTGTTCAGGTACGTCTTCAACCATCCGTTCATGTTCGTGGATGAATACGCGCGATACATGCTTGTCGCCATATCCTATCTGGGGCTGGGCTTCACCTTGAGAGCGGGCAAGCACGTCTCCGCGGACGTGGTCGTTAGCCGGTTTAATAAACAAACTCAAACCGGGCTGCGAGTAATCACCTCTTCCTTCGGGTCCATCGTCCTTGTCCTGATGCTCTGGAACAGCTGGAAGAGCTTCGTGTCGATTTACAAAGGCCACATCGTCTCCTTGACGCCCCTGGAAACCCCACTTTGGATCCCATATTTGTTCGTGGCGGTTGGGCTGACCATATTCCTGCTGGATATGGTGGCCGAGATCTGTCGTGGCATCGGAGACTTCATCGCCCATAGAGAGCGGTCCAGATAGGGGAAGAAGATGCTGTACGATTTAAGCACGGCTACTGTTCTTCTGATAATGGGTAGCATGCTGCTCCTCCTGATAGCCAGCGGCATGTACATCTCCTTGGTAATGGGCCTGGTCGGCATCTTCATGATGGTCTTCATGGTCGGGAGCGGCAGCAACCTGGGCATGCTGGGGATACTGCAGTACAACGTGGTCGCCGACAATTTCTCCCTGGTGGCCCTGCCGCTCTTCATCTTCATGGGCTATCTAGTCCTGCATATAGGTCTGGCCGAGAGAATCTACGACGGCAGCATGAGGATCGTCGGCTTCATCCCCGGGGGCCTGCTGCACGCCAACATCTTCAGTTCATCCGTCTTCGCGGCCATGTGCGGCTCCAGCCTGGCCACGGCGGCCTCCCTGGGAGCTATCGCCATTCCCCTGGAGATCGGCCAGCATAAGTACCCCCCCCGCTCGGTGATGGGTTCCCTGGCCGCGGGAGGAACCCTGGGCATCCTAATTCCCCCGAGCATCACCTTCATCGCCTACGGCGTGTTCGTGGGGGAGTCGGTCGGCCAGCTGTTCGCGGCCGGATTTTTCCCCGGCGTCCTCCTGGCCGCCATCTTCATGACCTACATTTTCCTGGCGGCGATGATCAGTCCAGCCACGGCCGGTCCGAGACTTAAATTCTCCCTCATGGGCATGCTGGTCGGCATCCGGAGGATGTGGTCGGCGATCCTGCTCATCGGCATGATCCTGGTCACCATCTACACCGGCATGGCCACGCCCACCGAGGCGGCCGGCGTGGGCTGCATCATCGCCATGGCCATCGGCGCGGGCTACCGCAAGATCAACTATCGGGTTCTCAAGGAGGCCTCGATTGCCGCGCTCCACACCTCCTGCTTACTGATCCTTCTCATGGTCACGGCCCAAATCGTCTCCCTGGCTCTGTCCATGCTCGAGGTGCCTCAACGCCTCACCGAGGCCATCGTCGAGGCCAACATCGGGGTCGGTTCCCTGTTCGCCATGATCGTGCTGATGTACCTCTTCCTGGGCTGCTTTCTGGAGGCCGGCTCAATGCTCTTCCTGACCCTGCCCATCGTCCACCCGCTGATGACCTCGCTGGGCTTCTCCTCAGTCTGGCTGGGCGTCATCATGGTCATTCTGGTGGAACTGGGGGCCATCACCCCGCCGGTCGGCTTCAACCTCTTCGTCATCCACGGAGTGGCCGAAGGCCAGCCCATGTCGGAAATAATCATGGGCGTCATCCCCTACGTGTTCTGTATGCTGGCCATTATTGTTATTTTATACTTCTACCCGGAGATTGCTCTCTGGCTGCCCAACTATCTCTTCGCTCCCCGGTGAGCAAAGGACAGGTTGGACCCCTGACAATCCGGCGGGAGGGTAAGGCGTTTAGCATCTGATGATCCCGAGAGGCAAGGCCGCCTTTTAAGGCTTGGCTTTTTCCGCAGCTTGGGCTAAACCGGCTCGAGCCCTGGGGAATAATGAGTCGAAACGGGGCTGGTACGGCGATTAAGACTAGGCGCCTTCAATCTCAGGGCGGGGCTGGGAGGCGGGCCTGGTTCCTGGCCGCCACCGGGCCGTGGAAAATCCCACGCCGCTACCACGGGGCGGGTACCCGGTCGCTCGAATTGACCCAGAGACTGGTATTCGCTGATAGTACCAGTTTTTTCACCCGCGTTTCTTCATTCAACAAACCATCTTCCCGGCTCCGCCGAGCACCGGGAGGCCAGGGCTGCATCATCCCCGGTCACGCCGAGTTCCTCCTGAGCAGGACCATCGCCCCCCTGCCCAGATTCAGGCCGGCGGCCAGGGCTTGATGAATGGCCGGGAAAGGGCTGGAGCAGGCGCGGTGGACGCCGCCGCAATCAGGCAGGGGCGGAGAGAATAAAAGGGAGGTAGGGCTTTAATCAAACGGACAGGACTCTCAAAGGGGGTAGGCGCCCCGGAAAAGGAAAGGAGTCAAACATGAGTGTCAAGAGGCTGGTTTTGGGGTTGACAGTCGGACTTGGCTGCCTCTGCCTGGTGCTCTTGGGGGCGACCCTGAACAGCGCCAACGCGGAGACCATTAAATGGAAATGGATGACTCCCCTGGTCAGAGCCACCAACTCTATCGCCCACTACACCGAGATGTGCAAGCGTATCACCGAGAGGAGCGGCGGCCGACTCCAGGTGGACGTCTTTGTCTACGGCGAACACCCCTACAAGGGCTCGGACATACTCGGCGCGGTCCGCAACGGCCTGGTGGACATGGGCAATACCGAGGACGTTTATATCTCCTCGGTTGAGCCGCCCCTGTCGCTAATGATGGTTCCCTTCATGTTCAAGGATCTCAAGCAGGCCCAGAAGGCCATGGAAAGGCTCATCCCCGAGGTCTTCGAGCCCCTGCTCAACGAGAAGTACAACTCGACCATCATCACCAGCTACCACATCTGCGGCGAGGCCGTCCACGGCAAGAAACTGCTTGACAGCATCGACGCCCTCAAGGGGCAGAAGATCCGGGTCTGGGGCAAGGAGACGGGCGACACGGTCACCCTCCTGGGCGGCACGCCGGTCACGGTGGCTTACGGCGAGCTCTACACGGCCATTCAGCGGGGGACCATTGACGGGGCCCTGACCTCCATGAACGGCGCCGTGTCCACGAGAATCCACGAAGTGGCCAAGTACGTGACCTGGTGGGACTTCGCCTTCCCCTGGGAGTTCACCATCGTCAATCGGGACAACTTGAAGAAGCTGCCCGAGGACTTACAGCAGATCATCCGCGAGGAAGGCAAGAAGTGCAGCGAAGCCTGCCAGGCCATGAACGAACTGGAGCCGCCCAGGGACCTGGTGCAGATGATGCAGAAATACGGCGTCGTGGCCACCGCCCTGACGCCGTCCATGCACAAGCAGGTCCAGGAAAAAGTCAGGCCGGTCTGGGAGGACTGGGCCAAGCGGGCCGGCCCCTGGGGCGCCAAAGCTCTCAAGATCTATGACGAGGTCGGCAAGTCGATGAAGTAGGGTTCTTCTTCTCAAGCCGATCGGCCGGACCGGAGCCGCCTGGCCCGGCCGGCCGGTCGGCCGGACGGACCGCCAGCGTCCGGCCCGGGTTCGAGGCCGGGGCATCCCCAGGCGGTAGAGGAGAGACCGGATGAACGATCAAAGTCCTGCTCGACCCGAAGTGAAGGCCATCACTGTTTTTTCCAAGATCGGGGTCAACATCTCCATTTACGCCATCATCGTCATGACCGGCCTGGTGGCCTTGAACACGGCCGTCAGGGCCATACCCTTCTTCACCTCCCTGAAGTTCGTCGAGGAGTACACCGGCTATCTGGTCGTGACCATGGTCTTCCTGGGCCTGGCCTGGACCCTGAGGACCGACGGCCACGTCCGAATGGGCCTGGTCGCCGACCGGCTGCCGCCCCGGATCAAGGCCGGCTGGGAGGCCTTCACCACCCTGGCGGCCATAGTCATCGTCTGGATCCTTTTCTGGCACGGCACCACCTTCTTCATCCTCACCCTCAAGACCGGCGAGCGGGCCCAGACCGTGACCATGACCCCGCTCTGGATTCCCAGGCTGATGCTGCTGCCGGGTTATCTGGCCCTGCTCCTGGAGCTGGCCCTCCACCTGGTCTGGAAGATCAAGGAGCTCAGGTGGCTGGGCCGGATCGCCAGAGAGGCCGGCCGGCCGGAATCATCGCCGTCGCCGGAAACGCTTTGAGGGCCTGGGCCCGGAGGAGAGAGGAATGGATTCAGCCACGGTTCAGGGCCTGGTGATCGTTGGCCTGATCTTCCTGTTCCTGGCCAGCGGCATGTGGATCTCCATCGGCATGGCCGGAGTGGGGATCATCATCATCTACTTCATGGTCGGCGGCGGCATGGCCGGCATGATCCAGATGATCCAGTTCAACATCGTCAATGACTTCATTCTAGGCGCCATTCCGCTGTTCATCTTCATGGGCAGCATCCTCTTCAAGGCGAAGATCGCCAACAAGATCTACACCGGTCTCCAGCCCCTGGTCAGCTTTCTGCCCGGCGGGCTGCTCCAGACCAACATCATGGCCTGCGCCGTTTTCGGAGCCTGCTCCGGCTCCAGCCTGGCCGGAGCGGCGACCATGGGCACCCTGGCCATCCCGGAGCTGAGGAGCCGGGGCTACGAGCGCAAGCTCATCTACGGCTCCCTGGCCGCCGGCGGCAGCCTGGCCAGCATGATCCCGCCCAGCATCTGCTTCATCGTCTACGGCGCCTGGGTCGGCGAATCGGTCGGCCAGCTCTTCATCGCCGGCGTCATTCCCGGAATCATCATGGCCGGCTCCTTCATGCTCTACATCGCCGGCATGGCCCTGCTGAAGCCCGAGGTGGCCCCGCCGGTGGAACGGCTGCCCTTCAGGGAAGTCCTGCGCTGCATCAAGTCTCTGGCCGCGCCGGTCCTGATGATCATCGCCATCATGGGCTCCATCTATTCGGGGATCGCCACCCCGACCGAGTCGGCCGCGGTCGGCTCGGTGGCGGCCGTGCTCATCGCCGCCTTTGATCGGAACCTGAGCTGGAAAATGATCCGCGAGGCCGGCGAGATGGCCGCCAGGACCTCCTGCCTGGTCCTCTTCCTGATCATCACGGCCCAGATCATCTCCATGGGCATCTCCATGCTCAAGCTGCCCACCCTGCTGACCGAATGGATCCTGACCCTCCAGGTTGACCGGCTGGTGATAGTCTTCGCCATTTGCGCCCTTTACATCTTTCTGGGCTGCATCATCGAGGGGACCTGCGTCCTGCTGCTGACCCTGCCCGTGGTCTACCCGCTGATGATGGCCCTGGGCTTTCACTCCCTCTGGCTGGGCGTGATGATGGCCGTGTTCATCGAAATGTGCGTCATCACCCCGCCCGTGGGACTCAACCTATTCATCATCCACGGCGTCTCGGGCGAGAGCGACATGTCCCTGACCATCAAGGGCAGCGTGCCCTTCTTCGCCTGCATGTTCGGGGTCATGGTGCTCCTGATCTTCTATCCCGAGATCGCCCTCTATCTGCCCAAGAAGATGTTTGTCTGGTAGCCGGCGCCGGATTGATGGCCGTCGCCTGTCTACTATTCGATTGGGAATGATTGAACAACAGGAGGATACAAATGAATCGGGAAATGAAGGGCAAGGCCCAGACCGTCCTGGGGCCGATCGACGGCCAGGACCTGGGCGTGACCCTGCCCCACGAGCACGTCTTCATCGACCTGGGGGTCTGGTTCATCGAGCCCCAGACCGCGACCAGGAAGCACATGGCCCTCCAGCTCCTCAGCCGCGACCACCCGGACATGGGCTTCTTCCGCTTCAATCCCTACTGCAACCGGGACAACATGATCCAATTAGACGAGCGGGAGTCCATCGAGGAGCTCCAGCGATTCAAGAACGCCGGCGGCGGGACCGTGGTCTGCTGCAGCAGCGACAACCTGGCCCGCGACCCGGACGGCCTCTGCCGAGTCTCCCGGGCCACCGGCCTGAACATCATCATGGGCTCGGGCTACTACGTCGGAGCCAGCCAGGACCAGAGCTTCGACGCCAAGAGCGTCGAGGAGATCGCCGAGGAGATCATCCGCGACGTGACCGTGGGCGTGGGCCCGTCCAAGGTCAAGTCCGGCCTGATCGGCGAGCTGGGCTGCTCCTGGCCCCTGGACGAGAGGGAGAAGAAGACCCTCCAGGCCGCCGGCAAGGCCCAGCAGGCCACCGGGGCGCCCATCAACGTCCACCCCGGCCGGCACGAGGAGTCGCCCATCCAGACCCTCAGAATCCTGGAAAAGGCCGGGGCCGACCTGAGCCGGGTGATCATGTCCCACATGGACCGGACCCCCTTCTCCCTGGAGAGGCGGCTGGAGATGGCCGCCACCGGCTGCGTCCTGGAGTATGACTGCTTCGGCAACGAGGGCTACTACCCCACCGAACTGGCCGTGGCCCACATGCCCAACGACGTGGGCCGGATCAAGGAGATCATCGAACTGCGCGACCACGGCTTCCTGGGCCAGGTCTTCGTCTCCCACGACATCTGCTACAAGACCAGGCGCTACACCTACGGCGGCCACGGCTTCGCCCACATTCTGGAGAACGCCGTCCCGGTGATGCGCTGCTGGGGCATAAACGATGAGCAAATAAAGACCATCATGGTCGAAAACCCCAAACGGCTGTTCAGCTTCGTCTGATCGAGAGATGGTCCCAGGCCCGGAGACCGTGGGACGGCCCCATCTCCGGGCTTGAGCCGCCGGCCCGAATCGGGTAAGCCTTAGACCGGCTTCGATCGCTTCGACGAGGAGGATCAATGAAGGCGCTCAAGATCCTGATTCTGGGCTGGCTGATCCTGGCCTGGCCGCTGGCGGCCGCGGCCGGGCCCAGGCTGGTCATCGAGGACAAAACCCGCGACCTGGGTCAGGTCTGGGCCGGGCAGACCCTGGAGGCCGTCTTCCAGGTCGAAAACCACGGCGACTCGGATCTGAAGATCGAGTACGTCACCAATGACTGAGGCTGCACGGTCGCGTCCTACGACGAGACCATCCCGCCCGGCGGGCGGGGGCAGGTAGTCCTCAAGGTTTACAGCGGCGGCCTGGAGGGCCGGCTGATCAAGGGCGCCCACGTCTTCACCAACGACAACCTGGCCTCGGACGTCTACCTCTCGCTCAAGGCCAAGATCAGGCCGCCCTTCCAGGTCCAGCCCTCCGACCAGCTGACCATAGCCGTCCAGCCGGGCCAGACCTTCCGCCAGACCCTGACCCTGACCAACCTCCAGCCCGAGCCGGTGGAGATAGAGGCGGCCGAGGTGCGCCTCAAGCAGCCCCTCCAGGTCAAGGTCAGGCCCCAGGAAAAGGGCCAGGTCTACAAGGCCGATCTGACCCTGGAGGCCGGCCAGCCCGACCGGACCAGGGGCTGGCTCGTCTTCAAGCTCAAGGGCGGTCAGGCCGAGGCCTTCGAGCTGCCGGTCCAGGTCCGGATCGAACTGCCAGAGCCCGGCCGGGACTCGGCCGTGGACCACTAGCCCGGCCGCCCGGGCAGGGCCTCCGGCTCTTGCCTTTCAAGGCGATTTGACCGATCATTGGTCAGATGACCCCGGTCCGGGACGGCCGGGGTCAATTGGCTCAAAAAGAGGCAAGGCACTCCTGCCTTGCCCTGGTGGAGGAAATAATGAAGCGGCTGATGGCTCTGGCTTGCGGCCTGGTTCTGTTTCTTCTGCCCGGCCCGGTCCTGGCGGCCGGTAAACCTTTCCGGGCTCTGGTCGAGGAGACGACCTCCGGCAACGGCTTCGACGACTCGGGCAAGGCCTTCTGCACCTTCAAGTACCAGCTGTCCATGGAGTTCGAGGGCCAGATCGGCGACCTCAACGCGGTCGATCTGGCCTCGGGCGACACCCCGCCGGACGAGGTCACGGCCGCGGCCCAGGGCCAGGAGCCGAAGCTCTACCTGGTCCTCAGGCCCCTGGAGTCGAGCCTCAAGGTCATCTCCTGGCAGATCAACGACCCGGAGAACAGCCAGCCGCCCCTGCCCCGCTTCCCCAAGGGTCCCGGCGGGATGGGCATCGCGACCAACGCCACCCTGGGCTGGCAGGTGGGCGACAAGGTCTACCTGGCCTACGGCTTTGTCGGGGACGGCATCTACGGCTTCTTCGCCGACTGGGACACCGACGAGGAGATCAGCAAGACCCAGCCCCAGCCCCTGGGCTGCCGGCCCTGGTACGGCGGGGACGACGAAGTCTACACCGCGCCCCTGGCCAAGCTGACCTCGGCTCAGGGCTTCACCCTGACCAGGAATTTCAAGAGCGAGGACCAGGGCGGAACCTGGAAATCCCAGTCGGTGGTGAAGATCGTCTTCAAGGCCGGACCCTAGATCCGGCCGGGACGGTTCAGGCCGCCCGGGGCCTTGTCCAGATCCCTGGAATGGGCCGCTGGCAGCGGGGGCAGCGGCCCTCCTTGAGATTCATCTCCTGGATCAGATAGCCGACCCGGCCGATCAGGAGGGCCTGGCAGTCGGGGCAGAGGGTGTTCTCGCCCGGATGGCCGGCCACGTTGCCCACGTAGGCGAACTTGAGGCCCATCTGGAGGGCCGTCTCCCGGGCCCTGGTCAGGGTGGCCACCGGCGTGGGCGTCAGGTTCTTGAGCTTGTAGAGCGGGTAGAAGCGGGTGAAGTGGACCGGAACCTCGGGCGAAAGCTCGTCGCGGACAAAGGCGACCAGCTCCCTGGTCTCGGCCGGGTCGTCGTTCAGGGTCGGGATCATCAGGTGGACGATCTCGGTGTGGACCCCGGCCTTGACCAGGCGGCGCAGGGTCTCCTTGACCGGGCCCAGGCTGCCCTGGCAGACCTGGCCGTAGAACTCCTCCCGGGCCGACTTTAGGTCGATGCAGGCCGCGTCCAGGACGCCCATGAGCTGGCCCAGCGGCTCGGGGTTGACGAAGCCGTTGGAGTGGATGACCTTGAGCAGCCCGGCCCGGCGGGCGGCCGCGCCCACGTCGAGCATGTACTCCATGAAGATGGTCGGCTCGACGTAGGTCGAGGCGATTGACTCGGCCCCCAGGGATTTGGCCCGGGCGGCCGCCTCCTCGGGCGTGAGGGCGACGTTGATGGTCTCCTCGGGCCGCTGCTGGCTGATCTCCCAGTTCTGGCAGAACTTGCAGTGGAAGTTGCAGCCGGCCGTGGCGATGGAGAAGGACCGGCTGGCCGGCAGGACGTGGAAGAAGGGCTTCTTCTCGATGGGGTCCAGGTGCACGGCGCAGGGGTTGCCGTAGACCAGGCTGTAGTACTGCCCGTCCTGGTTCTCGCGGACCCCGCAGGCCCCCCGCTGGCCCGGCCCGACCTCGCAGCCGTGGGGGCAGAGGGTGCAGCGGACGTGCTTGTCGGCCAGGGGCTCGAAAAAGGGCGACAGCTTCCGGCCCGGCAGGCCCTGCCTGAAGACCGGCCCCCCGGCCGCCGGGCAGAACTTGGCCGGTCCGGCCAGGCAGGCGGCGCTGGCCAGGAGGGCGGTCTTGAGGAAGCTCCGGCGGTCCAGGGCCATCAGAAAACCAGGGCCTCGAAGCGCTCCAGCCTGACCTCGGGCCGGCGCCAGGCCCCGGCGGGCAGGCCGGCCTTGTGACAGAGCCCGTCCAGGAACTGCTCCCGGTCCCAGTGCATCTCCCCGGGCACCTGGGGCAGAAGCAGGCCGGAGCGGCCGTTGAGCTCGATGATCAGCCCGTCCCGGCCGACCTGGACCTCCTCGGGCCGGGCGGGCTGGGGCTGGCTGAGCAGGCTGATCTCCAGCTGGAGGTCCTTGAGCTCGCTCGGCCGGATTGGCTCGAAGCGGCGGTCCCTCAGGGCGGCCAGGGCGGCCATCTCGACCACGGCCCGGCCCAGGGACAGCCGGGGCGAGAGGGTCCCGATGCAGCCGCGCAGCCGGTCGTGGATACGCAGGGTGACGAAGACCCGGCCCGGCCGGGCCAGGAGCGGGTCATCGGCCGGGGGCGTGGGCAGGTCCCGGCCCAGGACAGCGGCCTCAACCGAGCGGCGGGCCAGGTCCTTGATGCTCTGCCGCTGCTCCGGGCTCAGCTCCAGCGGCCCGGCGCCCGTCTTCTCCGGCGCGTTGGACCCTCTCAGGGCCGCGGCCAGGTAGCCGACCACCTCGCGGCTATCGCCGGTGGCCTTGGCGCTGGTGGCCCGGTCCAGGATCAGGCCTTGCCCGGCCCCCATCTGCCTGGCCGCGAACATGACCGCCATGAGGGCCTGGAGCCCGCAGGCCTCGGCCTTGCCCTGGACGGCGTCCTGGAGCAGGCCCTCGGGGTCGAGCCGCTCGATCCGCTCGGCCACCCGGTCGTCCAGGCGCCAGGCCTCCTCCTCGGGGTGGAAGTGGGACAGATCGGTCGAGGCCACCAGGAGGACCGGCCGTCCGGCCGTCTCCTCGGCCAGGGCCTGGCCCATCAGCCGGGCCCGGGCCAGGTCGGGCCGGCCGGTCAGCCCGGCCACCAGCCTGGCCTGAGGCAGGGCCTTAACTATAAAAGGAACCTGTATCTCCAGGCAGTGCTCGCTCAGGTGAGCCGGGCGGACGAAGTCGGCCTCCAGGCGGCGGCTGAGGCGGCCGGCCAGGTCGGCGTCGACCGGCACCTGGCCCAGGGGGCAGGTGTAGGCGCCCTGGGGCCAGAAGCTCGGCTTGGTCAGGGGGAAGCGATGGCTGGGCCCGAGCAGGACCACGGTCCGGGGCGGCGGGCTGAGGCGCGAGGCCAGGCCCCAGGCCGCCCCGGCCACGGCCCCGGAGTAGCGGTGGCCGGCGTGGGGCACGACCAGGGCCAGGACCCGGCCCGGGGGCTGCTCCCGGCCACCGCCGGCCAGCCAGCCCTCAACACTCCGGGACAGCTCCCCGGCCTCGGCCGGGTACCAGATCCCGGCCAGGACCGAGGGCCGGATGAAGTCGTCGGCCCCGGCCGCCAGGGCCGGACCGGCCAGAAGGACGAGAACAACTAGCCCGGCCCAGATGATCCGCATTGGCCACCCCCGGCGATTACAGTCCTAGTGTCCTCCAGAGGCCCGGCCGGGTCAAGGGCCGCGCCCGGAAGAGGCGCCCGGCGGATTGACTCGGGCCGGCTGTGGTATAAACGGAGCCGGGAACGGACTTCAAGAAACAGGGGTGTGGGATGGTCGAGGCGAAACAGATCAAGGAATGGGCCTTCCAGAACGGGGCTGATCTGTGCGGCGTCGCTCCGGCGGACAGGTTCGAGCAGGCTCCCCGAGGGTTCCATCCGGCGGACGTGCTGCCCGACTGCCGATCCGTGGTCGTCCTGGCGGTCAGGTTCCCGGCCAGCAGCCTTCAGGCCCGGTCCGCTTCGGCCTACACCTTTGTCCGGAACATGATGGTTGAGCGGCTGGACCGGCTCTCCTTCGACCTGTCCCGAACCCTGGAGGCCCAGGGCGCCCTGGCCGTGCCCATCCCCTCCGCCGAGCCCTACGACTACTGGGACAATGAGCGCCGGCACGGCCGGGGCGTTCTCTCGCTCAAGCACGCCGGCCGCCTGGCCGGCCTGGGGGTCCTGGGCCGGAACACCCTGCTCATCAATGAGAAATTCGGCAACATGATCTGGCTGGGGGCAGTGCTCCTGTCCGCGGAGCTGGAGCCGGACCCGCCGGCCGACTACGAGGCCTGCCCCGAGGAGTGCTCCCTCTGCCTGGACTCCTGCCCCCAGGGCGCCCTGGACGGGGTCACCATCGACCAGAAGCTCTGCCGCCAGCGCTCCATCGCCTCCACGCCCGGAGGGGGCTGGACCCTGAGCTGCAACGTCTGCCGGAGAATCTGCCCCCGGTACCTGGGATAGGGCCGGGGCAAAGGCATCTACATCCTCACCCGGGCCCCGGCCAGCCGGAATATAGCTGAGCACTAAATTGTCTATCGGACCACGGGGAGCCATGGGGTGGTCCCCATGGATGAGATAGTTCGGGCATTCCTGGACGAGTATGGGCTGTCCAGGGAAAACGTTGATAGGCTCCAGGGCATGGAACGGGAGGAGGTCGAGCGCCTCCACGACCGGGGCTGCCTGGTCAATCGGGGAAGGCTGAGGGCTTCGGCCAGGGCTGGGTGCCGGGGAGGTAGGCGTCATTACTTGACGAAGACACGCGTAACCCATAAAAAGACATGGGTTACGCGTCACGTTGTCAAGTAGCGGCGTCTAACAGGGCTATGGCCGGGAGAGGCCCGGGCCGGAGCGGGCCTCCTGAGGATTTGTAGCTTGACAGGAAAGGGACCGATCTCATAATGGTGAGTGTCGGCGTGTGTAAATGTGAGTTAGGGGGAAGCTGAAGGCCATGAGGGTGGGATTCGAGGTCAAACTCCCTATAACGTTGGAAAAAGAGGGCAATTGTTTCGTCGCGCGCTGCCCCGCGCTGGACGTCTGCTCTCAAGGTGAAAACGAACAGGAAGCAACCGAGCACCTCAAAGAGGCTTTAACTTTGTTTCTGATCTCCTGCTTTGAGAGGGAGACCCTTGACAAGGTCTTGAAGGAGAGCGGTTTTCAGCTGTCGTCCAGGGAGCTGATCGAAGCCGAGCAACCCGAGGAACCCGGCCTCAACTTCCTGAATGTCTCCGTGCCCCTTACGGTCTCCTCCAAGCCGGCTGAATGGCACGCCTGACACCCGTCCACTGGAAAACCCTTGAGTGCGTTTTCCTGAAGGACGGCTTCACTTTTGAGAGACAGCACGGCGATCACAGATCCTACGTCAAGCCCGGGATACTTCGTCCCGTCATCATACCCACTTACCGGGAAATCAGCGTCCAGATAATCCAAGCCAACCTGAGAACGGCTGGGATGACGAGAGAGCGGTATCTCGAGCTCCTGGCGAGCTGCTAGTCCGCGACTTTCCCAACCATCGGGCTCATCCCCTCAGCGACCCGGTTCCTAAAACGGGCCGGGCAAGGGGAGAAGTGGTCATGAGGCCCCTCGGCAACGTCCAAGGGGCATCCTGTTCGTCTTGGGCCGGCATCGGACATCCATGCCCGGTTGTCAAGGGAAAAACCGGATACTAATGTCCGCCGGCAAGGCTGGCCGCGAGCGAGATAAATGTGTCCTTCAGGACACTTAAGGGTAACGGATGTGGCAGCACCCCTGGTTTCGTCCAGTGACAGACCCCAAAAACAAGGTTGACGGTTTTAACCCTCGATTCTCGGCGGTCGGCCTCTCGGAGCAGCCGGGTAACCGGGTTACACGGCGCGGACCAAGCCGATAACGACACGGCCCGAGTACGCTCGGCGTATTGGCAAGACTCGACAGTAAATCAATAAGTTATCCAAGCTGGACAAGATACTGGCCGGGGCCGGCGGCGGCTGGACCCTGAGCTGCAACATCTGCCGGAGAATCTGCCCCAGACATTTGGACTAGGGCGGGGTAATCACCTAACGAGAAGAACCCTCCCCTTGGGCGCCGGCTCCAATCATTACTTCAACCGGAGCCGATCAGCCCGGGGGAGGGTCCTTCTTCCGGCCGACCCGCGGTTATATCGGGTCGGGGGGGTGGTGATCCGACCTAGTCGTCGGTGTCTTCAAAGGTGATCAGGTCGTACTCGAAGAGGTATTCCGCGCAGTTCCAGGCACCCATTTTATGATTCGCGGTATCGACGTCGGCGCTCAGCACCAGCCAGATCTTGGCGCCCTCGTTCGTGTCGTTGGCCGCCGGCAGGTCGCCGGTATCGACCGAGTTGGCGATGTGGACGTTGCCGCCCCCGTTGGCCGTCCCGGAGCCCAGGACAATCAGGCCGTTGCCCGGCCAGGGATCCGGATAGTAGATCAGGGTGTAGGCCGTCCCGGGTTCGAGGCCGTGGCCGTTGAAGACGAAGTCAAAGGTCGGGCCGGACAGGTTGTAGGTCATCCTGCCGCTGGCGCCGCCTTCGATTATGGTCCAGTCTCCGCAGTCCTTTTCGTAGAGGTCGAGATGCCCCGTGTTGGAACCGCCGGCCGGGCCATTCCGTCCCGCCAGAGCCGGGCTGGCCACCAGACACAACCCCAGGATCAATATTGCCAGTAAACTGAGCTTTCTTAGCATGATTCCTTCCTCCTTGCCCCCTTGGTTGGTCATCTCGCTGCCTCGAAGAGGAAGTTCCCCCCTTCCAGACCCGAATACCACAAAATTGAATATCACCTCCTTTCCATTGACTAAATTTCTCTGAGGCGAGATACCAGCTCGCCAGAGATGAGATTATTTATTGATAAGACTTGTTAAACGAGACCCGATATCAGGCTGGATGAATAGTACTGTTAGCTTAGCTACCGATGGTCTTAGCTGTCAAGCAATTTTTTCTCACATTGCGGAATTACCGACCCGAGTTACGGCCAGGGCAAGGGGCCGCGGCCAGGTGAGGCAGCCTGGAGGCGCGGCGGGGAAGGCTTCTCCCTGGAGGCAGCCGACGGGCTGATTGAACAGGCAATGCCCGGTCAGACGAGAGAGGTGGTCCGGCCATCCTGGCCGTGATTCAAGGGCTGGAAGCCCGGGCCAAATTGACTTGAGCAGCCTCGGAGCCAAGTTCTAGGCGAGGATGGTCACAGTGTTGGCGAGCCAAGGAATCTATACAGGCTGCGAGTCAACCTAACCGCATTCCCCCCTCAGCCCAGCTGATTGGCCTTCTTCAGCGCTCCGCCGGGCAGGACGATCAGGGCCAGGCCGCAGCCCAGGATCAGGATAGCGCCCACGGTCAGGCGCCAGGAGAGTGGCTCGCCCAGGACCAGGGTCCCGAAGGCGGCCGCGCTCAGGACCTCGATCATCAGCAGCCCGCTGGACTGGGAGGGTTTGAGGTACTTGAGGCCCTGGTTGGTCAGGACCTGACCGCCCATGGCCAGGACGGCCACGGCGATCAGCCCCAGCCAGCCGGCCCCGCTAGCCGGCTGGAGCGGGCCGGCCTGGGCCAGGAGCGGCCCCAGGCAGACAAGGCCACCGCTGAGACAGAAGTAGAAGTAGATGCTCAGGGCGTTGTTGGTCCGGCCCAGGAGGCGGATCAGAACCACGGACAGACCGTTCAGGAAGCCGGTCCCCAGGGCCAGGAAGTGGCCCAGGTTCAGACCCGGCCCCAGCCTGTCCGGCCAGAGGATCAGGGCCGTACCGGCCACGACGCCGGCGACCAGGGGCCACTCCCGCCTGGTCGTGGGCTCCTTGGCCAGCCAGGGGCTGAGCAGGCTGGAGAAGACCGGCCAGACCGAGAAAAGGATCATCGCCTCGGAGAGGGGGATCAGCCTCATGGCCTGGATGATGAGCAGGAAGGCCCCGGTCAGGGTCAGCCCGTGGACCACCAGGATCCCGCGCCTGCGGCCCCAGAGGTCCAGCCCCAGCCGGGAGGCCAGAACGTACGCCAGGACCGCGCCCAGGAGGAAGCGGCCCAGGGCCGTCTGCCAGACGGTCAGATAGGCCCCGCTGAGCTTGATCGAGATGTTCGTGGCCCCGTAGGACAGGGCCGCGGCCACCACCCAGACCGCGCCCACGAGACTCGATCTGGCCGGGGACAAGCTCACCTCCCGGGTCAGGGCGTCAAGACCGGGACCGGCTCGAGGGGCCGGTCCCGGCCGCCCTTTTTACCCTGGTTCAGTCTTAGGTCAGCCTGAAGAACTGGAACCGGCAGACCCGGCCGCCCTGGGCCAGGGTCTCCGGCCGCTGGAAGCGAACGCCGTAGCCGGGCCGGTTCAACTCCTCGGCCCAGACGTCGTCAAGGGCGCAGAAGAGAGGCGTCAGCTCCGGTGCGCCGTTGGCCCCAAAGAAATTGTGAAAGAAGCACCGCTCCACGTTGACGAAGCAGCGGTCCTCGTCCAGGACGTCCGGCTCGTAGGACCAGGCCAGGCCGAATCTCTCCCGGCCCAGGCGCAGGAAGTCGCGGCTGATCGCCTCAAAGGCCCTCTCCGGGCTCTCCTGGCTTATGCCAAAGCGGTCGGCCAGGTACTGCATAAGCCGGCCCTTGAGCTCCCCGGTCATGATTCCGCCCAGGAGGGCCAGGAGCCTGCCCCGGCCGCCGGCCAGAGGGGCGAGGCGGCGGTAGAGGGCCAGGATGATCGCTGAATAGGCCAGCCAGGCCTGGCTGGGTCCGTCCAGGGCCAGAGCGGCGTTCTTCTCCTCCAGCCCGGCGGCCTGGTCCTCGATCTCTCGGCGCAGCTCGGGCCATGATTTCCCGGCCAGAGCCTCCCGGTCCCGGCCGAGCTCTTGCCCGATCAGTTCCAGGACCAGTCCGGCCGCGGCTTTGCTCTTGTCTGACTGGTCTGACACCTGCCCCCTCCCCTGGCTGGCTGGTCGGGACGAGACCAGCCCCCATCTTGCTCTCTCGAACCGGTCAAGTAAACTGAATTCGCCGGCCGCCGCCCCCGACCGATCGGGCGGGGACGGGCGATTTGGCCGTGGACGGATTGAGCCGAGGCGTGCTAAAGAACTGGTCGGCCGGGCCCGGCCCGAAAAAGCGCCGGGCCCTGGTCCGGCGTCACGGCGAAAGAGGCGTCGGGGAGTAGCGCAGCCCGGTTAGCGCGCGTGCCTTGGGAGCACGAGGTCGGCGGTTCAAATCCGCTCTCCCCGACCAGCCCCTGACCGGGCCGCCCTCAGCCCTTCCCGGCCCGCTCCTGGGCCAGCCGGGCCGCCTCCCCGGCCGGAATCTCCCAGCGGCCCTTCTGGTTCTTGGCCGCGCCGATCCGGCCCTTCTTGATCCAGCCGCGCAGGGTCGACTCGGTCAGGCCCAGGCGTTCGGCCGCCTCCTGGAGGCTCAAGGACTCCCCCGGAGCCGGCCGGGCCGTCGGGCCGGCCTTGGCCAGGTCCTGGACCTCGATCCTGATGACCTGCTCGAACCTGATGGCCGGCAGCTCGCCCCTCTCGACCAGCCCAACCACCTCGTCCCGGCTCAGCCCTAAGCGCTCGGCCGCCTCCTCCGGGGCCAGGCAGCGGCCCTCGATCTCCCCGGCCAGGGCCTTGATGACCTGTCCCACGGCCCGGTTGATGGCCTGACCCTGGGCCAGGCTGAGCTGGCCGCCGCTCACCCGGGCCGCGGTCGCGTCCAGGGCGCTGTTGAGGTGGTCGCAGTCCCTGAAGAATCGGTCCATCTGCTCCTGGTTCAAAACGGGCCTCCTTTCCACGCGGCGCCTGGGCCGGGGCCGGATCCGGCGGCTAGTCCTTGAATCCGGCCGCCAGCCAGAGTCCCACCCTGGTCAAGACGACCAGGATCAGCCAGACTCCGAAAAAGCCGATCACCGCTCCCGAAGCCGCGGCGGCGTATCTCTGCCAGGCCGGCGGCGGGACCACCCTGACCGCCTCGACCGCCCCTGTCTCCTGGAACTCCTCCAGAAGCCCCCGCTCCTGATCGGTCAGGTCAGGGAAGCGCCGGCTGAACTCCTCAACCCTTCCGGCCCTCTCCTCCTTCTGCTTCTCCTTCCGGCCCAGAATGTCGTCGAAGATGGACTTCTCCTTGGGCTCCTGGCTGATCAGATCCTTCAGCTCCGGTCTGACCCCCTCCAACCGGTTGACCCGGCGGGTGAGGACCTCCTGGGACAGGCTCCAGCCGGCCCAGGCGGCCGGGGCCAGAGCCAGGAAGGCCAGGACCAGGGCCAGGCGATTGAAGCCCCGCTTGAGGTTCATGGGCTGCCCTCCCTGCCTACCATTTACCCAGGCCTTCGCGATCGTTTCAAGGAAAATTGGCCGGCCGGGTGCCCCCCGGCCGGAGCCTGAGGAAATTCCGGCCCGCCGCGCGGGGCGAAGACGACCAGAAGCCTTGATTGACGGCCGCGATCGAGCATACACTGAGCAAGCGGCGGCCCCGGGGGCCGGCGGCAAGTTGATGGGTCTCGATTCCTTTTGGTAATATCATAGGATAAACATTCGGGAAGAACGCCTTGGCGCCCGCGATAAACAGGAAGAAGCTGGCCGATTCGGTCATCGAGGAGATCAGGTCGAGGATCAATGCCGGGGTGCTCAAGGTCGGCGACAAGCTGCCCAACCAGCACGAATTCGCCGCCCAGCTGGGCGTCAGCCGGACCGTGCTCCGCGAGGCCCTCCACACCCTGGCCCTCCTGGGCGTCATCGAGCAGCGGCCCAAGCTGGGGACAATCATCCTCGACCGGACCCCGGTCTTCTTCGCCGATCAACTGGCCTTACCGGTGATGGCCGGCACCGGGAACACGATCAAGCTGATCGAGGCCCGGCGTCTGATCGAGGTCGGGGCCGTGGAGCTGGCCGCCAGGAACGCCGCCGGGGAACAGATCGCCGCCATGGGCAGCCTGGTCGAGGACATGACCGGGCTGGCCAGGAACGGGGACATCGAGGCCTACACCGAGAGGAACGTGACCTTTCACTTCCTGGTGGCCCAGGCCTCCCAGAACCAGTACCTGGTCCACTTCCTGGCCACCCTCTGGGGAGTCATGGAGGAATGGCTGCGCGAGTCGGTGAGTGTCCTGCCCGGGCTGATAGAGAGCTCGACCAGGTCCCACCGCCTCATCTTCGAAGCCGTCCGGGACCGGGATCGGCGGCGGGCCGTGGCCGCCATGAGGAAGCACATCCTCGATCTCCAGAAGAGCGTCGAGAAGCGCCACAAGCGGGCCAATGAGAGCGGCCGGGGCTCTGACTAACCTGCGACAGGCGGCCGGGCCGGACCCGGCCCGGGACGGGGGATCATGAAAGAGAAAATCGGCTTCGTCGGCCTGGGGCAGATGGGCAGATGGATGGCCCGCAACGTCCTCAAGGCCGGCTTTGACCTGCGAGTCTTTGACCTGAACCCCGAGGCGGTCCGCTTCCTCGAGGAGCAAGGGGCTTCCCCGGCCGGCTCGCCGGCCCAGCTGGCCGCCGGGGCGGACTGGATCTTCCTCAGCCTGCCCGACGCCGGGGTGGTCGAGGCGGTCATCTTCGGCCAGGAAGGCCTGATCCAGGGGGCCAGACCGGACACGATCATCGTCGACTGCGGCACGACCAGCTACCTGCCCACCCTGGAATTCGGCCGGCGGCTGGGCGAGCGGGGGGTCATCTTCGCCGACGCCCCGGTCTCGGGCATGGAGGCCCGGGCCAGGGAAGGAACCCTGACCATCATGTTCGGCGGAGAAAAGGAAGTCTTCGACCGGCTCGGCCCGGCCCTCAGGGCCATGGGCGACAAGGTCCTCTACATGGGCCGGGCCGGCAGCGGCCAGCTGACCAAGCTGGTCAACCAGCTCCTCTTCAACGTAAGCTGCGCCGCCATCGCCGAGGTCCTGCCCATGGCCGCCAAGCTGGGCCTGGACCCGGAGCGGGTCACCCGGGTGGTCACCACCGGGACCGGCCGCAGCTTTGCCGCCGAGTTCTTCGCCCCCCTGGCCCTGGACAACGTCTTCGACCAGGGCTACCCCCTCAAGGCCGCCTACAAGGACATGATCAGCGCGGCCGAGATCTCGGCCCGGGAGAAGATCCCCCTGCCCCTGGTCCAGGCCGCGACCACGACCTACCAGCTGGCCCTGGCCGAGGGCCTGGGCGACCTGGGCAAGGGGGCCATGATCAAGGTCTTCGAACGGCTTCTGGGGGTCGAGTTCCGGCGGCGCGAGGAGGGGGCCTGATGGCCGGGCGGCGGGGCCAGGCCGGCGACATCACCGAGGCCTACTACCGGGGCCTGATGCACTCGGTGGGCTATCGCCGCCGGGACCTGGACAAGCCCCAGATCGCGGTGGTCAACTCCTACACCGAGGTCAACCCCGGCCACCAGCCCCTGAGGGAGCTGGCCGGCCGGGTCAAGGAGGGCATCTGGGCCGGGGGCGGCTCGCCGGCCGAGTTCAACGTGCCCGCGCCCTGCGACGGCATGGCCCAGGGGCCGGGCCAGCGCTACATCCTGCCCCAGCGCGACCTCATCGCCGCCTCGGTCGAGGCCATGGTCCTGGCCCACGGCTTCGAGGGCCTGGTCATGCTGGCCTCCTGCGACAAGATCATCCCCGGCCTGCTCCTGGCCGCGGCCAGGCTCAACCGGCCGACCCTCTTCCTGACCGCCGGGGCCATGCTGCCCTGCCGGCTGGACGGCCGGGAGGTGGTCACCTCGGACCTCAAGGAGGCCATCGGCCAGAGGCGCAACCGGGAGATCGACCAGGAGACCTTCCTGGACTGGCAGGAGAGCTTCTGCGCCTCTCCCGGGACCTGCTCGATGATGGGCACGGCCAACACCATGGGCTGCTTCCTGGAGGCGGCCGGCCTGGCCCCCTTCGGCTCGACGACCCTGCTGGCCTTCGAGGCGGCCAAGGTCCGCCAGGCCCGCGACGCGGGCGAGCGGATCTGCGACCTGGTCAGACAGAATATGCCCCTGGACCGCTTCCTGACCCCGGCCAGTCTGGCCAACGGCATCAAGTACGTCTCGGCCTCGGGCGGCTCGACCAACGCCGTGCTCCATCTCCTGGCCCTGGCCCGGTCCATGGGCCTGGACCTGGACCTGGCCGGCTTCGACCGCCTCCAGGCCTCGGTGCCGGTGGTGGCCAAGTTCAAGCCCTCCTCGGAGTACAACATCAGCGACTACCACCGGGCCGGCGGGGTGCCGGCCCTGCTGAGGGCCATCCGGGAGCACCTCGACCTGGAGGCGCTCTTGGCCACGGGCGGCCGCCTGGGCCAGATCATCGAGGCCGCCCCGGAGCCGGACGGACAGATCATCCGGCCGGCCGACCGGCCCCTGGCGCCGGACGGCTGCTTCGCCGTGCTCAAGGGCAACCTGGCCCCCCTGGGGGCGGTGGTCAAGAAGACCGGAGTCGAACCCGCCATGCTGGTCCACACCGGCCCGGCCGTGGTCTTCGACTCCGAGGAGGAGGTCCGCCGCTTCCTCCTGGACAAGGAGGTCAAGCCCGGCTCGGTCCTGGTCGTCCGCCACGAAGGGCCCAGGGGCGGCCCGGGCATGCGCGAGATGTCCATCCCGGCGGCCATGCTGGTGGGCATGGGCCTCCACACCTCGGTGGCCATGGTCACCGACGGCCGCTTCTCCGGCGCCACCAGGGGGCCCTGCGTCGGCCACGTCTGCCCCGAGGCCTGGGAGGGCGGCCCTCTGGCTTTTGTCCGCGACGGCGATCCCGTCGAGATCGACCTGCCCCAGGGCAGGCTCGATCTGCTCGTCTCCGAGGAGGAACTGGAGCGGCGCCGGCGGGCGCCCCTGAAAAGGCCGGATCACCCGGCCCCCGGCCTCCTGGCCGCCTACCGCCGCTCGGTGGGCGGGGCCGAGTCCGGGGCTCTCTGGCTGTGAGGCCGATCCGGATCCGCCGCCGGGGTCGAGATGAACCGGCCCGGCCCTGGAAACCCTTTGACGCGGGCCGGGTCAGCCAGTAACAATGGATCGGTTCCTGGGGGCGATTCTTAACCGGCCGCCGGAGTTGCGCGGCCGGGCCGCGGTTCGAGACCGCCGGCCGAGGGCCAAGCTTCGGCCGGCCGATTGATGCGAGGAGGAGCCTGGCGTGGCCCAGAGTGATTTCCCTGATCTGACCCCCCTGCTGTCCCCCGGCTCGGTGGCCGTGGTCGGGGCCTCCCAGGACGTGCGCGGCTGGGGCTACGGCGCCCGCCTGGTCAGCAACATCCTCCACGGCGGCTTTCCCCCGGACAGGCTTTTCCTGGTCAACCCCAAGTACGACCGGATCGGCGACCTGCCCTGCTACAAGAGCCTCACCGCCGTGCCCGGGCCGGTGGACCTGGTTCTGATCATCCTGGCCCGGCGCTGGGTCAGGCCGGTTCTGGAGGAGTGCGCGGCCAAGGGCGTCAAGGCGGCGGTGGTGGTCAGCGCCGGCTTCGCCGAGGCCGGCCAGGACGGCCGGGAGGAGCAGGAGGCCATCGGGAAGCTGGCCGCCGACTCGGGCCTGCTCGTGGTCGGGCCCAACTCCCTGGGCCTGGCCCTGCCCCGGGAGAGGGCCATGCTCAACGCCTACATGGAGCTGCCCTTAAAGCCCGGCCGCATCGGCCTGGTCTCCCAGAGCGGGGCCATGGCCTACGCCTCGATCCTCTCGCCGGCCCTGGACCGGGACATCCACTTCAGCCACGTCGTCTCCACCGGCAACGAGGCCGGCCTGGAGTCCATCGACTTCATCAACCACTTCGTCAAGGACCCCGAGACCAGGGCCGTCTGCTGCTTCCTGGAGGGCTTCAAGCGGGCCCGGCGCTTCCCGGCCGTGGCCGAGGCGGCCCTGGAGGCGGGCAAGCCCATCCTGGCGGTCAAGGTCGGCCGCTCCGAGCTGGGGGCCAGGCAGGCCGTCTCCCACACCGGGGCCCTGACCGGCTCGGACGCGGTCTACCAGGCCGTCTTCGACCAGACCGGGGTCATCCGGGTGGACTACCCCGACGACCTCTACGAGGAGGCCAACCTCTTCGCCCAGTCGCCCCAGCCCGGGAGCGACGGCCTGGCCGTGGTCAGCACCTCGGGCGGCCTGGGCTCGCTCCTGGCCGACATGTGCGCCGTCAGCGGCCTGAGCCTGCCCCCGCTCTCGGAGGAGACCACCAGCTACATCAAGGCCCAGGACTACTTGCTGGTCTACGGCGAGCCCATCAACCCCCTGGACATCCGGGGCCAGGGCGCCACCCATTTGCCCGAGATACTCCAGCCCTTTGTCCAGGACGACCGCTACGGCGTCCTGGTGGTGGCCCTGGGAATTTCGGCCGTGGGTCAGCTCTCCCGGGAGGTGGCCGACTCCCTGGTGGACTTGCGGGCCAGGATCGACAAGCCCCTGGTCGTCCTCTGGGTGGGCAAGAAGCTGGACGACCAGGGCGGCTTCGGCGAGGAGGACGGCTTCAGGATCCTGGAGAGGAACCACCTGCCAGTCTTCTACAGCCCGGAGAAGCTGGTCCGGGCCCTGGGCAACTTCATCGGCTTTCACCGCTTCCGCCGCGCCTGGCTGGAGGAGCGGAGCCAGGCCGAGACCGATCTGCCCGGCATCGACGCCGCCGGGGCCAGGGCCTTCCTGGCCGGCCGGGACGGCACCCTGGACGAGGTGGACTCGCGGCGGCTCCTGGAGTTTTACGGCATCCCGGCCCCCCGGGAGGCCCTGGCCGAAGACCTCGAGGCCGCCCTGGCCGCGGCCGGGGAGATCGGCTATCCGGTGGCCCTCAAGGTCGTCTCAGCGGACCTGCCCCACAAGACCGAGGCCGGGGCCATCCGCTTAGGTTTGGCCGGCCCGGCCGAGCTCAGGTCGGCCTGGGCCGAGCTCATGGACTCGGTCAGGAGCAAATGCCCCGGGGCGGACGTCCGGGGCGGCCTGGTCCAGGAGATGGTCCGGGGCCGGGAGATGATGGTCGGCCTCAGCCAGGACGACCAGTTCGGCCCGATGGTCGCCTGCGGTCTGGGCGGCGTCTTCGTCGAGGTCCTCAAGGACGTCAGCCTGGGCCGGCCGCCCCTCAGCCCGGCCCAGGCCGGCCGCATGCTGGCCCGGCTCAAGGGGGCCAGGCTCCTGGAGGCCTTCCGGGGTCAGGCGCCGGCCGACGTCGAGGCCCTCAAAGAGGTCATCGTCCGGGTGGCCCGCCTGGCCCTGGACCTGGAGGACCGGGTGGCCGAGCTGGACGTCAACCCCCTGATGGTCAGGGAACGAGGGGCCGGGGCGGCGGCCGTGGACGCACTGATCAGACTCAAGCCCAGGTGAGGTGAAGCGTGGCCCTGAAAATCTGCCGCTCCCTGATGATCTTCCCGGTCAACGTCGACCGCTTCGTGGCCAAGGCCCACCTCCGTGGGGCCGACGCCCTGGTCCTGGACCTGGAGGACTCGGTCCCGGCGGCCGAGAAGGACCGGGCCCGGCGGCTGGTCAAGGAGGCCCTCCCCCTGGTCGGCCGGGGCGGGGGCGAGGCCTTGGTCCGGGTCAATAATGACCCGGCCCTGCTCCAGGCCGACCTGGAGGCCTCGATCTGGCCGGGGCTGGACGGAATCATGTTCCCCATGGCCGAGAGCGGAGCCCAGGTGGCCGGCCTGACCGCCGCGGTCGAGGCCCTGGAGCTCTCCAGGGGCCTGGAGGCGGGCCGGATCAGGTTCTGCCTCCTCATCGAGACCCCCCTGGGCCTGCTCAACGCCCGGGAGATCGCCCAGGCCAGCCCCAGGATCGAGTCCCTGGGGCCCGGGGTCGATGACTACTGTCTCAAGATCGGCGTCGAGCCCTCGGTCGAGGGGGAGGAGATCCTGCCGCTCCTCTACACGGTCCTGACCGTGTCCAAGGCCCTGGGCATCAGGCCCCTGGGTGTGGTCGGCAGCATCGCCGGGTTCAAGGACGCGGCCGTCTTCGAGCGTTCGGCCGAGCGGGCCAGGCAGATGGGCTTTGAGGGCTCCCAGTGCATCCACCCCGAGCAGGTCAGGATCCTGAACCGGGTCTTCTCGCCCGACCCGGCCAGGGTCGCCCAGGCCCGGCGGGTGGTCGAGGCCTTCGAGGCGGGCCTCGAGCGGGGCGTGGCCTCGGTCAGCCTGGACGGCCGGATGGTCGACGTGCCGGTCTACACCCGGGCCAAGATGATTTTTGAACGAGCCGAGGCCGTGGCCGCCCTGGAGGCCAGAAAAGCGGCCGCCCTGGCTCGGTTGAACCAGGACTGAAGCGGCCGGCCCCGGCCGGCCCGGAGAGGAGCTTGCTCATGAAGATCGTAGTCACCGACGGCTACACCCTCAACCCCGGCGACAACCCCTGGAACGAGGTGGCCGGCCTGGGCGAACTGGTCGTCTTCGACCGCTCCGCCCAGGAGGAACTGCTGGAGCGCTGCCAGGGGGCCCAGGTCATCGTCGTCAACAAGACGCCCCTGAGGCGGCCCACCCTGGAACGGCTGGAGGCCCTCAGGCTCATCACCGTGGCCGCGACCGGGTACGACTGCGTGGACATCGACGCCGCCGGGGAGCGGGGGGTGCCTGTCTGCAACGTGCCGGTCTACGGCACCGATTCCGTGGCCCAGTACACCCTGGCCGCCCTGCTGGAGCTCAGCCTCCACCTGGGCCTGCACGGCCAGGCCGTCAAGGCCGGCGAGTGGGCGGCCCAGCCGGACTGGTGCTTCTGGAAGACGCCCCTGACGGAGCTCAAGGGCAAGACCCTGGGCGTCGTCGGCTTCGGCCGGATCGGCCGGCGGGTCGGCGAGCTGGGCCACGCCTTTGGGATGAGCATCCTGGCCCACGACCCCTATTCCGGGCCCGAGCCGGGCTATCAGCCCTTTGCCTGGGCCGGGCTGGAGGAACTCTTCGGCCGGGCCGACGTGGTCACCATCCACAGCCCCCAGACCCCGGAAAACGCCGGCTTCGTCAAGGCCGACCTGCTCCGGCGGATGAAGCCGACGGCCCTGTTCATCAACGCCGCCCGGGGCGGCCTGGTCAACGAGGCCGACCTGGCCGAGGCCCTCAACCGGGGCCTCATCGCCGGGGCGGCCCTGGACGTGGTCTCCAGCGAGCCGATCCGGCCGGACAACCCCCTGCTCCAGGCCAAGAACCTCCTCCTCACCCCCCACCTGGCCTGGGCGACCAAGGAGGCCCGCCAGCGCCTGATGACGGCCACGGCCGAGAACATCCAGGCCTTCCTGGCCGGCAAGCCCATCAACGTGGTCAACGCCCGCTTCCTCAAGAAAACTGATTGACAGGAGACCGCCTTGCCCTGGGTGATCCATCCCCTGATTCCCAGCCGGATGGCCATCGAGGCCAGCCGGCTGACTTACATGCGCAACTGCGGCCGGGAGATCATGTGCCCTTGCACCTGCTTCGCCCTCCTGGGCGGGCCTGAGCCGGTCCTGGTCGACTCCAGCGCCCCGGCCGAGGTCATGGCCGGGCTGCGCATCGAGCCGGTGGAGCACGTCAGGAGCTTCGAGGAGGCGTTGGGCCAGGTCGGGCTCAAATCCGAGGACATCGGCCTGGTCATCCACACCCACCTGATGTACGACCACTGCGCCAACTCCAAACGCCTGCCCAAGGCCAGGTTCGTGGTCCAGAGGCGGGAGCTCGACTTCGCCTTCGACCCCCACCCCATGGTCGCCGGCGCATACCACCGCCAGTTCTTCGAGGGCCTCGACTTCGAGGTCGTCGACGGCGATCGAGAGCTCCTGCCCGGCCTCAAGATCCTCTTCACCCCCGGGCACACCCCGGGCGACCAGTCCGTGGCCGTCGAGACCGCGGCCGGGCTGGCCGTCATCACCGGCTTCTGCACCCTGGACGAGAACTTCGCCCCATCTGATGAAAAGATCTGGGAGACAGACCGGCCGCCCGAGGTCATCCCGCCCGGCTTGCACACCGACATGGTCCAGAGCTACGAGAGCGCCCTCAGGGTCAAGAGGCTGGCCGACATCATCCTGCCCTTTCACGAGCCGCGCCTGGAGAGCTGCCCCCGCATCCCGACGGCCTGATCCCAGGCTCGGGCCGAAGTTCTTGACAGCGGGACAGGCTCCGGCGGCCTGATCCCCGTCCCGAGCTGAACGTCTTGACAGCTGGATAGGTCTGATGATAAGACAATCTCACCAATCGTACGACCGGGTGGGTCCCGAAGAGCGCCCTGCGGAGAGTCGGGGCGATTTAAAAAAAACATGAGAGCTATTCAGCGCGGCCAGGAATCGACCGGACTGATGGGGAAACGGCAATCCTTCTCCGTAAGAACCGGCCTGATGGTCGGGTTATCCTTGACTGATATTGTCAGGATAGGTCAGACTTTTTATCAAGTACTCAAGCTTTCAAGCAGGCGGGTCAAGCGACCTGTAAGCGTCGCTCTACTGGTTGGAAGTATTGCGGACCAATCAACAACTTCATGAAAGGGGGCTGAGATGAAGAAACGCTTTGGTCTGATCTTACTCCTTGGCGCAGCCCTGGCCCTGGTGGTCCTGGCCACCTGCGGCCCGGCTGCTGCCGCCGACACCGTCAAGGTCGGAGTCCTGTACAGCATCACCGGCAAGGGCTCGAGCGTGGCCAAGGTCCAGCTTGACGGCGCCAACCTGGCCATCAAGCAGATCAACGCCGCGGGCGGCCTGGACATCGGCGGCAAGAAGGTCCAGGTCGAGCCGGTCATCCGCGACGACGAGACCAAACCGGACGTGGGCGTGCGCCGGATCCGCGAGTTCGTTGACGAAGGCGTCAAGATCATCGTCGGCGGCACCTTCGCCCACGTCAGCACGGCCATCAATGAGCAGATCCATGGCGGCGAGGCCCTCTTCATGGCCACCAACGGCATTCAGGAGAAGGTCTTCCGCAAGGAGAACAAGGCCCCCTATTACATCTCCCCCCTGGGGGCCGTGGACGGCATCGGCCGGATGTGCGCCGACTACGTGGCCAAGACCTACAAGCCCAAGCACGTCATGCTCTTCCTGCCCGACTACGCCTACGGCCGCGGCGCGGCCGAAGGGGCGCACAAGGTCTTCAAGGCCAAGTACCCCGACATCAAGGTCAGCGAGACCTGGTCGCCCGTGGGCACGCCTGATTTCACCTCCTACATCATCAAGATCAAGGAGGCCAAGCCCGACGTGGTCATGATGGGCCACTGGGGCGACGACGCCATCAACGCCCTCAAGCAGGTCCAGGGGCTGGCCCTGGGCAAGGACTCCAAGGTCTTCTTCAACTCCATCATCACCGCCTTTGCCGTGGGCATTCCGCCCGAGGCCCTCGAGGGCGTGACCATGGGCTGGTGGTGGTACCACGATCTGAGCGGCATCAAGGATCCCGAAACCGCGAAGGCGGTCGCCGAGCTGACCGCGGCCTGGAAGGCGGAGTACGGCGAGCCTCCGGACCCCTTCGCCGTGTTCGCCTACCTGGGCATGCAGCAGGCCCTGCGGGGCATCGACCTGTCCGATTCGACCGATCCGGGCAAGGTCTACCAGGCTCTCATGGACAACCCGGAGTTCATGAGCGTCAAGGGCCCGGCCAAGTGGCGCATAGACGGGCGGCCTGACTACAAGTACGCCAAGTTCATCGCCGACGGCAAGCCGGGCAAGGATCGCAAGGACAAGTGGGACGTGGCCACGGTGGTCGACGTCTACACGGGCGAGGAGCTCTGCCTCCCGCTCAAGGAAATGGGCTACTAGCAAGTTCCCGGGGAGCGGGGCCCGGCCGGGCCCCGCTCCCCGGCCGTTACGATTTCACCGAGAAAAGAGCCATCATGCCCGCAGTTCTCCAGGCCGAGCGACTGACCAAGAGCTTCGGCGGGTTGATCGCGGTCAACGAGGTCGACCTGCTCATCGAGGAGAACCACACCACCGGCATCATCGGGCCCAACGGCTCGGGCAAGACGACCTTTTTCAACCTTCTCTCCGGATTTTTTCCCCCGACCTCGGGGCGGATTCTCTTCTACGACCAGGACGTCACCCAGACGCCCCCCAACCAACGGGTCCTCCTGGGCATGTCCCGGACCTTTCAACTGGTTTCCGTGTTCAACAGCATGACCGTCTGGGAGAACCTGGTTCTGCCCGGCGTCCGCTTCGACCGCGAACAGACGCGCCCGTTCAGGTTCCTGTTCAACTCCGCCCAGAACCGCCGCGTCAGGGCCCACTGCGCCGAAGTGCTCAAGGTGATCGGCCTGGAAAAGGAGGCCCTCCAGCCCACGGCGACCCTGTCCTACGGCTCCAAGCGGATGCTGGAGATCGGCATGGCCCTGTCCCTGAAGCCCAGGCTCCTCCTCCTGGACGAACCCCTGGCCGGGCTGAGCGACTACGAGATCGCCGAGGTGCTCCAGATCCTTCACCGGATCAAGGAAGACCTGACCCTGGTCATCATCGAGCACAAGGTCTCCAAGATTCTGGATCTGGTCGATCGGCTCTGCGTCCTGAACGAAGGCCACCTCATCAGCGACGGGGAACCGGCCCGGGTCCTGGATGATCCGGCCGTACGGGAGTGCTACTGGGGCAAAGAGGACATCGACCAGGAAGACCTGACCGGCTGAACGCCGCCCGGTGGAGTGAGTCAAGACCGGGACCGGGCCCCGGCCCGGGGGCGACGGAGAAGCCCAGATGCTCGAAGTCAACAACCTGAATGCGGCCTACGGCCACGCCAGAGTGCTCCACGACATCTCCTTCGGCCTCGAGGCCGGGCAGACGGCCTTCATCATCGGCCGCAACGGGGCCGGCAAAACCACCCTGCTCAAGACCATCACCGGGTTGCTCAAGCCCGTCTCCGGCTCCATCCGCTACGAGGACCAGGACATCTCTGGCTTCCCGCCCGAGGAGCTGGCCCTCAGGGGCATCCGCTTCGTCGCCCAGGAAAAGAAGGTCTTCAGCCAGCTCACGGTCAAGGAGAACATCCAGATCGCGGCCCACGCCGTGGGCGAGCCGCTCGACCAGGCCGTGGCCAAGGTGACCGGCCTCTACCCCAAGTTCGAAACCTTTCTCAACGCCAAGGCCGGCAGCCTCAGCGGCGGCCAGAGGCAGATCCTCCTGGTCGGCCGGGCCCTGGTCGGCTCGCCCAAGCTGCTCCTGATCGACGAACCGACCCAGGGGCTGGCGGCCATCGTCATCCAGGACATCGGCCGCATCCTCAAGAGGCTCAAGGACCAGGTCTCGGCCCTGATCGTCGAGCAGAACCTGTCCATGGTCAAGAGCCTGGCCGACCGGCTGTTCATCATGAAGGAAGGCAAGATTACCAAGGAAATCAATGACCGCGCCCAGATGGCCGACACGCGCGGGCTAGAGGAATACGTCTAGCCCCGGGGGCGGGGCGAGCCCGATCACGCTCGGCCAGGCTTGAACACGGAGGCCGCCGTCTTGCCGAACAGCTCTCAGCCTGATCCACAGGAAATGGCCCTGCCCTCCCGGCCCTGGTTCGGCGAGAACCTGTTCGGGCTGGCCGTGGTCGCCGCCGGGTTCCTGGCCATCGCCTACCCTCTCTCGGCCCACCGGGTGACCGACTTCATGATCTTCTGCATCTTCGCCCTGTCCTTCGACCTCCTCTATGGCTACATGGGCCGGCTCTCCTTCGGCCACCTCCTCTACCTGGGCACGGGCGCCTACGCGGCCGGGTTGTTCATAAGGTACATCGACCGGGACCCGTTTCTGGCCTGCCTGGTCGGGATCCTGGCCGCCGCTCTCCTGGGTCTGCTGCTGGGCCTGATCATCGTCCGGACCACCGGGGCCTGCTTCGCCCTGATCAACCTGGCCTTCAACAGCATCGGCTTCTTCCTGGTTCTCTCGCCCCTGCGGGGAGTGACCAACGGCGAGGACGGCATCAGCGTCCGCGCGGCCAAGGCCTGGTTCTTCAATCCGGCCAACAAAATCCACATGTACTTCCTGGTCCTGGCCTGCCTCCTGGCCGTCCTGTACCTGCTCAAGAAGATGACCACCTCCCCGGGCGGCATTCTGGTCAGGTCCATCAAGGAGAACGAGGAAAGAGCCCGATTCCTGGGCTACAACACCTACCTCTTCAAGTGGCTGACCTTCACCAACGCCGCCGCCCTGGCCGGCCTGGCCGGCGCGCTGCACGCCCTCAACTACAAGTACGTCAATCCCAACGTCATGGACGCCAACGCCAACGTCGGGGTTGTCTTCGCCTGCCTGATCGGGGGGGCGGGCAAGCTCTACGGCGCCCTCCTGGGCGGCCTGGTCTACATGATCATCAGCAACTTCCTGCCCATCTACATCCAAAGATGGGAGATGTTCCTGGGGATCATTCTGCTGATAATCGTCTTCAGGTTTGACAAGGGAATCTGGGGCTACGTAGAGACCGGCTGGGCCTACCTCAAGCAGCGCTGCGGAAACCGAGAGGGCCTTGAGGAGACGACGGAGCCATGATCTACACGATCCTCTACGGGTTCACCATCGGGGCCATCCTCTACTTCATCTCGGTGGGCCTGTCCCTGACCTTCGGGACCATGCGGGTCATCAACTTCGCCCACACCCTGACCTACACCCTGGGCGTCTATTTCCTTATCACCACCCTGGCCTGGTTCAAGGGCTATTTCATAGTCGCGGCTTTGGTGTCCATCATGGCCGTCATCCCCATCAGCTACGTCATCGAGCGCTTCGTCATCCGCCGGCTCTACGGCGAGTCCCTGGACTACACCTTCATCGCCACCTTCGCCATCACCCTCATCGGCGTGGACCTGATCAAGTGGATCTGGGGCGTCAGCCCCTATCCCCTCAGCGAACCGGTGGCCACCCAGCTGACTCTGGGGAGCTTCACCTTCCCCATATACCGGATCATCATCTTCGGCATCGCCATCCTGCTCTTCCTGGGCCTGGAGCTCCTCTTCTCCAGGACGGTCATGGGCAAGATCATCATCGCCGCGTTGGAGGACGAAGAGGGGGTCCGCTGCCTGGGCGTCAAGGTGAGCAAGTACTTCGCCCTGGTCTTCATCCTGGGCAGCCTCCTGGCGGCCATGGGCGGGGTGCTCTACGCGCCCATCAGCTCGGTCCAGCCCTACATGGGACTCAGCGTCCTGCTCCTGGCCTTTGCCGTGGTCATCGTCGGCGGTATGGGCAACCTGAGGGGCACCTTCTTCTCGGCCTTCGGCCTGGGCATGGTCATGGCCATCACCGCCCGGTACTGGTCCCAGGGCGCCGAGGCCATGGTCTTCATCGTCATGGCCATCGTCCTCATCTTCAAGCCCATCGACGCCTGACCCCCGGCCGGGAGACGCCTCAGGGCCGGCCGGACGCGGCCCGCCCGGTCAGCCAGGTCGAGATGAAGATGAGGCCCAGGGGCAGCCAGGTGCCCAGGAAGCTCCGGAACATGTCCAGGCTCTTGACGATGAGCAGGGCCACGACCAGGAGGTCCAGGCAAAGGATCACCCCCAGGAAGAGAGCCGCCGTGGCCAGAGGCGAGGTGTAGCCGAAGCGGCGGTGGTAGAACCAGGACAGGGGGATGAAGAAGGCCGGGGCCAGGACTGCGTGGGCGATCTGAGCCCCTTGGACCGTGGTCACGGCCAGGCCCAGCCCCATCGTGGCCCCGCAAAGGGCCCAGCCGATCAGGGCGTGGCTGAGGATCACCGCCGCCTTCCTGACTCCACCGGTCTCGGACAGGCCTGGCTCCCGCATCAATCTGTCCTCATCGCGGTTCTTGGGACTGGTGACCCGGCCCCCCGGCCATTCCGTCGCGCCGTCTTGATTGTGGCACACTCCCACGGTCAGGTCCATGGCCAGGCCTAGGGCTAGTCCGGGCCGGGCCATCGTCCGAAAGGCTTGACCTTTCCGTCCCCCTCCCTGTAAAGTTGACCTGATTTCAGAGACGTCCAGCCAGGGGGGTCAATGGTCAAGGAAGGCGTCTATCTCGAAGAGAAAAAGTCAACCGTCGGCGTGGCCTGCACGGCCAAGACCGTGGTCTTCAAGAGTCTCTGGGCCACCAGGGAGATCGGCGAAGACAAGGTCGTGCTCCAGCTTCTGGACGACAAGGGCCAGCCGACCGGCCTGGTGGAGAGATTCACGCCCGGGGAGATGGCCGAACGCTTCACCTATCGACCCTTGAAACCCGAAGCCTGGTCCGCCCTCAAGGCCAAGCTCCTGGCCAGCAAGCCCGGTCCGGACTCGCGGCCGGCCGCCGCCGGCGTCAAGAAGCCGGCCGTGGACAAGAAGAAGGCCGCGCCCCGCGGCTGGTGGGACACCTAGGCTTGAACCGGGTCGGCCGGCTCGGCCCGGGGCGGATCTCGGAATCGAGGGGGACTTTTTGTCTGACAAGGTGGTCATCGAATTCAGCCAGCCGGAGATCCAGGCCGCCGAGGCGGCCCTGATGGACTCCGACGCCCAGGAGGCCCTGCGCTGGCTCAAAGAGGTCTTGAAACCCAAGCTCCGGGCCAAGGGCAGCTCGGCCCTGTCCGCGGACAAGCCGGTCAGCATCGGCTGAGCGGCACCGCCCAGACCTTGACGGCCCGCCTGATTCGCTTCTGCCTGATCCTCTGCCTCTGCCTGACCCTCTGGCCGGCCGCGGCCCCGGGGGCCGGTCCTGACCTGAGCCTGAGCCTGGCCGTGGAACCCAACGTGGCCAGGATCGGCCAACAAGTCCGCCTCGTGGTCAGGCTGATCAACGCCGGGGCCAGGCCCCTGGAGACGGCCGAGCTGGTCCTGGAGGCCGGCGGCCGGTCCATCCTGCGCCGCCGTCTGGGCCCCCTGGGGGCCAACCAGACCTGGGTCGAGGGTCTGACCTGGCGTCCGGAAGGACCGGGGAAGATCAGGCTCGAGGCCAGGCTGGAGGGCCCGGCCGGCCCCCGGGCCGAGGCCTGGCTGGAGGTGCTCTCCGGACCCACCGGCCAGCCCGACCTCAAGCTCCGCTGGGCCGAGACGCCCAGCCGGGGCTGCCTGGGCCAGGGACCCTGGACGGCCCAGGTGGTGGTCAGCAATCAGGGCCAGGCCACCTCGGCCGCCGGCCGGGTCAACTTCCTGGTCAACGGCCACCAGATCACCTGGGCCGAGCTGCCGCCCCTGGCCCCGGGCCGGGAGCAGTGGATCTCCTTCAGCTGGCCGGGGGCCAGGCACGGGGCCAACACCCTGGCCGCCGAGCTGGACGCCCGGGCGGCCCGGGACGACTTCTCCGCGGCCGACAACCGCGTTGTGGCCGGCTTCAGCGTCGAGGAATGCCGCCCGGACCTGGTCCCGGTCGAGCTCAAGCTCCTGGGCCCGGTGGAGGCGGGCAAGAAACCTCTCAAGGCCGAGGCGACCATTGCCAACCAGGGCGCCGGCGAGGCGGTCCAGGTCAGGGTCAGGTTTCTGATCAACGGCAGCGAGATTTACTCGATCAGCCTGGCCCGCCTCGAGCCCGGCCAGCGGCGGCCGGTCCAGGTGACCTGGATGCCGCCCCGGGCCGGGACCTACTGGCTCAGGGTCGAGGTCGACGCCGAGCGGGGCGTGCTGGAGGCCAACGAGAACAACAACTCCCGCCAGATCCAGGTGGCCACGGCCGAGGCCAGACCGGATCTCCAGGTCAAGCCCTCCGGGCTGCCGGCCAACCTCTGCCTGACCAGGGAACCTGTCCTGGTCAAGATGATAGTAGCCAACCTGGGCCGCCAGTCCAGCCCGGCCACCCAGGCGGCCCTCAGAGAAGGGCCCCGCGAGCTGGGCCGCCGGGAGCTGGGCCCCATCGAGGCCAAGAGCAGCCGGGAGATCGAGTTCTTCTGGACCCCGGCCAAGGCCGGCCAGTACCAGCTCACCCTGGTGGCCGATCCCGACAACCGGGTGGCCGAGAGCAACGAGGACAACAACCACCAGGTCGTCCGGGTGGCCGTCCGGGACTGCCGGGCCGAGCTGATCCTGACCGCGCCCCGGCTGCCGGCCAGCCTGCCCGCGGGGCCAAACCCGGGCGCCCTGACCTTCCGCCTCTTCAACTCCGGCCGGGCCGAAGCCCACCAGGTCAGCCTGGTCCTCAAGGCCAACGGCCAGCCGGTCGCGCACCGGACCATCGACCTGATCAGGCCGGCCCAGGCCGTCAGCGTCGACTTCGACTGGTCGCCCCAGGCGCCGGGTCGCTACCTGATCGAGGCCGCGGCCGACCCCGAGGGCCGGGTCGAGGAGGCTGACAAGGACAACAACCGGCTCCAGGCCTGGCTGGAGGTCGAGCCGCCGGCCGGGGATCTGAGGGTGGAGAAGGTGACCCTCAACCCGGCCCAGCCCCAGGCCGGCCAGCCCCTGGAGATCACGGCCGAGGTGGTCAACGACTCGCCCCGGCCCATCCACGACGTCCGGGTCGACTTCCTGGTCAACGGCCGGCCGGCCGGCCAGAAGATGATCGAGGGCATGTGGGCCCAGGGCCGTAAAAAGGTCAGCCTCAGGCTCGAGGCCGCGCCCGAGGGCGACCTGAGCCTGATGGTCCAGGTCGATCCGGCCAACAAGCACCCGGAGAGGGACGAGACCAACAACGCCTCCCGGCTGGAGGTTCAGAGCGGCGCCCGTTGAGGACCGTTCCGGCGGGGCCGGTTCCATCGGGTTGACTGGCGGCCGGCCGGTGGGTTAATTTACCCTGGCTTGAGGGAATGAAGTGGCCTTATTTCTAGTCACCGGCGGCGACGGCTTCATCGGCTCCCACCTGGTCGAGACCTTGCTCGGCCAGGGAGCCTCGGTCCGGGTCCTGGACAACCTGGCTGCCCGGGGCGGGGCCAACCTGGACCGGCTCAAGACCCTGGCCGGCGGCCGGCTGGAGAGCTTCATCGACGACGTCCGCGATCAGGCGGCCTGCCTCCGGGCCGCGGCCGGCGCCGACTACGTCCTCCACGAGGCCGGCCTGGGCTCGGTGGCCCGCTCGGTCGAAGACCCCCTGACCACCCACCAGATCAACGCCACCGGCACCCTCAACCTGCTCCAGGCCGCTCTCGAGGCCAAGGTCAAGCGCTTTGTCTGGGCCTCCTCGTCCTCGATCTACGGCGATCCGCCCCAGCCCGAGATCCCCAAGGCCGAGGACATGCTCCCGCGGCCCATCTCGCCCTACGGCGTCTCCAAGCTGGTCGGGGAGCACTACGCCCGGGTCTTCTTCGAGGTCTACGGCCTGCCCGCGGTCTCGCTCCGCTACTTCAACGTCTTCGGCCCCAGGCAGGACCCGGCGGGCGACTACGCCGCGGTGATCCCCAAGTTCATCGAGCTCATGACCGCCGGCCGGCGACCGACCATCTTTGGCGACGGCCGCCAGTCCCGGGACTTCACCTACGTGGCCAACGTGGTCGCGGCCAACCTGAGGGCCCTGGAGGCCCCGGAGGCGCCCGGCCGGATCATCAACGTGGCCAACGGCCGGGGCCACGATCTCCTGGAGCTGGTCGAGCGGCTCAACCGGCTCCTGGGGACCTCCCTGGAGCCGATCTTCGCCCAGCCCCGGCCGGGCGACATCCTCCACTCGGTGGCCGACGTCGAGCTGGCCGCCAGAGTCTTGGGCTATCGGGCCGAGATCGACTTCGACCAGGGCCTGGCCCTGAGCGCGGCCGCCATCGGGGCACGGCCGGCCTGAATCCCTTCGACCTTTCTCCCCTAATGAACCCGGCCGGCCCGGACCGGGAGAAACCGAACGGCCTGGGGCATTTTTACCTGCAGTCTATCAACCCTCCGATTGGCCTGTGTCTTTTTGCCACACTAGCGCCAAAGCCCCAGCCGGGACTTGACAAGCCAGGCCCAGGGGGCTAGAAAGGACACAGCGGTTGAAGCCGCTGTCCGCCCGGAGGCGCTGGACCAGAAGGTCTGCCAGGCCGGATTATGCGGGCGTCAGGTCAGGAAGGCCAAGCTCAAGCTTGGCTTTTTTTTATTTGACCGGCCGCCCCTGATCCAGAGTTGAAACTTGTTCTGATCACACCGTTTGCCTTTTTGGGAGGACAGTCATGAGAAAGAGCTCTCTGGTAGTCATGGTTACCCTGGCCCTTCTTCTGGCCGCCGGGTCGAGTTGGGCCCACTTCCAGGTGCTGATTCCCTCGGCCGACATCGTGGCCGAGGGCGACAACAAGACCATCAATCTCGACCTGATCTTCACCCACCCCATGGAGCAGGGGCCGATCATGGAGATGGGCCAGCCGCCTCAATTCGGAGTTCTGGCCGAGGGGAAGAAGACCGACCTGAAGGCGTCGCTGAAAGCGGTCAAGGTTGACGGCAAGACGACCTACAAGACCAGCTATCAGATCAAGGCCCCGGCCGACTACGTCTTCTACATCGAGCCCGCCCCCTACTGGGAGCCGGCCGAGGAGAAGATGATCATCCACTACACCAAGGTGGTGGTCGACGCCTTCGGCGCCGAGGAGGGCTGGGATGCGATGGTCGGCTTCCCCATCGAGATCGAGCCCCTGGTCAGGCCCTACGGCCTCTGGGCCGGCAACGTCTTCCGGGGCTTGGTCAAGAAGGCCGGCCAGCCGGTCCCCTTTGCCGAGGTGGAAGTTGAGTATTACAATGAGGGCTCCAAGGTCAAGATTCCGGCCGAGCCCTTCATCACCCAGGTGATCAAGGCCGACGCCAACGGGGTCTTCAGCTACGCCATGCCCAAGGCCGGCTGGTGGGCCTTCGCCGCCCTGATCGACGGCGACGAGAAGTTGAAGAACCCGGAAGGCAAGGAGGTGGACGTGGAACTGGGCGGCCTTATCTGGGTCAAGACCGTGGACATGAAGTAACCCCACGGGTTAGGAGCTAGCCGTGCACGTTGCCGAAGGCGCCCTCTCAGCCCCGGTCCTCCTCGGTGGGGCGGCCCTGGCCGCGGCCGGGGTGGGTCTGGGTCTGAAGAAGATGGACCTGGAGCAAATCCCCCGGGTGGCCGTACTCTCCTCGGCCTTTTTCGTGGCTTCACTGATCCACGTGCCCATAGGACCATCCAGCGTCCATCTGATTCTCAACGGCCTGGCCGGACTGATCCTGGGCTGGGCCGTCTTTCCGGCCCTGCTCATCGCTCTGCTCCTCCAGGCCATACTCTTCGGCTTCGGCGGGCTGAGCGTCCTGGGAGTCAACACCCTGGTCATGGCCTGGCCCGGTCTGGCCTGCCACTATCTCTTCCGCTCGCAGGTCTCGGGCCAGCGCCAGGGCCTGGTTTTCGCGGCCGGCTTCGGGGCCGGAGCCTTGAGCGTCGGCCTGGCCGGCCTGACTCTGGCTCTGGCCCTTTTCTTTTCCAATCAGAACTTCCTGGGCCTGGCCAAGGTGATCCTGGCCGCCCATCTGCCGGTCATGGTCATAGAGGGACTGGTGACCGGATCAGTGGCTCTCTTCCTGAGACGGGTCAGACCCGAGATCCTGGAGGCGCCGCTCCTTCAGTCCCGGCCCGAGGAGGTGGTTCGTGCTTAAGATACTCAGAGGCGGCTGGCCGGCCCTGGTTCTGGCGGCCGGCCTTTTGATCTGCCAGGCCGATCAGGCCTGGGCCCACAAAATCAAGCTCTTCGCCGCGGTGGAGGGCAAGGTCATCAGCGGTTACGGTTACTTCCCCGGCGGCGGGCGGCTCAAGAACGCCCGCCTGGACGTTATCGGCCCGGACGGCCAGAAGATAGGCGAGATCCTGACCAACGAGAACGGCGAGTTCAGCTACGAGGCCAAGGTCAGGGTGGATCACCAGTTGGTCATGGACTCCGGCGACGGGCACCTGGCCAAGTTCCTGATCTCGGCCGACGAGCTGCCCCAGAGCCTGCCCGGACCCGGAACCGCGGCCCAGGCCGCCCCGGCCCCGGCAACCCAGGAGGCGGCCAAGCCCGCTCCTCCGGCGGCCCAGGAGGCGGTAAAACCCGTGGTCCCGGCGCTGGATCAGGAGAAACTGGCCGCCCTGGTCGAGAAGGCGGTCAGCCGCCAGGTCCGGCCCCTCAGGGAGCAGATCGAGGCCTGGGAGGAAAAGATCCGCTGGCACGACGTCCTGGGCGGCCTGGGCTACCTGTTCGGAGTGTGCGGCCTGGCCTTCTTCCTAATCGGCCGGAGGCGGGGAGCCGGCGGCCGGGGGAGCGGAGCAGGCTGAGTTGCACCTGGTCGAACATCTGAGCGGCGATTCCCTGATCCACCGGCTCGATCCCCGGCTGAGGATCGGTCTGGCCCTGGCCTTCGCCGTTCTGCTGGCCGTGAGCCGGCGGCCGCCGGTCCTGATCCTAGGTCTGGGTCTCAGTCTGGCGGCCGTCCTCACGGCCCGTCTGGGCTGGCGGGTCATCCTGGTCCGCCTGGGCGAGCTGAACCTGTTCATGGTCCTCATCCTGATCCTGCTGCCCTTCTCCAGCCCGGGCGAGGCCCTCTTCAGGCTGGGTTCCTTGAGTTTTACCAGGGAGGGTCTATACTTCGGTCTGGCCATTGCCGCCAAGGGCAACGCCATCGTCATCATGCTGACCGTTCTGCTGAGCACCATCGAGGCGACCACCCTGGGACACGCCCTGAGCCACCTCAGGGTTCCGGCCAAGCTGATCCATCTCTACTTCTTCACCGTGCGCTACCTGGACCTGCTCCACCACGAGTACGTCCGCCTGGCCAGGGCGATGAAGGCTCGCTGCTTCAAGCCGGGCCTGAACCGGCACACCTATCGCAGCCTGGGCTATCTGGTGGCCGTGCTTTTGGTCCGCAGTCTGGACCGCTCCGAGCGGATCATGGCCGCGATGAAGTGCCGGGGCTTCCGGGGCCGGCTCTACTTGTTGGACCACTTCGCCCCGGCCGGGCGGGACGTCGTCTTCGGCCTCCTGGCCTTGGCGGTCCTGGCCGGGCTGGGCTGGCTGGAGTGGTCGTGAGCCGGATCCTCATTCGCCTGGATGGGATCGGCTTTCACTACCGGCCCGAGCGGCCGATCCTGGCCGGGCTCGACTTCGAGCTGGCTGCCGGCGAGCGGGTCGGCCTGATCGGCTCCAACGGCAGCGGCAAGACGACCCTGCTTCAGCTCATCGTCGGCCTGGTCAAGCCTACGGCCGGCCGGATCGAGGCCTTTGGCCGGCCGCGCCTGAGAGAGGCCGACTTCGTCGAAGTCCGGGCCAAGGCCGGCCTGCTCTTCCAGGACCCCGAGGACCAGCTCTTCTCGCCCACGGTCCTCGAGGACGTGGCCTTCGGGCCCCTCAACCTGGGCCGGACCAGGGAGGAAGCCCGCCGCATCGCCGTCGAGACCCTGGCTTCCCTGGGGCTGGAGGGCTACGAAGGCCGGATCACCTACAAGCTCTCCGGCGGCGAGAAGCGCTTGGTCTCCCTGGCCGCGGTCCTGGCCATGGAGCCCGAGGTCCTGCTCCTGGACGAGCCCGGGGCCGGCCTGGACGAGGACAGCCTGGCCCGCATCCGCAAGATCCTCCTCGACCTTGACCAGGCCATGATCATCGTCTCCCACAGCCGTGACTTCCTGGTCGGCCTGGCCGAGCGGACCGTCCGCCTCCACCAGGGCCGGCTGGCCGCCTGGGACCTGGACTGGCCCCTCAAGCGGCCCTTCAGCCTGCCGGCCTGAGATTCTCCTCGGCCAGCCATTCCTTGTCCCCGCCCCTTTGAGCCAAGTCTGAAGATTTGGGCCACTCTTGACTCCCCTTTGATCTTGACCTCACGGATGCAGAGCAAGTGCTTATTTTTAATATATCAACAATACGGTATTTCTTGTGCTGCCAGGGCCGCGTCCCTGGCGCCAGGCCGAAGGCCAGGACCAGCCCTAGATGAGACCTCTTTCACTCTCGCCCCGCTGGCGGGGAGAGGGAGGGGTGAGGGGTCTTTTCTTATTTATCTTAATGAGTTATCTTCCAATGACTCCCTCGCCACCGGCCCCCTCCCCCCGCTCTGTTCTGATCGCGGGGCAAGGGTGATAAGATGGAATCCCCAAGGGCTCCGGGGAGGCCCACCTCGTTGCGGACGGAACCGATCGAGGCGGCGCCCCGGCCCGAATCTGAATCGAGGTTACTTCATGCCCGGCCTCAATCTCATCATCGCCGCCGTTCCTCTGAGCCGGCGCAGCCGGCCGCTCTTCGAGCGGCTCCTGGCCGCCGGCTTCGAGCCGGTCGAGGCCCCCGGGCCCGAGGTGACGGACTGGCCCGAGTTCTGGCCCAGCCTGGCCGAGGCCCAGGCGATATTACTGGGCCATAGCCCACGAATAGACGAGGCCCTTCTCCGGAAAGCCCCGCGCCTCAAGTTCGTGGCCAAGCTGGGGGCCGGCCTGGACCGCGTCGACCTGGCCGCGGCCACCCAGCGAGGCGTGGCCGTCTTCAACACCCCGGCGGCCAACCGCCAGGCCGTGGCCGACCACACCCTGGCCCTGATCCTGGCCCTGGCCCGCCGGATAACCGTCTCAGATCAGATCGTCAGGGCCGGCCGCTGGAAGAGGCTCCAGGGTCTCCAGATCTGGGGCCAGCGCTTAGGGGTCGTCGGCCTGGGCGCCATCGGCCGGGCCGTCATCAGGCGGGCCAGGGGCTTTGACATGGACTGCGCCGCCTTCACCCGGACCTGGTCCTCCGACTTCGCCCGGGAGCACGGGGTCAGGCGCCTGGACCTGGACGAACTCCTGGCCGTCTCCGACGTGGTCAGCCTCCACCTGCCCCTGACGCCCCAGACCAGGGGTCTCATCGGGGCCAGGGAGCTGGGTCTGATGAAGCCCAGCGCCCTGCTGATCAACACCGCCCGGGGCGGTCTGATCGACGAGGCGGCCCTCTACGCGGCCCTGGTCGAGGGTCGGATCGCCGGGGCCGGCCTGGACGTCTTCGAGCGCGAGCCGCCCAAGGATTCGCCGCTGCTGGGCCTGGAGAACGTGATCCTGACGCCCCACCAGGCCTGGTACACGGCCGAGGCCCTGGCCCTGATGGAGGAGGAGGCGGTCGATCAGCTCATCGCCGCGGCCCAGGGCCGGGCGCCCCGCCATCTGGCCAACCCCGAGGTGGCCGGCCGCCTGGGGCTCGAGCCCGGGCCGCCGGAGGAGATCACTTCTTGATCGGGCCCAGGGCGGTCAGGTAGAGGAGTCCGGAGGAATCGTTGAGGCCGAGAAGGTCGGCCGCCTCCCGGTCGTAGAGGGCCCCCACCCCGCAGGCGCCCATTCTCAGGGCCGTGGCCGTCAGGTAGAGGCGCTGGCCCAGGCGGCCGGCGCTCAGAAAGGCGTAGCGGTAGCCCCTGGGCCCCCAGACCTCTTCCAGACGCTCCAGATTGGCCAGAAAGACGAACTGGAGGGCCGCCTGGCTCAGCCAGGCCTGGTCCAGGCAGGCCAGGCTCATCACCAGGGGCAGGCAGCCCGGCCGGGCCAGGGCCAGCCGGCTCCGCTCCCTATCCAGAAGGTAGAAGCCCGACTCCAGGCCCTCGACCCGGTCGGCCAGGAAGCCGACCCGGAGGCCGCCGTCCGGTTCGGTCCGCTCCAGGGGCTTCAGGCCGGCCAGGACCCGGCCCAGGCAGGCGGCGCTGAGGCCGGTCCGGACGAAGTTGCGCCGGGAGCGGCGGACCTGGATGGCCTGGGCCAGGTCCAGTTCCTCGGGGCAGCCCTCCGGCGGCGGAGCGGCCAGCCAGGGGCCAGGGTTGAGGCCCAGCTCGGCCGGGCTGACAGGGGCGGCCTGTCCGGGAGGGGCGATCCGTTCGGAGGCGCGGTGAATCTCCTGAATTATCGGGTAGCTCCGTTCGCGGGATGAGACCCGGCTGGGTCCGGCCAGGGAGTCGTCCTCGGCCGGTTCGGCGGCCGGCCGGTCCGGCGGCGGTCCGCCCTCCAGGCGGGCCGCGACCAGGCAGACCTCCCGCTCCTGGTCCAGGCCCAGGAGCCGGTTGATGTCCCGATCGTCGAAATCGTAGCTGACCCTGAGGGGCAGGCCCAGGCCGCGGCCGGCCAGGACCAGGTTCTCGGTCAGGTGACCGGCGTCCAGGAGCAGGTAGCGGTAGGCCCGCTCCCGGTACTTCCAGGCGCTCCGGAAGAAGACGCCGCTGACGTAGAAACAGACCAGGGCCGGCCGCTCGCCGGCCCAGCCCCAGGCGGTGAAATCGCCCCGGCGGAGCTGGGCCAGGGCGTGCTCGGCCACCGAGTAGTGATAGAGCCCGTCCTCCAGGCCAGTCACGCTCCGGCAGGCCAAATAGACTTCGGCCGGATAGAGGGCCCCGGCCGAGGGGGCGGCCCGGAAGTAGAAGCGGCCGCCGGGCTGCCTGGCCTCGGCGGTCGGGCCGTAGCTCAGGTGGAGCAATCCGGCCAGGTCGTCCAGGCCGAGGCCCCGGGGCGGCTCCGGCTCGGGCCGGGCCAGGGTCTGGCCCAGGGTCAGCTCGGGCGGGCCGACCTCGATCGGCAGGGCCTGGAGGGGCCGGCCGGGGTAGCGCTTGAAGACCTCGGGCTGGCTGGCCCAGTCGAGCCCCTGGCCGCTCATCCTCGAGCGCTGGTAGCTGGTCCGCCGGTGATATTCCAGAGCCGGTCGAGGGGAAGATTCGGCCACGGGCCTGCTCCTTTCCGGCCGCGGGGAGTTATTTCTTTCTCAGCCCCAGCCAGATGATGTAGACGATCATGAACACGGTCGAGACCGTGGCCGGCACGGCCGTCTGGCGGTCGAAGAGGGCCAGGGCCAGGCCGCCGGCCAGGCCGTAGTTCTTGAGGGTGCCCAGGAGGACCAGGCTGGTCGTCCGCTGGCCGGACGCGCCCAGGAGCGGGGCCAGCCGTTCGATGATCAGGCCCAGGACAAAGGTCGAGGCCACGGCCACCCCCGCCACCGGCACCAGAGTGAGGGGGTGGTGGACAAAGAGGTCGCGGTTGAGGCTGACCACGGTGTAGACGACGATAAAGAAGCTCCAGTTGGTCACGGCCCCCTTGTAGGGCTCGATCCGGCCGGCCAGGCCGGCGGCCAGGAGGACCCGCGAGGCGACCAGCGGGGCGACGATCAGCTCCAGGACGATGGTCATGAGCCGGAGCGGGCTGACCAGGCCGGCCTCGAAGAAGACCAGGGCCATGAGGGGCATTATCCCCAGGGCGCCCAGGTAGGCGCCGGTGGTGCCGATCAGGGAGAAGTCCCGGTCCCCGCCCAGGAAATCGGTGAAGGGGATCACGGCCACGGCCGGCGGCACCGAGGCCAGGATGATGAACCCGTCCCTGAGGGCCGGGTCGTCGACCAGGAGCAGGCCCGTGCCCAGGATGAAGCCGCCCAGGACCAGGTAGTTCATGGCCAGCCCGGCCAGGGAGGGTCCGATCAGGGCCCCGAGCGAGCGGAAGACCCGGCCGGAGACGCCCATGGTCGAGAGGGTCATGACCACGGCCAGGGCCGGCAGGGTCAGCCCCTCTGTCCAATTAGCGGCCTGGGGGACGAGCAGGCCCAGGCCCAGGCCCAGGCAGAGGATGAAGTCCCGGTTGCGCAGAATCCTCTTGTAGTTGAAGCTGGCCATGCATTGCCGTCCCTGTGGGGCGATCCTCAATCCGGTGCCCCATTGTACCAGGGCTGTCAAGCCCGCTGGGCCGGGCCGGCTCTGCTAAAACAAGAGGCGGCCCCTTGGGGCCGCCTCCCTGGAATCGCTGGGTCCGGTGCCTAGAGGTTGACCTTGAGGGCCCCGACCAGGTTCTTGAGCAGCTTGGGCTTCTGGGCCACGTCGGTGCCCTTGAGGAAGTCTATGCGCTGCTGGAAGCGGTCCCTGAGCAGGGTCTGGTAGGCGTCCTTGTTCTCGACCCTGGCCGGGTCGTAAGTTTCGTAGTAGCCGGGCCAGATCTTGTCCGCCGACTTCCTGGTCGGGATCTGCAGGCCGGGGATCAGGTCCCAGTCCTCCCACTCCAGGGTGCCGCAGAGGACGGCCGTCTGCAGGCCCAGGGACATCTTGAGGGGGACCTTGTTGACGTCGGCCTCAGCGGACTTCCAGAAGCCGGAGCCGCCGCCGTTCCAGACGTAGCACTCGCAGCCGGCCTCGAAGACCTTCTGGTAGCCGACGCAGTCCTCGTGGAGCGGGTAGACCCGGAAGGGGTTGGCAAAGGGGACGAAGACCAGGCGGCGCATCTCCTCCTCGGTCACGTTCTCGGCCGCGGTCCGCTTGGTCATCAGGGTCGCCCCCATGGCCACGGCCAGGGGGACGTTGGTCACCTTGAGGAGCGGGGGCAGGGTCACGTCCCTCATCAGCCAGCCGATGGAGTTGGGGAAGCCGATGGAATCGGTCACCCGGCCCAGCATCTCCCGGGCGAAGATGGCCCGGCCGTTGTTGTTGCGGGCGTCCTGGCCGTAGGGGACTATCCGGCCGTCCACCTCGCAGACCAGCATGTTCTGGGTGCAGATCAGGTATTTCCAGTCTGGATGATCCAGTTCCCGGGCGTCGGTCTTGTCGAAGAGGCTGGGCTCCCAGACGTAGCAGACCTTGTTCTTGTAGTCGATCTGGAAGGCGTCGTCGTGGGCGATGGTCCGCTGGAAGCCCGGCGGCAGGGTGCCCTCGTTGTCCAGGGAGTTGGAGTGGGACGACTTGCCCGAGCCGGACAGGCCGTAGAAGGCGATGACCTGCTTGCCGCGTTGCTCGAAGCCCTTGCAGCCGGACAGGTCGATCTCCTTGATCCCGCCGTGGGCCGCCACCGCGCCCAGGTTCATGCCCGCGGTCCAAGCCATGGTCAGGGTGCCCTTCTTGCGCTCGCCGAAGTAGCGCAAGCCGAAGTTGAAGATGGTCTTGTGGACCTCATCCACCACCACCGCGCCCCTGGCCCAGCGGGGGTCGCTGGACTTCCACTCGGGATAGGCCAGGAAGAGGATGTCCGGGATGTCGTGAAGTTTGGAGGTCTCGTACTCGGGGACCGCGGCCAAAGGCGAGAAGTTGGCGTACCAGGTGAAGAGGTTAAAGACGTCCTCCTCGGGACAGATCAGGCGGGCCTTGAGCATCATGTCCGGGTGGGTCCCCAGGACGGCCTCGCCGATGATCAGTTTGTGCCTGACTTGGAGCTCGTATATGGCCTCGCGACACATGGCCTCAAGAGCGTTCCGGCTGGCCGCGTCGCGCTGCTGGTAGAAGACCCGGGCCTCGGCCGAGCGGCCGACCGTGGTCCCGTGGTTGTCATTGATGACCCTGGCGTCGGACGGCAGGCCCAGGCGCTTGATCGAGCCCGGGTCCATGGGCAGGTCGGTCACGGTCACGTGGGGTCTCTGGCAAGCCAGGGTGTAGGCCTCGGCGGCCGAGACAATCCGGGGCGAAGCGCCTGAGTGGCGGCCGTTGAAGACCGACTCGGCCAGGGCCCGAATCCTCGACATGTCGCCCAGGCGTTTGTAATATTGCCAGGAAGGTTTACTAGCCATTTGTCCTCCTTGGGGGGAATTGCGACCCTGAACTAGGTCTAACGCATACGTAAAACTGTTTTTTTACGTCCCCCACCCCGGTCTGTCAAGGCCTGGACGGACCAAAATATCCAACCCGGGCCAGCCTCCCGGCCCGGGTCGAGCCGACTCCACCCGGGTGGGCGGCCCGGTCCCGCCTCGGTTAAAAGAATTTGATCGCCACCTGCCCTCGGACCGCGGTCCTGAGTCGACCCGCCGCGGCCCGGGCCTAGATCTTCTTGGCCATGGTCCTTTCGCGCTCGCCGGCGTCCAGGAACTCGAAACCGACCTTGCGGTAGAGGTTGATCGCCCGGAAGTTGAAGGCCTCCACGGTCAGCCAGACCTCCTTGAGGCCCATCTCCTTGGCCCTCTCCAGGGCCAGGCGGGTCAGCTCGGTCCCCAGCCCGCGGTTGCGGAAGGCCTGGAGAACGAAAATGATGAACTCGGCCCGCTGGTCGTCCGGGCCGGGCATCAGGGCGGCGTGGCCCACGACCTGGTCGTCCACCCAGGCCAGAAAGTTCTCGCCCTTGTCCATCAGGCCGCTGATCCAGGTCCGGCAGGCCTGGTCGTTCCGGGGGGGCAGGCCCTGGCTGACGGCCCGGGGGTTGAACTTCTCGTACATGCTATTCAGGCAGGCCTCATCATTGAGGCCGCAACGGCTCAACTCAAAGGAGCAGCCGCTCTTGTCGGTCTTGGCCAGGCGCGGATTAGTAGTCATGCCCTCGGTCTAGGCCGCCTTTCAGGGAGATTAGGTCCGTCTGTTTCCGACCAGGCCCATCCGGTCGCGTATCAGTTCTTCCAGAAGGTCGGGTTCGGCCACGATCGAGGTGTCGCCCAGGTTGGCCGTCTGACCGGAGGCGATGAGTTGCAGCAGGCGACGGAGGACCTTGCCGGTCCTGGTCTTGGGCAAGGCGTCGGCCCACTGGATCGCGTCCGGCAGGGCGATCGGCCCCAGGCGGCGGCGGATGGCCTCACTCAGCTCCGACTTGAGCCGATCCGATTTCTCCACCTCCGGAGCCAGGGTGACGAAGGCGTAAATGCCCTGCCCTCTCATCGGATGGGGGAAGCCGACCACGGCCGCCTCGACCACCGGGGCCTCGTCCACCAGGACGGCCTCGATCTCGCCGGTGCCCAGGCGATGGCCGGAGACGTTGATGACGTCGTCCACCCGGCCGCCGATCCAGTAGAGGCCGGCCTCGTCTCGTTTGGCCAGGTCGCCGGTGAAGTAAAAACCGGCCGCCGGGGCGAAGTAGCTCTCGATGAACCGCTCGTGATCGCCCCAGATGGTCCGGGCCATGCCCGGCCAGGGCGGCCGGATGAAGAGGGCGCCCTCCTGCTGGGCGTAGGCCGCCTCCTCGCCGGTGTTGGGGTCGAGGAGGATCGGCTCCACACCCAGGACGGGCAGGCCGCAGGAGCCGGGCTCGACCGGCGTCAGCCCCGGCAGTGAGGCGATGAGGGGGCCGCCGCTCTCGGTCTGGCTGTAGGTGTTGACAATGGGGCAGCGCTCCCGGCCCAGGTGGCGGTTGTACCACTGCCAGGTCTCGGGGTCGAGGGGCTCGCCCACGCTGCCCAGGAGCTTGAGCGAGGCCAGATCAAAAGCCTGGCCGGGCTCGCCGCCCTCCCTCAGGAGCTTGATAAAGCTGGGCGCGGTGTAAAAACGGTCAACCTGGTACTTGTCCAGGAGGCGGTAGCAGCGGTCAGGCGTGGGGTAGTTGGGCGCGCCCTCGAAGAGGAGGCTGGTCAGACCGCACAGGAGCGGGCCGTAGACGCCGTAGGTGTGGCCGCCGATCCAGCCCGGATCAGGGGTGGACCAGAAGGTCTCCCCCTCCTGCGGGTCGAAGAGGAGCCGCGTCGTCAGGGCGGCCTGGACCAGGTAGCCGCCGTGGCTGTGGACCAGGCCGACCGGCTTGCCCGTGGACAGGGAGGCGTAGAGGATGAAGAGGGGGTCCTCGGCGTCCATGGACTCGGGCGGGACCAGATCGGGCAGCTTGGGGTCGGCCAGAGCCTGGCGCCAGGAGACGTCCCGGCCAGGCTGGAGCCTGGGCTTGGAGGGGCCGCGATCCAGGACCAGAACCGTCTCCACCCCTGGGCAGCCGGCCAGGGCCTGGTCGATGTGCTCCTTGAGGTGGACCTCCTTGCCGGCCCTGGAGGCGCTGGCGGCGGTGATGACCGCCTTGGCCCCGCAGTCGCCCAGGCGGTGGGCGATGGCCTCGGTGCTGTAGCCGCCGAAGACGACGCAGTGGACCGCGCCGATCCTGGCGCAGGCCAGCATGGCCGCGGGCAGATCGACGGTCAGGGGCAGGTGGATGCCCACCCGGTCGCCCTTGACCACGCCCCGGGACTTCAGGACCGCGGCCAGCTTGTTGACCCGGCGGTAGAGGTCCAGGTAGGTGACGGCCCCTGATTGGGCCGGGTCGTCTCCCTCCCAGTAGTAGGCCACCTGGTTGCGGCGCTGCTCCAGGTGGCGGTCCAGGCAGTTGGCCGCGGCGTTGAGGCGGCCGCCGCCGAAGAACTCCAGGCGGGCCTCGTAGGGGTCCCAGCGTCTGACAAAGTCCCACTCCCGCTCCCAGGAGAGGAGCTCCCGGGCCTGCTCGGCCCAGAAGCCTTCCGGGTCGTCCAGGGAGCGGCGATAGAGGCGCTGGTATTCATCCAGGCCCTTGATAGGAGCCGGCTGGTTGGTCTGGGGAGGCGGTTGGTTCATGAATCCGTTCCTTTTATCGCCCCACCCGGGTGCTCCGGGCGGGCCGGGACCAGACAACGGCCTAAGTAGACCAGAGAGGCGGGGTCGGGTCAAGGGGTCGGGACGCCTTCGACCCCGGCCAGGGGGCCGATTTTTTTCTTGCTAAGAGAACAAATGATCTCTATAGTTGCCTCGTGGCCGCCTTGCTGAGGGGCCTTGAGGATTCAATCCGGGGAAACAAGCCATGACCGTCACGGAAAAACAGCAGCAGGTCCTGGACTACATGAAGCGCTTTCAGGCTCGCCAGGGCTTCCTGCCCAGCCTCCGGGAAATCTGCCAGGCCCTGGGGCTGGCTTCACCGGGCAGTCTGATCAAGCACCTGAGGGCCCTGGAGGCCGAGGGCCAGCTCAGCCGCAGCCCCGGCAAGAAGCGGGCCTGGAAGCTGGCCCGGCCGCTGGGCCAGCCGGGCATCCCCCTCCTGGGCCGCATCGCCGCCGGCGCGCCTCTCCTGGCCGAGGAGAACCGCGAGGACGAGATCCCAATCGACCCAGCCTTCTTCGGCAGCGAGACCTGCTTCGCCCTCAAGGTCAAGGGTGACTCCATGGTCGAGGCCCACATCAGCGACGGCGATCTGGCCGTGATCCGGCCCGTGGAAGAGGCCGACGACGGACAGATCGTGGCCGTGCTGGTCGAAGGGGCCGAGGCCGAGGCGACCCTCAAGATTCTGCGCCGCCGCAACGGCAAGCTGGAGCTTCACCCGGCCAATCCCGGATACCGGCCCCTGGTCTTCAAGGGCCGGGAGCAGTCCCGGGTCAGGATCCTGGGCCGGCTGGCCGGCGTCATCCGCATCAGACCCTAGGGCCAGGCCCGAGATCGTCCAGACGAGAGGGGGGCAGTCCATGCCGGAGCTGAAGGGCAGAGTGGCCCTGGTCACCGGAGCCAGCCGCGGCGTCGGCCGGGGCGTGGCCTCAGGCCTGGGCGAGGCCGGGGCCAAGGTCTACGTCACCGGCCGGACCGGACCGGGCCAGGCGGCCGTGGAAGGTCTGCCGGGCGACATCGAGCAGACGGCCGAAGAGGTCAGCCGCCTGGGCGGCCTGGGCGTCCCGGTCAGCTGCGACCATTGCGACGACCGGGCCGTGGAGGCCCTCTTCAGCCGGGTCAGGGCCGAGCAGGGCCGGCTGGACATCCTGGTCAACAGCGCCTGGGGCGGCTACGAGAACATGGTCGAGGCCGGCGGCTACACCTGGGAGCGGCCCTTCTGGGAGCAGCCCCTCTGGCGCTGGGACGGCATGTTCCAGGCCGGCCTGAGGGCCGCCTACGCGGCCAGCCGCCTGGCCGCCCGGGCCATGATCGCCCAGCGACAGGGGCTCATCGTCAACATCTCCTTCTGGGCGGCCAGGAAGTACATGGCCAACGCGGCCTACGGCGTGGTCAAGACGGCCACCGACCGCCTCACCGCCGACGCGGCCCTGGAGCTCAAGGACCACAACGTGGCCGTGGTCTCGCTCTACCCCGGGCTGGTCAGGACCGAGCGGGTCATGAGGGCCGTCGAGTTCGGGGCGCCCCTGGACCTGGGCAACTCGGAGTCGCCCCAGTTCATCGGCCGGGCCGTGGCCGCCCTGGCCGTCGATCCGAAAATTATGGACAAATCGGGCCGGGTCCTGGTGGCCGCGGCCTTGGCTCAGGAATACGGCTTCAGCGACCTGGACGGCCGCCAGCCCCGGCCCCTGGAACTGGAGCAGGTCTAAGACGGATGTTTTCAGTGGCCTTCAGCCGCGTCCCTTGACCCAGGACAGGGGGTCTTGGGTTAGAATAGGCCAACAGAAACCAGGAGGCTGAAATGGACAAGCCCTCGCCGAGACTGGCCGCCGCCTGCGGTCTGTTCTGCCCGGCCTGCACCATCTACATCGGCACACAGGAGGACCCGGACCGACTGGAGAGCGCGGCCAAGCTGCGGAACGTGGCCGTGGAGACGATCAGGTGCGACGGCTGCCGGGCCGAGAGGCGGTCGGGCTACTGCCGGAACTGCGGCCTGATCCGCTGCGCCAAGGAAAAGGGGCTCCAGTTCTGCGTCGAGTGCCAGGACTACCCCTGCGAGGATCTCAAGCGCTTCCAGGCCGAGAGGCCGCACCGGCGGATGCTCTTCCCCGATCTGGAGCGGATCAAAGAGATCGGCTTCGAGAAGTGGTTCGCCGAAAAAATCGAGTACTACTCCTGCCCCGAGTGCGGGACCCTCAACTCGGCCTACGACGCCAAGTGCCGCTCCTGCGGCCATGAGCCGAGCTGCGGCTACGTGGCCGAGCACGGGGAAGCGGTGAGGAAGTTTCTGGAGAGTCTGGGATAGGGCCCGGCCCCGCCCGACGCATCGTCTTCGACTCCGGCCGGGCCTCAGGCCCGGCCGGCCCAAACGACCAGGTCTTCACCGGCCGAGCCATCGGACAGGACGATGTCCAGTTCCACGGCCGCCCGGCCTCAGATTAGTCTTTGCCCCGCTCCGGCTTTCTGATAGGCTGAGTCGCTGATACCCTACCTTTTCGTTATTCCTGGCCCGGAAGTCCGGGGCGGGGCCAGGGAGCGGCGGGAAGTAACCCGAGAAAACCGCGTCCTTGGCAAGCAGGGAGGCAGTCTGACCGTGGCTGAAGAAAAGGACACCTCCATAATCGAGGCCATCCAGGGTCAGGCCGTCGAGCCCCAGGATCTGCGGCGCTGCCTGGCCGAGTGCGTGAGCATCGGCCGCGACCGGGAGGAAGCGGCTTTCTCCAAGATTATGGATCTTTTCGGGCACGGCTCGGTCAAGTCGCTGGCCGTCCACCTGCGCCTGCAGGCCCTGGCCGGGGTGATGAACCGGTCCTGGGAGTCCCTCTGGGAAAAGGACGCGGGTCCGGAAGGCGGCGTTTCACCGGCCTCCGAGGCGATGTATCGCGCCGCCGCGGTGCACCCCCTGATAGAACGGGACAACGAGATGGTCTTCGAGGAGAAATCCTTCTTCAAGAGGGTAAGGAGCATCATCGATGCCGACAAGGTGGGAAAAGGCGGCGGGACGGAGAAGGAGAAGTGAGGAAAGGTTCCATATAGGGACCTTGCAAACGATCCGGAAGGATAGGCGAACGACTAAGATCTTGGCACGCTCCGGCCTTGGTAGTTCTGACAACCCCGAGATAGAAACCGCAAGAGTCCCACCCGGTCGTGATGTCATGTCATCGCCCATAACACCGGCCAAACCCCCATTTGAATGACCGAAGCAGAGTAGATTAAGGAGCCAAAGAGGGCGAGCCTCTGGCCCGATTGGCGGCGGGCTGGGGCTGGCTTCGGCCGGAGTGTACCTGCGCGCGGCAGGGCACGGGGAGACAAGGGCATGAAGGGCGGGAAAAGCCCTGGCCGGCTGTTGTTTGCCCGGCGGTATATCGCCCGTAGAGCCGGCAAGGAAACGCAGTTGCGCGTGGCGGGGAACAACAAGCCCCGAGAGCAGCCCAGGAAACGAAAGGCATTTGGCAATAGAACGATTGTTTCATTGACTTTTTATTTGACCCTAGGATACTTGAATTAAAGAAGCGCCCAGGGAAACGCCCATGACCGAAAGTCATAAGACCTGGCTGAAGATTCTGGCAATTGCAGTCCCGATTCTTGTGGGTATGGGCGTATTGTACGGGCGATTCACGGCACTCGAAGAACGCGTCGCGGGAAACGGCAACAACCTAGCGAGCCTCAAGGGCCAGATTGCCACGAGCGCGAGCGAACTAAAGAGCACGTTGGACAAGGCTAGCGGAGTCCTCACGGACCAAATTAAGGAAGCGAAAAAGGCGCTTGACGAACGTATTACGCCAGTGGATCAATGCTCGAAAGATAACACTAAAGCTTTGAATAATCTTCGAACAGTAGCCACTTCGGATCTAAAAGAACTGAGAGCGTTTTTAACAGAGCTAAAAGAGAGAGTAGAACGCATCGCAAAGGCTGTGGGAGAATTTGAAAGGAAAACGGCATACCAAAACATATATAGGGCCTACAGCGGCGCGTTGATAGCCTTGTAACCAAAAAAGATAACTGGTACTTGGCTCACACCATTATATGTGCTTGATAAAGCTGGCAATCGCATCGAAGAGTACACCCTATCTTTTAAGGGAAATAATTATCAAGATGTCATTGCTGATCTATCTAAAGTCGTTAATTTGGCAGATTCTCTAGCGGTTCCATTTGCACAAGCGAGGGATGAAGCGGCGATGGTCGGGGTGTCGCTTGTCTTTCCGGGTTTCATTGATAATGGTTCCAGCTATATGCTGCCAAGCGGGGCCAAGACTATCACGGTTGCGCTGGAAAAGATGTTCGCCATGCCGGAAGCGCCGAAAGGACTTTACAAACTCACCGGCCCCCAAACACCCCCGGGCGTATTCCCCGAGATACCAGCCACCTTTGTCGATATGGCCAAAGAGCCGAGACTTTGGTCAGACCTAACCGAGTCTCTCGCGAAGAGTGGCTGGTTCAAAGGAGAGGCAGTTCTACACAAGGCGCCAGAACTCAGAATAGGCCCCACTCTAGAGCACTCGCAACATGGGGACCGGGCTCCTGGGCCACCCACCACATCCCACTCACCAGCACCTCACCAATATAGAATTGAGAGTATTCCGCCTAATACACACGAGGCAACACCGCCCTCCACGTCGGAGAGGCCGCGGGCGGCTACGCCCCAATAGGACATACAGCGGCCGGTTTGAGCTTCAGACAACGGCTTAACGGGCCTGCTACCGGGGCCCCCGAGTAGCGCGGTGGGCCTTCAGGCCGGCAAGGAGCCACATAAGCCATGGAAGCGGAAGAGAGAAAGGCGATAGAAACTAGTGGAACAACAGAAAGCCAGGACAATTCCCATTTGCTCAGTCTCTATACATGCTTAGCTGGGCTACGGGCCACAGGGGAGTCAACTTTCACAAGTTTATCGAGCGCATATTTAACAGCTTTATCCATATTACTTGCAACTATTGGAGTTATTTTAGCGAGCGATCATGTTAATAGATTATTATGGGCAATAAAGGCGCTCTCAGCTAGCGGTTTATTTATCGCCTTGGTTATGTATATTGCCCAACATCGGCTAACGGCACGTTACTATATATATGATCAATTATTAAATTTGTTGGAGCAGAAACTTTTCCCTAAAGAATGGCGGATCTTTACGCGAACGAAAACATTGTGTAAGGGTCGCGAAAAGGCCGCTAAGGGCGAGGATGGCTTTGATTTTAACGCACCCATACCATTATGGCTGCATAACCATGCATCTATACATTTTAAGAATCAAAAACTTAAGAGGCTCACAAAGCGTGGAGAGTGGTCATTTCTCAATCTAAAAAAGGTTGCCCTGGTGTTCATGGTTCTTTTCGGTTGTGCATTCTTGCTATCCATGATAAACATCTGGCCGGATCCATAGCCCACAAAATCCCGGCAAGCCGGCGGAGCGACTCGACTTACATCCTAATCTATTTGAGATGGCCGGGCGTGCTTCCGCCATCTCCGCCCTTCCCTTTTACCCCCCATACGCGCTCAACACGTAACTGGCGTACTGATTCAGCGACACCCCTTCTCTCTTGGCCTTGTACTTCAGCTTGCGGTGGAGCGAAACCGGAATCCTGAGCGTCAGGGCGCCATGGCAGGACTCCAGCTCCCCCGGCTCCGGCGCGGGCGGGCCCAACCTCAGACCCTCCTCGATCCAGGCCTCGCGCAATTCCTCGGCCGCCTCCAGGGCATCGTTCAGATCCACTTGGCTAAAACTGCGGGCATATCGGGGCGGGTGACGATATAGCCCTACTCATCGCCCGGCTCTAATGGCCATCTATATCTTCAAGCCTCTGCATGCCCCTCCTCCTGATCCGATCCTGGCGGGTCCTGGCCGTTCCTGACCGCCCGCAGCCTGACAGGTCGTTTCTTTGGAGGGCTTGAGGCTTACCCTGTCTAGGAGGCTGAAGCCGTCCGGCTCAGAACCAGAAACCAGGTTTCTAGTAAAGCTCCGGATAGAGCTTCCTGGCGCACTCGGGACATATGCTGTGGGAGAACTTGGCCTGGGAATGCTTCTCTATGTAGGCCTCGACCTGGTGCCAGTAGCCCTCGTCGTCCCGTATCTTCTTGCAATTGGCGCAGATGGGCACAATGCCGCGCAAGGTCTTGACCTCCTCCAGGGCCTCCCGGAGTTCACTGACCAGCCTCTCCCGCTCCTTCTCGGCCCGCTTGCGCCCGGTGATGTCGCGCATGACCATCAGGCTGCCCAGGGGTCTTCCCCGGCGGTCATTTAGCGGCGAGACGTGAACGTCGAAGGTGCACACCTCCCCGCCGACCGTCAGGCTCACCTCGTCCGAGCGCCGGCCCTGGAGATGGCCTAAAAGGAAGGGCCGACGGTTGAGGACCTGGTCGATCCCCCTGCCGATGGCCGAGTTGTAACTCAGGCCCAGGACGCGCTCGGCGGCCGGGTTGAGATCGACCAGCCGGCCCTGGAGGTCGGCGACCAGGATGCCGTCGTCCTGGCTCAGGTATATCTCGGACTTGGCCACGGGCAGGATGTCCAGGAGGCGGTATCTGAAAAAGCTCCAGGCCAAGGCCCCGGCGACGATGTTGAAGGCCACCGGCGTGGGATCCATGCCGGGCACCGGGCTACGGCCCGAGACATAGACCGCATTGGCCAGCCAGACGACGGCCACGGTGGCGAGGATGGTCGCGGCCTGGGCCCGGTGAATGCTGCCCGAGTTAATGACCCGGGCGATCAGAGTGAATGAGATGGCCGTCATCAGGGCATAAATGTAGACCACCATGAGCCAGAACATGGGGCCGTATTTCAGGCCCAGGATGGGAAAGGGCCCGCTCTGGATCAAGAAGTAGTCGGTCCAGATGAGCTGATGTTGCCCGTTGCTCCAAGCCAGGCCGATAATCAGGACCGGGAAGGCGAACAGGAGCCCGATCCTGTTTGGTGTGATCCACTCGTGAGGACCGAAGACGGCCAGGACGAAAAGGAAGACCAGGGGAGGCGTGGTCAGGATGCCCAGATACTGGATCTGGGTGATGACCATTCTGGTCTGGGCGGAAAAGCCCAGGTAAAGGAGCCATTCGCATAAGGCCCAGAATGCTACGGCCGGGCAGAGCCAGAACAGGTACCAGCCGCCCCGGACCCGCCGCCTGGGCCAGATCGAAAAGGCCAGGCCCGTCATGGCCGTTGCGGCCAGCAAATAGGGGGTCCGCAGGAAAAGGCCGAGGATCACTTGTCCCCCCCCTGGCGGGCCGGATCAGTTCTCCCGGCGCGGGCCTTGATCGCCTGCTGAATAATATTCGAAGTCATTTTGGATCAAACCTCGCCTAAAATCGTGAAACCAATATTCCCGGCGTTCGGAATATTTTTTGGCTGTCCCTCTTTTTAGCACACGGATTAACTCCGGCCGACAAGAATACTCCACCACCAATGCCCGATCAATACTTTTGACGTCAATCGATCCCGGAAAAGGATTTTCGGGCAGGCCTGAAGGCCGAATCCGGGCGGGCCTTGATCTGTCCCTCGGCGAGCCGGTTCCCCGTCCCTTATGGGGCCCGCGTTCTGCGGGACCTCCCCATCCTGACAAGAGGCCGCCTTACGCCCCGTCTCGACCCGGGACGGCCCGGCGACTGGACATGCCCCCAGAAAGGTGTAATGGTTCTGGAAAACAGCGCGCCGCCCCTGAAGCAGCCGGGCGGCCCGATTGGGTTTGTCCTCAAGGGAAGGGTCGTGAAACAAAATTACCGCTTGCCCTCGATCGCTCTCCTGCTCGCCGCCTTATACCTGGCCCTCTCAGGCCCGTTTCAGCCGGCCCTGGGGGCGGAGGACACCTACGACGAAAAGACCATTCTCGCCGAGGCGGCTTCCTTCTTCGGCGAAGGGGCCAAGGGGCTGGCCAAGGTGATCGAAAAGGTCTTCCAGGATCTGGGCCGGCCCAACGCCTACATCAAGGGCGAGGAGGCCGGCGGGGCTCTGGTGGTCGGGCTTCGCTACGGCAACGGGAATCTCTTTCGCAAGGCCGGCGGCGGCCGCAGGGTTCACTGGAGCAGTCCCTCGGTCGGCTTCGACGCCGGCGGCAACCTGGCCAAGGTGTTCGTCCTGGTCTACAACTTGCGGAGTATAAGTGCCATTTACCAGCGCTTTCCGGCCGTGGACGGCAGCCTCTACTACATCGCCGGCGTGGGGGTCAACTACCACCGGCTCGAAGGCATGACCCTGGCCCCGATCCGGCTGGGCGTGGGCCTGCGGGCCGGAGTGAGCATCGGCTACATCCATTACCGCCGGACAAAATCCTGGAATCCCTTCTGACCGGGCCGATCGGGCCTCCCCGCCCCGCCCCTCACTTTAACCCGGCCTTCTTTAAATCGCTGATCTGGCTCTCCAGTTCCGCCTGGTCCTTGAGGGGATTGATCCGGGCGTAATACTCCAGGGAGAACTTGGGGTAGATCATCATTATTTCGTCCGCCTTGGCCCGGGCCTCCTCCAGGCGGCCCAGCCGGACATAGGCCCTGGCCAGGGCCAGGTGGGCGAAGAGGTCTCGCGGGCTCAAGCCCAGCACCTTCTTGAGCTCCAGGGCGGCCTCCTCGAAGCGGCCCTGGGCGCTGTAGTAGAGACCCAGCAGGCGGAGGTAGACGGCCGGGGGAAAGGGGTTGAGGCTGATGGCCCTCCTGATCGAGGTGATGGCCTCCTCGGGCCGGCCGGCGAAGTACAGGGCCGAACCCAGGGCGGCGTGGGCCCCGGCCCCGCTGGGGCTGAGGGCCACCGCCTTCTCCCCGGCGGCCACGGCCTCGTCGTGGCGCCGCTCCATGACGTAGAGGTAGCAGAGCACGATCCGGGCGGTCAGGTCATCCTCGTCCAGGGAGAGGGCCTGGTGGGCCGCCCGGGAGGCCAGGGCCAGGGATTCCTGGGGATCCCGGCCGAACCCGAACCAGAAGTCCATCATGTGGTTCAGAGCCAGCATGGCCTGGGCGCCGGCGTAGCCCGGGTCCAGGGCGATGGCCTCCTCGGCCAGCTCCCGGGACAGGGCGTTGCCCTCCCGGTTCATGCGGTAGAACTCCTCCCGGGCCTGGAGCACCTTGGCGTAGGCGTCGAAGCTCTTGGCCCCCTTGCCCGTGAGGCGGGCCTGCTCGCCCTCGGTCAGCTTGACCTGGAGGGCCCTGATGATCTGAAAGGTGATGTCGTCCTGGAGGGCGAAGAGGTCCTTCAGCTCTCGGTCGTAGCGCTCGGCCCAGAGGTGGCGGCCGGTCCCGGCGTCCACGAGCTGGGCGTTGATGCGGACCCGGCCGCCGGCCTTCTGGATGCTCCCTTCCAGGACGTAGCGCACCCCCAGCTCCTCGGCCACACGCTGGACCTTGACCGCCTGGCCCTTGTAGGTGAAGGCCGAGTTGCGGGCAATGACGGCCATGGCCGGAACCTTGGACAGGGCGGTGATTATCTCCTCGGTGACGCCGTCGGCCAGGTAGTCCTCCTTGGGGTCGCCGCTGAGGTTGTTGAAGGGCAGAACCGCGATGGAGGCCTGGCCGGACAGGGAGAGGGCCTCGCCCGGAACCGCCGCCTCTTGGGGGGCTCGCAGGTAATGGTTCCAGACCGCCAGACCGGCCCCGGCCAGGAGCACGGCTCCCAGGACCAGGGCCGCCCCGAGCCGGCCGCGCCGCCGGCCCGGACGGTCGCCCCGCCGAGGGACCGAGGCCTCGGACTCCCCCAGGACCCGGTAGGCCGGGATCGGCTCGGGGATGTTCTTGACCCGGCACTCGCCCAGGTACTCGAAGCCCAGATTTAGTTTGTTCTTGACCTGGTCGTAGACCGGGCGGGAGAGACAGACTCCGCCCGGATCGGCCAGGCCCTCCAGGCGGGCGGCCACGTTGACCCCGTCGCCGTAGATGGTCCCGCCGTCCTCGATCACATCGCCCAGGTTGATCCCGATCCGGAACTCCAGGCGGCGGCCCTCGGGCAGCCCGGCGTTTCTGGCCCTCAGCTCGGCCTGGATCGCCAGGGCGCACTGGACCGCCTCTATCACGCTACTGAACTCGGCCAGGAGGTTGTCGCCCTTGGCGTCCAGGACCCGCCCCCGGCGCTCCCGGATGCGAGCGGCCATGGCCTCCCGGTAGGCGGTGATGGTCCTGACCGTGGCCGCCTCGTCGTCGGCCATGAGGCGGGAATAGCCGGCCGCGTCGGCGCTCAGGATGGCCGCCAGCTTGCGTTTGATTTCCTGCTCGGCCACGCTCGCCCCCGGGCTGAGTCGTCAAGAACGGGCATGGGCCAGAGCCGAAACGGCCGCGGGTAGCCGGAGGCTGTCTGGTCAAAGGGCGAAACTGGACTTGAACCGGACCCGAAGAAGGCTCGTCCCGGGCGCTGAGCCCCTGCCTGGCCGAGATTTTATGATCCCTGCGCCGGAAAGTAAAGCCGGCGCCCGCCGGATCGGGTCAAGCCCTCTCCACCCCCCGGCCCTCGTTGAGCCAGCAGGCCACGAAGTGCCCGGGCTCGGCCTCGACCAGGCCCGGGGCCTGGAGCCGGCAGATCTCCAGGGCCTGGGGGCAGCGGGGGTGGAAGGCGCAGCCCGGCGGCGGATCGATGGGGCTGGGCACCTCGCCCTCCATGACCAGGGGCCGGGCCTGGGTCTCCGGGTCGGGCATGGGCACCGCGGCCAGGAGGGCTCGGGTGTAGGGGTGGCGGGGCCGGGAGCTGAACAGCTCCACCGGGGCCAGCTCGACGATGGCCCCCAGGTACATGACCGCGATCCGCTCCGAGAAGTGCTCGATGACGCTGAGGTCGTGGGAGATGAAGATGTAGGACAGGTTGAACTCGCCCTTGAGGTCGGCCAGGAGGTTGATCACCTGGGCCTGGATGGACACGTCCAGGGCGCTGACCGGCTCGTCGGCCACGATCAGCTCTGGCCTGACGGCCAGGGCCCGGGCGATGCCGATGCGCTGGCGCTGGCCCCCGGAGAACTCGTGGGGGTACTTGTCCAGGTCGACCTGGCGCAGGCCGACCGTCTCGATCAGCTGGCCGACCTTGCGCCGGCGTTCGGCCCGGGTCAGCCTCTCGAAGGACCGCAGGGGCTCGCTGACCAGGGCTTCGACCCTGAGGCGCGGATCCAAGGAGGAATAGGGATCCTGGAAGATGATCTGCATCCGCCGCCGCCAGGGCTTGAGGGCCGGGCCCTTGAGCCGGGTCAGGTCCTGGCCGTCGAAGATGATCCGGCCGCTGGTCGGCTCCAGGAGCCTCAGGATGAGCCGGCCGACCGTGGTCTTGCCGCAGCCCGACTCGCCCACCAGGCCGAAGGTCTCGCCCCTTCTTAGGCTCAGGGAGACGCCGTTGACGGCCCGGACAAAGCTCCGGGCCCCGGACAGGACCCGCCCGCCCAGGGGGAAGTGCTTGACCAGGTCCTGGACCTTAAGCAGGGGCTGCTCAGTCAAGGCTTTTCCTCAAGTCCGGGTACTCCTTGAGCCAGCAGCGGGCCCGCTGGCCCTCGCCCAGGTCGAAGAATTCCGGCTGCTGGCCGTGGCAGAGCTCGAAGGCGTGGGGGCAGCGCGGCGCGAACTTGCAGCCGTTGATGATCTCGGTCAGGGGCGGCACCGTGCCCTTGATCTCCCTCAGTCTGGCCGAGCCCTGGCCGCCGGTCCGGCCCAGCCGGGGCATGGACCGGAGCAGGCCCTGGGTGTAGGGGTGGAAGGGCCGGCCGAAGAGGGCCCTGACCGGCGCCTCCTCGACCAGTTGGCCGGCGTACATGACCGCCACCCGGCGGGCCACCTGGGCGACCACGCCCAGGTCGTGGGTGATCAGGAGCACGGCCATGCCCAGCTCTTCTTTCAACTGGAGCATCAGGGACAGAATCTGGGCCTGGATGGTCACGTCCAGGGCCGTGGTCGGCTCGTCGGCGATGAGCAGCTTGGGCCGGCAGACCAGGGCCATGGCGATCATGACCCGCTGCCTCATGCCTCCGGAGAGCTGGTGGGGGTAGTCCCTGAGCCGTTTGGCCGCGGCCGGGATCTTGACCCGGTCGAGCTCCTCCAGGGCCCGCGCGTAAGCCTCCTCCCGGCTCAGGCCCAGATGGACCAGGAGCGGCTCGGCCACCTGCTGGCCGATGGTCAGAACCGGGTTGAGCGAGGTCATGGGCTCCTGGAAGATCATGGAGACGTCCCGGCCCCTGACCTGGCGCATGGCCTCGTCGTCCAGGTCGAGCAGATTGCGGCCCTCGAAGAGGACCCGGCCCGAGTTGATCCGGCCCGGCGGCTCGGGGATGAGCCGGAGCACGCTCAGGGCCGTGACCGACTTGCCGCAGCCTGACTCGCCGACCAGCCCCAGGGTCTCGCCCGGCTCGAGGCCGAGCCAGACGCCCTCCACGGCCCGGGCCACCCCCTCGGGGGTGCTGAAGTGGACCGAGAGGTTCTCTATCTCCAGAAGGGCTGCGCTCAAGCCGCCTCCCCGTCCGAGCCCTGGTCCGGCCAGAGATAGGCCGCAGCGCTGGCGGCGAATATCTTGGCGGTTTCTATGAGCTGATCCAGATCGACCCACTCGTCCACCTGGTGGGGCACCTGGCGGTCCCCGGCCCCGATGGTGACGATGGGGATGTTCTTCATGGACCAGAGAAAGGTGCCGTCAGTGGCCCCGGCCACCCCGGCGTAGACCGGCTGGCGGCCGCTGATCAGACGGGTGGCCCAGTCCACGGCCTTGACCACGGGCTCCTCGCGGTCGGTCAGGGTGCAGGGCCGTTCGGTCAGAAACTCGACCCTGATCTTCAGATCGGCCGGCCGCTCCAGGCCCAGAAATCGGTCCGCCTCCAGGTAGGCCTGGTTGACCTCGGCCTCGGCCCGGACGGCCAGGTCCATGAGGTCGGCCCGGACCTGCTCGTGGGACTGGGCCAGGATCGTCCTCACGTCCACCAGGAGCTCGCTCTCGCCGGGCATGACGTTGAGCTGGGGCGCGCCCGCGGCCGGCGCCCGGACGACCGTGGGGGTGAAGCTGGGCCAGCCCAGGTACTCGTCCCGGCCGCAGACGGCCGCGGCCTCCCTCTCCAGGGCGGCCAGGCCCTCGATCAGCCGGGCCAGACCGGGCGCGGTGTTGAGGCCGCTCAGGGGCATGGCCCCGTGGGCCATGCGGCCGCTCAGGGAGTAGCGGACCCTGATGGCCCCCTTCTGGGTGCAGCAGATCAGGCCGTCCTGGGGCTCGCAGATGATGGCCGCGCTGACCTTATCGGCCCGGCCCCGGGCGATGAAATCGCGGACGCCGAGCATGTCCCCCTCTTCGTCGCACAGCACCGCGCCTATCAGGGTCCCCCTGATCGGGGCGTCGGAGCGCTTGATCGCGGCCAGGGCCACCAGCATGGCCGCCAGGTTGCCCTTGGTGTCGTTGCTGCCCCGGCCGTACATGGTCCGGCCGACGACCTGGGCCCCGAAGGGGTCCCGCCGCCACCTGGTCGGGTCGCCGGGCGTGACCACGTCGGTGTGGCCCTCCAGGATGAGACTGAGCGGGCCCGGACTGGGGGAGTAGGTGATGATGACGTTGGGCCGGCCCGGCGCGGTCTCCTCGACCTCAACCTGGAAGCCCTCGGCCTCGGCCCAGCGGGCCACGGCCAGGGCGGCCTCGGTCTCGTTGGTCCCGGCGGCCGGGTCAAAGACCGAGTTGATCCTGATCAGTTGGCTGGCCAGGTCGATCAGCTCCTTGGGATTGACCGCCTTTAGAACCGTCTGGATCTGCTGGAATGGAACCATGCTTCGCTCCTGTAATCAGGTCAGGCGGGCCATCTTGGGATCAAGGGTGTCCCTCAGGCCGTCGCCCAGCAGGTTGAAGCCCATCACCCCCCAAGCAATGGCCAGGCCGGGGAAGACGGCCAGCCAGGGTCCGCTGGAGAGATAGGTCTGGGCCTCGTAGAGCATCCGGCCCCAGGAGGGATGGGGCGGCTGCGTGCCCAGGCCCAGATAGCTCAGGCCGGCCTCGGCCAGGATGGCCACGGCGAACTGGATCGTCCCCTGGATGAGCAGCGGCGAGAGGATGTTGGGCAGGACGTGGCGCCAGGTGATGGTCCACTCGCTCAGCCCGCAGGCCCGGGCCGCGGCGATGAAGTCCCGCTCCCAGACGCTCAGGGAGACCGCCCTGGTCAGCCGGGCGAAGACCGGGATGTAGAAGATGCCTATGGCGATCATGGCGTTGATGATCGAGGGCGAGAGGATGGAGGTGATCAGGATGGCCGTCAGCACGGCCGGAAAGCCGAAGAGCAGGTCGCAGGCTCGCATGATCCCCTCCGAGACCAGACGGCCGTAAAAGGCGGCCAGGAGGCCTAAAACCACGCCCAGGCTCAGGCCAATGGCCACGGTGACCAGGCCGACGACGATGGAGTTGACCGCGCCGACCATGACCCGGGAGAAGATGTCCCGGCCGTACTGGTCAGTGCCCATGGGGTGGCTCAGGGAGGGGGCCTTGAGCCTGAGCCGGCCGCTCATGTCGTTGGCCGGGCAGGGGGTCCAGAGGAGGCTGGTCAGGGCCATGATGACCACCAGGGCCGACATGACGAAGCCGACTCTGAAGCTGCGGTTGGCGAAAAAGCGGCTCACCGGGCTTCACTCCAGCCTGATTCTGGGGTCCAGAAAGGCGTAGAGCACGTCGACCACGAAGTTGACCACCACCACCGCCGCGGCCATGAAGAGGACGATCTCCCTGACCACGGGCAGGTCGCGCTGGCCGATGGCCTGGAAGACGGCCCGGCCCAGGCCGGGCAGGTAGTAGACGTTTTCGATGATGATCGCCCCGGCCAGAAGCTGGCCCAATTGGAGGCCCAGGATGGTCACCACCGGGATGAGGGCGTTGCGCAGGGCGTGGGTGTAGATGACCGTCCGCTCTTTAAGCCCCTTGGCCCTGGCCGTCCGGACGTAATCCTCGCCCAGGACCTCCAGCATCGAGGAGCGGGTCAGGCGGGCCAGAATCGAGGCCCGGATCACGCCCAGGGCGAAGCCCGGCAGGAGCAGGGCCTGGAGGGAGCCGGCAAAGTCCTTGTCCCAGCCGGGAAAGCCGCCGGCGTGGAACCAGTTGAGCCTGACCGCGAAGAGGAGCATCAGGAGGATGCCCAGCCAGAACTCGGGCGTGGCCAGGCCTAATTGGGTGGCGGCCATGATCGAGACGTCGGCCGGCCGGTTGTGGTAGCGGGCGGCGTAGATGCCTAAGGGAATGGAGATGAAGACCGAGAAGATCACGGCGATGAGGGCCAGGGGGCCGGTCACGGCCAGGGCCGAGAGGATCAGGTCCAGGACCGGCACGTCGTAGTTGATCGAGCGGCCGGACCGGCCGGCCAGGAGCTGGCCGAGCCAGTCGAAGTACTGGACCCAGAAGGACCTGTCCAGGCCCAGTTCGGCCCGCAGATTGGCCAGAGTTTGGGGCGTGGCGTTGATGCCGAGCATTATCTGGGCCGGGTCGCCCGGCAGGGCGAAGAGCACGGCGAAGACGACCAGGGAGACCAGGAAGAGCATGGCCATCATGACTATCAGGCGCTTGATCAGGAAGCGGATCATGCTCTCTCAGGACCTCTGGGGGAGAGGCCCCGCGGCCGAGTGCCGGCCGCGGGGCGTACTATCGGGGGATCGGTGCGGTCCAGGCCTAAGCTCCGCGACCGGCGGTCACTTCTTGATCCAGACCTGGGTGCAGTCCAAGGCGATGGTCGGGTAGTTCCGCCACCAGCCCATGACCTCGGCCTTGACCAGGGGCAGGCTGGGCGCCGAGAAGAGGAAGCCGTTGACCGCGTCGCGGGCGACGATCTTCTGGCATTCGCCGAACCACTTGGCCTTCTCCTCCTCGTTGGGGGCGACCAGGGCCTTGGCGTAAGCGTCCCTGAACTCCTGGGAGTCGTACTGGAAGTAGTAGGTCGGCTTGGCGTAGATACCGATGTCCCAGGCCTCGGCGTGACCGATGATGGTCAGCTGGTACTCCTTGTTCTTGAAGATGCGCTCGATCCACTGGCCCCACTCGATGTTCTCCATTTTCAGCTTGATGCCGACCTTGGCGAAGAGGTCGACGATGACCTCCCCGGACCTGACCGAGTAGGCGTACTTGGACGGGACCTGGAGCACGGCCTCGAAGCCGTTGGGATAGCCGGCCTCGGCCAGGAGCTTCTTGGCCTTGCCCGGATCGTAGGGATAGGTCCCGGTCAGGTCGAGGTAATATGGCGTCGCCGGAGACCAGTGGGAGCCGATGGGCGTGCCGAAGCCGGACATGGCCAGGTCGATGATCATCTTGCGGTCGATGGCGTGGGCCATGGCCTGGCGGACCTTAAGGTTGTCAAAAGGCTTGGCTTTGTTGTTAGTCGAGAGGATGACCTCGGCCGTGCTCGCCCCGGCCAGGACCTTGTAGCGCTTGTCCTTCTGGAGCTCCAGAGCCGTCTCGGGCGAGCCGACCCAACCGATGACGTCGATGTCGCCGGACTTGAGGGCCGCGGTCTGGGCGTTGGTGTCGGGGATGAAGCGGAAGGTGACCTTGTCCAGGTAGGGCAGATCCGGGTTCCAATAACCCTCGAACTTGGCCATCTCCACCCGGTCGCCCTTGACCCAGTTGACGAACTTGAAGGGGCCGGTCCCGATGGGCTGGGACTTGGCCGTCTCGTAGCCCTTGGGCGGGAGCATCGAGGCGTCGCCCTCGGCCATGTGGGCGATGAACAGGGCGTCGGCATGTTCCAGGGTCAGCTTGAGCGCGGTCTCGGCCGGGGTCTCGATCTTGGTGATGACCCTGAAATATTCGGGATGGGGGTTGGTCGTCTTCTCGCCCATGGCCCGTTCCAGGTTCCACTTGGCCACCTCGGCGTTAAAGGGCTCGCCGTTGTGGAACTTGACGCCCTGGCGCAGGTGGAAGGTGTAGACCTTGCCGTCGGGCGAGACGTCCCACTTCTCGGCCAGACCGGGGATGAACTGGCCCTGATCATCGACCTTGACCAGGGTCTCGTAGATGTTGGACCAGACCACCCGGTCAATGGCCGCGGCCGTGTTGGCCGTCGGGTCCAGGCCGGGGGGCTCGGCCGGCTGGCAGACGACCAGATGGCCGCCCCTGACCGGGGTCTCGGCCAGGACCGGCGCGCCCAGAAGAATAAGTCCGAGGGCCAAACCAAGGCAGACGTACTTTCTCATACTCCCTCCCTAGTGCTCGGGCTCTGACCGACGGAGACCGCCCTGTCCGGAGCCCGGGGAATCAGGCCGGGTGAACGCCCCTCCAGCCGGACCAGGCTGCGGCCCGGTCTCACGCTGCGGGCGACTCCAAAACCTGGACCCTGAACTCGGGCTCGCCGTTCGGGTCGGCTCGGCCAGCCGGGACAGGCTGTCCCCTTGCTGCGGCCGGCCGCCCCTGGGCGCGGGGGCCTTCTCCAACCCATCCACTACAGGAAACCTCTTTACTCAAAAGGAGTCAAGAGCAGAACTCGCTCGCGGCCGGGCTCAGCGCTGGGGCAGGTCCCGGAAGGCCTTCAGGCCGCAGGCGCTCCGGGCGGCCAGAAGGCCGTGAATCACCGCCCGGCTGAAGCAGTCGGCCGCGGCCCGGCCCAGTTCGGCCAGGGCCTGGGCTCCGGCCGCGGCGAAGAAGCCCCCCTCCTCGGGCAGCTCCCGGCGTCCGGTGGCCAGGCAGAAGATGGTGTCGCCGTCGAACATGGTGTGGGCCGGCCGGATGGCCCTGGCCAGCCCGTCGTGGGCCATCTGAGCCACCTTCTTGGCCTGGGCCTTGGTCAGGACGGCGTCGGTGGCCACCAGGCCCAGGGTCGTGTTCCGGCCGGCCGCCGGGGCGGCCGGGGTTGGTCCGGCCACGGCCCGCCGGCCCAGGGCTCCGAACTCGCCGTCCGCCTCCAGGCCGATTTCCCAGGGCCGGCCAGTGGCCGGGTTTAAGACCGCGCCGAAGGAGTTGACCGCGGCCAGGGCGGCCACGGTCAATCCCATCTCCAGGGTCTCGCTGGCCGTGCCCAGGCCGCCCTTTATCCCGCCGGCCACGGCGCCGGTCCCGGCGCCTACGCAGCCCTGGGCCACCTTGCCCTTCCGGGCGGCCTGGCAAGCCCGCCGGCCCCACTCGGGCCCGATCGGCGGCGTGAAGTCCTGCCCTCGGCCCAGGTCAAAGAGCACGGCCGCGGGTACGATGGGCGCCACTTGGCCCTGGCCCAGGGGAAAGCCCCGGCCCCGCTCGGCCAGCCAGGCGACCACCCCGTCGGCCGAGGCCAGCCCGAAGACCGACCCGCCGCTCAGGCAGACGGCCTGGACCTTTTCGACCAGGTTGACCGGATCCAGCAAGTCGGTCTCCCTGGTCCCCGGGGCCGCGCCCCGGACGTCCACCCCGGCCGTGGCCGCCTCGGCGCAGAGAACCACGGTCACGCCCGAGCAGGCCTTCCGGTCGGTGTAGTGACCGACCAGCAGGCCGGCCACGTCGGTCAGTCCGTTTTTTGGACCCGGTTTGGCCACTCGCCTCAGCCTACAACCATTTATGGGCTTTATACCAGTCTATCGTCAGGGCCAGGCCCGAGGTCAGATCGTATCCTGGGCGAAAGCCCAGTTCTTTTGCGGCCCGTCCCGGGTTGAGCCACCAGCCAGTCTGAATGGCCTCGATATACTTGTCAAAGCTTAATATGGACGGCCGTCCGGTCAGATGGCCGGCCGCCTCCCCGAGCACGACCATCAGGAAGACCAGGAGCTGGTTCGGGTTGAATCGCCGGGGCCTGAGCCCCATGAACTGGGCGGCCAGAGCGGTTATCTGGCCGGGCGAGTAGGCCTGCCCGTCCGAGATCAGGTAGAGCCGCCGGTCGGATCGAGCCGGGACGTCAGCCGCCCGGAGGAGAGCCTGGACCACGTCGGCGACGTAGATCAGGCTCACTTTCTGCTGCGGCCGGAGCGGCCCCAGGTCGAGGCCGCGCTTGAGCATCTTGAACAGGGACAGGAAGCCGGTGTCCCGGGGGCCGTAAACCGGCGCTGGACGGATGATCGTCACCGGCACCAGATCGGCCAGTTCCAGGGCGGCCTCTTCGGCGGCCAGCTTGCTCCGGCCGTAGGCCGAAACCGGCCGGGCCGGGTCTTCCTCGGTCAGGGGCCGCTCCTCGGAGCTGGGGCCCTGGGCGGCTATGGAGGAGACCAGGACGAAGCCCTTGAGCCTAGGGGCCTGCTCCCTGACGGCCGCGACCAGGTTGGCCGTTCCCTGGGCGTTGACCGGTCCGAAATCCCGGCCCTTGACCTGTCCGGCCAGGTGAAAGACGAACTCCACGCCCTCCAGGGCCGGGATCAGGCTGTCCGGCTCGGTCACATCGCCCCGAACCGGGATGATCCTCAGATCCTTGAGCCAGGTCTTTTTCACGGGCCGGCGGAGGAGGCAAACGACCTCCTCGCTCCGGTCGACCAGGGCCTCGGCCAGATGTGAGCCGATCAGCCCGCTGGCGCCGGTGAGGAGCACGCGCATGAATCGACCCTAGGCGACCTCGCCTTCGTAGATGCGGTAGATCTTGTAGGCCTGGCCGCCGATTCCCGTCAGGGCTCTGGTCATGGGGGCGTTGTCCTCCAGGACCCAGGAGCCCTCGACCCATTTGTAGCCTAACTCCCTGGCCGAGCGGTAGTGATCGTACATCAGCAAGGCGGTCAAGCCCTGGCGGTGGAAGGCCTTCTTCACCCCCAGGAGCAATGTCCGGACCCGGGTTATCTTGCGCCGGTAGTAGAGCAGCTTGAGGATCGAGATCGGATCGAGGCGGCCGTTGATGTGGCTGAGGGCCTGGTTGTAGTCGGGCAGGGCCACGTAGATGGCCACCGGCTGGCCGTCGAGCTCGGCGATCTTGACCAGGTCCGGGACCAGGATCTGCTTGAGCTCCTTGGCCTGGTGGCGCATCTCGCTCAGGGTCGTCGGGGCGAAGCCCCAGTTCCTGGCCCAGGCCTCGTTGTAGACCTCCCGGATCTTGGCCAAATCCTCGATGATCTGGCGGGCCCGGATGGGTCTCAGGGTCAGGCCGGGCATGGCCTTTCGGCAGCGGGCCGCCGGTTCGGCCAGGAACTCGAGCTTGTCCGATACGGGGATCAAAAAGGCCGGCAGCTCCTTGCAGGTCTTGAAACCATTGGCCTCGGCCTGGTCGAGATAGTAGGGCGGGTTGTAGGGCATCATCAGGCTGGGCGGGTCGTCGAAACCCTGGCACAAAAAGCCGCAGCTCTCGTTGGTCGAGGGGTTCATCGGCCCCCGGATGACCTTGACGCCCCTCTCCCCGGCCCAGGCCTTGACCCGATCATAGAGGGCCCGGGCCACGGCCGGATCATCGGTGGACTCGTAGAAGCCGAAGAAGACGACTTCTTCGTGCTGAAAGTCGATGTAGTTCTGGTCGTGAATGGCCGCGATCCGACCGACCGGCCGGCCCTGGCTGAAAGCCAGGAAGAGGTCGACCCGGGCGTGCTCGAAAAAGGGGTGGCTGGGCGAGAGGAGCTTCTTGACGTCACCTTTGAGGGGCGGGACCCACAGCGGGTCGCCTCTGTAGATCAGCCAGGGCAGGTCGATGAAGGTCCTGAGTTGGCCGGCCGTCTGGACTGGTTCGACCCGGACCTCGGCCGGGCTCATGAAATGAGCCCCATCTCCCTCCCGGCCTCGGCAAAGGCGTCCAAGACCCGACGGATGTGGTGGGGCTCGTGGCTGGCCATGACGCTGGTCCTGATCAGGTCGTGGCCCGGAGGCACGGCCGGTACCTTGACCGGATTGGCGAAGACGCCCTTTTCCCCCAGAAGCCTGGCGAACTCGACCACGTCGGCCCTGTCGCCCAGGACCACGGGCACGATGGGGGTCTCGGTGTAACCGGTGTCGTAGCCCTGCTCCTCCAGGCCGTCCTTGAGCATCTTGGCGTTGGCCCAGAGACGGCGGCGGAGCTCGGGCTCGGTCTGGATGACCTCCACGGCCGCCCTGACCGTGGCCACCAGGACCGGCGGCAGTGCGGCCGAGAACATCAGCGGCCGGCTGGCGTGCTTGACGAACTGGACAAAGTCCGAGGCCCCGGCCACGAAGCCGCCGATGCCGGCCAGGGACTTGGAAAAGGTGCCCATGATCATGTCGACCTCCCGGGAGAGGCCGAAGTGGGAGGCCGTGCCCCGGCCCTCGGGTCCCAGGACGCCAATGCCGTGGGCGTCGTCCAGGAAGACCCTGGCGCCGTAGTTGTGAGCCAGCTCAATGATCTCGGGCAGGCGGGCGATGTCGCCCTCCATGGAGAAGACGCCGTCGACCACGACCAGCTTGGGCTGGGAGACGTGCTGCTTGAGGATGCGCTGCAGGTCTTCCATGTCGTTGTGGCGGTAGCGGATCATCTGCCCGGCGCTCATCCGGCAGCCGTCCAGGATGGAGGCGTGATCGAGCTTGTCGATGATGACCAGCTCGCCCCGGCCGACCAGGCAGCCGATGGCCCCCAGGTTGGTCTGGTAGCCGGTGGAGAAGACCACGGAGTCTTCCTGCTCCACGAACTCGGCCAGCACCTTCTCCAAATCCTCGTGGAGGCGCATGTTGCCGTTGAGCCAGCGCGAGCCGGCGCAGCCGGTGCCGTAGGTGTCGATGGCCTCCTTGGCCGCGGCCTGGATCCGGGGATGGGTGGTCAGTCCCAGGTAGTTATTGGAGCCGATCATGATCATGGGTCGGCCGTCGACCATGACCTCTGGCGTCTGGGCTGATTCGACCGGCCGGAAGATGACGTAGGAATCCTCGGCCCGATGGACCTCGTTCAGGCCGTTGCGAAAGCACTTGGCAAATATGTCCCCATTTATAGGGGTGGTTAGATGAGTCATTAGGGCTCCTTCGGGAGACTCCATAACGAGCAAAACCTTTTATAACCCGAAAGTATCCTGAAAATCCAGTAAATCTTTAACCTAGCCCGTATCGCTCCGGAAAACGGACCACTTCATCGCCTGGAGCAAGGCCTTCCAGGATCTCGGCTCGCTGATCTCCGGTCAGTCCGATCTTGACCGGCCTGGCCTTGGGCTGACCCTGCTCGAGCCGGAAGACGAACCAACCTCCGTCGCGCTCCACCAGGCAGGAGGTCGGCAGGCTCAGAGCCGCTTCCTTGTCCGCCACCTCGACCCGGACCTCGGCCGAGAGCCCGCCGACCAGCCGGCCGCCGGCGTTGTCCAGGGAAAAGACGACCTCGTACTCGGTGAAGGGGTGGTCAAAGGTGGTCCGGGCCGCCTTGGGCTGGCCGGCCAGGGCGGCCGTCAGGGGCTCGGCCGGGAAGGCGTCGAAGGCGACCTCGACCTTCTGGCCCGGCTTGATCTTGGGGAAATCTATCTCGTGCACCCGGCAGACGACCAGGAGGCGGGTCAGGTCGTCGATCTCGAAGAGCGATTCCTCGGCCGCGAAGGCGTAACCCTTGACCAGGTGGAGGTTGATGTAGGTCACGCTGCCGGCCACCGGCGAGAGGACGTAGCCCCGGCTGAGGTCCTCCCGGCCGGCCAGGTAGGAGCGGCCGGTCATGGCCGAGAGAGCCTCCACCCGGCTCTCGGCCTGCCTGAGCCGCCTCAGGGACAGGTCCAGCCGGCCCGGCTCCTCCCGCTTGTTCAGGCTCTGACCCGCCCCTCCCCGGGCCAGGTAGAGCAGGGCCCCGTCCTCGCCCGGGGCGACGTACTGGCCCGACTCCTTGACCAGCCGGAGAACCCGCCCGCTCTCCGGGGCCAGAAGCAGGGCCTCGTTGCCCCCGGCCGCGCCCCGGCGGCTCAGCCCCCGGCCCAGGCGCTGGCGCTGGCTGAGTTTAAGGGCCAGAGCCTGGCGCAGCCGCTCCAGCTCCGCCTCCTCGCTGGCCAGGGCCTGGGCCGCGGCCAGACCCTTGCTCACCAGATCGCGCCGGCCGGCCACCTCCCGCTCCTTGAGGCTGATCTCCTCCTTGAGGCGGGCCGTGTCCAGGTCCAGGTTCTCCAGCCGCTCCAGGTACTCGGCGTCCAGGGCGATGGCCGCCAGAGGCTGCCCCTCGGTCACCGTCTGGCCCGGCCGGACCATGATCTTGAGGATGCGGCCCCGGGCTGGGGAGTCGACCACGGCGCTGGCCTGCTGCTCGCGGCCGGCCAGGGCCCGCTCGTACTCGGCCACGGCCTCCTGGACCTTGAGGAGGAAGCCGGGGGCCAGCTCGATCTCGGCCAGGACCTGCTCGGCCTCGACCCTCTGGTCCAGCTTGACCTTGACCGCCTCCACCCGGCCCTCGAGCTGGGCCGCCACCGAGGCCGAGACCACCGGCTGGGAGCGGCCGCGCAGAAAGAGGGTCTTGACCACCCGGCCCGGCTGGACCTTGACCGTCTCCCAATCGGCCTGGCCCCGGTGGCCCGGCCTCAAAGCCACTCCGGCCGCGGCCAGGCCGAGGCCGAGAAGGACCAGCCACCACAAATACCTGGCCTTCATTCGACCGACACCCGCTCCAGGGCCCTCAAGCTCCAGCGGCTCAAGGACAGATCCAACTCCGCCTCCACCACCTCACTCCGCCGCTGCTCCTGCTCCACGCGCGAGGCCAGGAGGGCCTCGATCTGGATCCGGCCCAGGCTGTAGTCCTCGGCCAGGAGGCGGGACTGGTCTTCGGCCAGGCCGACCATCTGCCGGGACAGGGCCAGCCGCTCGGCCGTCCGGGCAGCCTGGCTCTCCAGCTCGGATCGCCTGAGATCCAGGCTCCGCTTGAGGCGCTCGATCTCGATGGTCTGCCGGGCCAGCTTGAGGCCCTGGCGCTCTATTCGCCGGTCCTGGCGGCCGGCGGTGTAGAGGGGAATCCTGAATCCGACCAGCAGGAAGAAGCCGTCGTTCTGGTAGCTCGACCCCGAGGCCCAGCCCGTGCTTATCACGGGCGAGGGGTACTTCTCCAGCTTGAGAATCCGCTCGTTCTCGGCCAGGGCCCTGCGCTCCAGCTCGCTCAGGGCCACGTCCAGATTCTCCCCCCCCGGCTCCACCAGGCCGGCCAGGGCCTCGGAGACCGAGCCCGAGGACTCGATCCTGAGCTCCGCCTCCGGCTTGAGCCCGATGAGGACCTTGAGCCGCTCGTTGAGGAGGCGGTTCTCCTCCTCCAGGTCCTTGAGGTCCAGCTCCAGAGCCCGCGCGGCCAGGCCGGCCTGGCGGGCCTCCACCGGAGTCCTCAGGCCCCGGCCCAGGAGAATCTTGAGGGCCGCCTCCTTCTCCCGGGCCAGGGAGAGCAGCCGCTCCTCCAGCTCGACCTTCTTCAGCCCGGCCAGCAGCCGGAGAAAGGTCTGGCCGACCTTCAGCTCCAGCCAGGCCCTGGTCCTCTCCAGGGTCAGCTGGCTGATCTCGGACTGGATGGCGGCCAGGCGGTCGTCGTAGATCTGCCTGTAGCCTCTCAGGATGTCGCTGACGAGCAGTTCGCCCACCCAGGCCTCGTCCCCGCCGATCTCACCCAGGTCGTAGCCCACCCGCACGGCCACGTCCGGGTGGAACCTGACCGCGGCGTCCTCTACGTCGAGCCGGCTGGAGGCCAGTTCCTTCTGGCGCAACATGACTTCGGGCGCGTGTTCGCGGGCGTGCTCCAGGCAGCGGGCCAGGCTCCAGGCCTCCCCGGCGGCGGCCGGGGAGGCCCCCGGGCCGGGGATCAGACCGGTCCAGAGGCAGACCAGGGCCAGCCAAACTCCCAGGGCCGGGGTCCAGCGGCCACCGATGGACCTTCCCAGTGCGCGCATGCGGCGACAAGATACCAGGAAAGCCGGGCCGAGTAAAGGCGCGGCCCCAGCCTTCGCCTTGACAAGGCCGGGGCAGGGCAGTAGGGTGGGTCGGATTCATTTCTGCTGAATCAGACAACACGAGGAGAGGTCATGGTTGAAGTCCGTTTTCACGGCCGTGGCGGACAGGGCGCCGTCACCTCGGCCGAACTTGTGGCCCAGGCGGCCATCGCCCAGGGCAAGTATGCCCAGGCCTTCCCGTCCTTCGGTCCCGAGCGGCGGGGAGCTCCGGTGGTGGCCTTCTTGCGCGTCAGTGACCAACCCATTCGAACCCGGGAGAAGATCTACCAGCCCGACGTGGTGGTCGTTCTCGACAATTCAATCCTCCAATTCATCCCCGTCGCCCAAGGGCTCAAGCCCGACGGTGTCCTGATCCTCAACCTCCCGGTCTGCGAGGAGACCTGCAAGGCCGACTACGGATTCAAGGGCCGCCTGGCCCTGGTCGACGCCAGCAAGATCGCCGATGAGGTCCTGGGCGTGCCCATCACCAACACGACCATGCTCGGCGCCGTCCTGAAGGCCACCGGCCTGCTGGAACCGGATCAGATGGCCGAGCACATAGACCGGCGTTTCGGCCCCCGCCTGGGCGAGAAGAACCTGAGGGCCCTCAAGACGGCCTTCGAGGCGACCACCATCCAGAACGGCGCGGCCGGTTAAGGAGTCTAGTCGTGGCTGAATGCAAACTTGAGCCCAAGATCGACGCGATCCAGAGTTGGCAGAGCCTCAAGCCCGGCTGCCTGATCACCAACTGCGGCTGCTCGGCCGAGTTCAAAACCGGCGACTGGCGGACCGGACTCAAGCCCGTGGTGGACTACGAAACCTGCGTCAAGTGCGGACGCTGCTACATCTACTGCCCGGACATGGCCTGGGAACCCAGGGACGACGAGATGTACGAATGGAACGGAACCTACTGCAAGGGCTGTGGCATCTGCGCCAAGGAGTGCCCGGCCGAGGCCATAACCATGGTCAGCGAGGAGGGCTAGCATGGGCAAGAGAGTCGGCCTCGAGGTTTCGCTGGCCTGCTCCGAAGCAGTCAGGCTGGCCAACGCCGACGTGGTCGCGGCCTACCCGATCACGCCTCAAACGCACATAGTCGAGCACCTGAGCGAGCTGGTCGCCGACGGCCACCTGGACGCCGAGTTCGTCCCGGTGGAGAGCGAGCACTCGGCCATGGCCGCCTGCATCGGCTCCAGCGCCTCGGGCGCCCGCAGCTTCACCGCCACCAGCTCCCAGGGCCTGGCCCTGATGCACGAGCTGCTCTTCATCGCCTCGGGCCTGCGCCTGCCCGTGGTCATGACCGTGGCCAACCGGGCCCTATCGGCGCCCATCTCCATCTGGAACGACCACTCCGACGTCATGATGGAGCGCGACGTGGCCTGGATCCAGTACTTCTGCGAGAACGGCCAGGAGGTCATGGACCTGACCCTGGCCGCCTTCAAGATAGCCGAGGACAGGCGGGTCATGCTCCCGGTCATGGTCAACCTCGACGGCTTCAACCTGTCCCACGTCATCGAGCCGATCGAGATCCCCGATACCGAGGAGGCCAGGGCCTTCCTGCCGCCCTACGACCCGCCCTACAGGCTCGACCCCAACGACCCGATGACCATGGGCTCGGTGGGCGTGCCCGAGGTCTACACCGAGCACCGGCGCCAGATCCAGGACGCCCTGGTCGGCTCCCTGCCGGTCATCAAGGAGCACTGGGCGGGCTTCGCCAAGCAGTTCGGCCGGGCCTACCACACGGTCGAGACGTACAAGACCGAGGGCGCCCAGACGATCCTGGTGACCATGGGCTCCATCTCGGAGACGGCCATGAGCGCCATTGACGAACTGAAGGCCGACGGGGAGAAGGTCGGCCTCCTCCGCCTCCGCCTCTGGCGGCCCTTCCCCGAGGAGGACTTCCTCAAGGCCATCGCCGGGGCCAAGCGCCTGGTCGTGCTCGACCGGGCCCTGTCCTACGGCGGCGCCGGCGGGCCGGTGGCCACCGAGCTGAGGGCCCTCCTCTACGGCCGGCCCAAGGCGCCCCAGGTGACCTCCTACGTCGGCGGCCTGGGCGGCCGGGACGTGACCAGGGACGACTTCAAGATCATGGCCACCCGGGCGGCTGATCAGACCGAGGCCGGAGCGCACTACACCTTCTACGGCGTTCGGGAGGACTAGACCATGCTCCAAGCCAACATCGCCGCTGAGGCGCTCAAGGATTTCGAGCCCTTCAAGCCCAAAAAGCTGCCCCTCTTCGAACCCCTGGCCCACGGCCACCGGGCCTGCCAGGGCTGCGGCGAGGTCCTGGCCTTGCGCCAGGCCCTCAAGGCCATGGGCAAGGACATCATCATCTCCTCGGCCACGGGCTGCATGGAGATCATCACCTCGCCCTACCCCCAGACCGCCTGGAACGTGCCCTGGCTCCACGTCGCCTTCGAGACCGCGGCGGCCGTGGCCTCGGGCATCGAGGCCGGCCGCAAGGCCATGAAGCGCAAGGGGCTCATCCCCCAGGACGAGGAAGCGGTCGTCGTGGCCATCGCCGGCGACGGCGGCACGGCCGACATCGGCTTCCAGGCCCTCTCGGGCGCCATGGAGCGGGGCCACAACTTCGTCTACATCTGCACCGACAACGAAGCCTACATGAACACGGGCATCCAGCGCTCCTCGTCCACGCCCTTCGGGGCCATGACCACGACCTCGCCGCCGGGTAAGAAGTCCTTCGGCCAGCAGACCTGGAAGAAGGACCTGCCGGCCATAGTGGCCGCCCACGGCGCGCCCTACGTGGCCACGGCCTGTCCGGCCTATCAGATCGACCTGATGAACAAGGCCAAGAAGGCGGCCACGGTGCCCGGCCCGGCCTACCTGCACATCTTCGCGCCCTGTCCGACGGGCTGGCGCTGCGCCCCGGACACGGCCATCAGCGTCTCCAAGCTGGCCGTGGAGACCAGGATCTTCCCGCTCTACGAGGTCATCGACGGCCAGTACAAACTCAGCCGCAAGATCAAGAAACCCAAACCGGTGGAAGAATATCTCAAGGCCCAGCGGCGATTCAGCCACCTTAAGGCCGAGCAGATCGCCATCATCCAGGCCGAGATTGACCGCCGTTACGAACGCCTGCTCTACCTCTGCGGCGAGAGCCCGGAGGCCGAGGATTGATCAACGTCCCGGGGGCTTGATTTTGTCGATTGACCTGACTCAAGGGTCTGACTGAGTCATGCCCCCGGTTCTGACCTTTGCCGGCTTATCCAACTCGGGCAAGACCACCCTCCTCAGCCGGGTGGTCGGCCTCCTCTCTCAGCGAGGCCTCCGGGTGGGGGTGGTCAAGCACCACGGCCACCCCGAGCCGGTCCAGCCCGCGGGCAAGGACACCCAGCGCCATCTGGCCGCCGGGGCCGTCCAGGTGGCCCTGACCGGCCCGGGCGAGGGGGTCAGTTTCTTCAGCCAGCCCGGTGATCCGGGGCCGGCCGTGGCCGCGGCCCGGATGAGGGACCTGGACCTGGTCCTGGCCGAGGGCTTCAAGGGCTGGCCCGGCTTCAAGATAGAGGTCCTGGCCCAGGGAACCCGGCCGGCTCTGCTGGCCGACCCCTACCTCCTGGCCGTGGCCGGGTCCGGCGACTCCCAGGGATTGGGGAGGCTCTTCCTCGACCGCGATTCGCCCGAGGCCGCGGCCGGGCTGGTCATCGACTGCTTCCGGCCGCCCGACCGCCTGGGGCCCCTGCCCGACCGGGAGGCCTGCTACGGCCTGATGGCCCGCTACGCCATGAAGCCCAACATCCTGATCCACAGCCTGGTCGTAGCCGAGGTGGCCGTCCAACTGGCCGCGGCCCTGGTCCGCTCCGGCCGGAGGCTGGACCTGCCCCTGATCGAGGCCGGGGCCCTGCTGCACGACATCGCCAAGACCGAGTGCCTGGTCGAGAAGTCTGACCACGCCCGGCGGGGCTTCGAGATCCTGTCCGGCCTGGGCTTTCCCGGCCTGGCCAGGGTCACGGCCGACCACATCGATCCCGCCAAAGCGGCCGAGGAGCGGGGCCTCTTCTCGCCCTCGGTGGTCATCAACTACGCGGACAAGCGGGTCCTCCACGACCGGGTCGTCGGGCTCGAGCAGCGCCTCGATGATCTGATCGTCCGCTACGGTAAGACTCCGGAGAGGAAGACCCGCATGGAGGCCATCGCGGCCAACACTCTCAAGCTGGAGAGGGAGCTCTTCGAGGACCTCGGGCTCGAGCCGGCTGATCTCGAGCGGGTCAACAGGCTCTTCGAGACTCCCGGAAAGGACGGAAATGACACCTAAACGGCTGGCCATCCTGGCCGGCGGCTGGTCCGGGGAGCGGGAGGTTTCACTCAACAGCGGGGCCCAGTGCCAGGCGGCCCTGGAACAGGCCGGTCACGAGGTGCTCCTCATCGACCCGTCCCGCGAGCAGACCCGGCTGGCCCGGCTGGCCCCGGATCTGGACGCGGCGCTGATAATGCTTCACGGCCGCTTCGGCGAGGACGGGTGCATCCAGGGCTTCCTGGACTGCCTGGGCCTGGCCTATCAGGGCGCCGGCGTGGCCAGCTCGGCCCTGGCCATCGACAAGGTCTGGTCCAAGGAACGCTTTCGCCAGGCCGGGCTGAGGCTGGCCCGCGACGTGGTCCTGTGCGCCGGGGAGAGCTACGAGGCGGGCCCGATCCTGACCGAGCTGGGGGGCGAGGTCGTGGTCAAGCCGGCCCGGGAGGGCTCCACCCTGGGGGTCAGCCTGGTCAGCGACCCCGAGGATCTGGCCCCGGCCCTGGAGGCGGCCTTCGAGCTGGACGAGAAGGTCCTCATCGAGGAGCGGCTCAGGGGCACGGAGATAACCGGCTCGGTCCTGGAAACCCTGGAGGGCGAGGCCGTGGCCCTGCCGGTGATCGAGATCAGGCCCAAGAGCGGCGACTTCTTCGACTACAAGGCCAAGTACACACCCGGGGCCAGCGAGGAGATCTGCCCGGCCCCCCTGCCGGACGAGATCACTGCCCAGGCCCGGGAAGCGGCCCTGGCCGCCCACAAGGCCCTCCAAGTGGACCACTGGTCCCGGACCGACATGTTCGTGGTCAAGGGGCGGATCTACGTCCTGGAGATCAACACCATCCCGGGCATGGCTCCGACCAGCCTCTTTCCCCAGGCCGCGGCCGCGGCCGGGCTGCCCATGCCCGCCCTGCTGGAGCGGCTGGTCGGTCTGGCCCTGAGGGACAGGGGCCGGGGCTAGTCGGCCTCGGCCTCGACCGGCTCGTTGGTGTCGCGGCCCTCTTCGAGCGCCTTCTTGGCGCAGTCGGGGGAGCAGTAGAGCTCGCTCAGGTAAACCTCTCCCTGGTCAGGCTCGAAATCCTGGCCGCACATTGGACACTGGATCATCGCCGCCCCCTCTCACTGGCCTTGACCGTTCGAGCAGGCCAGCCGGAAGAGTTCGTTGAGGATCCTGGCCGTGGCGCCCCAGATGACGTCGCCCTGCTGGTTGAAGGTCAGACTCAGGTCCCCGGTCTCAAGGTGGCTCTGGGCCTTGAACTCGTCCAGGAGCTGTTCGAGCGGGACCGTGACCAGCTTGTCCACCTCGAAGGCGTTTAATTCGAAGGGATAGGGGTAGGGAAGGACGCCGACAAAGGGGTGGATCAGGAAGTTCGAGACCACGGTGTGGGTCGGCCCCAGCCGGCCCAGGATCTGGACCTCGGCCGGCCTGACCCCGATCTCCTCCTCGGTCTCGCGCAGGGCCGTGTCCAGGAGGTTCTGGTCGCCCGGGTCGACCGAGCCGCCCGGAAAGGAGACCTGACCCTTGTGCTCGTCCACCCGGTCGGTCCGCTTGGTGAAGAGTATCTTCCACTGGCCGTCGTCCCGGACCAGGGGGACCAGCACCGCGGCCGGCCGCGAGGCATCGTCGGACCGGGGCAGCGCGGCCAGGTCGGCGGAGAGCTTGTCTTTGAGCTGATCTATCAGCCGCGAAATGGTCAATCCTCCCTCAACATCGGCCGGGGCGGCCCGGCCTTTTCCAGCGAGGCGATGATCTGGCCGTGGTGGAAGACGGTCACCGTGCCCGAGGACTCGGAAATGGCCAGGGCCAGGGCCTCGGTCACGGCGGTGATCCCGGCCGCGGCGTGGTGGCGGGCGCCCATGCCCTGGGGCAGCTCCAGGTCCAGGGAGCTGGCCGAGAGCTGCCGGCCGGCGGCGATGACGGTTCCGTCGCCCCGGATGACGAAGGCCCCGTCCAGGGAGGCGAACTCGCGCAGGGTCTCCTTCATCTCGGGCTGGACGATGTTCAGGCTGGCCTCGGGGTAGCCGGCGAAGGGGTTGAGGACCATCTGGCGGCTGAACTGGAGGACCTTCTCGCTGTCGCCCAGGACGAAGACGGTCCCGATGGGCTTGCCCTCCCGGCCCTCCTGGGCCAGCTCCACGGCCAGGTTGAGCACGGCGTTGAATATCTGGGACGGGACGTGCTCGCCCAGGCCGTTCGAGCAGGAGGCGCACAGGCCGCTGGTCGGGCCCGAGACGTCGACCACCTGGATGGTGTCCACCCCGCCCGCCTCGCCGCAGGGTCCGGCCAGGCAGACCAGCCTTTCCCCGCCGTTGCAGAAGCCCCGGGCCGAGGCGGTCAGAACGCCCAGGGAGATCTGGGCCTGGCGGGTCAGCTCGGCCCGGGGCACGACCACGACCCGCTCCGAGAACTGTTCGGCCCTGGCCCGGTTCTTCTCGCCCCTGACCACCAGGATCAGCCGGGAATCGAGCTTGTCCAGGTGAACGTCCTCCAGGCCGGCCACCTGCTCCCAATAGAGCACCAGGCCCGCGGCCGGAAGGGTCCTGGCCAGCCTGGCCGCCTGCTGGAGGACCGCGGCGCTGAGATTCTCCAAAACCAGCTATCCCCCTGCTCGCTTACGAATAAATTTTACCACAGGCAGGCGCGGCCGTCGAAGACCAAACCAGCCCCGGCTTTGAATAGCCGGCCCCTGAGTGTATGATGGGGCCTCTCTCTCCGGCCGCCCCGGAGCGGGTCTGGAGGTGGCGGCGATGATGCTCCTGCTCCGCCTGGTCAAGATCTTCCTGACCGCCCGCTGGCGGGGCCGGTTGGGGCCGCTGGACGAGTCGGTCCTCAAGCTCAGAGTCTGGTTCAACGACCTGGACCTGAACGCCCACCTCAACAACGGCCGCTTCCTGAGCCTGATGGACCTGGGCCGGATGGACGTTTTTCTCAGGCTGGGCGCGGCCAGGCTGGTCACCCAGCGCCGCTGGCGGCCCCTGGTCGGGGCGGCGACCATCCGCTTCCGCCGGCCCCTGCCGCCCCTGGCCCGCTTCCAGCTCAGGACCAGGCTGGTCGGCTGGGACGAGAAGTGGTTCTTCTTCGAGCAGCGCTTCGAGCGGGCCGGGGACCTGGCCGCCCTGGCCCACGTCAGGTTCCTGGTCCGGGGCCCGGACGGCAACGTCGCCCCGGCCGGAGTCCTGGCCGAACTGGGCTTCGACCCCCAGTCCCCGCCCCTGCCCGAGGAGATCAGGGCCTGGCAGGACTGGCGGCCCGAGGCCTGAGGCGGCCGCCCCGGATTGCCGGATTCCCGGGACAGGGTAGACTTGGACTGACCGCCCGGATGGGCGGTTGAACCACCCTAGGACGAGGTTCGAACGTGAGAACCAGTCGAATCTGGCCAGTGCTGATCATCGGCCTGCTCCTCTCGGCCCCGGCCCTGGCCGGGGGCCTGGACGACCTCCAGGCCGGGCGGGCGGCCCTGGCCCAGGGCAATCTAGATGAGGCCATTGATTTGCTAGGCCGGGCCATAGCCGCCGGCGATCTGCCCAGGGACCAGCTGGCCGCGGCCCACTACGCCCGCGGGCTGGCCCTGGAGAAGAAGAACTGGCTGGGCGACGCCCAGAGGGAGTTCGGCCGGGCTGTCTGGCTGGATCGGAAGAACCGGGAATACCTGGAAAAATTCAGGGAACTAAGCCGGCGCTACCATCCCCGGTCCTTCTAGGACGGACCAGAGGGCGCCGCAACCTTGACCCGGCCCCGGGCGAGCTTCTGACCGCGCCCGGGTGAAGAGCGGGCTTGGATCGTGACCTTCGCCTTCAAGAGCCTACAACAGCGCCTGGTTGTGCTTCTCCTCCTGCCCGTGGCCGGCTTGCTCCTGGGCGGCGGCCTGCTGGCCTTCCTCTCGGCCCGGGAACGGATGCTGGACCAGTGGCGCCAGGCCGCTCTCCTGCGTCTGGAGAGGGCGGCCCACTATCTGGACATGCGCCTGGGCCGGCCCATCGATCTGGTCGAGCTTCTCGGCGGCGGCTCTTTCACGGGCGGCCGGGGTATGGGGGAGAGCCAGCTCCTGGAGGTGCTCAGGGGCCTGGAGGGGGTCACCGCGGTCAATCTGGACTGGCTGGGGGAGGCCCGGCCGGGGCCGGGGATGCTCGGCCGGGGCGGGATGGGCCGCTTCCGCCGAGCCATGATGGCCGAAGTCAGGCCGCCCGTCCTGGACGCCATCTCGGGCCAGCAACAGGTCTCCCTCTTCTTCAGTCTAAAAGACGCCACCGATCAGCCGATCGGCCGGCTGGAGGTGGTCATGAGCTTCGACCACCTCCTCAAGGACATCAGGTCTCTGGGCTGGTGGCAGAGCGACGCCGCCTATCTGGTTGACGACTCCGGCCGCTACCTGGCCTCGGCCGCCTCGGCGGTCAAGGGCCGCCAGCGTCTGGGCGAAACCGGGGACTCCTTGGAGCTGGCCACCCTCAAGGCCCTTCAGAGCCGGCTCAAGGGCACCCTGCTCGGCCCGGGCCACCCGGCCCGCGAAATCAGCGGCTTCTTTCGCCTCAGCCGGGCCCCCTGGACGATCGTTCTTTTCGCCCCCGGCGCCAGGGTCCTGGCCCCGATCATTCACTGGCGCAACTACTTCATTCTGGCCGGCCTCGCCTGCGTCGGGCTGGTCCTGATTCTGATCCGCCTGGTCACCGGCCGGCTGGTCCGGACCATCGGCCAGGTCTCCGAGGCTTCGGTCAAGGTGGCCAGGGGCGAGGCCGGCCCGCCCCTGGAAGTCCGTGGCCGGGACGAGATCGGCCGGCTGGCGGCCAGCTTCAACGCCATGGTCGAAGGCCTGAAGGAACGCGACTTCATCCGCGACACTTTCGGCCGCTACGTCGACCAGGAAGTCGCCCGGGAACTGCTCCGGCGGCCCGAGGCGACCAGGCTGGGCGGCCAGAAAAGACAAGTGGCCATCATGATGTCTGACGTCCGCGGCTTCACCGCCCTGTGCGAGTCCCTGAGCGCCGAGCAGACCATCGCCGTCATCAACCGCTATCTCTCCCAGCTCATCGCGGTCATCCAGGAGCACCACGGCATCATCGTCGACTTCCTGGGCGACGCCGTCCTGGTCTTCTTCGATCCCCTGGACGGCCCGATCGAGCCGGCCGTTCGCCGGGCCGTGGACTGCGCCCTAGCGATGCGGCGGAGCACGGCCGCCTTCAACGAGCAGATCCGGCGGGAGGGCCTGCCCGAACTGGAGACCGGCATCGGCCTCAACGCCGGCGAGGTCGTCGTCGGCAACATCGGTTCAGAGACCAGGACCAAGTACGGCATCGTCGGCGCCCCGGTCAACCTGACCCAGCGCCTCCAGGCCGCGGCCCAGGGCGGCGAGGTGGTCGCCTCGGACTCGGTCCGCCGCCACCTGGCCGGGGAACTGGACATCGAGCGTTCCTTCAGGGCTGAACTCAAGGGCCTCCAGGAGCCGGTCCTCCTCCACATCGTCGCCGGCCTGAGCGCCCCCCGGGAGGACCAGCCAGGCCGGCCCTGAAGCCCCCGATCGGGGCTTGTGGCCGGGCAAACCTTCTGCTACAAGAACACTAGGTCACCGGCACTCGGTCCGGCCGGGGACAGTCTGACCGCGGTCAGACTCAGAGGACCGAGATACCTGATAACCCATTGACGGAACCCTGGCTGGACCGTGGAGTGGACTCCACGGTCGGAGCGGCCGTCCGGGAGCGGTTGACCCGGGCGGCGAGGAATCCTGGCAGCTTAAGGAGGAGAAGCGATGACAAAAAGATTCTTTTTGAATGGCTTGATTCTCCTGACAGCGCTGGCCGCCGGCCTGGCCCTGGCCGGGCCGGTCCTGGCCGCTGACACGATCAAGGTCGGCGTGGTCGGGCCCAGGACCGGCGCCGCCGCGGCCACGGGCACGGCCTTTGAGGAGGGCATCGCCCTGGCCCTGGACCGGATCAACGGCCAGGGCGGGGTCCTGGGCAAGAACCTGGAGGTCGTCTTCGAGGACACGGCCGGCGACCCGGCCAAGGCCGCCTCGGGCATCGAGAAGCTGATAACCAAGGACAAGGTGGTCATGGTCCTGGGCGAGAGCCACTCCTCGGCCGCCCTGGCCGAGATAGACGTGGCCAACCGCTACAAGGTGCCCCTGATCATCGCCGAGGCCTGGCACGACGACATCACCGGCAAGGGCTACAAGTACGTCTTCAGGGCCGGCCCCTGCAACAGCGGCGTGGTCAACGACAGCATCCTGGGCTTCGTCAAGGACAACGGCTTCAAGAAGGTGTCCATCGTCGCCGAGAACACCGACTGGGGCATGGGCATCAAGCAGCTGGCCGAGGACGGCCTCAAGGCGGCCGGGGTGCCCTTCGAGACGATCATCACCGAGCGCAAGAGCCAGGACCACTACACCGAGCTGAACAAGATCAAGAACTTCGGGCCTGACCTGGTCCTGGCCTTTGTCTACGGCTTCGGCGTCCACTACTTCATCGCCCAGGCCAACGAGGTCGGGCTGAGCCCCCAGCCGGCCCTCATCCTTGAGGGGGCCGGTCCGCCCAGCCTCTGGCCCGAGTTCTGGCAGACCGTGGGCGACGCCGGCAACCTGGAGCTGTTCGTCTCCCGGATGCACAAGGCCGTCCAGCTGACTCCGGTGGCCAAGGAGTACGGCGAGGCCTACCAGAAGAAGTTCAACAAGGAGCCGACCGACTACAAGTCCCGCTCCATCTTCGACGTGCTCCTGGTCGGCGCCGACGCCATCAACCGGGCCGGCTCGATCGATCCGGAAAAGCTGGTCGAGGCCCTGGAGAAGACCGAGCTGACCGTGGGCAGCGGCGTGGTCAAGTTCGACAACACGCCCGGCTCCTACCGCTACCACCAGTGGCAGCCGCCCATGCTCATCATCCAGTGGCAGGACAAGGAGCAGGTGGTGGTCTACCCCAAGGCCGGGGCCACCGGCCAACTGAAGCGCTAGTGAGCTGACTGGGGCCGGCCCTATCCGGGCCGGCCCCGGAGCCGTCCGATGAGCGACTTCCTCCTCTACCTGACCAACGGGCTGGTCATCGGCTTCATTTACGCCCTCTCGGCCCTGGGCGTCTCGCTGATCGTGGGCATCATGAACGTGATCAACTTCGCCCACGGCGAGCTCTACATCCTGGCCGGCTACTTCTCGGCCCTCTTCAGCGTCGGCCTGGGCCTCAACCCGGCCCTGGGCATGGCCCTGGGCGTCCTGGCCATCTTCGTCCTGGGTCTGATCATCGAGCGGACCCTGATCCGGCCGACCTACGGCAACGACATGTACTCCCTGATCATCACCTTCATCCTGTCCATCGTCCTCCAGAACGCCTACCTCTTCGTCTTCGGGCCCTACCCCAAGAAGCCGCCCAACTGGGTCAAGGGCTCGACCGAGGTCCTGGGCCTCTTCTTCTACGGCAACCAGCGCCTGGCCTCGCTCCTGCTGGCCCTGGCCGTGATCGCCGCCTTCTTCGTCCTCCTCCACCGGACCTGGTTCGGCCGGGTGGTCCGGGCGGTCAGCCTGGACCGGGAGGTCGCCTCCCTGATGGGCATCGACCCGGTCCGGGTCAACCTGGTCAGCTTCGGCCTGGGCTGCGCCCTGGCCGGGGCGGCCGGGGTGATCCTGACCCCCATCTTCCCGGTCACCCCCACCGTGGGCGTGGGCGTCAGCCTGACCGCCTTCGTGGTCGTGGTCCTGGGCGGCATGGGCTCCTTTGTCGGCTGCCTGGCCGGCGGCCTGGTCCTGGGCCTGGTGGAGAACTTCGGCGCGGCCTACATCTCCAGCGGCTACAAGCACGTCTTCGGCTTCATCATCCTCATCCTGGTCCTCCTCCTCAGGCCGGCCGGCCTGTTCGGCCAGAGGCGTCTGTGAGCGAGGCCGCTCCCGGGAAGGGAAACCTGGCCGGGCCGGTCTGGGCCGCGCTGGCCCTGGCCGTCTTCCTGACCTTCCCCTTCATCCTGGACCAGTACTGGCTCCACACGGCCATCGTCGGGCTCTTCTACGTCATGATGGCCTCGAGCTGGAACCTCCTGGCCGGCTTCACCGGCCAGGTCTCCTTCGCCCACGCCGCCTTCGCCGGAATCGGGGCCTACACCTCGGGCATCCTGGCGGCCAGGTTCGGCCTGCCGCCCCTGGTGGGCCTGCCCCTGGGCGCCCTTCTGGCCGCCCTGCTGGGCCTGGGCCTGGGCGGGCTGTGCATCCGCATGGGCGGCATCTACCTGAGCCTGACCACCCTGGCCTTCTCCGAGATCCTCAGGCTGGTCATCAACAACGAGTACCAGGTCACCCGGGGGACCATGGGTCTCAAGGTCCCGACCCTGTTCGGGGCCTACTCCAAGACGACCAGCTTCTACGTCATGCTGGCCGCGGCGGTCCTGGTCCTGGCCCTGATCCGCTGGATCCTCCGCTCCGACCTGGGCCTGTCCTTCCGGGCCGTCCAGAACGACGAGGTCGCCGCCGCCTCGCTGGGCCTGCCCGTGGTCCGGGTGCGCCTGACCGCCTTCGTCATCTCCAGCGCCATGGCCGGCCTGGCCGGCTCGCTCTACGGCCACTACCTGCTGCTCATCACCCCCCACATCCCCTCCCTGGACCTGATGTTCCTGGTCCTGGCCATGACCGTCATCGGCGGCCTGGGCACCTTTGTCGGCCCCATCTTCGGGGCCCTCTTCCTGGAGGCGCTCTCCGAGTACATCCGGGTCTGGGGCGAGTTCCACGTCCTCATCTTCGGCCTGGTCGCCCTGGGAGTGGCCCGCTTCGCCCCGGTCGGAGTGGTCGGCCTGATCCAGGGCTGGCTGGCGGCCAGAAGGGCCGGTCCGGCCGCGGAGGAGAACCGGTGAGCCTGCTTGAGGTCAGGGGGGCGAGCAAGCGCTTCGGCGGGGTCCAGGCCCTGGCCGAGGTCAGCTTCGAGGTCCGCTCCGGCGAGATCCTGGGCCTCATCGGGCCCAACGGGGCCGGCAAGACGACCCTCTTCCACCTCATCGCTGGGACCGTGCCCTGCGAGCGCGGGGAGATCATCTTCCAGGGCCGGCCCATCGCCGGTCTGCCGGCCCACCGGATCTGCCGCCTGGGCCTGGCTCGGACCTTCCAGATCGTCAGGCCCTTCGGCCAGATGACCTGCCTGGAGAACGTCCTGGTCGCCTTCCTGGGCCGGGGTCTGGACAAGGCCGAGCGGGCGGCCCGGGCCGGGGAGTTCCTGGCCCTGACCGGCCTGGCCGGCAAGGAGGACGTCCCGGCCGGCCGGCTCAACCTCATCGACAAGAAGCGCCTGGAGCTGGCCCGGGCCCTGGCCACCGGCCCCAGGCTCCTTCTCCTGGACGAGGTCCTGGGCGGGCTCAACTCCAGGGAGATGGCCGAGGCCCTGGACCTGATGCGGCTCATCCGCGACCGCTTCCAGGTGACCATCTTCTGGATCGAGCACGTCATGGGCGCGATCATGCGGCTGAGCGAACGGATCCTGGTCCTGGACCAGGGCCGCCTCATCTGCCAGGGCCCGCCCGAGCAGGTCAGCCGGGACCGGCGGGTCATCGAGGCCTACCTGGGGGAGCAGCATGCTCAGGGTTGAGGACCTCCGGGTCTTCATCGGCCAGAACGAGGTTCTGAGGGGCGTCTCCGTCCAGGTGGAGAGGGGTCAGAGCGTGGCCGTCCTGGGAGCCAACGGGGCCGGCAAATCGACCCTGATCCGGACCGTTCTGGGCCTGATCAGACCCAGCCGGGGCCGGGTCCTCTTCGGGGATCGGGAGATCCAGGGCCTCCCGGCCCACCGGATCGCCCGCCTGGGCCTGGCCTGCGTCCCCGAGGGGCGGCGGGTCTTCGGCGACATGAGCGTCCTGGACAACCTCCGCCTGGGCGCCTACCTGCCCGGCCCCCGCCGGGCCCTGGACCAGACCCTGGAGGAGGTCCTGGCCCTCTTCCCGGCCCTGGCCGGCCGGCTCCGCCAGCGGGCGGCGACCCTCTCCGGCGGCGAGCAGCAGATGCTCTCCATCGGCCGGGCCCTGATGGGCCGGCCCGATCTTCTCCTGGTCGACGAACTCTCCCTGGGCCTGGCCCCGGTCCTGGTCCAGGAGATCTACCGGGTCCTCAGGGAAGTGGGCCGCCGAATAAGCCTCCTCCTGGTCGAGCAGAACGTGGAGCAGGCCCTGGGCAACAGCCAGCGGGCCTACATCCTGGAGACCGGCCGGATCGTCCGCCAGGGCCGGTCAGAGGATCTGCTGGTGGACCCGGCCGTCAAGGAGGCCTACCTGGGGCTCTAGGCCGGCCCGGGTGGGGCCGGCCTTTTGGGGCGCCTTAATTATTAAGGTTAAGCGGCGGCCGGTCAGGTGATGGAAATGACCCGGTCGGCCAGTTGCAGGCTGGTGACGATGTCGAGCATATTGGTCGTCTCGCCCACGGCCTTCTGCTCCAGAAGCTTGAAGAAATTCAAGCAGGTGCCGCAGACCAGGATCGAGACGCCGCTGGCCTCCAGCTCCTTGAGGCTGGCCAGGGTCTCGGCCCCTTCCACGGCCAGCTTGACCCCGCCGTTGAGCAGGACCAGCCGCCAGAGAGCCGGCCCCATCTCCTTGAGGGTGGCCAGGAAGTTGACCATCAGGCCCCGGCCCAGCTCGTCGTCACCCTCGCCCAGGCAGCCCTTGGCCACCAGGACCAGCAGGCGCTGCTCCTCGGCGGAAACCCCGGCCCCCGGCCGCTCCTGGACCGGAGCCGGCTGGCCCGTCCGGCGGCCGCTGACCAGGAAGTCCGGCCCCTCCTGGGCGGCCGTGGCCTCATAGCCCTGGCTTTTCAGGAAGTTGGTCACGTTGACCTTGGCCGCCTCGTTGTCGACCCTGACCGCGACCCGCTCGGCCCCGGTTTCGATCAGTTCCTTGGTCCTGAGCACCGGCCCTGGACAGGCCAATCCCCGGCAGTCCAGCTCAGCCATCCTCCACCTCCTTAAAGCTGGCGGTCAAGATAGGCCAAGGCCGAAAGCGAGGCCAATGAGAAATAGCTATGGCTGCCCGGGGAGATTATCGGTCCGGGCTAGGGCTGGACCACCTCGATCAGGGCGGCCAGGTCGGCGGCCTTGAAACCCAGGGCGTCGGTCTTCAGGCCCGGGGTCGGCCAGGGCCGGTCGCGGGGAGGCCGGGGAATAGGCTGCCAGCGGGGCGAGAGGCGCCAGCGGGCCGCCTCGTCGCGAAAGCCGGGCGGCGGCGGGGCCGGCCAGAGCACGGCCGGATTGGGTCTGGGCGAAGCGACCGGCTCTTGGACGCGGGGAGCGACCCGCTGGACCACCGGCCGCCTCAGGGCTTCGATGATCCGCTGGGCCAGGTCCTCGACGAACTCCTCGTCCTCCTCCTCGACGATGGTCACTCCGTCAGGAACATTGAAATCGGCCGGGTCCAACTTGGCCTGCAAATTGACGTCCAGGGCCGTCTTGGTCCAGGCCTGTCCGGCCGCCTGGTGCTCCTCGGTCAGGGTCAGGTCAGTCCCGGTCCAGTAGACCAAGCGCTCGCCGGCCAGGGAGACTTGGGCCGCGGGCAGTCCCTGGAAGTTGGCATCTCCGCTGGCCACCTGGCCCGGCCCGATCAGCCGGGAGAGGGCCGAACCTAGGGATTCCAGGTTCCAGGCCACCTGGAGCTTCTCCTCGGGACTCAGCTCCCGCCAGAGCCGGCTCAGGCGTCCCCTGACGTTGGCCCGGCTGATGCCGCGACCCTGGATCATGTCCAGGCTGACTATCCTGTCCGGCTCCTCCAGCTCCCAGCGCTTGAACTTGCGCTCCAGGCCGAAGGCGGTGTCTGAGCCCCAGGTCAGGCGGACCCGCTTCCCGTCCAGGATCTTGAGCGTCTCCTGGCCCTGGAACCGCCCGCCCAGACTGTACTGGATCAGGATCGACTTGGACGGCAGATCGGGCCAGAAGGGGTCACCCAGAAGGGTCTCCTCGGCCAGGGCCGGAGCGGCCAGCCACAGGAGGGCCACAACCAGGGCCAGTCTAAGAGCCGGTCGGAACATCTGACTCCAGAATCCTGTCCATGCTTCCGGACTCGAAGCCGGCCAGGTCAAGGGTGAAGTACTTGAAGCCGGCCTCCTCGAACTCGGCCGACAGCTTCCGCCGCGTCCCCTCCTCCAGCAGCCGGGGCCAGACCTCGGGCGGGGCCTCCAGCCGGATCAGGGCGCCGTGGACCCTGACCCTGAAGGCGCCCGCTGCCAGCCCCAGGATCGGGGCCAGCCGGGCCTCAGCCCGGCCGATGGCGGCCAGGAGGTCGCGGCTCAGCTCCTGGTCGTAGGTCACCCGGGTGGCCAGGCAGGCCGAGGCCGGCCTGAGCCAGTGCTCCAGGCCCAGCCAGCGGCCCAGGTCCCAGACCGCGGCCTTGTCCAGGCCGGCCAGGGCCAGGGGGTGGACCGAGCCGGCCTCCCGTGAAGCCCTGAGGCCGGGCCGGTAGGCCTGGTGATCGCTGGCCAGAACCCCCTCCACGATGACGGCCGCGCCCAGGGAGGCCGCCCTGGCCGAAACGGCGGCCAGCCGGCGCTTCTTGCAAAGATAGCACCTCTGGGGCGGATTGGCCCGGAAGTTTTCGTCGGCCAGGGGGTCCTCCTCCAGGACCAGGTGCTCCACACCCAGCCGGCGGCAGAGCTCCCGGGCCAGTTCCGCTTCGGCCGGCGGGTGGAGGCAGGAGACAAAGGTGGCCGCGATGATCTCCTGGCCGGCCCGGACCAGGGCGGCCAGGAGGACCGAGGAGTCGGCGCCGCCGCTCAGGGCGACCAGGCCCCGGCCGGGCAGTTCCAGATGGGGCCTCAGCCGCCGCCAGACCTCAACCCCGGCCTGATCTTTCTCAATGGCGTTCGCGGGCCTCAATTCGGCTCGACTCCCCGGCCGGGCAAATCCAGGCTCGGCCAGATCTCGGCCCCGGCCCGGGCCATCTCCTGCCAGGCCCGCTCGGTTCCCTCGGGGTTGACCCCCCGGCAGAGCTCCTGGACAACAGTCACCCTGAAGCCGGCCTCCAGGCCGTGGAGCACGGTCGCCTTGACGCAGAAGTCCGTGGCCAGACCGAAGACGATCAGTCTCTCCGCGCCCAGCTCCCTCAGAGCCGCCTCGAGGCCGGTCTCGGCCCCGCCGTCGTCCCGGAAGGCGGAGTAGGAATCGTGGTTCCGGTCCGGGCCCTTGCGGATGACCCGGTTGAGATCGGCCGGATCTATCAGAAGCTCGGCCCCAGGGGAGCCCTGGACGCAATGAACCGGCCAGAGGATCTGGTCGCTCCCGCCAGGGAGTTTCAGGATCTCGAAGGGCCTTCGGCCGGGGTGGTTGGCCGCGAAGGAGACGTGATCGGCCGGGTGCCAGTCCTGGGTGGCCAGGATGGGCAGGCCCAGTTCCCTGAGACTGGCCAGAGCGTCCCTGACCCGGGTCAGATAGGCCTCGTCGGCCCCGGGCACGGCCAGGCTCCCCTGGCGGGCTTCGGTGAAGTCAGCCTGGATGTCAGAGACCACCACCACGGTCCGTTCAGGTTTCAGTTTCCCAGTCAGCTCAGTCTCCCTTTCGGCCCGCGCCCAATCAGCCGGGCCGGCCGCGGCCGGGTCAGAAGGCCATCTCGCAGATCGCCAGGAGGTCCTCGTACTCGAGGCGCCTCATGTTGTTGGCCAGGAGCCTCTGCCTGGTCAGGGCGTCCTCGGCCAGGGCCGGGAGGTCTTCCCTTTTGGCCCCCAGGTCCCTGAGCCGCCTGGGGAAGCCGAAGACCTCCAGGAAATGGTTGATCAGGTCCTTGATCCGCTCGACCGCCTCCCGGCCGCCGCCGGACTCGAGGCCCAGGGCGGCCGCGATCCGGTCGATCTTACCGGGTTCGGCGATGGAGTTGTACTCCAGAACGTGGGGCAGGAAGAGGGCATTGCCGATCCCATGAATGATCTTGTAGGCGCCCTCGACCGGATAAGACAGCGCGGCCACCCCTCCCGAGCCGGCGTTGGCGATGCCTATCCCGGCGTAGAAGCTGCCCAGGGACATATTGTACCTCGCCTCCAGGTTGGCGCCATTGCCGAAGGCCCTCAGGATGTTCCGCCCCAGCAGCTCGAGCGCCTTGAGGCCGAGCTCCTCGGTCAGGGGGCCGGCCTTGAGGGAGGTGAAGGATTCCACGGCGTGGACCAGGGCGTCCATGCCGGTCACGGCCGTGACCCGGGGCGGACAGGAGAGGGTCAACTCCGGATCCACCAGGGCCGCCTCGGCGACGACGAACTTGCTCTGGATGGCCTTCTTGCTCTTCTCCGGAGCCTCGTCCTTGTCCTTGAACACGGCGAAGGGGGTCACCTCCGAGCCGGTCCCGGCCGTGGTCGGAATCAGGATCTTGGCCGCGGTCGGGCCGGGCACCGCCTCCACGCCCAGGTAGTCGAAGATGCTCCCGCCGTGGCCGGCCACGATGGCCGCCCCCTTGGCCACGTCCAGGGCGCTGCCGCCGCCCAGGCCGATGAAGACCCAGCCGCCGCCCTCCCGGGTCAGGCCGGCGCAGTCGTCCACCGATCGGATGTCCGGCTCGGCCTCAACCCGATCGAAGACGACCGCCTCCAGCCCCTCCCCCTCCAGGAGGGATAGGACCCGATCGGCCCAGCCGGCCCGCCGGACTCCCGGGTCGGTCACCAGGCAGACGCGCCTCGCCTCCAGCTCTCTGACCAGCCGGGGCAGCTCCGCCAGGGCCCCGCGGCCGAAGACGATCGAGCGAGGCAGTCTGAGCGAGAATGGCTGGTCCTGCATCCGCTCTCCTCCCCTGTCCCCCCGGCCGGACGGGCCCGGCCCTGGCCGCCGCCTCAGCCCGGCCGGGTGGCCGAAAACTCAGTTCCGCCCCAGGCTTATCCCTGCCGGAGCATAATCAGCCGCCCCGGGCCGAGTCAATCACTTTCTGGGCCTCCAGACCGGGGTTGGCTACCGGGTGCCGGACCGGCTCAACTTTTTTATCAGGCCGGGACCGGCGGCGCTAAAACATGTTGCCCGATCGGGAGTTAGTAACAAGATATGGTATTCCTTCAGTCTTGACACCACAAGAAGGTCGGCCTATACTTGCTTCGAAAAGGCGGGGTTTCGAGCCGGAAGAGGAGGACCAGTCATCGACCTGAGAGGGCTCAAGCAGGGCAATTCAGTCACAACTAAATTCATCTTCATCACCGGCGGCGTCCTTTCCTCGCTGGGCAAGGGACTGGCCGCCGCTTCGATTGGCACTCTCCTAGAGAGCCGCGGCCTGACCGTCACCTTCCAGAAGCTGGACCCCTACCTCAACGTCGATCCGGGGACCATGAATCCCTTCCAGCACGGCGAGGTTTTCGTCACCGACGACGGGGCCGAGACCGATCTGGACCTGGGCCACTACGAGCGCTACACCACCACGGCCAAGCTGGGCCACCACTCCAACTACACCACCGGCAAGATCTACAAGTCGGTCATCGACAAGGAGCGCCGGGGCGAGTACCTGGGCCGGACGGTCCAGATCATCCCCCACATCACCGACGAGATCAAGGACGCCGTCCTGTCCGTGGCCGGCGAGGCGGACGTGGCCATCATCGAGATCGGCGGCACGGTCGGCGACATCGAGGGGGCGCCCTTCCTGGAGGCCATCCGGCAGTTCAGGGTCGACGTGGGCCGGGAGAACTGTCTCTACATCCACATCACCCTGGTCCCCTACATCGCCACGGCCGGGGAGGTCAAGACCAAGCCGACCCAGCACTCGGTCAAGGAGCTGCGCTCCATCGGCATCCAGCCCGACATTCTCCTCTGCCGCACCGAGAAGGACCTGGAGCCGTCGATCAAGGCCAAGATAGCCCTCTTCACCAACGTCACCGACGACGCCGTGATCACGGCCAAGGACGTCAAGACCATCTACGAGGTCCCCCTCAACTTCCACCGCGAGGGCCTGGACAACAAGATCGTCGAGCTCCTCAACATGTGGACCAGGGCCCCCCGCCTGGACAAGTGGGAGGACCTGGTCAGGCGGATCAAGAACCCCAGCCACCGCGTGGCCATCGGCATCGTCGGCAAGTACGTCAACCTGACTGAGTCCTACAAGAGCCTCAACGAGGCCCTCTCTCACGGCGGCGTGGCCAACGACGCCAAGGTGGAGCTGATCTTCATCGACTCGGAGAGGGTCGAGGCCGAGGGGCCCGAGAACCTGCTCAAGGACCTGGACGGCATCCTGGTGCCGGGCGGCTTCGGCTCCCGGGGCATCGAGGGCAAGATCAAGGCCGTCCGCTTCGCCAGGGAGAACAAGATCCCCTACTTCGGCATCTGCCTGGGCATGCAGATGGCCGTCATCGAGTTTTCCCGGAACGTCTGCGGCCTCAAGAAGGCCCATTCGGCCGAGTTCGACCCGCACACGCCGGACCCGGTCATCTTCCTGATGCGCGAGTGGTTCGACTTCCACAAGCAGAACGTCCAGCGCCGCGACGAGACCTCTGAAATGGGCGGGACCATGCGGTTGGGCGCCTATCCCTGCGTCCTGACCCCGGGCAGCCTGGCCCACCAGGCTTACGGCCAGGAAAAGATCGAGGAGCGCCACCGCCACCGCTACGAGTTCAACAACAAGTATCGGGAGGCCCTGAGCGAGAAGGGGCTGATCTTCTCAGGTCTCTCCCCGGACGGCGAACTGGTCGAGATCACGGAGCTCAAGGATCATCCCTGGTTCCTGGGCTGCCAGTTCCACCCCGAATTCAAGTCTCGGCCGATGAACTGCCACCCCCTCTTCAGGGACTACATCCGGGCCGCCCTGGAGTACCACCTGGCCAAGCAAGGGAAATAGGCCTTGGCCGGCCGGGTCGAGGTGGCTGGCCGGACCCTGGGCGGCGAGGGCCTGTTCCTGATCGCCGGGCCCTGCGTCATCGAGAGCCAGGAACTCTGCCTCGAGGTGGCCGGCCGCCTGGCTGAATTAAGCCGGCGGCTGGATCTGCCTCTCATCTTCAAGGCCTCCTTTGACAAGGCCAACCGCACCTCCGTGGACTCCTTCCGGGGGCCCGGCCTGGAGGCCGGGCTGAAGGTCCTGGCCCGGGTCAAGGCCGAGACCGGCCTGCCGGTTCTCTCCGACATCCACGCCCCGGACCAGGCCGCCCCAGCGGCCGAGGTCCTGGACGTCATCCAGATCCCGGCCTTCCTGAGCCGCCAGACCGACCTGCTCCTGGCCGCGGCCAGGACGGGCAAGCCGGTCAACGTCAAGAAGGGGCAGTTCCTGGCCCCCGAGGACATGGCCCAGGTGGTGGCCAAGCTCAGGGCGGCCGGAGGCGGCCAGATCATGCTGACCGAGCGGGGCAGCTTCTTCGGCTACCACAACCTGGTGGTGGACATGCGCTCCCTGGTCGTCATGGCCGGCCTGGGCCACCCGGTCGTCTTTGACGCCACTCACTCGGTCCAGCGGCCCAGCGGCCTGGGCGGCTGCTCGGGCGGCGACAGGGAGATGATCGCGCCCCTGGCCCGGGCGGCCGTGGCCGTGGGCGTGGAGGGCGTCTTCCTGGAAGTCCACCCCCGGCCCGAGGAGGCTCTCTGCGACGGCCCCAACTCCTGGCCCCTGGACCGGTTCGAGGCCCTGGCCGCCCGGCTCAAGGATATCGCCCGGGCCCGCGGCCAGGTTGGCACAAATCGTGCTGTACATCCCAATCCCGGCGACGTATACTGAGCAGTAAGAGAGGATAATCGACTGCCCAGTATGGCTCGCAGAGCTCGATACCTGATACTGGCTGCCCTTGTTCTGAGTCTCGGCGCGGGTTTAAGTTTCTTCTTCCTCAGGGGCCACCTGCTCAAGAGGCCCGAGCTGCTTCTCGAAGAGGCCGCCCGGCGGGTCGATCTGCGCCTCCAGGACGTTGACTACACCCAGATCAGCAAGGGCCGCAAGGAATGGACCCTCAAGGCCAGCCGGGTCGACTACCTCCAGCAGGGCGAGATGTTTTCCCTTGAAGACGTGCACCTTCTCTTTTACCATCCCTCGGGCAACGACGTGACCGTGGTCGGCCGGACCGGCTTCTACAACCGCCGGGAAGGCTGGATCAAGGTCGTTGGCCAGGGTCGGGTGAACTGGAAGAGCGGCTTCGAGATGACGGCCGAGAGCTTCACCTACCATCTCGAGAGCCGGGAGCTGACCACGCCGGATGAGGTGCTCATCACCGGTCCCGGCCTCAGGATCAGCGGCCGGGGCCTCCAGGCCAACCTGGCTCAGATGAAGGCGGTGGTCAAGGAGCAGGTCCAGACCGAGCTCAAACCGAAAGAGAGAGGCTGAGATGTTCAAGCGCTGCCTGGCCTTGGCCCTGGGGCTGGCCCTGATCCTGGCCTCGGGATGGGCTGTGGGCGAGAACCCGCCGCCACCGAAGAATCAGGCCGGTCCGAAGCCGGCCGCCGGGGTCAAGGCGGCCAAGCCAGGGGCCGAGACCAAACCGGCCAAACCAGCGGCCGAGGCCAAATCGGCCCAGCCGGAGGCCAAGGCCCAGGAAGCCAAAACGGGGGCCGAAGCCAAGACGGCCCAGCCCGAACCGAGGCAGGAGGACCAGCCCATCACCATCACCTCCGAGCGGCTGGAGGCCGACGACGTGGCCATGACCGCCACCTTCATCGGCACGGTCAAGGCCGTCCAGGGCCCGACGACCCTCTGGTGCGACCGGATGATCGTCCACTACGTCCGCCTGGAGCCCGAGAAGGACCAGCCCAAGGAGGAGGCCCAGCGCGAAATCAAGCAGATCGAGGCCCTGGGCCACGTCAAGCTGGTCAAGGCCAACATGACCGCCCTGGGCCAGCACGGGATCTACGAGATGGAGGACCGGCGGGTCGTGCTCTGGGGCAATCCCAAGCTCATCCAGGACGAGAACACGGTCACCGGCGACAAGGTCATAGTCCACATGGACACCAACCGGGCCGAGGTCGAGGGCGGCCCGGACCAGGTCCAGGCGGTCATCGTGCCCCGCAAGAAGCAGCCCGCCCAGACCAAGTCAGGCGGGGGGTGACCTTGGTCAGCACCCTCTACACCCAGGACCTGGTTAAAATTTACGGTCACAAGAAGGTGGTCGCCGGAGTCTCCCTCAAGGTCAACCGCCGCGAGGTGGTCGGCCTGCTGGGTCCCAACGGCGCCGGCAAGACGACCTCGTTCTACATGATCGTCGGCCTGATCAGGCCCGAGAGCGGCCGGGTCTTCCTCGACGACGAGGACATCACCGACAGCCCCATGTTCCAGCGGGCCCGCAAGGGGATCAACTACCTGCCCCAGGAGCATTCGATCTTCCGGAAGCTCTCGGTCGAGGACAACATCCTGGCCATCCTGGAGACCCTTAACCTGAGCGCCAAGGAGCGCCAGAAGAAGCTGGACAGGCTTCTGGACGAGCTCAGAATCGGCCACCTGCGCCGCAACAAGGCCCACTCGCTCTCCGGAGGCGAGCGCCGGCGCCTGGAGATCACCCGGGCCCTGGTAACCGAACCTTCGTTCATCCTGCTGGACGAGCCCTTCGCCGGCATCGACCCCCTGGCCGTGATCGATATCCAGAACATCGTCCGGCAGCTCAAGGAGCGCGACATCGGAGTGCTCATTTCCGACCACAACGTCCGCGAGACCCTGGGCGTTTGCGATCGGTCCTATATACTGAATGAAGGAGTCATCCTCGAGGAGGGCGACTCCAAGACCATCGCCGCCAGCGAGGTGGCCCGCAAGATTTATCTGGGCGAGCAATTCTCCCTCTGAGGGCTGTGAATGGTTCTCCAGTTAAAACAGAGCTTGAAGCTGAGCCAGCAACTGATCATGACCCCTCAGTTGCAGCAGGCCATCAAGCTCCTCCAGCTCAACCGGCTGGAGCTGCTGGAAACCATCCACCAGGAACTGGAGACCAACCCGGTCCTGGAGGAGACCACCCTCGAGGAAGAGGAGCCGACTGCCGCCCGGGAGCCCGATCCGGCCGACCAGGCCGAGGACAAGCTCCTCAGGGATCACACCGCGCCGGTGGAGGTCAAGGAAAAGGTCAACGAGCAGGAGGAGTTGGACTGGGAAGCCTACCTGGGTGAGTACAACTCGCCCTATCAGGCCGCCTCGAGCGAGCGGGAAGACCGCGAGGCCGTGCCCCTGGAGAACATCCTCTCGGCCGCGCCTGACCTGGTCGATCACCTCCAGTGGCAGCTCATGCTCTCCGACCTGAACCAGGCAGAACGGCGCATCGGCGTCGAGATCATCGGCAACATCAGACCCAGCGGCTACCTGGACGCCAGCCTGGAGGAGATAGCCGCCGAATGCGGCTCTGACCTGGCTCAGGTCGAGAAGGTCCTCAAGCTCATCCAGCTCTTTGATCCGGTGGGCGTGGCCGCCCGGGACCTGAGAGAATGCCTGCTCATCCAGATGGCCCAGCAGGATCTGGAAGACTCCCTGGCCTGGCGAATCGTCGACCAGGGCCTTGATCAGTTGGGCAACAAGAACTACCGGGCCCTGGCCAAGCGCTTCGGCGCCTCCCTGGAGGACATCGCCGATGCGGTGGAGATAATCTCCGGCCTGGACCCCAAGCCCGGCCGGGCCTACTCCTCGGAGAGGCCCCAGTACATCACCCCGGACATATACGTCCTCAAGGTGGACGACGACTACGTCATCGTTCTCAACGAGGACGGTCTGCCCAAGCTCAAGGTCAACTCCTTCTACCGCCGGGCCCTGACCAACACCGAGCTGGTCTCGGACGGGACCAGGGAGTTCATCCAGGACAAGCTCCGCTCGGCCATGTGGCTGATCCGCTCCATCCACCAGCGCCAGCGGACGATCTACAAGGTCACCGAATCCATTGTCAAGCGGCAGAGGCAGTTCCTGGACCAGGGCATCGCCTACCTCAAGCCCATGGTCCTCAAGGACGTGGCCGAGGACGTGGAGATGCACGAGTCGACCATCAGCCGGGTGACGACCAACAAGTACGTCCACACGCCCCAGGGCCTTTTCGAACTCAAGTATTTCTTCAACTCGGCCATCCAGCGCTTTCACGGCGAGGCCCTGGCCTCGGAGTCGGTCAAGGAGAGAATCCGCCAGATCGTGGCCGCCGAGGACCAGGACCACCCCCTTTCGGACGATCAGATCAAGAAGATCCTGGAGGCAGAAAACATCAACATCGCCCGGAGGACAGTGGCCAAGTACAGAGAAGTCTTGAATATTCTTCCGTCGAGCAAGCGCAGGCGACCGGTCCTGCGTTCCAGATAGGGCTGGGGACCCCAAGTCCACCCGCCGCCAAGGCGGGGCCTCTGAGAGGAGGATGATTATGCAGATCAACGTCACCTTCAGAAACCTTGACCCATCTGACCACTTGCGGCAGTATCTGTCGGAAAAGATGGAGCGGCTGGACAAGTATCTGGAGACCGCCGCCGAAGCCCACGTGGTTCTGCGAGTGGAAAAGTTTCGCCACACGGCCGATGTTTCGCTCTCGGCCAATGGCTTGCGCATAAAAGGAGTCGAGGAGACCGAAGATATGTACTCGGCCATCGACCTGGTGGTCGACAACGTCGAGAAGCAGGTCAAGCGACAGCTGGCCAAGCGCAAGAGCCGCAAGGGCCAGCAGCAGGACAACATCAAGGCCCTGAGCTTCACCATGAACGTCCTGGACCGCGCCCATATGGATGGGGGCGAGGAGCCCGTCTACGTCAAGACCACCCGCATCCAGGCCAAGCCCATGGACGTTGAGGAAGCCATCGAAGAACTGGACCTGATCAAGAACGATTTTCTCGTCTTCACCAACACCAAATCGAACACCATAAACGTGATCTACCGCCGCAAGGACGGAAACTTGGGCGTCTTTGAGCCAGTCTGAGCCGGTCGCGGATTGACCCTCGGCGGGGGCCGAACTTGACGGGTCGGCCCCCGGACCCAGGGGCTGGCGCTCAGGGTTGGAGATTTGCAATGAACTTGAGGGAGTTCATCCTTCAGGATATGGTCATCGCTGACCTGAAGGCCGGGGACAAGGTCTCGGTCCTGTCCGAACTGGTCGAGCCCCTGGTCCGGCACGACTCCAAGCTCAGCAAGGATGATCTGGTCAGAATTCTCCTCGAGCGGGAGAAACTTGGCTCGACCGGTATCGGCGACGGCATCGCCATCCCCCACGGCAAGGTTCGGGAGATGGACAACCTGCTCGTCTCCTTTGGCCGCTCCCTGAGGGGCATCGACTTCGACTCCATGGATGGGCAGCCGGCCCATCTTTTTTTCCTGCTCCTGGCCCCGGAGAGCTCCACCGGCTCCCATCTCAAGGCCCTGGCCAAGCTTTCTCGCCTGCTCAAAGATCCGGAGTTCAGGGACAGCCTCTACAAGGCCCGGGACGCCGAGGCCATCTTTGACCTTATCGTGGAGCAGGACGAGAAGGTCTAGCCCGTGGTTCGACTCCGAAACGTCCGGGTAATCATCATCACCGGGTTATCCGGCTCGGGCAAGTCCACGGCGCTGAGGGCCCTGGAAGACGGCGGCTTTTTCGCCGTGGACAACCTGCCGGTCAATCTCCTGCCCAGCTTCCTGGAGATGCGTGAGCAGGGCTCGCCCGAGACCATGAAAGTGGCCCTGGTCATGGATCTGAGGGAGCCAAACTTCCTCAGGGACTACCAGCGCATCTTCCTCAGGCTGGAATCCAGCGGCTTCCCCCTGGAGATCGTCTTCCTGGAGGCCAGCGACCAGGCCCTGATGCGGCGCTTCTCCGAGACCCGCCGGGCCCATCCCCTGGCCGACAGGGGCTCGGTGGCCGAGGCCATCGTCTGGGAGCGGGAGGCCCTGGCCGATCTGAGGGATCGGGCCGACCTGGTCGTGGACACCTCGGCCATGTCGGTTCACGAGCTCAAGGAGTGGATACTCGAGAAGTTCTCGGCCCCCCTGGCCGTGAAGCGGATGAAGGTCACACTCCTGTCCTTCGGCTACAAGTACGGCCTGCCCCACGAGGCGGACATCGTCATCGACGTCCGCTTCCTGCCCAATCCCTATTTCGTCGAGGGGCTCAAGAACAAGGACGGCCTGAACCCGGAGGTGGTCGCCTACGTCTGCCAGTGGCAGGAGACCGGCCGCTTTCTCAAGCTCTACGCCGAACTGCTTGACTTTCTCCTGCCTCTCTACGAGAAAGAGGGCAAAGCCTACCTGACCATCGCCGCGGGCTGCACCGGCGGCCATCACCGCTCGGTCACCGTGGTCAGGGAGCTCTCCGAACTGCTCAGGCCGGCCGGTTACGAACTGACCATCCGCCACCGGGATATAAATCTGGGTTAGGAGGGATCATGATCGGTCTGGTTATCGTCAGCCACGGCCAGCTGGCCGAGGCCCTGGTTGAGGCGGCCGAGTTCATCTTCGGCCACCAACTGGAGGCGGTGGCCACGGTCCGGGTCGAGGCCGGCCAGAAGCCCGAGGAGCTCAAGGCGGCCCTGACCGCGGCCCTGGGCCGGGTTGAGACCGGCCAGGGAGCCATCATCCTGACCGACATGTTCGGCGGCTCTCCCTCGGACATGAGCCTGTCGTTTCTCAAGCCCGACCGGGTCGAGGTTCTGACCGGGGTCAACCTGCCCATGCTCCTCCATCTGGCCTCCCGCCGGATCCAGGAACCGCAGCTGAACGACCTGGCCCAGGAGGCGGTCCACCGGGCCCACGAGTCTATCACCTCGGCCAGTGAACTCCTGAGCGCCTGAACCAGGTGTCGGCCGAGCAGCCAGCCGCGGCCCCGGACCAGCGCTTTCAGGTCCGGCCCATGCTCGAAGCCGACCTCAACCAGGTTCTGGCCATCGAGCGAGACTCCTTCCCCAGCCCCTGGTCCGGGGAAGCCTTTCTGGGCCAGATCAGGTCGATCGAGGCCTGGGCCTTTGCCCTCATCGACGGCCGCCGCCGGGACCGGGCCGTGATCGGCTACGTCTGCTTCTGGCAGGATCAGGATCGGCTCCATCTCCTCAACCTCTGCCTGGCCCGACCCTACCGCGGCCAGGGACTGGCTGAGGGCCTGCTCGGCTTCGTGACCGAGTTCGCCCGGCAGAGAGGGCTGAGCGGCATAGACCTCGAGGTCCGCCGGGACAACCTGGCCGCCCTGAGGCTCTATCGCTCGGCCGGCTTCATCGAGGCCGGGGTCAGGCCCGGCTACTATTCCGACACCGGCCAGGACGCGCTCCTGATGACTCTCGGTCTGGAATCGGGCCAGAAACCCGTTGACTCACATTTGTCAGAGGGGTAAGGTGTGATCCGGGATTGTCATGGAATACTTGTATCTTATGATAAGATCACTCTCAAGGGAGGTCCCACTCCCTGGCCGCTGTCGCTCGGTTTGGCCGGGCGTGTCGGGGCGGGCCGATCAGCCGGCCCGGGCCGGCGGTCTGGGCAAGGCTGGCTAAGCGCTATCCTCGCCTCACCCTATCTCCTGAGCCACTCAGGCGCTGAGGTATAAGGAGGAGAATCATGATCAGGCTAGGAGTGAACGGTTTCGGGCGCATCGGCCGCTTGATGACGCGCCTTTTGTCTGCCGAAAAAAGAGACATCGAACTGGTGGCTCTCAACGCGCGGGCCAACTCGGCCACGCTGGCCCACCTGTTGCGCTACGATTCGGTCCACGGTCCTTTTGCCAAGAAAGTCAGCTATTCCGATCAGAGCCTGACCGTGGCCGGCAAGGAAATCCGGATCTTCCGGGCGGCCGAGCCGGCGGCCATACCCTGGGCCGAGGCCGGGGTGGACATCGTCATCGAGGCCACGGGCAAGTTCAAGGACAAAAAGTCGGTCCTGGGCCACATCCGCTCCGGGGCCAAGAAGGTCATCATCGGGGCCCCAGGCAAGGACGTGGACGCCACCCTGGTCTACGGGGTCAACCACCAACTCTATGATCCCCAGGCCCATCAGGTCATCTCCAACGCCTCCTGCACGACCAACTGCCTGGCCCCGCTGGTCAAGGTCCTCCACGACAATTTCCAGATCCAGAAGGGCCTGATGACCACCATCCACTCCTACACCATGTCCCAGCGCATCCTCGACGGCTCCCACAAGGATCTGCGAAGGGCCCGGGCCGCGGCCGTGTCCATGATCCCCACCTCCACCGGCGCGGCCAAGGCGGTCACCCAGGTCCTGCCCGAACTGGCCGGCAAGCTGGACGGCTTCTCCATCCGGGTGCCCACGCCCAACGTCTCCGTGGTCGATTTCACCTGCACCGTGGCCAAGCCGGCCACCCAGGACAAGGTCAACCAGGCCTTCAAGCGGGCCGCCCGGAAGCTCAAGGGCGTCCTGGCCTACACCGAGGAGCCCCTGGTCTCCATCGACTACACCACTTCGACCTACTCCCTGATCGTGGACGGGCCCCTGACCCAGGTCATCGGCGACGACCTGATCAAGGTCCTGGCCTGGTACGATAACGAGGCCGGGTTCTCGGCCCGCCTGATCGACATGGCCTGCTACATCGGTTCGCACTGAGCGAGGGGAGCCGAAAGATGCGAAGTATCAAAGACCTCGACATCCACGGCCAGACCCTGCTCATCCGGGCCGACTTCAACGTCCCCCTGGATGACAACCTCAACATCACCGACGACACCAGGATCAGGGCGGTCCTGCCGACGATCAACTACGCCCTGGATGAGCAGGCCAAGATAGTCCTCTGCTCCCATCTGGGCCGGCCCAAGGGCCAGCGGGTGGCCAGGATGTCCCTGAGCCCGGTGGCCAAGCGGCTGGGCCGCCTGCTCCAGAAGGAGGTCAACCTGGCCCCGGACTGCCTCGGGCCAGAGGTCGAGCGGATAGTCAAGGGGCTCAAGAACGGGGAGGTGCTCCTCCTGGAAAACCTCCGCTTCCAGCCCGGCGAGACGACCAACGATGAAGAGATGGGCCGGCAGCTGGCCGACCTGGCCGACATCTACGTCAACGACGCCTTTGCCGTGGCCCACCGGGCCCACGCCTCGGTGGTGGCCGTGGCCAGGTTCGCCAAGGAAAAGGCGGCCGGCTTCCTGCTGATGGACGAGATCAACTACTTCCACAAGGCTCTGGAGGAACCGGCCCGGCCGCTGGTGGCCGTCATCGGCGGGGCCAAGGTTCGCTCCAAGATCAACGCCCTGGAGAACCTGCTGGCCAAGGTGGACAAGATGATCATCGGCGGGGCCATGGCCAACACCTTCCTCAAGGCGGTCGGCCTCGAGGTCGGCCGGTCGCTCCACGAGCCTGAGCTGGTCGAGGTGGCCTCCTGCCTGCTCCGGGAGGCCAAGCAGAGGAAGGTCCAGACCTACATCCCGGTCGACTGCGTCGTGGCCGAGAAGCCCGAGGCCAACGCCGAGACCAAGGTGGTCACCGTGCCGGACATGCCCTCGGACTGGTTCATCATGGACATCGGCCCGGCCACCTCTATGCTCTACGGCGAGGCCCTGGGCAACGCCAAGACCATCATCTGGAACGGCCCCATGGGCGCCTTCGAGATGGACGCCTTTTCCCGGGGCACCTACGCCATGGTCGGTCACGTGGCCAACAGCTACGCCCTGACCATCGTCGGCGGCGGCGACACGGACGTGGCCGTGCACAAGGCCGGCGAGAGCCGCAAGGTCTCCTACATATCCACCGGCGGCGGCGCCTTCATCGCCCTGCTGGAGGGGCGCGATCTGCCGGCCATCTGCGCCCTGGAGGACCGCTTCGAGGACATCGGCAAGGACAACAAGCGGGTCTGCACCGGATCGGTCTAGGCCGGAAAGGAGTGGTGGATCAGTGTCCGAGCCCGGGCGCCGGCCGCTCATGGCCGGCAACTGGAAAATGCACAAAACCACCGGCCAGGCCAGGGACCTGGCCTCGGCCCTGGTCGCCGGCGCCAAGGACGACCGGGTCGAGGTCATGATCGCCCCGCCCTTCACCGCCCTGGCGACCGTGGCCGGGGTCCTGGCCGGTTCGCCGGTCCAGCTCGGCGCCCAGAACCTCTACCCCGCCCCGGAGGGGGCTTACACCGGAGAGGTCAGCCCGGCCATGCTGGTCGACCTGGGCGTCAGCTACGCCATCCTCGGTCACTCCGAGCGCCGCCAGATCTTCGGCGAGAGCGACGAGTTCATCCGCCAGAAGGTGGCCGCCGCCCTGGAGGCCGGCCTCAAGCCGGTCCTCTGCGTCGGCGAGACCCTGGATCAGCGCCGGGCCGGGGAGACCACGGCCGTGGTCGAGGGCCAGCTCCACAACTGCCTGAAGGGCCTCGAGGCCGGATCGGCCGGGAGTTTGACCATCGCCTACGAGCCGGTCTGGGCCATCGGCACCGGACAGACGGCCACGGCGGCCCAGGCCGAGGAGGTCCATCGCTTCATCCGGACCTGGCTGGCCGGCCGTTTCGACAATGGCCTTGCCAACTCGGTCAGGATACTGTATGGTGGCTCGGTCAAGGCCGACAATGTCAGGGAGCTGATGTCCGAGCCGGACATTGACGGCGCCCTGGTGGGAGGGGCGTCATTGGACGCCCGGTCGTTCTTGGCCATAGTCGGCTACAAGGGGTGAGGACAATTTGGGTCCCCTGCTGATCGCCATTCATATCGTCGCCTGCGTGACCCTGATTGTCATCGTCCTGCTCCAGCAGGGCAAGGGCGCTTCCATGGGTGCCGCCTTCGGCGGCTCGTCCCAGACGGTCTTCGGATCGGCTGGCGCGACCCCTTTCCTGGGCAAGGTGACCACCGCGGTGGCGGTGATCTTCATGCTGACCTCGCTGTTCCTGGCTTTCCTTTCCGGACCCAGGCTCAGCTCCACCTCGGTGGTCGACGGCCAGCAGCAGACCCAGGAGGCCCCGGCCAACCCTCAGGCCCCGGCCAGCCCCCAAGCCCCAGCTCAGGAGCAGGGAGCCGGCCAGACAGAGACCAAGTAGCCGGCCTCCGCGTGCCGAAGTGGTGGAACTGGTAGACACGCCATCTTGAGGGGGTGGTGGCCAACCGGCCGTCGGGGTTCAAGTCCCCGCTTCGGCACCACAAGACAACCAGGAGCCGCGGCCCGAAAGGCCGCGGCTCTTTTAACGACCACACCCAGCCGGATGCCTCAGAATCCCGCCCAAGCCGGAAGACTTGGGGCGCCTTCTTCGCTCAACTCCTAAAGCACCGTGGCGGCCTATCCATTCACGACGGCTGGGGAGCGTCAACCTCTCCGCCGCCGGGATCGATCGATCGGCTAGCTGCCCCCGGCCTGCAGGGTGTTGGTGGCGTTGCTGATGTTGTTGGTCACCGCGCCTCCCAGAAGGAAGGCGGCGGCGGCGATGCCAGCACCCACCAGGGCCAGCATGAGCGCGTATTCCACAGAGCTTATGCCCCGCTCATCCTCGACCAACCCCTTGAGCACCCCAAAAGCACGCATTTTGACCTCCCGAACATTACCATTTCGAAAGGGACCGAGCGCCCCCAAGTTTGCTAGCCAGCGGCGGGCAACCAACCCGGTCCGGATGGCCGCGGCCGCCTCCTTCCCAAGTGAATAAGCAAACCGCCGCCAACAAGGTTATTGCCGCTCAAACCCTCCCTCTCCAGGCTCTGGCCTTGATTCAAGCAAGGACCTTGCCAGAGAGAAAACAGGCGATAACTATCTGTTATTTAGTGATTTTATTAGATTAGCGACCGGTGGCTGGGTAATAGGGGTATTTTTTGTTACAATTACGTTACTCAGACAATTACCATCCCGTGGCCAGGTCGACCCTCACCACCAGTCCAGGAGCCAGTGGCCCATTCCCAGGTAGCCCAGGGCCACGGCCCCGAACCAGACCAGGACGCGCAGCCTCAGGAATCCGGTCCCGACCAGCCCCAGGATGACCAGACCCCACCACAGGGCGATGAGACAGGGCGGATTCAGATCGAAGACCTTCTCGCCCAGGTCCCAGAGGGACCGGCTGAAGCCGGCATTGCGGCCCAGAGCGGCCCAGGCCAGAGCCAGGGCCACCAGGCCGAAAATAATGACCTCTCGCCGTCTCACCTTCCCTGTCCCTCACCCCCAACCGCGGGCCGCCGGCGGCAGCCCCACTCGCAACCCGGACAGCGGCCGCCGGCCCCCTAGGCGCAGGTCACCCGATCCCGGCCCTGGCTTTTGCTCTGGTAGAGGCACTGATCGACCCGGTGAACCAGCGTCTCGACCGTGTCGGTCTCCAGGGCCAGACTGCCGCCGATGGACACGGTCACCCGGATCGGCTCGGGTTTCCTGAACAGGACCGATTCCCTGACCAGCAGGCGGTACCTTTCCGCCGTCTGGCGCAGGGCCTCGGCCTCGACGTTGCGGACGATGACCAGGAACTCCTCTCCGCCCCAGCGGCCGACCAGGTCGAAGGGCCTGGAGCTGGCCTCCAGGGTCCGGGCGACCATGCGCAGGACCTCGTCTCCGGTGTCGTGCCCGTGGCTGTCGTTGACCTGCTTGAAATGGTCGATGTCCACGAAAAGCACCCCGAAGAGCCAGCCGAAACGCTGGACCTCGGCCAGCCGGGCCTGGAGCTGGCTCTCGACGTAGCGCCGGTTGGGCAGGTTGGTCAGGTGGTCCAGGAGAGCCAGGCGCTCCAGCTCCTTGAGCCGCTCCCGGGCCTCCAGGCGGGAGGAGTTGTCGTTGAAGACCTCCACCGCGCCGGTGACGCGGCCGTTCCGGTCGAACACCGGGGCCGTCCGGACCAGAACCGGAACTCGATGGCCGTCCTTGTGGTGGAGATAGACCTCGACCTCGGTGGGCCGGCCGCTCTTGATGGTCTCGATGAGCGGACAGCTGCTCCGGCAGAGGCTGGTACCCCGGTCATCGACGTGGTTGAGGATGTTGTCCCGGCAGCGGCGGCCCAGGACCTCCTCCGGCCCGTAGCCGGTCAGCTTGTGGGCCGCCTTGTTCCAGTAAGTAATCCGCCGCCCTTTGTCGGCGAAATAGACGCCGTCGTAGAGATTGTCCAGAAGATCCCTGTGGAAATGAACCGGCCTGGCCGCCATCGCCCCCTCCCAACCTCGCCCCTCCTCGGCCTAGGACCAGAGGGGCGAAAGTCCCCCGGAGCCTCAAGCCCCCGCCTCTCAAGTAATGACGAATGGAAGTCCGGCCCATTAGGACCCGGTCTATTTTTATAATTATATCATGATTCGTTCGCCGAATCCAGTCGGCATGACCCGGTCCCGGCCAGGAGAGGGCTTCCGGACGGAGGTCAGCGGAACCTGGCCGGGCTGAGGGCCCGCTCCAGGTCTCCGGGAGGCTGGCCGGCCAGGAGGCGGCTGACCAGCAGGCCGCTGACCGGCCCCAGGCTCATGCCCTTGGTGTCGTGGCCGCCCACGGCGAAGACGTTGCTCCAGGGTGAAAGCAGGCCGGCCAGGGGCAGCCCGTCGGGCGAGCAGGGCCTCAAGCCCCGCCAGACCTCCCTGGGCCTGACCCCGGCCAGGGAGGGGAGGTAGGTCGAGGCCTGGGGCTGGATCATCCTTAAGCGGCGGCGGCTGATGGCCAGGTCCAGGCCCTGGAAGTCGAGGATGCCGGTGACCCGGACGAAGTCGGAGTAGGGCGAGACGGCGATGTGTTTCTCTTCCAGGAGGAGGGGCCGGCCGGGACAGACCCGGGGCCGGGGCAGGGCCAGGGAGTAGCCCTTGGCCCCCTCGACGGGGATCCGCCGTCCCAGGGCCCGGCCCAGGAGCGGCTGCCAGGCCCCGGCGGCCAAGACCACCTGCTCGGCCCGGAACCGGCCCCGGGTGGTCAGAACACAGGTCACCCGCCTCCCGCTGGCCTCGAAGCCGTAGACCTCGCACCCGGTCAGGATCCGGCAGCCCCGGGACCTGGCCTGATCGGCCAGCCAGTGGACAAAAGCGGCCGGCTTGAGGCTGGAGTCGTCCCGGTAGTGTATCCCGCCGATGACCCCGGGGCCGGCGGCCGGCTCCATCTCCCGAACCTGCCCGGCTTCGAGGACGCTGGTCTGGACCCCGAAGCGGACCAGGTCCTGGGCCTGGCGGCGGCAGGCCCGGAAGGTCTTCTCGGTGGTGAAGAGGTAGAGGAGCCCCTTCCGGGAGTACTCGTAGGCTCCCCGGGCCAGCCCGGCCAGCTCCCGGTGGACCCTGGCCCCCTCGACGTTGAGCCGGACAAAGATCTCCACCGCCCGGTTGAACTGCCTCGGGTTGCTGGAGCGCAGGAAGCGCCACACAAAGCGCAGGAAGTCCATCTCCAGCCTCGGCCTGAGGCTGAAGGGGCCTTCCCGGTCCAGGAAGAACTCGGCCGCCTGGGCCAGCGCGTCCGGGCTGGGCATGGGGGTGCAGTAGGAGGTGACCACCAGGCCGGCGTTGGCCCGGGAGCTGCCCGAGGCGATCTCGTCCCGCTCCAGCAGAACGACCTCGGCCCCGGCCAGGCTGGCGAAATAGGCCACCGAGACCCCGACCACCCCGCCGCCGACCACGATCACGTCCGCCCTGGCCCCCAAAACAAGCCCTCCTCTCCGGCACGACCCTGACCGGAAACCATCCTAAACGGACTCCGGGGTCCAATCAAGCCGGGATCGGCCCGCCGCCCAGCCCACTGAATGGCCGAGCCCTGCATGGTGCAATTATTCCTTGTGCTTTTTATTACTTGTCGCTATAATAATACTCTACTGGGCCGCTCTTTCGGGTCGGTCTGAGCTGAAAGTCTCAAAATCACGCGGAGGGTCTAACATGAAGAAAATCATTGCCATCGGACTGATTTTTGTCTTCCTGATCGCCGGAGCGGGAATGGCCCTGGCCAAGAGCGACGGCCCCAACGGCCCGGCGCCTGGTTCGGGCGACGGTGTGTCCGACGGCAGTGCCAACGGCCCGGCCGGCCCCAACGGCGAGGCCGACGGCGGCCCCGGACCGGCCCCCAGCTCGGGCGACGGCGATCCCGACGGTCCCGGCTGGTAGCCGCCGAAAAAGCTAGTCATACAGAGCCCCCGGCGGCCACAAGCGGCCGCCGGGGGCTTTCTTGTCGCCTCGTCTTCGGCCTAGCCTTTCAAGCCGGCGGTTTGGAGAAGATTAACCGGCCCCGGCTGATGACCGCCCCCACGTTCCCGAGAGCGGCCGGGTCGGCCAGGGGATTCCCGGCCAGGCTGATCAGGTCGGCCGCCCGGCCAGGCTCCAGGGTCCCGGTCCTGGCCCCCAGGCCTGATAGCTCGGCCGCGTTGCTGGTGGCCGCCTGCAGGGCGGCCAGCGGGGAAGCCCCCAGCTCGACCAGGCGGGCGATGTCCCGCCAGAGCTCCCCGTGCAGGCCGTCCGAGCCCACCCCGAATCGGACGCCCCCGGCGATGAGGGCCGCCAGGCACTCGGCCGCCCGCCGGCCCTGTCTGAGGGTCTCCTCAATTACTCCCGGGGGCAGGTGGCGAATTCTGGACTCCTCGAGAATGAACGTGGGGGTCAGGACCACCCAGGTCCGGCCGGCGGCCAGCCGCTCGATCTGCTCCCGGCTGACGAAGTAGGCGTGCTCGACCACGTCGCCGCCGGCGGCCAGGTACCAGTCCAACCCCGGCCCGCCGACGCAGTGGGCGCTGGTGACTTTTCCGATCCGGTGGGCCTCTGCCACGGCCAGCTCTATCTCCTCCCGGGAGAGGTAGCTGGGGATGCCCTCCGGAGTCTCCAGGTTGCCGGTGATGAAGATCTTGATGAAGTCGGCTCCGGCGGCGGCGTTCTGGTGGATGGCCCGCTTGATCTGCTCGGGCCCGTCAAAGGAGTAGCCGACGAAGCCGTGGCCGTGACTGGCCTTGATGCCCCGCGTGGCCACGACCAGACTCGGCCCCTCCAGCCGGCCCTCCTCGATGGCCCGGCGGCAGTCGACGTCCAGGAACTCCTTGTCCCCGCAACAGCGCAGGCTGGTCTGGCCGGCCAGGAGGTCGCGGCGCAGGTTGTTGACCGCCCGGAGGGTCTGCTCGCCGATGGGGTCCTGGAGGCGGTGGAGGTAGTTCTCCCGGGTGGCGTCCATGGACAGGTGGGCGTGGCAGTCGATCAGCCCGGGCAGCAGGGTCTCCCGGCCCCGGTCGATGACCGCGTCACAGGGCGCCGAGGCCAGATCCTGGGCCGGTCCGACCCGGACGATGGTCTCGCCCTCCACCAGCACGGCCCCGGCTGGCCAGGGCCGCAGGGTCCGGCCGTCGAAGAGCGGGCCCCCTTTGATGAGCGTCAGCCGAGCCAAACAGCTCCCTTCTTACGGCGACCGAGGCGGCCTCAGGCCTGGAAGTCCTGGCCCGAGATGTTCTCCAGAACCTTTATCAGATCCGCGGCCTCATGGCCAGCCAGACCCATGGCCTCGGCGGCCAGGAAGTAGTGGAAGGCGGCCGTGGCCACATAGAGGGGCAGCTTCACCTGCCGGCCGGTCTCCACGGCGATGGTCACGTCCTTGCACATCTGACCCAGCCCGCCGGGCGAGGGCGTGCCCTTGAGCACCCCGTCGGCCAGGAGGCGGAAGTAATCACTGCCGGCGATGCCGCTGCCGACCACCTGGCAGACCAGCTCCGGGTCCAGGCCCAGCTTGCGGGCCAGCATGATCGTCTCCATCACCCCGGCGTGGGTGACGCCGACGAAGAGCTGGTTGCAGTGCTTGATGGACTGGCCCTGGCCGGGGCTGTCCCCGGCCCGGACGATCCGGCCGATGACCTCCAGGACCGGGCGGCATCTCTCCAGGACGGCGTCTGGCGCGGCCGCGATCAGGGTCAGACTGCCGCCGGGCACCCGGGCCGGCCCGCCGGTGAAGGGGCAGTCGACGAAATCCAGGCCGGCGGCCTGGCACTTCTGGGCCGCGTCCTCCAGGTTGGAACGGTTGATGGTGCTCATGCAGATCACCATCCGGCCAGGCGAGGCCCCCTCCAGGACCCCCCGCTCCCCGGCGAGCACGTCCCTGACCTGCGCGTCGTTGAGCACCAGGATGATGATGATGTCGCTCGCCCGGGCCACCTCGGCCGGGCTGGGCAGGTGGCGTCCGCCCGCGGCCTGGAATGTTTCGATAACTTCCGGGCGGCGGGCATAGCCGCAGACCTGATAGCCGGCCTTGAGAAAGGCCTGGGCCGCGGGCTGGCCCACTCTGCCCAGACCGATGATGCCCAATCTAGGTTTCATCGCCGTCATCTCCCTGAGGACCGGGGCCGGCCGGTGTCTAGTGGACGGTTCTGGCCTGGCCGACTCTCGTGTTTTCCAGATCCTTTATGGCCATCTTCATCGCGCCCAGAGCCAGGCCGAGCGCGTCGTTGATCAGGCAGTTCCTGGCCTCCGGGCTGGGGGCCGAGGTGATGAGTGACTGCATGATGTTTATGGCCCGCTCGTTGACCAGGTCGATGGCGCCCAGCAGACGAAAATAGACCTGGTTCTCCTCCTCTGGGGTGAGGCCCAGACCCTTGATGTCCTCGGTCTTGCCGCTCTTCATCCGTCCTCCCTGGACGAATCCCACATGATTAGGACCGGGCCGCCCCGAAGGGGCGGCCCGGTTCAGGTCAGTACTTGAGGTTAATGGTGATGGCCTTGCGCTGGGTGAAGCACTCCAGCATGCCTTCCAGGGAATACTCCCGGCCGATGCCGCTTCGCTTGAAGCCGCCGTAGCTGTGGCCGGGCACGATGCCCAGTCCCTGGTTGATCTGGATGAAGCCGGACTCGATCTCGTGGGCCATGTTGAGACCCTTGGCCAAGTCATGGGTGTAGACGTAACCGGCCAGGCCGTAATGGGTGTCGTTGGCCATGCGGATGACCTCGGCCTCGTCCTTCCAGGGGATGACCACCAGGACCGGCCCGAAGACCTCCTCCCGGACCATCCGCCACTCGTTCTTGACCCCGGTGAAGATGGTCGGCTCGATGTAATAGCCCTCGCTCAAGGGTCCCTCGGTGGGCGGCATTCCGCCCAGGACGGCCTTGGCCCCGGGCAGGTCGAGACCCTCCCGGATGTAGCCGCAGACCTTGTCGAACTGGACCCGGTTGATGAGCGTCCCGGCGTCGCTGGCCTCGTCCAACGGATCGCCGACCTTGAAGTTCTTGAGAAGGGCGACCAGTCTGCCCATGAAGGAGTCAAAGATGGACTCGTGCAGGAAGAGTCTGGAGCCACAGGTGCAGCTCTGCCCCTGGCGGGAGAAACGCACGGCGTTGATAACCTGCTGGGCCGTCTGATCGTCGTCGGCGTCCGGGTAGACCACCTGGGGGCTCTTGCCGCCCAGCTCCAGGGAGACCGGGATCATCTTCTCGGCCGCGGCCCGGAAGATGTACTGGCCGACCTCGGTGGAGCCGGTGAAGGAGAGCTTGTTCAGGTCGGGGTGTCCGGCCAGGTAAGAGCCGCATTCGGAGCCGGTGCCGCTGACCAGATTGAGCGCCCCGGCCGGCAGATGCTTGGCGCAGATCCTGACCAGACGGGCCACGGCCAGGGGGGCCTCGGCCGAAGTCTTGAGGACCAGGGTGTTCCCGGCGGTCAGGGCCATGGCGATCTTCATCCCGGCCAGGCCGAGGGGGGAGTTCCAGGGGATGATGCCCCCCACCACCCCGAAGGGCTCGCGCCGGGTGTAGCTGAACATGTTTTCACCCAGGGGTACGGTCTCGCCCTTGATCTGGCTGGCCGCGCCACCGTAGAAGTTGAACACGTCAACGGTGAGCCAGGCCTCGGGCCCGGCCTGGGTCCTGATGGCGTTGCCCGTCTCCAGGGCGGTGATTCGGCCTATTTCCTGAGCCTGGGCGGCCAGATCCTGGCCGATGTTGAGCATGGCCTTGCCCCGCTCCCGGGCCGGGACCCTTTTCCACTCCTTGAAAGCCCGCGCCGCCGCCTTGACGGCCCGATCTACATCCTCGGGCGTGGCCCGGGGCACTTCACCGGCCAGGGAGTCCCTCTTGGAGGGGTCCTCCACCTTGACCCAGCGACCGTCGCCCGACTCGACCCACTGCCCGTCGATGAGCATCAATTCCCGGCCTATACTCTGATGAACAGCCATTGTCTAACCTCCATGATTCTCATTTAATTTTAGATTTGCCTCTTCCACGGGCCATGGCCAACATGGCCGATATGGCTCGATCAATATCCGCCTCGGTATTGAATGGCCCCAGGCTGAAGCGGATGGCCCCCCGGGGGCTGGTGCCCAGATCCTCATGGACCAGGGGGGCGCAGTGCAGACCGACCCGGACGGCGATGTTGAAGTCCCCGTCCAGGATCACCCCGGCGTCTCCGGGATTGATCCCGGAGACGTTGGCGCTCAGCAGGGCCAGGTGATTGGCCAGATCATCGGCGCAGTAGAGGTCAAGGCCCGGCCGGCCGGCCAGACCGTCGCGCAGTCTGGTCAGGAGGGCCATCTCGCGCCGGTGGATGGCCGCCACCCCTTCCTGTTCAAGAAAGTCGAGGGCGGCGGACAGGCCCACGATCCCCAGGAAATTTAACGTTCCGGCCTCCAGGCGATGGGGGTAGGCCTGCGGCTGGATCAGGCTCTGCGACTCCAGGCCGGTGCCGCCGTAACGGGTGGCCTGGATCTCCAGGTCCGGAGCCAGGACCAGACCGCCGATGCCGGTCGGCCCCAGCAGGGACTTGTGGCCGGTGAAGGCCACCGCCCCCAAATGCCAGGCGGTCAGGTCCACCGGTATCACCCCGGCGCTCTGGGCCGCGTCCACGACCAGGGGCACCCCCTTCTCGGCGCAGACCCGGCCGATCTCGGCCAGGGGTTGGATCGTGCCCAGGACGTTGGAGGCGTGGCTCAGGACCACCAGGCTCGTCCGCGGCCCGATGGCCTGGGCGATCTCGTCCGGGTCGAGCCGGCCCCGGCCGTCGAAGGGAACCAGGTCGTAATCGATGACGCCCTGCTGCCGCAGATGATGGAGGGGCCGGAGCACGGAGTTGTGCTCCAGGCGCGAGGAGACGACGTGGTCCCCCGGCCTGACCAGCCCCTGGATGGCCAGGTTGAGGGCGTCGGTGGCGTTGTGGCAGAAGATGACCCGGTCAGGGTCGGCCGCTCCGAAGAAACGGGCCACCTTGATCCGGGTCTGCCTGACCAGATCCTCAGCCTCGGCGGCCAGGTCGTAACTGCCCCGGCCCGGCGAAACGCCCGAGTTCAGAAAGGTCACGATCATCCGCTCCAGGACGACCCTGGGTTTGGGGAAGGTCGTGGCCGCATTGTCCAGGTAAACTAGAGAATCGTACGTCATCCCGGCGTTCTCAGGAGCGAGCTCCCCTCCCGGCTGGAATTTTTAACCATCCCGTTCAACACAATGCGCCGCTCGCTGGTTTTGGGCGGGCTGGGAGGCGCCGGGCGGGGAATCGATAAGTCGCCTGGCCGCGGGCTCGGGCCCGCTGAATCTTCCCTTCCGCTGGTTGCATCGGCTAAGCGCGCCCTTCGGCCTTCTCGCCGGCCTGCTTGGCCTCCAGGGCACGCAGCACCTTTTCCGGCGTAATCGGCAAATCGGTGATCCAGACGCCGATGGCGTCGTGAACGGCGTTGACAATGGCCGGCGGCGGCGGGTTGGCGGTCATCTCCCCCACGCCCTTGGCGCCGTAAGGCCCCTCCAGCGAGGGGCACTCGATCATCTCGGTGTAGAGCTCCGGAATGTCCATGATCGTGGCGATCATGTAGTCGGCCAGCGAGCGCGCCTCGTGCTTGGGCGAGGGATAGTTGGGGTAGAGGTGCTCCAGGGTCGACCAGCTCAGGCCCATGATCGCGCCGCCCTCGACCTGAGCCTTGGCCAGCTCCGGATTGATCGCCCGGCCCACGTCGTAGACGCTCTTGCTGGAGATGGGCACGACCACCCCGGTTTCCGTGTCCACCTCCACCTCTATCTGGACCGCGGCCCAGGTCAGGGTGGCCAGGGGGTCGCAGGCGCCCGTCTCCGGGTCGGGCAGCGACTTGGCCCGGCCGAAGGTGGCCGTGCCGACGACGAACCTGTGCAGCTCGTAGATGGCCTTGAAAGCCACATCGGCGATGGGGATGGCCTTCTCCGGGGCGTCCTTGACCCGGATCTGGCCCCCGGCCGCCTCCAGTTCCCCCGGGGCAACTCCCAGATCAGGGGCGGCCACCTCGAAAAGGATGTCCCGGGCCTTGGTGGCCGCCTTGATGGTCGCGTTGCCGGCGAAATAGGTCACCCGGCTGGCGAAGGAGCCATAACAGATCGGGCAGGAGTCGGTGTTGTCGTTGACGAACCTGACCTGCTCGTACTCGATCCCCAGAACCTCGGCGACCATCTGAGGCAGAATGGTGCTGACGCCCTGGCCGAGATCGACCGAGCCGGTGATCAGGTCGGCCGTGCCGTCGGGCTTGACCTTGACGATGGCGTTGGTGAAGTCGCCGCCGCCGCCCATCCCGGTGGGGTAGAAGGCCACGGCAATGCCCTTGCCCCTCTTTTTCATTGCTGGGCCTCCCGCGGCGCCGAGGTCATCGCGGCGTACTTCTCGGCCAGCGGTATATCCAGAACCTCGGCCAGCTTCTGCATTGTTTCGATCAGATAGACGCTGTCCGCCTTCCGCCTGGTGGCCAGTTCATCGCCGTTCCTCATGGCGTTGACGAAGCGGATCTCCCAGGGGTCCAGGCCGATCCTTTCGGCGACCTTGTTCATCTGGATCTCGCAGGCGTAAGTGCCCGGCGTGATGCCGAAGCCCCTGATCCCTCCGGTGGGGACCTTGTTGGTGTAGACCACGGAGCACTGGGTCATCACGTTGGGCAGGTAGTAAGGACCGGCCACGTAGTAACAGTGCTTGTCCACGACGTAGGAGCTCATGCCCGTGTAGGCGCCGGCGTCGTGCAGGCTCTTGACGTGGCGGGCGACGATGCGGCCGTCCTTCTTGACGCCGTCCTTGATGGTTATCCGCCAGGGGCTGTGGCGGCTGGAGAAGAGCGTCTCCTCCTCCCTGGTCCAGCGCCACTTGCAGGGCTTGCCCGTCTTGAGGGCCAGCAGGGCGGTGATGGCGTCGGCGTGCAGGTCGGCCTTGCCGCCGAAGGCGCCGCCCACGGTGCCGCCGACGTACTTGATGTCGCAGTAGCCCAGCTTGCCGCGCGAGGTGTAGCGCATCCGGCCCGACCAGCGGTCCGAGACGTCGCTGCCCTGGCCCAGGACCCGCTGGAGCTGCCTCAGGAGATAGTAGAGCCCCTGGCTGACCGTGTAGACCGTCAGCCTGGTGTCGGCCTCGGGCACGGCCAGGCTGACCTGGGTCTCCATGGGCGCGTGCTCCTGGGAGCAGAAGAAGTACTCGCCCTCGACGATCTCGTCCGCCTGGGCGAAGCCCTTGTCCACGTCGCCGTTGTAGACGAGCCGGAAGGGCCTGTCGCCGACCATCAGGACGTTGCCCTCGGGCCTAACCAGGGGCGCGCCCGGCTTCATCGCCTCCAGCGGATCGAAAACGGGCGTCTGCGGCTCGATGTCCAGCTTGATCAGGTCCAGGGCCTCGTTGGCGATCTCCACCGTCTCCGCGGCCACGGCGGCGATGGGCTCTCCCTTGAAGCGCACGGTCGTCTCGGACAGGACGGGCTGGTCGAGGGTCAGGTAGCCGTAGGAGTTGCAGGGCACGTCCGGGGCGGCGATCACGCCCTTGACCCCGGGCAGCCTCTCGGCCCGACTCGTGTCCAGCTTCCTGATGACGCCCTTGTGGACCGGACTGCGAAAGGCCTTGACCACCAGCGCTCCGGGAACGATCACGTCGTCCACGTACCTGGTCTCCCCGGTGACGTGGCTCAAGCCCGCGTACCGGGGCTTGCTCTGGCCCACCACTCTGAGGCTCATTCCTCACCCCCGCGGCCGGACATCTCGGCGGCGGCGGCGCGCACCGCCTTGATGATGTTGGGGTATCCGGCGCACCGGCACAGGTTCCCGGAGAGGGCTTCCTTGATTTCGAGCTCCGTGGGGGTGGGATTCTTATCCAGGAGCGCCTTGGCGGCCACGATCATGCCCGGGGTGCAGAAGCCGCACTGGGGGGCGGATTTCTCGTAAAACTGCCTCTGCAAGGGGTGCAGGTCGCCCGGCTCGCCCAGGCCCTCCAGGGTGGTTACCTCGGACCCCTGGATCGAAAGCGCGTTGGTCAGGCAGGCGCGCCGGAGCTGCCCGTCGATCAGGACCGAGCAGGCGCCGCAGTCGCCGCTCTCGCAGCCCGCCTTGGGGCTGGTGATGTAGAGCCGTTCTCTGAGGACGGTCAAAAGGCTGGTCGTCGCCTCGACCACGACCTCACGTTGCCTGCCGTTAACCTTGATTCTGAGCAAGGCCATCCTCGGTCCCCCGTCAAGCCAGCTGAGCGAGAGCTCGCCGGACCAGGGCCTGGGCGGCCCTTTGCCGGTACCAGGCCGTGGCCCTGGAATCGCTGATCGGGTCGGTTTCCGAAACGATCTCCTCGGCCACCCGTTCGATGAGCTCGGCCGAGAGGGCCTGGCCCTCCAGGATCCGGGCGGCGGCCCCGGAGACGGAAGGGCTCGGGGCCATGGCCCCCAGAACCAGCCGGACGTTCTGGCAGACGGCGCCGGACATCCTGATTCGCAGGGCCAGCGAGACAATGCTCCGGCTGTCGCCCCGGCGCTGCTTCAGCTTCTCCCAGGCCCATTTGTCCGCGTCTTCCAGGCAGGGGATCCGGAACTCCTTGATCAGGCCGCCGCGCCCGAGGGTCTCCTTTTTGGGGCTAAGGACGAACCGCTCGAGGGGCATGCGGCCCTGGCCCTCCGTGGAGCTCGTGACCACCTCGGCCCCCAGGGCCATGAGGGCCGGAATGCCGTCGGCGTTGCGCGAGCCGGTGACCACGTTGCCGCCCAGGGTAGCGGCGTTGCGCACGGCCGGAGAGGCCATCTGGCCGCAGGCTCTGGCCAGCAGGGGCAGCCGCCTCTGGACCTCGGCCGAGGCGACTAGGCTGGCCAGTGTTGCGCATGATCCGATAATAATTTTATTATTTTCTTCACGGATGTAGTCCAGGCCCACCTTGCCCAGGTAGACCAGAGCCTCAGTCCGCCTGCGCCGGTAGCGGTTGAATCTGACCATCAGGTCAGTTCCGCCGGCGATGATCAGGGCCTTGTGTTCTTCTGCCGCGAGGAGCGAGCAGGCCTGCTCCAGATCGGTCGGCGTAAAGAAATTCTCACTTGGCATGATCACCTTCCCTGGAATCGGCGGCCGGTTGCTTCGAGGCCTCAGGCTGTCGGAGAAATTTCAACTCTGACCCAGTTAAAACCGATTCCGCCAGGCCCTAACTGCACGTCTTGGGGTTGGGCAGGCCGGCCAGGCGCCGGGCGCCGTACTTGAGACCGCCGGGGAAGAGGCCCTCCAGCTCCATCAGGCTCAAACCGCACTCGGCCTTGAGCTGGCGGTTGAGCGGCGCCCGGCCGTGGTGGTAGTAGTATTCCCTGAAAACATTGATGACCCGCCACTGGGTCGGGTCCAGGTCATCGAGACCGCTCTCGCGGGCCAAGGCCAGGGCCAGTTCTTCCGTCCAATCGTCCGGGTCCGACAAGAAGCCCTCGCCGTCGAAGACGATCTCCCGGCCGGCAACGGACCGCACCCGCCGGCTGGGGTCGCCCGAGCCAACAATATTCTGGGCGGGTGCGGTCACTCTTGTTCAACCTTTCCGGGCCAGGGCGGCCTTGATCTTCTCGGGCGTGGCCGGCAGATTGCGTATCCTGATCCCGGTGGCGTCCCTGATGGCGTTCATGATCGCCGGGGCGGTCGGAACCAGGGTCATCTCGCCCACGCCGGTGGCGCCCAGCGAGCCCCTGACCCGCGGCGTCTCGCGGACGATGATCTCCATGTCAAAAGCCGTCCGCATGGTCGGGAACTTGAAGGTGACCCAGTCCTTGGTCTGGCCGTGGACGTACTCCTCCCTGAGGGCGTAGCCGGCCCCCATGTCCATGCCGCCCTCGAGCTGGCCCTTCAGGTTCTGGGGATTGATCACCGGTCCGGCGTCAACGGCCGTGGTCATCCTGATCACCTTGACCTCTCCGGTCTCGGTGTTGACCTCGATCTCGGCCAGCTGGATGTCGTGGACCTCGGATTCAAAGGACGGCCCCTGGCCGGTCTCGGGATCCAGCGGGCCGGAGACTACCGTCTTCTTCTTGCCCAGGAAGCGGGTGGGCAGGCCGGCCTTCTTGAGCCCCTGGTAGGTCCTCTCCCCGGCCTGGCCCATGGCCTCCTTGAGCTTGTCCAGGGCGTCCAGCACGGCCCCGCCGATCATGTAGGTCACCCGGCTGCCGGCGGCCGGGCCGGAGGCCGCGGTCCGGTCGGTGTCGCGGGTGACCAGCCTGACCTTGTCCAGGGGCAGATCGAGGACGTGGGCCGTGATCTGGGTGAGCATCGAGTCGTTGCCCTCTCCCGGATCGGCCGCGGCGGCGTAGATGGTCACCCCGTCGTCCTCGTCCAGTTCCACGGCGGCCACGGCCCCGTCGCCGGGCATGGCGATGCCGAAGGAGCCGGCTCCCAGGCCCACGCCCCGCCGGACCGGTCCGTCCCGGAAGGCGTCCGCCTCACGCCGGGCTCGCTCGTAGTGGGGCCGGATGGCTTCGCAGAGCTCGGGGAAGGGCCACTGCTCCACCGCCTGCCCGGTGGACTTGGTCTGGCCGGGCTGGAGGGAGTTGATTCGCCGGAACTCGAGGGGATCCAGGCCCATCTTCTCGGCCAGCATGTCCATGGCCGATTCCAGGGCGAAGTTGACCTGCGGCGGTCCGGCCCCCCGGGCGGCGCTGCCCCAGGGATTGTTGGTGTAGACCAGCCGGCCCAGGGCGTGCACGTTGGGAATGTTGTAGGCCCCCGAAAGCATCCACAGGGCCCGCTTGCAGACGGTGCTGCCGATGGAGTGGTAGGCTCCGTTGTCGATGATGAAGTCGTTGGTGTAGGCGGTCAGCTTGCCCTGGGCGTCGGCGCCGAGCTTGACCTTCATGGTGAAGGGGTGGCGCTTGGAGGTCATGAGCATGGACTCGGCCAGACTGGGGATGTACCTGACCGGCCGCTGGAAATGGAGGGCCGCCGCCGCGGCGATGCCCTCGGAGATGACCTCGACCTTGATCCCGAACTGGCCGCCGGAGAAGGCCTCCTCGTAGCGCATGTTCTCCCAGCCGACCCCCTCCTGGAGCTGGGCCAGGTGGAAGTGGATGTTGATGCTCCGGCCGACGACGATTAATTGAGCCTCATCGCCCTCGCCCTCCAGGTAGGCCAGCGAGGCCTCCGGCTCCAGAGGAGCCTGGTGGTTGAACTGGGTCGAGAACTCGGCCTCTATCACGGCCGCCGACTCGGCCAGGGCCTTCTCGGCCTCGCCCTTGATCTGGGGCTGGCGGAAGCAGACGTTGGGAAACTCCTGGTGAAGCTGAGCCGCGCCCTCGGCCATGGCCTCGGCCGGATTCTTGAGCACCGGCAGGAGCTCGTACTCGACCTCGACCGCCTCGGCCGCGGCCAGGGCCTGGCTCTTGGTCTCGGCGGCGACGATGGCGATGGCGTCGCCAAGGTAGCGGACCCGGTCCTCGCAGAGAATGGGCCGGTCAGAGACGACGAACTTGAGCCGGTTGGTGCCCCTGATGTCCTTGGCGGTCATGACGCCGGCCACGCCGTCCATTCTTCTGGCCAGCGACGAGTCGATGGCCTTGATCAGGGCGTGCTCCTGAGTGCTGCGGACCACGGCCAGTTCCAGGGCGCCCTGGAGCCTGATGTCGGCGGTGAACGCGGCCAGGCCGCAGGCCTTGAGCATGGCCGTGGGCCGGGGATGGGAGACGCCCAGCTTGGGGCCACCGGCGTCGGGCCGGATCTGATCGGGGCTGGTCTCGCCCCTCAGGAACTTGCCGGCCAGCTTGACCGCCTCGATGATCTTGACGTAGCCGGTGCAGCGGCAGAGGTTGCGCCGCAGGGCCTGCTTGATCTCCTCGGTGCTGGGATCGGGGTTCTGATCGAGCAGGACCTTGGCGGCCATGATCATGCCCGGAGTGCAGAAGCCGCACTGAACGGCCCCGGCCAGGACAAAGGCCTCCTGGATCAGGTGGGGATTGTCCGGGGTACCCAGGCCCTCGACGGTGATGATCTCGGCGCCGTCCAGATCGACCACTTTGGCCAGGCAGGACCTGACCGCCCGGCCGTTGACGATGACCGTGCAAGCCCCGCACTGGCCCTTGCGGTCGCAGGACTGCTTGGCCCCGGTGAGATCCAGGTCCTCCCGGAGCAGGTCGAGCAGAACCCTTTCCGGGCCGACCACGAACTGCTTTGACAGGCCGTTCAGCTTCAGTCTGACCTTTTTCATCTCGCTCCCCGTCCTCTGATCGTTGATCTGGTTCACTCGCCCGCCGGCCGCCCGGCTGAGCGGAAAGATCTAGGGCCGGCCCCGGCCCCCCGGCGGCCATTAGTCCCATCGGCCAGGGTCATTTCCAAGACCTGGACGGCAAAAGCCTCCGGGTTAAAAAAAAGAGCCCTCATCGCCTCGTGGCTGGGCAGGTTCTGGACGATGTCCCTGACCGCCTCCAGGGCGGCCGCGCCGTAGGAATCGATCACCCTGGCGCAGCGGTTGATCAGCTCATCCCGCTCCGCGGGGCTGAGACTGAGTATCTCCTCCACCCGTCCCGCGAGACGGCCCGTGGTCATTCCCTGGCTCCTCCTCTCCTCCAGCGGCTCGATCAGCCCCGGCCGGCGGCCGGTCAAGTCTCGAAGACGATCCCCTGGGCCAGGGGCAGCTCGTCGCCCCAGTTGATCGTGTTGGTCTGGCGCCGCATGTAGGCTTTCCAGGCGTCGGAGCCGGCCTCCCGGCCGCCGCCCGTGTCCTTCTCGCCGCCGAAAGCCCCGCCGATCTCGGCCCCGCTGGTGCCGATGTTGACGTTGGCGATGCCGCAGTCCGAGCCGGCGTGGGAGAGGAATCTCTCCGAGCAGCCCAGCGATCTGGTGAAGACGGCCGAGGCCAGGCCCTGGTCCACCCGGTTGTGGAGCTCGATGGCCTCCTCGAAGTCCTGGTACTCGACGACGTAGAGGATGGGGGCGAAGGTCTCCTCCCCCATCACGGCCAGGTCCGGCGGGGCTTCGACGATGGCCGGCTGGACGTAGAAGCCTCCTTCCAGGCCGGGCAGCCTCAGGGGCCGGCCGCCCCAGACGATCCGGCCGCCGCCTTTCTCGGCCCGGGACAGGGCGGCCTGCATGGCCTCCACGGCTTGTTGATCCACCAGGGGCCCCATCAGGACCCCTTCCTCCAGGGGATTCCCGACCCTGACCTGCTGGTAGGCCCTGGTCAGGGCGGCCAGAAATTCCTGTTTGACCGAGCCCTGGACGATGACCCGCCTGGTCGAGGTGCAGCGCTGGCCGGCCGTGCCCACGGCCCCGAAGAGGACCGCCCTGACGGCCAGATCCAGGTCGGCGTCCTCGGCGATGATGATGGCGTTGTTGCCGCCCAGCTCCAGCAGGGACCGCCCCAGGCGGGCGGCCACTGTCTGGCCGACCTTCCGGCCCATGGCGCAGCTTCCGGTGGCGCTGATCAGGGGCAGGCGCCGGTCTTCGATCAGGGTCTGGCCGACCTCCCGGCCCGAGCCGATGACCAGGTTGAAGACCCCGGTCAGGCCGCGGGCGTCCAGGACCTCGTTAAAGACGGTCTGGACGGCCAGGCCGCAGAGGGGGGCCTTGGAACTGGGCTTCCAGACGATCGTGTCCCCGCAGACGGCGGCGATGAAGGCGTTCCAGGAGTAGACGGCCACCGGGAAGTTGAAGGCGGTGATGACCCCGATGGGTCCCAGGGGATGCCACTGCTCGTACATGCGGTGCCTGGGCCGCTCCGAGTGCATGGTCAGGCCGAAGAGCTGGCGCGACAGGCCCACGGCCAGGTCGGCGATGTCGATCATCTCCTGGACCTCGCCCTCGCCTTCGGCCTGGATCTTGCCCATCTCCAGCGAGACTAGGCGGCCCAGGTCCCGCTTCCTGGCCCGCAGGGCGTCGGCCAGGTCGCGCACGACCAGGCCCCTCTGGGGGGCCGGGGTGAGCCGCCAGCGGCGAAAAGCCTCCTCGGCCGCGGCCACCACCGCCTGGCAGTCCTGTCTGGTGGCCTGGCGGATCGAGCCGATGGGCCGGCCGTCTATGGGCGAGACGGAGACTAGTTCCGGCCCGCCGGTCTCCAGCCAGCCGCTGGAAGTGCCCACTGAAGCGCCGGGGTTGACCTCCTTGAGACCCAGAGACTGAATGATTCGCTCCACGAATACTCCTCTACCCCGGCCCGCCGGGCGCCCATGGTGACCTAAGCGTTTGGTAGTGAGAGAGCCGGCAGCCAGCTTGCTATGTCATTTCTGACATAATTAAACAGCCTCGACCGAGGCTGTCAAGAAGAACAGGAGCATTATTGACTTTGAGGGGCCGGGCAGAGCCGGCCCCGGAAGGACCCGAAAACGGCCTCGTCCGGCCGGGCGGGTCAAGTTGAGCCGGGGTTCCGGCCTGATCCCGCCTCACCCGGGGCCTTAATTCAGCCCAGGGTCATGGGGTTGAGCAGCTTGTGCCCGAGGACCGGGTTCAGGACCGGCCTGATCTCCAGGTCCAAAAGCTCCTGGATGGTCAGGTCGACCGTGACCATGACCGGGGCCGAGCCAGGAACCAGGTTGCCGCAGCGCATGTTGCCCTGCTTGTCCAGGATGAGGCCGTGAATGTGCATGAGCACCTGGCCGTCGGCGTCGGTGCCGAAGATGCCCCAGCCGATGCCCAGCTCCACTGGCCCCTCCATGGTGTAGGGCGAGATTATCTCGCTGAGCGGCCGGTTCATGTCCGTGGTGTGGGGGAGCATGACCGTGGCCGCCAGGAGCGAACCGATGGCGGTGACGGTCCCGGCCTTGAAGCCGCTTTCCTTGATCAGCTCGATGATGGTCTCGACGGTGTCCTGGCCCGGCTCGATCCGCGCCGCCACAACGCGGCCCGTTCGGCCCTGACCGGCCACGGCCCTTTTCTTGGACATCTGCCTCTCCTTGACTGGCTGACCCAAACAACCACCCCTCCGGACAACTCCCGGCCGGGCGGCGACCTGATCCAGTCAAGCACATAGCCCCGATCATTTCAATGGCCGGGGCGGCGGGGATGGTCTCACCTCAGCAGATAGGGGATCTCCACGTAGAGGGCCTGCTCCGGGCACTCAACCTCGCAGGGCAGGCAGAACCAGCAGGTCCGGTAGCGGCCGAAGGGCTGGCCGCAGGAGTAGCAGCGGCCGGCCTCCCGCCGGGCCGCCTCCCGGTCGAGCCCGGCCTCGAGCTCCCCGAAGTCGCCCCGGCCCTGGAAGGGCCGCCGGGCCGGGCAGACCCGCGCGTCAGCCGAGCCCCGGGAGGTGTCTATCTCGAACTCGGTCTCCACCGGGCCGGGCCAGCCGCGGCCGAAGCGCAGGTGCTCGCCCCTCAGGAAACGGTCGGCCGATTCGGCCGCGGCCCGGCCGCTGGCCATGGCCTGGACGACCGAGGAGGGGCCCGAGTGGAGGTCGCCGGCGACAAAGACGTCTTCCCAGGAAGTCTGGAGGGTCAGGGGATCGGCCAGGAGGCTCTCACCCTCCAGCAGGCCGCTGCCCTGGAGGCAGGAGAGGTCGCGGCTCTGGCCCACGGCGATGATGACGGTCTCGGCCGACAGGAGCCTGGTCTGGCCGGAGTCGAAGGCGGGCCTGAAGCGCCCCTGCCCGTCAAAGACGCTCAGGCAGCGCCGCAGCTCCAGGCCGCTGACCCGGCCGGCCTGGTCCAGGATGGCCGCCGGCCCCCAGCCGCACTCGAACCCGACCCCCTCGGCCCGGGCCTCCTCCACGGCCCAGGCAAAGGCGGGCAGCTCGCCCTCGGCCTCCAGGGCGACGACCACCGCCTCGGCCGCGCCCAGGCGCAGGGCGGTCTGGGCCGCGTCCACGGCCACGTTGCCGCCGCCGACGACGAAGACCCGGCCGGCCATCTCCGGCCCCTGGCCGGCCCTGACCGCCCGGAGCAGGGGCAGGCCGAAGTGGACCCCTATAAGGCTCTCGCCCTCAAGGCCCAGCCGGCCGTGGGCCCCGGCGCCGGTGGCCAGGACCACGGCGTCGTACCCGGCCCTGAGCTCGTCCAGGGAGACCTCCCGGCCCAGGCCCCGGCCGCACCTGAACTCCAGGCCCAGCCTCTCCAGCCGGTCCACCTCCCGGCCGACCACCTCGGCCGGCAGCCTGAACTCGGGGATGGCCCAGCGGAGCAGCCCGCCCGGCTCGGCCTCGGCCTCGAAGACGATGACCTGGTGGCCCTTGACCCTGAGGTCGTGGCCGGCCATCAGACCGGCCGGGCCCGAGCCGACCACGGCCACCTTGCGGCCGCTGTCCGGCTCCCTCTCGGGCAGGGGGTTCTCCGGGCCGTCCTCGGTCAGATAGCGCTTGAGGGCCCTGATGGACACGGCCTGGCCGGTGATCTGGGCCCGGTGGCAGCCGGCCTCGCAGGGCCGGGAGCAGATCCGGCCCAGGATCCCGGGAAAGGGCAAAGTCTCGCCCAGGATCTGGCGGGCCTTGTCCTCCTCGCCCCGGGCGATGAGCTGGACGTAGCCCTGGGCGTTGACCTCCAGGGGGCAGGCCTGCCGGCAGGGGGCCAGCTTGAGCCTGAGGTTGTCCAGGACGCAGGTCTCGACGCAGATCCCGCAGGCGGTGCACTTGTCCCGGTCGATGACGATGTTGTCCGAAAGGGCTTCCAGGAGATTGATTCCGGCCATCCTAATTCTCTCAGAGGGTCTCGATCGCCTTGTGGCTGACCTTCACCTGGCCGGGGGCCTCGCCCCTGGTCAGGACGACGTGCTTGAGCCAGTTCCCGTCGTCGGGCTTGGGAAAATCGGAGCGGTAGTGCCACAGGCCCCAGCGGCTCTCCCGCCGCTCCCTGGAGGCGGTGGCGCTCAGGACGGCGCACTGGATGATGTTCTCGATCTCGAAGGACTTGAACAGGTCGTGGTAATTCCCGATCCTGACCAGGGAGCGGAGCTCCCTCTGGAAGCGGTCCATCCACCACAGGGCCCGGTCGAGCTTGTACTCGTTCTTGGGCGGGACCACGTAGTCGTTGATCATCCGCCTGACCTTGTACTCGAACTCCTCGATGGGAATCCTGCCCCCGCCCTGCTCCAGCCGGGCGGCCAGGTCCCGGTCGACCTCCTCCACCCCGGCCGGGTCCAGCTCGGCCCGGCCGGCCCGGGCGGCGAATTCGGTGGCGCTCTCGGCGGCGATCTGGCCGAAGACAAAGGCCCCGGTCAGATGCCCCCGGGCGACCAGGGAGGTGTCGCCGGCGGCGTAGAGGCCGGGGACCGAGGTCTCGGCCCGGTCGTTGACCCTGACCCCGGTCAGGCCGTGGCCGCCGCAGAGGAAGCACTCGGTCGGCCAGAGCTCGATCTCGCCCCGGCGGAAGTCGACCCCCCGGCCCTGGTAGAACCTCTCCTGGGCCGGCCGCTCGGTGGAGAAAAGGATCTCCTCGACCTCCCGGATCTTCTGCTCGGGCAGGTGGCTCATGATGATCCGCATCGGCCCCTTGTCGGCCCGGTGCTGCTCGTGCATGAGCATGATCCCGGGGTGCTCCTGGTGGAACTCCTGGCCCAGGGCGTTGAGCAGGTGGGCCCCCCTGGTCAGGGTGATGTAGAGGAGGGGGGCGTTGATGTCCTTGACGATGTAGTAGGTCAGGGTGTACTCGAAGCCGCTCAGCTCGGCCCCGGCCCGGTAGGCCAGGCAGTAGCCGTCGCCGGTGTTGCCCGGGAAGTCGTAGACGCCGTAGAGGTGGCCGTTGTTGGGCAGGCCGAAGCGGGCCGTGCCGCCGGCGGTGAGGATGACCGCCTTGGCCCGGCAGACGACCAGTTCCCCGGTCCTGACGTTGAGCCCGACCACGCCGCTGACCCGCTCGCCGTCCTTGAGCAGGCTGAGGGCCATGGTCCGGTTGAGGACCCTGACCCCCAGGTCGAGGCAGCGGCGGGCCAGGATGGTCTTCAGCTCCGGCTCCTTCATGGTCACGCAGAACTTGCCCTTGGGGTGGACCTGGAGGACCTCGTAGCCGCCCCGCTCGTCCAGGGGGAAGCAGACCCCCCAGGACTCCAGCTCCTTGAGCAGATCCCAGCTCCGCTTGGCCATGACGTGGGCCACCGGCTCGTCCATGATCCCCTGGCAGGCGATCCGGTTGGACTCGACGTAGAGTTCGGGCGTGGTCAGGCCGGGGATGGCCACGATGTTGAGGGCGTCCATGCCCCGGGCGATGCAGCCGGAGTACTTGATCTGGCCCTTTTCCAGGACCAGGACCTTCTGGCCCGGGTCGAGCTCCTTGGCCCTGATGGCGGCCATGGCCCCGGCGCTGCCGCCGCCGATGACCAGGACGTCGGAGTCGATGACAGGGTAGTCCAGTCTCATGCCGCTTCCTTCCAACAGCTTAGCAGATCTGCCGCCTATCAGAGCAGCAGCTCGGTCTCCTCGGTGATCTGGTGGCGCAGCTCGAGGAACTCGACGTCCATGTGCTCCCGCGGCCGGGGCAGGGTCACCTGGTAGGTGGACTTGAGCCGGCCGGGCAGCTTGCCCTCCATGGTGATGATCCGGTCGCCCAGGTAGATGGCCTCGTCGATGTTGTTGGTCACGAAGATGACCGTCCTCTTCTCGGCCTCCCAGATGCGCACGGTCTCCTGCTCCATCAGGTAGCGGGTCTGGGCGTCCAGCTGGCCGAAGGGCTCGTCCAGGAGCATGACCTTGGGGTTGTTGGCGTAGGCCCGGGCGATGCCGACCCGCTGCTTCATCCCGCCGCTGAGCTGGTGGGGGTAGGCCTTCTCGAAGCCCTCCAGGCCGACCAGCTTGATGTAGTGGCCGGCGATCTCCCGGCGCTCGGCCTTGGGCACGCCCCTGAGCTTGGGGCCCATCTCGACGTTGCCCACCACCGTCCGCCAGGGGAAGAGCATGTACTTCTGGAAGACCAGGCCCCTATCCGGGCCGGGTCCGGTCACCGGCGCCCCATCCAGGCTGACCCGGCCGGTGGAGGGCGTCTCCAGCCCGGCCATGATCCTAAGCAGGGTCGTCTTGCCGCACTGGCCCGGCCCGACGATGACCAGGAACTCGTTCTCTTCAACGGCCAGGTCGATGGACTCCAGGACCGGAATGGTCACCTTGCCGAAACGCTGGGTGAAGGTCTTGCTCACGTCCTGGCAGACGATCTTGGGCTGGTCGGGCTTCATTGGGGCAGCTCCCTCTTCCAGGGGCAGATGACCTTTTCGACCTTGTTCAGGAGCAGGCTGAGCATCCCGGCCACCAGGGCGATGACGACCATGCCGCCGATGATCATCGCCGGATTGAAGACCTTCATCCCCAGGATGATTATGTAGCCCATGCCCGAGCGGGCCCCGACCAGTTCGGCGGCCAGGACGCAGCCCCAGGCCACGCTGAGGGCGATCTGGAAGCCGGCGAAGAGGGCCGGAAAGCCGGCCGGGAAGGTCACCTGGAGGAGCTCCTGGCGCCGGTTGCCGCCCAGCATCCTGATGGCGTCGTAGAGGGCCGGGTCCACCAGCCTGATGCCGTTGTAGGAGTTGATCAGGGCCGGGACAAAGGCGCCGACCACGATGATGAAGACCTTGGACTCCTCGCCGATGCCGAACCAGAGGATCGACAGCGAGATCCAGGAGATGGGCGGCATGGGCTTGATCAGGTCGAAGACCGGCTTGACCACGGCGTTGACGTACTTGTTCAGGGCCATGAACAGGCCTAAGGGCACGCCCACGGCCAGACCGATGGCGAAACCGATCAGGACCCGGCGCAGGCTGGCCCAGAGGTGGCCCCAGAGAGTTTTCCCGGCCAGCCGGTCGCCGCTGAGGCGGACCATCTCGGTCCAGACCTCAGCCGGGGTGGGCAGGAACTTGGCGATGGAGCTGTGCAGGGCCGCCCAGTGCCAGATCGCCAGAAAGCCGATCACCGAGAGCCCGTAGAGGACGTATCGATTGTGAAAGAAGGACCACAGCCTGGCCCCCAGGCCCGACTGGTAGACCCTGGGATTGAGACCGAGTGTTGCCTCTGCCTGCGAGCTCAACTTGCGCTCCCTCCCCTCTCCAGGCCGGCGGTCAGCTTCTTCTCGATCCAGTCAATGAGGATGCCGATGCCGAATCCGGTCAGGCCGACCATGAGCATGCCCAGGACGATCATGTCCGGCCTGAGCAGGCGGCGGCCCATGTTGATCAGGAAGCCCAGGCCCGTGTCCGAGGCGATCAGCTCGGCCGCCACCAGGGTGGTCCAGGCCAGGGCCAGGGCGATCTGGAGGCCGCCGAAGACCATGGGCAGGGCCGAGGGGATGCAGATCCTGGTGAAGATCTGCCAGTCCGAGGCGCCGTAGGTCCGGGCCATCTGGATCAGGGTCGGGTTGGTCATGCGCACGCCGGTGTAGGCGTTGATGACGCAGGGCACCACCGCGCAGGCCCAGATGATGAAGACCTTGCCGCTCATGCCGATGCCGAACCAGAAGATGGCCAGCGGGATCCAGGCCACCGGCGGAATGGGGCGGATCATCTCGAAGAGCGGTCTGGCCAGGCCCTCGGCCACGACGAACCAGCCCATCAGCAGGCCCAGGGGGATGCCGATGATCAGGGCCAGGAGATAGCCGACGATGGCCTCGCCCAGGCTGACCACGGTGTGGATCCAGAGCACCGCTCCGTCCGGCTGGGCCTGAGTCAGCTTGGCGATGAAGAGCTTGCCCACCTCTGAGGGCGTGGCCAGCAGAACCCGGGGCACGATCCCGGTGTCGACCAGAAGCTGCCAGAACACGAAAAAGGCGACCAGGCTCAGGTAGGGCAGTATCTTGAGCAGCCTGGATTCTCTCTGCCGAGCCTCGGGATCCATACCAACTCCCTGTCCGGCCCGGGGGCCGCCTCGGGCGGCCCCCGCGGCGCCAGTTCACGAGGCTTACGCGCTCACATCCCCGCGGCCAGTTTCAGGAACTTGTCGGTGATGAACGGGGTGCTCATGACCTTCTCCCGCTCCTGGGCGGTGAAGCGCTTGTTGTCGGTGAAGAAGGTGGACAGGTCATCCATCCAGACGTAGGCCTGGCTCTTGCCCTTGGAGGCGTCGAAGACCTCCAGATTGCGCTTGAGGTCGTACATGGGGTGGAGGTCGATGTCCATGTCGATCATCTCTTTGTTCAGCTCGATGCCGGCCCAGTCCTTGAGGAACTTCTGGTACTGGGCCGCCTGGGCGTGGAGCTCCTTCTTCTGGCGATCGACCTGGTCGAAGTACATCTTCAGGTAGCGGGCCACCCGATCGGGGTACTTCTCGCCGTACTCCTTGCTGGTGATGAAGACCAGGGGCACCGTGGCGGCGCAGTCCTCGCCGTTGGAGACCTTCTTCCAGCCCTTGGCCAGGCCGGACATGGTGAAGGGGGCCCACAGGGCCACGATGTCGCCCTTGCCGGCCTCGAAGGCGGCCACGGCCTGACCCTGCTCCATGTTCAGCAGCTTGACGTCGCTATCCTTGAGGCCCAGGCGCTTGAGCCAGGTGCTCAGGACGTAGTGACCGGCCGAGACCGTGGTCACCAGGATGGTCTTGCCCTTGACCAGATCGGCCGAACCGTACATATTAGGATACTTGGGATTGGCGCCCTTGACCTTCATGATGGGGCTGTCCGGACGAACCATGATGTTGACGTTGAAGGCGTCATCATGGGTCATGCCAATCATGTAGGACTGGTAACGGAGTGCGGCCATGACCATGGGTACCGCACCAAGGGCGCCAACATCCCACTGTTTGGCCGGGAGAGCTTCGACCTGGACCATGCCGGAGTCGAAGTAGGACATCTCCAGCTCCAGGCCCGCCTTCTTGTCGATGCCCTCCTGGATCGCCTGCCAGGTCAGGAATGACTCGAACTCCGGCTGGTGGCTGATCTTCATCTTGATCAGGTCAGCAGCCAGGGCTGCCCCGGCGCCCAGGGCCAGAATCAGCCCCAGGACGCCGACGATGAGGGTTAGCCGCAAACGTTTCGCCTTCATCTCCATCCTCCTTTATCCCTAGATTCAAAGGTTGACCGTTCCACGACCCTGTCCGCCTTGACCGACTCCGATTCCTCCGGCCGCCCTCACCACCAGCGGATGAGGTCGGTGACCTCCTGCCTCATTTTGATGAAATCCGGATCCAGGTAGTGCCTGGGCCGGGGCAGGTCCACCGCGACCTCGGCCTTGATCTTGGTCGGCTTGTTGCTCAGGACCAGGATGCGCTGGCCCAGGTAGACCGCCTCCTCGATGTTGTGGGTGACGAAGATGACGCTGCTCTTGAGCTCCTGCCAGAGGCGGATGAGCTCGTCCTCCAGGTAGTAGCGGAGCTTGACGTCCAGCTGGCCGTAGGGCTCGTCCATGAGGAGCAGGTCGGGCTGGGTGACGAAGGCCCGGCTGACGGCCACCCGCTGCTCCATGCTGGCAGAGATCTGGTTGGGGAAGAGGTCGGCGCAGTCGGCCAGGCCGACCAGGTTGAGGACCCGCTCCAGCCTGGCCCGCCTCTCCTGGGCCGGAACGCCCTTGACCTTCATGCCGAAGGCCACGTTCTCCCTGACCGTCAGCCAGTGCATGGACGAGGGCTCCTGGAAGACGAAGGCCACGTTGTGCCGCCTGGGGTCGGCCTCCTGGCCGTCGATCAGGATGTGCCCCCTGGTGGCCGGCAGGAGCTTGGAGAGCACGTTCAGGAAGGTGGTCTTGCCGCAGCCGGTCGGACCGACGATGCACAGGAACTCGCCCCGGCCGACGGTGAAGCTGATGTCGTCCAGGACCAGCAGGTCGCCGAAGCTCTTGGTCAGACCGTTGACCTCGATCTTGGTCTCTCTGGGCGCCAGGGTGTTCAATTGACCCTCCTGGCCCGGCCGATCAGTCGGCGTACTCGGCGTCCGGGATGGCCAGGGCGGCGTCAATGACGCTCATGCCGTGATCGATCTCGTCCCGGGTGACGTTCAGGGGCGGAGTCAGGACGATGACGCTGGCCGCGCCGGCCATGATGTAGACGCCGTCCTGGAGGCACTTGGCCAGGAGCTTCATCTTGGCCGTCTGGGGCCGCGGCGGCTCCATGAGGGCCTCGTGGATCGGCTCCCTGGTCTTGCGGCTCTTGACCAGTTCCAGGCCGCAGAAGAGGCCCTTGCCCCGGATATCGCCCACGCTGGGGTGCTTGTCCATGAGCTGGCGCATCTTGTCCATCAGGTACTCGCCCATCCGGGCCGCATTCTCGATGAGGTTGTCCTCCTGGTAGGCCTGGACCGTGGCCGCCCCGGCGGCCATGGCCAGGGCGTGGCCGGAGTAGGTGTGGCCGTGTAGGTAGGGCAGCTCCTCGAACTTCTGGGCGATCCAGGCCCGCATGGCCGTGGCCCCCAGGGGGACGTAGCCCGTGGTCACGCCCTTGGCCATGGTCATCATGTCCGGGACCACGCCCCAGTGGTCCACGCCGAACCACTTGCCGGTCCGGCCGAACCCGGTCATGACCTCGTCGGAGATGAGGATGACCTCGTGGCGGTCGCAGATCTCCCTGACCAGGGGCCAGTACTCCTCCGGGGGGGTGATGAGCCCGCCCGGCCCCATGATCGGCTCGGCGATGAAGGCGGCCACCCGCCTGGCCCCGCCCTCGCGGAGGATGATGTCCTCGACGTGCCTGGCGCACTGGATGTTGCAGCCGGGGTAGGTCACCCCGAAGGGGCAGCGGTAGCAGTAGGGCTCCAGGCAGTGGATCACCCCGGGCACGGCCGGCTCGTAGGCCCAGTTGCGGAAGTCGGCCGCCAGGGACATGGCCCCGTAGGTCGAGCCGTGGTAGGCCCGGTAGCGGGCGATTATCTTGCTCTTGCCCGAGACCAGGCGGGCGATCTTCATCGCCCCCTCGTTGGCCTCGGCCCCGCCGGTGGAGAAGAAGACCTTGGTCACGTCGCCGGGGGTGATGTCGGCGATGAGTTTGCCCAACAGGGCCTTGGGGGCGGTGGCGAACTGGGAGTTCATCACCGGCAGCCGGGCCGCCTGCTCGCAGATGGCGGCCACGACCCGCTCGTCGCAGTGGCCCAGGTTGCTGAAGACGAACTGGGAGGTGAAGTCCAGGTACTGCTTGCCCTCGGCGTCCCAGAAGTAGGAGCCCTTGGCGTGGTCGGCCACCAGGGGCTTGAGCCCCTTCTGAGCCGTCCAGGGTGTCAGAACGTATTTCCTCTCGTATTCCCTGATTGTCTCCGCGTCCAGATTGATCGACATTCTCCCCTCCTTGGCCGCCGGGATCAGCCGCGGCCACTGGGCCGGGTCGGCCTCTCAGATCTCCCGGTAGACGAACCGCTCGTCGGTGCGCACGTAAGCCAGACGGTACTCGTAGGGCCGCTCCTTGTAGGTGATGGCCAGCATCTCCACGCGCAGGAGAGGCTGGCCGGGTCGAACCTGCAGCAGCTCGGCCGCCTCGCCCTGGGCGGCCACGGCCCCGAACAGCTCCTCGTTCTTGACCGTGGGCAGCCCGTAGCACTCCTCGATGGCGTGGTAGAGAGTGATCTTCTCCAGGCTGCCCGCCAGCTTCTTGTCCAGGCCGGGCAGCAGGCCCTGGGGCAGGTAGGAGTCGTTGTAGACTACCGGCGTCTCGTCCATCAGGAAGAGGCGCCTGACCCGGTAGAGCTTCTGATTGAGCCTGGCCGAGAGAAAGCCGCTGATCGGCTCGAAGCCGGGGATCACCGCGATGTCCAGGAGCTTGACCTTGAGGTCGGCCTCCTCGTCCTTGAGGCGGCCGAAGAGCCGGTAGTAGCGCAGGCTGCCCCGGCGGAGGGTGGTCCCGGCCACGAAGGTGCCCTTGCCCTGGACGCGGTAGAGGTAGCCCTCGCTGACCAGGTTGAGCATGGCCCTCTTGACCGTGCCCAGGCTGACGCCCTGGGCCTGGGCGATGACCCTCTCCGGCGGGATGCTCTCCCCCGGGGCGAAGACCCCGTTCTCGATGTCCCGGAGCAGGGCCTGCTGGAGCTGGTAATAGACCGGGATTGGCTCCCGCCTGGTTCTGTCTCTGTCGGCCAGGGTTTTCTTGGTCATCCCCGGTTCTCGCCCCCGCCTCTCCGCCCCCCGGCGGTCAATCTAGCGGCCCGGTTGAGGAGCAGGCCGGACCGCCCGACCCGCCTCCCGGAATTCTCCCGGCCAGCAATCCACCAACAACAAGGGATTCTCCACAAATTGATATAGACGACTAGACAACTAGCATACTAAGTCGAATTTTTTCCCCTTGGCAAGAAAAAAATCGAGGCGGGCCGCCCGGACCGTGGAGGCGCTGGAAACGCCCGGCCGGCGGGACCTCTCCCGAAGAGCCCGCCCGGGTTGTCCGGTCCAGGCCGTTACCCGGCCCAGTATTCGGCTGTCTTAACTAAAAGAGATAACCTCTGGTGGGAGCTGGCTGGGCCGGTTCCGAGGTTGGGGGCATTGACCTCCTCCGGGCACACATTGAGATTGACGCGGCGGCCCGGCCGAAGATAGGCTGAGTTATGGTGAGCGGGTGGGCGGCGGCCGAGTGGCCGGGACCGTCACTCTGACGACGACCTGATTCTGTTGACCGGCTCCCCGGGGCGTCTTTTCCTGGGCGAATTGGCTGACCCTGAGAGCGGAAGGGAGCCGCAACCGGCCGAATTTCGGCTGAAAACACGGGAGGGTTTAGTCGTGAGAAAAGCATTATTCTGCTTGATTTTGGCAATCGCCCTTGTCTCACTCCTCAGCCCGGTCCTGGCCGAGGACAAGTACCCCTCCAAGCCGATCACCTACATCATTTCCTTCAACCCGGGCGGCGAGTCCGACATCACGGCCCGGCTCCAGGAGAAGCACCTGGAAAAGGCCCTGGGCGTGCCCATCAACGTCACCCACAAGCCCGGCGGCGGCGGGGCCGTGGCCTGGAGCGAGTTCCAGCGCACGGCCAAGCCGGACGGCTACCAGATCATCGGGATCAACATCCCCCACATCATCGGCCAGCCGCTCCTGCGCAAGGACGCCGGCTACGAGACCGACGGCTTCGAGCTGATCATGTGGTTCCACTTCACGCCCAACGCCCTGTTGGTCAGCAAGGACAGCCCCATCAAGAGCCTCAAGGACTTCATCGAGTACGCCAAGAAGAACCCCAAGGCCGCCACCGTGGGCGGGAGCGGGACCTACAGCGCCAACCACCTGGAAGCGCTCCGCCTGGAGAAGGCGGCCGGCATCCAGACGACCTACGTCCCCCACACCGGCACCGGGCCGGTCGTCCCGGCCCTCCTGGGCGGCCACCTGACCGCGGCCATGAACTACTCCATGCTCGGGGTCCAGTACAAGGACAAGATCCGCACCCTGGCCGTGGCCTCGGAGGAGCGGGTCGAGACCCTGCCCGACGCGCCGACCTTCAAGGAGCTGGGCTACGACATCGTCGGCGGGGCCTTCCGGGGCGTGGCCGCGGCCAAGGGCACGCCCAAGGAGATCGTGGACAAGCTGGCCACGGCCTTCAGCGACGTCAACAAGATCATCGCCGAGAAGCAGGTCGCCCTGGGCTTTGTCATGACCTACGCCACCGGCGACAAGGCCAAGGCCCTGGTGGAGCAGATGAAGGTGGCCTACGGCGACATCCTCAAGGAGATCGCCGCCAAGAAAAAGAAATAGGCCCGCTAGCGATCCGCCTGAACTGAGCGGCGCAAGCCCAAAGGCCCCGGCCTGGGTTTGCGCCGCCTGATCCGCCCGGGGAGCCGGCATTACCCCCAAGGGGCTGCGATGGACCTCTTCCTGGCCACCCTAGTTCAGCTCATCGACCCGATCATCATCCTGACCATCTTCGCCGGAGTCACCGCCGGGCTCTTCGCCGGGGCCATGCCCGGCCTGACCGCGACCATGGCCCTGGCCGTGCTCCTGCCCTTCACCTTCACCCTGCCGCCCCTGACCGGGCTGGTCGCCCTGGGGGCCGTCTACATGGGGGCCATCTACGGAGGCTCCTTCGCCGCCATCCTGGTCAACACGCCCGGCACCCCCTCCTCCATCGCCACCGCCTTCGAAGGCTACCCCATGGCCAAGCAGGGCCGGGCCATCGAGGCCATCTACGTGGCCACCATCGCCTCGGCCATCGGCGGCCTGGCCGGGGTCTTCTTTCTCCTCCTCCTCTCCCCGCCCCTGGCCCGCCTCTCGCTCCGCTTCGGGCCGGCCGAGTACTTCTGGGTGGCCATGCTGGGCCTGACCCTCATCGCCACTCTCTCGGAAGGCTCCGTGATGAAGGGCCTCCTGGGCGGGGCCCTGGGCATGATGCTGGGGACCATCGGCGTGGCCCCCATCGGCGGCGAGACCCGCTTCACCTTCGGCCTGCCCGTCCTGCAGGGCGGGGTGGAGATGATCGTCGCCCTGATCGGCCTCTTCGTCCTGCCCGAGCTCTACAGCATGGCCTCCCAGGGCAAGGCGGCCCTGGTCGAGGTCTCGCTCGACTCCCGGGAGCGGAGCTCCTTCTGGCACATCTTCAGGCGGATGATGGGCATGCCCGGCAACCTGATCCGCTCCTGCGTCATCGGCGAGATCATCGCCATAATTCCCGGCGCCGGCGGCAACATCGCCAACCTGGTGGCCTACAACGAGGCCAAGCGGGCCTCCCGGCACCCCGAGCGCTTCGGCACCGGCACCATCGAGGGCCTGGTGGCCACCGAGTCCAGCAACAACGTCACCGTGGCCGGCTCCATGGTCCCCCTGCTGACCCTGGGTATCCCCGGGGCGCCGCCTGACGCGGTCATCCTGGGCGTGCTCCTCCTCCACGGCTTGAGGCCGGGCATCGAGCTGTTCACCACCAGCGGCAAGCTGACTTACGGGTTCATCATCTCCATGGGCCTGGCCGCCATAGCCATGGTCCCGGTGGGCATGCTGGGCGGCCGCCTGATCTACCGGGTCATCCTCAGGACGCCCTACTACTTCCTGGTCCCGACCATCGCCCTGGCCACCATCCTGGGCACCTTCGCCCTGAGGAACAGCGCGGCCGACGTCCTGATCATGCTCATCCTGGGCACCCTGGGCTATCTGCTCAAGCAATTAGGCGTGGCCCCGGCCCCCATCGTCCTGGGCCTCATCCTGGGGACCATCGCCGAGGTCGGCTTTGTCCAGACCATGCTCGGCGGCGCGGCCTACCGCTTCCCAGTCCTGAGGCTCTTCGAGAATCCCCTGTCCCATATCCTCATCGCCATGACCGCCTTTTCCGCGGCCTGGCCCTATCTGCAGGCCCTCTACCGCCGCCTCCGCTCGGGCGCGGCTAAAAGGGGGAACGGCTCATGACCAGGAGCGTCAACAGCGACCTCATCGCCGGCTCCATCGGCCTGGCCGCCTCGGCGGTCTTCTGGTTCTCCATCGAAGAAGATGTTATGGCCATCAGCATCATGTTTCCCCGGGCCATGGCCCTGATCATGGCCGCCGTCTCGGTGGGGCTGCTGGTCAAGGCCTTTGTCCGGCCCAGCCTGAAGGTCCTCTTCGCCGAGGGGGACAACCGCCGGGTGGTGGTCACGGGCCTGGCCCTCTTCGGCTGGGGCGTGGCCATGAACTACATCGGCTTCTTCGTCTCCAGCGTCCTGGCCATCACCTTCATCAGCTACTACCTGGCCCTGGCCCGCCGCCGGGTCAGCCTCGGCCGCCTGGCCGTCTGGCTGGTCATCGCCGTGGCCGAGGTGGGCTTCTTCTATCTCATCTTCACCGAACTGCTCCACGTCCCCCTGCCCGAGGGCCTCTTCCTCTGAGGCGGCATCGGGAACTCTGGGTCAGTGGCTGGCTTGGGAAGGCGGGCCGGGCTGATCAGTCAGGGGAGCCGTTGACCCCGGTCTGACTCCCACCCAGGTTAATGGTCCGGGAGATGTTGATCCGGGGGGTGGTCCGGCCGGACTTGGAGTCCCGGACCGAGTCGCCGTTCTCGACCAGGCGGCGCTTCAATTCGGCCACGGTCAGGTAGCGGCCCAATCTGGCCTTGGCCCAGCTCTGGACCACCGCCGCCGCGCCGGCGGCGTAGGGGCAGGCGGCCGAGGTGCCGCCGAAGGTGGCCGTGTAGCCGTAGCGGGGCTGGGGCACCGAGGCGTAGTTGGCCGGGGCCAGGAGGTCCAGGGTCGAGGCCGAGTTGGAATAGCAGGCCACCCGGTCCCGCTCCGGGGCGGAGTCGAAGCAGGCCTTGGTCGTGCCGGGGCAGGTGGCGTGATAGGTTCCGGTGCAGGACTGGCTGCTGATGCAGCTCTTCCGGGGGGCCAGCCGGGCGTCGTAGACCGCCCCCACTGAGATGGTGTTGCTGTAGCAGGCCGGCCAGTTCAGGCCGTCGCAGAAGCCGTCGTTGCCCGCGCCGACGAAAACGGCCATGCCGTTGGCGACCGCGTTCCTGATGGCCGCGAAGACCAGCGGCTCAATCCCGTCGCAGTTGCCGGAGTAGGCGTAGCCCGCCACCGAGAGGGAGATGGAAATGATCTTGATCGGGTAGGCGGGGTTATCGCGGCCGTGACTGAGGCACCAGTCCAGGGCCCTGATGATGGCCGAACAGGGAAAATGGTTCTCGGCGTCGGAGACCTTGAGGGCGTACAGCTTGGCCTGGGGCGCGACCCCGCCGATGTAGCTGCCCCAGCCGGTGTTCAGGCCGGCGGCGATGCCGGCGCAGGCCGTGCCGTGGCCGGCCGTGGGCGCGCTCTGGGAATCGTCCATGGGATCGGGGTCGCCCTCGCCGAAGTCGTAGCCGCCGATGACCTGACCGTTGGGAAAATCGCCGCCGCCCAGGGCCGGGTGGCTGTAATCGATCCCGCCGTCGATAATGGCCAGGCCCACGCCCCGGCCGCCGTAAGAGTCGCGATAGGTGCCGGGATTCATCAGGGGGACGCCCTGGGCCGTGGTCGGCCTCAAGGACTTGTCCGCCTCGATGAGGGCCACGTCGTCCAGGGCGGCCAGTTCTTTGAGGCCGGCCAGATCGACCTCGGCTCCGAAGGCGGGGAGGTTATCCAGGCTGAAGAGGGGCCGGCACTTCCGGGAATCGAGCTTGACCCGGGCCGCCTGGACGGCCCTGGCCACGGCGGCCTGGTGGGCGGCCAGGAGGGACTTGTCCTCCCGGAAGTCTATCCCGGTGAGGGCCTGGTGGCCCTTGAGCAGGACCAGGACCTTGACCGGCTGCCCGCCCTCGAGGACCTTGGCCAGCAGGCCCGGCGAGATGATCTTTTCTTGTCCCGGGAACCCGGCCCAGACCGGAGACCAGGCGGCAAAAAAAAGAAACGCGCCAGAAAAGAGCGCCAGCGCCCTCTTCCAGAGCCCCGCTCGTATGGCCCCCCCGAGCCAGTTCATTCTGCCTAAAGACTAAAACAGAAGCCGGCCAACTTGTCAATTACATTTCAAATACCGACTGAATAATTAATGGGCAAAAGACCAGGAACTCGCCGGGCCGGGCCGGGCAAGGGGCCCAGCGGCCGGCCCAAGACTGGGCCGGGAAAGCTCTGTTATAATTTAAGACACTTCCTGGTGACTGAGGGGTTGGGCAAGTGAGTTCGATCCGCGCGACCCGGCTGGGGCTGGTTCTGGTCCTGCTCCTGGCCGCCTCCACCGGCCTGGCCGGCCAGGCCGGCCCGGGCAAGGTCAAGATGACCCTGGCCCGGGTGCGTCACTGGACCTACGTCCTTCAGAACGTGGACAGCCGGCTGGTCAGGGACCAGCTCGTCGGCTCCCACTTCGACCTCTACGTCCTGGAGCCGGTGGTCACCGAGCAGGGCCGGGCCGGGTTCGACATCGCCGGGCTGGTCAGGGACATCCGCGGCCACAACATCCGGACCAGGGGAGTCGACCCCCTGATCCTGGCCTACGTGGACATCGGCCAGGCCGAGACCTGGCGCTGGTACTTCCAGGCCGCCTGGCGGGTCGGCCAGCCGGAGTGGATCGTCGGCCGGGACCCGGACGGCTGGGAGGGCTGCCTGACCGTGGCCTACTGGCACCCTGACTGGCAGAACATAGTCATCTACGGCCGCCAGGGCCGAAGTCATCTGGAGGCGACCCTGCGAGCCGGCTTCGACGGGATCTACCTGGATTGGGTCGAGGCCTTCAGCGACGAGCAGGTCCGGGCCAAGGCCCGCCAGGAGGGAATCGACCCGGCCGCGGCCATGCTCGAGTTCGTCGCTCGGCTGAGGCGGCAGGCCCGCTCAGGCTCGGCCAACGCCGACCCCGACTACCTGGTCGTGGCCCAGAACGCGGCCGATCTGTACGAAACCAATCCGAGGCGCTACCGGGAGGTGATTGACGCCATCAGCCAGGAGGGGATCTGGTACGACGGCGACGGAGGCTTCGACGACTGGTTCGACCCGGCCGGCTACAACACCCCGACCAACGACCTCTACCCCGGCTACACCCGGGAGCTCCTGGCCCTCCTGGCCCCGATGAAGCTCCACCTGCCCGTCTTCTGCGTCGAGTACGCCCAGGACGTGGGCTCGGTGAGGCGGGCCGCCGAGGTCTACCAGCGCCTGGCCCCGGCCCGGGGCTTCATCCCCTACTGCACCCGGCGCTCCCTGTCCCGCCTCTCCAAGACGCCCTACCCCTGGGGCTACAGCCCCAGGGATTACTGATCGGCCCGGTCCGGCTCAGCGCCCCTTGGCCGCGGCCTGGCCGATCTCGACCACGGCCTGATCGACGCACTCCTGGACGGCCTTGGTCATGGCCTCGGCCACGGCCTCGGTGGTCGACGCGGCCGCCTTCATCTCCCGGTTGATCTGGCCGGACCAGATGGTCTGATGGGCCCGGCCGTCCTCCAGCTCCAGCCAGAGGGCCACCTGGGCCCACCAGCCGTCGTCCTTGTCCACCTCCTCGAACCTGAGCAGCCGGCCCCGCAAGGTCAGGTCGGCCCCGCTGAGGAGGCGGTCGGTGACCACCCTCTCGAACAGCCCGGCCGCCCTAAGCCCCAGGACCAGATGCCGTCCGACCAGCTCCACGGGCGAGGCCTCCCAGAGCCGGAAGGGGTACTGCTGGAGGGCCACCTCGGAGGTGCGGTAGATGATGTTGGGCTGGAGCAGGGCCTCGGGCGCCTTGAGCGGCTCCACGGACAGGCCGAGGGGCAGCCGCTGGGTCTCGGTCCTGGGCGGCGGCGGCGTATAGTCGACCCGGTAGTAGACCGACTGCGGCACCGGAGCGCAGCCGGCCAGCAGGAGCAGGACCAAGCTCAACCAGACCAGTTTCTTCATCTGACTCCCCCTTTGGCTCCTCTTCAGGGGCGGCCGCCGCCGGGCGGGCGGAGCAGCACCCCGGGATTGTCTCTCAGCCGCTGGCTCATTATCAGAAGGTTGCGGCTTATCTCGGCCAGGTTGTGGGCGGTGGTGACTATCTCCTCCAGGGAGATGTCGGCCGCCTTCTGCCCCTTCCTGGTGATCTCGTCCACCCGGCCCATGACCGCGTCGGCCTTGCCCACCACCGAGCCGGTCTGTTCCATGACCTTGCCGGCCTGCTGGAGGACCAGGTCCCCGCGGCCGGCCGCGGCCTCCACCTTCTCCATGGCCTTCTCACCCTTGCTCAGGATGCTGGCCGCTTTTTTCTGGTTCTCCGCCACGGCCGCGGTGATCATCTTACCCAGGCGCTCGGCCGCCTCGTCGGCCTTCTTGAGCCGGTCGCGCAGGGTGGTCAGGCTCTCCCGGGCCAGGCCCTGGTCCTCGTCCAGGGCCTGGCCGGCCCGGGAGACAATCTGATCCACCTGGACCATGATGCCCACGGCCTGGCCCGTGATCGCCCCGGCCTGGTCCATGATGGCGTCGCCCTTGCCCAGGATGCCGGCCACCTTGGCCTGGTCGACCTCGACCGCCTCGACGAGCAGCCGGCCCAGGCGGTCGATGGACTCGCCGGTCTTCTTGAGCTGGTCGCGGACCAGGGTGAGGCTCTCCCGGACCAGGGGCTGATCCTCGCCCAGGGCCTGATCGGCCTTGAGCACGAACTGGTCCACCCGGGCCATGACCACGCCGGCCTGGGTGGTGAACTCCCCGAGCTGATCCAGGAGGCGCTCGCCCTTGGTCAGGACGCTGACTATCTTGGCCTGGTCGACCTCGACCGCCTCGATGACCAGCTTGAACAGCCGGTCGACGGACTGGTCGGCCTTGCGGAGCTGATCCCGGAGCACAACCAGGCTCTCGCGCACGTAAGCCTGGTCCTCGTTCAGGACTTCGGAGGCCCGGGCCACGAACTTGTTCAGCTGACCCACGACCGACTGGAACTGGGCCGAACTGGTCAGGATGTCGGTCAGGATCTGATCCACCGAGGTCCGCCAATTCTCGCTCGATTGGCTCAGCCTGGACATGCTCTCGCGGTTGATGACCAGCTGGACGTCGGACAAGAGGGCCTCGACCCGGCCGGCCAGCCGGGAGACGGCGGTGATGGCCTCGCCCATGTCCAGGCTCTCCACCGAGGGCACCAGACTGCCCGGGTCCATGTCCTTGCCCCCGGGCTTGTCGACGTAGAGCATGAGGAAGGCGTCGCCGATGAGGCCCTGGCGGGCGATGCCGGCCGTGGCCCCCTCCTTGAGTCCCTGGCCCCCCTCCAGCCCGAAGACGATCTCGACCCGGCTGTTGTCCTCGACCAGGTAGACGCTGCTGACCTGACCGACGCTGACCCCGTTGAGCCGGACCACCGTGCCCGGCTCGACCCCGGCCGTGGCCTTGAACCGGGTCCGGTACTCGATCCTGGTCTTCCAGGGCGCGAAGCCGCTGATCAGGACGACGAAGACGCTCAGCACACCCAGGGCGACCAGGGTGAAGACGCCGGCTTTGATCTCCTCTTTGGCCATGGACTCACACCTCCGCGGTCAGGGAGCGCAGGTACTCCTCGGCGTCGTACTTCATCTCCTCGGGCTGCCGGTCCAGGAACTGCCGCACCCGGTCGCTCTGATTGGCCTGGAGCTCGCCCAGGGGGCCGTTGAAGATGATGCGGCCTTTGTCGATCATGAAGACCCAATCGGCGATGGTGAAAAGGCTGGCCAGCTCGTGGGTAACGACGACGATGGTCATGTTGAAGGTTTCTTTGAGCTCGATGAGCAGCCGGTCCAGGCCGGCCGCGGTGATCGGGTCCAGGCCGGCCGAGGGCTCGTCCACGTAGAGGATCTCCGGGTCCATGGCCAGGGCGCGGGCCAGGCCGGCCCGCTTCTTCATGCCGCCGGAGAGCTGGTCGGGCATCAGGTCGCCGAAGCCGGCCAGGCCGACCTGCTCCAGCTTGAGACGGGAGATGATCGAGATGACCGATTCGTCCAGCTCGGTCATCTCCTTGAGGGGCAGGGCGATGTTCTCGGCCACGGTCATGGAGTTGAAGAGGGCACCGCCCTGGAAGAGGACGCCCATCCGCTTGCGCACCTCCAGCTCGGCCTGGCCCCTGAGCCGGTCCAGGGGCTGCCCCTTGAAGAGGACCTGGCCCGAGAAGGGCCTGTTCAGGCCGATGAGGTGGCGGAGCAGGGTCGTCTTGCCCGAGCCAGAGCCGCCCAGGATGACCGACACCTGGCGCCGGGGGATCTTGATGGAGATGCCGTCCAGGACCCGCTTGGCCCCGTACTGGGCGACCAGGTCCCTGACCTCGACCAAGTGGTCCTGATCATCCCAGTTCACGTTCAGCCCACCAGGTAGTTGAGGACGGTGAAGAAGCAGTCGGCCACGATTATCAGAAAGATGGAGGTGACCACCGAGGCCGTGGTCCGCCGGCCGACACCCTCGGCCCCGCCCGAGACCGAGAAGCCCTGGTAGCAGCCGACCAGGGCGATGATCAGGGCGAAGAAGACCGACTTGATCAGGCCGGAGAAGACGTCGCCCAGGGTCATGAAGACCACGGTCTGGTGGAGATAGGAGCCGAAGCCCAGGCCCAGCCAGCCCACGCCGATCATAAAGCCGCCGGCGATGCCGATCAGGTCGGCCATGATGGTCAGGCAGGGCAGAGTGATCATCAGGGCGACCGCCTTGGGCACGACCAAAAGCTTGACCGGGGGCAGGCCCATGACCTTGAGGGCGTCGACCTCCTCGGCCACGGTCATCGAGGCGATCTCGGCGGCGAAGGCCGAGCCCGAGCGGCCGGCCAGGATGATGGCCGTCATCAGCGGCCCCAGCTCCCTGACGATGGAGACCGAGACCAGGGTGGCCACGTAGACCAGGGCCCCGACCCGGCGGAGCTGAATGGCCGACTGGAGGGCCAGGATCATCCCCACGGCCAGGGAGATGAGGCCGACGATGGGCACCGAGCCCACACCGGTGGCGACCATCTGCCGGATCATCCAGCGCCAGCGGAAGCCCTTGGCCCTGAAGGGGCCGATGACCATCCAGTAAGCCGTCTGGTTGATCAGATCGGCCAGGCGGGCCAGAGCCGCCCTCAGGCCCAGCACCCGCCGGCCCAGGGCGGCGATCATCGAGCCGTGGCCTCCTGGACTGTGGGAAATATCTCGAAGACCTTGTCCAGATGGACGAAGTGGAGCACCTGGCTGACCGCCTCGGTGGGGTTGACCAGCCTTAGTTTGCCCCCGAAGCGGCCCAGCTTCTTGAGGGCCTCGACCAGAGTGGCCACGCCGGAGGAGTCCATGTACTCGACCCGGCTCAGCTCGATGACCAGAAAGGAAGGCTCCTTCTTGAGCTGGCGCTGGATCTCTTCCCGGAGATGAGGCGAAGAGGACAGATCCACCTCGCCCTCCAGCTTGATGACCGGCTGCCCGTCAATCTGCTCGACTTCGATCCTCATGCTCGCTCTTTCCGTTCTGGGTGGGTAGATACTTTATCAGAGTCAGGGTGTTGCCCTCAATCCCCAGATGCACGTATTTGACTTCGTCCATGATCGACTTGATCAGCTTGAGCCCCAGGCCGCCGGGTTCGAGCCTGGGCAACTGGGGCGCGGACACGGCCTCGGGGTCGAAGCCGACGCCGAAGTCATGGAGCTCGGCCCTGAGCTGGCTGGGGGTGACCTCGAAATTGACGCACAGCCGGCGCGAGGTGTCGCCGCCGTAGGCGTGGCGCAGGACGTTGGTCGCCGCCTCGTCCACGGCCAGACGGAAGGCGTTGGCCTCGCTCTGGTCCAGGCCGCCCAGGAGGGCCATCCGCCGGGCCACGTCCCTGACCGCCCCCAGGAGAGAGGGCGACAGGACCAGGTCGAGGTGGACCGAGCGGCTGGCGGCCTTGTCCGGGACCGGCTCGACCCGCGCCGGCCGCCTTTCGGGCGAGGGGCCGGGCCAGTTCAGCTCCAGGAGGGTCAGGTCGTCGCTGGGCGAGAGGCCGGTCGAGAAGCGGCGGACCGACTCGACGACCCGGTCGATGACCTCCTCCTCGGGCTTGAGGCCCTCGATCAGCTCGATCAGGCGCCGGTAGCCGTACTGCTCCCGCTTCTCGTTGAAGGCCTCGATCACGCCGTCGGTGAGCATGACCAGGCTGTCGCCGGGCAAGAGCTCCAGCCGGCTGGCCTGGTAGTCCTCGTCCTCGAAGATGCCCAAAGGCGGGCCGGCCGCGCTGGGGGCCATCTTGACCGAGCCGTCGGCGCCCCGCCACAGGCTGGGCAGGTGTCCGGCGTTGGCGAAGGAGATTATTCCCCTGTTCAGGTCCAGGAGCCAGCTCACCGCGGTGACGAACATGTTCACCGTGGAGTCCTTGCAGAGACTGACGTTGAGGGCGTTGAGGACCGCTCCGGGATCGCCCAGCAGGCGGGCCAGGTAGCGGAATTCGGAGACCACCCGGGCCATGTAGAGGGCCGCGCCCACGCCCTTGCCCGAAACGTCGCCGAAAAGCAGGGCCAGGCGCCCGCCGGGCAGGAGGAAGTAGTCATAGAGGTCGCCGCCCACCTCCAGAGCCGGCAGGGAGACGGCCTTGAGGCCGAAGGACCGCTCCTGCTTCCGGCTCAGGGGCGGCGGCAGGAAGTTGCGCTGGATCTCGGAGGCGATGGCCAGCTGCTCCTTGAGGCGCTGCTGGGCCAGGAAGGCCTGGTGGTAGCGGGCGTTGTCGATGGCGATGGCCACCTGGCGGCAGAAGGTCTCGAACAGCTCCAGGTCGGACGCCTCGAACGAATCCTTGTTGAGGGGATTGACCAACTCGGCCACGCCGATGAGCTGGTCCTTGTTGATCAGGGGTACGGCCATGAGCGAGCGGGTGGTGTAGCCGGTGGCCAGATCGGCCCCGGTGAAGTGCCGTTCGTCCTGGCTGACGTCGGAGACCAGGACGCTCTGGCGGTTCTGGGCGCACCAGCCGGCCACCCCCTGGCCCATCTTGAGCCGGATCTCCTCCTTGAGGGTCCTGACTGTCTCTGCGTCGTTGCCCAGGGCCAGGCTGAAACGAAGCTCGTCCGTCTCCTCGTCGAGGAGCAGGATGGAGCAGGTCTCGGCCTCCATGACCCGCTGGGTCTTGGTCATCACCAGGCGGAGGACTTCCCCCAGATCGAGGGACGAGGAGATGATGGCCCCGACCTCGATCAGGCTGGAGAGCCGCTCCACCCTGTCCCTTAACTGCCCAAGTTCGGCCTTGATCTTATTATCGCCCACGGCAAGCTGATCCCTGGGATGTGGGTTTACGAGGTCACAGGATAGCACAAAAGGTCTCGCCGGGCTACCAGAGGCAACCTTGACACCCAAGCCGAGCCTGAGCTACCTTGGCGGGACCTAGAAATGGAGGTCCGCGCCATGCCCGCCGCCGCCAAGATGGTCAAGTTAATCAAGGGCCAGTCCTGGATCAGGAAGATGTTCGAGGAAGGGGCCAAACTCAAGGCCGAACTGGGCGCCGACAAGGTCTTCGACTTCTCCCTGGGCAACCCCGACCTACCCGCCCCGCCGGCCTTCAAGCGGACCCTCAAGGAACTGGTCGACGACCCCAGCCTGGGCCACGGCTACATGCCCAACCCGGGCTGGCCCCAGGCCCGCGAGGCCGTGGCCGCCTACCTGGGCCAGGAACAGGGCGTCAAGCCGCCCATGAGCCACGTGGTCATGACCACCGGCGCGGCCGGGGCCCTGAACGTGGCCCTCAAGGCCCTCTTCGATCCCGGCGACGAGCTGCTCATCCTGGCCCCCTACTTCGTCGAGTACGCCACCTACGTCGACAACCAGGGCGGCCGGGCCGTGCTCGTGCCCACGGACGAGCACTTCCGGCCCGACCTGGCCGCCCTGGAGGCGGCCGTGACCCCCAGGACCAGGGCCCTGCTCATCAACTCGCCCAACAACCCCACCGGCGTGGTCTACACGGCCCAGGAGCTGGCCGGCCTGGCCGAGGTGCTGGAGCGGGCCAGCCGGCGCAACAACCGGCGGGCCTACCTCATCTCGGACGAGCCCTACCGCAAGATCGTCTACGACGGCCTGGAGGTGCCCTCGGTCCTGACCGCCTGCCCCCACTCCCTGGTCCTGACCTCCTACTCCAAGGACCTCTCCCTGGCCGGCGAGCGCATCGGCTTCCTGGCCGTCCACCCCGAGGCCGAGGACGCCGGGCAGATCGCCGAGGCCTGCGTCCTGGCCAACCGCATCCTGGGCTTCGTCAACGCCCCCAGCCTGATGCAGCTGGCCGTGGCCCGGCTCCAGGGCGTCTCGGTGGACATCTCGGCCTACGCCCGGCGGCGGGACATGATCTGCCAGGGCCTGGCCGAGCGGGGCTACAAGTTCGCCAAGCCCGAGGGGGCCTTCTACCTGTTCCCCCAGAGCCCGCTGCCGGACGACGTCGCCTTCGTCAACCTTTTAAAAGATGAACGGATCCTGGTCGTGCCCGGCACGGGATTCGGCGGCCCCGGCCACTTCCGCATCGCCTACTGCGTCCCGGCCGAGACCATCCAGAACTCCCTGGACGGCTTCGAGCGAGCCCTCAAGCGAGTATGATCGGGCCTCTCCCGGCCGGCTCCGCGACCTGACGTGATCGCCGTCGCCCTCTCCGGCGGGGTGGATTCGGCCGTGACCGCGGCCCTGCTCCGGGAGTCCGGCGAGACGGTCGTCGGCCTGTTCCTGGACTTCGGCCCCAGCCACGTCCAGGCCCGGGCCTGGGCCGAGAGGATCGCCCGGCACCTGGAGATCGACCTCCACGTCCTCGACCTGGCCCGGACCATGGACGAGGAGGTCATCGAACCCTTCCTCGATCTCTACGGGCAAGGCCTGACGCCCAACCCCTGCGCCGTCTGCAACCGCAAGGTCAAGTTCAGGCGGGCCCTTGAGGAGGCCGGGCGGCTGGGGGCCGGCCGGCTGGCCACCGGGCACTACGCCAGCCTGGACCGCGGCTTTAGGCCGCCGGCCCTGCTCAGGGGCGCGGAGCCCACCAAGGAGCAGAGCTACTTCCTGGCCAGGCTGGAACGAGACTGGCTGGACAGCCTGGTCTTTCCCTTGGGGCCAATGACCAAGGCCCAGGTCCGGCTCAAGGCGGCCCGGCTCGACCTGCCCAACCTGGCCCGGCCCGAGAGCCAGGAGGTCTGCTTCCTGGCCGGGGAGAGCTACCGCGGCCTCTTCGGCCGCCGCCGGGAGGTAAGGCCCGGCGACATAGTCAACGACCAGGGCCGAATCCTGGGCCGGCACCAGGGCCTGCACGCCTACACGGTCGGCCAGCGCCACGGCCTGGGCCTGGCCGCGGCCGAGCCGCTCTACGTCCTGGCCCTGGAGGCCGAGGGCAACCGGGTCGTGGTCGGCCCGGAGCCGGCCCTCTACCGCCGGGAGGCCTCTGTCCTCAAGACCAACTGGCTGGTGGAGCCCGGCCAGGCGCCCGAGCGGGTCCTGGTCCAGGTCCGCTACCGGGCCGAGCCGGTCCCGGCCAGGCTGGAGGCCCGGGGGCCGGAGGAGCTGGCCGTCCGCTTCGAGCGACCCCTGAGGGCCGTGGCCCCGGGCCAGCTGGCCGCCTTCTACGACGGCCGGCGGCTCCTGGGCGGGGGCTGGCTCAGGTGAGGCCCGGCTACCTGATCAGGACCCTGGGCTGCCGGAGCAACCGCTTCGACTCGGCCGTGCTGGCCCGGACCCTGGAGGAGGCCGGCTTCGCCCCGGCCGGGGCCGGCCGGCCGGCGGCCCTGGTCCTGGTCAACACCTGCACCGTGACCCACCGGGCCGACCGGGACTCCCTGGCCTGGCTGAGGCGGCTCCGCCGGGAACAGCCCCGGGCCAGACTGGTCGCCGCCGGCTGCCTGGCCCAGCTGGAACCCGAGCGCCTGGCCGGCCTGCCCGGGATCGACCTGGTCCTGGGTCGGACCGGCTGGGCCGGGCTGGCCGAATTGCTGCGGACGGGTTCTGCCCCAACACCGGCCCCGGGAGCGGAGCCCTTCGCCGACTTCGGCCCGGCCCCCCTGAGCCAGCCGACCAGGGCCCTGCTCAAGGTCCAGGACGGCTGCGACGGGGCCTGCGCCTACTGCCGGGTCCGCCTGGCCCGGGGCCGCTCCCGCTCCCTGCCCCTGGCCCGGGCCGAAGAGGCCGCCGGGGAACTGGCCCGGGCCGGATTCCAGGAGATCGTCCTGACCGGCATCCACCTGGGCTCCTACGGCCGGGACCTGGAGCCGGGCCTCAACCTGGCCGGCCTGGTCCGGCGGCTCCTGGCCTCGCCCCAGGGGCCCCGGCTGCGCCTGTCCTCTCTGGAGCCGGGCGAGGCCGGCCCGGAATTGTTGGCCGCCCTGGCCGGCTCCGAGCGCTTCTGCCCCCACCTCCACCTGCCCCTCCAGTCGGGCAGCCCCGGCCTGCTGGAGGCCATGAACCGGCCCTACACTCCTCAGGAGTACGCCGACCAGGTCTCGGCCGTCCTGGCCCGCCTGCCCGGCGCGGCCGTGGGGGCCGACGTCATGGTCGGCTTCCCCGGCGAGGGGGAGGCCGACTTCCAGGCCACCTGGCGGCTGATCCAGTCCCTGGACCTGGCCTATCTCCACGTCTTCCCCTACTCCCCCCGGCCGGGCACCCCGGCCGCCCGGCGGGGGCAGGCGGTCGACCCGGCCTCGATCAAGAGCCGGGCCAGGGAGCTGAAGCGTCTGGACGAGCGGAAGCGGCGGGCCTTCCGGGCCAAAGCGATCGGCCGGCGGACCGAGATCGTGGTCGAGAGCCGGCGCGATCCCGGGACCGGCCTCCTGACCGGGGTCAGCCCCGACTACCTGAGACTGCTCCTGGATGGGCCGGATTCTCTCATGGGCAATCTGGTTCCGGTGGTCATCGAAGCGGAGAGGAGCGGCCGGCTCCTGGCCCGGCTGGCCGACTAGGGCTCCTCCTGGTCCGGCTGGTAGTGACTCACCGTGGCTGACCAGAGCTTCTCCCGCTCGTTCTCCAGGGCCAGGATCTCCCGCCTGATCTCCTCCAGGGCGGCCTCCTTCTCCCGGAGCTCGGAGTCGTTGGTGCAGCCCTTGAGCTCCATCTTCTTATGGAGCGCGTGCATCTTCTTGATCTGGCGGTTGAGCCGGCGGGTGTCTTTGTGCAGGTGGTTGCGGGAGCCAAAAAGGAACAAAATTCTCACCGTCCCTCTGGCCGGCGGCCTCAGCCTGGCCGGCCGTCTTCAGCCTCCTCCTTTCCCACGGGCCCGAGCCGGCAGGGCAGGGCCCTCAGGTTGGGGGTGCCAAAAGCCTTGGACAGGGGCTGGCTCTGAGTCAGGAGATTGAGGTTGGCCCCCCGCCAATCCCCCTCCCGCTCCGGGAACCACCAGCCCGGCTCGGCGACGACGACCCTGGGGTCGATCCCATCGAAAACCTTCACGTATTGTATCACACTCCCGGCCCTGGTTTCAATTTTGACCGGATCGCCCTCCCTAAGACCCAGCTCGGCCGCGGTCCGGGGGTGAACCCTGACCGACGGCCGGGGCCTGAGCCGGCGGAGCGAGGCCACGCCCCGGTCCGAGGAGCCCAGGAAGGTCTTGACCTTGGCCGAATTGAGGATGAGCGGGTACTCGGGATCGTTGGCGAAGGGCAGGCCCTTGAAGTCGGGCAGGGGGTCGAAGCCCCACTCCCGGCCGCGGCTGAGGGCCAGCTCGACCTTGCGGCTGGGCGTCCGGAAGCCCTTCCGGCGATACTTGAAGAAGCCCGGCTCGGCCCTGAGCATCCCCTGCTCGGCGAACTGGGCGTAGCTCAGGCCGGAGGGGCTGAGCAGATTCTCTAGCAGGCCGTGGTAGTCCTCGAACCAGTCCTGGCCCAGGCCCAGCCGACGGGCTAACTGGTTGTGGATCTGAAGGTCGGGCCAGCACTGGCCCGGCGGCTCGACCAGCTTGGGCCGGGCTAGGATGAAGCCGTGGCCCAAGCCGTAGTGGCCGACGTCGTCGAACTCGAACTGGGTCGCCGCCGGCAGGACCAGGTCGGCCAGGGCCGCGGTCGGGGTCATGACCAGGTCGGAGACGACCAGGAACTCCAGGGCCTCCAGGGCCGCCACCGTGGCCCGGCTGTCCGAGTAGGACAGGACCGGGTTGGCCGTCTGGACGTAGGCCGCCCGGACGGGATAGGGCTGGCCCTCCAGGATGGCCCGCCGCCACAGCGGCGGCGGCACGACCATGAACCGGGGCAGCAGACCGGCCGAGAAGGAGATCATCTCCTTGTACTTGGCCGGGGCCAGATCGGCCCGGACGAAATCCCTCAGGCTCAGGATGGGCGGCTGGCCGGCGTCGATGTTGCCGCCGGGCGCGTCCAGGTTGCCGGTCAGGGCCATCAGGCAGACCAGGGCCCGGCAGGTGTCGAAGTTGTGGACGCTGTGCTCCACCCCGTTGCCCCAGTGCAGGGCGGCCGGCCTGGTCGAGGCGTAGAGCCTGGCCGCCCGGCGGACCTGGGCCGGCTCGAGCCAGGTCACCTCGGCCGTGGCCTCGGGGCTGAAGCGGGCCGCCCGCTCGGCCAGCTCGTCGAAACCGTGGCAGAAATCGGCCGTGAAGTCGCGGTCGAAGAGGCCCTCCTCGATGACGGTCGAGATCAGGCTCAGGCTCAGGGCGCACTCCGAGCCGGGCCTCAGCCTCAGCCAGACCTCGGCCCGCTCGGCCAGGGGGGTGCGCTGGGGGTCGATCACGATCAGCCTGGCCCCGGCCTTGAGCTGCCTCAGAATCTGGACGCTGATCAGGCCCTCCTCGTTGGTCGAGGTCGGGTTGGAGCCGAAGACGAGGATGGCCGAACTGGGCTGGTCGTAGTCGACCACCGGGTAGAAGCCGCAGGTGTGGACCCCGCTCAGCTCCCGGGGCATGTGGCAGACGTTCTGGGAGCCGACCACGTTGGGCGAGCCGAAGGTGTTGGCCAGCCTGATCAGGCTCATGTGCTCCAGGCCCTTGGGCATGCCCTGGCAGAAGGAGACGGTCCGGGCGCCGTGCTTGTCCCTGATCTCGCCCAGGCGCTGGCTGATCTCGTCCAGGGCGTCATCCCAGCTGATCGGGGTCAGGGTCGAGCCCCGCCGGCGCAGGGGCCGGGTCAGCCGGCCGGGCTGGTCGAGCCGCCGGGGCAGGTTGAGTCCCTTGGGACAGACGTAGCCCGAGGAGAGCCTGGCCTGGGGATCGCCCTTGACCTGGACCACTCGGCCGGCCTCGACCTTGACCAGGAGGCCGCAACCGCCTTGATCCATCCTCCCGCAGTGGGTCTTGAACCAGCCGTCAGGCACGCTCTCCTCCTCCGGGCCAGCCAAAGGCCCGGCCCAGCCAGGCCAGCAACTCCCCCGGGCCCTCCTGGCGGATGAGGCCCGAGGCCACGGCCTCCTCGGCCTCCAGCTCGCCCCTGGCCACGGACACCCAGGTCTCCGAGGGGGTGTGAACGATCAGGTCGGACTCGGCCGCCCAGCCCTCGTGGAAGGAGCAGCGCCCGGCCTCCAGACTGAGATACCACTGGCCCGGCTGGCGGCCGTGGCAGTTGAGCTGGACGGTCAGGGCCTGGCGGGGGGCCGCGGCCGGATCGAAGGTCAGGACCATGGTCCCCAGAGCCAGGCGGATGTCCTGGCTCAGGTAGACCTCGAAGGCGGGCAGTTCCAGGCCGGCCCGCTTGGCCGCGCCGTAGTCCCGCCAGGTCTCCCAGAAGAGATTGGCCACCAGCCGGAAGGCCGCCTCACTGTCATAGAGCGGGGCCTTGACGGCCGCCTCGAGGGCCGCCGGGACCCGGCCCTGCCGGGCCAGCTCGACCCCGGCTTCGTAGAGGGCCCGGAGCAGGTTCTGATAGCGCCGGCCCAGGCGCGGTCCCAGGTAGAGCAGCTCGCCGGTCGGCCTGATCAGGCTGGCCACCAGAGGCGCCTGGCCCAGGCGGGCCAGGTATCGGGCCAGTGCGGCGAGGGGCTGGAAGTCCGCCTCGTCGGCCAGGGAGCCAACGGCCAGGAGGGCCAGGCGCTGGCCCAACAGGGCTCCCTGGCGGGCCGAACGGGCCGAGCCGCCGCCGGGTCCGGCCACCAGCCAGGGCTCCAGCAGGGGCAGGCAGCGATCCAGGAAGGTCTTGGTCAGGCCCGGCACCGAGCCGAAGTAGACCGGCTGGGCCAGGACGACCAGGTCGGCCTCCCTGACCAGCCGGAGCAAGGCGTCCATGTCGTCGCGGAGGCGGCAGTGACCGGGCGAGCGCACCCAGCAGTCGAACTCGCCCTGGCAGGGCTGGATGTTCAACTCGGCCAGATAGGCCACCCTGACCTGGACCTGCTGGGACTCGAGGCCGTCCAGGAAGGGCCGGAGCAGCATTTCGGTCGTCCCGGCCCGGCCTCGAGGACTGCCCTGGATGACCAGAGCCTCCTTGACCGGACCCAGAGACGACTGGACCGGCCGGCTGGCCTCCTGGTCGGGCTCGAGGTCCGGTTCCTCAGCCCCGGCCTCCGGGCCGGCCGGCCCGTTCGGTTCGGGGCCGTCGATGAGCTTGTCCAGGCGGCGGCGGGTCAGCTTGGCCACCGCGGCCCCGCCGGGCGAGGCCGAGACAACCTGGCCCCCCGAGCGGATCTCCTCCGGACCGATCAGGTGAACCCCGGGCCCGAGAGGCGGCAGATCGCGGCCGGTCCGCCGTCGGAGCAGGACCCAGCTCCCGGCCAGGAGCAGGCCGGGCAGGACGACCTGGAGGAGCGGGCCCGAACCCATGGCCAGCAGAGCCGAGGCCAGCCACAGCCCGGCCCACCAGGCCGCGATCCGGCTGGAGGAGGCCTCCTCCAGGGACGGCCTGGCCGGAGCGCTGCCAAAGAGCCCCAGGGAGAACCACAGCCGGGCGGCCAGGGTCAGAAAGAGGGCCGAGTAGAGGCCGAAAAAGAAGTAACGGCTCAGGAGCAGGTCGGCCCAGCCGGCCCCGAGGCTCAGCCCGATCAGGATGAGGCCCAGGTAGACGACCAGGCTCCAGTTCAATCCTCCTGTCCGCCCGGCCCAGCGGGCCGCGGCCAGATGGATCAGACCGAAACCGACGGCCAGAGCCGCGGCCGGCCAGGCGGCCAGAAGCTCGAGGTGGTGGAGCAGCAGGAAGATAAGGCCGGGCCAGCCGCCGGCCCGGAGGTAAGCCTCTTTGATCAAGAGCCCTCCCAGTCAGGTTGAAGCTAACACAGCCGCCTCGACAGGGTCAATTGCCCGGCACCGCAGTTTGGCCTTGACAGCTCGGGGTGACGGCCCTATATTGACCGCTTGACTCATCTGGTCATTGGTCAGGAAGGTGCCATTGGACCCCCGGATTCAAATACTTAACCAGGCGGAGCAGCTTTTCTCCCGCTATGGCTACCGCAAAACCACCGTGGCCGAGATCGCCAAGGCGGCTGGAATTGCCAAGGGGTCTATTTATCTTCACTTCTCCTCAAAAGAAGACATCCTGGCCGAACTGCTTCGGACCTTTCTGGAGTCCCTGGCCGCCGAACTCGAGGCCAGGCTCAACGGCTCCACACCCCCGGTACAAGGGCTGGCCGAGTGCTTGGAGCTGATAGTCGATACGGCCATCGAGGGGCGCAACAGATTAATTAAGAACACGCTTCCGCCCGACCTGGACCTGATCGGCAAAATAGTCGCGGTCCACCAGGCTTTTCAACCCAGGATAGCGGCCATCTTTACCAGAGCCCTCGAAGGAGTCCGAAACCAAGGCCTGACCACGGCCGATCCCGAGCTGCTGGCCTGGCTCTTTTCCGAAATGCTTTTCAACATAAAAATGCGCCTCGGCCCTGATCCAGAATTCGACTACCGGCGCTACCTCAGGGGCTGGCTGGAGACGATATTCTCCGAGGCTCCGTCAAGAGGGAAAAATGAGTGACAGCAAGCCGGGCGTCCGGCTCCTGCGCTTCATCTGGCGTCTGATCCCCTGGCTGGCGGTCGGGCTGCTGGTTTACGGCGCCGTGGACCTCCTGGGCAAGGTCAAACAGGAACAGGCCCAACTGGCCGAGGCCAAGAAGGCCGCCCTCAAGGCCGAGGTCCCGGCCACCCGGGTCATAGTTATGGAGCTCAAGCCCAGGCGCATCCTCGACGCCATCAACCTGCCGGCCGTGGTCGAGCCCTTCGAGGAGGTTTGGGTCAGGGCCGAGGTGGCCGGCCAGGTCGTCGAGGTCCTGGCCAAGGAAGGCCAGGAAATCAAGAAGGGCCAGGCCCTGGTCAGGCTGGACGACCGCGACTACCGGGCCAGGCTCTCCCGGGTCGAGGCCAACTACGCTTACGCCAAGGCCGAGTACGATCGCTTCGCCGCCCTGACCGAGAAGAGGGTCACGGCCAAGTCCAAGCTGGACAGCCTCGAGGCCCAGCTCAAGGACCTGGCCGCCCAGGCCAAGGAGGCCCGGCTGGCCCTGGCCCGGACGAAAATCACCGCCCCCATCTCCAGCCGCCTCAACCAGGTCATCGCCCGGGAGGGAGACCTGCTCAAGGTCGGCGACCAGGTCGCCCAGATCATCGAGATCGAGCGGGTCAAGGTCACGGTCGGCGTACCCGAGTCGGACGTGGCCGCCATCTACGACCTCCAGGAGGCCGAGGTGACCATCCAGGCCCTGGGCAACCTCAAGGTCAAGGGCCGCAAGTACTTCCTCTCGCGCAAGCCTTCCGACCTGGCCAGGCTCTACAACCTGGAACTGGAGGTGCCCAACTCCGAGGGCCGCATCCTGCCGGGCATGTTCGCCCAGGTCCAACTAATAAAAAGAGTCTTTGACCAGGCCTTGAGCGTGCCCCTCTACGCGGTCATCACCCAGGGCCAGGAGACCTACGTCTTCGTCGAGCAGGACGGCCTGGCCTCCAAGCGGCCGGTCCGCCTGGGCGTGCTGGAGGGCTGGCAGGTCCAGATAACCGGGGCGGTCAAGCCCGGTGACAAGGTCGTCGTCGTCGGCCACCGCTTGTTGGACGACGGCCAGAAGGTCGAGGTCATCAAGACGGTCAGCGATCCCGGCGAGATCTTGGGCTGATGATCATCTCCGACCTGGCCGTGACCAAGAGGGTCAGCGTCATCGTGCTGGCCCTGGTCATCGTTATCTTCGGCCTGACCGCCTACCAGCTCCTGCCCCGGGAAGCCTCCCCGGACGTGACCATCCCCTACGTCTTCATCTCGACCACCTATCCCGGCGTCTCGCCCGAGGACATCGAGCAGAGCATCACCATCCCCATCGAGAAGAAACTCAAGGGCCTGGAAAACGTCAAGCGGGTCAAGTCGGTCAGCCTGACCGGGGCGAGCTCCATCGTCATCGAATTCGTCACCGGGACCGACATCGACGACGCCCTCATCAAGGTCAAGGACAAGGTCGACCTGGCCGATCCCGACCTGCCCACCGACCTGGAAGACAAGCCCCAGGTCTTCGAGGTCAACATCTCGGAGCTGCCCATCCTGGTCCTGTCCCTGTCCGGAGACATCGGCCTGGTCAGGCTCAAGCAGATCGCCGACGACCTGGAGCAGGACATCGAGTCCATCCCCGGCGTGCTCGAAGCCGAGGTGACCGGCGGGCTGGAGCGGGAGATCAGGATCGAGCCCTTCCCGGAAAAGCTGGCCTACTACGGCCTGTCCATCGTCAAGCTCCAGACCGCCATCGTCCAGGAGAACCAGAACGTCTCCGGCGGCGCCATCCGCATGGGCGACGGCCGCTTCCAGCTCCGCGTCCCCGGCGAGTTCCGGAACCCGGAGGAGATCTACGGCCTGGTGGTCGGCCTGCACGACGGGCAGCCGGTCTATTTAAAGGATGTGGCCCGGGTGGTCGACGGCCACAAGGAGGAGGAGGGCCGCTCCCGCCTCAACGGCCGGTCGGCGGTCAACGTCCAGATCAAGAAGCGGATCGGCGAGAACATCATCCGCATCGTCGACCAGGTGGACGAGGTCATCGCCGCCCGGAAGCTGACCTGGCCGGCCGGGGTCAAGGTGACCAAGCTGATGGACCAGTCCGACGAGGTCAGGACCATGGTCGCCGACCTGGAGAACAACCTGGTCACGGGCCTGATCCTGGTCATCCTGGTTCTTCTCTTCGCCATGGGCGCCCGCAACGCCGTCCTGGTCGGCATGGCCATTCCCTTTTCCATGCTCCTCTCCTTCATCGTCCTCCACGCCTTAGGCATAACCCTGAACATGGTCGTCCTCTTCTCCCTGACCCTGGCCCTGGGCATGTTGGTGGACAACGCCATCGTCATCGTGGAGAACATCTTCCGCTACATGGAGCAGGGGGTGCCCCGCGTCCAGGCGGCCATGAAGGCCACCGGCGAGGTGGCCGGCCCGGTCATCGGCTCCACGGCGACCACCCTGGCCGCCTTTTTCCCGATGCTCTTCTGGCCGGGGATCATGGGCGATTTCATGCGCTACCTGCCCATCACCCTGATCATCACCCTCTCCTCTTCCCTCTTCGTGGCCCTGATCATCAACCCGGCCCTGGCGGCCATCTTCCTGCGCCTGCCGGCCTCTCACCCGGCCCAGAAGATCCAGGCCAACCCCGAGGAGATCGAGCGGGCCGGCGAGCGGCCCATCGAGGTCAAGTCCCTGGGCCTGAGAGCCTACCGCCGGCTGCTCATTGGCGCTCTTAACAACCGTCTGCCCGTCCTGCTCATGGCTTCCCTGACCCTGGTCATTTTGGTATTGGTCTGGTTCTTCACCGTGGGCCTGGAAAAGCCGATCGAGTTCTTCCCCACCGTTGACCCCGAGAGCATGTACGTCAACCTGGACATGCCCGAGGGGGCGGATCTGGAGTACTCGGACCGCCTGGCCAGGCAGGCCGAGGTTCTGGTCTGCGGCGCCTACAAGGGCCAGATTCCGCCCCCGGACGTGGACCCGAACGCCTGTTACGGGGACAAGTCTCCGGCCAAGAGCCACGTCCTGGGCCAGGGCCAGCGGATCGAGGGGGTCAGCGACCTGGCCAACATCAAGTACGTCTACGCCCGGACCGTGGCCCGGGCCGTGGGCGGCTCGGTCTTCGAGGAGAACTCGCCCAACCGCCTGGGCATCCAGTTCTACGACCTGGTGGACCGGACCGAGCCTTCGACCCGGACCCTGGAGACGATCCGGAAGCGGGTCAGCGTCCTGCCCGGGGCCAGAATCTCGGTGGCCAAGGGCGAGCACGGCCCGCCCACCGGGGCCCCGATCAACATCGAGATCGTGGGCGACAACTTCGAGGTTCTGGGCAGCATCGCCCACCGCATCAGGGCCGTCCTGGAAAAGATCCCCTTTGTCGAGGACATCCGGGACGATTACCTGGCCGGCTCGCCCGAGGTCCAGGTCACGGTCGACCGGCAGCGGGCCGCCCTTCTGGGCCTGAGCACCGAGGTGATCGGCTTCGCCCTCAAGATCGCCTTCAACGGTCTCAAGGTCTCGACCTACCGGGAGGCCGACGAGGACTACGACATCACCGTCCAGCTGCCCGAGTCCCAGCGGCGGGTGACCGACGTGCTCAACGAACTTCTGCTTCCCGGGCCCAGCGGCCTGGTCCCCCTGAGCACGGTGGCCAAGTTCCACGTCACCGGCGGCCTGGGCAAGATCAGCCGGATCAACTACGAACGGGCGGTCACGGTCAAGGCCAACGTGGACGAGGAAAAGGTTCCCGGCCCGGTGGTCAGGGCCCAGGCCGAGAAGCTCATGGCCAACGTGGCCCTGCCGCCGGGATACAGGATTCGCTTCACCGGCGAGTTCGAATCCCAGCAGGAGGCCCAGGCCTTCCTGTCCAAGGCCCTGGTGGCGGCCGTCTTCCTGATCATTCTCCTCCTGGTCAGCCAGTTCAACTCGGTCAGCCAGCCCCTGATCATCATGACCTCGGTCCTGCTCTCGGTGGGCGGAGTCTTCCTGGGACTGACTTTGTTCAAGATGCCCTTCGGGATCATCATGACCGGCGTCGGGGTCATCTCCCTGGCCGGGGTGGTGGTCAACAACGCCATCGTGCTCATCGACTACATCAACAAGCTCAGGGAACGGGGCCTGGAGTTCAGGGAGGCCATCATCGCCGCCGGCTGCACCCGGGTCAGGCCGGTCCTGCTCACGGCCATCACCACCATCCTGGGGCTGATCCCCATGGTCACGGGCGTGTCCTACGACTTCCATAAAATGGAGATAGCCTGGGTCAGCGAGTCAACCCAGTGGTGGCGGGCCATGGCCACGGCCGTGGTCTTCGGCCTGGCCCTGGCCACGGCCCTGACCCTGGTGGTGGTTCCGACCCTCTACTCGCTGGTCCACTCGGCCGTCGAGCGCTCGGCCCAGGGGGCCAGACTGGCCCGGCGGCTCTACTGGGCGCCCTTCTACAAACTGACCGGAACCCGGCCGGAGAGGAAGGACTAGCCGTGGCCGGCCAGCAGCAGCCCGCCACCCTGCGGCTGGTCCTGCCCGTTGTCCTGGCTAACGCGCTCGGCGTGGGCGTGATCCGGGCCTATTTCTACCTGACCGGGGACAGCTTCGGCTTCGAGGGGCCCGGCTTCGAGGTCTTTGTCTGGGTCATGTCCGGCCTGCTCATGCTCCTGGGCATCGTCCTGGGCAACCTCTCCTCCGGACCCCTGCGCCGGTTCATGCGCCTTAACGAGGAGGAGCGGCGGCGGCACCCCCAACTGGAAAAAATCCAGGCCCGGGCCCTCAACCTGCCCCTCCTCTCGGCCGGCATCTCGCTGCTGATGTGGACCCTGGCCGGCCTGATGATCAGCCTGGTCGGCCCGATCCTCTTCGGCGCCTTTGACCCCCAGGAGGCCCTGAGAACCTTTTTCGCCGTCAGCATCATCGCCGGCCCGATCACCACCCTGGCCGCCTATTTCACCGTGGAGGCCGTCTGGCGGCGGGAGCTGCACCACTTCCTGGGCCAGACCCAGATCCACCGCGTCCCCGGCGCGCCCCGCCTGGGGGTCAGGGTCCGGCTCCTGGGGGCCATGTTCCTGGTCTCGCTGGTACCCCTGCTCATCCTGAGCGTCTCGGCCTACACCAGGGCCGAGGCCCTGGTCGGCACCCCGGCCCAGGAGGCCCAGGCGGCCATGCTGGCCCTGTCCCGAGTCATCGTCTATCTGGTTCTGGCCGGCGGGATCGCCGCCGTGGTCGTCTCGCTCATGGTGGCCAACTCGGTCTCGGCGCCCCTCAAGTCCCTGGCCGGACCCATGGACCGGGTCGGCCGGGGCGATTACTCGATCCGGGTCAATCCGACCAGCAACGACGAGATCGGCGAGCTGGCCGACGGCTTCAACAGCATGATCGAGGGCCTGGCCGAGCGGGAGCGGCTCAGGGAGACCTTCGGCCGCTACATGCACCAGGAGATCGCCGCCCAGATCCTGGCCGGCCGGGTGACCACCGACGGCGAGATGAAGGACGCCAGCCTGCTCTTCTCCGACCTGAGGGGCTTCACCGCCTTTGCCGAGGCCCACCATCCCAAGGAGGTCCTGGCCAGGATCAACCGCTATTTCCAGGCCATGAGCCAGGTCATCGCCCGGCACGGCGGGGTGGTCCTCCAGTACGTCGGCGACGAGATCGAGGCCGTCTTCGGCGCGCCCTTGAACGAGCCGCTCCACCCGGACAAGGCCGTGGCCGCGGCCCTGGACATGCGCCAGGCCTTGAAGGAGCTGAACCAGGAGTGGGCCGGCCGGGGCGAGCCGGCCTGGAGCCACGGCATCGGCGTCCACTCGGGCGTGGTCCTGGCCGGCAACGTCGGCTCCTCGGACCGGCAGTCCTACGCCCTGGTCGGCGACACGGTCAACACCGCCTCCCGGGTGGCCGGACTGTGCAAGAAATTCGAGACCGACATCCTCATCAGCGAGGCCACGGCCCGCCGCCTCTCCAGGAAGCTGGACCTCAAGGCCCTGGAACCGGTCCCGGTCAAGGGCCGGCAGGAAGCCATAGTCGTTTACAAGGTATGAAGGGCGCGCCGGGCCAGGCCTGGAGCCCGCAGCCATAGGGCAATCACGGGAGCCCCGAACTTAAGGCAAGCACGGTCACCTTTTCAGAAAATACCCCATTCCCGCTCTTCGGCCCGCCGCCGCGCCCCCTCCATGTCCTGATTAATGGCCGCAAGGACAGCCCGAGCCCAATCCCGCACCGCAGAATGTCGATGGTTAAGAAGGCTTTTTAAAGGCTCAACATATTGCTCGTAATAGGGCGCAGCCGAGCCCCAAGTGATGAAGGTCCAGATATTGGAAGTCAGGGCGCGCAACACTTGGTCATTTTGGCCGAATTCGGCGAGTAAGGCCTGCACTAATTCGCTCCATGTTTTTTTGCCGTCGGGAGCTATCTGGAGCAAGGGGACGTATCTCGCCAAGAACCGTGGTCCGACCGCTGGCTTATTACGACACCACGATAGAAGAAGTGCATAAGGGAGCCCGAAAATCGGGCCTGGTTTCTCTTTGTCCTCTAAAAACCGTTCCCCAAACAGGTTTTCTAGGCGGGACCGAGACTCAGGCACGACATTTTCAATGGCGCTACTTATCAACGGCCAGACCAATTCGATATAGTGCTCTAGCAAGACGGAGGTAAGCTTCTTTGCTGTTTCCTTTACAGAACTTAACAAGCGCTCACTGCCGCACAAGTCGAGTATCTCCCGCGTGAGATGCTCGGCAATCGCCGGGCGAGGAGGCTCACCCGTAAGCAACCGGATGGCGGTTTCTTCGAAATGGTATAAGTCAAGATCACCCTGTGTTTTCACTTTCATTAGGCCCGTGTTCAGGATAATCCTCTCCATCTGTGGCTCTAGGGCCTCAAACCGAGCTTTGTTATCGTAGAAATACATGGCTGCAATTTCCAGAGCTGCCCAGGCGCTCCCCCCGCCGCGAGCGGCAAGGGCTTCGATAAGGGGAAGAACGGAAGGCGGATCAAGGTGCTTAAGAACCGAGCCATGGGCTAAATACCGCAAATTTTCTGGAGGTAGGTGGCCCGATTCAAGTGCCTCGATCAGCCGAAGCAAATCCGAATCGTTTATGGTTAAAGAAGACGTGAGATAAGGCAGATAGTGGCGAAGTTCCGGCAACTGGGCAATCCGATCCAACGCCTCGTCCACTAAGGGGCGATTTGTGTTCTCAAGGCCCGAAAGGAACCCGCCAAGCAAGGATGGATTGGCCTCGTCACGCGGAATGCTAACTAGGACGGCGATGGAGTGGTCAACGAATTCGCGGGGGGATTGGTAGGCCAAAGCCAGTTGCGCACCGAACCTCCAAGCTTGCCGTTGCTCGCCACGCAGCAATGACGGTAAGTGCCTATAAAGTTCGTCAGGGGTTTGGGCCAGTTCGCGCACTAGACTATCAATGTGGGGTTGAGCCCAGTTAGCGCCAATCTCAAGCGCCGGGTCATCGCGCCACATACACTGTGGAAGCTCGCTCACAAAAAAACGGAGCCTCCCGCCGAGTTCCGGGGGTATCAAGCGCTGGAGAAGCGTTTGCACTCTGGCTGTGTACTGCACGTCTTCCTTGGCTTGCGGGCTGTTGAGCCAGAAGACCAAATCCTCCACCACCTTGGGCCAGTAGGCGCCGTGCACCGCGCTAATCTTATCGATAGCACTTGCGAGTTCCTCGACCAAACCAACGTCGATCAGGCCCCGGGAATGCTTAGAGATCATTTCCCGTGCAAGATCGGCCAATTCGCCATGTCCACTGGCGATCTGGCACAGAAGCGACAAACAATGCGATAGGTAATTCCTAACTTGCTTGTAGTTCTCCGGGTGCCAGTCACGTAGTGATGGGCCGCTTCCCTGGTTCTCGGCCCCTCCTGTTCGACTAAAGTGCCTGGTTTGTAACCCACGACCCAAAGCTTTAACGGCAATCCCTATCTTCTTCCACTCCCCTGAAGCAAGAGCTTCATCAATTATTAAGAGCTTATCTTCTGGCGTAGCCGTGGTGGCAGAAAGAGCTATTTGGTACAAACTGACGAATTGTCCGGTGGCGTTGTTGTCCCAGGTCTCGTTCTCTGCGGCTGCGAAAGACAGCAGCATACGGGCCGCCCTGGGGAAAGTTTCTGGACGAAAGCAGAGCTTTTCCAACGCCCAAACCAGGTTGCGACGGCCAGGACTGACAGCCATAAGTTTCTCAGTGGACCAACCCCCAAAAGCGCGCTCAAGGGTTGCCATTGCCGCCTCAGGGTTGGTTTCCACCAGGGAATTGAAGCAGCGCGAACCTCTCTCCGTGTTCAGGAATTCCGCTTGGCCCAGGGGCCCGCTTGAGCCAAGCACCTGTTGCACAACCTCCTGTCCCCTTTGTAGGAAATCCAGTTTCGCTAGCTGATCACAAAGGGCTGCCATGAGGCCCCCGGGCATATCCCGCTTGAACAAAGCAATTGCTTCGGCCACAAGGACCTGCTCCCATTTCTCCGCCGCAAGTCGCAAAGCAAGGGGGCGCGGCTGTACCTGAATGAAGTCGCCTCTTCGCTGGATGAGGCCCCGCTTCATGAAATCATGCACGTACCCCCGGAATTCTTGATCGGGCATCTTGGCTATGGCATGAGCGACGAAGGCCGTCTGCTCGCTGACCCGGCCATCAAACCCTAGCGTCCTGAACATTGCGCATGACCGGACCGCCTCTCTAGCTCTCGGATCTTCCTGGCTGCGGCCCCATAGCAACCGCCTGAGCAGTGAATCGTCAGTCAACGATCCGGCGTCTGGCGCACCGCCTAAATATGCCTTAGCCAGCAGGGTCGCAATCTGGGGGAAGCCTTGGGCAAAGGCCACCACCTTGGACACATCATGCGGGGGTAAATTAGGATAGGCCTGCCTAAGGATTCCCGCGGTAACACTCTCCGGTGCGGGACCCAACGTCACAAAGTGCTCCTCGCCGGCGTTATCAGTCGTGCCATAGTCCAGGGTGAGCAGGCTGAGCCTGCTATCAGTGTGGCGAACGATCTCAGCCAAACGCCGGTGCAGGAGAGCGTCACAATCATCCACTATTACGAGTGCGTCTACTCCTTCGTCTCGCAGAACAGTGAGTGTGTCGATGAGACGCTCCGCGAAGCATTCCGCATTGGCATAGACGAGGCTGAAGCTCGTGGCTTGGCATGCAGGGTCCTCGCCGGCATCCGGCGGGCGAAACGCCTCGAAGGCCAGCCTGGTTTTCCCAAGACCGGACAGACCAACCAGCCTCGCAGTCCTTCGCGGATAGGCAAGATGGGCCCGTAGCTCGGTCGCGACGGTACTGCCGTGTTCGCTCTCGATAAATCTATATGACGCCATTTGTTCATCGCCGCTCCAGTTTCGCCACGTCCTGAACCCTGCAAGCGGACGCCCTGCCTTCTCCAATACCCATAGGGCAACAGCTGGATGGCCATTCACCCAATCTCGCACCTTGTTGCCGTCGTAAAAATCAACATTCGTGGGCCTGTTGCTTCCCCCATTAGCTTCAGCGACAACTTGACTAATTGCCTCTATCCTTTGGCTAATCTGCCTCCCGTTATAAGCGCGGTTACAAAACATGATATAGGTGCCACCGCTGGAAAGCACATCGCGGACCGCCCTTTTTAAGCTGCCATCACTAGCCCTAATCTCTTTTCTGCACTTCGAGGGAGGCATATCTGTAGCCTTACATTGAAATAAACATATTCGCGTGGGTAGGTAGTCTGTTCGATCCGGTCCCTTTTCCCATTGAATGCGGCCATCTTCCCCCTCATCCGGCACCGTTATTTTTACTGGCACGTGCACCCCGGCCCTGGCGATACCGTTTCGGCGTGCCTCAGCGTGCAATAGGCGATTTAAAAGCTCTACCAGTTGTTCCGGACCCAGATCAGATAAGTGATCTATTGTGACTTCAAAGGCATGAGCCATTTGAGCCTCTCAATGGTATTGACGGAAAATCGCACAAGGCAGTAACGACATTACGCCATATTTATGGTTATATAATTACTGTAGCGGTTGCCTGTGATGTAGTCAAGTAATTGCTCTTGGAGCTGAGTCCTTTTGTTGTATTGCTTATTGTGCTTTCAAGAGATCCGGGCTATTGGCCGCATAGCCCTTCGCCGCCAGCGGATGCCGGCTAGGATCCGTGCAAAACCGTGCCAATGGTCGGCGCTTGCCGCCCGCCCCCTACTCCACCTTGATCTTGGTCGCCTTCTTGGCCGGCTTCTCCTCAAAGGAGGCCAGCCGCTCGTCGACCAGGGTCCTGAGAGCCAGCCAGACCTCCTTCTCGGCCGTCTTGAGGTGGCCGAAGAAGTCGGCGTGCTGCTCCTTCTTGTCCTCAAAGGCCTTGATCAGGCAGCAGAGGGGGCACTCGGTCTCGGCCTTGGCCCCGGCATCTTGCCGGCTAGTCTTGGTCCTGGGCATCTTTCCCTCCAAACTCGATTATCAGTTCCTCCCCGCTGAGCTGGGCCCCGCTGGGTTCGAGCAGGGCGAAGGCCCGGGGCAGGATCAGGTTTTTCTTGAAGTTGCCCACCTTGACGATCAGTTCCTCGCCCACCTTGGACAGGTCGATCTCCGGCCTGGTGGCAAAGGGCAGGAGGAGCCTGACCCGGTGGCGGCCGTTGAGGCGCTCGAAGGCCAGGGTCCGGCGCTGGTAGAAGACGGCCGTGGGGTCCAGGTCCTGGAAGAGCCGGCGGCCGAAGCCGAGGAGGAGGTCGTGGCCCAGGACCTCGCTCTCGGCCAGGGGCGCCTGGAGGATGGGCACCGGCCGGAAGTAGCTCTCGGCCAGGTCCAGGTACTCCCGCTGGAGCCGCCCCCAGCTGCCCAGCCGGCCCTCGGTCCCGGGCGGCAGGACCCGGTTGATTATGACCGCGTCCACGGCCAGCTGGTGGAGGCAGAAGAACATGAAGGCCCGCTGGGTCTCCTTGAGGACCATCTTCTCGGGATTGGTCACCAGCCTGACCGAGGTGACCTCGGGGTCGGACAGGAGCTCGTCCACGCCCTTGAGGCGTTCGTAGAGCCGCTGGATCCCGGCGAAGTAGTCGTCCCCGGGCAGAGGCACGTCGATCAGCCGCTTGGCCACCGGCCTCATGTAGCGGGCCAGGCGCCGCTCGACCTTAAAGATCTTGGCCATGTACCAGTCCAGGGTCTTGGGCAGGCTGACGAAGCGGAGCGACTCGGCCGTGGGGGCGCAGTCCAGGACGATGAGGTCGTAGGCCTTGTCGCGGAAGTAGCGGTTGATGTAGAGCAGGGCGCTGACCTCCTCCATGCCCGGCAGGACGGCCAGCTCCTCGGCCAGGACGTCCTCGATGCCCGAGGTGTTGAGGAGGCTGGTGACGTAGCGGTGGACCTCGCCCCAGTTGCGGGCGATCTCCTCGTGGACGTCCAGCTCCTGGATCCAGAGGTTCTCGGCCACGGCCAGGGGCTGGCCCCGGTTCTTGTCCATGAGGCTGACCTGGAGGTCGAAGACGTCGCTGAGCGAGTGGGCCGGGTCCAGGGACAGGACCAGGGTCCTGAACCCCCTGGCGGCGGTCAGGGCGCCGGTGGCCCCGGCCACCGAGGTCTTGCCCACCCCGCCCTTGCCGGCGTAGAGAATAATCCTCATCCAGACGCCCCTTTGCCCAGTTCGGGCTATAAAATATCCTATACCGGCCCGGCCGGTTTGGCCAGTCCCGGGCCCGAGCCCGGGCGGCGGGCTTGCCTGGCCGGGCCAGTGTGCTACCATGAAGGCGTTGAGCTTCGTCCCCTGAAGCTGTGGTGGGACTGGTAAAAGATGTTAGGCAAGCTGATCCAGAAAGTCGTGGGCACCAAGAACGAGCGGGAGCTGAACCGCCTCGCCCCCTTGGTTGACGCCATCAACCAGTTAGAGCCGTCGTTGCGGGCCCTCTCCGACGCCGATCTGAGCGCCAGGACGGCCGATTTCAAGGAGCGCCTGGCCAACGGCGCCTCCCTGGACGACATCCTCGTCGAGGCCTTCGCCGTCTGCCGCGAGGCCGCGGTCAGGGCCCTGGGGATGAGGCCCTTTGACGTCCAGCTCATCGGCGGCCTGGTCCTGCACGAGGGCAAGATAGCCGAGATGAAGACCGGCGAGGGCAAGACCCTGGCCGCGACCCTGCCCGTCTATCTCAACGCCCTTAGCGGCCGCGGGGTCCACGTGGTCACGGTCAACGACTACCTGGCCAAGCGCGACGCCGAATGGATGGGCGCCATCTATAACTTCCTGGGCCTGAGCGTGGGCTGCATCCTCAACCAGCTCGACGAGGCCCAGCGCCACCAGGCCTATCACGCCGACGTGACCTACGGCACCAACAACGAGTTCGGCTTCGACTACCTGAGGGACAACATGAAGTTCGCCCTCAGCGACATGGTCCAGCGGGACTTCTACTACGCCATCGTCGACGAGGTCGACTCCATCCTCATTGACGAGGCCCGCACGCCGCTGATCATCTCCGGCCCGGCCGAGAAGTCCACGGCCCTGTACTATCAGGTGGACCGGATCATCCCCCGGCTCAAGGCCGAAGACGACTACTCCGTCGACGAGAAGGCCCGGACGGCCACCCTGAGCGAGGGTGGGGTGGCCCACTGCGAGAAGCTCCTCAAGGTCGACAACCTCTACGACCCGCGCTACATCGAGCTCCTCCACCACGTCCAGCAGGCTCTCAAGGCCCACGCCATCTTCCAGAAGGACGTGGACTACATCGTCAAGGGCGGCCAGGTCATCATCGTCGACGAGTTCACCGGCCGGCTCATGCCCGGCCGCCGTTACTCCGACGGGCTCCATCAGGCTCTGGAGGCCAAGGAGAACGTCAAGATCGAGAACGAAAACCAGACCCTGGCCACCATCACCTTCCAGAACTACTTCCGCATGTACGACAAGCTGGCCGGCATGACCGGCACGGCCGACACCGAGGCGGTGGAGTTCAAGCAGATCTACAACCTGGACGTGCTCGTCATCCCGACCCACAAGGAGATGATCCGGATCGACCACCCGGACCAGATCTACCGGACCGAGCGGGAGAAGTTCGAGGCCGCGGCCGGCGAGATCGAGGACCTTTACGCCAAGGGCCAGCCGGTCCTGGTGGGCACCATCTCCATCGAGAAGTCAGAGCGCCTGTCCAAGATGCTGGACAAGCGCGGCGTCCCCCACACCGTGCTCAACGCCAAGCACCACGCCAAGGAGGCCGAGATCGTGGCCCAGGCCGGCCAGAGGCAGGCGGTGACCATCTCGACCAACATGGCCGGCCGGGGCACGGACATCGTCTTAGGCCAGGGCGTGATCGATCTGGGCGGGCTGCACATCCTGGGCACCGAGCGCCACGAGGCCCGGCGCATCGACAACCAGCTCCGGGGCCGCTCCGGCCGCCAGGGCGACCCGGGCTCCTCGCGCTTCTACCTCTCTTTGGAAGACGACCTGCTGCGCATCTTCGGCTCGGACAGGATCAAGGGCGTCATGGAGAAGCTGGGCATGGAGGAAGGGGTGCCCATCGAGCACAACTTCATCACCAAGGGCATCGAGAACGCCCAGCGCCGGGTCGAGGGCCACAACTTCGAGATCCGCAAGCAGCTCCTGGAATACGACGACGTCATGAACAAGCAGCGCCAGGTCATCTACGCCCAGCGCCGGATGATCCTGGAGGGCCAGGACCTCGGGGAGACGGCCCTGGACATGATGAACGAGCTGTTCGAGAATCTGCTGGCCCAGTCCATTGACCCCAAGACCCAGGCCCAGGACTGGGATCTGAAGAGCCTGGCCGAGAATCTCTTCAACCTCTTCGGCCTGGCCAAGCAGTTCGATCCCCAGGCCATCGCCGCCCAGGGCTTCGAGGCCTTCCGGGACTCGCTCAAGGCCGAGATCGAGGGCCTCTACCGGGCCCAGGAGGAGCGCTTCGGGCCGGAGCTGTGGCGGGACGTCCAGAAGATGATCATGCTCCAGGCCGTGGACGGCCAGTGGAAGGACCACCTCCTGGCCATGGACCACCTCAAGGAGGGCATCGGCCTGAGGGGCTACGGCCAGCGCGACCCGCTCAAGGAGTACCAGCGGGAAGGCTTCGAGATGTTCGAGGAGCTGATCGACCGGGTCCGCCAGGAGACGGTCTCCTTCCTCCTCCGCCTGCGGCTCTCCCGGCCCGAGGAGGCCGAGGATCTGACCCGGCCGGAGCAAAGCCCCATGTACTACTCCCACAACGACGACTCCCTTGACCGGACGGTCAAGCGCGGCAGCAAGAAGGTCGGCCGCAACGATCCCTGTCCCTGCGGCTCGGGCAAGAAGTACAAGAAGTGCTGCGGCCGCAAAGCGGCTTGACATCCGGGCCCGGCTGTCTCAGAGTCTAAGCGCCCGTCTGGGCCTCGATCAAGTTCGGTTCAGCGCTCGCGGTCTGGAAAGGAAGTTCCATGCCTCAGGGGTTCCTCTACTCCGCCGTGGAGGCGGCCATCAAGAAGCCGGGCCGGCTGGACCTGGCCCTGATCTATTCCGAGCGGCCCAGCCAGTCGGCCGCGGTCTTCACCACCAACTCGGTCAAAGCCTGGCCGGTCATCCTGACCCAGGAGAGAGCGGCCCAGGGCCGGCTCCAGGCCGTGGTGGCCAACTCGGGCAACGCCAACGCCTGTACCGGCCCCATCGGCCGGGAGCACGCCGCCCGGATGACCGAGCTGGTCGCCCAGGGCCTCGGGCTTGACCCGGAGCTGATCGGAGTCTGCTCCACCGGGGTGATCGGCCGGCCCATGCCCATCGAGCGAATCGAGGCGGTCGCCCCGGCCCTGGTCCAGGGGCTCAGCCCCGATGGGGCCGACCGGGTCGCCCGGGCGATCATGACCACCGACACCCGTCCCAAGAAGGTCGAGCTCACCCTCGACCTGGAGGGCACCCCGGCCAAATTGCTGGGCCTGGCCAAGGGCTCGGGCATGATCCACCCCAACATGGCCACCATGCTGGTCTTCCTGATGACCGACGCCCAGGTCACGGCCACGGCCCTCAAGGGCGCCCTCCAGGACGCCCTGCCGACCTCCTTTCACGCCATCACCGTGGACGGGGACACCTCGACCAACGACTCGGTCATCCTCATGGCCAACGGCGCGGCCGGCGGGCCGGAGATCCACGGGGTCTTCACCCCGGCCGGCCGGACCTTCAGCGCCGCGGTGGAGCAGGTCTGCCGCGAGCTGGCCCAGATGCTCGTCGCCGACGCCGAGGGCGGGACCAAGGCGGTGACCATCAGGGTCAAGGGCGCCCAGACCGAGATGGAGGCGGACATGGTCGCCCTGTCCGTGGCCCTCTCGCCCCTGTGCAAGACCGCCTTCTTCGGGGGCGACCCCAACTGGGGCCGGATCATCTGCGCGGTCGGCTACTCCGGGGCCCGGATCGAGCCGGATGAGGTGGACATCTTCTTTGACGACCAGGCCGTCTGCCTGAACGGCGCCGCCGTGGGCGGCGGCGCCGTGGCCGCGGCCGAGGAGGTGATGCGCCGGCCCAGCTTCACCGTGACCATTGATCTCAAGCAGGGTCAGGCCGAGAAGAGCTTCACCACCTCGGATCTGAGTTACGACTACGTCAAGATTAACGCCGAGTACACAACCTGACCGGCCGAAATGGCCCGGAGTTTGCAGACCCTCAGATCGGGGAGGAAGCCGACCCCTTTAGAGACCCGGGCGCAGTCAAGGCGCCCCCAGACGAGGAGGTTCAGATGAGAGCGATCGCCTTTATCCTGCTGGCCATGGTATTTCTCCTGAGCGCCCCGCTGGCCCTGGCCCAGGACGATCAGGAGAGCCAGGTGCCCGAGGCCGGGACCCTGGACACCGGTTACAACCAGGGCACGGTCAAGGACTCCAACACCTGCGTCAACTGCACCTGGCAGGGCCGGCACCGGATTACCTCCATCGAGGTCAGGCGGGGCTCGGTGGTGGTAAACATGAGCAGTGAGACCGGCGCCCAGCTCAACAGCATCTACAACAACGCCGCGGGCATGGGCACCTATCTGCCGACCATCGTCCAGGCCTTCATCAGCCGCAAGTCGTTCCACCCCTGCCTCGACCCCCAGGGCTACTTGTGCAAGTGGCTGATCTACGAACGGAACGCGCCATAGGCCCGCGAATCTGATGCCCACAGGGGGGGCGGAGAGGGCTCCAGGCCTGGGCCGGAGGCTGCGGCTGCTCGGTCTCGGCCTGGCCCTGTCTCTGGCCCTGGCCCTTCCGGCCCAAGCCCAGGACACGGCCCTGATCAAGCTGGCCGGCCAGGCCCTGGCCGTGGACCTGGCTCTCACCCCGGAGGTGAGGCGCCAGGGCCTGGCCGGCCGGGATCGGCTGGCCGAGGATCAGGGCATGCTCTTTCTGTTTCCCGAGGGCGCGGTGCGCACCTTCTGGATGGCCGGGATGCGGATGAGCATCGACATCATCTGGATCTCGGGCTTCACCGTGGTCGGCCTGGCCCAGAACATGAGGCCGCCGGCCTGGGGGACCAGGCCGGCCACGGCCTCCTCGCCGGACGGGGTGGACAAGGTCCTGGAAGTGGCCGCCGGCTGGGCGGCCCGGCACGGGGTCAAAAGAGGGGAGCGGGTGATTCTGCCGCTAGACTTGCCTAGGCCGGACTACTGAGCCCTCCCTACCACCAAACCACCTTCCCCGGATCTCTGGGCGGCAGTCTGAGGTACTTGTACCTGGGCTGGCCCAGGAGCATGGCCCCGTAGAGGCGGTGTCCCTGGGGCAGGCCCAGGGACTCTAACAGGGGCGGATGCAGGGCCCCGGCCATCATCATGTAGCCCACCCAGCAGGCGCCCAGGCCCAGCGTGGCCGCGGCCAGATCCAGATAGGTCAGGGCGATGACGCAGTTCTCCCTGGCCATGGAGGCCGTCTCCAGGCTGTGGGTGATCATCAGCAGCGGAGCGCCCCGGAAGATCCGGTCCTGGCCTTTGTCCCAGGCCTCGACGACCACGCCCAAGTTCATCCTGGCGGCCAAGTCGGCCTTGGCCTCCACTTCCTGGCGCATCCAGTCGATGACCAGCCCGGCCAGGGCCTTTAGCCTCTCCTCCCCGGCCACGACCACCCAGTTGACCGACTGGGAGTTGCTCCCGGTGGGGGCGCAGCGGCAGGTCTCCAACAAGCGCTCCACGGTCGCCCGGTCCAGGGGCTGCTTCTTGAAGCACCTGATGGAGCGCCTGGCCCTGAAGAGATGGTCCAGCTGCTCCGGTCCAGGCAGGAGCTCGGGCCGGACCGGGGGGCAGTCCTGGGGATCAACCCCGGCCACGGAGACGGCTCCGGTCGGGCAGGCGGCCAGGCAGTGGCCGCAGCGGATGCACTGCGCTCCGGCCGTGGGGATGGGCCGGGGCTCCGGGTCCTCCTTAGTGAACTCGATCAGCCGCCTGGGGCAGACCGCGGCGCAGATGCCGTCGTGCTCGCACTTGTCCAGATCGATGACCACCTGATTCATGGTTCCTCCCGCCTCAGTCGGCCTTTTTCTTGGCTTCCAGCCGGCGCCTCAGCTCGGCCGCCTCATTCTCGGCCGCCCTGATTCTGGCGGCCAGCTCGTCCAGCTCCTCGGGCCGGGCCTCCTTGACCCGGGCCTTGAGCTCCTCCGCCTGGCGCATGGCCTGGTAGAGAGCCTCGGCCAGGTAGCGGACGCTCACCTCCCCGCCGCCTCGAGCAGTTTCTGGATCACGGCCAGCATTTTCTGGCCGTTGGCCTGGGCCGCCCGGCGGATCTCGGCGTCGCTGGGGGGCTCGGCCACCAGGCCGTGGGCGTAGTTGTCCACCGAGCAGAGCGAGGCGTACTCCAGGCCCAGTTCCTGGGCCACCACGGCCTCGCTGGCCAGGGTCATGCCCACCACGTCGGCGAATCCCTGAATCAGCCTGATCTCGGCCCTGGTCTCCAGCCTGGGCCCGGGGCTCTGCCAGTAGACCCCGCCGTCGACCACCTCCACCCCGGCCGCTCGGGCCGCCTGGAGGAGGCTGAGCCTGAGGGCCCGGCTCAGCCGGGGGGTAATGTGAAGGACCTCGTCAAGGGCCGCTGTCGGCCCCGGGGCCAGGCAGATGAAGTCCTCGGGGACGACGATGTCGCCCGGCTTGAGGCTCAGCTTGAGGCCGCCCGTGGAGTTGATCCCGACCACCCGGCTGACTCCCAGGCCCCTGAGGGCGTACAGGTTGGCCGGGTGATTGATCCGGTGGGGCAGAACGTAGTTTTCGGGGTCCAGGCCGTGGCGGGGCAGATAGGCCAGCCGCTCGCTGACCACCACCAGGGCCGGGCCGTAGGGGGTGCTCTCCTGCCGGGTCTCGGCCTCTACCAGAAGCCGGCTGCCGTAGAAGACCGTGCCGCCGATCAGTCCCAGACGCTCCACGCGCTTCCTCCCGCATTTGATCTACCAGGCCGGCCGGGCCGGCGTCAAGGAATCCCGGCCCGGGGCATTGACGCTCCCCGGCTAATAAGGTAGCGTTTAAGCGTTCAGACGGGCTAAAGATCTGGCCTTCATTAAGGTTTTCAGCGGAGTCAAAGCCAGGACTGGGCTTCACTTCGAGCGGAGGTGGCGCGGTGGCGGCGGTCATTGGAAAGTGGACGAGACGGTCCCTGGGCCTCTTTCTCCTGGGCCTTGTCGGCCTCTGGCTGGGCTCGGCCTCCCCGGCCGCGGCCGGTCCGATCAGGGCCCTGGTCTTCAACGCCACCGGCGAGAACCTGAGGGTCGTGGTCAATGGCCGGGGCCACCTGATGGGCCTGGAGGAGCAGGCGGTCATCTTCGATGACCCCAGCGGCCAGGGGCTGGCCTTTGAGACGGCCAACATGGACGGCCAGCTCCTCAGCGCCAAGCTCGTGGCCAACCAGGCCTACGTCATCCTGCTGCGGCAGAGCCTGGGGGTTTTCGTCCTCTGGCGCCTGGAGGAGCTGGGCGGGACCATGAGCCAGATGCTGACCGAGCACTCGGGCCAGCTCAAGGCCGTCGTCTTCAACGCCTCGGGCCGCCGCCTCATCGGCCGCCAGGCCGGGGAACCCTTCAAACTGGACCGGGCCAACTGCCTCCTCTTCCCCACCGGTAAGCGCCCGGAGGAGCTGAAGTTCAAGCTCCTCGAGCCCGACCTGCCCGAGATGGGCCCACTCGATAATGGCAAGCGCTACATCCTGGCGGATGGGCCCGGCCAGGGCCTGGGCCTGGTCGCCTTCGAGGCCTGGGCCGCCGACCTGGCCCAGCGGGTCAACGGCAGCTACCAGGCCGGCCAGGAGACGACCAGCCCGATCCCGCCCGAGCGGAAGCTGGAAGAGCGGGACATCAGGTGAGGCCGACCGGCGGCGGGAGAAGGCTTTTGCTTGACATCGGCCGGCCGGCCTGATTAGGCTGCCGCCTCAAAACCTCATCCAGGAGCGCTAGTGGCCCGATTTGACATAGTCGACATGTTCAAGCGGCGGACCCGCCATCCGATGCGGCCCCGCACCTCGGACATCGTCGCCCTGGCCTTCGGCAACTTCCGCCACTACCCCGAGACCGGCGGCTCGCTGGTGGTCGGGGAATCGGACTTCCTGGACCGGCGCCTGGTGGTCATCGGCCAGCAGAAGCCCAAGCCGGAACAGCTCCGCTCCCGCGAGGCCCTCCAGAAGCTGAACTGGGGCATGCTCACCGCCGACGAGCATTCGGCCATCCTGAGGGTCCTCAAGCGGACCGAGCGCCAGCCGGCCCGGACGGTCGTCCTGACCCTGGTCGACACTTACGGGGCCGACATCTCCATGGAGTCGGCCGAAAAGCTCCAGGCCTTCTTCATCGCCCACCTGATCCGCAAGTTCCTGACCATCCCGGTGCCGACCATCTCCATCGTCCTGGGCGAGGGCGGCTCCGGCGGGGCTCTGGCCATCCAGTACACCGACCGCCGAGCCCAGCTGGAGGACGCCATCTACGCCACGGCTCCGCCCGAGTCCATGGCCGCCATAGTCTTCAGGGACTCCAAGCGCATCGAGGACGCCCTGAACCTGCTCAAGCCCACGGCCAGGGACTTGAGGCTCAGGGGCGTCATTGACACCATCCTGCCCGCGCCCAAGGAAGTGACCGACGCCGCGGCCTTGGCCGAGACCATCAGAACCTATCTGGGCAGGACAGTCAGGGAGCTCTCCCGGGTCAAGATCGCCAAGCTCCTCCAGCAGCGTCTGGAAAGGGCCGAGACCTTTGGCCAGCCCAAGCGGGGCCGGTTCGGCACGCTCTGGGAGTCCATCGAGAAGCCTCTTTTGAAGCGCCTGGCCAAGCCCTCGCCCGACGTCAAGCTGGTCGACTTCAACTCCCTGACCGAGGTCAGCGAGGACTACGCCAGCGATCACGTCATCGATCCGGGCCAGGACTACATCCGCTGCGGCGAGTCATCGAGCAAGGGCCCCTCCAGGGGCTGCGGCCGGCTGGTCAAACTGAGCGAGTTCCTGGAGAACCACCACGTCTGCCCCTTCTGCGGCCAGGCCGAGGTCCTGGGCGCGGCCGGCTGGGTCGACTGCCTGACCGATCCGGGCTCGTTTCACGAGCTCAACCGCAACCTGAGCGTCGAGGACATCATCAACGACCGGGACATCCCCGAGGCCTACAAGGAGTTCCTGAAGCGGCAGAACGAGCGCTCCCCGTTCAAGGAATCCCTGGTCACGGCCCAGGCCAGCGTCTACGGCCACCCCGTGGTCCTGGCCCTGAGCGAGTTCAATTTCTCCGGCGGCTCCATGGGCGTGGTCTTCGGCGAAAAATTCAAGCGGGCCGGCGACTACGCCATGGCCTACCGCCTGCCCCTCATCTCGGTCTGCTGCTCTGGCGGGGCCAGGCTCTACGAGGGCATCTCGGCCCTGATGCAGATGGTCAAGACCATCGCCACGATCCAGCGCCTCAAGGAGGCCGGACTGCTCTACATCTCCATCCTGGGCGACCCCTCCACCGGCGGGGCCGTGGCCTCCTACGCCGCCCTGGGGGACGTCTGCATCTCCGAACCCAACGCCCTGATCATCTTCGCCGGACCCAGGGTCATGAGCTCGCGGGGCTTCGGCGTGGACGAGAAGAAGATCCGGGCCGAGTGCCTGCGCAAGCTCTCGGCCAAGACCTACGAGCAGCCGGATTACTTCCATTCCATCAGGGGCATCAACGAGATCGCCCCCCGCTCAGAGATCAAGCGGGCCGTGGCCAAGTACCTGGAGGTCTTCGCCGCCTGCCGGGGCCGGGAGAGGGGTTGAGGCCGTGCCCGTCCCCATCGAGGACATCCGGCTCTACTCCAGGCCCGAACAGGTGGACCAGTACCTCTGGGAGCGGCTCAGCCGGCTGGCCCCGGAGGAGGTGGTCCGGACAAAGGGGGCGGTCTGGACCGGCCGGGCCTTCCGGGTGGAGATGCTGGGCCAGACCTTCGAGATCTCGCCCGAAGCCCGCTCCATCGAGGGTCCGGACCGGCAGTCCGGCTTCCAGGAGGCCCTGGTCCTGCTCCAATACCTTTCCGCCCCGGGGCCGGGCGGCCTGAGCGGACGGCGAATCAGCTTCAGGGAGCTCAAGGGCGGGGACCTCTTCTTCAACAACATCCACCGCCTCTCCACCGACGACCTGGCCGCGGAGCTGAACCTGAGCGAGAGCCAGTTCCTGGAGGCCGGCCGCCGGCTCGGCGGCCGGGAGACCGGCACGGCCGAGTACTCCTGGCTCGTCCTGGCCCTGCCCCAGATCCCCCTGGAGGCGATCTACTTTCCGGGCGACGATGAGTTCGAGCCGAGGCTCACCCTCCTGGTTGACGCCGCGGCCGGCAGCTACCTGGAGCTGGACGTGCTCTGGGCCCTGGTCAACCTCCTGGCCCGGCGGATCAGGCGACTCACCGGCCGGGAGCATTGATCCAAGGCCCGCCCGGACGCCTCCGGCTTGAGCCAAACCTCAGCCCGGCCGGCAGGAAAATTGTGCCCAGCGATCCATTTCTGCCTGCCTGGCCGCCTCACCCAGAGCTGATACTTGCCGACAACTAATTGATATTACGTTATTTCATCCCTGGCACGGCCCTTGCGTAGACTGGCAGCAAAACCTCGAGGAGGCCAAGCTATGTTGATTCGCAAGGAACACCTGAGCATTGGCGAGGTCTCGCAGGTCACCGGCGTGGCCATCCACACTCTGCGCTACTGGGAGAGCGAGTTCGGCGAGTACTTCGCCCCGGCCCGGACCAAGGGCCGCCAGCGCCGCTACACCGAGACGGACATTGGCCGGGTCATGGAGATCAGGAAGCTGCTCAAGGAGGACAAGTACTCCATCGCCGGGGCCAAGCAGGTCCTGGCCGGCACATCCCAGGACTGCGGCGCCGGCAGGGCCAACGGCCACTCCGGTATGGGGCCCGGCGACCTGAGACTGGCCGGCCGCCTGGCCGGAGAGTTCATGGCCTTTCCCGGATTCAACGCCAGCTGAACCCGGGCTGGTCCGGCTCGATCCGGACGAGCAGGATCAGGTCCCCGGCCCTCAGGCTGGAGGAGTGGCCCAGGCCGGGCAGAACGAGCCGGCTTTCGGCGGCAACCCCGGCCGGGACCAGCAGGTGGGCCTGGACCGGCTCGGATATCAGCCCAACTCCCCCGCAGGCCAGGCATTTCTCGGGAGCCGCCGCCCGGCAGGTCGGACAGGTCCGGCGGCTGAGCCCCTGTCTTCCCTGAACCATCAGCCAGCCCAGCCCCCGGCAGGTCGGGCAGCCCACCCGGCAGTGGGGGCAGGGTCTCAAACGGGTGTAGTGAACCAGGGTCCTCAAGCCCCGGGCCGCCTCGGCTGAGGAAAGACCCAGCTCCAGCCGGATGTCCAGATCCTCCCGGCCCGGGCCGAGGGCCCTGATCGCCGGCCGGGTCCCGTCCTTGCCCCGGCCCGGCCGCTCCCCGAGGCCCTCCTCGTAACCCAGGACCAGGCTGTAGGCCCGCTTGAGCAGGATGAACCCATCGGCCCGGCCCGCCTGGCCGGTCAAATCGGGGTGGCGGAGCTTGGCCTCCCGCCTGAAGGCCCGCCGGACCGCGGCCGGACCGACCCCGGGGCTGAGGCCCAGGAGCCGGTAGCTCTCGTCCAGGGAGGAGAGCATTCAGGCCACTCGATGAACCAGACCCTTGAGAAGACCTTCCCGGGACTTGCCGGCCGGCGAGAGCTGGGCGCGAGAGAGAGTGAGCCCCTTCAAGGCGTCACCGCCGGAGACGGCTTGCCACAACCCATTTATCTGCCTCATGATTATTACCTGTCCCGCCATCGCGCCTCCTCCTCTGAAGCACTTAACGGCCAAACTGACAGATTACTTTAGCTTTTTCTAGAGCCGCCCCTCCCTGATTGACTTTCGTTCCGGCCGCTCCGTATACTTGGCTCAGGTCTGAGCCTCCGCTTGCCGCCCGGACAAGGAGGCGGAATTGCCACGGATTGATTGTGCCTTCAGCGCCAACCGTCCCGAGGACCCCGGGCTTCTGATTGACCAATGCCCCGCCTCCCTGGCCCAGGCCGAATCGCGCCAGGACCTCTCCGAGGAGTTTGAATCATGAAGGTCAGAGAATTCATGTCCACCAAGATGGAATTCCTGGAGGCCAACAGATCGGTCTACGACGCCATCGAGAAGATGGTCGACCGCCGGCTCCGCTTTCTGGTGGTCCACTTTTCGGGTCAGGCCGAGGAGCACGGCCTGATAACCACCAGGGACATCGTCTTTCGAGTCCTGGCCAAGGGGCTCGACCCCAAGGTGGTCAAGGCCTCTGAAATCGCCTCGAAGCCGATATTCTGCGTCGACCAGTCCGCGGACTTCCACGAAGTGACCAACCTGATGGAAGGCTCCAACATCGCCCGGATCTTCGTCTGCGAGGACAGGAAGATCGTCGGGGTGGTCTCCCTCCTGGACGTCATGGCCGCCACCCTGATCATGAGAGCACGAGGCGACAATGTTTCTTAGGAACCTCTTCGCCCACGGCAACAAGGAGCAGGAAGCCGTCGAGCGGATGGAGAGCCAAATCACTCTTCTGGCCAAGGCCTGCGCCACCTTCATGACCGCCCTGGAGAAGGGCGACCGGAGCCTGATGTGGGAGGTGATCGACTTCGAGCGGCGGGGCGACGCCATCCGGCGGGAGATCCTGAACAAGATCTACGAGGGCGCCTTTCTGCCCTACCTGAGGCCTGACCTGTGCAAATTCGCCGAAATCGTGGACGACGTCTTTGATCTGCTCGAGGACGCGGCCTACCATTTCCTGGAGCTGGACCTGCCCGATCAACTCAAGGACGACTGTTCCCGCGTCGCCTTTCTGAACCTCAGGATCTGCGAGATGCTCCTGATAACATTCCGGGCCATGGTCCAGGGCCGGGACCTGAGGGAAAAAACCCTGGCCGTGAGGATTTACGAAAAAAAGGTCGACGACATCAAGTTCGATCTGATCAAGGAGGTCCGGGACATACCCATCGCCAGTTTCTGGAGGGGCAAGACCCTCTCAGACTTTGTCAACGATATCACCAGGGTGAGCGATATCATCGAGGACGCCAGCGATTACCTCCAGATCATCGGCGTCAGCATGAGGTGACCCTGAGCAAGGCCCGGCCGGGCGGGCCCGCTTCAACCTAATCCGGCGAGTTCAATGGCCTGAGTCATGTGGATAGTCCTCAGCGGAGTCTTTCTGGGTTGGAGCCTGGGGGCCAATCACTTCGCCAACGTCTTCGGAACCGGGGTCACCACCGGAATAGTCAAATACAGGACCGCCGTGGCCCTGACCGCGGTCTTCGTCCTGGCCGGCGCCCTGCTGGAGGGCCCCAAGTGCATGACCACGGTCGGCCACCTCTCCCGCCTCGCTCCCCTGGAGGCCTTCTCCTGCGCCCTGGCCGCCGGCTTGACCATGACCGCCCTGACCCTCTTCGCCCTGCCGGCCTCGACCTCGGAGGCGATCACCGGGGCGGTGGTGGCGGCCGGGATTCTCTCGGGCTCGGCTGACTTCAGCAAGCTCTACAAGATCGTCTCCTGCTGGATATTCACGCCCATCAGCGGGATCATCATCGCCTACGTCCTCCACCGCTCCCTGGACTGGCTGCTGGACCGGACCATGACCAGCCTCACCAGTCGCAACCTGCTCTATTCAATCGGAGTCGTGGTCGCGGGCTGCTACTGCGCTTACAGCCTGGGCAGCAACAACGTGGCCAACGTGACCGGGGTCTACGTCGGCTCGGGCGTGCTCTCGGCCGAGGCGGCCTCCCTGATCGGCGGGCTGAGCATAGCCGCCGGGGCGCTCAGCTACAGCCGGAAGGTCACCCTGACCATCGGCAAGGGCATCGTGCCCCTGGACCCGTTTTCGGCCCTGGTCGTGGTCCTGGCCGAGGCCCTCACCCTCCACCTCTTCACTCAGATCGGCGTGCCGGTCTCCTCGTCCCAGGCCGTGGTCGGCGCGGTAGTCGGGGTGGGCCTGGTCGGGAGCCTCAGAACGGTCAGCCCGGCCATTCTGATCAAGATCGCCGTCGGCTGGGTCCTGACCCCGGTTTCGGCCGGCCTGCTGACTTATGTGCTCGTGCGTTTGATTGCCTAGGAGGACGGAGTGATCAGATTGAGTGGGGCCTGGAAGATCTACCTCCCGGTGGCTGTCCTGGCCATCGCCGCGGTGGTTCTGACCGGCTTTGTGCTGGAAACGCAGCTCAAGAAAAGACTCCAGGATCACCTCAAGGAGGAGGTCCTGGTCCTGGCCAAGGTCGCGGCCAAATCCCTGCCCCAGGCGGAAGACCCGGCCGTCATCGATCGGTTCTGCCGGGACTACCAGGCCGCGGCCGGAGTCCGGGTGACCGTAATCAGGAAGGACGGCCAGGTGATCGGCGAGTCGGACCCGGAAGCGAATCGAGAGGAAAGCCGCCTGGACCGGCCCGAGGTCCAGAGAGCGCTCCAGGCCGGATCGGGCTCTTCGGTCCGCTACAGCGCGAGCCTGGACCAGGAGATGCTCTACCTGGCCCTGCTGGTTGAGAGGCAGGACAGGATCATCAGGCTGTCAATGCCCATGCAGAAGGTCCGGACCATCGAGAACGAGGTCATGGGCTACTTTGCCCTGGCCCTGTACCTGATTCCTCTCCTGGCCGCGATAATCGCCCTGCTGGTGGCCGGAGCGGCCGGCCGCTGGAGCAAGTCCTTACAAACGGAGACTGGCGGCCAGCGGATCTGAGCCGGCCCCGGCCGTCGCCGGCCGGCCTAGCTCTCCTGGCTGGGCGGCTGGCCGCCTTCCTGGGGGGCGGGTTGCTCGGCCTCTTCCTGGGCGGCCGGCTTTCGGCCGAAGATCTTGACCACCCAGATGGATATCTCGAAGAGGACGATCAGGGGCACGGCCATCAGGAACTGGGTGAGCACGTCCGGCGGCGTGAAGATGGCCCCGACGATGAAGATCAGCAGAACGGCCCACTTCCGGTTCCGGCGCAGGAACTTGTCGGTGACCATGCCCATCCGGGCCAGGAAAAACATGACGATGGGCAGCTCAAAGACGGCCCCAAAGGCCAGCAGCAGGCGCATGGAAAAGGAGAAATACTGCTTCAGGGCCGGCAGGGGCTGGAGGAGCTCGGATTCGAAGCCGACAAAGAACTTGAAGCCGAAGGGGAAGACCAGTCCGTAGCCGAAGACGGCCCCGCCGATGAAAAGAACCGACGAGGCGATGACAAAGCCCAGGGCGTACTTGCGCTCTTTGCGGTAGAGCCCCGGAGCCACGAACATCCAGATCTGGTGGAAGACCACCGGCAGGGCCAGGAGCAGGCCGGCCAGCAGGGATATCTTGATCAGGGTGAAGAAGGCCTCGGGCAGGCCGGTGTAGACCAGGCGCTGTCCCTTGGGCAGGACCTTGATCAGCGGCTCGACCATGAAGTACAGCAGCTTCTCGTTGAAGGGATAGCAGATGCCGAAGCCGATGGCCACGGCAATGGCCGAGCGAGCCAGGCGGGTCCTGAGCTCGGCCAGGTGAGCCATGAAAGGCATCCGGGAGGACTCTAGCTCGTCCTTCTCCTCAGGCGGGGCCTGGCTCTTTTGATTCTGGTCCTGCTCCATTGACTGCCTCGGCGCCGCTTTCAGCCGCCCTCTCCATCTCGACCTCAAGTTCGGCCGCCTCGGCCAGAGCCTCGGTCGAGGCTTCTCCGGTCAATTCAGCCTCGAGCCCGGCCTCTTCGGCCAGGGCCTCGATAGAGGCTTCTCCGGTCAGCTCGGCCTCGAGCCCGGCCGGCTCGGCCGGGGCCTCGGTCAAGACTTCGCCGGTCTGGCCGTCCGGAGAGTCGGCCGCGCCTCCGGGTGAGGCCTCCTCCGCTTTTAAGACACCCTTGTCCTGTACGGCCGACATGCCCTCGGCCACGGCCTGGTCAAAGGTCCGCTTGACCTCGGACAGGTTCTCGTCGGCCTCGAAACTGTCCTTGATGTCCCGGGTGGCCTTTTTCAGCTCGCCGAGGATGCGGCCCAGGGTCTTGGCCATCTCGGGCAGCTTGGAGGGCCCGACGATTATCAGGGCTACGGCCAGGATGACCAGGAACTCGGTGGTGGAGATGCCGAACACAAAAAAATTCCTCGTCGGATCAGGCCAAACTCTACGGGAAGGGGCCGACCCTGTCAATGGCCTCGCCCCGGCGGCCAGGCCGCTCCGAGGTCGAGTCGGCCGGGGATGAATTACCTTTTCGTAGCTCAATGAGGAAAAGTGTTGTTTCGAAATTGAAACAACGCCCGGCGGAGGGCCGATTCCGGCCCGTTTGCGGCCTTTGAAACGCCTTGTTCCTTGGCTTGTATTTTGCTATCTTGAATCATCCGGATGGTTAACTATACCGCTTAGGGCAATCGCGACCCTCAAAGGGGGCTGCCCGGAGGTCTAGCCCGGACAGCCGCGGCGGGCGGGAAAAGGAGTCAGCAATGAGATCAGGTACAGTCAAGAGAGCGGTCGGCCTCGGCCTGGCCGGATTGATCCTGCTCCTGGGAGCGTCGCTCTGGGCCGGTCAGGCCGCGGCGCAGGAGCTGACCAACGGCCAGGTGGTCGAGGTCAGCCTGGGCTCGGGCGATTCGGCCGACTACTACATCGACGTCCCGGCCGGCTCGACCCTGCTCCGGGTCAACCTGGACGTGACCAGCGGCGCGGCCGTGCTCTACACCAAGTACGACGCCGAGCCCACCGCCACCGTCTACGACTGCTATTCCCACGAGGGCGACGGCACCGAGGAGTGCAGCCACACCAACCCCACGTCCGGCCGGTGGCACATCAAGGTCGTGGCTAGCGCGGCCGACACGACCGCCGACCTGACCGCGATCTTCGCCCCCACCGCCGAGCTGACCAGCGGCACCGCGGTGCCCATCCACGTCGACCAGGACGACTCGGCCTACTACTACATCGACGTCCCGGCCGGCAACGGCACCCTGACCGTCAACCTGAGCGTCAGCAGCGGCACGGCCGTGCTCTACACCAGGCAGGGCAGCCAGCCGACCCAGGCGACCTATGACTGCACCTCGGACGACGGCGACAGCCCCCAGCAGTGCGTCCACAACACCACTGCGGCCGGCCGGTGGTACATCATGGTCTTCGGCACCACCGAGACCTCGGCCACCCTGACCGCGACCTATGTCCAGACCGGAGGCTCGGGCGGGACGACCGCTTACGGGCTGACCAACAACGTCGCGGTCAGCGTCTCTCTGGCGGCCAACGCGTCCCAGAACTACTTCATCAACGTCCCGGCCAACGCCACGGGCCTGACCTTCACCCTGGCCCTGACCAGCGGCACGGCCACCCTGTACACCAACTACCAGTACCTGGCCACGGCCCACAACGCCGACTGCACCCGGACCGGCAGCGGCACCCTGGTCTGCAGCCACACCAATCCGACGGCCGGGCGGTGGTACGCCCAGGTCCGGGCCTCCACGGCGGCCCAGGGCACTCTCACCGCGGCCTACACTCTGGGCTCCACCTCCACCACCACCGGGGGCAGTCTGACCAACAACCGCTGGGTGGCGGGCAGCGTGGCCCAGGGCGGGGAGGCCAACTACAGCCTCACCGTGCCCCAGGGAAAAAATCTGTTCAAGGTTGACCTGCGCATCCTCAGCGGCAGCCCGGCCCTTTACGTCAAGCTCGGCTCGGCGCCGACCACTTCCTCCTACGACTGTGTCTCGGCCGGCTCGACCGGCCACCTCTCCTGCCGGCTCCTCCGGCCCGAGGCCGGGACTTATTACATCATGGTCCACGGCAGCCAGGCCAGCCGCTTCGCCCTCAAGGCCCTCTACGCTCCGGTTCGCGGCCAGGGCTCGTCCACGGTGGGGCGGCCGACGTCGCGCTGGCGCTGGACGCCCAACAGCCGCTGGCGCAACAACAACCGGAACCGCAACCAGAACAACACCAGCTCATCCAGCAACTGAGCCAGCCCGGCCCAAACCCGGCCCCGGGGCCTCTGGCCCCGGGGCCGTTTCTTGGGATGTCCGGGCGGTCCTGACCAGGTCAGACCGTTCCGGCGATGATCCCCGAGTTGGGTGAGCGGAAGGGCAGACGCCGGGCGTCCTTGACTCCGGCCCGGGCGAGCAGGTCAATGATCTGCTGCTCGGAGTAAGAGCGGCCGGCCTCGGTGCCGGCGAGCATGTTGAGCGAGAAGAGGGCCGGGAAGAGAGGCCCGGCCAGGTCGTTGTCCAGGATGAACTCGTGGATCATGATCAGGCCGCCCGGCCTCAGGGCCGCGGCGGCCTTGGCCACGATCCTCTGGCAGTCCTCCGGACTCTCGCCGTGGAGGATCTGGGAGAGCCAGACCGCGTCGAAGCCGGCCGGCAGGTCGCCCTCGATGTAGTCGCCCTCCCGGAACTCGACCCGGCCGGTCACGCCGAAGCGGGCGATGGTCTTCTCGGCAAAGGGCCGGGTGGTCTTGAGGTCGAAGACCGTGGCCCTGAGCCCGGGATTGGCCAGGCAGAAGTGGATGGCCCAGGTGCCCGGGCCGCCGCCCAGGTCCAACAAGCTCTCCCGGCCGCCCAGGTCGATCTCCCGGACCGCCCTGGGGGCCAGGGCCATGGCCATGTTGAACATGCCCATCAGGAAGCTCTCCCGCTCCTCCCGGCCCCGGATGACCTGCCTGGACCTGACCGGCCGGCCGGTTACGACCGCCCGGTCCAGCTTGTGCCAGGAGTCCACTAGGTGAAATTGGTGCATGATGATGTAGCCCAGGTAGTCGGGCGAATCCTTGACCAGGCAGGCGGCGCTGAGGGGCGTGTTGGCGAACCTGCCCTCTGACTTGACCAGGAGCCCCAGGGCTGTCAGGGCGTTGAGGAGGCCGTCCACGCCCCGCTCGTCGCCGCCGAGCCTGGCCGCGACCTCCCGGCCGCTCAGGCTCTCCTGGCCGATGAGGCTGAAGACATCCAGTTTGACCCCGGCCTGAAGGGCGCAGGACTGCCAGTAGGCGCTGGCCATTTCCAGGAGCCGGCCCGGATTCATGGGTTGAGAGCTCAATTCCGTCCTCCTTCACCTTCCAGGCCGGTCTGGGCCCGGAAGTAGTCGGCGATCCGCTGGGCCAGGCCGGCCGATACGCCGGGCACCCGGGTCAGGCGCTCGACCCCTGCTTCGGCCACGGCCTGATAGGAACCCAGGTCCCGGAGCAGGGCCCTGGCCCGGTTGGGGCCGATGCCCGGTATTTCCAGCAGGCGGGAGCGGGAGACCCGCCGCCGCCGGGTCAGGCGAAGGGCCGAGATGGCCCGGCGGTGGGTCTCGTCGCGCAGGCGCATGAGAAGGAAGCGGGCCGGCCGGCCCAGGCTGACCGGGTTCTTGCGGCCGGGGGCGAAGAGCCGGTCGGCGTCCTTGGCCCCGGGCGTCTTGGCCAGGGCGGCCACGGCCAGGTGGTCCAGGCCCAGTTCGGCCAGGGCGGCCCGGGCGGCGTTGAGCTGGCCCTTGCCGCCGTCGATGACCAGCAGGTCCGGAGGCTCCAGGTTCTTGGTCCTGCCAGAGAAGCGTCGCCTGAGCACCTCCCGGAGCATGGCCACGTCGTCCTGGCCGCTGACCGACCTGATCTTGTAGTTGCGGTACTTGGACCTGACCGGCCGGCCGGCCTCGAAGCGGACCATGGCCCCCACCGGGTCCTGGCCGCCGTGAATGGAGATGTCGTAGCCCTCCAGGCTCTCCGGGGCGGCCTCCAGGCCCAGGCGCTGGCCCAGCTCCTCCAGGCCCTGGGCGGCCACGGTCTCGGGGCTGCCGGCCAGGGCGGGCACGGCGCTCTCGGCGTTGGCCCTGGCCCGCTCGATCAGGGCCCGGCCCTGGCCCCGCTGGGGGGTGAGGAGCCTGACCCGGACGCCCCTGGCCTCGCTCAGCCACTCGGCGATCAGGCCGGCGTCCTCGACCCGGACCGGGCTTAAGACCTGATCCGGGAAGGCGGTCTTGCCGGTGTAGAATTGGCTGATCAGCTGGCCGGCCACGGCCGGGGTGGGCGAGTCGGCCCCGCGCAGCAGGAAGGTCCGGGAGCCGACCAGGGCCCCCTGGCGGACGAAGAGCACGGCCGCGGCCAGGCCGGTCGGGGCCGGGGCGAAGCCGAAGACGTCCTGGTCCAGGAAGCGCGGCGAGACCATGACCTGCTTCTCCAGAGTCTTCTCAATGGCCCGGAGCTTGTCCCGCCAGACGGCCGCCTCCTCGAAGCGCTCCTCCCCCGCCGCGGCCCGCATCTGGGCCTCGATCCGGCGGGAGACCTCGGCCAGCCGGCCCGAGAGGAACTGGGCCGCCTCCTCGACCCAGCGGTTGTACTCTTCCCCGGCCACCGGCCGCGAGCAGGGGGCCAGGCAGTGGTGGAGCTGGTGGTGGAGGCAGGGCCGGGAGCGCGGGGCCGGCCTGGAGCCGGGGCACTGGCGCAGGGGAAAGATGTGGTTCATCAGGTGCAGGGTCGCCCGGGCCGACTTGGCCGAGACGTAGGGGCCGAAGTAGCGGTGGCCGTCCTTCCTGATCCGGCGGGCGATGGACAGCTTGGGGTACTCGTCGCCGGTGGAGAGGCGGATGAGGGGGTAGGCCTTGTCGTCGCGGAGCATGACGTTGTAGCGGGGCCGGTGGCGCTTGATCAGGGTCGCCTCCAGGATGAGGGCCTCCTTCTCCGAGCCGGTGACCAGGAAGTCGACCCGGGCCACCCGCTCCAGGAGGAGCTCGATCCGCCGCCCCTGCCCCCGGCCCTCCTGGAAGTAGCTGAGGACCCGCTTGCGCAGGTCCTTGGCCTTGCCCACGTAAAGGATCTTGGCCTTCAAGTCCCGCATCTGGTAGACGCCCGGCCGCTGGGGCAGGGAGCGGGCCAGCTCGTCGATCTCGGCTCGGGTCAGGCCCACTTGAGCTCCACTTCCTTGAGCCGCCTGATCCGGTCCCTCAGGACCGCGGCCTGCTCGAACTCCAGCCGGTCGGCCGCGGCCCGCATCTCCTTGTGGAGGCGGGTCAGGGCCTTGGGCACCTCGTGGGGCATGAGCCCCTCGTCCGGGTCCAGGCCCACGGTGACGTAGTCCTGCTCCTCCACCGCGGTCAGGACGTCGCTGATCCGCTTCTTGACCGTCTCCGGGGTGATGTGGTGGGAGAGGTTGTAGGCCTCCTGGATGGCCCGGCGCCGGCTGGTCTCGTTCAGGGCGAACTCCATGGACCTGGTCAGCTCCGAGGCGTAGAGGATGACCGTGCCCTCGACGTTGCGGGCGGCCCGGCCGGCCGTCTGGATCAGGGAGCGCTCCGAGCGGAGGAAGCCCTCCTTGTCCGCGTCCAGGACGGCCACCAGGGAGACCTCGGGCAGGTCCAGCCCCTCCCGGAGGAGGTTGATGCCGATGAGCACGTCAAAGGCGCCCCGCCTCAGGTCGGTCAGGATCTCGTAGCGCTCGATGGTCGGAATGTCCGAGTGGAGGTAGCGGACCCTGACGCCCAGGGAGGAGTAGTACTCGGTCAGATCCTCGGCCAGGCGCTTGGTCAGGGTGGTCACCAGGACCCGCTGGCCTTTAGCCACTCGCCGCCTGATCTCGGCCAGCAAATCGTCGACCTGGCTCTCGGCCGGCCTGATCTCCATCTGGGGGTCCATCAGACCGGTCGGCCGGATGATCTGCTCCTGGACCACCCCCCCGGCCCGGCCCAGCTCGTAGTCGGCCGGGGTGGCCGAGACGTAGACGATCTGGCTGACCTGCTCGTTGAACTCCTCGAAGGTCAGGGGCCGGTTGTCCAGGGCCGAGGGCAGGCGGAAGCCGTATTCGACCAGGGTCTGCTTCCGGGAGCGGTCCCCCCGGAACATGCCGATGAGCTGGGGCACGGTGATGTGGGACTCGTCCAGAAAGACCAGGCTCTGGCGGGGGAAGTACTCCAGCAGGGTCGGCGGCGGCTGGCCCGGGGCCCGGCCGGTCAGGTGGCGGGAGTAGTTCTCGATCCCGGCGCAGTGGCCCACCTCCTTGAGCATCTCCAGGTCGAAGCGGGTCCGCTGCTCCAGGCGCTGGGCCTCGAGGAGCTTTTTCTGGGAGAGGAGCCAGGTCAGGTGCTCATCCAATTCGGCCTCGATGGTCTGGACGGCCTGCTCCTTGGTCACCGTGGGGACGACGTAGTGGCTGGCCGGGTAGATGGTCACCTTGCTCAGCCGGTCCAGGACCTTGCCCCTCAGGGGGTCGATCTCCTGGATGGACTCGACCTCGTCGCCGAAGAAGGTCACCCGGATGGCCTTGTCCGACTCGTAGGCCGGAAAGACCTCCAGGGTATCGCCCCTGACCCGGAAGACGCCCCGGTGGAAGTCGTGGTCGTTGCGCTGGTACTGGATCTGGACCAGCTTGGCCAGGGCGTCGCGCCGGTTGATCTCCATGCCCTGGCTCAGGTAGAGGATCAGGCCGTAGTAGGCCTCTGGCGCGCCCAGGCCGTAGATGCAGGAGACCGAGGCGACGATGATGACGTCGTCGCGGACCATGAGCGAGCGGGTGGCCGAGAGGCGGAGCTTGTCGATCTCCTCGTTGATGGAGGAGTCCTTCTCGATGTAGGTGTCCGTGGCCGGGATGTAGGCCTCGGGCTGGTAGTAGTCGTAGTAGGAGACGAAGTACTCGACCGCGTTCTCGGGGAAGAGGCTCTTGAACTCGCCGAAGAGCTGGGCGGCCAGGGTCTTGTTGGGGGCGAGGACCAGGGCCGGCCGGCCCACGGCGGCGATGACATTGGCCATGGTGAAGGTCTTGCCCGAGCCGGTCACGCCCAGGAGGACCTGGTCCCTGAGCCCCTGCTCCACCCCCCGGATGAGGCCCTCGATGGCCTGGGGCTGGTCGCCCCGGGGCTTGTAGTCGCTGATCAGCTTGAAGCGGGCGGCCATTGACCCGGGTCAGCCCTTAAGCTTCCAGGTGGTCCCCTCGGGCGAGTCGAAGATGATCACGCCCCGGCCGGCCAGTTCGTCGCGGATGGCGTCGGCCCGGGCGAAGTTCTTGGCCCGGCGGGCCTGGACCCGCTCGTCCACCAGGGCCTGGATTTCCTCCTGGCTCAAGCCCTCCCGGTCCAGGAGCAGCTTGCGGCGCTCGGAGGCGTAGGCCTCGGGCCGTCGAGCGAGCAGGCCCAGGACCCGGCCCAGCTCGACCAGGGTCTGCCTGGCCTCGGCCAGGCCGGACGGGTTGTTCTTCTCGTCCAGGGCCCGGTTAATCCCCCGGGCCAGGCCGAAGAGGTGGCCCAGGGCCATGGCCGTGTTGAAGTCGTTGTCCATGGCCGCCCGGAAGTCGGCCCGGACCTGGCCGGCCAGGTCCCCGAGCTCGCCCCCGGCCGCGTCTCCGGCCGGCGCCCCGCCGGCCCGGGCCAGGGCCTCGTAGAGCCGGCCCAGGCCCTCGTCGGCCTCGACCATGGCCGCCTCGGTGTAGTCCAGGGGCGTGCGGTAGTGGGCCGAGAGGAGGAAGAGGCGGAGGGCCTCGGGGTGGTAGCGCTTCAGGATCTCCTTGATGGTCAGGAAGTTGCCCAGGCTCTTGGACATCTTCTCCTGGTCGATCCGGACGAAGGCGTTGTGGAGCCAGTACTGGACAAAGGGCTTCTCGGCCAGGGCCTCGGCCTGGGCCTTCTCGTTCTCGTGGTGGGGGAAGATCAGGTCCTCGCCGCCGCCGTGGATGTCAAAGGGCTGGCCCAGGTACTTGGCCGACATGACCGAGCACTCGATGTGCCAGCCCGGCCGGCCCGGTCCCCAGGGGCTCTCCCAGGCCGGCTCGCCCGGCTTGGAGCCCTTCCAGAGGGCGAAGTCCAGGGGGTTGCGCTTGGCCTCGCCCACCTCCACCCTGGCCCCGGCTCTGAGCTCGTCCAGCTTGCGCCGGGAGAGCCGGCCGTAGGCCGGGAAGTCGGGCACCGAGAAGTAGACGTCGCCGTCGACCTGGTAGGCCTTGCCCTTCTCGATCAGCCCGGCCACGGCGGCGATGATGTCTTGGATGTGCTCGGTCGCCCGGGGCTCGAAGTCCGGCCGCCTCAACCCCAGGGCGGACATGTCCTCGTTGAAGGAGGCGATGTAGCGCCCGGCGATCTCCTGGGCGGCGATCCCCTCCTGGTTGGCCCGGTTGATGATCTTGTCGTCCACGTCGGTGAAGTTGCGGACAAAGGTCACCTTGAAGCCCAGCCACTCCAGGTAGCGGACCACGGCGTCGAAGACGACCGTGGACCGGGCGTGGCCGATGTGGCAGTCGTCGTAGACGGTCACCCCGCAGGCGTAGAGGCCCACCTGCCCGTCCTTGAGAGGCGTGAACTTCTGCTTGCGCCGGGCGGCGGTGTTGTAGAGCTCGAGCATCAGGCGACTCCAGTCAGTTCCAGGGCGGCTTCCAGGCGGCCCCTGGTCCGCTCGGGGCCGAGGAATTCGATCAGGTCGTCCAGCCGGGGTCCGTGCTCCCGGCCGGTCAGGGCCAGGCGGAGGGGCTGGTAGAGCCGGCGGCCTCTGAGGCCGGTGGCCCGGCCGAGATCCTCCAGCCAGCCGGGCCGGCCCAAGTTCTCCAGGGCGGCCCGGAGGACCTGCCCGACCTCGGGCCCGGCCAGGGCGGCCCGGGCCGGCTCGTCATAGATGGCATCCGGGCCGTCGCCGGTCCAACTCAGGATGGCCACCCACTCGCCCAGGTCGGCCAGGTTGGCCGCGTTCTCGCGGCCCAGGGCCACGGCCCGGACCAGCCCGTCCCCGCCAGGCGCGGCCGGCGGTTTCTTCTGGCTCCGCCACCACTCGATGAGGACCTGGCTGAGGGCCTGGGGGTCCAGCCGCCGGAGGTGCTGGAGATTGAACCAGTTCAGCTTGTCGTAGTCGAACACGGCCGGGGCCTTGCCCAGGCGGGCCAGGTCAAAGCCCTCCATCAGCCCGGCCGGATCGAGGACCTCCTCCCCGGCCCGGGACAGGCCGCCGCCGATGAAGGCCAGGTAGTTGACCAGGGCCTGGGGCAGCAGGCCGCTCCGTTTCATCTGCTCGACCTGGGTGGCCCCGTGGCGCTTGGCCAGCTTGGCCCGGTCCTGGCCGACCAGGAGGGAGTGGTGGGCCACCGCGGGCTCGGGCCAGCTGAAGAAGCGGTAGATCATGAACTGGCGGGGGGTGTTGGCCAGATGGTCCTCGCCCCGGATGACGTGGCTGATCTCCATGAGGTGGTCGTCGACGACGCAGGCGAAGTTGTAGGACGGCCGGCCCGAGGAGCGGACGATGACGAAGTCGCCGACCTCCTCGCCCCGGAAATCCACCCGGCCGTGGATAAGGTCCCGGACCGATATCCGGCCCGGCTCGACCTTGAAGCGCAGGGCCGGCTTGAGACCTTTGGCCTCCAGGTCCCGGCGCTCCGCCTGGCTCAGCTCCCGGCAGCGGCCCGAGTAGCGCGGTGGCCGGCCCTGCCGGAGACAGAGGGCCCGCTGGGCGGCCAGTTCCTCCTCGGTGCAGTAGCAGGGATAGGCCCGGCCGGCCTCGATCAGCTCGGCGGCGAAGTCCTCGTAAATCTTAAGTCTCTCGGACTGGCGGTAGGGGCCCAGGGGGCCGCCCTTGTCCGGGCCCTCGTCCCAGTCGATCCCCAGCCACCGCAGGGCGGCCACCTGGCCGGCCTCGAAGGCGGCCGCGGAGCGGACCGGGTCGGTGTCCTCGACCCGGAGGACCATCCGGCCGCCGCTCTGGCGGGCGAAGAGCCAGTTGATCAGGGCCGTCCGGGCGTTGCCCAGGTGGAGCCGGCCGGTGGGTGAGGGCGCGAACCTGACCCGGACCTGACTCACGAGCCGGTCCCGTCGACCAGGGCCACGGCCAGGGCGGCCATGCCCTCGCCCCGGCCGGTCAGTCCCAGGCCCTCGGTGGTGGTGGCCTTGATGGAGATCCGGCCGGCCTCGATGTCCAGGGCCTCGGCCAGGCGCTGCTTCATCCGCTCCACGTAGGGGGCGATCTTGGGCCTCTCGGCGATGAGGGTGGCGTCGAGGTTGACGATCTTCAGGCCCCGCCGGTCCAGGAGCTTGCGGACCAGGGCCAGGAGGGTCAAGGAGGAGACGTCCTTGAAGGTCTCGTCGCTGTCCGGGAAGTGGCGGCCCAGATCGCCCAGGTCGGCCGCGCCCAGGAGGGCATCGGCCAGGGCGTGGCTGAGGACGTCGGCGTCGGAGTGGCCGACCAGACCCAGGGGATGCTCGATCTCGACCCCGCCCAGGATGAGCTTGCGGCCCGGCGCCAGGCGGTGGACGTCGAAGCCCTGGCCGACCCTCACCGGCCCTCCTCCGGCCAATTGAGAAGGGCCCGGGCCAGCCTCAGATCCTGGGGGGTGGTGATCTTGATGTTCAGGGGCGAGCCCTCGACGATGCGAACCCTCTTGCCCAGCCTGACCACCAGGCCGGCCTCATCGGTCCCCTGAAAGCCCTCGTCCTCGGCCAGAGTCTGGGCCTCTAGCAGGATCGGCCGCCAGAATCCCTGGGGCGTCTGGATCTGCCAGACCTTGGAGCGCTCGGGCAGGGAGACGACGTTGTGCTTCCGGTCCACCTCGGCCAGGGTGTCCTGGGCCGGCAGGCCGGCCGTGGCCGCGCCGAACTCCCGGGCCGCGTCCATGACCCGCTCGATGGTCTCCTGGTCGACCAGGGGTCTGACCCCGTCGTGGATGATCAGGTAGTCAAAGGACTCGTCCAGGGCGGCCACGCCCAGCCGGACCGAGTCCTGCCTGGTCGGGCCGCCGGCGACCACGGCCTGAACCTTGCCCACGCCGTAGGAGCCGATCATCTTGACCACCTCGGCCACGGCGTCCTCGGGCGCGACCACGACCAGGCCGGCCAGCCGGGGGCAGGCGGCCAGGGTCTGGAGGGTGTGGATCAGGACCGGCCGGCGGCCCAGGCTGAGGAACTGCTTGGGCTCCTCGCCCTTCATCCTCAACCCTGACCCGGCGGCCGGGACCACCGCCGCCCAGAGAACCTTGTCGGCCGACTGGCTCATTCTCAATCCCTCAAGCCCGCGCCCAGGCCCCTAATGACGACGACGCGGGCACAGCCGCGTCGCCGGAGACCGGAAGTTCAAGGGACGGGCCGGAACCGGCCGTAAGCCGGGTTCTGTTCCCGGCCCGGTGCGACCCGAGCCGGGCGGCGGTCATTCATCTAGGACGCCGGTTGCCCGGCGCCTCCAGCAACCTACCCGGGGGCTCGGACGGGCCATCCTCTAACGCCCCCCTACCTGGTCTTGCTCCGGGTGGGGTTTACCTAGCTCCCGGAGTCGCCCCCGGGACTGGTGAGCTCTTACCTCACCGTTTCACCCTTACCCCGTCGGAACGGGGCGGTCTGTTTTCTGTGGCACTTGCCTTGGGGTCGCCCCCACTGGCCGTTAGCCAGCACCCTGCCCTGTGGAGCCCGGACTTTCCTCCCGCCTCCAGAGAGGCCAGCGACCGCCTGGCCGGCTCCGGCCCGTCCCCTAAGCCCCCTGGTGGTCCAGGGCGCGATTGGCCAGAGCGTCCGCCTCCTGGTTGAGGCCCCTGTCTACGTGAAGAATATCATAGTCATCCAGCCGGTTCAACAGGGCCCGGGCCCGGGCGAAGAGCGGCTGGAGCCCGGCGTTCTTGACCCGGTAGCGGCCCTGGACCTGCCTGACCATCAGCTCGCTGTCGCTGCGGATGGAGACCCGCCTGAAGCCCAGGTCCAGGACCAGGCTCAGGCCCCTGATCAGGGCCTCGTACTCGGCCTGGTTGTTGGTCATTCGGCCCAGCCGCTCCGAGACCTGGCCCAGGCGCTCCTCGCCCAGGTAGATCACGCCCCCGGCCGCGGCCGGACCGGGGTTGCCCCGGCTGGCCCCGTCCACGAAGAGGACCGGCCCGTGGCCCGACTCCGGGGCACTGACTCGGCGCGGCGGCTGCGGCTCAAAGACCAGGGCCGCCTCCTCAAGGAGGGTCCGCCAGTCCTCGGCCGAGACCTGGGGCAGCCGGGACCTGGCCCGGGCCAGGTCCATCTCCTCGGCCAGGATTCTGAGGGCCTGGGCCTTGAGGGCGCGCTCCAAGCCGGCCGCCTAGCTGGCGTCGTCGTCCATGGCGTAGATGATACGGTGGCAGTGGGGGCAGGTCATCAGCTTGTCCATCCGCCTCAGCTCCAGGAACTGTTGGGGCGGCAGGTTGATGTGGCAGGCCAGGCAGGTGCCCTCTCGCACCGGGGTGACCGCGGCGTCGCGCAGGCGCGAGCGGATGAAATCGTACTGGGTCAGAACCTCGACCGGCAGGTGCTCCAGGTACTCCTTGCGGTCCTGGACGAGGCGCTTGAGGTCCTCCTCCACCCGGCCCACCATCGCCGCCAGGGCCTCTTTCTCCTGTTCCAGGGACTCGGAGAAACCCTCCATCGACCGGGAGGCCGCCTCGGCCCGGGCGTTGACCTCTTCCAGGGTCTCCATAACCGCCAGCAGCTCGCGCTCCCAGTCCTCCCTGAGGGCCTTCAGGTCCTCCATCTCCTTGAGCACGGCCTTGTGCTGACGGGGGTTCTTGACCTCCAGGATCTTGGACTGGCTGCGCTTCATGCGCCGCTCGCTGTCCTCCAGCTTGCGCTCCAGCTCCTGGCGGCGGGGGAGGAGCTCCTCCTGCTCGGCCTCGGCCCGCTGGAGCGCGGCCGCCGTCTCGGCCACCTTCCGCTCCAGCTCGGCCACCCGCCGGGGCGCCTCGTCCCTCTCCTGCCGGAGAACCGCCACGTGAGTGTCGATCTCCTGGAGGGCGAGCAAATTCCTGATCTGCTCCCTCAATTCATTCATTCGACCTGATCCTTGTCTCAGAGAAATTCATACAGCTCCTGCCGAGCCGAATAGGCCCTGACCGCGGTCTTGAAGCCCGCGGCGCTCAGGGCGGCCCCAAGTCTCTCGGCCAGAACCACCATTGCCGGGGCCTCGGTGGCATGGTGGCCGGCCTCGATGACGGCCAACCCCAAGGCCTCGGCCTGGCGGGCGGCGTGGTAACCGATCTCGCCAGTCAGGAGAGCCTGGGCCGAGGCGGCCGCGGCCGCCTCTATCAGACTGCCCCCCGAGCCGCCGCAGACGGCCAGCCGCCTGACCTGCATCTCCAGCCGGCCCACCACCCTGGCCGCCTTGAGGCCCAGAACCTGCTTGACCCGTCCGGCCAGGACGGCCAGCCTCAGATTCTCGGTCAGCCGGCCCACCCGGCCCAGGCCGGCCCCGGGCCTCTCGGCCAGGGGGAGGAGCGGTTCGACCTCCTTCAGGTCCATCAGCCCGGCCAGAACGTCGCTGACCCCGCCGGCGGCCGCGTCGAAGTTGGTGTGCGCGGCCAGGAGGTTGATCTCGCGCCTGAGGGCCGCGGCGACCACCTGGCCCACCGGCCGGGCCAGGTCTATGGCTTCCAGGGGCTTGAAGATGAGAGGATGGTGGGTCACCAGGCAGTTGGCGTTGACGGCCACGGCCGCCTCGACCGCGTCCAGGGTCGGGTCCAGGGCGACCAGGACCCCGTTCACCGGGGCATCCAGGCCTCCCAGCATCAGCCCGACCCGGTCCCAGGACTCGGCCAGGGAGGGCGGCGCGATCTCTTCCAGGGCGGCCAGAACCTGGCCCAGGGTCAGCTTCATCAGCGGCGGCTCGCAGAAAAAGGGGCGCTCCCTGACCTGGAGCACCCCTTATCTTTAAGGGTTGGTGCCAGATGCCTGGACGGCGACTTGGCGGTCAAAGAGACACACCCCCGGCGACCTTACCGGTCGTGGTGGGCCCACCTGGCTTCGAACCAGGGACCTACCGGTTATGAGCCGGTGGCTCTAGCCAACTGAGCTATGGGCCCAACGGCAACTATCAAATATAGCGCCTTGTATCTGACCGGTCAAGGAAAAGGTGACCGGATTCGCCTCCTCGGCCGGCGGGTAGACCAAATAGTTCGAGCGGACGGGGAACGCCGGTGCGGTCACAAGAAAAAACATGGACCGATCCTGATTAACCGACGCCGAGCTCCAGGCCGGCCGCGCTATGATTTCAGCTGAAAAGCCGGCCAAAAAGGCCAGGCAGGAAGCCGGAGAGCTTGCACTAAGGCCCGCCATCACAGGCATCCGGGGCATTGATGAACACGCAACAGCACCTTTAAGCCTAAAATCCTTCAGCGCCGCGACCCGGCCCCATACAACCCGACGAGTGGCCAGACAAGGCCGTTTCCCGCCCTCGGGAGCAGCAGCTGTCTTCCCGGAGGACCGGGTGGCCGGTGGCATTCGAGTCAGCCATCAGATACCCGCTTTACCGCTGGGCGCAGGAAGGCTTTTATGGTAATTTTATCCGAAAGGTTAGGACTGATAAGCTTCAGCAACATCCCCATCCGACCAGGCCCCATGAGAACCTCACGCTTCCGCTTCTGTGCTGCTTTTATAACTATTTCAGCGCATTGATCGGCGGTCATTGTTTGATCGGTGTATATTGCCCGTCCGGCGGGCCCTTTAGGCCGCCCATTTTTATCCAGGTACCGTTCGTGAAACTCGGTGACAACCCAGTAGGGACAGATGACCGTCACGCTTACTCCGGTCCCGGCCAGTTCCAAGCGCAACGAGTCGGAAAATCCGTTTACCGCAAATTTGCTGGCAACGTAGGAGGTATTGAAAGGAATTGCCAGCACTCCTCCCAGGCTGGAAACATTGACGATCCGCCCGCCAGTCTCTTTGAGATAAGGCAACGCATGGTACGTACAGTAAACTGCCCCGTAGAAGTTAACATCCATTACCCGCTTGAACAGGTGCAGATCGGGCAAATCCTCCAGCTTGCTCACGACATCCATGCCTGCGTTATTGATGACCATGGCAATGTGGCCGTATTTTTCCTTGGTTCGTTGGATCAGTATCCGACACTGATGTTCATCGGCCACATCGGTCGGTATCGCCACAGCCTTCCCCCCACGTTGCTGACACACTGAGGCCAAGTCATCAAGACGCTGAGCGTCGCGCGCCGCCAGAGCCAGCCACGCCCCCTGGTCAGCTAATTTAAAAGCCACAGCTTTACCAATTCCACTCGATGCTCCTGTTACAATTACCGTCTTTTCTCTGAAGTCGTCTTTGGCCATCCCTGATTCCCTTCTAGTAAACAATCAAAGCCAATCCCATTTTATCAATAAAAGAAAAGGCTCATAAGGGCACAGCAGACGACATTTTTGAACTCTCTCCGGCGGGTATCCCAGCGACAGGAATATCCCCCTGGTTTGGGGGCATCCCCCAAGTGCCGGCCGCCCGTGACTGGCCTAGGTTCTCCCATGTTTCAAACCCCGCCCCAAGCCTCGATTTCGCCCGGCCTGACGGCCGCCTCCGCGAGGCCAGAGGTCATTATTTCACCCGAAACCGTTTGACCTGCCCCCCCTTCGGGCGTAAGAAATAGTGTTGATCGCCGCCGGCCGGGCGGCCACGCCGGCCGGGGCTGAATTTCCAGGCGAGGTGGTTTTTGCCCGAACTGCCCGAGGTCCAGATCATCTCCGAGGGGCTGAAGGCCCGGCTCCTGGGCCGCCGCATCGACCGGGTCGAGGTCTACCTGCCCAAGCTGATCCAGGGCGACGTGGACGAGTTCAAGGCCGGCCTTATCGGCCTGACCGTCAGGGACATCTCCCGCAAGGGCAAGATCCTTCTCTGGGACCTGGGCCAGCGGCTCCTGGGCGTCCACCTGAAGATGACCGGCCGCTTCTCCTTCTGTCCGCCCGAGGCGCCGCTCCTCAAGCACACCCACCTGCGCCTGGGCCTGGCCGAGACCCCCTACGAGGCCCGCTTCCAGGACCTGCGCCAGTTCGGCTGGTTCAGGCTCTTGAGGCCCGAGGAGCTGGCCGCCTGGCCGGCCTGGAACGAGTTGGGGCCGGACGCCCTGAATCTTGACGAGGAGGAGTTCCGCCGGCTCCTGGCCAGGCGGCGGGGCCGGATCAAGTCCCTGCTCCTCAACCAGGCCTTTCTGGCCGGGCTGGGCAACATTTACGCCGACGAGTCGCTCCACCGGGCCGGCCTGCACCCCCTCCGGCTGGCCGAGGACCTGAGTCCGGAGGAGCGGAGGGCCCTCCATGAAGCCGTGGGCCGGGTTCTGGCCCTGGCCCTGGCCGCGGGCGGCTCGTCCGTGGTCAACTTCAGGGACTGCGAGGGCAACCTGGGCCACTTCCAGATGGAGCACCGGGTCTACGGCCGGCAGGGCCAGGCCTGCCTGACCTGTGGCGCGGCCGTGGACCGGCTCAAGATAGGCGGCCGCTCCAGCTTCTTCTGCCCGGTCTGCCAGCCCCTGAACGGCCCGGCGCCTAGGGACGGGTCCTGATCTGGACCAGGGTGGCCCCGGGATTGACAGGATCCAGGCCGAAGGAGGCCACCAGGCCCTGGCGGGCCAGGAGCGAGTGGACCCGCTGGCGGAGGACGCCCCGGCCCTTGCCGTGGATGATCCTGACCTGGCTCAGGCCGGCCTGGCGGCATTCCTCCAGCCAGTCGTCCAGCAGGTCGGGCAGGTCCCTGGGGTTGAAGGTGTGCAGGTCCAGGGAGTCGGAGAGCGGCAGGACAATGGGCTGGTCAAAGGGTGAATCTGAATCGCTCATGGGCTCCGGCCCTGGGAGGCCACCTTGGACTACATCTATCACATCCAGACTCGGGTTGAAAAGGCCGGGGGCCTGATCCGCTCCCTGGCCGAGGGGGCCGACGAGGTCTTCCGGGCCAGGGTGGCCGTCGAGGTCCGGCCGGGCGGCCTGGAGATCGAGCGGGCCGATGTTGAGATCATTTCCGGCGGGCCCGACCCGGCCGACCTGGCCGAGCCCCTGGCCCGGCTCAAGGGGGTCAGGGTCGGCTCGGGCATGACCAAGATCGTGACCGGCCTCTTCCAGGACTCGGCCTGCCCCCGCCTGGCCGAGCTGTACCTGGAGGCCATGGAGGCGGTCATCCTGGCCCTGACCCGGCCGCTCCTGGCCGATTTCCACGGCCGGCTGGGCCGCCCGGCCCAGGGAGAGGACGCCTGGCTCAACCCGGCCGTCCTGGACAAGGCCGGCCGGGCCGAGTTGCTGGTCCAGAGCCCCCGCCTGGCCGGCAGCTGCGCCGCCTTTCCCAAGGAGGAGGACTGATGGCCCTCTTCACCCGACTCCAGAGCGTGGCCGTGAGCCGGACCCCGGCCGGGTACGCGGCCCGGGGCGAGCTGAGCGACCACATCTACAACATGAGCCTCAAGCTGGCCGTTGACCAGGACCTGGTCATCACGGCCGTCGAGGGCCGGATGATCCGCTACACCACCGACCGCTGTCCCCTGGGCCTGGCCGCCCTCCAGGAGGCCCGGGGCCTCAAGCTGGACGAGCCCGACTTCGAGACCCGGGTCCGGAAATCCGTGGGCCGGCCGGGCTGCCGGCACCTGGCTCACCTGCTGGTCAACGCGGCCCGGAGCGTGGTCAGGGCCAGGGACCTCCATCAGGGAAAGGACCGTGATGCTTAACGGCGGCTTCAGGCTGGACCTGCACCTGCACACCAGCCGCTTCTCGCCCTGCTCCGAGATGTCGCCCCGCGAGGCCCTGGCCGCGGCCCGGGCGGCCGGCCTGGACGGGGTGGTCATCACCGATCACAACCGCAACTGGCCCCAGGCCGAACTGGACCGGCTCGGCCGCGACTCCGGCCTGGTTGTCCTGGGCGGGCTCGAAGTCACCACCACCGGGGGCGACATCCTGGCCTACGGCCCCTGTCCCGACTTCGAGCGCATCCCTACCCCTGAGGAGCTGGCCCAGGCCGCGCCCGAGGCCTTCCTGGCCGCGGCCCATCCCTTCAGGGGCTTCCTGCTCTTCGGCTTCGGCGAGCTGGACCTGGACGAGGCGGCCGGCCGCACGCCCTTTGACCTGGTCCAGGGAGTCGAGGTGGCCAACATCAAGGCCACGCCCCAGGAGAACACCCTGGCCGCCCGGGTGGCCGACAAGCTCGGCCTGGTCAAGATCGGCGGCTCCGACGCCCATCTGAGCCGCGAGGTCGGCCTGAGCCGGAGCGTCTTCGAGGAACGGATAACCAGCCAGGCCGAGCTGGTGGCCGCCCTGAAGGCCGGCCGCCTGCGGGTGGAGATGGTCTGAGGAGGGTCGCGTGAGTCTTTTCACCGTTGATCTGGACAAGTGCAACCAGGACGGTCTCTGCGCGGCCGAGTGCCCCGCCCGGATCATCCAGATGGATCCGGCCGAGGGTTGGCCCATTCCGACCCCCGAGGCCGAGAAGTACTGCATCGCCTGCGGGCACTGCGTGGCCGTCTGCCCCGCCGAGGCGCTCAGCCTGAGCTGGCTCAAGCCCGAGGACTGCCCGCCGGTGAGGCCGGAACTGGCCGTCTCGGCCGAACAGGCCGAGCAGTTTCTCCACTCCCGGCGCTCGATCCGGACCTTCCAGGACCGGCCGGTGGAGCGGGACAAGATTACCAAGCTCATCGACATAGCCTGCGGCGCCCCCTCGGCCAAGAACAGCCAGTTCTGGCACTGGCTCATCATCGATGATCCGGCCCGAATCCACCGCCTGGCCGGCCTGGTCGTTGACTGGATGCGGGCCGAGACCGAGCGGAACCAGGAGCGGGCCAAGGAGATGGGCTTCCCCAGGGTCATGGCCTCCTGGGAGGCCGGCGACGAGCGCATCTGCCGGGGAGCGCCCCTCCTGATCCTGGTCCACGGCGACAAGACCTGGTCCTACGGCGCCGAGGACGCCGCCCTGGCCCTGGGTTACCTGGAGCTCTTCGCCCCGGTCCTGGGCCTGGGGGCCTGCTGGGGCGGCTATTTCTACTCCGCGACCAACAGCTACCCGCCCCTCAAAGACGCTCTCGGCCTGCCCGAGGAGCATCGGGCCTTCGGGGCGATGATGATCGGCTACCCCAAGTTCAAGTACCGGCGCCTGCCCCGGCGCAAACAACCCCGGGTGACCTGGCGCTGAGGCCCGGCCCGAGCCTGAAAGGAGGTGGCAATGCCCGACTGGGGGGAACTGGCCAACAAGCTGGACTGGTACCTGAGGCTCAAGAGCTTCGTGGTCGGCCTCAAGCTGCTGGAGGACGAGGCCGATCTAGACAAGAACCCCTGGCTCAGGCGGCCGGAGAAGAAGGCCACCCTCTGCCAGCTCATCACCATGGTCAGAACCCACGACTGGACCGTCGGGGCCGCGGCCGAGGATCTGGTCAGGCCCTCCTGCGGCAGCATCGTCGGTCTGAGCCCGGTGCCCGACTACGTGGCCGACGGCCGGATGAGGTCCAAGGTCTGGCTGGCCAGCCGGGAGGACGCCGTCAAGTGCGAGGCGGCCATTCCCCGGGTGCCCTTCGGCCGCTACCGGGCCGTGACCCTGGGCCCGCTCCGCTACAACCCCTTTGACCCGGACCTGGTTCTGATCTACCCCAACCCGGCCCAGGCCTCGCTCCTGATCAACGCCATCCAGTACGACAAATGGGAGCGGCTGAGCTTCTTCTCGGTCGGGGAGACATCCTGCGCCGACGTGGTCGCCCAGGGTCTCCTGAGCGGCAAGCCGGCCCTGTCCATCCCCTGCTTCGGGGAGCGCCGCTACGGGCCGGCCCAGGATGATGAACTGGCCGTCTCCCTGCCGCCGGGAGACCTGGAGCGGATCGTGGCCAACCTGGGCGAGCTGTACAAGAAGGGCATCCGCTACCCCATCGCCCAGTTCGGGACGACTTGCGACCCGGAGGGCTTCCTGAATCAGGTCTACGACTTCGACGGAATGGAGAACAAGTGAAACGATTAGGCGGGCCGGGGGTTTCCTCCCCGCCCCCCAGGAGGTGAACCATGAAATTCGAGGGAAAAGCGGCCATCATCACCGGCGCGGCCCAGGGCATCGGCAAGATGATCGGGACCTATCTGGCCCGGGAGGGCGCGGCGGTGGTCATCAGCGACGTCAACGAGTCCCTGGGCAGCCAGGCGGCCCAGGACATCGTGGCCGCGACCAAGGGCCAGGCCGTCTTCATCAGGGCCAACGTGGAGGAGAGAGACGACCTAGTCAACCTGATGGACAGGACCGTCAAGGAGTTCGGCAGCCTGGACATCCTGGTCAACAACGCCGGCATCTGCCCGCCGACCCCCTATGAGGAGATCACCGGCGAGGAGTGGGACAAGGTCCTGAGGATCAACCTGAGGGGCGTCTTCTTCGGCTGCCAGATCGCGGGCCCGATCATGAAGAAGCAGGGCTCGGGCTGCATCCTCAACACCGCCTCCATCTCCGGCCGGACCGCCCGGCCAGTGCCGCCCCACTACTCCTCCTCCAAGGCGGGCGTGATCTCCCTGACCAAGAACTTCGCCCTCCGCCTGGCCCCGGAGGTCAGGGTCAACGGCATCGCCCCCGGCCCGGTGGAATCGGACATGACCAGGGCCATGCCCCCGGAGCTGAGGAACGCCCTGGTGGCCAAGTCCCTCCTCGGCGGCATGGCCGAGGCCGAGGACATCGCCGAGGCGGCCCTCTTCCTCCTCTCGGACGCGGCCAGGCACATCACCGGGATCATTCTGGACGTCAACGGCGGCCAGTTCATGGATTGACCTGGTCAGAGAAGACTTCGCCTGGGCCCTCCGGGGCCCAGGCCCCGGCCCACGACCCGTCCGAAGGCCGACCCGGCCGGCCCCTTCTAAGCCGCAACAAGCCGTTCTCGATATCGGTTAATTCTCCTTCCTCGACCTTTAATCCGGTAATTTCCGGCCAGGTTCCACATCCAGTGCAAATGGCCTAAAAAATACAGCATTTTGTATTCAAATCTTGACTTTTAGTTTAGGTTCATCTAGAGTTCAATCAGGACGATGGGCTGGGGGGATTGATTCCCATGGGTTTCGAGATCGATTTTCTGGCCATCGGCGAGGGGAAGAAGGGCGGCGACGAAATTACAATTCGCATCTGGGACGAGGGCGGGTCCGGAGAGGGCCGGCCCAAGGTGATCGTCATCGACGGGGGTCTCGGGGATTCGGGCCGCAATCTGGTTGATCACGTCAAAAAGGAATACGGCACCGAGCACGTGGACTTCATCTTCCTGACGCGTCCCCAGGCCCGGCATTCCGCCTGGCTGGCCACCGTCCTGGCCGAGCTGGAGGTCGATTACCTTCTCCTGAACCGCTCCAGCCTCGACGACCTGGAGACACCGGAGCGCCCGCCGGACTGGCCGGCCGCGGACGTCCAGAGGCGGCTCGGCGCCGACCTGCACAGTCTGGCCAGGGAGAAGGGCGTCCAGGTTCTCGAGCCCAATTCAGACGACTTCGTGGACCGGGCCGCCCCGCTGATAGTTCTGAGCCTGAGCCTGGAATACTACGACATCCTCCTGCCGGCCTTTCGCGGCGTGGCCGAGCTGCAGGCGGCCAGGACCACCTTCGAGACCTGGCTGGGCTGCCTCTCGGCCGCGACCAGGCGGCTGAAAGTGGCCGGCCCGGCCGGATGCACCTTCAGCCCGCCGCTGCCGACCGGCCAGGGAGCCATCCCGGCCTAAGCCCGGCTGTCAAACTCGTCCTTTAGAATCAGTTAGCCTGAGAAGGGTGAGCCAGAGGGCCGGAATCCAAGGGTTGCCCTCCCGTCTTTCCTTGTTCCTACCTACCCCCCGCCGGTTGTACAGACCGGAGACATAGATAACGGGTGTTGGGGGGAAATGGGTAACGGAGTGAGGCGGCCTGATGGTCCTAGCGGGAAAAGGGTTGATTAGGGAATACCGTAGTGATAGGGCCCATCCCTTACATCGCAGCGGCAGAGAGAAAACTTCACCGGAGCGGGTGACCGGTTCACGACCAAAACTAACCGAGGCTTTCTTTGGCCTTCGGCCTGGCGTCGGGGACGCGGCCCCGATGCCACATTATTTGCTGTGTTATGGTCGTTTAACTGTAACTGGATGGGCCATAGGCCAGCGAAATCAAGACCGAGAAAGGAGGCCGTGAGTGCCTCAGGCCTTGAGGTCTATGAAATGATGCGACCCACTCTCGCCCGCGGAGTGAAGGCCGGCTTTTTCCCCCGCCCTGCCCACTAAAGAAAAGCTCTACCCCCAAGTCTGAAGACTTGGGTCACCCTCGGCCCCCTGCGACAGGGCAATGGGCGTTTCTATTGAACATATCATTAAACAGCATTTCTTGTGCTGTCAGGGCCGCGTCCCTGACAGCAGGCCGCAGGCCAGAACAGCCCTAGGCGAGGCGGCCCGGCCACCTCAAGGCTCCGCTCCCGCCCGTAGGGAAAGCCAGCCTTTATTACCTCGCCCCACCGCAGGGCGGGGAGCCGACCTCTTTATCCCTCGCCCCGCTTGGCGGGGAGAGGGCGGGGTGAGGGGTCTTTTCTTATTTATCTTAATGAGTTATCTTTCGACAACCAATTCGCCCCAGATCCTCTCCCCGGTCATCAAAGACCGGCGAGCGGGGGAGATGAAGGCAACTTGCCTTGGGGTCAAGAAGGAGACGTCGACCGGCCCCGGCTGCCCGACCTCCGGCCGGCCCAACCCGCGAGGCGCCCGGGCTCAGCTCTGGCGCAGGACCAGGGTGACCAGGTTCTTCTTGTCCGGGCACTCCAGGCTCAGCTTCCCGTCCTCGGCCCAGGGGATCTCTCCCCCGAATTGGAGCGCGCTCAGGTACCAAAAGATGTCGTGGTAGAAGAAACCGCACAGCCCCCCGCTGTCCCAGCAGCTCAGGTTGAGCTTGTCTCCGACCTTGTGCCCGGCCCCGCAGCGGCCCTCCACGGCGACGACTTCTCCGGCCAGCAGCTTGGCCTCGGGCGGATTGAGGGCCATGATCTGCCTCCTTTGGTCGGCCGGGCCAGGGGCCCGGTCAGTCTGACGCCGGCCCGGCCCGGGTTAGACCTTCTTGTCCCTGACCAGGCGGGCGAAGTGCTCGAAGGAGCGGTCAAAGGTTTTCTCGGCCTGGTCGGTGAAGCAGCAGCCGGGCAGCTCCCGCGCCTGGAGATGGTAGCGCAGGCACTGGCAGCAGAGGCCCTTGCGGGAACAGGGGTCATAGGAGCAGTTGCAGAATTCCAGGTTCTTTTCCTGCTGGCATTCCATGGGCCCGTCCTTTTCCTGGGTTCGAGTCTCGGCCGATCGAGACAAAGCGGTCGCGGTAAAAGTACTCTGTCTGACATTGAACCAGAGTCGGGTCGCTCGGGCAAGGGGCAATCCCGGGGTCTGGGAAGGAAGCCGCCGGCCGATCAGGCTGGCCGGCTTCGCTTACTGAGGCGGGGAATGACCCGGCCCGTCCGGCTCATGTAGGAACGATACTCCGGCCCGAAGTGCTCGAGCATCATTCGCTCTTCCCGGGCCACCCGGACAGGGTAGAGGGGCCCGAAGGTGGCCAGGTAGGCCGGGCCGGCGATCCAGTTGTGGATCAGGAGCGCCTGGGCGATTCCCCACAGCCAGAAGGCGGCGTACATGGGGTGGCGGAGGCGGCCGTAGACGCCCCGGGTCACCAGCCGATGATCCTCTCTTATTTCCAGAGAATCAGACCAGCAGGCCCCCAGATCGGCGTGGGACCTCCACAAGAGCCACAGGCTGGCGCCCAGGACGGCCGAGCCGATGAAGCCGGCCCAGGCCGGCAGCTCGTAGTCGGCGAAGTCCAGCCAGGGCGTGAGCAGGTAAAAGACAGGCAGGATCTGCATGGCCAGGAAGACCAGGCCCAGCAGTATCTTTTCCCGCCCGGAGCGGCGGTCGAGTCTGACCGGCTGGCGCTTCCTCCTCCTCCAGCGGGGCAGCCTGATCAGCCAGGAGAGGGCCAGGCCGATCAGAAAGACTATTTTGAAGAGGCTCTCGGACATGATCAGCTCGCCTGCTCCCGGCCGCCCGGGCCTTCGGTCCCTTCAGGCGGCTCGCTCCCTAACCTTGGCCGGCCGGTCCGGCTGGCTTGGACCCCGCAGGACGGTGAAGAGGGCCAGGCCGACCAGAACCAGGGCAACTAGCTCCTGGAGACCTATGGACTCGCCCAGCATCAGCGAAGAGCTGAAGACGCCGATGACCGGCACGGAGATGATGGCCAGAGAGGCCAGGCCGGCCGGGAGGATCTCCAGGGCCTTGAACCAGCCCCAGTAACCGATCAGGATGCTGCCCAGGGCGATGTAGAGCATGACCCAAATGGCCAGCCAGGAGACGTGGAGCACCGCGGTGACGTCCTCCAGGACCAGGGCGCCCAGGATTATCGGCGGACTCCCCAGGAGCAGCTGCCAGCCGGCCAGGAGCAGGGCCGGCAGGGACCACTGAAACCGCTTGGACAGGGCCGTGCCCAGGGCCCAGGAAAAGGCGCCGGCCAGCATGCAGGCCGCGCCCAGCGGCACCGTGCCCACGGCCTTGATGTCCGGTCCGATGAGCACGACCAGCCCGGCCATGCCCAGGACCAGGCCGGCCAGACGCCTGAGGGTCATGGATTCATTGATGAGGAAGACCCCGATGATGGCCCCCCAGATCGGCATGCTGTAGGCCAGGATGGCCGCCCGGCCGGCCGGCATGAGCTTGACGCCGTAGGCCGATAACAACAGCCAGCAGGTCATGTTGAAAAAAGCGGTCAGGCAGAGGGGCTTGAACTCGGCCCGGCGGAATTTCAGGTTCAGCCCCTTGAGCCGGGCCAGGAGCAGAATCGTCCCTCCGGAGATGAGCAGCACCAGGGCCCGGTAGGTCCAGGGCTGGATTTCGGCCAGGGCGACCTTGTTGGCCGGCCAGCTGATCCCCCAGACCAGGGAGACGATGGCCAGGACGACCAGGCCGGAGGCCGGGACCGTTTTAGGGGAGGGTTCCACGGGTGAAATTCCAGGCCGAGGCTACTCAAGCGTCCGCCCGGAGTCAAGCGGTCTTTTCCGCTAGGCCCTGGCCGCGATTAGCGCCGGAACCCCGGCCCGGCCCGGTTTGACCCTCCCGGGGCCATGTGTTATCGTCACGCTTCGTTTCGCGAGGTGAGCCGGTGAAGGTTCTCGTCCTTGGCGGCGCCAGGAGCGGCAAGAGCGATTTCGCCCTCTCCCTGGCCGAGGGGCTCGCCCCCGGGGGCCGGCGGCTCTTCGTGGCCACGGCCGAGGCCCGGGACGCGGAGATGGCCCAGCGCGTCGCCGCCCACCAGGCCAGGCGGGGGCAGGACTGGAAGACCATCGAGACCCCCCTGGACCTGGCCGGTCCCCTGACCTCGGCCCTGGCCGATCAGGTGGTCCTGATCGACTGCCTGACCCTCTGGCTGAGCAACCTGCTGGAGGCGGGGCGCGACGTCGACCGGGAGGCGGCCCGGCTGGCCGAGGCTGCGGCCGGGGCGAAAGGCCACTGGATCATGGTGGCCAACGAGGTGGGACTGGGCATCGTCCCGGACAACCCCCTGGCCAGGCGCTTCAGGGACCTGGCCGGCCGGCTCAACCAGCTCCTGGCCGGAGTGGCTGACCAGGTCTTTCTGGTGTCCGCCGGGCTGCCCCTTAAACTCAAGTGAAGAAAACCCAAGGAGACGTCGATTGCGACTCGACCAGATCAGGGAATTGATCAAGCCCCTAGACCCGGACCTTCTGCAAAAAGCCCAGGCCCGACTGGATAACCTGACCAAGCCGCCGGGCAGCCTGGGCCGGCTGGAGGAGCTGGCCCGCCAGGTGGTGGGCGTCACCGGCCGTCTCGAGCCCCAGGTCTGGCCCAAGCTGGTCTGCACCTTTGCCGCCGATCACGGCGTGGCCGCCGAGGGCGTCTCAGCCTTCCCCCAGGAGGTGACCCACCAGATGGTCCTCAACTTCCTGGCCGGCGGGGCGGCAATCAACGTTCTGGCCCGCTTCGCCGGGGCCGAGGTCTGGGTCGTGGACGTGGGCGTGGCCCACGACTTCGGTCCCCGCCAGGGTCTCCTGGACCGCAAGATCCGGCCGGGCACGGCCAACCTGGCCCAGGGACCGGCCATGAGCCGGGCCGAGGCCCAGGCCGCGGTCCAGGTCGGCCTGGACCTGGCCAACCAGGCGGCCGAGCGGGGCTTCAAGGCCCTGGCCACCGGGGAAATGGGCATCGCCAACACCACCGCCGCCGCGGCCATCGCCTCGGTCCTGTCCGGCCGGCCGGCCGGCCAGGTGACCGGCCGGGGCACCGGTCTCGATCAGGCCGGCCTGGCCCGCAAGACGGCCGTCATCGAGCGGGCCCTGGAGGTCAACCGGCCCGACCCGGCCGACCCCCTGGACGTTCTGACCAAGGTCGGCGGCCTGGAGATCGGCGCCATCATGGGCTTCTGCCTGGGCGGGGCCGCGGCCCGGGTGCCGGTGGTCATCGACGGCTTCATCGCCACGGCCGGGGCCCTGCTGGCGGTCAAGTTCTGCCCGGCCGCGGCCGAGTACCTGGTCGCGGCCCACCGCTCGGTGGAGATCGGCCACCAGGTCATGCTGGACGAGATGGGCCTCAAGCCCTTGGTCGACCTGGACCTCCGCCTGGGCGAGGGCACGGGCGCGGCCCTGGGTCTGAACCTGATGGAGGCCGCGGTCAGGCTCCTCAGGGAGATGGCCACCTTTTCCTCGGCCGGAGTCTCGGACAAGAGGACCCCGTGAACTGGGCCCGTCGCCTGGTCCTGGCCCTCCAGTTCCTGACCGTGGCCACTGTCTGGCCCAGGCTGAGGGCCCGGCCCGGCGACCTGCCCGCCTCGGCCTCCTTCTTCCCCCTGATCGGACTGATCCTGGGCCTGGCCCTGGCCGCGGCCCGCTGGCTGATGGCCTTCTGGCCGCCCCTCCTGGCCGATGCCCTGGTGGTGGTCCTGATGGTCCTCCTGACCCGGGGCCTGCACCTGGAGGGCCTGGCCGACGCCGCCGACGGGCTGCTGGGCCGGCTGGAGCCGGACAAGGCCCTGGAGGTGATGAAGGACTCCCGCTCCGGGGCCTTCGCCGTCATGGCCGTGGCCATGGTTCTGTTGGTCAAGTGGGCCGCCCTGATGGCCCTGCCGCCCGGCCTGAAGCTCCAGGCCCTGGTCCTCGCGCCCCTGGCCGGACGCTGGGCCATGGTCGCCGTGGCCTATCGCAGCCCGGCGGCCCGGCGAGAGGGCGGGCTGGGCCGGGAATTCCTGGAGGGCCTGAGCGGCTGGTTCGTCCTGGCCGCCTTCCTGAGCGCCCTGGTCGCGGCCGTCCTGATCCTGGGCCGCCTGGGCGGGTTCATCATTCTGGGCGCGGCCGTCTGGGCCTGGCTGGCCAGGTTCTATCTGCTCCGCCGCCTGGGCGGTCTCAACGGCGACCTGATCGGCGCCACCGGCGAGCTGGCCGAAGTCGGGGCCCTGCTCTCCCTGGCCGGCCTGGCCGTCTGAACGAGGTTGAAATGGTCTCCGACTCCCACGCCCACCTGGACATGGCCGACTACGCCCCGGATCGCGACCAGGTCATCGAGCGGGCCCGCCGGGCCGGCCTGAAGTGGATCATCGCCGTGGCCATGCTGACCGACGGAGCCGAGGCGGCCCTGGATCTGGCCGCCAGCCGCGAGTTCATCCGGGCCGTGGTCGGCCTCCACCCCCACGACGCCAAGGCCTGGAGCCGGGACGAGCTGGAGGAGCTGGAAAAATTGGCCCGGCGACCCGAGGTGGTCGGCCTGGGCGAGATCGGGCTCGACTTCTACCGGGACTACTCCCCCCGGGAGCGCCAGGAGACCGCCCTGATCGAGCAGCTCCTCCTGGCCGGCCGGCTGAAACTGCCGGTGGCCATCCACGACCGCCAGGCCCACGACAGGATCAGGGTCCTGCTCGAGGAGCACGGCCGGGGTCTGGCCGGCGTCTTTCACTGCTTTTCCGGGGACTGGAACCTGGCCCGCTGGGTCCTGGACCTGGGCTTCTACATCTCGGTGCCGGGGGTGATCACCTTCAACAAGGTCGAGAAGCTCAGGGAGGTGGTCAAGGCCGCGCCCCTGGACCGCCTTCTGGTGGAGACCGACTGCCCCTTCCTGGCCCCGGCGCCCTATCGCGGCCAGCGCAACGAACCGGCCTACGTGGTCGAGACGGCCAGGGCCGTGGCCCGGGTCAAGGGCCTGAGCTACGAGGAGGTGGCCACCCAGACCACGGCCAACCTGGAGAGGCTGTTCAACCTGCCGGCCGGCTCCGGTTCGACCGCGAACTCACCATCGGGCCGGACTTAATTGGGCGAGAGCCCATGTTTTTAAATGGTTAAATGCCCATTTTATTGGTTCCGCTTCATCGCCTCCGGGGCCGGCACGGCTGGCCCTCGATATTAATGGGCCATAACCCAATATATTCACAGAATCGACCCAAGTCTCCGGCCAAGTCCGGTCAGGGGCGGCGAGCCCTGATCCAACCCGGCCAGCCCCTTGGCGACAAAGGACTAATCTGCTAAGAAAGACAGGTTCGGCAGGGGGTGCAGCTTGGTTAAAAAGCCCTTCATCCTGGCCTCGTCCTCACCCCGCCGCCGCCGGATGCTGAGAGAGGCCGGTTTTAATTTCGAGGTCCTGCCCCCGGCCGGGGACGACGACTCCGCGCGTGACCATGACCTGGCTCCGGCTGATCTGGCCCTGGCCCTGGCCATTTCCAAAGCCGCCTCGGTGGCTCAGGCCCGGCCGGCGGACCTGATCCTGGCCGCCGACACCCTGGTGGTGGCCGAAGAGATGATCCTGGGCAAGCCCAGCCTGCCGGGCGAGGCCTCGGCCATGCTGGAGGTCCTCTCCGGCCGGAGCCACCAGGTCGTCACCGGCTTCTGCCTGACCCGGGACGGCCAGGTCCTCCACCAGGAGGCGGTCCGGACCAGGGTCGAGTTCCGGGCCTTGAGCCCCAACGAGATAGAAGCCTACGTGGCCACGGACTCGCCCCTGGACAAGGCCGGAGCCTACGGCATCCAGGATCTGGGCGGGGGGCTGGTCAAGGCCGTGGAAGGCTCCTATACTAACGTCGTCGGCCTGCCCCTGGCCGAGGTCATTGAGGCCCTGGCCCTCTGGGGAGTCGAGCCGGCCTGGAGTTGACGTGGGCGATCTGAGCGACAGGCTGGAGGCGGTCAGGGAGCGCCTGGCCACCGCGGCCGAGCGGGCCGGCCGGGATCCGGCCTCGGTCAGGCTGATCGCCGTTTCCAAGACCGTGCCCGCGGACAGGGTCCGGGAGGCCATCCGGGCCGGGGTGGACACCCTGGGCGAGAACTACGTCCAGGAGGCCAGGGCCAAGATGGCCGACTTGGCCGACCTGACGGTGGCCTGGCACTTCATCGGCCGCCTCCAGACCAACAAGGCCAAGGACGTGATCGAGGGCTTCAGCCTGATCCACTCGGTGGACCGGCTCAAGCTGGCCCGGGAGCTGGACCGCCGGGCCGGACTCCACGGCCGGACCCTGCCGATCCTGATCCAGGTCAACCTCTCCGGCGAGGAGACCAAGGGTGGCGCGGCCGAGTCCGAGGCCCTGGACCTGATCCGGACCGCGGCCGGACTGGAGCACATCGAGGTCAGGGGCCTGATGACCATGCCCCCCTTCTTCGACGATCCTGACCGGGCCCGGCCCTTTTTCAGGAGCCTGGCCCGCCTGGCCGAGGCCGCCCGCCAGCGGCTCGGTCTGGCCCTGCCCGAGCTGTCCATGGGCATGTCCGGCGACTTCGAAGCGGCCATTGAGGAGGGAGCGACCCTGGTCCGGGTGGGCACGGCCATCTTTGGCCGGCGGTCCTGAACTACTCCCCCGTCAAGCCCGAATTCAACCCTCCTTGCGGGGATCCTTGTCTCGCCGATCTGAGCGGCAAAAATACAATGATTTTGCATCAGTCCACGATCCTCGATCCGCTCTCTGGTCCCTCGTAAAGCACTCCGCCACCGTCGCCGGGAAAGAACGATTGACGCTGATCCGCTGAGGAAGGCTCGGTCAAGGGCAGGCCGGATCGAGGAAAGGTCTCTACTGCAATTTAATATAATTACCTATTATAATTATTTCATCAATTTTCTTTTGATTTCGAAAAGAACCACGGCCGCCGCGGCCGAGGCGTTGAGGCTCTCCACGCCCTTTGTCAGAGGAATATTCACCATAAAGTCACATTTCTCGGCCAGAGCCCGGCCGAGCCCCTGGCCCTCCGAGCCGATGAGCACGGCCAATCTGGCCGGCAGATCAGTCAGTTCGAAGAGGCTCTTCTCGGCCCGGGGCGAGGCGCCCAGGAGCCAGTAGCCGGCCTCCTTGAGGACCAGGGCGGTCTGGTTGAGGTTGGTCACCCGGGCCACGGGCAGCCGGGACAGGCAGCCGGCCGAGGCCTTGAGAGCGGCCGCGGTCACGCCGGCGGCCCGGTCCTTGGGCAGGATCAGACCGCCGGCCCCGGCGGCCAGGGCGGTCCGGGCGATGGCCCCCAGGTTCTGGGGGTCCTGGATGCGGTCCAGGACGACCACCAGGTCCGGGCCGGGAGGGCCGAGGAGTTCCTCCAGGCTCAGGTAAGCGAACTCGCCCACCCTGGCCAGGACGCCCTGGTGGTCCGGAGTTCCGGCCAGGCGGGTCAGCTCGGGTCTGGGCCGGCGGCGGATCTTGACCCCGGCCGCCCGGGCCAGGGCCAGGATGTCGGTGAGCCTGTTGGGCTTGCGGCCGGAGGCCAGAAAGAGCTCGTCGACCGGCTCCCGGCCCCCGGCCAGGAGCTCCAGGACCGGGTTGACGCCGTAAACCAGTCGGCTCATTCGACCTCTGCGGCCAATTTCTTAAGGAAATCCATTCGCCTGTCCGGCCCGAGGCGATCGGCCAGGCGGCAGGCCAGGATGACCGCCTTGAGGTCCTGGTAGGCCCGGTCGAGATCGTCGTTGACGATCAGATACTCCTGGCCGGGGCGGTGTTCCGGGTTGTGGGCCTCGATGAGCTCGGCCAGCCGCTTGAGCTCGTAGACGGCCCTCTCCAGCCTGGCCGCCACGCCCCGGGCGTCCTCGGTCTGGCGCCGGAGCAGCCGCTCCCTCAAGGCGGCCAGGGAAGGCGGCAAAATGAGGATGTAGACGGCCTGGCCGAACCGCCGCCTGAGCTGAGCCACGCCCTCCACCTCCACGTCGATGAGGAGGTCCCGGCCCTGGGCCAGGCTGGCCTCGACGAAGCGGGCCGGGGTGCCGTAGCGGTGGCCGTAGAACTCGGCCCACTCTAAAAGCTCACCGGCCTCGATCATCCGGTCGAACTCCTCGGGGCTGACGAAGAAGTAGTCCCGGCCGGGCTCCTCGCCGGGCCTGGGGGGGCGGGTGGTGGCCGAGACAGAGTAGCTCAGGTCGGTCAATTCGGCCAGGAGGGGCTTCTCCAGGGTGGACTTGCCCACGCCCGATGGCCCGGCGACGACGAAGAGGCGGCCGGTCATCTAGTCCTCGTCCTCGCCCTTGGGGCCGGCCAGGAGGTAGCGCTGGGCCACGGTCTCGGCCAGGACGTGGGACAGGACGAGGTGATTGGAGTCGAGGATGACTATCGAGCGGGTCCGCCGGCCCTGGGTGGCGTCGATCAGGCGCTGGGCCTCCTTGGCCTCGGCCCTGAGCCGCCTCATGGGCGAGCCGTCGGGGCTGACCACGGCCACGATCCGCTCCGAGGGGACGAAGTTGCCGAAGCCGATGTTGATCATGCCCCGCCGCTCCATGAGGGCCTCCTATTCCAGGTTCTGAACCTGCTCCCGGATTTTCTCCAGCTCGGCCTTGGTCTCGACCACGAGCTGGCTGGCCTCGGCCCGGTTGGCCTTGGAACCGATGGTGTTGATCTCGCGGAACATCTCCTGGCAGAGAAAGTCGAGCCGGCGGCCCACGGCCCCGCCCTGGTCCAGGTAGCCGCGGAACTGGCTCAGATGCGAGGCCAGCCTGACCAGCTCCTCGGTCACGTCTAGTTTGTCGGCCAGAATCCCGGCCTCCTGGGCCAGCCGCTGGGGCTCGACCTCCTGGCCGATGAGGGCCTCTAGCCGCTCCCTGACCCGCTCCTGGGCCTCGGCGACCAGGCCCTGGGCCAGGCCCTCCAGCTGCCGTCTGAATTCGTCCACGGCCTCGAGCCGCTCCCGGATGTCCTGGACCAGCCTCTGCCCCTCGCTCCGGCGCATCTTGACCAGGCCGGCCAGGGCCGCCTCCAGGGCCGGCTGGAGCTCGGCCAGGACCGCTTCCAGGTCAGGCTTGTCCTCGCCCAGGCCGATGACGCCCGGCAGGCCGGCCACGAACCTCAGGTCCGGCTCGCCGCTCAGGCCCAGGCCATCCTTGAGCTCGGTCAGCGCGGCCAGGTACTGCTCGGCCAGCCCTCTGTTGACGGCCAGCTTCTGCCCGACCGGCTGGCCCTCGGACTGGACAAAGACCTCCACCCGGCCCCTGACGACCTCGGCGGCCACGATCTGCTTGATCGGCTCCTCCAGGGCCATTAATGAGCGGGGCAGCTTGACGATCAACTCCCTGAAGCGGTTGTTGACCGCTCGGATCTCGACTCGGAAGGACGACCCGGCCCCCCCGCCAGCCTGCGGGCTGGCCGAGGCACCGAAGCCGGTCATGCTTCTGATCATGGCAACTCCTTGAGCTGGTCCTTGAGCCGGCGCCTGAGCCGGCCGAGGAGTTCGGGCAGCGGCGGCCGGGCGTAGTCGGGGTAGGTCCAGGCCAGGGGCCGGTATTCGCCGCGCTCGAAAACCAGGCTCAGGTCGGCCCAGATGCCCTGGGCCAGGTAGATCCGGTGGGTCGCGTTCTTGCCCGTGGCCAGGATCAGCCTCTCCAGAAAAAGCAGCCCGGGATCGAGGTTGACCGTCCGGCGGTCCTCGCCCGAGGCCAGCTTTTTTTCCACCCCGTTGGTAATGAGTTTGATCTCGGCCAGCCGGCCGGGGTCGACCAGGTCCAGGTGGCTCAGCCAGCGGCGTTCCAGCTTCACCCCCATCTCCGGGGCATAATAATCACTGAAGTCAAAGGCCAGGCTCTCCGAGATAAAGTCTATGGGGCCGAAGAGCTTTTCCAGATCCTGGAGGGCCTGGCCCAAACAAGGCCCGGGCTGGGCCAGCAATCCGACTATCAGCTTGGCCGGCCTGGGTTTTCGGGGCTGGCTCAACCACAAATCCTCGCCGACATGGCCTGCTGGAGCATAGGGAAAAACCGGATTGCGGTCAAGTTCTCCAGGCCAAGATATGATTTGACTGGCCCGGCCGACCTTGTAAAATGAGTCTTTGATCCTCTGAGAACAAGAGGATCTAAGGGGAGTCATGATCAACGCGGATCAGCTCAGTCTGGCCGGACGGCCCGAGGTCGGCGACGGGACCGAAGCCCTCGACGAGCCCGAGATGGTCGAGGAGGCCGCGATCTCGCCCGAAGATGCGCCGGTGGTCGAGGACGAGAGCCTTCCGGAACTGGCCGGGGACGAGGAGGAACCGGTCGCGGCCAGGGGGGAGCCTCTGGCCCTGCCGCCGCCTTCCTCGCTGACCCTGGCCGACCCCCTGCGACGCTATCTCTGGGAGATCAGCCAGTTCGAGCTTCTCTCCCGGGACGAGGAGCTAGAGCTGGCCAGGCTGGCCCAGGAGGGCGGCGACAGCGAGGCCGCGGCCCGACTCATCCAGGCCAATCTGCGGCTGGTGGTCAAGATCGCCCTGGACTTCCAGCGCGTCTGGATGCGCAACCTGCTCGATCTGATCCAGGAGGGCAACATCGGCCTGATCCAGGCGGTCAAGAAGTTCGATCCCTACCGGGGCATCAAGTTCTCCTATTACGCCTCCTTCTGGATCAAGGCCTACATCCTCAAGTTCATCATGGACAACTGGAAGCTGGTCAAGGTCGGCACCACCCAGGCCCAGCGGCGGCTGTTCTACAATCTCAAGAAGGAGAAGGAGCGCCTCAAGGCCCAGGGCTTCGAGCCCACGGCCAAGCTCCTGGCCCGCAACCTCGAGGTCAAGGAGGAAGAGGTCATCGAGATGGACCAGCGCCTGGGCTCCTGGGAGTTGAGCCTGGACGCGCCTTTGAGGGAGGACTCCAGCGACAAGTACCAGGACTTCCTGCCGACCGAGGATTCCTCGGCCGAGGAGGTCGTCGCCTCGCACGAGCTTCAGGCCCTGCTCAAGGAGAAGCTGGACGAGTTCAGGAGCCGCCTGGAGGACAAGGAGCTGGTCATCTTCGAAGAGCGCATCATGACCGACAACCCGGCCACTCTCCAGGAAGTGGGCGAGCGCTTCGGCATCTCCCGGGAGCGGGTCCGTCAGATCCAGGCCCGGCTTGTCAAAAAAATCAAAGACTTCCTGGAAGCGGAGATCCCTGATTTTGAAGACTCCTTCCATGACCTGGGCGAGTAGAGGCTTCCATGGCGCGGCTTAAGACCTGGCTGGCCTTGGGGCTGATGGGGCTGTGGACTCTCGGCGCCGGAGGCTGCGCCACGGTCTGGGTCGGTCAGGGCCCCCCCGAGGACGAGCGCGAGTCGGAACTGGGCCGGGGCGAAACGAACCAGGCCAAGGCCTACCAGCTCTTTCTGGAGGCCCAAATGGCGGTTCAGGCCGGCGACCGGGACCAGGCCATCGAGATCCTGGGCCAGGCCTTGAAGAGCGACCCTGGATCGGCCTTCCTGCGGCGGGAGATGATCAGCCTCATGGTTCAGTCCGGCCGGCTGGTCGAGGCCGTGGCCGCGGCCGAGGAAGCCGCGGCCAAGAACCCTGACGACGCCCAGACCAAGCTGCTCCTGGCCGGACTGCTGGCCAACCAGGACCGGGTCGAGGAGGCCGAGCGAACCTACCGCCAGATCCTGACCCAGGAGCCGGACCAGCCCGAAGCCCTCCTCTTTCTGGCCACTCTCCTGGCCCAGCGCCAGCGGCGGGCCGAGGCGGCCGAACTGCTGGAGCGCCTGGTCAAGGTCGATCCGGAAGCGGTCATGGGTCATTTTTACCTGGGCCGCGTCTACGTGGAGCTGGGACGTCTCAAGGAGGCGGCGGCGGCCTTCGAGCGGGTCATCGAGCTGAGGCCCCACTTCGAGACCGCCCTCCTGGAGCTGGTCGCGGTCAAGCGCCGCCAGGGGGACGACGACGGGGCGGAGAAGATCCTCAACCAGCTCCTGGAGCACAATCCCCAGGCCCGGCGGGCCAGGGAGGAACTGGCCCGGCTGTACCTCTCCCAGGGCCGGCGGGAGGAGGCGGTCAAGGCCCTGGAGGAGGGCTCATCCCCGGGGCAGGAAGGGCGCCTCCGGCTGGGCCTCCTTTACGTCCAGGACAAGAAATACGACCTGGCCGTCGATGTCTTCCAGGAGATCCTGGCCGACGATCCGGACAACAGCCAGGCCCTCTACTACTTGGGTTCGGTCTTCGAGGAGGTCGGCCGGGCCGAGCCGGCCATCGAAACCCTGAAGCAAATCAAGCCGGGCACGGAGCACTATCTGAGCGCCCGGCTGCGCCTGGCCTTTCTGCTCCAGGACCAGGGCGCGCCGACCCAGGCCGTGGCCGTAATCGAGGAGGCCCTCCAGCACCTGCCCGACCGGCCCGAGCTCTACCTGGCCCTGGCCTCGATCTACGAGGCCCAGAGCCTCAACCAGAAGGCCCTGGCCGCCACCGAGGATGGTCTCAAGAAACAGCCCGATCACGTGGAGCTCCTCTTCCGCCAGGGGGTCATCCTGGACAAGATTGGCCGGCGGGAGGAGGGTCTCAAGCGGATGCAGCAGGTCCTCCAGCTGGACAATGAACACCCCTACGCCCTCAACTACGTCGGCTACACCTGGGCCGACCAGGGGGTCAAACTCAAGGAAGCCCTGGACATGATCCAGCGGGCTCTCAAGCAGAAGCCCGATTCAGGCTACATCACCGATTCCCTGGGCTGGGTCTACTTCCGCCTGGGCCGCCTCCAGGAGGCGGTCGAGGTCCTCCGCAAGGCGGCCGCCATGGTCGGCGACGACCCGGTCATTCACGAGCATCTGGGCGACGTCCTGACCGCGGCCGGGCTGGTCGAGGACGCCCTCAAGACCTACCGCCGCACCCTGGAGCTCAAGCCCGAGGACCCCAGCCGGATCAAGTCCAAGATAGAGAAGTTAGAACGCCAGGGCCAGACCCGGCCGACGAGCACTCACTGATCCGGCCCGGGAGCCCCTGTGGCCCGAACCCGGGCCCGAACGTGTCGGGTGAACCGGCATGAACTCAGCTGACCAGATCCCCCCCCGACTGGCCGTTGATGAGATGCTTGGCCGGCTGGCCACCTGGCTCAGGGTCCTGGGCCTGGACACGATCTACCTCCGGCCCGGACTGAGCCGGGTCGACAAGCGCCTCCTGGGCCGGGGCCGCCTCTTCCTGACCCGGACCGAGGGCTTCGGTATGGAGCGCACCCTGATCCTCCGGAGCAACGACCCCCAGGAGCAGCTGGCCGAGGCCGTCAGGGGCCTGGGTCTCCGCCGGGTCAAACTCGCGCCCTTCAGCCGCTGCCTGCGCTGCAACGAGCCCTTGAGCCCCCTGGATCCCCGGGAGGCGACCGGAGCGGTTCCGGCTTACGTGGCGGCCAGCCAGAGCCAATTTGCCCGCTGCCCGGCCTGCGGGCGGGTCTTCTGGCCGGGCAGCCACCACCAGCGGATGATCTCCCGCTTGAAAGAGTTGATCGAGGTTTCCCCTTGACCTGTAAACCGGCTGAGAGTAATTGTGGCATTTGACCCCTGAAATCTGTCCAGGAGGCCACTCGGCATGAGCGATTCGATTGCAAAAACTCGGACCTTCGCCCTCGTCGGCCACGGCGGCTCGGGCAAGACCAGCCTGGCCGAGGCCGCGCTCTTCGACGCCGGCATGACCAACCGGCTGGGTCGGGTTGACAACGGCAGCTCCATTCTGGACTCCGAGCCGGAGGAGCTCCAGCGCAAGATCACCATCTCCGCGGCCTTCCACGACCTTGACTGGAAGAAGCGTCGCCTCTACCTGATCGACACACCCGGCGACGACAACTTCCTCAACGACACCCGGACCTGCCTCCAGGGAGCGGACGGAGTGGTTCTGGTGGCCGACGCCATGGACGGGGTCAAGGTTCAGGGTGAGAAAGTATGGGCCTTCGCCCATTCATTCAAGCTGCCCACGGTGGCCGTGATAAACAAGCTCGACCGGGAGCGGGCCGACTTTGAGATGGCCCTGAACAGCCTGAACGCCAGCCTCGGCGTCAGGGCGGTGCCGGTGGCCCTGCCCATCGGGGCCGAGACCGGGTTCAAGGGGCTGGTGGATCTGCTCAGCCAGAAGGCCTACACCTTCACCCCAGAGGGCAAGGCCAGCGAGACGGCCGTGCCCGAGGACCTGGCCGAGGCAGTGGCCAAGGGCCGGGAGAAGCTCATCGAGGCCATCGCAGAGGCCGACGACAGCCTCCTGGAGCGCTACCTCGAGGGCGAGGAACTGGGCCAGGAGGAGCTGATGAAGGGCCTCAGGGCCGGGGTCCTGGCCGGCACCTTCCTGCCGGTCCTGCCCGTCTCGGCGGCCAAGAACATCGGCCTGCCCCTTCTCCTCGACCTGATCGTGGCCGCCCTGCCCTCGCCCCTGGACCGGGGGGCGATCCAGGGCAAGGTGGGAGAGCAAGAGGTCGAGGTCGCGCCCGACGAGGCCGCACCCTTTGTCGGCCTGGTCTTCAAGACCGTGGCCGATCCCTTTGCCGGCCGGCTGAGCATCATCCGCGTCTTCTCCGGCAAGCTGACCTCTGACTCGACCGTCTACAACCCGGTCAAGGAGGCCAAGGAGCGCTTCGGCTCCCTTTTCGCGCCCCGGGGCAAGAACCAGGAGAACATCCAGGAGGCCCTGCCCGGCGCCATCGTGGCCGTGGCCAAGCTCAAGGAGACCGTCACCGGCGACACCCTCTGCGCCGACAAGCCCGGGGTGATCCTCAAGACGGTGGAGCCCCTGCCGGCGGTCATCTCCTACGCCATCCAGGCCAAGGACAAGGGCGACGAGGAGAAGATCTTCGCCGGCATCGCCCGCCTGCTGGAGGAGGACGTCACCCTCAAGCTCAGGCGCGATCCCCAGACCAAGGATTCCATCCTCTCGGGCATGGGCCAGGTCCACCTGGAGGTGACCCTGGAGAAGCTCAAGCGCAAGTTCGGCGGCGAGGTCGTCCTCAAGACGCCCAAGGTCCCCTACCTGGAGACGATCAAGGGCAAGGCGGCCAACGTCCAGGGCAAGTACAAGAAACAGACCGGCGGCCGAGGCCAATACGGCGACGCGGTCATCAACATGGAGCCGACCGCTCCGGGCGAGGGCTTCATCTTCGAGGACAAGATCGTCGGCGGCGTCATCCCCCGCCAGTACATCCCGGCCGTGGAAAAGGGCATCATCGAGCGGGCCCAGCAGGGCATCATCGCCGGCTACCCCATGGTCGACTTCAAGGTCCAGCTCATCTTCGGCTCCTACCACTCAGTCGACTCCTCGGAAATGGCCTTCAAGGTGGCCGGCTCCATGGCCTTCCAGAAGGCCGCCGCCGAGGCCCAGATGACCCTCCTGGAGCCGATCATGTCCCTGGAGGTGGTCTGCCCCGAGGACGCCATGGGTGACGTCATCGGCGATCTCAACTCCCGGCGGGGCAGGGTTCTGGGCATGGAGGCCAAGGGCGGCTATCAGGTCATCAAGTGCCTGGTGCCCATGGCCGAGGTGCTCCACTACGCCCCGGACCTGACCTCGATGACCGGCGGCCGGGGCAGCTTCAGCCTGGCCATGGACCATTACGAGGAAGTGCCGGCCCACCTCCTGGACAAGATCGTCGAGGAGGCCAAGGCCGCGGCCGAAGAAGGCTGATCAAGTCCGGATGGCCCAAGAGCGGGCATACCAGGCGGCCGTGATCACGATCAGTGACTCGGCCGCTTCCGGTTCCAGGAGGGACACGGCCGGCCCGGCCGTGGCCGGGCTGCTCCGCGCGGCCGGGTTCGAGGTCGCCCGGGAGGAGATCCTGCCCGACGAGGAGACCCTCATCAGCCGGCGCCTCACGGAGTTGGCCGACCGGGAGGGCCTCAACCTGGTCGTCACCGCCGGCGGCACCGGCCTGGCCCCCCGGGACCGGACTCCCGAGGCCACCCTGGCCGTTATCGACCGGCTGGTGCCGGGCCTGGCCGAGCTGATGCGCTTTGAGGGGCTCAAGAAGACCCCCCACGCCGCCCTGTCCCGGGCCGTGGCCGGCAGCCGGGGCCAGTGCCTGATTATGAACCTGCCCGGCTCGCTCAAGGCGGCCCGGGAGAGCCTGGAGGCGGTCCTGGCCGCGCTGCCCCACGCCCTGGACAAGCTCAGCGGCGATCCGAGGCCCTGCGGCGACTGAGATTCCCCCGGCCGTTTCGGCTTGACTTTCCTACATATAGTGTCGTAATCTACCCGAAGAACTATATATTGGTGGATAGTCACCGGGCCTGCCCCGGCTTCGCCAACCCGCCGCCGCAGGGGAGGAGATCGCATGGTCCGCCGGGTTCTGTGGTTGAGTCTGGTCCTGTTCCTGGTGGCCACCGGGCTGGGCTCGGGCTGGCTCTTCAACGGCTGGCAGGCCCTGCAGCCGCCGTCGCAAGAGCCCCTGGCCCTGGCCGCCGACGAGTCGCCGCCGGGAGTCCGCTTCCGGATCACCCTGCCCGTGCCCGAGGCCGCCGCCGCGGAGATCAAACCGGCCCTGGCCGGAACGGCCCAGACTGACCAAGCCGCACAGCCCCCCCAGTCCCCGGCCAGCGTCTCCGGCCGGATCGAAGTCCCGGCCAGCCCGCCGGCCCCGCCTCAGACCACGACTCCCCCGGCCCAGCCGGCCGCCCCGGAGAGCCAGGCCGAGACCGGCCCGCCCCAGCCGGCCGAGCCGGCCCAGAAGCCGGACCAGTCCCCGGCCCTCCCGCCCCGGGCCGAAGAGGCCCAACCTCAGCCCGAGGACCCCCTGGCCTCCCTGCGCCAGCCGGTGGTGGTCCAGGGCATCACCGTCCCGCCGCCGGAGGTGGTCCCGCCCTTCGCCCCGGGCGAGAAGCCGGTCCTGATGCTCGAGACCGAGCGCAAGGACGGCGCGATCAATATCCGAGGCACGACCAACCTGGCCGTGGAGGGCAACGGCGTCCAGGTCAGCTTCTTCAGAGTTTTCCGGGAGACCCAGGACAAGGAGGAGAAGCGGGCCGAGTTGGGCCGGCGGAGCCTGTCCCTCTGGTTCGAGGGCCGCTTTCCGGTCCGGGACGAGGATTGGTTCAAGTCCTGGTCCGAGCGGGCCAAGGCCTTCCCCAACATCTTCCCCCGGATCGCCTCCCTGGACGACGAGCGGGTCTTTGTCGAGGTCCTCTTCACCGCCGGCAAGGCCGAGCTGGGCCCGGTCCCTGGCCTGACCGTCCACCCCATCCCGGGCACCGACAAGCAGGTCTACCGGATCATCCGGCCGGTGGCCCTGCCCCTGCCCGCCCAGGCCCAGGCCCTCCTGGCCCGGGCCAAGGAAGGCCGGCTCGAAGAGGCCGAGCCGGCCGCGCCCGCGCCCGGTTCCAAGGCCAAGCAGGGCCGGACGGCCATTGAGATCCTGCCCCTCAAGTGGCTCAGCGGCCCCCGGCCCGGGCCCTCGGCCGCCCGGAGCGAGGCTCAGGCCGGTCTCTCCTGAATAATCCGGTTATTGGCCCACGATTTCCCGGGCCAGGGCCACGGCCCGGGCCAGATCCAGGCTCTCCAGGCAGAGCTGCCGCTCCTGAAAGCACCGCCCGCTCTTGCAGCGCAGGCAGGCCGGATCGCCCTGGACGGCCAGACGGCGAAACTGGTAAGGTGCCCATAATAGTGGGTCGCCCTGGGTGAAGAGGCTGATCACCGGCCGGCCCAGGCCAGCGGCCAGGTGGGCCAGGCCGGTGTCGACGCTGATCAGGACGCGATATTTACGGGTCAAGGCCCAGCTTTCTCCCAGACTCAGCTTTCCGGCCAGGTTGACCGCTTCCGGGCCGACCGCGGCGGCGACCCGCCGGCCGAACTCGGCGTCGGCCGGCCCGCCGGTCAGGACCACCCGGCCCAGGTCCTTGAGCCGCCGGGCCAGGTAGGCGGCCTGCTCGAAGGTCAGGGAGCGGTTGACCTGGGCCGCCCTGGGGTGCAGGCCGATGAGGGTCCCGGCCCGGTCCAGGCCCAACCCGGCCAGGACAGGGGCCAGTCCGGCCTCGGCCCGACCCAGGTCGACCCCGTCCCAGGAGAGGCGCTCCAGGGGGCCGGTCAGCCGGGACATCAGGCCGGCCCAGTGCTCGGCCGCGTAGGGCACCCGGTCGCCCCGGTCGTACTCCCAGCCGGAGCGGTGAGCGGCCCTGTGGGGCGGCCGGGGGTCGTGGAGGAGAAAGCCCCGCCGGTTGTAGTTGTAGCCCAGGGTGTAGGCCGCTCCGCTCAGGCGGGTGACCAGGCAGGTCAGGAAGGGCAGGCCCAGGGCCACCGCCGCCTCGGGCCTGAAGGCCCGCAGTTGGCCCAGGGCCTTGAGGGCGGCCAGGGGCCGGCGCCGGTCGCTGTCCGGGTAGGCGATGAGCCGGTCGGCCTGGCTGTCCAGCCGGGCCGCCTCCAGCAGCCGCTCGGGCACCAGCAGGGCCACCTCGACACCGGGGAAACGCTCCTTGACCGCCCGGCTCAGGGGCGTGCAGCAGGCCAGGTCGCCCAGGGCCATGCCCCGGTAGATCAGGGCCACCCGCCTGGGCCGGACCGGCGGCCGGCGCTGGGGCGGCCGGGGCAGGACCAGGGACAGGCCCTGGTAAAAGAGGCCCTCCAGGCGGCGCTTCTTCAGGCGCAGGGTCAGGGCCCCGGCCTTGCGGGCCTTGACCCGGCCCCGGGCCAGGCCGGCCTCGGCCGGGCTGACCAGCCGGAACTGGCGGACCGCGGCCTCGTAGACGGCCAGGTTCTGGGCGACCATGGCCCGGGCGTCGAAATCTTGCCAGACCCTCTCCCGGGCCGCGCGGCCCAGGCGCTGGAGGCGCTCGGGGGCGTCGACCAGGGCGGCCAGGGCGGCCCCCAGGCCGGCCTCATCCCCGGGCTCGACCAGCAGGCCGACCCGCTCGTCGACCAGCTCCCGGACTCCCTCCAGGTTGGAGGCCACCACCGGCCGGCCCCAGGCCATGGCCTCCATGAGGCTGCGGGGCAGGCCCTCGCTCAGCGAGGGCAGGCAGGCCAGGTCGGCCGCGGCCAGGTAGGGCTTGATCTCCCCCTGGAAGCCGGTAAAGACCACCCCTTCGGCCAGCCCCTCCTGCCGGGCCAGATTCCGGCAGGCCTCCAGGTCAGGGCCGCCGCCGACCAGGATCAGCTTCAGCCGGCCCGCCCGGATCAACGGCGCGGCGGCCCGGATCAGCCGGGCCTGGCCCTTGCGCGGGCCGAACTCGCCGACCAGGAGGCCGGCCGCCTGATCGGGCCGAAGACCCAGGCCGGCCCGGGTCCTCTCCCTCAGTCCCGGCTCGCTCCGGGTCAGCTCCTCCAGGTCCAGGCCGTTGACCACGTGGATCACCTTCTCGGCCGGCAGGCCCAGCCGCTCCACCGCGTCGCGGCGCAGGGCGGCCGAGACGGTCAGAACCCGGTCCAGGCCCTGGCTCAGGACCCAGAGGTAGAGCCGGCTCTTGAGGCCGCCCCGGGGTCGATAGGTCTGGTCCAGGTTGACGTCGAAGGCGTGGATGGTCGTCAGCCTGACGCAGCGGACCAGGGGCCGGGTCAGGGCCAGGAGCCAGTCCAGGGGCCTCAGGTGGGAGTGGACCAGGTCGATGCGCTGCTCCTGGATCAGCTTGGCCAGGCGACGGACCGAGGCCAGGTCCCACTTGGACCGGGAGTCGTAGGCCAGCAGGCCCACCCCGGCCCGGCGGAAGCGCTCCAGACCGACCCCGTCCTCGGGCGCGGCCAGCCAGACCTCGACCCCGGCCCGGACCAGCCCCCGGCAGACCAGCAGCGTCCCGGCCAGGTTGCCGCCCCAGGTGTCGGCCCGGTGGAGGTGGAGGACCCTAAGCGGCCTCAAGTCTCGGTCTCCTTGAACATCCGCCACAGCTCGGCGATCCTGGCCCGGTGGGGCAGGCCCGCGGCCAGGGCGTAGGCCAGGAGGCCGGCCCCGGCCAGGACGATCTTGGCCGCCAGGCCCGGCCGGAGCAGGCCCTCGACCAGACCGACCCCGCCGCCGATCAGGACGGTCAGGCTCAGGCAGCGGCCGGCCAGCGCCAGGCTGGCCCGGTCGCGGACCTCGGGTTCCAGGCGGATCAGCCAGAGGTAGAGGATGACCGCCCAGGCGGCCTGGATGAGGCTGGTGGCCAGGGCGATGCCGGCCAGGCCCAGCAGCGGGGCCAGGATGAGGTCGGCGATGAGGTTGAGGATTACGGCCGCCCCGGCCGCGGCCGAGAGGGCCCTGGTCCGCTGCAGGCTGGCGTAGACGCCGCCCAGGAGCTGGACCAGGGGCAGGACCACCAGGCAGGGCGAGTAACAGATCAGGGCCCAGGCCGTGGCCTGGACCGACTGGGCGCTGAAGGCGCCCCGGAAAAAGAGCACCTGGACCGCCTCGAAGGCGAAGAGAGCGATCAGGCCGGCCCCCGGCAGCAACAGGATCACGTAGAACTGGCCCAGGCCGCTCAGGTAGGCGGCCATCTCCTTTATCCGGCCGGCCTCGGCCAGGCGGCAGAGCCTGGGGAAGAGGGTCTGGCTGAAGGGGAAGGAGAAGACCAGGCTGGCCGTGGTCAGAATCAGGAAGCCGTAACGCAGGGCCGAGATGTCGCCCCAGTTCAGGGTCGAGGCCACGGCCCGGTCCACGGCGAAATTGATCCGGTTGGCCAGGACGCCCAGGATGAGGGGCCAGGACAGGGCCAGGATCGGTCCCAGGGAGGGGTGCCAGAACTTCAGGCCCGCCTCGGACCGGCCGGCCCGCCAGATCCGGGGCCAGAGGGCGATGCCCTGGCCCAGGGCGCCCAGGCTCAGGCCCAGCCAGAGGGCCTCTATGCCCCAGCTCCGGCCCCAGCCCAGGACGAGCAGGCTGACCAGGACCGGGCTGATGGACTGAGTCGCGGCGGGCAGGACAAAGGACCGTTCGGCGTGGTGGAAGTTGGTCAGCAGCCGGATGAGGCTGGAGATCCAGGCCGTGATCAGGAGGAGGCGGAAGAGCCCGGCGCAGGGGGCCAGGGCCTCGGCCGGGAAGCCCGGGGCCAGAAGCCGGACCAGCCAGGGCGCGGCCAGGGCCGAGGCGGCCAGCAGGCCGGTCGAGGCGGCCATGACCAGGCCCACCGAAGCCCAGCGCAGCCGCCAGCCCGCGCCGGGGCCCTGGGCCGCGTCCAGGCGCAGGTAGCCGGGCAGGAAGCCGGACTGGAGGAGCCCGGCCAGGAGATAGATCCACAGCTCGGGCAGGGTCTGGGCGACCAGGTAGAGGTCGTACTCCCGGCCAGCCCCGTAGACCGCGGCCACGGCCATGGCCTGGACCAGGCCCAGGGCGGCGTAGAGGCCGTTGAAGCCGACCAGGCCCAGCGATGATCGGGAGTAGCTCTTCACGATTCAACTCCGGGGACGAGCCCGCCCCGGAGCTTAGCAGACCGCCGCCAGGCCGGGAAGGGGAAGATTCAGCCGGCCGGCCTGGAGTCCAGCAGCTCCCCGGCCGCGGCCAGGACCTGCTCGACCTCGATCTCGGCCAGGCAGAGGGGCAGATCGTCGCCGCAGGGCAGGCCCCGGCCCCGTCCCAGGCGGGGATTCATGCCCGGCTTGGCCTGCCAGAAGCAGGGGCTGCAGTCGCGTCCGGAGCGGACGATCCTGAGATTGGCCCGGCCGGGCGGGACCACGGCCACGTGGTTGGAGGGGCCGAAGAGGGCCACCGTGGGCGGGCCGGCGATGAGGGCCAGGTGGAGCGGCGCCGAGTCGTTGCAGACGACCAGGCGGCTCAAGGCCAGCAGGGCCGCCGAGACGTCCAGCCTCTGGCCCGTGGCGTCCAGGATTGGGCAGGCGCACAGCTCGGCCAGTTTTCGGGCCAGGGGTCCGTCCTCCCGGCCGCCGACGACCACCGGCTTGAGGCCGCGCTCCTGGTGGAGGATCTCGGCCAGGCGGGCGAAGCCGGCCAGGGGCCAGCGCCGCTCGGTCATGGCCGAGGCGGCGTTGACCCCGCCGCCCGGGGCCAGGCAGACCCAGTCGCCGCCCGAGCCCAGCAGTTCGGCCGCTTTGGCTCGGGCCTCGGGCGGGATGAAGAAGTCCATCTCCTCCCCGGCGGCCGGAGCGCCCAGGGCCTCGACCAGGCGGATCTGCTCGCTGACCTGGTACTCGGTCCGGCGCCAGTCGGCGATGGCCGCCTCCTCGCTCGGCCGGGGCCGGGCCAGGCCGGCCACCCGCCGGCAGCCGGCCAGGCGGGCGAACCGCCGCAGGGTCGGGGAGCGGGAGAAGACCACGGCCAGGTCAAAGCGCCCGGCGCGCAGGGAGAGGGCCAGGCGGAGGAGCCTGAGGGGCCGGCGCCTGAAGAAGTCCTGTTCGTCGATGGCCAGGACCCGGTCCAGATTGGGGTTGCCGGCCAGAACCGGGGCGATGGACCGGCCGACCAGGGCGGTCAGCTCGGCCTGGGGCCAGGCCCGGCGCATGGCCCGCAGGGCCGGGGTGGCCATGAGCATGTCGCCCAGGCCGTGGAGGCGGACGGCCAGGACGCGGCGGGGGGCCGGCCCGGACATCAGTAGTACCTCAGGGCCTGGATGGCGTCCAGGCGGGCGGCCTTGAGGACCGGTGACAGGGAGAAGCCCAGCCCGACCAGGGTGGTCAGGCCGGCCGCGGCCACGGCCAGGAGCGGGTCCAGGCTCAGGCTGCCCGGATCCAGGTGCATCAGTTGGCCGGCCAGCCTGAGCATGATCCAGCCCAGAGCCACTCCGGCCAGGGAGCCCAGGAGCGACAGCGAGGCCGCCTCGGCCAGGAACTGCCAGAAGATGTCGCCCACCGTGGCGCCCACGGCCCGCCTCAGCCCGATCTCCCTGGTCCGCTCGGCCAGGGAGGCCAGGATGGTGTTCATCAGGCCCAGCCCGCCCAGGATCAGGGTCAGAAGTCCGACCGCGCCCAGGAAGACCTTGAGGGTGGTGATGGAGCCGCGGATCGACTTCACCGCGGCCTTGTTGTAGCTGATCTCGAGCTGGTCAAAGACCGGGCTGTGGCGCTTGAAGAAGCGGGTGACCGCCCGGACGGTCTCCTCCATGCGGTCCAGGTCGGCCGCCCTGGCCCGGAGGAGCTGGGCGTAGCGGGCCTGGCTGAGACGGCGCTGGGCCGTGGTCAGGGGCACGAAGAGGCTCAGGTTGCCCGGCTCCCAGGGGGTCGGCCTGAGCCGGCCGACGATGACGTAGGTCTCGCCCTTGATGGTCACCTTGGCTCCGGCGGCGGGCGGGTCCCGGCCGAAGAGCTCCTGGGCCAGCTCCGAGCCGATCACGGCCAGGGGGGCGGCCTCGTCCAGGTCCCTCTGACCGATGAAACGGCCGGCCTCCAGCTTGAGGCCCATGACCGCGCCGTACTCCGGCTGGACGCCGATGACGTGGCTGAAGACCGTCCCGGCCGGCCCGTCCAGCTGAATCCGCCAGGCCGAGGCCTCCACCGAGGCGGCGGTCAGACCGAGGGTGGTCCTGACCAGGCGGACGGCCTGGTCAGGGGAGAACTGGTGGGAGTAGAGGCCCTTGCCGGCCACGTCCAGGATCTCGACCCTGATGACCGTGGCCGTGCCCATCTGGGTCAGGGAGCCGACCACCTGGGTCCTGGTCAACTGGCCCAGGGAGACCAGACCTAGCAGGGCGGCCACGCCGCAGGTCAGGCCGATCATGGCCAGGGCGGCCCGGCGCAGATTGGCCCGCAGCGATCCGAAAACCAGAAGGAAATGGTCGCTCAGAATCACGCCGCCTCCCCAAGGACGGCCCGTGCATGACCCTGGGACGAGCGGGAGGCTGAGGGCGGCCGGCTCATGATTCAGCCGCGATCTTATACCCTTGGCCGATGAAGTCAAGGCCGGGGCCTGGCCGGGACCCCGGCCTGGGGGCGTCCGAAGCGACTTGACGGTTCTCATTTCAGAAGCTACCCTGAAAGCCAATTTAACCCCGGGCCTGGCTCGGGGAGAGCAGGAGAGGCGGTGCGGATCACCTGCTGGGGGGCCAGAGGGTCGGTTCCGGTCTGCGGGCCGAACTATGTTCGCTACGGTGGAGCGACGGCCTGCCTGGAGATCCGCGGCCCGGAAGATCAACTCATCATCGTCGACGCCGGCTACGGCATCAGGGGCCTGGGCAACAACCTGATCGGCCGGGGCCCGGTCCAGGGCACGCTCCTGATCACCCACGCCCACTGGGACCACATCTCGGGCTTCCCCTTCTTCAAGCCGGTCCACGACGAGACAACCCGGCTGGAGATCATCTGCTGCGCCTTCAAGCGGGAGTTCACCGAGAAGATGCTGGCCAGCACCATGGCCCCGCCCTACTTCCCCGTGCCCCTGACCCAGGTCAAGGCCCAGATCTCCTATCCCCGGGCCTGCGACGACTCCTTCGTGGTCGGCGGCCTGACCGTCGAGGCCATCCGGCTCTCCCACCCCAACGGCGGGGTCGGCTACAAGTTCAGCCAGGGCGAGCGCAGCTTCGTCTTCCTGACCGACAACGAGCTGAGCTTCCGCCACCCCAACGGCGTCAAGCTCGACGACTACCGCCGTTTCTGCCAGGAGGCCGATCTGCTGGTCCACGACGCCGAGTACACTCCCCAGGAGTACGCCAAGGTCGAGGGCTGGGGCCACTCGACCTACGTCGACGCCCTGGAGCTGGCCCTGACCGCCGGGGTGAAGCGCTTCGCCCTCTTCCACCACAATCAGGACCGGACCGATGAGCAGATGGACCAGTTAGTCGAGGACTGCCGCCGCCGGGTGGCCGAGACCGGCCGGGACCTGGAGGTCATGGCCATGTCCATCGGCCTGAGCCTCGAGGTCTAGCCCCGGGCCAATCCCCCGAAAAAACGAGCCCTGGAACGGGTAAGAGCCGGCCGGAGCGGTTGACTTGCGGCCGGCTGAAGATATGATGCGGCCATGACTCAGCGCCGGCCAGACCAGCTCAGCCTGACTCCCCTGGAGAGGCGGCTGGGCCACTTCTTCGCCCGGCCCGGCCTCCTCCTGGAGGCCCTCAACCACCGTTCTTACGTCTACGAGCACCCCCAGGCCGGGCTCAGGGAGAACGAGCGTCTGGAGTTCCTGGGCGACGCCGTGCTGGAGCTGGCCGTGACCGCCCTGGTCAGTCAGCGCCATCCCCAGGCCGACGAGGGCCGCCTGACCCGGCTGAGGGCGGCCGTGGTCAACGAAGCCAGCCTGGCCGAGCTGGCCCGCCGGCTCGAGCTGGGGCCCTGGCTCTGCCTGGGCCGGGGCGAGACCATCAACGGCGGCGCCGACAAGCCCTCCATCCTGGCCGACGCCGTAGAGGCCGTCCTGGGGGCGGTCTTCCTGGACGCCGGCTTCGAGGCGGCCCGAGAGGTGATCAACCGTCTCTGGGGCCCGCTCCTGGACGGGGCCGAGGAGGAGCCGGTCCTGAGGGACGGCAAGAGCCGCCTTCAGGAGATGATCCAGGAGCGCCGCGGGCTCACCCCGGTCTACCGCCTGGTGGCCAGCCAGGGGCCGGACCACCGGCGGACCTTCTTCGTCGAGGTCAGGGCCGGCGACCAGGTCATGGGCTCGGGCCAGGGCGGCTCCAAGAAGGAGGCCGAGCAGGCCGCCGCCGCGGCCGCCCTGGCCGCCCTGGAGGAGGCCGAGGCCGATGCCTGAAGATGAGCCCTTCCGCTCGGGCTTCGTGGCCATCATCGGCGCGCCCAACTCGGGCAAGTCGACCCTGCTCAACGCCTTGCTGGGCCAGAAGATCGCCATCACCTCGGCCAAGCCCCAGACCACCCGCAGCCGGGTCCTGGGCGTCCTGACCCGGCCACAAGCCCAGATCATCTTCCTGGACACCCCCGGAATCCACCAGCCCAAGTCGCTGCTCCACCGGAGCATGGTCGAGACGGCCCTGGCCGCCCTGGCCGAGGTTGACGTCGTTCTCTGGCTGATCGACGCCTCCCGGCGGCGGCCCGAGGACGAGGACCTGGTCCTGAGCCACCTCAAGCGGGTGGAGCGGCCGGTGGTGGTCGGCCTCAACAAGATAGACCGGATCAAAAAGCCCCTGCTCCTGCCCCTGATCCAGGACCTGGCCGGCCTCGGCGACTTCCAGGCCCTGGTGCCCATCTCGGCCCTCAAGGGCGACGGCCTGGAGGTCCTGACCGAGGAGCTGTTGAGGCGCCTGCCCCAGGGGCCGGCCCTCTTCCCCGCGGACGAGGTCACCGACCAGCCGGAGCGGGTCCTGGTGGCCGAGATGGTCCGGGAAAAGGCCATTCGCCTGACCGGCCAGGAAGTGCCCTACGGCCTGGCCGTGAGCGTGACCGAGTTCAGCGAGCGGCCGGCCAAGGAGATGATCTACATCCGGGCGGTCATCTACGTGGAGAAGGAGTCGCACAAGGGCATCATCATCGGAGCCGGAGGGGCCAAGCTGAAGCAGATCGGGCAGTCGGCCCGCCGGGACATCGAGGCCCTCCTGGGGGTCAAGGTCTACCTGGACCTCTTCGTCCAGACGGCCAGGGGCTGGACCAGGCAAGAGGGCCTGGTCAGGAAGCTGGGCCACTGATGGCCGGCAGCGCCCCCAGCGCCCCCCAGGGGCTCCGGGAATTCGTCGCGGCCGAGCTGGGCCCGGGCCTGGACTGGCGGCGCCTGGCCGGGGACGGCTCGGACAGGGTCTTCTGGCGCCTCTCCGGGGGCGGCCGGACCTGGGTGGCCGCGGACGGCAGTTGTCTCAGCCCCGAGCGCCGGCCCGAGAACCGGTCCTTCCTGATGATCGGCCGGCACCTGGCCGGCCGGGACCTGCCCGTGGCCAGGATCCTGGCCCACCGGGTCGAGGCCGGCTACTTCCTGCTGGAGGACCTGGGCGACGAGCACCTGGCCCGGAGAGCCGTCGATCTCAGGCCGCCCCAGAGACTCAACCTCTACGGCCGGGTCATCGATCTTCTTCTCGAGCTTCAGACGGCCGGAGCCAGGGGCTTTGATCCGGCCTGGTGCGCCCAGACGCCGGTCTACGACCGGGCCACGATCCTGGAGTACGAGTCGGCCTACTTCTTCCGGGCCTTTGTCCAGGGCTACGCCGGCCTGGAGGTCAAATGGGCCGACCTGGCCGAGGAGTTCGAGTTCCTGGCCCGTCAGGCCGCCGCGGCCGGGCCGAGGCTGTTCCTGCACCGCGACTTCCAGTCGCGCAACCTGATGCTCCAGGGCCAGAGCCTCCGGATAATCGACTACCAGGGCGGCCGCCTCGGCCCGGCCGGCTACGACCTGGCCTCGCTCCTGATCGACCCTTACGTCGGCCTGTCCGAGCCGGAGCAGGAGGAGCTCATGAGCCACTACCTCAGGCTGGCCGCCGGCCAGGGGCTGATCGAGGCCCGGGAGTTCCGGCGCGACTACGAGTACCTGGCCCTGCAGCGCAACCTCCAGATGCTCGCCGCCTTCGCCTTCCTCTCGGCCCGGGGCCGGCCCGGCTTCAAGGAGCACATCCCGGCCGCCCTGAGAACGCTCCGCCGCAGATCCGAGCGGCCCGAGCTGGACGCCTGGCCCAGGCTCAGGAAGCTGATCGCCCGGCTCGAGCACCTGGAGAAGGACTGAACCATGGGACAGGCCAGCCGCGGCTGCGTCGCCCTCATCGGCCGGCCCAACGTGGGCAAGTCGACCCTGTTCAACCGGCTGACCAGAAGCCGGGCGGCCATCGTCGACGACGAGCCGGGCGTGACCAGGGACCGCCACTACGGCCGGGTCGAGCTGGAGGGCGGCTTCTTCAGCCTCATCGACACCGGCGGCTTCGAGCCCGGGTCGGCCGAGGGCTTCACCGCCCTGATGAAGCCCCAGATCGAGGCCGCCCTGGAGGAGGCCGAGGCCGTCGTCTTCCTGGTGGACGGCCGGGCCGGCCTGACGCCCCAGGACCAGGAGATCGCCGGCCGCCTGCGCCGGGCCAACAAGCCCATCATCCTGGCCGTGAACAAGCTGGACCGGCCCGAGGACGAGGACCTGGCCGCCGAGTTCTTCGCTCTGGGTCTGGGCGAGCCCCTGGCCGTCTCGGCCGAGCACAACCTGGGCCTGGACGTGCTCCGGGAGAGCCTGGCCGGGGCCCTGCCCGAGGCGGCGGCCGGAGAAGAGGCCGACGAGTCGCTCCTCCGGGTGGCCGTGGTCGGCCGGCCCAACGTGGGCAAGTCCTCTCTCATCAACCGCATCCTCGGCCAGGAGCGGCTCCTGGTCTCGGAGATCCCGGGCACCACCCGCGACGCCGTGGACAGCCTGGTCAGCTTCGGCCAGAAGACCTATCTCTTCATCGACACGGCCGGCCTGCGCCGGCCGGGCCGGATCGGGCTGGGCGTGGAGAAATGGTCGGTCCTGAGGGCCCTCAAGGCCCTGGACCGGGCCGACCTGGCCGTGGTCCTGGTCGACTCCCTGGAGGGGATGACCGACGGCGAGGCCCGGATCTGCGGTCTGGCCGAGGAGCGCGGCCGGGCGGTGGTGGTCGGGTTCAACAAGTGGGACCTGGTCCAGGAGCCGGATGCGGCCTTTCGCCGGCTGAGCGACGAGTTCGAGCGGCGGGCCAAGTTCCTGAGCTTCGCCCCCCGGGTGGTTCTCTCGGCCAGAACCGGCCGCAACCTGCCCCGCCTCTTCGAGGCCATCGATCGCCTGGCCGTCCAGTACAACTTCCGGGCGGCCACGTCCGAGGTCAACCGGGTCCTGGAGGAGGCCACCCGGCGCCACCAGCCGCCCGTGATCGGCCGGGGCCGGCTCAAGTTCTTCTACGCCACCCAGGCCGAGAGCCGGCCGCCCAGGTTCATCCTCTTCTGCAACCGGCCCGACCAGGTCCACTTCTCCTACGCCCGCTACCTGGCCAACCAGTTCAGGGAGGCCTTCGGGCTACAGGAGATCCCGGTCAAGCTGGTCTTCAAGGCCCGGAGCCGGCGAGGCGAGGGCTGAGCGGTCCTGGCTCGGACCCTCTTGATTGACGCCGGCGCCCGGGAGCGATAGTATCCGGCTTTGACGCGATTCTGACCCAGAGACGCCGCCTGGCCGCCGCGGTCGGAGCCGATCCCTAACCCAGAAAGCGAGCCGCAATTGCCCGAGGCCCCGCCCAAGAAGTCCAAATTCAGGTTCGTCGTCTTCCTGGTCCTGGTCCTCCTCCTGGCCGGGGGAGGGACGGGCTACTATCTCTACAGCCGGGGGCGGGTCTCCACCGACGACGCCTTCATCGACGGCCACGTCTACACGGTCACCCCCCGGGTGGCCGGCTACCTCACCCAGGTCCTGGTGGAGGACAACCAACGGGTCTGCAAGGGCGACCGGCTCCTGGTTCTGGATCCGACCGAGTATCAGGTCAGCCTGGCCGAGGCTCGGGCCGCCCTGGCCTCGGCCGAAGCCACCCTGACCTCCCTGGAGCTGGGCGTGCCCCTGCAGAAATCCCAGACCGAGCAGCAGGTCAAAGCGGCCGAGGCCCAGGCCGAGGCTCTGCGGCGCTCCCTGGAGCGCATCCGCCAGGAGGAGAGGGCCGCGGCCGAGGAGGTCCGCCGGACCGAGGCCGTTCACCAGCAGGCCAAGCTTGACCTGCAGCGGATGAAGGTTCTGGCCGACCGGGGAGCCGTGGCCCAGTCGTCCCTGGACACGGCTCAGACCAACGCCCGGACCACCCAGGCCCAAGTCGGCGCGGCCCGGGCCAACCTGCAGACCGTGGCCAAGCAGCGGGCCGCCACCGAGTCCGAGCTGGACGGCCTTGTGGCCAACGTCCGTCTGGCGGCCACGGGCGAGGACGTGGCCACCATCAAGGACCGCCAGGTGACCGCCCAGAAGGAGCAGGTCCGCCTGGCCCAGACCAGGGTCGAGCAGGCCCAATTGAACCTCGGCTACACCACCATTTCCGCCCCCACCGACGGCTACGTGACCAAGAAGGCCGTGGAGCCTGGCCAGATGGTCTCCCGGGGCCAGTCGCTCCTGGCCGTAGTGCCCCTGGATCCCAAGGAGCTCTGGGTCACGGCCAACCTCAAGGAGACCCAGCTGACCCACGTCCGGGTGGGCCAGCCGGTGGAGATCAGGATCGACGCCTACCCGGACCTGAAGCTGAAGGGCCGGATCCAGTCGATCATGGCCGGGACCGGGGCCGCCTTCTCCCTCTTTCCGCCGGAGAACGCCTCGGGCAACTTCGTCAAGGTGGTCCAGCGGGTCCCGGTCAGGATCGCCCTGGAGCCCGAGGCCGGGGCCGACCCGCCGCCCCTCCGGGTGGGCATGAGCGTGGTCCCGACAATCTTCATCGACCCCAAGCCCTGAGACGTGGCCCCCTCGCCCAACAAGTGGCTGATCACCGCCTCGGTGATGATCCCGACCCTGATCGAGATCCTGGACACCTCCGTGGCCAACGTGGCCCTCAAGCACATCCAGGGCAGCCTCTCGGCCGGCCAGGAGGAGGTGACCTGGGTCCTGACCTCCTACCTGGTGGCCAACGCGGTGGTCATCCCCATGAGCGGCTGGCTGGCCCGGCTGATGGGCCGCAAGCGCTACCTCCTGGCCTCCCTGATCGTCTTCACCGGCTCCTCGCTCCTCTGCGGGGTGGCCACCTCCCTGGCCCAGCTCATCCTCTTCCGGGTGATCCAGGGAGTGGGCGGTGGCGGCCTGCAGCCCATGTCCCAGGCCATCCTTCTGGAGACGTTCCCGCCCCAGGAGCGGGGCATGGCCATGGGCATCTACGGTATGGGCACGGTCCTCGGGCCGATCCTGGGGCCGCTCCTGGGAGGCTACCTGACCGACACGGCCTCCTGGCGCTGGATCTTCTACATCAACCTGCCCATCGGCCTGGTCGCCCTGGCCATGATCACGGCCAACGTCTTTGACCCGCCCTACCAGAAGCTTCAGGTCAGGGGCGAAAAGGTCGACTACCTGGGCCTGAGCCTTCTCTGCCTGGGCATCGGCTGCCTCCAGATCGTCCTGGACAAGGGCCAGCAGGAGGACTGGTTCGCCTCCAATTTCATCCTGGTCATGTCCGTGGTCTCGGCGGTCAGCCTGATCGTCCTGGTCTTCTGGGAGCTGAACCACGAGAACCCGATCCTGGACCTGCGCGTCTTCTTGGACCGCTCCTTCAGCGTGGGCAACTCGGTCATGTTCCTGGGCTTCTTCGCCTTCTTCGGTTCGATCGTCCTCCTGCCCCTCTACCTGCAGAACCTGATGGGCTACACCGCCTTCCTGGCCGGGGTGGTCCTGGGGCCGGGCGGGGCGGTGACCCTGCTCATGCTGCCCCTGGTGGGCAAGGCCACGGAGCGGATCGACGCCCGGCCGCTCCTGGCCCTGGGGCTTCTTATCAACGCCTACTCCCTCTACTACATGTCCGGGTTCAACCTGGACATCGGCATCCAGCACGCTGTCTTCAGCCGGGCCCTCCAGGGCATCGGCATGCCCTTCTTCTTCGTCTCCCTGACCTTCCTGACCATGGCCCACGTGCCCCGGGAGCAGATGAACAACGCCACGGCCATCTTCAACGTTCTCCGCAACCTGGGCGGCTCCTTCGGGGTGGCCTTCGTGACCACGTTCCTGGCCCGCCGGACCCAGGTCCACCACCTCCACCTGACCGAACACCTGACCCCTTTTGATCCGGGGTTCATGATCCGCCTGAACCAGATCAAGTCCGGCCTGTCCCTGAAATTGGGGGACATGGTCGACCACACCCGGGAGGCCCTGGGCCTGATCTACCAGGAGCTTAACCGCCAGGCCGCGGCCCTGGCCTTCAACGAGGCCTTTCTCTACCAGGCCCTGATAATCCTGGGCCTGGCCGGTCTGGTCGTGTTCATGCGCAAGCCGCCTCGCGGCCGGCGGCCGGGGCCGGGAGCCCACTGAGCCGGAAGAGCCTTACCCTCGAATCCTCTGGCTCTGGCCGGGCTTTTCGGTTACTATTCTCTTCGGGCAGGAGGCGCGGTCTGCCGCAAAGCCAGGAAGCATGGCCGAGCAATATTACGTTTTCATCCTGACCGACCACAGCCACGCTGTGCTCTACACCGGCCTGACCAGCGACCTCAAGCGCCGGGTCCTGGAGCACCGGACGGGAACTGGCGGCGAGTTCACCAGAAGGTACAAGGTCGGCCAACTGGTCTACTTCGAGGTCGTCCTCGACTACGTGGCCGCCATCGAGCGGGAAAAGCAGCTCCGGGACACCCCCCGGCCCAAGAAGATCGAGATCATCGAACTGGCCAACCCGGACTGGAAGGACCTCTACGGGGAGCTCTGAGAGGGAACGCGTCTTGGCCCATCTTTGAAGGGACGGGCCGCCCCACCTGGACTCAGACCACCAGCCGCTCCCGGAAGGCCTCCCGGTCCCCCAACTCCAGCTCCAGGTTGAAGCGGCCCTTGTCCGAGCTGACCTCCACCCGGCCCAGGGGCCCCGGGGCCTTGGTGTAGGCCAACAAGATGCGGCCGGCCAGGCCCAGCTGACCCTGGTCGGGCGGCGCCTCGGCCGGGATGAGGCCCAGAGGGCCGGGCAGCCCGACCGCGTTGAGTTCCAGGTCCCCGGCCTGGATCAGCCCGGCCAGACCCTCGTTGTCGGCCTGATTGCGGCCCAGGATCAGCCGCACCCCGCCGCCCAGGTCAAAGTGGCGGCCCCACTTGAGCAGGTTCATCTCCCTGGCCGTGGCCTGGGGCCGAACCGAGAGGAGGTGGCTCAGCCGCCGGCTGAAGCCGGGATCGGTCAGGAGGCAGCCGCCGGCCGGCGAGGGGTAGCTCTTCAGGCCGAAGACCCTGGCCAATTCCATCTGGGGCTTGCGGCCCCGGCCGGACAGGCCCAGGAGGGCGTCGCGGTCGAGCCAGCCCATCTCCTCGGGCAGGCTTCTCTCCAGGAGCCTGGCCGAGAGGGGCCGGACCAGGTACTCCCCGGCCCCGGACTCTTTGGCGACCAGGCCCAGGGCCGGCCGGTTCTGGGACATGGGCCGCTGGCCCAGGACCTCGCCGCTGAAGATGAAGTGATAGCCCTCCTGGCGGCGGATCCGGTCGGCCAGGCGGAACATCAGGGCGTGGCAGTCCAGGCAGGGATTCATGTTCGAGCCCCGGCCGAACCTGGGCTTCCTGACCGCCTCGACCTGCTCCCCGGTGAAGTCCACCCGGCGGTGGGCCAGGCCCAGGCCCTCGGCCCCGGCCCGGGCCTGGTCGTCGCCGACAAAGGGCGAGACAAAGGTCAGGGCCGTGACCTCGACGCCCTGGGCCCGGACGAGGCTCAGGGCCAGGAGCGAGTCCAGGCCGCCCGAGCAGAGGCCCAGGGCCCTCAGCCGGCGGCCTTTGGCGTCAACCCTGAAGCTCAATGATCTCGCCCCGGTGAAAATCCGTGATGATCAGCCCGGCCAGGTCGATGGGCCTGGCGCAGGCGTCGATGAGCTGGCCGTCCGAGCTGGCCACCGGGCCGGCGAAGGGGATCAGCGCCCGCTCGGGCACGGCCACGGCCTCGGCCGAGCCGGCCAGGCCGATACCGGCCAGGCCCTCCCGGATGAGCCGGGCCAGCTCGCCCGAGTGGGAGACCGGCTCGTCCAGGAAGAACTCGGTCCTGGCGGCCTTGTGCCGGCTCAGGAATTTCAGAATTAGCTCCAGGGCCCGGCAGGTCAGCTCGCTGAGGCGGTAATTCCGGGCCGCCCGGGCGATGTCGCGGATGACCCCGTCGTCGCAGCGGACCAGGGTCCGGCCGGCCAGGGCCGACTCCAGGGTGATGAAGAGGTTGTGTCCGTCCAGGCCCACGGCCTGGCCGGCCAGGGCCGCCCCGTCCAGGAGCTTGGCCCGCCGGGCCGCGGCCAGGCCCGGGGACAGGACCCCCCGGCCCAGGATCTCCCTGGCGGCCGCGTCCAGCTCGTGCCGGTCGCCGACCAGGCCCAGGGAGCGCTGGCGCGGGTAGCCCCGCTCCAGGAGGAAGCGCAGCTCCCCGGCGGCGCTTAAGAGGGCCGGATTCATCGGTCCCGGACGGCTATTGCTTCTGCTTGGAGAAATCCACCTTGGGCGCCTCCTGGGCCGAGGCCGAGGCCTCGAAGGGCGTGGCCCGGGCAAAGCCGAACAGGGAGGCGTAGAGGTTGCCCGGGAAGCGCCGGACCTGGAGGTTGTAGGCCTTGACCGCCTCGTTGTAGCGCTTCCGCTCCACGGCGATGCGGTTCTCGGTGCCGGCCAGCTCGTCCTGGAGGGCCAGGAAGTTCTGGTTGGACTTGAGGTCAGGGTAGCGCTCGACCACGACCAGGAGCCGGGCCAGGGCCGAAGAGAGCTGGTTGTTGGCCTCGATGGTCTCGGGCACGCTCTTGGCCCGGCCCACGCTGGCCCGGGCCTCGGTCACGGCGGTCAGAACCTCCTTCTCCTGGGCGGCGTAGCCCTTGACCGTGTTGACCAGGTTGGGGATGAGGTCGGCCCGGCGCTGGAGCACGTTCTGGACCTGGGCCCAGGCCGTCTTGACTCCCTCGTCGGCCGTGACCATGCGGTTGTAGCGGGAGCAGCCCTGGATCACCCCGATGGCGATGATGATGGCGATGACCAGCCAGATCTTGAGACCCTTGCTCATCTCAAGCACCTTCCTCTCTCGACTTCAAGCCGTCCACGGCCGCAGCCGCGGCGGCGATGACGACCAGGTAGCGGCCGAACAGGCCCCTCAGCTGGCCCCGGGGCGGCTTCTTCTCGCCCCTCAGGGCCCAGATCTCGCCCAGAACCGCCCCGTCCTCCAGGTTCAGGCTCCGGCCGGCCTCGGCCAGGACCTGCCGGCCGTCCAGCTGGCCGGTCTCGCGGCCCAGGAGGTGGAGCACGCCCCTGAAGATGGCCACAAAGGCCTTGATGGAGACCAGGGCCGTCTCGAAGAGGGCCATCTCCCGGCCGCCCGAGGAGAGAAGGGCCTCGCGGAGGAGGAGGAGCTTGCCCCTGAGCTCGCGCTCGCACTGGAGCCGCAGGTCGTCGCGGTCGATGGCCAGCTCGGCCAGCGGGTCAGGGCCGTGGAGGAGGCGGTACTGGGACTTGATGTTCAGAAACTCCAGGGGGAAGGCGTCCAGGGAGGACTTGAGCTCCTCGTCCGAGACGACCAGGGGCGGGGCGACCCGCTTCTTGGCCCAGCCGGACGTCTTGAGGGCCAGGCCGGACAGGCGCTTGAGGCCGGCCGGCTTGACCACGACCAGGAGGTTGACGTCGCTCAGGCCGGGCTGGAAGTCCCGGCCGGCCGCCGAGCCGTAGACGGCCGCCGAGACCAGGTCCGCGGCCAGGAACTCCCTGAGGTCGTCCAGGACCTGGGGGAGGATTTTCTCGGGGCCGAGCCCTCTGGACATGAGCCTGCCTCCTAAAAGCTGCCGCTGACTCCGCCGCCGCCGGAGGAGCCGCCGCCGAACCCGCCGAAGCCGCCGCTGAACCCGCCGAAGCCGCCCGAGGAGTGGCCCCGGCCGCCCATCATCGAGCCGGCCACCAGCCAGGGCAGGACTCCGCCGCGGCGGCGGATCGAGCGAAGCCGGGCCAGGATGAGGAAGATGATGAACAGCAGCATCACCGGGGAGATAATGCCGGACGCACTGCCGCCCTTGGACTTGGCCGCCTTGGCCTGGGGCGCTCCGGTCAGCTTGACCCCGGCGTCCTTGGCCAGCACCGCGGACACCGCGGCCAGACCGTTCTCGAAGCCGGCCCCGTACTGGCCCTGCTTGAAGTAGGGCAGGATGTACTGGTCCCTGATCCGGCCCAGGAGGCCGTCGGGCAGGACCCCCTCGACGCCGTAGCCGGTCTCGATCCTGAAGCGCCGCTCCTTGAGGGCGATGAGGAAGAGGACGCCCTTGTCCTGGCCCTTCTGGCCGATCCCCCAGGCGCTGTAGAGCTCGTTGGCAAAGCTCTCGATGTCCTGGCCGCCGGTGGTGGAAAAGGTGGCCACCACCAGGGCCGCGCCGGTCTTCTGGAGGACCTCGCGGGCCAGGGACTCCATCCGGCCCCGGGCGTCGGCCGGGATGACCTTGGCGAAGTCATTGACCGCGCCCTGGGGCGGCGGGAAATTGACCGCCCCGGCCGGGCCGGCCAGAAATAAGGCCAGCAGCAGAACCGGGCCGACCAGAGTCGCGCGGCAGGGTCTCACAGGCCCTCCTGGGCCATGGCCTCGAGCAGCTTGCGCTGGGAGTTGGAGAGGTTCTTGGGGACCAGGACCTTGGGCTGGACGAACAGGTCGCCGTGGCCCCGGGACTTGAGCCGGGGCATGCCCAGGCCCTTGAGGCGGAGCTTCTGGCCCGACTGGGTCCCGGGCGGGACCTTGAGGGAGAGGGTCTTGCCCGAGAGGCTGGGCACCTCGACGGTCGCCCCCAGGGCGGCCTGGGAGAAGCTTATGGGCCAGTCCAGGTAGAGGTCGTCGCCCTCGCGCCGGAAGCGGCCGTCCGAGATGATCTTGACCCGGATGAGCAGGTCGCCGGCCGGCCCCCCGGCCGCGCCGGGCTCGCCCTTGGCCTGGATGCGCAGCTTCTTGCCGTCCAGGATGCCGGCCGGGATCTTGACCGAGATGCGCTCCTGATTGCCGTCGGGCCGGGGAAAGGCGATGATCTTTTCCGAGCCGGCAAAGACCTCGGCCAGGGAGACGGGCAGCTCGTAGAGGATGTCCCGCCCGCGCTGGGGCGGCGGGCCGCCCTGGCCGAAGTCACGGTACTGGCCGGTGAAATCGAAGCCGCCGCCGCGCGGTCGGCCCCCGAAGCCGAACATGCGGCGGAGCACGTCCTCGCCCGAGAAGCCGAAGTCGCGGAAGATGTCGGTGAAGTCGGCCTGGCGGAAGATGTCCTCCTGGCTGTAGCGCCGGTGGAAGCCGGACTGGCCGAAGGTGTCGTACTCCTTGCGCTTGTCAGGATTGGAGAGCACGGCGTAGGCCTCGGAGACCTGCTTGAACTTCTCCTCGGCCGCCTTGTCGCCCTTGGTCTTGTCAGGGTGGTACTTGAGGGCCAGCTTGCGGTAGGCCTTCTTGATCTCGTCGGCGCCGGCGCCGCGCTCAACGCCTAAGACCTTGTAGTAGTCCTTGGGAGCGTCCATACCCATCCGTTCGCTGCAGTCTCGTGCACTTACACTTATAGTCACCGTGACCGGGGGTGTCAACCGGGCGGGGAATTGAAGAAGAGGCAATAAATGGCTGAGGGGGTTGGGAAAAGGGAGGTTTGGGGAGGGGTTGGGGAGCGAGTGTGGAATGTGAAAGGGGCCGGTCTGGGCGGTTAACCCTCGGAGCCCGCCCGAACAGCCGGCTGGAGCGACCCCGCCCACCGGAAAAAGCCCGATATTTATTTCCTTCTCCTCATTGAACCGCGGTTTGCTATAATCGCGGCATGCCCGATAAAGAAAATGAGAAACCCAAAGGTCCCTGGGCAGGCAAGAAGCCCACGGACAAGGAACTCCAACAGATCCTGGCCGAGCACAAGGCCTGGTGGGCTGCTGGAGCAGAGGGCGACCCGCCTAATGACCTCAGCGAGATAGACTTGAGAGAGCGTGATCTGGAGAAGGCCATCCTCTTCAGGGCCAATCTCCAGGGGGCCAACCTCCGTTGTGCAAATCTCCAGGATGTTATGCTCGGGTTGGCTAATTCCCAAGAGGTCAACCTCGAGGGGGCTAATCTCCAAGGTGCGTACTGCAGTTGGGCCAATCTCCAAGAGGCCAACCTCGAGGGGGCTAATCTTGAGGAGACTTATCTTGAGGAGGCAAATCTCCAGAAAGCCTTCCTCGGTGAAGCCAATCTTCAGAAGGCCTACCTCTCCATGGCCAATCTCCAAAAGGCCTTCCTCGCTGAAGCTAATCTCCAAGAGGCTTACCTCCAGGAGGCTAATTTCCGGGGGGCCGACCTCTGCTCTGCAAATCTCCGGAAGGCCGATCTCAGGGGGGCTAATCTGGAGAAAGCCGATGTTACCCAAGTCGAGTACGACCACGCTACAAAGTGTCGCGGCATAAGAGTGGAGGGCTGTTACGGAAATGCCCTATTCAAGCGCTTCGCCCAAGACCAGGACTTCGTGGAGGAGTTCAAGGCCAGGCACCCGGTCTGGCACTGCTTCTGGTGGTTCTTCGCCGATTGCGGGCGGTCGTTCGGGCGATGGGCCTTCTGGTCCCTGATGCTCATCTACGGCTTCGCCGTCCTCTACTTCCACGGGATCGGCGCGAACGCCTTTGATCTGAGCCAAAGCGCTCTGAAGTGGTCCTTTAACGCGGCCCTGTACTGCTCGGCCGTCACCTTCACAGCCCTGGGATTCGGAGACGTGCACCCGGCAACCGGGGCGGCCAACTTCTGGTCGGCCGTAGAGGTAGCCCTCGGGTACGTCTGGCTGGGTGGGCTGGTTTCCATCCTGGCCCAGAAACTGGCCCGGAGGAGCTGAGGAGGCCGGATGGCCGCCGGTGGGAGCGCCCTCTCTTGCCGGTGGCCCTTCACTTATTAAACAAAAGCCGATCAAAGAGGAGGTGCTAATATGTCCCCTAAAACGGCGTATATTGGCTTTTTCCACGGTATTCAATGGGACCCGGCTCAGACCTTGCTCAAGACATGTGCAAACTTGATTAAGGATAAATTTGAGGTCATCGAACTGCTCATAGGGAGTGAAGGCGGAAATATCACCACTGGTTTTCAGCTTTACAACGAATTGCAGGCAATGCCTATTAAGCTCATAACTCATAACACATCTAACGTAGATTCGGTCGCCAATGTAGTATTTCTTGCTGGCCAGGAGAGATTTGCAACTCCCACGGCCAGGTTCCTCTTTCATGGAACCAATTGGTCTTTCCCACAAGGAGGAAGTGTTCCCTTGGTTCGTCTGAAGGAAATCGTTAATTCGCTGATGGCAGATGAAGCCCGTATATGCCAGGTATTCAAGAGCAAGACCAGCCTTACGGAGCAGGAAGCCACGGCCCTAATGGCAGCCGAAGAAACTCACAATCCAGATTGGGCTAAGGCAAAAGGCTTTATAAATGATATCCTCGTGCCCCAAATTCCGCAGGGTTCGGTTTATATACGGATTTGAAGCTAATCATGGAATATTGACCGGCGCTTCCGCCACTCCCAGGGCGGGATCACCCGGGAAATGGACCAACCAAAACCTGTTCGCGACGCACGCGAGCCGCTAAACCTTATAGCAACTTCTCGCGTTACCCGACAGACCTGGCCGAAGCAGACTCCTACCCCGCCCGGAGGACTGCCTATAATCCGGTTGAATGATTTGAGAAAAGGACCAGCTCCCGGGGAGCCGGCGGTCCCTACAGAGGCTCCGCCGGCTCCCCAGGGCGATAGGGGAGAATCAAGCCGTGTAGTCAGCCGATCCTTGCTCCTCGGCGACCCGGCTCATCTGGGCCACGTAGGCCCTCAGGGCGTACGCGGCGCTGTATCCGTTTCCTGCCACCTCTTGACCTTCCTCGGATCGGGTCTGCCCTCTGGCCTCGCGCCAGGCCAGCAGCTCCTCCAGGGAGACGTAGCCGTCCTGGTTGGTGTCCAGGGCGTCGAACTGGGACTCTGACAGGCCGGACTCCTCCAGACTGATCTGCTCGTCGCCGTCCTCGTCCAGCTCCGCCAGCAGATCTTCCGGATTCATTCCCGGCCCGCCGCCCGGCGGCGGACCACCCGGACCCCCGGGACCCTCGGGCCTGTCCGGGCGAGCGGCCTCCAGTTCGGCCAGGGAGACGTAACCGTCCTGGTTGGTGTCCAGGGCGTCGAACTGCTCCTCCTCCAGGCCGGACTCCTCCAGGCTGAGCTGGTCGTCGCCGTCGACGTCCAGCTCGGCCAGAATCGCGGACAGGTCCAGGCTGAAGCCGCCCTGCCCTGTCTCCTGAGTCTGACTGTTCTGGTAGGACTGCCGGTCCGATTCGGTGAGCAGACCGTCGCCGTCCACGTCTAATAGGTCAAACCGAGCCTGGGAAAGCCCGCTTTCTTCGATGTCCAGGCCGCCGTCGCCGTTGGTGTCCATCTCGGCGAATCTGGCGGCGGGATCATCATCTCTGGAGGTGTTTCTGACGGTATAGAAGCTGCTGGCCTGGTAGCCAGCCATACCGCCCACCGCGCTGATACTCATCGGCTTTCCTCCTCAACAAAGTTGCTACTGCAGTCGCGAAATATTTTTTTCTTCCATCAACCCATAGGCATCCTCCTCCGGCTCATGTTTCTCCCGGCCACGCTGACCCCAAGGGCCGCCGGGCGGAAAAATGACCCGGCCGGGTCCGCTTCCCCGGACCGGTCTCCGGCGCCCCTCCTGGCCGGCGGCAGACCTTGCCGCGCAGTGGCCCGGCCACAGTTTTGCAAGCGGGGTGCCGCGCCCGGTCCGGGCGCTGAGGAGGCGCAAGTCGGCTTGATTAGGATGATTTATTGCGGGGAGCTGAAGCCCCCCCGGCCGGGCCGCCCCGGCCGGCTAGGCAGTTCTTGCCCCTCCGGCCGCCCGGAGGGAGGCTTTAACCGGCCGGCTCTAGCCGCCCAGACCCAGGCCCAGGCCGGCCTGGTGGACTAGCAGGGCCAGGACGTAAGCGAAGAGGGTGTTGTGGGCCAGGGCGAAGCCGGCCCAGCCCAAGCCGGCCTCCTTCCTGATCACGGCCAGGGTGACCAGGCAGGGGGCGTAGATCATGACGAAGATGATCAGGGTGAAGGCGGTCAGGGGGTTCCAGCCCGGCTCCCGTATAAGGCGGCTGGACAGGGAGGCCTCCTGGTCCCGCTCGGCCTGGCCGACCGAGTGGGCCGTGGCCAGGGTGGACAGGACCACCTCCTTGGCCGCGAAGCCGCCCACCAGGGCCACGTTGACCCGCCAGTCAAAGCCCAGGGGCCGGGTCAGGCTGGTCAGGGCCCGGCCGGCCCGGCCGGCCCAGGAGTTGGCTAACTGGGCCTGGGCCCGCTCGGCCTCGATCCGGGCCGCCCCGGCCCGGTCGGCCCCGGCCAGGCGGGCCTGGAAGGCGGCCTGCCGCTCGGCCGGCAGGCCGGGAAAACTCATCATGGCCCACATCAAAATGGAGATGGCCAGGATGACCGTGCCCGCCTTCTTGATGTAGGCCCAGGTCCGCTCCCAGGTGTGGATCAGGAGGCCCTTGAGGGTCGGCGGCCGGTAGGGCGGCAGCTCCATGACAAAGGGCGTGGACTGGCCCTTGAGCACGCTGTGCCTCAGGACCCAGGAGGCGATCAGGGCCATGAGCCAGGCGATGAGGGTCAGGAGGAAGAACATCAGGGCTTCGTAGCGGGCGAAGAAGGCGGCGATGAGCATGGCGTAGACCGGCAGCTTGGCCCCGCAGTTCATCATCGGCGCGACCATGATCGTGGCCAGGCGCTCCTTGGGATCGCGCAGGGTCCGGGCCGAGAGCACGCCCGGCACGGCGCAGCCGCCGGCGATGCCGCCGCTGACGATGAGCGAGAGGACCGAGGAGCCGTGCAGGCCGAAGACGCGCAGGACCCGGTCCATGATGAAGGCGATGCGGGCCATGTAGCCCGAGTCCTCCAGGATGGCGATGGCGAAGAACATGATCGCGATCAGGGGCACGAAACCCAGGACCCCGCCCACGCCGTCGATGATCCCCGAGACCAGGAGCGACTTGACCGGCCCGTCGGGCAGGCCGGACTCGACCACTCCGCCCAGCCAGCCGAAGAAGGCCTCCAGCCAGGCCACCGGCGGGGCGGAGACGCTGAAGGTGACCTGGTAGACCAGGTAGAGCACTAACAGGAGAAAGACCGGCCCGGCCAGCCGGTTGAGGAGGACCCGGTCGATCTTGTCCGAGGTGTGGAGGCGCTTCTCCAGCTTGTGGCCGACCGCCTCCTTGGTCACCGAGGCGATGAAGCCGTAACGGTAGTCGGCGATGAGCCCCTCGGGCGTCTCGTCCAGGGTCTTGGCCAGGTGCTTCTCGACCTCGGCGGCCAGGTCGAAGAGGCGGCTGGCCAGTTCGGGCCTCTCCTCGGCCAGCAGGTCCCTGATCTGGGAGTCGCCCTCCAGGACCTTGAGGGCCAGCCAGCGGGCCGGGTACTTCTCGCCCGCCCAGCCATCGGCCTCGATCAGCCCGACCATGCGCTCCAGGGCGTTGTCCAGGTCCCGGCCGTAGGAGATGCGCTTGGGCTTCCAGGGGCGGTTCAGGTCGGCCTCGGCCACCACGGCTCTGAGCAGGTCCTCCATGCCCTGGCTGCTCCGGGCCACGGTCGGGGCCACGGGCACGCCCAGTCGGGCCGAGAGCTTGGCCACGTCGATCTTGAGGCCGCGGTGCTCGGCCACGTCGATCATGTTCAGGGCGATGACCACGGGCACGCCCAGCTCCATGAACTGGACGGCCAGGTAGAGGTTCCGCTCCAGGTTGGCCGCGTCGACCACGTCGACCACCACCTGGGGCCGCTCGTTGATCAGGAAGTCCCGGGCGACCCTCTCCTCCAGGGAGTAGGCGGTCAGCGAGTAGGCCCCGGGCAGGTCGATGACCTCGACCCGCCGGTCCTCGCAGAAGGCCCGGCCCTGCTTCTTCTCCACGGTCACGCCCGGGTAGTTGCCCACGTGCTGGTGGGCCCCGGTCAGGGCGTTGAAGAGCGAGGTCTTGCCCGAGTTGGGGTTGCCGGCCAGGGCCATTACTACCGGGGGGGCCACATCAGTCCTCCAGCTCGACCTCGATGAAGTCGGCCTCGTTGTTGCGCAGGGTCAGGTTGTAGCCCCTGAGCTTGAGGTTGACCGGGTCCAGGAGCGGCGCCCGGCCGTATATCTCCACGTACGTGCCCCTCACCAGGCCCATGTCCCTGATGCGCCGGTTCATCTCACCCTTGGCCCGGACCTTGACGATGGTCCCCCTGGCCCCCACGGCCATTTGCCGCAACGGCACCACGCTGCCCATAGAATTAACCAGCTCCTTTGAGTGTCGGACAAAATTCTTTATCAGCGCCCTGGCTCGCCGCCCCGGCGCAACCCTGATCCCGGAGTTCCCCGGCTCCCTTGCCCGCCCGGCAGGCCTCCGCCTCGGCGCAGCAGCCGCAGCCGCAGGCCGGGGCCCGGACCAGCCCCCGGCCGCGCCAGACCCGGCCGGCCAGCCAGCCGGCTGCCAGGGCGACCACGAGGACGATCAGGACTGTTTGCCACACTGGGACTCTCTCCTCTTATTGCAACTGAGTCTCAGTTACTATAGGGCCGAAAGCCGCCCTGTCAAGCCCGGCCGGCGATTTTTTCTCACCGGGGCTCCTCGGCCTGGCGGTCTATTAACATCGGCCCTTGGAGCGGTCAAGGCGAGCCGGCCCGGACCAGATTGGACTTGCCCCGGGTCCGGGTTTGGGATAATACAATTTTGTCATGTCAGCCTCCCCCCAAGCCAAGCTCGACTGCCTCTTCCGCCTCTCCAGGGTCCTGGCCGGGGCTGAGGACCTGCCCCGGGCCCTGGAGGAGACCCTGGCCCTGCTCCACGACTGGCTGGGCGTCAATCGGGGAGCGGTCAGCCTCCTCAACCCCCTGAGCGGCCAGATCCAGCTCGAGGCCGCCTTCGGACTGAGCCCCAGCGAGTTCAAGCGGGGCCGCTACCTTGTCGGTGAGGGCGTCACCGGCCGGGTGGTCCAGACCGGCCGGCCCCTGGCCCTGGCCTCGGTGGCCGGGGAGCCCCTCTTTCTGGACCGAACCGGCTCGCGCCAGGGGCTCAAGGAGGACCTGGCCTTCGCCTGCGTGCCCATCAAGTCGCCCCAGTTCGGGGCCAGCGAGGCCATCGGCGCCCTGTGGATCGACCTGCCCGGCGACAAGGCCGGAGACCTGGAGGAGACGGTCGACTTCCTCAACCTGGTCGCCCGCCTCATCGCCCAGAGCCTGGCCCAGCTCGAGGCCCAGCGCCTGGACGAGGAGAACCAGCGCCTCAAGAGCCAGCTGGTCACCCGCTTCTCGGCGGCCAACCTGATCGGCCACTCCGAGGCCATGTACCAGGTCTTCGCCCTGATCGACAAGGTCGCCCGCTCCCGGACCACGGTCTTCGTCCGGGGCGAGTCGGGCACGGGCAAGGGCCTGGTCGCCTCGGCCATCCACTTCGCCTCGCCCCGGGCCAAGGAGCCGCTGATCAAGGTCAACTGCGCCGCCCTGCCCGAGAGCCTGATCGAATCTGAACTTTTCGGCCACGAGAAGGGCGCCTTCACCGGTGCCCTGAGGCTCAAGCCGGGCAAATTCGAGCTGGCCAAGGGCGGGACCATCTTCCTGGACGAGGTCGGCGCTCTGCCCCTGGAGGCCCAGGCCAAGCTGCTCCGGGTCCTCCAGGAAAAGGAGCTGGAGCGCCTGGGCGGGACCAAGACCCTCAGCGTCGACGCCCGGGTCATCGCCGCGACCAACAAGAACCTGGAGGCCTCCCTGGCCCAGGGCGACTTCAGGGAGGACCTCTACTACCGGCTCAACGTCTTTCCCATCCACCTGCCGCCCCTGCGCGAGCGCCGGACCGACATCCTCCTCCTGGCCGACCACTTCATCGAGCGCTACGCCCGGGAGCACGACCGCGACGTCCGCCGGATCGCGCCCGAGGCCATCGAGCGCCTCCTGGCCTACCCCTGGCCGGGCAACGTCCGAGAGCTGGAGAACTGCATCGAACGGGCCGTTCTCCTGGCCGAGGACCGGACCATCCGCTCCGGCCACCTGCCGCCCTCGCTCCAGGCCGCGGCCCCGCGCCGGGAGCCGACCTCCCTGCCCGAGGCCGTGGCCGAGCTGGAGCAGGACCTCATCCGGGCCGCCCTGAGCGCCACCAGGGGCAACCTGGCCCAGGCGGCCAAGAGGATCGGCCTGACCCAGCGGATGATCGGCTACAAGGTCCGCAAGTACGGCCTCGACCCCAAGAGCCAGGCCTGAGATCAGACAAAATTGTCGCGCCGGGGGTCGGTTCAGACATTTTTGTAGGCATGGCGTCGGGGTTGATGTTAAGCTAAGAATCCATAATGATTAACTTTTACCCCAAAGCCGGGCTTGGCCTGGAGGTTGCACATTCTGCCATTGCGCAGGAGAACGAGGAGTCATCATGAAGAAGGTCGAGGCCATCATCAAGCCCTTCAAGCTGGACGAGGTCAAGGACGCCCTCAACGATCAGGGCATCGCCGGCATGACCGTGGTCGAGGTCCGGGGGTTCGGCCGGCAGAAGGGCCGCAAGGAGATCTACCGCGGCGCCGAGTACGTGGTCGACTTCCTGCCCAAGATCAAGATCGAGGTCGTCGTCGAGGACAGCCAGGTCGATCGGGTCATCGAGGCCATCCTCGAGGCGGCCAAGACCGGCAAGATCGGCGACGGCAAGATCTTCGTCCATCCCGTGGACGAGGTGGTGCGCATAAGGACCGGCGAACGGGGACCGGACGCGGTCTAGGACATGGCCCTGGCAACCCGCTCCAAAGGACTGCTCGGCCAGCTCAACCAGGCCCGCAACCGGCTCATCGAGGAGCACCTGGCCGGGCTGCCCGGCGCCCTTTTCGTGGCCCGCTACACCAGCTGGGTGGAGGAGATCGTCCGCCGGCTGTTCAACGAGCAGCAGCTCCTGCGGCCCAGGATCAGGACCGTCTCCCTGGTGGCCCTGGGCGGCTTCGGCCGGAGCGAGCTCAACCTCAACTCCGACGTGGACCTGATGTTCCTCTACCCGGCCGAGAGCCAGGACGAGGTCGAAAAGCTGGCCGAGCAGGTCCTCTACCCCCTCTGGGACCTGGGCCTGGAGGTGGGCCACGCCACCCGAACCATGGACGACTGCCTCAAGCTGGCCGGCCAGGACTTGCAGATCCTGGTCTCCATGCTCACGGCCCGGCCCCTGGCCGGCGACGCGGCCCGGGCCAAGGAGCTGGAGGCCCGGTTGAAGGCCTCCCTGGACGGGCCCAAGGCCAGGCGGCGCTTCTTCGACCAGGTCGTGGCCTCGGACCTGGAGCGGCAGGCCCGCTTCGGCCGGACGCCCTATTTGCTCGAGCCCCACCTCAAGGAGGGCGAGGGCGGCCTGCGCGACATCCACGCCATCACCTGGGTTGGCCTGGGCTGCTTCTCCCGGGGCCGGCTGCAGGGCCTGGCCGAGGAGGGCCTCCTGACCGACACGGAGGTGGGCTTCATCGGCGAGGCCCGCGACTTCCTCTGGCGGGTGCGCAACCACCTCCACTATCTGGCCCGGAGCCGCGATGACCGCCTGACCTTCGAGCGCCAGGAAAGGATCGCCACCTTCCTGGGCTTCAAGGACGAGGGCGGGCTGAACCGGGTCCAGCAGTTCATGCGAGCCTACTACACCCGGGCCTTCGGGCTGCGCAACATCCGCAACCTCTTCTTCGAGCGGGCCCTGGCCCGGATCAACCCGGCCGCGGCCGGGAAGGCCCGGACAATCGAGGCCGACTTCGTGGCCCGGGACGATGAACTCCATTTGGCCCGGCCCGAGGCCCTGGCCGAGCGGCCCGGCCTGATGATGAAGCTCTTCGCCGCCGCGGCCCGCTCCGGCCTGGTCGTCTCCCACCAGGCCCGCCAGGAGGTCGGCCGGCGCCTCTATCTGGTCGACGAGGCCTTCCGGGCCGATCCGGACATCCGGGACGAGTTCTGGGCCGTGATCCTGGCCCCCGACCCGGAGGTCGAGGCCCTCCTGGCCCTCCACGGCTCCGGGCTCCTCAACGCCTACCTGCCCGAGTTCGCCGGAATCTTCCAACTCCCCCAGAACGACGCCTACCACCTCTACACAGTGGACATCCACCAGCTCCTGACCGTGGGCCGGCTCCACGGCCTAGCCGCGGCCGGGGAAGAGGCCGAGAGGGACTCCCTGGCCCGCCGGATCATGGCCGGGCTCCCGCGCCCCCGCCTGCTCTTCGCCGCCGGCCTGCTCCACGACCTGGGCAAGGCCCGGGGCGGGGGCCACGCCCAGCGGGGCGCGGAGATGGTCGGACCGATCCTGGAGCGGCTGGGCCTGGTCGAGGAAGAGAGCAAGGTGGTCGCCTCGCTCATCGCCAACCACCTTTTCCTGGCCGAGACGGCCGCCCGGCGGGACATCCACGACGAGAAGCTCCTCTTCCAGGCGGCCCGGCGGGTCGGCGACGAGGAGCGGCTGGACATGCTCTATCTCCTGACCATCGCCGACTCTCAGGCCACCGGCCCCCGGGCCTGGTCCACCTGGCAGGCCACCCTGATCCAGGAGCTCTACCTCAAGATGACCGCCATCCTGACCCGGCCGGACATCGACTCGCTCCGCTCCCCGGAGTGGTTCGACCAGCTCCGCGGCCAGGTCATCGATCTCCTGGCCGGCCGCCTGCCGGCCGAGGAGGTGGCCCGGCGCCTGGACAGCCTGCCCGACCAGCACCTCCTGGCCACCCCGCCCGAGTCCCTGGCCCAGCAGATCGTCATGCTGGCCGAGCTGAAGGGCCGGCCCGTGCGGCTAGAGGTCGAGGAGAGGGACGAGGAGGGCTACTGCCTCCTGACCGTGGTGGCCAAGGCCCGGCGGGGCCACTTCGGCCGGATGGCCGGGGTGCTGACCCTGAACGGCCTCAACATCCTGGGCGCCCAGATCTCCAACACCACCGAGAACCAGGCCATCCTGGCCTTCCAGGTCGAGTTCCCGGTCGATCCCTTCAGTCGGCCCGAGAAGTGGGCCGGGGTCGAGCGGGACATGGAGCGGGTCCTCTCCGGCCGGCTGGCCCTGAGCGTCAGGCTCCAGCAGCGGCGGGCCCAGACCGCCCTCCCGGCCAGCCGCGCCCCCAGGCGGCCGACCGTGGTGAGCGTGGACAACGGCGTCTCGGACTTCCACACCGTCATCGAGGTGGCCACCCACGACCGCCTGGGCCTGCTCTACGACATCACCCAGGTCTTCTTCGACCTGGACCTGATCATCCACGTGGCCAAGATATCAACCAAGGTCGACCAAGTCCTCGACGTCTTCTACGTGACCGATCTGGATGTGCGCAAGATCGAGGGCCAGGACCAGATCAAGGAAATTCAGGAAGCTTTGACGGCTGCCCTGAGATAACAGAAGGGAGTAACTAATGGATCCAAAAGAAGTTATGGCTCTGGCCAAGGAAAGCGGCGCGGTCATGGTCGACCTCAAGTTCATGGACTTCCCCGGGATGTGGCAGCACTTCTCGGTGCCCATCAGTGAGCTGAGCGAGGACAGCTTCGAGGAGGGCTACGGCTTTGACGGCTCCTCGATCCGGGGCTGGCAGCCGATCAACGCCTCGGACATGCTGGTCATCCCCGACCAGAACTCGGCGATGATGGACCCCTTCACCCAGCACCCGACCCTGAGCCTGATCTGCTCCATCTACGACCCGGTCACCCGGGAGCGCTACACCCGCGACCCGCGCAACATCGCCCAGAAGGCCGAGAACTACCTCAAGGCCACCGGCATCGCCGACACGGCCTACTACGGGCCCGAGGCCGAGTTCTTCATCCTGGACGACATCCGCTTCGACACCAGCTACCAGCACTCCTTCTTCTTCCTGGACTCCCAGGAGGGCCGCTGGAACTCCGGCCGCGAGGAGTGTCCCAACCTGGGCTACAAGCCGCGCTACAAGGAGGGCTACTTCCCGGTCAGCCCGACCGACTCCCTCAATGACCTTCGCACCGAAATGGTCATGGTCCTGGAAGCCTGCGGCATCCCGATCGAGGCCCAGCACCACGAGGTGGCCACGGCCGGCCAGGCCGAGATCGACATGAAGTACGCTCCCCTGGTCAAGCAGGCCGACAACCTGATGCTCTACAAGTACATCATCAAGAACGTGGCCAAGAACGCCGGCCGGACCGTGACCTTCATGCCCAAGCCCATCTTCGGCGACAACGGCTCGGGCATGCACGTCCACGTCTCCCTCTGGAAGGGCGACGAGCCCCTCTTCGCCGGCGACAGGTACGGCGGCCTGAGCGAGATGGCCCTCTACTTCATGGGCGGCGTCCTCAAGCACGCCCAGGCCCTCTGCGCCTTCACCAACCCGACCACCAACTCCTACCGCCGCCTGGTCCCGGGCTACGAGGCCCCGGTCAACCTGGCCTACTCCTCGCGCAACCGCTCGGCCGCTCTGCGCATCCCCATGTACTCGCCCTCGCCCAAGGCCAAGCGGGTCGAGATCCGCTTCCCCGACCCCTCCTGCAACGGCTACCTGGCCTTCTCGGCCCTGCTCATGGCCGGCCTGGACGGCATCGAGAACCGCCTCGATCCGGGCGAGCCCCTGGACAAGGACATCTACGCCCTGGCCCCGGAGGAGCTCAAGAACGTGCCCTCCACCCCCGGCTCCCTGGAGGAGGCCCTCAGGTCCCTCAGGGAGGACCACGAGTTCCTGCTCAAGGGCGACGTCTTCACCAGCGACGTCATCGACATGTGGCTGGAGTACAAGCAGAGCAAGGAAGTGGACGAGATGCGCTTCCGGCCTCACCCCTACGAGTTCGCCCTGTACTACGACCTCTAAACCCTTGAGGCCGCCGGTCCGGGGGCTGAGCCGGCCAGCCCCCCGGACCCAGGTCCCCTCTCCGGCCGCCGGGCCCTGGCCGCGGCCGAGACAGGCGAGGTGCGCCCATGATCGACACCGGCGACACGGCCTTCATGCTCCTGGCCACGGCCCTGGTCATGCTCATGACCCCGGGACTGGCCCTCTTCTACGGGGGCCTGGTCAGGACCAAGAACGTCCTGGCGACCATGCTCCAGAGCTTCATCTGCCTGGGCGCGGTCTCCCTGATCTGGGTCCTCTTCGGCTACAGCCTGGCCTTCGGCCCGGACCTGGGCGGCCTGATCGGCGGTCTGGACTGGCTGGGCCTCAGCGGAGTGGGTCTCAAACCCGGCCCCTACGCCCAGACAATCCCCCACCTCCTCTTCTGCGCCTTCCAGCTCATGTTCGCCGTCATCACTCCGGCCCTGATCAGCGGCGCCTTTGCCGAGAGGATGAGGTTCTCGGCCTTCCTCCTCTTCACCTGCCTCTGGGCCAGCCTGGTCTACGCCCCGGTCTGCCACTGGGTCTGGGGCGGCGGCTGGCTGGGCAAGCTGGGCGCCCTCGACTTCGCCGGCGGCACGGTCATCCACGTCAACTCCGGGGTGGCCGCCCTGGCCGCGGCCCTGGTCACGGGCCGGCGCAAGGGCTACCGGCGCGAGCCCTTCCACCCCCATAACCTGCCCCTGACCGTGCTCGGGGCCGGGCTGCTCTGGTTCGGCTGGTTCGGCTTCAATGCCGGCTCGGCCCTGGGCGCCGGGGAGGTGGCCAGCCTGGCCTTCTTCAACACCCAGGTGGCCACCGGCGCGGCGGCCCTGGCCTGGCTGGCCGCCGAGTGGCTCCGGGTGGGCAAGCCGACCACCCTGGGCGCGGCCACGGGCGCCCTGGCCGGGCTGGTGGCCGTCACGCCGGCGGCCGGATTCGTCGGGCCCCTCTCGGCCGTGCTCATCGGCCTGGCCGCCGGACCGCTCTGCTACGCCGCCGTCCTGGCCAAGGAGAAGCTGGGCTACGACGACAGCCTGGACGTGGTCGGGGTCCACGGCCTGGGCGGGCTCTGGGGCGCCCTGGCCACCGGGCTGTTCGCCTCCAGGGCCATAAACCCGGCCGGGGCGGACGGGCTCTTCTTGGGCAACCCGGCCCAGCTGGGCGTCCAGGCCCTGGCCGTCCTGGGCGCCGTGGTCTACTCCTTCGTCGTCACCTGGCTCATCCTCAAGCTCGTGGACGCCCTGACCGGCCTGAGGGTCAGCGAAGAGGACGAGGTCCAGGGGCTGGACCTGACCCAGCACAGCGAGACCGGCTACTCGCTGACCTGAACCCGGGCCGGGCCGGCGAAACTCGGCTTTTCATCGGGCCGGAAGAGTTGTAAGATCAAAGGCATGGCTCAGAAGCCCCCCCTCGATCTGGAAGAGGCCCTCCTTGTCCTGGAGCAGCACGCCCCGCCCCTGGCCAAGGCCCTGGCCCTCAGGCCGGAGCTGGCCAAGGGGCTCTTCCAGGCCGATGCCCTGGACCAGCCCCTGGCCGAAGCCGACCTGGCCCGCCTCCTGGCCCGGCCCCAGGAGGGCCCGGAGAGCGAGGAGGCGCTGATGAGCCGCCTCAGGCGGGCCAAGGAGGCGGTCTTCGTCCACCTGGCCCTGCGCGACCTCTGGGGCCTGGCCTCGCTGGACGAGGTCTTCCTGACCCTGAGCGGCCTGGCCCGCCTGGCCCTCGCGGAGGCCCTGGCCGGAGGCCTGGACCTGCTCCTGGCCAGACGAGGCCTGGAGCCCTGGCCCGATGACCGGCCCCTGCCCTTCTGCGTCCTGGGCCTGGGCAAGCTGGGCGGCCTGGAGCTGAACTACTCCTCGGACGTGGACCTGATCTACCTCCAGCAGCCCGCGCTCTGGCCCCACCAGGCCCGGGTGGACGCGGCCGAGTTCGCGGCCGCCCTGGGGGCCCTGATCAGCCGGGCCCTGGGCCAGGCCACGGCCGAGGGCCTGGTCTTCAGGGTCGACCTGGACCTGAGACCGGCCGGCAAGGACGGGCCCATGGTCCCCTCCCTGGACATGGCCCGCCACCACTACCTCTACCGGGCGGCCGAGTGGGAGCGGCTGGCCCTGATCAAGCTCAGGCCCCTGGCCGGCAACCTGGACCTGGGCCGCGAATTGATTGAGGAGACCAGGCCCTTCGTCTTCCGCCGCCACCTGGACTACACCGCCCTGGACGAGCTCAAGGCCCTCAAGGCCAGGTTCAGCACCCGGCCCCGCTCCCGGACCCAGAGCGGCCAGGATCTCAAGCTCGACCGGGGCGGCATCCGCCAGCTCGAGTTCTTCGTCCAGACCCTCCAGCTCATCTTCGGCGGCCGCAAGCCCAAGCTCCGCCCGCCCGGCACCCTGGCCGCCCTGGCCGCCCTGGCCGGGGAGGAGATCATCTCCCGGCCCGACACCAGCGAGCTGGGCGCGGCCTACGTCTTCCTGCGCCGGGCCGAGCACCGCCTCCAGCTCCACGGGCTGCGCCAGACCCAGAGCCTGCCGGCCGGCAAGGAGGCCCTGGACCGCCTTGGCCGGGCCATGGGCTACGGCGAGCCGACCCCGGGCCGCGACTTCCTGGACGACCTGGCCAGCCACACCGAGGCGGTCTCGCGCCGCTTCGAATCCCTGCTCCAGGAACCGGGGCCGGTCAAGGACTCCCGCCCCCTGGCCCGCCTCCTGGAGGTCATGGAGCGCGAGGACCGGGAGGCCAGCCTGGATCTCCTGGCCACCCTGGGCTTCCTCGAACCGGAGCGGGCCCTGGAGTCCATCGGCAAGCTGACCGCCGACTCCTTCCTGCCCCACTCCCTGGCCCGCCAGCGCCAGTTGCTGGCCCGGGTCCTGCCGGCCATGCTCCACCAGGTCCTGGCCTCGGCCGAGCCGGACGCGGCCCTGTTCCGGCTGGAGGCCTTCCTGGCCCGGATGGGGCCCAAGACCGGCCTGTTCCTGCTCCTCCTGGAGAACCCGCCCGTCCTGGAGATGCTCGTCGGCCTCCTGGCCAGCTCGGCCTTCCTGGCCCGGGTCCTGACCGCCCACCCGGGCATCCTGGACGGCCTGATCGATCCCCGCTCGCTCCGGGTCAAGGACCGCGAGGAGCTGGCCCGGGAGCTGGACCAGGCCCTGGCCGCCGCCGGCGACGTCGAGGACAAGGCCGGCCTGATCAGGCGCTTCAAGGCCGAGGAGACGGTCCGCATCGCCGTCACCGACCTGACCGAGGAGCTCGGCCTGGAGAGGGTCTCAGACCAGCTCTCCGACCTGGCCGAGGTGGTCCTGGGCCAGACCCTGGAGCTGGCCCGTGAGATCCTGGCCCCGCGCTACCCGGAGCAGGCGGCCGGCCAAGGCTTGGAGTTCGTGGTCATCGCCCTGGGCAAGCTGGGCGGCCGGGAGCTGGCCTACCACGCCGACCTGGACGTCATTTTCCTCTACCGCAACCTGGACCCGGCCCCGGGCGCGGCGCCGCGAGCCGGCGAGTACGCGGCCAAGCTGGCCCAGCGGGTCATCTCCCTGCTCTCGGTGAGCATGATCGAGGGGCCCGGCTACCAGATCGACGCCCGGCTGCGCCCCTCGGGCCGCTACGGGCCCCTGGTCGCCTCCCTGGACTCCTTTGCCAAGTACCACGCCGCCTCGCCGGTCTGGGAGCGGCTGGTCCTGCTCAAGGCCAGGCTGGTGGCCGGCTCCGAGAAACTGGGCCGGGAGGTCCTGGCCGCCGTGGACCGGGCCGTCTTCGAGCGGGAGCTCCCGGACGGCTGGGCCGGGGAGCTCAGGGAGCTGAGGGAGCGGATGGCCCGGGAGCGCGGCGCGGCCTCGGGCTTCGACCTGAAACTGGCCCGGGGCGGGCTGGTGGACGTGGAGTTCGCCACCCAGGCCCTCCAGATCAAGCACGGCCGGGAGCTGAACCGCCTGCGCACCCCCCACACCCTCAGGGCCTTGAAGGCCCTGGAGGAGGCCGGCCTCCTGGACCGGACCGACCAGGCGGCCCTCTTCGACGGCTACCGCTACCTGAGGCGGCTGGACCACCGCCTCCGCCTCCTCTTTGACCGGCGGGGCGACGGGGTCAGCTACGGCGAGGAGGAGATCCGAAAGGCCGGCCGGCGGCCCGAGGAACTGGCCGGGATCATGGCCGGGGTGGCCCGGGCTTACGAGACCGTGATGGAGGGCCTCTAGATGGACGGAGCGCGAGCCTTGGGCCGCCTGGCCCAGTGGCTGCTGGCTCAGAACTCCCTGGCCGCCCGGCTGCTGAGCCGCTACCCCCACCTCCTCGAAGCCCGCCTGGCCGCGCCCAGACCCGGCCGGATCGGGCCGCCGCCCCGGCTCAACCCGGACGGCGACGAGGAAGAGGCCCTGGCCGCCCTGAGGGAATGGCTGGCCGAGGGCCTGGTCAGCCTCCTCCTGGAGGCTCTCTTCGCCGGCCCCCGGCCCGAGCGGCTGGCCGGCCGGCTGAGCCGCCTGACCGGCCAGATGGTTGGCCTCTGCCTGGCCGCGGCCGACGCGGCCCTCAGGCGGCGCTACACCCACCCCCTCCTCCTGCCGGCCCAGGCCGGGCCCGGACCGGTGGTCGTCCTGGGCGGCGGCGAGCTGACCGGGGCCGAGCTGGGCTTTGACCAGCCCCTCGACCTGGTCTTCGCCTTCACCCGGCGCCAGCCCTTTGCCCGGCCCCTCAGCGAGGCCGAGCTGGACCGGGCCATGGCCCAGTCGGGCGAGCTGATCATCTTCAAGGAGTACGTCCTCAAGCTGGCCCAGCGGGTCATCGACTACCTCAGTCTGGACAACCCCCGCGGGCCTGGCCTCAGGCTGGCCGCGCCCCGGTCCGAGGAGCCGGGCCGGGTCGGGCCCCAGATCGTCTCGCTGGGCCGCTGGCTGGACTTCTTCCGCCACCAGGCCAGCGACGCCCAGCTCCTGGGCCTGACCAGGCTGAGCCCCCTGCTGGGCCAGGCCAGCCTGAGCCGGGAGATCAGGCGCCTCACCGCTGAGCTTCTCCTGGCCCGGCCCTGGACGGCCGAGCGCCTGGCCGCGGCCCTGGCCGGGCTGAGGCGGCCCGAGGCCGAGGAGTTCGATCCCCTGACCGGCTCGGGCGGGCTCAAGGACCTGGGTCTGGTCCTGGACGGCCTGCTCCTGGGCCGGGGGGTGGTCCCCAGCGGTCCGACTCCAACCCGGCTCAAGCGGGCCCAGTCCCTGGGCCTGCTCCGGGACGGCGGGGCCGAGCTGGCCGAGGCCCACCAGAGCCTCCTGGCCGCTCACCTCTGCCTGAGCCTGCTGGGACACGGCCTGCCCGGCCACGACCTGGCCGGGGTCCAGGACCTGGAGGCGGCCCTGGCCCTCTGGCCCAGGCCGACCAAGACCGAACTGCCCCTAGCTCAAGCCCGGGAAGCGGTCAGCCGGGCCCTGACCCGGCTGGTGGAGGTCTAGATGGCCCAACTCAAGCTCAGGCCGGCCACAGAGGCGGACCTGGACCTGGTCTTTGCCTGGTCCAGCGACCCGGCCGTGCGCCAGGCCTCCTTCCAGCAGGCCCCCATCCCCTACCCGGAGCACGTGGCCTGGTTCAAGGCCCGGCTGACCGATCCGAAGTGCCTCTTCCTCATCATCTGCGAGGCAGAGGAGCCGGTCGGCCAGGTCAGGCTGGAGCTCATCGAGGACCGGGCCCGGGTGTCCATCAGCCTGGCCAGCCGGTCCAGGGGGCGGGGCCTGGGCCGCCGGGCCCTGGAGGCGGCGGCCGTCCAGATAGCCAGCCTGGCCCCGGGGGTCAGGGAGCTGGTCGCCCAGGTCAAGCCGGACAACCAGGCCTCACAGAAGGCCTTTCGCCAGGCCGGCTTCGAGGAGGTCGCCAAGGCCGACCAGCCGGGATGCGTCTTCTTCCGCCGGGTCTTGGACTAGAATTACAGCTAAGGAAGTTGTTCGCCTCCCTTCCAAGGATAGGGGCTCGCGGTAGCTCGGCTGATCCTTGTCTTGAACGCCCGCCCGAACACCCTCAGCCAGATCGCCCGGACTGTGGCCCCTGGTCGAGGCTCAAGGTGGCCCCCTCTTCGCCCGGGGCTTTAGGCCAGGGCAAGGACTCCTCCCTGCTTTCTCAACGGCAGGCCAAAGGAACCGCCTGGCAGACTTCCGCCAAACCGCAATCGGATGCTACTTCCTGGACACCGAGTCAGGAAAATGCAGGCCGCGAGATTCGCCTTCCCTACGCCTTGGAGAAGCCCCCTTTTTCTCCCTCTCCCCCCTGCCAGTGGGGAAAGCGAGGGTGAGAGGGCTTCTAAGAGATAATATAATTAAAATTAATTAATAAAAAACCCTTCGCCTTCTCCCCCCAAGCGGGGCGAGGAAAAAAGATAGCCCCACTCTGTCGCGGTGTGAGGCCCCCGCCTCCACGAGTGCCGGGCTGGTGTGACTTATAAACTAAATATAATATGGCGTTTGTGGTGTCGTCGGGGCCGCGTCCCCGACGCCAGGCCTAAGGCCAAAAATGCCCCCCGGCCAGATGGCCCCGGTAACCTGCCCACAGTCCCATTCCCTAGCGATGGGAGAAACTAATCATGGCCATCCTGGTCGTGTCACTTCGGTTTGGCTTGTTCTGGCCTGCGGCCTGCGGCCAGGGACGCGGCCCTGGCAGCACATAATCGCAAGTAAAGCTGATATTTACCAAGAAACCCCGCACCACCTCCATGAGGTCAAGGGCGTGAAACGATCTTCACCCGGCCAGCAGGGCGAGGGAATACCTGATCACCAGAAAACAGCGCAGAGGGGCGGTCCTCGGCCGGGGGGCGGACACCCCGGCGCCGGACTACCCGACCCCGAACCTCGTTACTAGGGCCCTCGGCCCGGACCTATCGCCAGGGCGGCCGGGGAAAAGCCCTTGACATCAATTTGGGGAGCTAGTAGGCTCGACTTGACAGACCAACCGGTCGGTCTTGGGGGTCAGTGGATTTGGACCTCAGGGAAAAACTGATCCACGAATCGCTCAAGCTCTTCTCGCTCAAGGGCTTCCTGAACACCTCCATCGAGGACATCCTGACCCGGGCCGGGGCCTCCAAGGGCGGCCTCTACAACCACTTCAAGAGCAAGGACGACCTCTTCTGGTCCGTCCTGGCCGAGGCCCGCCGCATCTGGCGCAGCCGGGTCCTCCAGGGCCTGGAGGAAGAGGCCGAGCCCCTGGACAAGGTCAAGCGGCTGCTGGAGAACTACCGGGACCACTACCTCAGGGACGTGGAGAACATCCCGGGCGGCTGCGTCTTCGTCACCCTCTCGGTCGAGTTGGACGACCAGCGGCCCGATTTCGCCCGGGAGATCAACCGGGGCTTCACCGGCCTGCGGAACCTGATCCGGCGGCTGCTGGACCAGGCCCGGGAGGCCGGCCAGATCCGGCCGGATGTCGACATCGACTCGGCGGCCGACCTGCTCTTCACGGGCATACTCGGCGCCTCGGTCCGCTACGGCACCGACAAGTCGACCCAGACCCTGGACCGCTCGCTCAGTCCGCTGCTGGACTGGCTGAACGCCTTGAAAGCACAGAACGGCTCGCCCGGCGAGCTTTGATTTTCAACTCAGCAAGGGGGCCAAGCATGGACTTCAAGTTATCCGAAAGGGAAGAACTCCTCAGAAAATCCATCCGCGAGTGGGCCGAGAAGGAGATCCCGCCCCACATGGAGGCCATGGAGGAGACCGGCGACTTTCCGGTGGCTCTCCTCAAGGGCATGGGCCAGATGGGCATCTTGGGCGTGATCACCCCGCCCGAGTACGGCGGCAACGGCCTGGGCCACCTGGCCAGGGTCATCGCTCTGGAGGAGCTGGGCCGCGTCTGCCCGGCCATCCCCATGGCCATCCAGGTCCACCACATGTGCACCTACGCCCTGAACACCTGGGGCAACGAAGCCCAGAAGAAGAAGTACCTCCCGCCCCTGGCCGCGGGCGAGACCCTGGGCGTGGTCGCGGTGACCGATCCCTCGGGCGGCTCGGACGTGGCCGGGATGCAGACCTCGGCCAAGCTGGAGGGGGACAAGTACATCCTCAATGGCCGCAAGTGCTTCATCACCAACGCCCACTTCTCGGACATCTGGGTGGTCATCGCCCGGACCGGCGAGGGGGGCAAGGGCCTCTCGGCCTTCCTGGTGGAGAAGGGCTTCCCCGGGGCCAAGCTGGGCCGCAAGGAGAACAAGGTCGGTCTCAGAGGAGCCAACACCGGCGAGCTGGTCTTCACCAACTGCGAGGTGCCCAAGGAGAACCTCATCGGCGCCGAGGGCGACGGCATGACCATCGCCATCCGTGACATCACCGAGTGCGGCCGGCCGGGCATGGCCTCGGTGGGCCTGGGCATCCTCAACGCCGTCCTGGAGCAGGCGGTCAAGTTCGCCAACGAGCGCGTCCTCTTCGGCAAGCCCATCAGCAAGCTCCAGGCCATCCAGTGGTACATCGCCGAGATCTTCTCCGATCTGGAGATCGCCCGCCTCCTGGCTTACCGGGTGGGCTGGATGCTCGACCAGAAGATGCGCGTCGACACCGAGGCGGCCATGGCCAAGCAGTTCAACTGCGAGGCCGCGGCCCGCTCGGCCCGCAAGGCCATCGAGATCCACGGCAGCTACGGCATCCTCAAGGAGTATCCGGTCCAGCGGCTCCTCAGGGACGCCCTGGTGGCCATCCCGGCCGGCGGTACGGCCGAGATCGGCAAGCTGGTCATGGCCCGCACGGCCCTGACCATGTTCGGTTGAGCGACCCGAAGCTGATTGGAGCACCCCGTGAGGCTGATCGTCTGCCTGAAACCGGTTCCAGATCCCAAGCACTGGAACAAGCTCAGACTGGATCCGGAGACCAAGACCCTGGTCCGGGCCGGCGTTCCGGCGGTCATAAACCCCCTGGACAAGAAGGCCCTGGAAGCGTCCCTCAGGCTGCGTGAGGCCCACGGGGGCGAGGTCATCATCCTGAGCATGGCCCCGCCCGAGGCGGCGCCGGTCCTCAGGGAAGCCCTGGCCATGGGCGCCGACCGGGCCGTGGTCCTCTCGGACCGGGCCGCGGCCGGCTCGGACACCCTGGCCACGGCCCACATCCTGGCCGGCGCGGTCAGGAAGATCGGGGACTTTGACCTGATCCTCTGCGGCGACGAGACCATCGACGGCGGCACGGCCCAGGTCAGCGCCCAGCTGGCCGAGTTCCTGGACCTGCCCAACCTGATGCACGTCAGCGACATCCAGGCCGGCCCCCCAGGGCCGCTCCTGGTCCGCTCCCTGATCGAGCAGGGCTCGCTCCTGGTCGAGATCGCCCCGCCCGCGGTCCTGTCCGTGGCCAAGGAGATCAACGAACCCAGGTACGTCACCCTGATGAACATCCTCCAGGCCGAGCAGAAGGAGATCGCGGTCTGGTCCCTGGCCGACCTGTGCCTGAGCGAGCCCTGCATCGGCCTGCAGGGCTCGCCGACCCAGATGGCCGATCTGTTCGCTCCCCAGAGGACCAAACGGGCCGAGATGCTGGCCGGAGAGCCCCGGGAGATGGCCCGGCAGCTGGCCGACCGGCTCCACCGGCTGGGTTACTGTTAGGCGGAGGCCATGGCTGAAGCGATTGCGAGTAAAATCTGGGTCTTCGTGGAGCAGCGCCAGGGCCGGCTGGCCGAGGTCAGCCTGGAGCTGATCGGCAAGGCCCTGGCCCTGGCCGAGCCCCTGGGCTGGCCGGTGGCCGCGGTTCTGCTGGGCCACCAAGTCGAACCCCTGGTCGAGCGGGTCCTGGCCGCTGGCCCGGCCGAGGTCCTCCTCATCGAGGACCCGCTCCTGGCCGATTACTGCAACCAGACCTACGCCAAGGCCCTGGCCGGCGTGGTTGTCCCGGCCCGGCCCGAGGTCTTTCTGCTGGGCGCCACCGCCCTGGGCGCGGACCTGGGCCCCCGACTGGCGGCCAGGCTGAGGACCGGGCTCTCGGCCCACTGCCTCGACCTGGAGCTGACCCCCCAGGGGGAGCTTCTGGCCGTTGTCCCGGGCTGGGGCGGCAATTTCCTGGCCCGGATAAGCTGTCCCAAGACCCGCCCCCAGATGGCCACGGTCAGGCCGGGCCTCTTTCCGGTGCCTCAGGCCGGCCCGGCTAAGGGCCGGGTCATCCGGCTGGCCGCCGGGCTCGACCCGGCCGACCTGACCTACCGGATCAAGGCCGTGGAGCGGGAGGAGGTCAGGGACAGCGGCCTGGAGACGGCCGAGGTGGTCGTGGCCGGCGGCTGGGGCATCGGCGGCCCGGAAGACTGGGGCTGCCTGGAGGAGCTGGCCGCGGCCTTGGGCGGGGCCGTGGGGGCGACCAGGCCGCCGGTGGACGAGGGCTGGGCCAAGGAGCATCAGCTCATCGGCACCAGCGGCCGGACGGTCAAGCCCAAACTCTACATCGGCGTGGCCCTCTCCGGCCACCTCCACCACCTGGTCGGTCTCAAGAACCCGGGCCTGAGCGTGGCCATCAACCAGGATCCCCAAGCGCCCATCTTCGAGCAGGCCGACCTGGGCCTGGTGGGCGACTTCAGGGAGATAGTCCCGGCCCTGATCGAGGCCATCAAGAGCTACTAGACCGGCCGGCAAGATTCTTCAGTTAATTGGGCTATTGCCCATTTAATAAGGCTGACTCTCCTAGTGACGCAAGCAGGGGGGAAGCCTTAACAATAATTGGGCCAATACCCATATATATGGACCGCCCGGCCAAAGAAGTGGCCGGGAACGGCCGCACAATCAGGGGGAGGTGCAGATGATGCCTGAAAAACTGGAGCGCTCGGCCGACGGGCGGGTCTGGGTCTGGGTGGTGGTCATTGCCGGAGCCAAGGGCGATGAGCTGCTGGCCCTCTCCGGCGAGGCCGGGGGCCAGAGCTTTGTCCCGGCCTTCAGGACCAAGGAGGAGGGCCTCCTGGCCCTGGGCCGCCTGGCCAATCCCCAGAACCAGTCCCGGGAGCTGCAGGCCATGGCCGCCGCCGAGGTGGTCCGCCTGGCCGGGGAATCGGGCTTTAAGGTCCGGCTGGTCGACCGGGAGGGACGCCTCCAGGCCGAGCTGGACGAGCCGGCCTAGAGTTCGTAGAGCTTCTCGTCCCGAGCCGGCGGCCGCGGGCCCGGCCGGCCGGCCGGCCGGGGGGCCAGGGGATCCTCCTCTTCCAGCAGATGGCCCAGCTCGGCGTCGACCGTCTCCATGTCCTCCCCGGCCTCCAGGCGGCGCAGATACTCCTCGGTCCCCGGTCCCAGCTCGAAGCCGCCGGCCCGGTAGAACTCCCGCATCGCCCGGGCCGCCGCCCTGGGGTCCTCGCCCTCCAGGGCCGCCTCGTTGCCGGCCAGGGCCGACATGGCCTTCTCCACGGCCGCCTCGTCCACGTCCGGCTCGGCCGCCTCGGACTCGCCCCCCCTGAGCACGGCGAAGACCGACATCCGCCGCGACAGCTTGACCCGGCCGCAGCCGGGACAGAGAGGCCGCTTCTCGGTGTTGATCCTGGCCGAGTAGAAGCTGAAGATGGTGTGGCAGTCCGGGCAGTAGAACTCGTAGATCGGCACGCTCAGCCCTCCCTTCCGCCTGCCTCGAATCTAAGGCCTCGGCCCGCCCGGATCAAGCCGGACCGGGAACCTGGTAAAGGGCTGTCAAGGCCGTTGAAGAGGCCTCAGGCGCGGAGGTAGGGCCTCTTCCACTCGGCGCCGGCGCCGACGACCGCGGCGTCCCTGAGGGCCTGGCGGAGGGCCAGGACGGCCAGGGAGGCGCAGTGGTGGTGATCCGGGGGCAGTCCGTCCAGGGCCTGGATGATGTCCTCGGCCCGGATCGCCCGGGCCTGGACCAGGCTCTTGCCCAGGGCCAGCTCGCTGAGGACGCTGGCGCAGGCCGCGGTGGCGGCGCAGCCGTAAGGCAGAAAGCCGATCTCAGCCACCCGGCCGGCCTTGAGGCAGAGGGTCATCTCCAGACTGTCGCCGCAGGAGCCGGTGGGGCTGCTCCGGCCGTCCGGCCGGGGCAGGAGACCCAGATGGCGCGGCTGCGCGGCGTGCTCGAGGAAGACTTGGGAGTAGGTTGTCCGATTGCGGCTCAGGCAGACACCTCCCGCACTGGCCCCTGGCTCCGCCGGGACCAAGCCGGGGCCAGGATAGATCAACTCTGTGGGGCTGACAAGGGCCGGGAGGGGCTCCGCCCGGCCCGCTCCGGCCTCAGCCGAAGAGCATCAGGTGGGCCATGACTTTGGCGTCGGCCACCAGGTCGGTAAGGAAGCAGTACTCGTCGGGCATGTGGGCCGTCTTGGGCGCGGCCTGCCAGACGGCCGCGGGCAGGCCGGCCCGGCGGAAGAAGGCGGCCACCGTGCCGCCGCCGATGCCGGCCGGCTCGGCCTGTCGCTGGTAGACCCTGGCCACGCCGCGCTGGAGGGCCTGGACCACCGACGCGTCCACTGGCGTGGCCGGCGCGGCCTGAGCCATTTGGACGACCTCGACCTCCAGCTCGAGGCCTCTCTTGGCGGCCACCCCGGCGGCGATCCGGCGGATCGTGGCCAGGACCTCCTCGATGTCGTACTGGGGCAGGACCCGGCAGTCCAGGTAGAAGACGTCCTCGCCGGGGATGGTGTTGATATTGGGAACGTTGGCCTCCTTGCGGGTCGGCGGGAAGGTCGACCGGGGCGGCTGGAAGAGCGGATCCTCGGCCGAATAGATCTTCTCCAGCTCCTCCAGGGCGACGATCATGTGCGCCGCGCCGGCCAGGGTGTTGCGGCCGGTCTCGGGCCGGCTGGCGTGGACCTGCTTGCCCTTGACCGTGAACCTGACCCAGAGCATCGACTTCTCGGCCACCTCGATCATGGTCGCGTCGGGCCGGCCGGCGTCAGGAACGAGGATGAGGTCCTCGGCCCGAAAAAGGTCGCCCCGCTGCTTGAGAACGTACTCCAGACCATAGGCCGAGCCGGTCTCCTCGTCGGAGACGGCGATCAGGCCCAGGCTCAGACTGGGCACGATCCCGGCCTGGAGGACGGCCTTGGCCGCGAAGTAGGCCGACACCAGGCCGTGATGGTTGTCCTCGGTGCCCCGGCCGAAGAGCTTGTTCCCGTCCCGGAACAGGGTGTAGGGGTCGCGGCTCCACAGCTTGGGCTGGCCCGGCGGGACGATGTCCAGGTGGGCCAGGATCCAGACCCGCCGCTCCTCCCGGCCGGGCAGGAAGGCCAGAATATTGGGCCTCAGCCCACCTTCAACCCGGTCGTCCGGGGCGTCGACGTGGAGGATCTCCAGCCCCAGGCGCTCGACCCAGGCCTGGTAGACCGCGGCCTTGGCCGCCTCGCCCGGTCCGTCGTTGTCCGGACCCACGGCCGGCTGGGCGACCAGGTCCCGCTGCAGCTCGACCATCTCCTCGGCCAGGCCGTCGATGCGGCCGGCCACCAGTTCGAAGTCTCTTTCCGGATCGGTCAAGTTCTCTCCGCCAGCCTCTGGCTCAGGAACTCAACCTGGCGGCCCAGCTCGTCGCGGTGTTTGAGGGACCTTTCCACCCGGTTGAGGGCGTAGAGCACGGTGTTGTGGTTGCGGCCGAAGTGGCGGCCGATGGCGGCCAGGGACTCATCGGTGAAGCACCGGCAGAGGTAGAGGACCGCGGCCCGGGGCTGGGCGACGCGTTTGAGCCGCGAGCGGGAGGCCAGTTCCTCGGCTGAAATCTGGTAGTAGCGGCAGACGACCTCGACCACCGCTTCCAGGTCCGGACAGGGCGGCCGGTCGGCGCCGCCCACGACCTCCAGGGCCAGGTCCCTGGTCAGAGGCCGGTGCATGAGGCGGCTCTTGGCGACCACGCCCAGGAGAGCCGCCTCCAGCCGCCTGACGTCGCGGCTGATTTTCCGGGCCAGGACCTCGGCCACTTCGTCGGGCAGGTCCAGCTCCCTCCGGCGGGCCTTGGCCTGGAGGATCCTCAGCCTGGTCTCGTAGTCGGGCGGGCCGATGGGAGTGACCAGCCCGGTCATGAGCCGGGAGACCAGCTCCTGCTTAAGGCCCGGAATGAGCGTCGGCGCCTGGGAGGAGGTGAAGACGACCCGCTTGCCGTCACTGAGGAGGGCGTCCAGGGTGTAGGCCAGCTCGGCCTGAGTGCTCTCCTTGCCCGAGAGGAAGTGGACCTCTTCCAGAATCAGGGTCTGGCAGCGGCGGCGGAAGCGGTCCTTGAAGCCGGAGACCTCTTTGCCGCGGATGGCCGAGATCATCTGGTTGGTGAAGTCCTCGGCGGTCAGGTAGAGGATCGTGGTCCCGGGATTCTCCTTTAAGAGCCTCTGGCCGACCGCCTGGGAGAGGTGGCTCTTGCCCAGGCCGGTCTCGGCCTGGAGGTAGAGGGCCTTGACCCCCAAATCCTGGCCGCTGGCCAGGGCCTGGGCGGCCTGGTGGGCGAAGCCGTTACTCGGGCCGGTGACGAAATTCTCGAAGGTGAACTCCCGGTTGAAGACCCGGCCGCTCCTGAGCAGCCGACCGGGCTCGTAGGGCAGCTCCGGCTGGGGCCAGGCCGGCCGGTCCGGGGCCTCGGCCTTGGGTAGGGGCGCGATCTCGATTCGAAGCCCGGTCCCGCCTCCGGAGGACAAGTCCAGGGCCTTAGCGATGTCCCGCTCGAAGTGCTGTTTGACCCACTGGCAGCTGAAGCGATTGGGGCAGCCCAGAACCAGCTCCTGGACGTCGTCTTTCAGAATCTGAATCGGCTCGATCCAGATCCTGAAAGCGCCTGGTGAAAGGGCGGATTTCAAGTAGTCCTTAACGCTCTGCCAGTGGGAGATAGTCACGATGAGACCATTCTCAGGAGGCCAGGGCAGCCAGTCAAACGCGCTGCCAGCCTCTGGCGGCCCGGAGGGGCGGCCGCGGATTCACAGTCCAAAAGAGGGGACTTTTGGACCGCTTGAGGGGATATGGTGGTGTTATCCTGGAATCAAGCCCCTGACGGCCCGATCTATTTATCTCGGGATAATATAAGGTTGTCCTGATATCCACAGTTGTGAGCAGGTCTATCCACAGGCTCAATCTCAAGCAATCTCCGCTGAGATCAATGTAGCTGCTCTTTTCTCTCCAAATCTACCCTCGAGGCCAAAACGCTTCGCATCTGAGGCCCTTGGCCGGGTAATTTTTTTTCAGAGGTCCATCTCCAGGTTGATCATGTCGCCCCGCCGGAAACCGACCCGGTCGAAGAAACTGAGCAGGTCCCCGTCTCTCCAGTTGACGTAGGTGTAAAGGGTCTTGACCCCGACTTTGCGCAGGTGGGTCAGCATTTCCTCCAGGAGGGTCCGGCCCACGCCGTAGCCCTGGTAGTCGGGATCGACGCCGATGGTGTCGATGTAACCCACCGTGTCCGGGATGCCGTACTCCCAGCCGCTGGCGTCGCCCAGGATGAAGCCGACGACCCCGCCCTCCACCTCGGCCACCAGCGAGGCCATGGGCGAGCGGCTCTGGCTGAGCTCCATCTTCATCTGCCAGTAGTCCGGCCGGGCCCGGCCCAGCACCTTGGTGTCGATGGCCACGATGGCCTCCAGATCGATCGGCTTCATCGCCCGAACTGTCAGCTTGTCCAGACTGCTCATCTTCCCCCTCCTTGCCCCAGAAACCCCTCGTTCCTGAGAGCATCTTAGCCGCCCCGAGGCCACCGGGCAATGGTTTTGTAGTTATGTAGCTATGTTATGGCTACAATGTCTCGGCCGATTCCCCCGGGCGAAAGCCGCTCAGATCGAGCCGACTGACGGAAAAAAGAAACCCCGGAAAAATTCCCTCAAGTCTGAAGCCGGTCCGGCCGATGAGCTGATTGAGGGTTTTTTTATCCAGGGAAGCCGGTTGGTGAAGATAGTCGCCTTTCCAGTCAAAGCTTACCTCCGCGAGGGACGCCTCGAGCCAAAGAAGCCGGCCGAGCCGGCCGCCTCGACCGGGGCCAGGGCCGACGTGATCGAGCTCTCCTCGCACCACCAGACCGGCCAGATCACGGTCCAGGACGCGGCCGAGACCCTCGACCGGGTCACGGCCGACCTGCCCGCCCTCGACGCCCGCCAGCTCGGCCGCCTACATGCCCTCAGCGGCGACCGGGCCATTGACCTGCTCATCCAGACCTAGCCCCCCACCAGGTCCGAACCCGGCCCTGGTTGGCCGGAGCCAGAGCGGCTGTGATAGACTCTCCTCAGGCGAGTCTGGCGGCCCGAAATGACCGGGGAGCAAGAGTGGAAATAGAGGGTCTCCTCCTGGCCAGGCTGCTGGAGGCGTTGGGCCAGCGGCCGGCCTCTTCGACGACCAGCGGCGCGTTCGAGCCGGGCCAAATCCTGGAGATCCAGATCCTGGCCGTGCTGGGCCAGGAGGAGGTTCTCCTGGAGCTGGCCGGCCAGAAGCTGGCCGCCCTCAACCACGTCGGGCTCAAGGTCGGCCAGAAGGCCCTGGTCCAGATCGAGGCGGCCGAGGATCAGGCCGGCCGGATGATCCTCCGCCTGGTCGAGCCGCCGCCCGCCCTGGCTCCCCTGGCCCGGCAGCTCAAGGCGGCCCTGCCCGGCGGCGGGTCCCTCGGCCCGGCCCTGGAGGACGTCCTGCGGGCCCTGAGCGACCTGCCGGCCCGGCCAAAGAGCCAACTCCAGGAGGCCGTCCGCCAGGCCCAGACGGCCGTCAAGCGCAGCCTGATCAGACCGGGGCCGGAGGTGGCCAGCCGGCTCAGGGAGCTGCCCGGCCGGCTGGGTCTGGATCTGGAGCCGGTCCTGGCCCGGGCGGCCGGACAGGAGCGAGCCCTGGGGCCGGCCGAGCAGGAAGCCCTCAGCCAGGGGCTCAAGGCCCGGCTGCTGGGCCTGGCCGAGGAGCTGACCTCGGCCGCGGCCACGGGCCGGGGGCTCAGGCTGGCCTATCCCGCCCTTCACCGGGCCCTGGGGCAGGTGGTCAAGGACCTGCTCTCCCACCCGGCCGGGAAGCGGTCCCCGACGCCAACCGATCCGGACGGCCTCAGAAAGGACTTCCTGGCCGGCCTGGAGCGCCGGCTGAGACCGGCCCTCACTCGGGCCGGCGCGGCCCGGGCCCAGCGCCAGTCCGAGGCCGAGGCCGGGACCCGGCCCCAGTCCCCGGCGCCTCGGCCGGACACGGCCGGATCCGAACGAGCCCTGACCCGGCTGAGGGCCGCGGTGGAGCGGTCCTGGCCCAGGCTGATCCAGGCCGCCAGGGCCGGCCGGCCGGCCCTGCAGCAAGAGGCCCAGGACCTGGAGCGGAATCTGATCCGGCTGCTCATCGAGGCCGGCCTGACCCCCCAGAAGCAGGCCCAGGCGGCCCTGAATCAGGTCCAGAACGCCCTCAGGAACCTGGAACTGGTCCAGCTCCTCAACCTGTCCGCGGCCGAGCACAACGCCGCCTGGCTCCTGCCCCTGGCCCTGCCCCTGCCGCCCCAGATCGCCTCGGCCCAGGTCCACTACTACCGCCCTCCGGACCGGGGCCGATCCGAGGGCGAGGAGCGGCCCCACCGCCTGGTCTTCCTCCTGGAAATGAGCCGCCTGGGCCCGGTCAGGGTCGACCTGGGGCTCAAGGGCCAGGAACTGATGATCAACATCTACCTCAACAAGCCCGGGGCGGTCAGCTTCGTCAAGACCCGCCTGGAAGGCCTGAGAGAAGGTCTGGCCGGGTTGGGCTACTCCGTCACTTCGCTGGGGGTCAGGCTCCTGGAGCGGGCCCCGGCCGTCGAGGAGATCGCCCCCTGGCCCAGCCCGGCCGGCGACGGCCGCCTCATCGACCTCAAGGCCTGAGGGCTCTTTTGGGGGTTGCCTTGATCCGCGAATTGAGTATGATGGCGGGTCTAGGTTCGCCAGCCCGGGGAGGAGAGCATGCCCAAGACCATTGAGGAGATCAACGCCAGGATCAGAAGCGGACAAGTGGTGGTCATCACCGCCGAGGAGGCGGTGGCTCTGGTCAAGAAAGAGGGGCCGGCCAAGGCGGCCCGTCAGGTGGACGTGGTCACCACCGGCACCTTCGCGCCCATGTGTTCCTCCGGGGCCTTACTCAACGTCAAGCAGTCGATCCCCCGAATGAAGTTCGGCGGCGGCTGGGTGACCCTCAACGAGGTGCCGGCCTACGCCGGCCTGGCCGCGGCCGACATCTACCTGGGGGCCAACGCCCTGCCCGAGGACGCGCCCAAGAATCGCCTCTACCCGGGCCTGTTCCAGTACGGCGGAGCCCACGTCATCTGCGAGCTGGTCGCCGGCGGCAAGGTCAAGATGGTCGCCGAGGCTTACGGCACCGACTGCTACCCCCTGCGCGAGCGCGTCCAGATGGTCGGTCTGGAGGACATGAACGACGCCGTGCTCTTCAATCCCCGCAACGGCTACCAGAACTACAACGTCGCCGTCAACCTGGGCCGGAAGCAGATTTACACCTACATGGGCCCCCTGCAGCCCGAACTGGGCAACGCCTATTACTCCACGGCCGGCCAGCTCTCGCCCCTCCTCAAGGACCCCCTCCTCCGGACCGTGGGCCTGGGCAGCCGGATATTCCTCTGCGGCGCCACGGGCTACGTCGTCTGGCCCGGCACCCAGCACAACCCCGACGTGCCCCGCCTGGACAACGGCGAGCCATTGAGGCCGGCGGCCACCCTGACCGTGGTCGGCGATCTGAAGAAGATGTCGCCGGAGTGGATCAGGCCCGTGTCCATGACCGGCTACGGGGTCAGCCTGAGCGTCTCCCTGGGCCTGCCCATCCCCATTCTGGACGAGGAGATCATGGCCCAGGCCGCCCTGTCCGACGCCGAGATCATGGCCCCGGTGGTCGACTACTCCGAGGATTACCCCCAGGGCACCGGCCGGGTCCTGGCCGAGGTCAGTTACGCCGAGCTCCGCTCCGGGTCCATCCGGGTCCAGGGCAAGAAGGTGCCCACCGGCTGCTTCTCCTCCTACGCCAAGGCCCGTCTGGTGGCCGGGGTGCTCAAGGAGTGGATCCGCAGCGGCCGCTTCGAGCTGACCCGGCCGGTGGCCCCGCTGCCGGGCGGCCAGGGCCAGGAGGCCAGTCATGGTCAATAGACGTATTATCTTGAGCTTCCCGCCGGAAGTGGTCCAGGAGCCGGCGACCTACTTCCTGGTCAAGGACTACGACCTCAAGATCAACATCCTCAAGGCCCGCATCCTGCCCCGGGAGGGCGGCCGGCTGGTCATGGAGGTCTCCGGCCTCAAGGAGCGCCTGGAAGCCGGCTTGGCCTACCTGGCCAGCCTGGGCATCGAGGTCAAGCCCCTCATCCGGGAGGTCAAGGTCGACCCGGACAAGTGCGTCCACTGCACCGCCTGCCTGCCCATGTGCCCCACCGGGGCCCTGAGCCAGGACCCGGACAGCCTCGAGGTCGTCTTCAACGCCGACAAGTGCGTGGTCTGCGAGAGCTGCGTCAAGGCCTGTCCCTACCGGGCCGTGGAGATCTTCTTCTGACGGGCGCCGGGTGGAACTGCTCGTCCTAGGCTCGGGCAGCGGCGTGCCCTGGTGCCAGAGGGCCGCCTGCTCGCTCCTGGTCGAGGCGGCCGGCCTCAAGATCCTCCTCGACCTGGGGCCGGGCATCCTCCGCCGCCTGGTCGAGGAGGGTTTGGACTTCCAGGACCTGGACGCCATCCTCCTCAGCCACCTCCACCCCGACCACACCGCCGACCTGTGGCCCTTCTTCTTCGCCAGCCGCTGGCCCGGCTTCGGGCGCGACAGGAAGATCGTCCTGGCCGCCTCGACCGGCCTGAAACGGCTTTACCAGGGCCTGCTCCAGGGCTACGGCCGCTGGGTTGAGCCCAGAGAGGGGCTGGTTGACTGGCGCCTCCTGGAGCCGGGCCGCTTCCAGGAGCTGAACATAGCCGAGGGCCTGGGGCTCAAAGCCGGGCCGGTGAGCCACACCCCGGACTCCCTGGCCTTCCGCCTTGAAGAGGGGGGCCGGAGCCTGGTCTACTCCGGGGACACCGACTGGTCGGATGACCTGATCAGGCTCAGCCAGGAGGCCGACCTGCTCGTCCTGGAGTCGGCCCTGCCCGAGGGGGGCAAGGTCGAGGGCCACCTGACCCCCGGCCTGGCCGGCCGCCTGGCTGCCCTGGCCGGGGCCAAGCGGCTGCTCCTGACCCACTTCTATCCCGAAACAGAGGGCCAGAACCTGCTCGACCCGGCCCTCAGTGAGTTCGGCGGCGAGGTGATTCTGGCCCGGGACGGGCTGAGAATCGGGGTTTGACCGGGCCGCGGCCGGCCCCGGGGTCTAGCCCCTGTCGCCCGACGGCCTTTTACGTCTGCCCAACCGGTGCATGAGTTCGGAAATGAGCGCCTGCTCCTGGGCGTACTCGACCTGCTCCTCGCGCCGGATGGCGTCGATGGCCTCGTAATCCCGCCGGACGATCCCCACCACCCCGCCGTCCAGGGCGCCCTCCCTGACCAGCTCGTCCAAGACCTCCAGGGCCTGGGCCAGGGACATGCCTTTCCGGTAGGGCCGATCCTCGGTGACCGCGGTGAAGACGTCGGCCACGGCCATGATCCGGGAACCCAGGGTCAGCTCCTTGGCCTCGTGTCTGAAGGGGTAGCCGGTGCCGTCGAGACGCTCGTGGTGGAAGGCGGCCCACTCACTGATCTGTTGCATGCCGCCGATGGTGTCCAGAACGCGGAAGGTGTGGTAGGTGTGCCCTCTGACGACGGCGATTTCGTGCCTGTCCAGCTTGGCCGGCTTGTCCAGGATCCTGGAGGGGACGGTCAGCTTGCCCAAGTCGTGGAGATAGCCCGCCGCCCGCATGAGCCCCAGCTCGCGAGGGGAGAAATTCAGCCGCTCGGCCACGGCCACGGCCGTGGCCGTTACGCCGGCGCTGTGGACCATGGTCCACTGGCTGGCCGCGTCCACGATGCGCCCGAACACCCGGGCGATGGGCATGACGGCCACCTCGTCGAGGACGAGGGTGGGCCAGTCCATCTGCCTCAAGAGAACGTTATAAATTCGCGGGTAACTGGCGTCCAGCCAGAACGCCTCGGCGCCGCCCACGTGGCGGAGGGCATCAACGCAGTCGGGCCGGAACCGCTGGCCCGACTCCTCGACTATTTGGTCCAGTATGGATTGGGCCTGTTCCAGCACGTTAACCTTGCGGTCGATCAGCCTCTCAACCTCGTCCGCGAGGGCGAGTATGTGGCTGGACAGAGGAATCTGCCCTCCTCTGTCCTCGATCTTCTGCCGTTCGTCCCAGCGGATGTGGTGGTGCAGGATGATCGAGGCGGCGTCCTGAAAAAGACGATTGTGTCTCAGCAGTTCGTATCCGACCTCACTGTGCCACGTGGTCAGCTCCAATCGGTCCAAGGCAATGGTGTTCACCCTGTTTTCCAAGCCGATCAACCCGATGTCGTGGAGCACGGCGGCGTGGAAAAGATCGATCAACTCCTGCCTCTGGAGACCCAACTGCCGGGCCAGGCTGATGGCGATGTAGGTCACCCGCTGTTGATGGTCAACAATCTCCGGATTCCGGCCGTCCATGGCCTCGGACAAGGACAACACCAGACGATGCAAAGGGACTTGAGGATTGATGATCATGAAGCCCTCCCCAGGCGGGAGTCACTGGCCGGGTCATTCCGCCCGCCGCGGCCGGCGTCTTCCGTCGAGATCGTGTGGTCCGGGATGGTTCCAGCTCTTCAGGTCTGTCAGCGGTCGGCAAGTCAGGGCTCGGGCCAATGAGGAGTCTGGTCGTCCTCAGCAGGGACCTGTTATCAAACTGTGAGAAAACATATTTGTTATCTTGTTATAATAATCCCTCTCGGTTCATTCCGTCAAACAGTTCGGAGGCGCTGGCGAGCCAACGGATCATTCAGTAATTCCGGGGAGCGCGGGTCGAGTTGGCTGGGGCGAGGGCACAGCTCTCGCCAAGGCGGGCTCAGAGCCGCCGGCGGCAGACGTAGTCGGCCAGGTCCCGGAGGAGCCGGCGGGGGGGTGAGTCGGGGAAAATATTGAGCCGGCTCTTGGCCCGCTCCTTGTAGGCCTCGGCCTCTTCCAGGGCCGCCTCCGGCCCGCCCAGGCGGCTGACCTGGTCCCGGAGGCCCTCGAACTCGTCCGAGTCCAGGCCGGGCCGGCCGGCCAGGTCGAGCATCTCCCGCCTCATCTCGTCCGGGGCGGCCTCCAGGGCCTTGAGCCAGGGCAGAGTGGCCTTGCCCTCCCTGAGATCCTGACCCACCGGCTTGCCCACCACTTCGGCCGAACCCGACCAGTCCAGGACGTCGTCGATGATCTGAAAGGCCAGGCCCAGGTCCAGGCCGAAGGCGTGGAGGGCCTCCTCCCGCTCCGGCCCGGCCTGGGCCAGGATGGCCCCCACCCGGGTCGAGGCGGCCAGGAGCGCGGCCGTCTTGGCGGTGATGATCTCCAGGTAGACCTCCCGGGCCAGGTCGAACTGGCCCAGGCCGGCCCTCTCCAGGATCTGCCCCTCGGCCAGGCGGGAGATGCACTCGGCCAGGGTGGTGATGATCTCCGGGCGGCCGGTCTCGGCGGCCAGGGCCAGGCTGCGGGCGAAGAGGTGGTCGCCGACCATGACCGCGGCGTGGGCGTCCCAGAGCCGGTGGGCCGCGGGCCGGCCGCGGCGGGTGGCCGAGCTGTCGACCACGTCGTCGTGGAGCAGGCTGGCGCAGTGGAGGAATTCGAAGATCGAGGAGAAGTGGGCGTCCTGGGCCTGTTCCCGGCCGCAGAGCTGGGCCGAGAGAAGGAAGAGAATCGGCCTCAGGCGCTTGCCCCCGGAGAGGAGGATGTGCCGGCCGACCTCCCGGACCAGGGGCTGGCTGGTCTTGAGGTTGGCCGCCAGGTGCTCCTCCACGATCTGGCGGAGCGGCTCGATACGGGTCAGGAAGTCAGGTTCCATTTAAGCTCTCTCGGCCCAGGGGTTGACGGCCGGCCCCAAGGGGCTTTCCCGGAAAGGATCTCAAGCCGAGGCCTCGAGCCGGCGGTAGAGCCGGGCCACCTGGGCCTCGGTCTCGGCCAGGCCACCCCGGTTGTCGACGACGAAGTCGGCCCTGGCCCGCTTGGTCTCGATGTCCATCTGGGCGGCCAGGGCCTGTTCGGCCGCGGCCCTGTCGCCGCCGTCCCGGGCCATGACCCGGTCGAGCTGGGTCCGGCGGTCGACGTAGACGACGATGACCTTGTCGTAACGGCCCTCGGCCTTGATCTCGTAGAGCAGGGGCAGGTCCACGACCACCACCGCCCGGGGGTCGGCCCGGCCGGCCGCCTGGATCAGCCGCTCCTCCTCGGCCAGGACCAGGGGGTGGATGATCGCCTCCAACTCGGCCCTGGCCCCGGGGTCGGCGAAGATGATCCGGCGCATGGCCGCCCGGTCCAGCTCGCCGGCCGCGGTGAGCACCCCGGCCCCGAAGCGCTCCACGACCCGCTTCAGCCCGTCCGAGCCCGGGGCCACGGCCCGGCGGGCCAGCTCGTCGCCGTCGATGAGGATCGCGCCCAGGCGCTTGAGCATCCGGGCCACGGTGGATTTGCCGGTGGCGATGGAGCCGGTCAGGCCGACCAGAATCACGGGGCCTCCCTGAGAGCGGTCAGCAGAGCGGCCATATCTTCGGCCAAGGGAGCCTCAAAGGTCAAGTTCCGGCCGCTCAAGGGGTGCTCGAAGCCCAGCCGCCAGGCGTGGAGCATCTGCCGTTCCACCCGGCCGACCAGGAGCCTGACCGCCTGGGCCAGGCTCTTCTCGCCGGCCCTGGAGCCGTAGACCTTGTCCCCCAGGATGGGCCGGCCCAGGTGGGCGGCCTGGACCCTGATCTGGTGGGTCCGGCCGGTCAGGAGGTCCACCTCGACCAGGCTGAGCGGCCCCCTGAGTTCCTCCCTGAGCCGAAAGACGCTCCTGGCCTCCCGGCCGCCGCGCTCCAGGGGCACCACGGCCATCTTGTGCCGCTGGTTGGGGTGGCGGCCGATGGGCGCCTCGACCAGGCGCTCCCCGAAGCCCAGCCGGCCGACCAGCAAGCCGAGATAAGTCTTCCTGACCCGGCGGTCCTTGAAGGCCAGGCTGAGACCCTGGTGGCTCCGGTCGTCCTTGGCCACGACCATCAGGCCCGAGGTCTCCTTGTCCAGGCGGTGGACCAGACCAGGCCGCTCCACCCCGCCCACGCCCTTGAGGTTGGGCAGGTGGTGGAGAAGGCCCTGGACCAGGGTCCCCGAAGGATGGCCGGGCGCCGGATGGACCACCAGGCCGGGCGGCTTGTTGACCACGATGAGGGCCTCGTCCTCGTAGAGGACGTCCAGGGCGAGGGGCTCGGGCTCGAGGCCGGCCGGCCGGGGCGGCGGCAGGAAGACATCGATCTCCTGGCCGGCCTTGAGCTTGAGCCCGGCCTTGGCCGGCCGGCCTTCGACCAGGATGAGGCCCTCGGCGATCAGCTTCTGGATCCGGGAGCGGCTCAGCTCGGGCAGGCGGCCGCTGACGAACAGATCCAGCCTCGCCCCGGCCTCCCCGGCGATCAGGCTGTGGCGGGTCATCCGGCCCGGGCCTGGGAAGGCCCGGAGCGGTAGTTTGAAGTCAGTTCGGTGAAGATCATCCGGCCGGCCGTGGTCTGAAGGGTGCTGACGGCTTCGACCTCGACCTCCTGGCCGATGTGGCGCCGGCCGTTCTCGATGACGACCATGGTCCCGTCCTCGAGATAGCCGACCCCCTGGCCCGGGGACTTGCCCTCCTTGACCACCTGGAGGCTGAAGACCTCGCCCGGCAGAATCACTGGCTTGACCGCCTGGGCCAAAAGATTGACGTTGAGGACCTTGACGCCCTGGAGGCTGGCCACCTGGTTGAGGTTGAAGTCCACGGTCACGATGGCCGCGCCCCGCTGGCGGGCCAGGGAGACGAGAAGCTGATCCACCGGGCCCTGGCCGTCGTCTTCGGTGATGACCAGCCGGGTTTGGGGCAGGGACTTGAGCCGATTCAGGACCTCCAGGCCCCGCCGGCCCCGCTGCCTCTTGATGGAGTCGGCCGAATCAGCCACGGCCTGGAGCTCGGCCAGGACGAAGCGGGGGACCAGGAGCCGGCCGTCAGCGAAGCCGGCCTCGACCACATCGGCGATGCGGCCGTCAATGAGGGCCGAGGTGTCCAGAAGCTTGTCGCCGACTCCCTTCTCCCGGGCGGCCTCGGAGTGACCCAGCCAGCCCCGGCCGCCGAGCCGGAACTCCCCCACCTTGCCCGAACCCAGGGTCACGCCCATGTAGCCGAACATGCAGGCGGTGATGACGTAAACCGAGACGGCCAGGGGCACCGATTCCAGGAAGCGGCCCAGGGGGTAGGAAATTAGGAAGGCCATGGCCAGGCCGAGGACCAGACCGATGGTGCCGCCCATGATCTGCTTGAGGGAGAACTTCTTGAGGACCGTCTCGATGAGCAGGACAAAGAGAGCCAGGCCGAAACCGCCTATCAGGCCCACGGCTGGCGGCTGAATCAGCTCGAGCTGGTGATTTAGGACATAGCCGGCCACGGTGCAGACCACGATCAGCACCGCCCGGGACAGCAGCTGGGCCATTACCCCCCGGCCCCCTTGCTAGCCGAAAATCCCCTCGATCTGCTCGGCCACGACCCTCTCCTCGGCCTGCTGGGCCACGGAGAGTTCCTTGATCAGCAAGGAGCTGGCCACATCGAGGACCTTGCGTTCGCCAAAGGACAGTTCCCGGTCGCCCTTGATGATGGTCAGTTCGCGAAAAACTTCGGCCACCTCGTAAACCGACCCGGTCTTGATCTTATCCATGTAGCCGCGATAGCGGCGATTCCAGGTCTGGGAGACCGCCGGGGTGGCCTTGTCTTCCAAGATGGCCAGGATGGAAGTGACCTCCTCAGGGCCGATGATCGACCTGAGGCCTATGTTGTCGGCGTTTCTGATCGGAATGAGGATCGTCAGATTGTTCTCCAGGATGCGCATGACGTAGCAGTCTTCGCAGGTCCCGCCCAGCCTTTTGGATTCGACCGACTCAATCAATCCCACGCCGTGGGCCGGATAGACAGCCAAGTCGCCGGCTCTGAAAGTCTGCACTTACCCCTCCTTGCCCTGATTGAACAGATGAAGTATACACAATTACGAATAAACGGTCAAGATTCTACGCCGTCCCTTCCCGGAAGCCAGAGCTGAAAACCAGAGCTAATTCACATAGTTGTCCATCATTGCCCCGGCCGGTCCGGCTGATCCGGACCGGCCGGCCGCCCTTGGCCGGTGGCACGGCTCGTGCAATAATAGAACCCGAGCACAACCCCTGGTCCAGGCATCCGCCCTGGCGACGTCTGGGCCGCAGACAAGGGAGGACTTCCATGTTCCGGCGCGGCAGTCTGGCTGCTCTGGTCCTGGCCCTGGCTCTTCTGGCCGGCCCGGCCTGGGCGACGATCAACACCACTCGGGCCGATCTCATCGGCACCTGGAAAGAGTTCCGCCTCTCAGGCACCGGCCCCCGCCTCTTCAGATTCAACGGCGACGGCACCGGCATCTACCAGAACGAGAACATAACCTGGACCTATGCCAATCCCAGGATCAACATCTTCAACCCCGGGCGCAACCGCAGCATTGTGTTCACCATCTGGAGCGAATCCCACGCCCGGATGGTCGTCTCCTGCCCCGACGGCTCCCTGACCGCCTACAAGATCCTCAAACTGGACACCGCCGTCGACACCCGGGCCAACTTCTCGGCCGAGGACCTGGTCGACAGCTGGGAGTACACCAACTCCAGCGGGACCAAAATCCAGTACACCTTCTACACGGGCGGATACGGCCTGGAGAGATCAGGCACCAGCAGCAACGACTCGGGGCGGACCTTCATCTGGAGCTACAACAACCCCCGCCTCATCCTGACCGGCAGCAACATCCAGCTGGCCGGGCCCCATGAACTGGAGCCGGCCACCCTGGGCTCGCGCTATTACTATAACGTCATCCTCTACGCCGACGGCTACCTGACCCTGATCAAGGACGGGGGCACTCTCCTGATCCTCAAGCAGAAGTAGCCCGCTCCAGCCGGCCGGCCTCGAGGGCCCACAGGGCTGGCCTGGCCCCGGCCCGCTTGATCTCCCTGAAGCTCAGATCGGCCTGGATCGCGGCCAGGACGGCCTCGGGCCGGGTGACGATGCTCCCGGCCAGGACGTCCAGGCCCAGGTCGAACAGCCGGGCGGTCCAGGGCGTGGAGGGTCCGATCAGGACCTTGACCGCCTGGGGCGCGGCCTCGAGGAAGTAGGCCAGGGAGCGGGTCAGAATGGTGGTCGCGGTCAGGCCGGCCACCCGGCAGCGCCCGAGCACGTCCGGCCACTCCGGAGCCGGCAGCCGGCCGGCCACGTCCTTGAGCTCGAAGACGTGCAGGCGCTTGACCCGGCGGCTGACTTCCTGGGCAAAGGGGAAGTCGCCGACCAGGGCGACCTCGCCCGGACTCCCCAGCCGGGCCAGCAGCTCGCCGGCGTCCCCGCCGGGCAGATCCGGGGGCGGGTCATCAAAACCGGCGTTCAGCCCGGCCAGGCCCAGGCTGACCAGGTACGGCCTGTCCCCCCAGAGCAGCTCGGCGGCCCGGAAGAGCCGCTGGCCGGGCAGCCGGGTCAGCAGCTCGCGGTCCTCCGGACCCGGCTGGGCGCCCAGGGTCGAGGCCAGGCCGACCCGGCCGTCGGCCCTGAGGCCGATGAAGCGCCGGCCCGCGACCACGGTCTCGATGACGGCCCCGGGCCGGGTCAGGCCCTCCAGGAGGCGTTCCAGGAGGGCCCCTTCGGCCGGCGGCGGGGCCGGGGGCCAGGGCTTGCAGTTGTTTTCGGAACAGGTCATGCTTATAAGTTAGACCGACGCGGCCGACAAGTACACCCTCTTTGGACCTGGGCCGGGCCGAGCCAGGAAGCTCGGCCGGGGAGAAGGAGTCGAGATGTCCGAGACAAAAACCGCGGCCAGGCTGACTCCGTCGGGCCGGCTGATCCTCACTGACCCGGCCCTGGTCGAGCTGGTCGGGCGCCTCCAGGGAGCCGAGCTGTGGCACACCCCGGTCGATCAGGGCCTGGCCGTCCACTTCATAACCGAAAACAAGCCCGGCCGGATCGCCTTCGAGCTGGGGCCGGCCGGCAGCGGCGAGATTTACATCGAGGCCGGGGCCTTTCTGGACAAGGTCGGCCTGCCCCGGCCCGAGGCGGAGAAGACCCTGACCGTGATCAGCCTGGACGCCAGGCGCCTGGTTGTGAGCCTGCGCCTGGGGCCGGCTAAGGAAATCAAGTTCGCCCCGGGCGAGATCCTGAAGGGGCTGGGCGGCTAGCCCGGAGCCGTCGGCCCCTTCCATCCTCGAACCCGGACCGACCGGAGCCAGGCCCGGCGGCCCGGAGCGACACAGCGGAGGCAGGGTACGGTTTTTCCGGTCTCAGGGGTGGAGGTCTTTCCCCTCTGGCCGCCGCTGGTGGCCCTGATCGTCTCCTTTTTCACCAGCATGGGCGGCGTGTCCGGGGCCTTTGTCCTCCTGCCCTACCAGGTCAGCCTCCTCCACTTCACCAGCCCGGCGGTCAGCCCGACCAACCTGGTCTTCAACATCGTGGCCATTCCCAGCGGCGTCTATCGCTACCTCCGCGAGGGCCGCATGGCCTGGCCGGTCTGCTGGCTGACCATCCTGGGCACCCTGCCCGGCGTCTTCCTGGGCGCCCTGATCCGGGTCAACTGGCTGCCCGACCCGCGCCGCTTCAAGCTCTTCGTCGGCCTGGTCCTGCTCTACATCGGGGTCCGGCTGGTCTACGACATCACCGGCCGAGGCCGGCGGAGCCGGGCCCAGGCCAGGGCCCAGGAGGAGAACTTCAGCCGCCGGCTCAGGGAAGCCAGGACCGGACCGGCGGTCAGGACCATCAGCTGGTCCCTGAAGCGGGTCGAGTACGAGTTCTACGGCGAGAAGTTCTCCTTCAGCGCCACCGGCGTCCTGGCCCTGTCCCTGGCCGTGGGCCTGATCGGCGGAACTTACGGCATCGGCGGCGGGGCCATCATCGCCCCCTTCCTGGTGACCGTCTTCGGCTTGCCCATCTACACCGTGGCCGGGGCGGCCCTCCTGGGCACATTTCTGACCTCCATCGTCGGGGTGGCCTTCTACAGCCTCATCGCCCCCCTTTACGCCGCCTCTGACCTGGCCGTGGCCCCGGACTGGCTCCTGGGCGGGCTCTTCGGCCTGGGCGGGCTGGTGGGCATGTACCTGGGCGCCCGCTGCCAGAAGTACGTTCCGGCCAGAGCCATCAAGGCCATCCTGGCCGCGGCCCTGCTCGGCCTGGCCGGACGCTACGTCTGGCAGTTCTTCGCCTAGGCGGCCGCCCCCCGGCGGGCCCCGGCGGCCAGGAAGCTCCCCAGCTCGTCCGATTCCCGCCAGGCGGCCACCCGGCCGGCCTCGAGCACGACCGCCCCGCTGGCCAGGGCCAGGATCTCCTCCGGATCGTGGCTGACGTAGACGATGGGCACCGAGAACTCCCCGGGCAGGCGGGCGATGAAGGGCAGGATCTCTCTCTTGCGGGCCTGGTCCAGCGAAGCCAGGGGCTCGTCCATGAGCAGCAGGCGGGGGCTGGTCAGGAGGGCCCGGCCCATGGCCACCCGCTGCTTCTCCCCGCCCGAGAGCCGGCCCGGCCGGCGCTGGAGGAGGTGGCCGATGCCGAGCAGCTGGACCACGGGATCGAACTGGATGAACCGCTCCGACTTGCGAACCCGCCTGTAGCCGTAGAGCAGGTTGGACCGGACGCTCAGGTGGGGGAAGAGACGGCCGTCCTGGAAGACGTAGCCGATGCGCCGGCGGTGGGGCGGCAGGTCCACCCCGGCCTCGGAGTCGAAGAGGGTCCGGCCGTCCAGGTCGATGCGGCCCCTCTCCGGCCTGATCAGGCCGGCGATCATGTTGATCACCGAGGTCTTGCCCGAGCCGGAGGGGCCGAAGAGGGCCGTCACCCCGGTCAGGGGCACCCTGAAGGAGACGTCCACCTCGAAGACGCCCAGACGCTTGATCACGGCCACGCTAAGCACTCTCAGCCCCGCAGCTTGGCGCTGAGCCTCTTGGCGGCCACTTCCGAGGCGATCAGGGCCATCAGGGAGACGGCCACGGCAATGACGCACAGTCTGAGCGCCCCGGCCTCGCCGCCGGGCTGCTGGGTCAGGGAGTAGAGGGCGATGGGCAGGGTCCTGGTCTGGCCGGGGATGTTGGAGACGAAGGTGATGGTCGCCCCGAACTCGCCCAGGCTCCGGGCAAAGGACAGCAGAACCCCGGTCAGGACCCCGGGCAGGGTCAGGGGCAGGGTGACCGTGAAGAAGCCCCTCACCGGCCCGGCGCCCAGGGTCCGGCTGGCCGCCTCCAGGCCCTGGTCGACCGCCTCCACGGCCAGGCGGATGGAGCGGACCAGGAGGGGGAAGGAGACCACCGCCGCGGCCACGGCCGCCCCCTTCCAGTTGAAGGCCAGAACCAGACCCAGGCTGCTCTTGAGCCAGGCGCCCACCGGGCCCCTGGTGCCCAGCACGACCAGGAGCAGGTAGCCGGTCACCACCGGCGGCAGGACCAGGGGCAGATGGATCAGGCCGTCCAGCAGGGTCTTGCCCGGAAAGCTCCGCCGGGCCATCAGCCAGCCCAGGAAGACTCCCCCGGGCAGGGCGCCGGCCACGGCCACGCCGGCGACCCGGAGGCTGAGGCCCAGGGCCTCAACCTCCAGGGGGGTCAGGGCCAGGCGATTCATTCGCCGACGGCGAAGCCGTGCTTGGTGAAGATCTGGGCCGCTGGGGCCGAGGCCAGGAACTTGAGATAGAGGCGGGCGGCCTGGCTGTCTTGAGCCTTGATCACGGCCGCCGGATAGACGATGGGCCGGTGGCTGTCGGCCGGGAAGAGGCCGACGACCTTGACCTTCTGGCTGATCTTGGCGTCGGTGGAGTAGACCAGGCCCAGGGGCGCCTCGCCCCGCTCCACCAGGGCCAGGGCCACCCGGACGTTGGCCGCGGCGGCTATCTTGTCGGCCACCTGGGGCCAGACGCCCAGGTTGACCAGGGCCTCCTTGCCGTACATCCCGGCGGGCACGTGCTCCGGGTCGCCCATGGCCAGGCGGCCCTGGCCCAGCTTGGCGGCCAGATCGAAGCCAGGGCCGATCTCGATGGAGGTCAGGGGGCTGTCGGCCGGGACGATCAGAACCACCCGGTTGCGCAGCAGGTTGACCCGGGTCTCGTCGACGATGAGGCCCTTTTTAGCCAGGTAGTCCATCCACTTGACGTTGGCCGAGACATAGACCCCGGCCGGGGCGCCCTGCTCGATCTGCTTGGCCAGGGTCGAGGACGAGGCGAAGGAGTTGACCACCTTGATGCCGCTCTGGGCGGTGAAGGCCTGGCCCGCCTCTTCCAGGGCGTTGGTCGTTGAGGCGGCGCCGAAGACGGTCAGCGTCTCCTCGGCCAGAACCGAGGCCGGTCCCAGGGCCAGCGCCAGGGTCAAACAAAGCAGCAAAACAAATAATTTACCACGGCAGCTCATGACAGCGCTCCTTTCAAAGGTTACTGGGTGGAGGGGGAGAGACTCTGGGCGGACAGCCAGTCCAGGGCGGCCCGGGCCATGGCCAGGCGAAAGCTGAAGGTCAGGCGCTCGGCCGAGTCCTCGGCCGCCTCGGCCCGCTGCTGGAGCTGGAAAACTTTTTCGGCGCAGACCTTGACCTGGGCCTCGACCAGTTCCCGCCGCCCGGCCGGCCTGACTTGGCCGATGAAGTGAAGCTTGGCCAGGAACTCCAGGCGAAGCTGACGGATGTGCTCGACCGGCGAGACGCACCAGGCCTCCACGACCCGGCGGCCCGGCTCGGTGAGCCCGAAGACCTTCTTGTCCGGCCGATCGGCCTGCCGGACGCGGACGTGATCGACCAGACCTCTTTTCTCCAGTCCGGTCAGGAGGGCGTAGATCCGGCCGGGCTTGAGGGTCCAGAGCCGGCCCAGCCGGCGGACCAGCAGGGCGTGGATGTCGTAGCCGTGAGCCGGCCCCGAGGCCAGGACGGCCAGAATGATCGGCTCGGTTCGATTGACGAAGGGTTCCATTAGGCTATTTATCTTTTATTTACCGTTAGTTATTAACTAACTATTCACATTTTGACTATAGGCTGGCCTAGTGGCCCTGTCAAGCCAAAAGCGCGACCGATCCGGCGGACTGGTCCGGGCTTCTTGTTTCAGCGCTGGCGGGGATGAGGGCGGGTCCAGTTCGGCCGAGGCAGGGGCCCGGAGGCGGGGCCGGCCCGCCGGGCGGTCAGGGGCTGAGGACCTCCAGCCCGTCGCCGGGCCTGATCAGACCACCCTTGAGCACCCGGGCGAAGACCCCTTCCCGGGGCATGACGCAGTCGCCGACCTGCTGGAAAATGGCGCAGCGGGCGTGGCACTCCTTGCCGATCTGGGTGATCTCGACCTCGGCCTCGGGGCCGAGCCTCAAGCGGGCGCCCACGGGCAGCTCCCAGAGCCTCAGGCCGGTGGTGGTCACGTTCTCGGCAAAGTCCCCCGCCGAGACATCGAGGCCCTTGGCCCGGATCTTGTCGATCGACTCCAGGGCCAGGAGGCTCAGCTGGCGGTGCCAATCGGCGGCGTGGGCGTCGCCCTCCAGGCCCAGGCCGACAACCAACCGGCCGGCCGGCTGGTTGGTCTTCTTGACGCCCTTGGCTTCTGAGGTGGAAACGGCGACAATTCGCGGCCCGGGTTGGGTCTGGGGAGCCATCCGGCCTCCTGGTGAGCTGTGCTCGATCGGGCCGGCCGGGCGGCCCGGCCGGCTGGCGATTCTTTACCACGGCCGGACGGGGCCGGCAAACCGGCCGGCCCCCTTTTCCCTTGCGGGGTCCCGGCGCTTGTAGTAGAAAATAGTCGAGGCGGCATAGCCAAGTGGCTAAGGCAGCGGCCTGCAAAGCCGTTATCCGCCGGTTCGAATCCGGCTGCCGCCTCCAGACAATTCAGGGGCCTGGGCCTTTGGGCCAAGGGCCCTTTTCCATTCTCAGACCCCAAGCCTTCGGATCCGAGCCTGTAGGGGCGGCGTTCTTGCAACAGGGATGGGTCTCATGGGGCTGTTTGGTTTCCTGAGTCAACAGTTCGGGGCCGGCTGCCGGATCGCCCCGGTCTATCTTCTGACCCTCGGTCTGGCCCGGCTGGCGGTCCTGCTCCTGGGCCGCCGGCCCATCCTGGCCGAGCCGGGGCCGGGCCGAGTTCTCTTCCTGGTTCTGGCCGGCCTGGCCGGGCTGTCCGCCGCCTGGAGCCTCATCGCCCTGCCGCCCCGGCGCCGGGGGACGGGCCTCTGCACCGCCGGACCGTTCCGTTTCGTCCGCCACCCCCTCTACAGCGCCCTCCTGATCTTTCTCACGCCGAGCCTGGTCTTCCTCCTGAACGACTACCTCTACGCCCTCTGGGCCGTGCTCCAGTACCCCCTCTTCCACCTGCTCGTGGTTTCTGAAGAAAAGGTGCTCCTGGCCGGCCTGGGCGAGTCTTACCGGGACTACATGAGGCGGACCAACCGGTTCCTGCCCCGCCTTTTCTGAGCCGCGGTTAGAGACTGTTTCGGGTTTGACTCTGGTTAACGGGCTCTTTTAGCCGGCCGCCTTGGCCGGAGCGGCCGGCTCCTCGGCCGGCGGGCCGGGCAGGAAGGCCGCGGCCAGGACGCCCAGCACCGGCAGGACCATCAGCAGTTCAAAGACCGCCCGCACGCCCCAGCCGTCGGCCACCCAGCCCAGGAAAGTGGCGCCGATGCCGCCGGCCCCGATGGCGAAGCCGACCATCAGGCCCGAGGCCGTGGCCGCCCGGTCGGGCAGGATCTGCTGGGCCACGACGATGACCACGGTCATGGAGCTCAGCAGGACCGCGCCCATGATGGCCAGGACGACGAAGAGCCCCCAGCCGTCGGCCAGGAGAAAGGCGCCCATGAGGGGCACGGTCAGGCTTAGGGAGGCCAGGAGAAACTTCTTGGCCCCGTAGCGGTCGGCGATGGGCGCCCCGACCAGGGTGCCAACGGCCCCGGCCAGGAGGAAGGTGGCGAGCAGGCTGCCGACCATGAGCGGGTCGCCGTGGGCCGCCTGGACGTAGTAGAAGGGCACGAAGGCGGTCACGCCGGCGTGGACCCAGGAGCGCATGACCACGGCCCCGGTCAGCAGGGCCAGGGGCCGCCAGCGCCGGCCGATGGGCTGGGGCGCCAGGGCCGCCGCCCCGGCCGCGCCGGTTCCGCGGCGGTAGGCGGCCAGCTGCTGCCAGGAGAGGAGGAGCAGGCCGGCCATGACCAGGCCGGGTAAAATGAACCAGACCATTCCCTTGAGGCCGGCCCAGGCGAAGAAAGTCGTGGCCAGGATCGGCCCCAGGGCCAGGCCGGTGTTGCCGCCGACCATGAACCAGGAGATGCCGGTGGCCTTGCGCCGACCGGCCGAGGCCAGGACGCAGCGGTAGGCCTCGGGGTGATAGCTGGCCACGCCCAGGCCGCTTATGACCACGGCCACCAGGAGGAGATGGTAGTTGGGGGTCAGGCCGACGACGCCCAGGCCCAGCCCGGCCAGGGCCACGCCCAGGGGCAGAAGCCACATGGCTGACCAGCGGTCGGCGAAATGGCCGAAGATGGGCTGAATCACCGAGGAGGTCAGGTTCATGACCATGACCACGGCCCCGGCCTGGGTGTAGCTCAGGTGCAGGGCGTCCTTGAGAAAGGGCAGCATCACCGGCAGGCCGCCCTGGGGGGTGTCGGTGACCATGTGGCCCAGGGTCAGCAGCAAGAGGGCCTTGAAGTTCATCGGCCGCGCCTCGACAAAGGTCTTGAGAGGGCATCTTAACCGGGGATGGGCCTCCTATCCAGGGCCGGGGAGTGATTTTTTCGGCCGGCTCCGGCCGGCGGAGGGAGCGGCGGCCCCACCGGACCAGCCTGGGGTGTTCCCAAGGTCGATCAATGGTACACTGCCAGTTGAACCGCTCGCGGGGGAGGGACATGAGAAACCTGGAGATCAAGACCAAGAAGTCGCCGGCCGAGGTGATCGAGCGGCTCAAGGCCTTCTTCGGCCCGGGCGGCCTGGGTCTGGACCTTGTCGAGGACAAGGACGGCTGCCTGACCTTCCGGGGCGGCGGCGGCTACGTCCAGGCCTCGGTCAGCCGGACGGACGAAAAAACAGTGATCGGCCTGGTGAGCCAGGAGTGGGAACGGACCCTCGACCAGTTCGCCCGGAGCCTCTGAGGCCGGGGAAAGAGGAGGAGGAGCCCTGATCGGCCGGGATCGCACCAGGAGAATGGGCTTAAGCCCTGCCAAGGCGATTAATCTGTTATTTTCTGGTCAGACGCCCATTTATCTATTGACCTAGCCGGTCTTATCTGACTATGATTTTGAATAAACTGAAAGATGTTCGCGGTCTGGTTCCGGAATTCAGCAAGGGGGTAAAGAGCGATGAAATGGGCTAGCAAGACCAGATGGTGGCTGGCTGGTCTGGCCCTCTGGGCCGGCCTGTTCGGCTCGGCGGCCGTGGCTCAGGCGGCCGTAGTGAACTTCAAGCTCATGGTCGGGACGACCGACCCCTATTACGGCTACATCCGCCTGCCGGTCGGCCTGGTCCAGGTCTGGCGACACGGCCAGGTCTACCGGACGGTGGCCATCAGGCAGGGCTTCACCACCCTTACCCTGGACAACACCGGCACTTGGCTGCTGGACTTCGTGGCCAATGAGTTCGACACTCGCCACTTCCGCCTGACCTTCGGGACCAACGGCAACTTCCAGGCGACCAACGTGGACGAGCGGAACCAGATCCTGGGCGTGGGCCGCAACGCGGACGGCAGCTACTTCTTCCACTACTCCGGCGGGGGCGTCTTCATCCTCGACCCCTCCGACGCCGGGGGGCCCATCCTGGGCCCGTTCATGGACCGCTACCACGTCGAGCCGGCCTACCCGGTCACCTGGGGCGCGACCGAGAGCCAGAACGGGCTGACCTACACCCGTGAGTTCACCTTCGCCGACCCGCTCGTGGCCATGCCGGGCATGATCGTCAGGTGGACCTATCCCAACGCCACGACCCACACCTATTTCTACGTCATCCCGGCCGAGAGATACGTCGCCGGCGGCCTGTTCTGGTCCAGCAGCTATTTCCGCCTGGACACGGCCAACGGCCTGATCTGGCGGCTGGAGCGCTACTTCCCGGCCAGTTTCATCCGGACCCTGCCCGCGGGGGTCCACGTCATGAGCTACCAGCTCCAGAACCACCCCAGCGGGACCAAGTCGAACATCCGCCGGGAGTCGATCACCGTCACCCACTGATCGGTCACAGCGGCCGGACGGCCGGAAAATATTCCGGGTAATGGCCCAGATTAGCGGCTTGGCGGCCGGCCCAGGAGCTTGTCCCTGAGCCCCAGGGGCACCCAGAGGCCCTGGCTGGGGCAGTTCTCCAGGCAGCAGTAACACTCGATGCACCGCCCAGCCTCGAAGTCGAGGTGGCCGTCCCCGAGGCTGAGGGCCCCGGCCGGGCAGGCCTCGACGCAGATCCCGCAGAGCCGGCAGTTCTCGGGCCTCAGGCGCGGCCTGGCCTCGGTTAACCAGTCCAGGGCCCGGGCGGTCAGCCGCCGGGGCAGAATCAGGCCCAGCCAGCCCGGGGCCCGCGACCAGGGCCGCTTGAAGCCGGCCAGGGGCAGCTCGGCCCACTCGGCCCCCTGCAGGTCGATTTTGTCCCGATCAGCCAGGCCGAGTCCGGCCGCGGCCGCAGCCCGGATGGTCTCCACCGATTCCGGGTTAAAGCCCATCATTGTCGCGGCCACCAGGTCCAGGGCGACCCCGTCGGTCGAGGCGGCCAGCCAGCCGGCCGGCCGGGGGCGGCCCTGGTTGGGGCCGGCGCCCTCCATGGCCACGACCGCGTCTAAAATGTTGAGCGAGGGCCTGACCGCGGCGTAGAGGTCGACCAGGGCCCGGGAGAGCTGAGGCCCGGTGGGCGCAACCACGTGGAGGGAGCGCTTCAGCCCGCCGGGCAGGAGCCCCAGGCAGTTCTTGACCGCCCCGGTCAGGCCGGTCAGGAGGTGGGTCTTCATCTTGGGCAGGTTGACCACGGCCTCGACCTGGCCCAGGAGGGCGGTGGCCTGGAAGCGTTTGATTTCGAGCCCCAGCGGGCTCTCCAGCTCCATCAAACCCGGCCCCTGATCCGGGTTGATCAGCTCGGCCCCCAACCGCTCGGCCACTCCGGTCAGGCCGATCTTCTCAAAGGCCTGGGCGGTCCGGCCCCGCGAGCCGGCCCCGGCCGAGTCGGCGATGACCAGGCTGAGGCCGTGGTGCTCCTGGAGGTAGCGGCCCACCGCCTCGACCACCTCGGCCCTGGTGTTGACCTCCTCCTCCGGGGAACGGCTGTGGGAGAGGCAGTTGGGCTTGAGCAGGACCCGCCCGCCCCTGGGCAGGGGCAGCGGCTCCAGTCCGGCCAGGAGGCGCCCCACCGCTTCGGCCACCTCCTCGGGCCGGTAGCTTCGGCAGCGGACCAGGCCGACGACGGCCCGGCCCGGCTCAGGCGGCCGGCTGGCCGGAGTGGGGGTCATACCTCAGGTAGGCCTGGATGAAGTCGTCCAGGTCGCCGTCCAGGACGGCGTCCACGTTGCCCCTCTCCTGGCCGGTGCGGTGGTCCTTGACCAGGCGGTAGGGCTGCAGGACGTAGGAGCGGATCTGGCTGCCCCAGGCGATCTCCTTCTTGGAGGCGTGGACCTTGTCCATCTCCTCCTGCCGCTTGGCCCGCTCGTGCTCGTAGAGCCGCGCCCTGAGAACCCTCATGGCCGTGTCCTTGTTGCGGTGCTGGCTCTTCTCGTTCTGGCACTGGGCGACGATGCCGGTGGGCAGGTGGGTGATGCGCACCGCCGAGTCGGTCTTGTTGACGTGCTGGCCGCCGTGGCCCGAGGCCCGGTAGGTGTCGATGCGCAGGTCCTTCTCCTCGATGACCACCTCGATGTCCTCGTCGATGTCCGGGTAGACGAAGACCGAGGCAAAGGTGGTGTGCCGCCGGCCCGAGGCGTCGAAGGGCGAGATGCGGACCAGGCGGTGGATGCCGATCTCGGCCCTCAGGTAGCCGTAGGCGTTGGGCCCCTCCACGGTGAAGGTGATCGACTTGATGCCGGCCTCGTCGCCCGGGTTCAAGTCCAGGATGTCCACCTTGTAGCTGCGCCCCTCGGCCCAGCGGGAGTACATTCGGAAGAGCATCTCGACCCAGTCGTTGGCCTCGGTCCCGCCGGCCCCGGCGTTGATGGCCACGATGGCCGGCTCTTCATCGTGGGGTCCGCTGAGGAGGCGGGCCATCTCCTCCCGGGTCAGGCGGGCCTCCAGTTCCTTGAGCTTGGCCCTGGCCTCGACCGCCGTCTCCTGGTCCGACTCCTCCTCGGCCAGGGCCAGGAGGATCTCCAGCTCCTCGGCCGCCTCGTCCAGCGCGGTCATGTTGGTCAGCGTCTCCAGGAGCCTGACCCGGCGCTGGCTGACCTCCTTGGCCAGCTTGGGATCGTCCCAGAAGGCCGGGTCGGCCATCTTCCTGTCGAGCTGGTCTAGTTCGAGGCGAACTTGAGGCGGGTCAAAGAAAGCTCCGCAGGTCTTCGAGGCGGCCCTTGAGATCGTTAAGCTGTTCTTTCTCGGCGTCCAAAATCATCTCTTCTTCTCCTCGCCGGCCGCCAGGCGGCCAGTCCGGCCAGGATCAGGCAGGCCGGAGACAAAAGGTATCCCCCCCGAACGTAGATAGTCATTTTTGAGCCCAAAGGCAAGTGCCCGGTGAGCTGGCCCTCCCGGCCCAGGTCCAGGGAGTCGATCAGGCGGCCATCCGGGCCGATCAGGGCCGAGACGCCGGTCTGGGCCGCCCTGGCCGCGGCCCGCCGGGTCTCCACCGCCCGCCAGACGAGCATGGACAGGTGCTGGTAGGGCGCCGAGGAGCGGCCGAACCAGGAGTCGTTGGTCAGGTTGGCCAGGAGCCCGGCTCCGGCCAGGACGTGGGCCCTGGCCAGTTCCGGGAAGATGGACTCGTAGCAGACCAGGACCCCGATCCCGCCGAAGGAGGCCCGGAGCAATTGCCCCGGCGGGCCGGGCGAGTACTGGCCGATCTGGGGCACCAGGGTCTCCAGGAAGGGCAGGAAGCGCTTCAGGGGCACGTACTCGCCGAAGGGGACCAGGTGGGCCTTGTCCATGTGGCCGGCCGATTGGCCAGAGGGGCTGAGCAGCCAGGCCCGGTTGTAGTAGGTCAGGCCCCCGGGCCGGTTCTGGTAGGCCGGCGCGCCGAAGAGGAGCCAGGCCCCGAGCCTCCCGGGCAGGCCCAGGAGCCGGCCGCGCTCGGGCGAGTCATCCTCGAAGAAGAAGGGCGCGGCCGTCTCGGGCCAGACGACCAGCTCGGGCTTGAGCGGCCCGGGGACCTGGCTCAAGCGCTCGTAGCGGTCCAGGCTCTCCTCCCGGAAGCGCTGGTCCCACTTGCGGGTCTGGTCGATGTTGCCCTGGACCACCCGGACCGCCACCCGGGGCGCGGTCCGGGCGAGCTCGGCCGTCCGGTCCAGCTGCCAGGCGCCGTAGCCCCAGGCCGCGGCCCAGGCCAGGGCCAGGACGGCCAGCCGGCGCCAGCGGCCCGGCTTGAGGATCGCCTCGGCCAGGCTCAGGTTGGTGGCCAGGACCAGGAGCCCGGCCAGGCCCACGCCCCCCAGGTCGGCCATCTGGACCAGGACCGGCCAGGGGGTCAGGACGTAGCCCAGGTCCTCCCAGGGAAAGCCGCTCAGGAACCAGGACCTGATCCACTCCAGGCCGACCCAGAAGAAGGCCCCGAACAGAATCGCCGACCGCCCCCGCTGGCTCAGGCTGGCGATCAATCCGGACCAGAGGGCCGGCCAGAGGCTGAGCAGGCTGACCAGGCCCAGGACGATCAGTCCGGCGGCCAGGCCGGACAGGCCGCCGTAATGGGAGATGACGTTGGCGATCCAGTAGAGCAGGCCGAAGCCCGAGGCCAGGCCGTAGAGGCCGCCCAGCCAGAAGGCCGGCCCGAAGCTGAGGCCGGCCAGGGCCAGCCGCAGGGGCACCAGGGCGACCAGACCCAGGGGCCAGAGGCCGAACTTGGGCAGGGCCAGGACGACCAGCCCGGCCGAGGCCAGGGCCGCGGCCGAGCGCCACAGGAGCGGCGGGTTCTTAGAAGACGGCACTGGCGGGGGACTCAGGCGGCCCGGGCCCGGCTGACCCTGACCTTGATGATGTGGCGCTCGTCGGCCTCCTCGACCACCAGCTCCAGCCCGTCGAAGGTGATCCTCTCGCCGGGCTTGGGCACCTGGCCGGTCCGGGCGACGATGAAGCCGCCGATGGTGTCAAAGCCGTCCTTGGGGATGTTGACCCCGAAGAAGTCGGCGATCTCCTCCACGTCCAGCCGGCCGTCGCAGAGGACCTCGTCCTCGGAGACCGGAACCAGGAGGGGCTCCTCGGAGTCGTGCTCGTCCTGGATCTCGCCGACGATCTCCTCGATGATGTCCTCGATGGTGACGATGCCGGCCGTTCCGCCGTACTCGTCGATGACCACGGCCATGTGACGCTGCTGGGTCCGCATCTCGGCCAGGAGGTCGGTGATCTTCTTGGTCTCGGGCACGAACATGGCCGGCCTGAGGATGGCCTCCAGGGCGACCTTGTCCTGGCCCCAGTAGACCAGGAGATCCTTGACGTGGAGGATGCCCATGATCCGGTCGATATCGCCGTCGTGGACCGGCAGGCGGGAGTGGCCGTGGGTCTTGACCAGGTCCAGGATGGCCTGGATGGGCGCGTCCACGGCCACGGCGTGGACCTCGGTCCGGGGGACCATGATCTCCCGGGCCAGGATGTCGCCGAACTCCAGGAGGGACTCGATCATCTCGCCCTCCTGAGTCCCGAGGAGACCCCTCTCCTCCAGGTCCTGGATGCCGCGTTCCAGATCGGAAGCTTTCTTGGGCGAGGAGGGCCCGATGAGGCCAAAGAGTCTTTTCAGCCAGGGGCTTCGGTCTGAGCCTTCGTCCAACTAATCTCACCCCGCGGGCAAAAAACTTGGTTCATTCTGGCCAAGAGCCGAGGGTTTGTCAACGCCCGGCCCCAGGCGATCAGAGCCCGGCGATGATCTCCCGGAACTCGTCCCCCTCCAGGACCTCCCGGCTGAGCAGCTCCGCGGCCGCCTTGTCCAGGGCCGCCCGCCGCCGGGTCAGAATCTCCCTGACCCGGTCGTGGGCATCGCTGATGAGCCGCTCGACCTCCTCGTCAATGGCCTGGGCCGTTGACTCGGAGTAGTCCTTGCCCTGGCCCAGGTTGGGGATGTCCAGGAACATGGGCCGCCGCTCCCGCTCGAAGGTGACCAGGCCCAGGCGCTCGGACATGCCGTACTCCTTGATCATTGAGCGGGCGATGTCCGTGGCCCGGTAGAGGTCGTTCTGGGCCCCGGTGGAGACTTCGTTAAAAACTGTCTCCTCGGCCACCCGCCCGCCCAGGAGCACGGCCAGCCGGTCCTTGAGCTCGGTCACGGTCATCAGGTAGCGGTCCTCGGTGGGCAGCTGGAGGGTGTAGCCCAGAGCGCCGATACCCCGGGGGATGATGGAGACCTTGTGGACCTTGTCGGCCGTGTCCACCGATTCGGCCACCAGGGCGTGGCCGACCTCGTGGTGGGCCACGATCTGCTTCTCCTTTTCGTTCATGACCCGGCTCTTCTTCTCCAGCCCGGCCATGACCCGATCGACCGCTTTCTCCAGGTCGGCCATGTCCACGGCCTGCTTGCCCTCCCGGGCGGCCAGCAGGGCGGCCTCGTTGACCAGGTTGGCCAGGTCGGCCCCGACCATGCCCGGCGTCCGGGCGGCGATGACCTTGAGGTCCACCTCCGGGGCCAGCTTGATCTCCTTGGCGTGGACCCGCAGGATGGCCTCCCGGCCGTTCAGGTCGGGCCGGTCGACCAGGACGTGGCGGTCGAAGCGGCCGGCCCGGAGCAGGGCCGGGTCCAGGATCTCCGGCCGGTTGGTCGCGGCCAGGATGATGACCCCCTTGGCCGACTCAAAGCCGTCCATCTCGGCCAGGAGCTGGTTGAGGGTCTGCTCCCGCTCGTCGTTGCCGCCGATGATGTTGGTCCCCCTGGCCCGGCCCAGGGCGTCGACCTCGTCGATGAAGATGATGCAGGGCGCGTTCTTGGAGGCCTGCTCGAACAGGTCGCGCACCCGGCTGGCCCCCACGCCGACGAACATCTCCACGAACCCGGCCCCGGAGATGGAGTAGAAGGGCACGTGGGCCTCGCCGGCCACGGCCTTGGCCAGGAGGGTCTTGCCCGTGCCCGGGGCCCCGACCAGGAGCACTCCCTTGGGGATGCGCCCGCCCAGGCGGGAATAGCGGTTGGGATCGCGCAGGAACTGGACCACCTCGACCAGCTCGTCCTTGGCCTCGTCCGCGCCGGCCACGTCCTCGAACTTGACCTTGGTATCGCCCTCGGCGTAGATGCGGGCCTTGGACTTGCCAAAGGCCAGGACCCCGGCCCCGCCCCGGCCCATGCGCTTGAAGACGAAGCCCCAGATGGCCAGCATGATCGCCAGGGGCAGAATCCAGCCGTAGAGGAAGTTGTTCAGCCAGGTGTTCTCTGTCTGGCCCGAGAAGTCGACCTTCCGGTCCTTGAGCAGCTTGATCAGGTCCGGATCCTCGACCCGGTTGACCAAATAGACCTGGCCGCGCCGGCCCGAGGGGGAGGTGTCCTCCGATCCGCTGAACTCGTAGGCGGTCAGGCGGCTTTCGCTGATGGAGACCCGCTTGATCCGGCCCTCCTGAACCATCTGGACGAACTGGGAATAGCTCAGGCTCCTGACGCCGGGGGCGGTGATTACGTTCTGGAGGGCGGCCACCAGGAGCAGGGCGCCCAGAACGTACCAGAGGGAGAAATGGATCCGCTTGTTCATCCGGTTAACCTAGTCCCTGAGAGCTCTTATACTAAAGTCTATGGCGCCAGGTGTCAAAAAGCCGGCCCGGGGCCCCGGTCTTGACTTGGCTCCGGGAGGGGTGGCAGGATCATCCGGGGAGAGTCGAGTGAGCCTCCGGACGGCCATCCAGGGCGAGCAAGGCCGCGACTCCCGGCCGCCGAGGGGCGGGCCCGGGTGGTGATCGGCTACGTCTGGGCCGCGGCCATCGGCCTGGCCTTGGGCAGCTTCGTCAACACCCTGGTCGACCGGCTGCCCCGGCGCCAGTCCCTGATCCGGCCCGGCTCGTCCTGCCCCGGCTGCGGCCGGCGTCTGGCCTGGTGGGAGCTGATCCCGCTCCTGAGCTTCCTCTGGCTGAGGGGCCGCTGCTCCAGTTGCGGCCGGCCCATCGGCTGGCGGACGCCCCTGGTCGAGGCCCTGGCCGGACTGCTGGCCGGGCTGCTGGCCTGGCGGCTGGGTCTGGGCGCCCAGGCCGGCCTGGCCCTGGCCGTGGGCCTGGTCCTGATCGCCCTGGGGCTGATCGACCTGGAGCACGGCCTTCTGCCCGACGTTCTGACCCTGCCCCTGCTGGCCGGGGGCCTGCTCTGGCAGAGTCTGGCCGGGACGGGTCTGAAATACGCTCTCCTGGGCGGGCTGATCTGCGGCGGGCTGATGTGGGCCGTGGCCTTCGGCTACCGCCGGCTGACCGGCCGGGAGGGCATGGGCGGCGGCGATCCCAAGCTGGCCGCCGGCCTGGGGGTCTGGCTGGGGCCAGAGCTGGGCCTGGAGGTCGTCGTCGCCGCGGCCGGCGCCGGGGCGCTGCTCGGCCTGGGCCTGGTCCTGGCCGGCCGGGCGACTCTCAAGACGCCCCTGCCCTTCGGCGTCTTTCTTTGCGCCAGCGGCCTGGTCTGGCTGGTGATCTGGCCGCCGTTCTGACTTGAGGAGGTGTTATGGCCCAGTCGGACTGCATTTTCTGTAAGATCCTGGCCGGGGAGATCCCCGCAATCAAGGTCTTCGAGGACGAGAGAGTCCTGGCCTTCATGGACATCAACCCCATTAACGAGGGCCACACCCTGGTCATCCCCAGGCGGCACGCGCCCACGATCTTCGACATCGAGATCGAGGACCTCAACGCCATCATGGCCGCGGCCAAGCGGCTGGCCCAGGCCATCAAGCTGAGCCTCGATCCGCCCGGCCTTAACCTGGTCCAGTCCAACGGCCGGGTGGCCAGCCAGATCATTGACCACTTCCATCTCCACCTCGTCCCCCGCTGGCCCGAGGACAAGCTGGCCGCGGCCATGAACTGGAAGCTCCAGCCCGGGGACATGGACCAGATCAAGGCGGCCGCCGAGAAGATCAAGGCCCGGCTCTAGAACTGGGCTTGATTCAGGGAGCCCAGGAAGCCGGCCGCGGCGGTCTGGATGGCCTGGAGGACCTGCCAGGGCCTGGGTTCGGCCCCGGGAGGGGTCTCGAAGGAGTGGTTGGCCTGGGGGATGACCTTGAGGCTGACCGGGCTCCTCAGGCCGGGGATGAGGCCCTCCAGGACCTCGAGCCGGCAGAGCGGATCGCGCTCGCCCTGGACGAAGAGGAGCGGCTGGCTGAGGCCGTGGAGGGGCCGGTCGCTGGCCCGCTCGGGCTGACGGGGCGGGTGGAGGGGAAAGCCCAGAAAGATCAGCCCGGCCGGCTCCAGCTTCAGGGCCGCGGCCGCGGCCGTCCGGGCGCCCAGGGACTTGCCGGCCAGAACCAGGCGCCGGACCTCCGGCTTGAGCTCCCCACAAGCCCACTCGGCCGCGGCGCCATGAACCGCGGTCAGGACCTCGAAGGGATCGGGCTCCTCCTCGCCCCGCTGGCGGTAGGGGAAGTTGAAGCGCAGGCAGGCCCAGCCGGCCCCAGCCGCGCCCAGGGCGGCGGCCACCAGGCTGGGGTGACCCAGGTCATTGATCCGGCCGTGGGCCAGGACCACCACTCCCCGGGGCCGGGAGGGCCAGGACAGGGCCGCCTGGACTTCGTGGCCGGCCAGCCTCAGCCGGGTCAAACCTGGTTCGGGCACGAGAGTCTCGCCGAAGTCAAGGCAGGGCCGCGTTGAGACGGCAGCCGCGGCGATTCAGGCGTTCAGTGAGGTAAGCAAAGAGTTCCGAGGGCAGGAAGCAGGACCTGGTGTAGCGCAGGACCGGGTTCTCCAAGCGGATCTCTATCTGGCCGTCCGAGGAGCGGCTGACCCTGATGTCCCGGTTCCCGGCCGCGGCCAGCTCCTCCTCCAGGGACCTGAGGAGCTTGTAGTAGCGCAGGGCCCGGCCGTCTACCGTGTCTTCGTATAAATCGAAGTCACGGTTGCGGCTGGGCTCCTCGGAATCCTGGAGAAGTCTGAGTATGTGAGGGATCAACTCCCGGTCCATGGGCCCGGACGCCTCCCGTCAGGGGAATCACGACCTTTCTTCATCCTCAAGCAGCCCCGCGGGGTTGTCAAGAGCTTTGTACCAACCTCACACGGCCCTGCCGGACTTGGACCAGCCAACCCAGGGGGGCCAGGACCAGACCTAGTGGTCGGCCCAGGACCAGGTCCAATTCCTCGGCCCTGAGGTGGCCCTGGTCCAGGGCGAAGCGCCGTGTGTGCAGGTCGAAGCCGACCAGGTCGGTCAGCTCGGCCAGGGCGGACCCGTCCCGGGCCGCCCTCCCGGCCAGCTCGACCAGGCGGCCGGCCGGGCAGCGGGCCTCCTGGGCGGCCAGGTAGTCCAGGGCCCGGCCGCTCAGGGCCTGGCGCCGGCTGAGGTACGGCCCGGCTGCCTCTCCGGCCGAGCTGGCCGGCCGCCAGCACTCCAGGGCCCGGCACTCCCGGGGTCGCTGCTCGTAGACGGCGCAGCCGGCCTGGGGCTCATAGAACAGGCAGGCCCCCTTCTTCTCCCTGAGCTTGATCCGCTCCCGCTCGAGGACCCGGAGGGTCCCGGCCCGCCGGTCCATAACCGGCTCGCCGGCCCGGAGGGTGTAGGCCTGGCCGGCAAAGGGCCCGCCGGCCGCAACCAGTCCGCCCTCCCCGGCCAGCAGGGCCGGCCCGCCGGACAGGCAGCAGCGGCCGCAGCGGAGGCAGTAAGGTCTGGTGGCGTAGGCGGCCTCGGTCAGGCCCTGGCAGAGCCGCTCAAAGGCGGCCCGCCGCTCCGGGGGAGCCAGGGCCTCCCAGGATCCGGCCAGGTCGGCCAGCCAGGCGCTGGCCCGGACCTGGTCCGCCACCTGGCCGGCCCGGGCCGGCGAGTCTATCTCTCTGAGGAAGTCGGCCAGCAGAGCGGGCCAGAGCGAGGCCAGCTCCGGCCAGGATTCCGGCGGCTCAATCGGGGCGGGGCAAAGGATCAAGATCCGGCCTCAGCCGCCGGTCTCGGCGACGACCCAGTTGAGGTACTCATTAAGGCCGCCGTCGACGGCCAGGCTGAGCACCTCGGGGACCTCGTAGGGGTGCAGCTCCTTGACCCGGGCCGTCAGCCGGGGGATCAGCTTCGCCTGAGTCTTGAGGATGAGCAGCAGCTCGGCCTGGTCCTCGATCCGGCCCTGCCAGCGAAAGATGGAGCGCAGGCCCGGGACCAGGTTGGCGCAGGCGGCCAGGCTCTCCCCGACCAGCCTGCGGGCCAGCTCGAGGCCGCAGGCCTCGTCGGGCACGGTGACAAGGACCACCCGGACCTCTGACATGGCCTCACCTCCTCCTGGCAATCCTACCCAAGAGCCGGGGAGTCTTCAAGGCCGGGCCGGCCGGCGGGCCTTCTTCTGGCGGGCGTCTATGATCAGGGCCAGGGCGGCCAGAACGGTCGCTCCCAGGACGATGAAGGCGGTGGTCCGGTAGGTTCCGGCCACGCCGCCGGCCAGAACCGCCGGCGGCAGGCCCTCCAGCCTGGTCCGGTCCACGGCCCCGGCCAGGCCGGCCAGGTGGGCGGTGAAGATGGCCCCGACCAGGGGGATGCCGGTGGTGTTGCCGGTGGTCCGGGTGAAGGCCAGGAGTCCGGAGGCCAGGCCGAGCCGGTTCCGGGGGGCGGCGCCCATGACGGCGCTGTTGTTGGGGGCCTGGAACATCCCCAGGCCCAGGCCCAGGGGCAGAGACCGGACCAGGAAGCCCAGCCACCTGACCCCGGGGTGGATGGTGGACATGGCCAGGCAGCCGCCGATGACGGCCAGGAGCCCGAGCAGGCTGATCAGCCGCGAGCCGAACCTGTCGGACAGGCGGCCGGCCCAGGGGGCCACCAGGCCCATGAGGATGGGCCCGGACATCATCAGCAGCCCGACTTGGCTGATGGAGTAGCCGGTGACCAGCTGGAGGAAGAAGGGGATGATGAAGCCGCCGGCCAGGACGATGAAGACCAGCCAGCCCATTACCAGGTTAATGCTGAAGAGCAGGTTCTTGAAGAGGCTGAAGTCCAGCATGGGCTGATCGCTCCGGGCCTCCACGGCCAGGAAGGCCATCAGCCCGGCCAGGGCCAGGCCGAGGAGCCAGAGAGCCCGGGCATCGGCGAAGCCGAACTTCTGGCCGGCGGTCATGCCCAGGGCGTAGCCGGTCATGAAGACCAGGAAGATGGCCGCGCCGGGCAGGTCGAATCTCTGCCCCGGCCCGGCCGGGGTCAGGACCGGGATGTAGCGGGGGATCAGGGCCAGGGTCAGGCCGCCGATGGGCACGTTGACCAGGAAGATGGACCGCCAGCCGATGCCGCCGATGAGAAGGCCGCCCACGGCCGGACCCAGGGCGATGCCGATGGAGACCACCGCGCCGATGATGCCCAGGGCCCGGCCCCGCTCCGAGGCGGGGAAGACCTGGGTGACGATGGCCAGGCCCACCGCCTGGGTCATGGCCGCGCCGACGCCCTGGACGGCCCGGGAGGCGATCAGCCAGCCCACGCTGGGTGACAGCCCGCACAGGAGCGAGCCGGCGGTGAAGACGACCACTCCCACGGCAAAGATGGTCCTCTTGCTGACCATGTCGCCCAGGCGGGCGAAGACGAGCAGCAGGCAGGACAGGAGCAGGACGTAGGCCAGGATGACCCACTGGACCACGGCGAAGTCGGTCCGGAATATCCTGGCCAGGGTCGGCAGGGAGATGTTGACGATGCTCATGTCCACGGTGCCCATGAGCACGCTCAGGGCCACGCAGAGCATGGCCCACCACTTGGTCCGGTCATCCGCCCCGGCCGGAGTCCTGGCTTCTTTGGCCGCGTTCATTCCACTCCCCTGGGGTCCGCCTTGATCGGAACCGCCGCCCGGCCTTCAGCCGGACGGAGGAGATACTATACTCCCCGCCCGGGCCGGAGCAAGCCGCCCGCCAGGCCCGGCCGCCCTTCCAGGCTTGACAGGGCCGGCCGGCCGGGGTCTAGTGGCCGCAATCCCTTTGGCCCGCTTGGGCTTGACTGAGAGTCTGCCATGCCCGGCCTGCTCGATCTTGAGGGCCTCGAAGTCGGCCAGGCCCAGGACTTTGAGGCGGTCACCGGTCTGACCGTGGTCGTCTGCCCCCAGGGCGCCGTCGGCGGGGTCGTCTTCCGGGGCGGCTCGACCTCGACCCGCCAGATGGGCGCCCTGACCGCCGGCCACGCCGTGCCCCTTATCCACGCCGTCCTCTTCACCGGCGGCTCCAGCTTCGGCCTCAACGCGGCCCAGGGGGTCATGGAATGTCTGGAGGCCCGGGGAATCGGCTTCGACGTGGGGGTCACCCGGGTGCCCATCGTGCCCACGGCCGCCCTCTTCGACCTCAAAATCGGCGACGCCTTCACCCGGCCCGACGCGGCCATGGCCCGGCAGGCCTGTGAGGCGGCCGGCCGGGAGGAGATGGCCGAAGGCTCGGCCGGGGCCGGCTGCGGGGCCACGGTGGGCAAGCTCTTCGGCCTGGAACAGGCCACCAAGGGCGGGCTGGGTACGGCCTCGCTCAGGACCGACCAGGGCGTGATCGTGGCCGGGCTGGCCGTGGTCAACGCCTTCGGCGACGTGGTCGAGCCGGCCAGCGGCCGGATCCTGGCCGGGGCCAGAACCTCGCCCCGGAGCCATGATTTCGCCGACACCGAGGCCCAGATCAAGACCGGCCGGGTCCGCTCACCCTGGTCGTCCCAGAACACCACCCTGGCCCTGGTGGCCACCAACGCCCGCCTGGACCGGCGGGGCTGCACCTGGCTGGCCAGCCTGGCCGAGCTGGGCCTCAGCCGGACCATCAGACCCTACGGGACCCTCTTTGACGGCGACCTGGTCGTGGCCCTCTCGGTGGGCCAGCTCGAGGCCGACATCCACACCCTGGGCCTCCTGGCCGCCGAGGCCCTCAGCCAGGCCGTGGTCCGGGCGGTCACCCTGGCCGACGGGCTGGGCCTGGTGCCGGATTACCGGAGCCTAAGAGGCTGAGCCAGACCGGATAAAAAAATAAACCGGCTGAACGGAGCCTGGCCCCGTTCAGCCGGCCGGGGCAAGAAGGCCGGCTGACCCCCGGCCTCCCCCAACCCCAAGCTTGATTCAGTCCCAGACCCTCTGGTCCTCGACCTTCTTGCCGCCCTGGGGAATCGTTCCCGATCCTACGAACTCGACCAGGCCCTTGAGCCTGAGGATCTCCTGCAGGGCCGCCTTGAGGCCGGCCTCGAGCCCGGCCGTGTCGCTCAGGGGCTCCCTGAGCTCGGCCTGGAAGGTCATGACGTCCTGGTGCTTCTCCCGGGTGACCACCACCCGCCAGGCGCGAAGCTGGGGGAACCTGGCCGCGACCTGGTCCACCTGGCCGGGGTGGACGAACATGCCCTTGACCTTGGTCACCTGGTCCACCCGGCCCATGATCCTGGTCAGCTTGGCCGAGGTCCGGCCGCAGGGGCAGGCCTCCTCAGTGAAGCTGGACAGGTCGCCGGTGCCGAAGCGGATGAGGGGGTAGGTCTCGTCGAAGTTGGTCGCCACCACCTCGCCGGGCTGGCCCGGACCCAGGGCCCGGCCGGTCTCTGGGTCGACGATCTCGACGATTGCCTCCTCGACGAAGTGCATGCCCTCCTTGTGAAAGCACTCGTAGCTCAGGCAGCCCACGTCGGCCGTGCCGTAGGACTGGCGGATGAGCATGCCGAAGGTCTCCTCCAGCTCGGCCCGGAGCGACTCGGGCAGCATCTCAGCGGCGACGAAGCCCACGGCCAGCCTCAGGTCCTTCCGGGGATCGAGCCCCAGCTCCTGGACCCGGTTGGCGATGGTCTTGAGAAAGGAGGGCGTGCCCAGGTAGGCCTCGACACCCAGGTCGCGCAGGGTCTGGATCTGCAGCTCGGTGTTGCCCACGCCGGTCGGGACCGAGCGGCAGCCCAGGGCGGCCAGGGAGGCGTCGAGCATGAAGGCGAAGGGGACCATGTGAAAGGAGAAGGTGATCAGGCCGGTGTCGCCCGGCCGGAAGCCGCAGGCAAAGAGGGCCTCGGCCCAGCGGTCGTCTTTGTAGTCCTTGTCCCAGGGCTCGTAGATCGGTCCGGGCGAGACGAAGAGGCGTCTCAGCTCCTCCCCGGGCCGGGCCACGAAGCCGCCGAAGGGCGGGTCCTTCTTCTGGAGCTGGACCAGGTCGGCCTTCTCGGTGATGGGCAGCTTCTGGAGGTCCTCGACGGTCCGGATGTCCTCCGGCCCGACCCCGGCCGCCTCTAACTTGGCCCTGAAGGCCGGCGCCTTGGCCCAGGCGTGGGCCACGATTCGCCTCAGCTTGGCCTCGAGCCGCTCGCGCCTCTGCTCCGGGCTGTGGGCCTCCTCGGGCTTGAAGAAGCCCTGGATGCGCTTCTCGTCCATCTCTCCCATCCCCCGGCGGAGAGTTGATCCGGCCCCGGGCCTGACCCCGGGGCCGGCTGGCCGGCTCACTTGCCGCCGAACTTGCCCACAAAAGCCGAGATCACGCTCCCGCCCTCGTAGTTGAACTGGGCGGTGCCGTTGCTGATCTCGATGGGGAAAGAGGAATCCGGGATCTCGGTCCACCACTTCTTGATCAGTTCCCCGGCGCTGTCGCCCTTCTCCTTCATCTTGAAGCCCGCGGTCACGGCCAGGTTGAGGACCACCGTGCCGGTGGTGATGGCCGAGATCACCCGGACCTGGTTGGTCTTACCGCCGGGAATCCACATGGTGTTGGTGTAGCTGCGGGTGGCGATGTCATAGCCGTCAAAGGAGTAAGTGAACTTCAACTCCTCCATCTCCACGGGCAGGGAGTTGGTGTTCTGAACGTTGAAGACAAAGGCCAGGACCAGGGGGCAGTTGCCCTTGTCCTTGGGGTCCTCTTTGGTGCCGTGCCAGAAGCCAAAGTAGTTCTGGACCTCGATCCGGTCCAACGAAACCACCGGTGCGGCCATCTTGGCCGGGCCGGCCGCTCCGGCCATTGGGGCCAGAGCCATGACCAGAACCAAGGCCAGCGGAATCATTCGCAGAAAAGCCCTTGACATATCGCCTCCTCGTTTGCGGACGCGGCGCTAGGTCAGCCAGCGCTTGCGCCGCTTGTAGTGCTTGACGTCCCTGAAGCTCTTGCGGCCGCCCACATCGGTCAATCCCAGGTAGAAGTCCTTGATGTCCGGGTTGTCCATCAGCTTCTCCGAGGTGTCGTCCATGACGATGCGCCCCGTTTCCATGACGTAGGCGTGGGGAGCCACGGTGAGAGCCAGCTTGGCGTTCTGCTCGACCAGGAGGATGGAGATGCCCTCCTGCTGGTTCAAGCGGTTGATTATATTGAATATCTCCTGAATCAGGAGCGGCGCCAGGCCCATGGAGGGCTCGTCCAGGAGCATCAGCTTGGGCTCGGTCATCAGGGCCCGTCCGACCACGGTCATCTGCTGCTCGCCGCCGGAGATGAAGCCGGCCGTCTCGGCCCGCTTCTCCCTGAGGCGGGGGAAGTACTCGTAGACCATCTCCAGGCCCTGTCTGACCTTGCCGCCCGAGGACAGGTGGGCCCCGACCTTGAGGTTCTGCTCCACGGTCAGGTGCTCGAAGACCCGGCGGCCCTCGATGACCTGGACAATGCCCGAGCGGGCGATGGCCTCGGCGTTGAGCCGGTCGATGCGCCGGCCCTGGAACTCGATGGAGCCGTCGGTCACCTCGCCGTCCTCGTGCTTGAGCAGCCCGGAGATGGCCTTGAGCGTGGTCGACTTGCCGGCGCCGTTGGCCCCCAGCAGGGCGACCACGCCTCCCTTGGGCACCTCGATGGAGACGCCCTTGAGGACCAGAATGACCTCGTGGTACTTGACCTCGATGTTGTTGAGCTTGAGGATCGCTTCAGCGCCCTGCGCCTCGGCCATTAAACGAGCCTCCTTGAGCCGGCTCGGCCCGGGCGGCCTGGGATCGGCCGCCTCCGGCCGCTCACCAGCCCAGCCACTCCTTGTCCCACTTCTCGGGCCAGCGGGCCTTGAGGTCAACCGCGTCCAGCAGGTTGAACTTGCCCTTGGAGTACTGGTAGACGTTGATGACGCTCTGGGGCCGGTGGTCGCCGGCGGTGTAGGTCAGAGGGGCCACGCCGCCCAGGGCCATCTGCCAGTTGTTCATGGTCTCGAAGCCCTTCTTGACGATGCCCTCGCCGGTCAGGTCGCCGGCCTTGTCGGCCCTCTTCATGCCCTCGGCCATGAGGAGGACGTTGGCCCAGGCCTGTGTGGTCCTGAGCAGCCGCTTGTCCTGGGGCACGCCCGGGTTGAGCTTCTTGGCGTAAGCGATCACCTGGTCCATCAGGGCCACGTCCTGGCCGTAGAGGGGGCACTGGGCGATGCCGATGACGCCCTCGGCCGCCTCCTGGGCCAGCCGGGGCATGTTCTCGTCAAAGCCCCAGTTGTTGAGAAGGTGAGAGACCTGCAGCCCCAGGGCGAAGCAGTCGCGGATGGCCGCGGCGCAGGACATGGTCGTGTTGCCGTGCCAGATGACGTCCGGGTTCTCCTTGCGCGCGCCCAGGACCTGGCTCTTGGTGTCGATGGCCGTCAGGGAGACGTCCTGATCCGAGCCGACCTCCATACCCAGCAGGGCGGCCTGGTCCTTGATGGCCTTGATCGGCGCCGAGGCGTAGGGCGAGGCGAACATGTAGAAGCAGACCAGCTTGGGCTTACGCTTGCCGGCTTCCTTGGACTTCTTCCAGACCTTCTCGTACCAGGCGGTCAGCGCGCCGCGGGCGTTGGAGGAGTAGTCCGAGGAGAAGAAGAGGTTGAAGGGCGTGCCCGGATGATCCTTGCCATCCTTGTCCTTCCAGGCCTGGGGGCTGGTCAGGTGGGCCGAGTAGGAGGCCGAGATGTAGGGCATCTTGTCCCGGGTGATGGTCGGCGAGAGGGCCTCGGTGTCACCGGTGCCCCAGCCCTGGACAACGATGACCTTGTCCAGGTCGCGCAGCCGCTTGTAGATGGTGATGGCCTCCGGGATGCGGTAGCCGTAGTCAAGCTGGATCAGCTTGATCTTCTTGCCGTTGATGCCTCCCTGATCATTGACGTAGGCCACGGCCTCGGCGATGCCCAGGGCGTAGTCCTTGCCCACGTCCGAGGTGGCCCCGGTCATGTCGTTGATGGCGCCAACCTTGATCTCCTCGGCCGCCGCCGGTCCGACCAGGACCAGGGCCAAGGAAAACGCGGTCAACCAGATAAACAACCTGCGAATCATGCATACACCCCCTTGGTTAAATCCGTTGTTGTTAGGTCCGTATGACCCCCAACCCTCACTAGATCAATCAGAGGCCGGCCCTAATACGAAAACGGCCAGAGATTGAAGTAGTTCTTGATCTGCCACCAGCGGTAGGCCAGGCCGTTGGGCTCGTAGATGAGGAAGACGGCGATGGCCAGGCCGAAGGTGGCCTCCTTGAGAAAGAGGAACTTCATGGCCAGCTGGGGGAAAATGGGCGTCAGCGGCACCAGGGCGAACTTGAGGGCCTCCATGACCAGGACCATGAACAGGGAGCCGAAGAAGACGCCGTGCAGGGAGCCGGCCCCGCCGATGAGGATGACTCCGACCAGCCAGAGCGACCAGAACCAGGGAAAGTGCTCGGGCGAGATGGCCGCCAGGCGGCTCAGGCCGGCCGCGCCGGCCACGCCGCCGATGAACCCGGCCGTGAAGAAGGCCAGGAGCTTGTAGTAGACGATGTTGATGCCCATGGCCTCGGCGGCGATGTCGTTGTCGCGGATGGCCACCCAGGCCCGGCCGACTCGGGAGCGGAGCAGGTTGGCCAGGGCCAGGGTCAGCAGGGCCGTGGTCACGGCCAGGAGATAGTAGATCGAGCGGTCCGACTCGATCACCCAGGGCCCGATCTTCATCGTGCCCGGCGGCAGACTGAAGGCCTGGCCCCGGCCCCCCACCTGGGAGACGTACTGGGTGATGACGAAATCAACGGTGATGAACTGGGCGGCCATGGTGGTCATGATCAGGTAGAAGCCCTTGACCTTGGCCGAGGGCAGGCCGAAGAGGACCGACCAGAGGCCGGCCGCGACCCCGGCCAGGGGCATGGTCAGAACGTAGGGCAGGTGGAGCTGGAGCATCAGCAGGGCCGAGGTGTAGCCGCCCACGGCCAGGAAGGCGGCGTGGCCCAGGGTGATCTGGCCGCAGTAGCCGATGAGGAGCTGGACGCCCAGGGCGCCCAGGATGGTGTAGGCCACCTCGGAGAGGGCGCCCAGAGTGTAGTTGCCGGCCGTCAAGGGCACGACGGCGAAGACCAGCAGGCCCAGGAGGATCATCTTGCCCCTGACGAAGCGGGTCTGCCACCAGGCCTGATCCTGCTTGTAGAACTCGTGATAGACGCCGCAAGGCAGATAGGACATGTCTCAATCCCTGACCGGCCGGGTTAGACCCGCTCGATCCGTTCCCAGCCCCACAGCCCGTAGGGCTTGAAGAGCAGGAGCACGACCATGAAGACAAAGGGAGCCAGGTCCTTGACCCCGCCCGGGAAGAACTGGTCCAGATAGGCCCCGGAGAAGTTCTGGAGCACCCCGATGACCAGACCGCCGACGATGGCCCCGGGAACGGAGTTGAGGCCGCCCAGGACCACGGCCGGCAGAACCAGGAGGCCCAGGTAGCCTACCGAGATGTTGATGCCGTTGATGTTGCCCAGGAGACAGCCGCCCACTCCGGCCGACATGAAGGCGATGGCCCAGGAGGCCGAGTAGACGAAGCGGGCCGAAATCCCCAGGGACAGGGCGGCCATCTCGTCGTCGGCCGTGGCCTGCATGCTCAGGCCCCAGCGGGTGTACTGGAAGAAGCCGACAAAGACGACGAGCAGGATTATCGCGGCCACGAAGCTCCAGAGGTAGACCCGGCCGACGATGATCGTGCCGAAGATGTAGGGCCTCAGGCTGAACACGGCCGGCTGGAAGACCATGGTGTCAGTGCCCCAGATGAGCTCGACCACGCCCTTGAAGAAGAAGCTCAGGCCCACGGTGACCATGATCACCGTCAGGACCGGCTCGCCGATGAGCCGATCCAGGAAGAGGCGCTCGGTCAGGGCGCCCAGGACGATGCCCACCAGGAGGGTCAGGAAGAGGGCCAGGATGAAGTTGCCGGTCCACTGGTAGAACGAGAGCGAGACGTAGGCCCCGATGAGGGTCAGCTCGCCCATGGCCAGGTTGAGCACCCCCGAGCACTTGTAGATGATGGTCCAGCCCAGGGCGACCAGGGCGTAGATGCCGCCCAGCATGACGCCGGTAACCAGGGTCATGAGGAAGAGTTCCATCCCGGCCGCCCCCCTAGTCCTCGACCCGCTGGATGCGCAGGTCGGTCACGATCCGGGCCTCCCGGCCGTCCTCGTACTTGATGGTCGTGTCCATGTGGATGTCGTCCTCGTCCGAGTAGAGGGCCTGGACAATGTCCTTGTAGCGCTCGGCCACGAAGGCCCGCCTGAGCTTGTTGGTCCGGGTCAGTTCGTCGTCGTCGGCGTCGAACTCCTTGTAGAGGTTGACGAACTTGACGATCTTGGCCGGCGGCGGCAGATCCCGGTTGACCTCCCGGACCTGGGAGGCGACCAGCTCGTAGACCTCGGGCTTCTGGGAGAGCTCGGGGTAGGAGGTGTAGTTGAGGCCCTTCTCGTCGGCCCACTTGCCCGTGACCGAGTAGTCGATGCAGACGACCGCGGTGACGTAGGGCTTCTCGTGGCCGATGACCCAGGAGTCCTTGAGATAGGGGCTGAACTTGATCCGCGTCTCCAGGAACTGGGGCGAGGAGAGCGAGTCGTCGGAGAGCTTCATCACGTCCTTGGAGCGGTCGAAGACGACCAGGTGGCCGTCCCGGTCGATGAAGCCCTTGTCGCCCGAGTAGAGCCAGCCGTCCCGGAGGGTCTTCTGGGTGGCCTCCTCGTTCTTGTAGTAGCCCTTGAAGACCGAGGGGCTCTTCTGGATGATCTCGCCCTCCTCGGTGATGCTCACCTCGGTCTCGGGCAGGGGCGTGCCCACGGTGTCGAACTTGATGTCGCCGTCGCTGTGGACGACCGAGATGCCGGCGATCTCGGTCTGGCCGTAGATCTGCTTGAGGTTGACGCCCATGGCGTGGAAGAACTTGAAGTGGTCCGGGCCCATGGCCGCGCCGCCGGTGTAGGCGTGGCGGATGCGGCTGAGCCCCAGGTGGTCGCGCAGCTTCATGAAAACGGCCGCGTAGGCCAGCTTCTGGCTAAGTAACAGCCAGAGGGGCAGGGATTCCTTCTTGAAGCGCCTGCCGGCATAGGCGTAGCCGATCTTCATGGCCAGGCGGAAGAGCCAGCGCTTCAGGGCCGTGGCGTCCAGGTGCTTGACCTGGACCGTCCGGGTCATCTGCTCGTAGATGCGGGGCGCGGCGAACATGACGTGGGGCCCGATCTCGCGGATGTTGTGCTGGGCCGTGTCCGGCTCCTCGGGGAAGTTGATGGTGAAGCCGATCTGCAGGCCGCAGGAGATGGACATCATCTGCTCGCCGATCCAGGCGAAGGGCAGGAAGCTGACGAAGTCGTCGCCGTCGAAGCAGGGATCGACCCGCATCAGGTTCTGGCCCATCTTGAGCATGTTGTAATGGGTCAGAAGCGCCCCCTTGGGCAGGGCGGTCGTGCCCGAGGTGTAGAAGAGCAGAGCCACGTCGTGGCTGCGGCCCTTCTTAATCAGGTCCTCGAAAAGGGTCGGCTTGCGCCTGTCCAGGTCCCGGCCCAGTTCCTGGAGCCGGGCGATGGAGACCAGGAACTCCTGGGGATAGTTGCGCATGCCCTTGGGGTCGTCCCAGACGATGTGCTCCAGCTTGGGGCATTCGTCCCTGATGCTCAGGCCCTTGTCCACCTCCTCCTGGGTCTCGGCGAAAAAGACCTTGGCGTCGGAGTGGTCGATGATGTACTTGACCTCCTCCATCAGGCAGTCGCGGAAGAGCCAGACGGCCACGCCGCCGACGCAGAGGGTGGCCATCTCGGCCCAGAGCCCCTCGGGCCGGTTGTCGCCCATCATGGCCACCTTGTCGCCCGGCTTGACGCCCAATTCGACCAGGCCCAGGGCCAGGGCCTTGACGTTGTCGTAGTAGTCCTGCCAGGTGATGGGACGCCAGACCCCGAACTCCTTCTCGCGCATGGCCACCTTGGCGGCGCCGTACTTGCGGCAGCGGTCCAGGAAGAGCTTGGGCAGGGTGAGGCCCTCGGTGACCTGAAAGCCGGCCTCCGAAAGGCTATCTGCGGGTGGCATACAAGTCCTCCGCGCCCAGGTAGGCCGAAATCACTTCGGGGTTGTTCTGGATCTCCTGAGGGGTGCCAGAGGCGATCTTGTTGCCGAAGTTGAGGACGCTGATCCGGTCGGAAATGTCCATGACCACGCCCATGTCGTGCTCGACCAGGACACAGGTCACCCGCCAGCGCTCCTCGAGGCTGACGTCCAGGATGAAGCGGGCCATGTCCTCGACCTCCTCCAGGTTGAGGCCGGCCAGGGGCTCGTCCAGGAGGAGCAGGTCGGGCTCCAGGGCCAGGGCCCGACCCAGCTCGACCCGCTTCTGCAGGCCGTAGGGCAGCATGCCCACCACCTGGTCGCGGATGGCCTCGATCTCCAGGAGGTCGATGATCTCCTCCTCGATGAACTGGCGGTGCCTGATCTCCTCCCGGGCCGTCTTGCCCAGGTAGAAAGAACCCGAGAACAGGCCGGAGCGAAGGTGGATGTGGCGGCCCAGCCGGATGTTGTCCAGGACGGTCATGCCCGAGAAGAGCTCCAGCTTCTGGAAGGTCCGGGCCAGGCCCAGGCTGGCCCGCCGGTGGGGGCTCAAGTGGTTGATCCGCTGACCCCTGAAGACGATGTCGCCCCGGTGGGGCCGGTAGAGGCCGTTGATGCAGTTGAGCAGGACCGTCTTGCCCGCCCCGTTGGGCCCGATGATCGAGTGAATCTCGCCCCGCTTGACGCTGATGTCCACGTCGATCAGGGCGGCCACCTTGCCGAAATTCATCGAGACGCCCTTCAGATCCAGCATCTTTTCATCAATAATCCCGGCCTGTTCGGGCATACGCCCTCACCCCCGTATACAAGTAGAACCCAACCATCGACCCGGACCGAAGCGGGAGCGTCGGCCTCAAGAGGCCGACTAAACTCGAGCTAGCAAGCCCTCGGCTAGGTTGACGTCAGTGACCAGAACGTTGAAGAAGCGCCCCTTTAGCGCGGCGCGGACAGACTGAAGCTTGTAGCTGGCTCCGGCCAGAGCGATGATCGAACGGCCAAAGGCTTTGGCCGCCTGCTGGAATCCTTCCAGGGGGACGCAGATCATTGACCCCTCGAGGGCCTTCAAGGGCGGGCAGTTCGCCGAGGTCAGAATTCGGCCCTCTTCGTCAAAGAACTGGTAGTTGATCATGCCCACCGCGCCGCAGGAGACCAGTTCCTCAATGCTGAGGTCGTAGCTCTCCAGGAAGGCCTCCAGGGCCGGGTCGGGCTGATTGAGGGCCCCAACGCCCATCAGGAAAACGTCGGCGGAGCGAGCCTGGTCCACGATCCGCTGGAACAGTCCGTCCTGGAGGATCAGATCCAGGAAGGTGCGATACTTGTCCAGTCTCTCCTTGCTCTCTGGCCGGGTGGGAATGCGGTAGGTGTAGGCGGAGACACCCGACTCCTGCTGGTACTTGGTCATCATCAGGCCAGCCAGCTGGGTCGGGTAGAAGTGGCGGACCACTGAGGTTGATTCGGTTGACAGGGGAAAGAGGCGGTGTTTGGTGAAGGGCAGAAGATCTAGAAAGTCGATCAAGCGCTGGACCGAGTAGCCCGGCGCCAGACCGATGGAGATGTCGTCCTGGGCGATGCGGACGAAATAATCAGCCCCAGCCTGGCCCACGGCGTCGTGGGCCTTGGCGTCGCCCGAAGGAACCACCACCGCGTCCTTGAGCCCGAAGGCGTCCATCAGCTCCAGTTCCAGGCGCTGCAGGCGCGGCGGTTCTATGGTCACCCTGACCACGCCCTCGGTCTGGGCCTGGCGGAGCAACCGGGAAACCTTGGTCGGATTGATGTTCAAACGAGCAGCCACCTCGGCCTGGGAGAGCTCCTGGTCCCGGTCGTAGTACAACTGGGCGCACCTGACCATGAGCTTGATCTCCTCGTCTCGGCTTGACGGTCGACGGCTCATGGCTGACTCTCTTGTTCGACCCGGTGACAATGGCAGACTCTGAGAGCCACCATTACCCGAACTCAAGCGATTAGTCAAGCGCGACTATTCATTTACCGGAAACTATTTTCGTTAGCCGCAGATTTTTGCTGATTTCATCTGGCTTAAAGCACTGGTCCGGGCAGGAGCAGGTCCCGGGCTTGCCTGAGGAAGTAGTCGTCGGTCATCCCGGCCAGGAAGTCCCGGACCACCAGGGCCGGCGGGGCCTGGTCCAGGTAGGGCGGGGCCATGCCGGCCAGGAACTCGCGCTGGATCGGGCCGTCCTCCTGGCCTCGTTCGAGCTGGCCCAGGTAGGCCTCGAAGAGCAGGTCGAAGAGGTTCCTGATCCTGGCCGCGTGGACCTTGACCCTGGGATTGAAGTAGATCCGCTCCCGGTTGAAGTCCTTGAGGGCCTTGAGGGCCGCGGCCGCCGGCCCGGAGAAGCCCACGCCCGGCCCCTTGAGGCTGGTCTCGATCAGATCCTCGACCAGTCGGTAGACGATGGTCCCGTTGGTCTGGCCCAGGACCTCGACCACCCGGGGGGGCAGGTCCCGGCGCTCGATCAGCCCCAGGCGGATGGCGTCCTCCACGTCCCGGCCGATGTAGGCGATGGTGTCGGCCAGGCGGACGACGCAGCCCTCCAGGGTCATGGGCGTCAGGGGCGTCCCGGTCTCGGCCTCCTTGGCGGCCACCTCCGCGTCCAGGTCGCCGAAGTCCTTGCCCCGCTTTGGCTCCAGGCCGGTCTCGTCCACTTCGCCGTCGTGGCAGAGGATGCCGTCCAGGACCTGGAGCGAGAGGTTGAGACCCAGGCCCTTGTGCTCCAGAACGTCCAGGGCCCTGACCGACTGGAGGGCGTGGAGAAAGGGCTTGAGGCCGTGGGCCTGGCCGACCTGGGAGAGATAGGCCTCGCCGTCGTGGCCGAAGGGCGCGTGGCCCAGGTCGTGGCCCAGGGCGATGGCCTCGATCAGGTCCTCGTTCAGTCCCAGGAGCCGGCCGATGGTCCGGGAGATCTTGGAGACTAGCTGGACGTGGAGGACCCGGTGGGTGATGTGGTCGTTCCTGACCAGGTAGAAGACCTGGGTCTTGTCGATGTAGCGGGTGTAGGCCAGGGAGTGGAGGATCCGGTCGGCGTCGACCTGGAAGTTCTGGCGGTGGCCGGACTCGACGGCCGGGTCGGGCCGCCGCCTGATGGCCGCCGCCGAGGGGCAGGCGCCGGGGCCGAGCCGGCCGGCCTCCTGGGAGTCCATGTCCTGACGCAACTTCTTAAGGTCCACGGCCAACTCCTGGCCGGAAGGTCTGCCAAGCATCTGGGGGGAGAGTTCGAACCAGACTCTGCCTCAAGTCCCGTCATTATGCTGACCGCCCCGCGGAGGTGTCAAGAAGGGGGGAGCCTTGGGGGCGGAAATCGACCTCTTGGCCCCGGAGGGCTTGACGGCCGGGCCGGCCGGGCTTAAATGGAAGTCAGGAGGCTGAGATGCCCATCTACGAGTTTTCCTGCCAGGCCTGCGGCCGGGTCTTCGACCTGCTCGTTCTGGCCGGGGACCAGGCCGAGCTGAAGTGCCCGGACTGCGGCGGCCAGGACATCGTCAAGCTCATGTCGGCCGCCAGCCACACCTTTGGCCAGAGCAACTACAAGTGCCAGGGCGGGCCGGGCGGGGTGACCACCCGCAACTGCGGCTCGGGCTCGTGCACGACCATCGACATCCCCGGCCGGGAGCGCTGAGGCCCACAGAGCCGCGCCCCGGAACCCGCCTCACCCCCTGAGCCTCAAGGACAAACCGGCCGCGATCGGCGTCCCCGGGCGGCCGCCCAGACCGGTCCGAATAATCACCGCGACGCCGGCGGCAGATCAAGACAACATAAGAAGATAATTCATAAAAGACCCCTCACCCCTCCCTCTCCCCGCAGAGCGGGGCGAGGGTAAAGAGGTGGGCTCTTCCAACCGGCGGGGTGAGGGTAAAGAGAGAGGCCCTCACCAACCACCGGGGCGGGAAGGGTGCTCCAAGTCTTTAGACTTGGGAAGGGACTTTCTTCTCCGCACCCGAGGAGACGAGAGGTGTGGCCCAGGCATATAGCCCGTGGCGTAAGGGCCGCGTCCCTGACGCCATCGCGAAGCGACCAAACACGGCCAGGAGGGCCGTTCCACCTCGGCCGGAGCTAGTCCTGGCCTCCGGCCTACAGCCAGGGGCGCGGCCCTGGCTGCACACAAGAGTACCGGACCACCTCACTCGGGGTCGGCCCTGGCCTGCGGCCTGGCGCCAGGGGCGCGGCCCTGGCGCCACAGAACAGCCCATTACGTAGACTTGTATTTGAGATAGGCCGCCCCGCCCCTGTGAGTCGAGGGTGCCCAAGTCTTCAAACTTGGGCAAAGACCCTTTTTTCTCCAGAGCAAGGGCTAACCGGGAACGTCGCCGGCCTTCAGAGCTGGTAATTATGGGTCTTCGCCCATCTATCCGAGAAAAGTCATGCCCGGAGGACGGGGTTTAGATTACGCTCCCCTGTCCGGAACGGAGCCTCCCCATCCCAAGGCTGTTCAAACCTGACTGATGCTTCTAACGAGCGCGTCTAGGGCGCCCTGGAACCACCATGTCCCAGGCCCTCGGCGCTGTCCTTGACATCGAGCGGGTGATCCCGCCAGGCGCCCACGGTCTGATCCGGCCCGATGGGCGAGAGGTTCTGCCAGTTCGGCCCCAGCTTGGCCCTGAGCCAGTCCGGGATGACGTCGACGTTGAAGGTCAGCAGGGTGGTCTGGCCGGAGTGGGTCGTGGTCGAGATGGCCCCCAGGCTCTTGAACCTGATCTCGGGCTTGCCGTCGCCGTTGAGGTCCAGGTACAGGGCGGCCGTCTCGTCGCAGACGCCGCTGGGTCTGCAGCCGATGGCGCAGTCCTGCCAGCCGAAGGGGTGCCGCTGGCCGGCCTTGTCCAGCAGGGACAGCTCCAGGTAAATGGTCTGCCTGGGCCCGCAGAAAAGGGTCTTCCAGACGCGGATGTTGTCCCGGGTGGCGTAGACCGCCCGGCCGACCAGGCGGCTCGAGTCGACGCGCCGCCAGGCGGCGAAGGGCGTGGCCTGGCCGGGGAAATTGGCGAAATCCCCGGCGCTGTACTCCCCTCCGGCCGCGACCAGGCGGTCCCGGTCCTGAGCCTCTCCGGACCGGGCCGGGCCGCTCAGGACCAGGCCGGCCAGGATGGCCAGCCCCAGGCCCAGCCAGATGACTCCTGGGTGCAAAACTTGAAAGGCTTTGGTTCTCATGATCTTCGCCTCCCGACCCGGGCTCAATCTCCCTGGGCTGAAGTTAGGCCTTTTTCGTTGAATTATACTCCCCCGCCCGACACCCTCAAATAGACTGGCCCGGTCTCAACGGGCTGGAGTTCGTTTCGCCTTGACAAGCAAATGGCCCAACAATAGTATGCTTGCGGGTAGATATCTGGGCCGGTAAGGCCCGGCCACGGACCCCCTTTTTTTATTGATTCAGCGGCTCGGACATCCGCTCGTACGTTCTTTGGAGACGCCATGACCAGCATCGACACGACCATTTACGTCGCCCGTCCCAGCCGGAGCGCGGCCTATCTGGACTGGATCCAGATGCTCACCGGGGCGGGCCTGATCCTGTTCATGTGGAGCCACATGGTCCTGGTGGCCAGCATCAACCTGGGCGTCGGGGCCATGAACACCCTGGCCTACTTCTTCGAGGCCACCTACATGGCCCAGGTGGGCGGGCCCTTCATCGCGGCCAGCATGCTCTTGCACTTCGTCCTGGCCGCCCGCAAGATCCCCTTCCGGGCAGACCAGCAGTCGACCATCTGGAAGCACGCCAAGATGCTCCACCACCTCGACACCTGGCTCTGGCTGATCCAGGCCTTCACGGCCATGGTCATCCTGATCATGGGCTCGATCCACGTCTGGACCGTCCTGACCGACCTGCCCATCACCGCGGCCAAGAGCGCGGCCCGGATCCAGGGCGGCTTCTGGATGGTCTTCTACCTGATCCTGCTGCCCATGGTCGAGCTCCATGTGGGCGTGGGCTTCTACCGGATCGGGGTCAAGTGGGGTTTTGTCCGCAGACAGGGACGCAAGGGCTTCAAGCGGGGGGAGAATATTCTGACCGGAATATTCATCCTGATCGGGCTGATCACCATCATCCGCTTCGCCACCCTGCCCATCTGAGGAGGACTTCCCGTGTCTAGCGTCGAAACCTTCCACACTGATCTGCTCTGCATCGGGGCCGGACTGGCCGGGGAGAGAGTGGCCGTCGAGGCGGCCGCGGCCGGTTTTGAGACCATCCTCCTGAGCCTGGTTCCGCCCCGTCGTTCCCACTCCTGCGCGGCCGAGGGCGGCATGCAAGCCTCCCTGGGCGCCTGCTGCATGGGCCAGGGTGACTGCCCGGACATCCACTTCGAGGACACGGTCAAGGGCTCGGACTGGGGCTGCGACCAGGAGGTGGCTCGACTCTTCGCCGAGACCGCGCCGGTGGCGGTCAGGGAGGCCTCCTTCTGGGGCATGCCCTGGAACCGGGTCGTGGCCGGCAAGTCGACCTACTTCAAGGGCGGCCAGGAGTTCGAAAAAGAAGAGCTCGCCGAGAACGAGGGGCTCATCACCGCCCGGGCCTTCGGCGGCACGGCCAAGTGGCGGACCTGCTACACCTCGGACGGCACCGGCCACACCCTGCTCTACACCCTGGACAACAAAGTCACCGAACTGGGTGTCAAGGTCCACGACCGGATCGAGGCCATCTCCCTCATCCACGACGGTCAGAACTGCCTGGGAGCGATGGTCCGGAACCTGGCCACGGGCAAGCTGAGAGCCTACCTGGCCAAGGCGACCCTCATCGCCACCGGCGGCTACGGCCGGCTCTACCGGGAGACCACCAACACGGTCCTCAACGATGGCGGCGGGCACATCTGCGCCCTGGACACCGGCCTGGTGCCCATCGGCAACCCCGAGGCCATCCAGTTCCACCCCACCGGCATCGTGCCCACCAACATCCTGGTCACCGAGGGCTGCCGGGGCGACGGCGGAACCCTGCTGGACGTTAACGAAGAACGCTTCATGCACATCTACGAGCCCGCCAAGGCCGAGCTGGCCTCCCGGGACGTGGTCTCGCGCTGGATGATGCACCACATCCGGGAGGGCAAGGGCGTCAAGAGCCCTTACGGCGACCACCTCTGGCTGGACATCCGCCACCTGGGCGAGAAGCACATCACCACCAAGCTCAGGGAAGTCTACGAGATCTGCAAAAATTTCCTGGGCAGAGACCCTATCCACCAGCTCATCCCGGTCCGGCCGGCCCAGCACTACACCATGGCCGGGGTCAGGACCAACAAGGACGGGGCGGCTTACGGGCTCAAGGGCCTTTTCTCGGCCGGAGAGGCCGCCTGCTGGGACATGCACGGCTTCAACCGCCTGGGCGGCAACTCCCTGGCCGAGACCATTGTCGCCGGCCGGATCGTCGGCCAGAAGATCGCCGAGTTCCTCCAGGGCTACGAGGTCACCTTCAAGACCGACCTGGTCCGCCAGGCCGCGGCCAGGGACCAGGAGCGGATCGACCGTCTGGTCAGACGGGCCGACGGCAGCGAGAACGTCTATGAGATCCGGGGGGCCATGCAGGACGAGCTCATGGAGCGGGTCGGCATCTTCCGCCACGGGGACGATCTCCAGAAGGCGGTGGACAACCTCCAGGTCATCTACGAGCGGTCCAAGAAGGTCGGCCTGCGCTCCAACGGGCTGGGGGCCAACCCGGAACTGGTCCTGGCCCTCAAGATCCAGGGCATGGTCAGACTGGCCCTCTGCGTGGCTTACGGCGCCCTGATGAGGACCGAGAGCCGGGGCTGTCATTCCCGGGACGACTACCCGGCCCGCAATGACCGCGACTGGCTCAACCGGACCCTGGCCTACTGGAAGGACCCGGCTGACGCCCTGCCCACCCTGGAGTACGAGCCGGCCTCTCCGGTCTTTGAGCTGCCTCCGGGTGATCGGGGCTACGGCAAGAGCGAAATCATCAGTGCCGAAGAATAAGGACGAGGGCAAGACCAATGGGTAGGACTCTTAAGTTCAATATCTTCCGCTACAATCCTCAGGATCCGGAATCGGTGCCCCACACCGACACCTTTGAACTGGAGGAGACCCCCAGTATGACCATCTTCATTGCCCTGAACCAGATCAGGGAGGAGATGGACCCCTCGCTCCAGTTCGACTTCGCCTGCCGCATGGCCATCTGCGGGTCCTGCGCCATGGTCATCAACGGCCGGCCCGGTCTGGCCTGCAAAACCCTGACCGAGATAATGCCCGACGAGATCACCCTCATGCCCCTGCCGGTCTTCAAGCTGATCGGGGACCTCTCGGTGGACACGGGCACCTGGTTCAGGATGACCAACAGCAAGATCGGCTCCTGGATTCACACCGACAAGGCCTTTGATCCCCTGGCCCAGGAAGAGCGCATGGACAACGAACTGGCCGAGGAGATCTTCGAGCTGGAGAGATGCATCGAGTGCGGCTGCTGCGTGGCCGCCTGCGGCACGGCCAACATACGGTCCGACTTCCTGGGCGCGGTGGCCCTGAACCGCATCGCCCGCTTCGTGCTCGACCCCAGAGACGAGCGGTCCGACGGGGACTACTTCGAGGTCGTGGGCACGGACGAGGGCATTTTCGGCTGCATGGGTCTCCTGGCCTGCGAGGACGTCTGCCCCCGGCAACTGCCCTTGCAGGATCAGCTGGGCATCCTCAGACGCAAGATGGGCTTCATCGGCCTGAAGCAGCTCTTCCGCTTCGGCCGGAAGTAGCCGGAAAATAAGGTAATGTAAAGGCGCCGGGGCCTCTGGCCCCGGCGTTTTTTATTACGTCTGGCCCGCCCGTAGAGCAGTAGCTAGTCAAACCCTCAAGTTCAATCCCAATCAGGACAAGCGTTCCAGAGAGTCTGTTTCGATCGCGGGACGCGTCCGCTCAAGCTTGACGCTCTGAACGGCCTGGGCCTAAACTTTAAACAATCAGTTCTCGGGACGCTGTTTTACTCCAAGCGCGGCTCAGAAATCTCATTAACAACTGTCTGGAAGGTGAAAAAATGAAACATAAAGCGGCGATATTCATCTTGACGTTGGTTTTGCTGCTTCCCGCCTGGCCGGACCCGGCCCCGGGCCAATCTTCAAAGCTGAAAGACGATCAGGGAGTAATCACCCTGTCAGGGGTTGTGACTAATTTTATCAATTCCCCCAAGGCGGGCTGGCTCCTGGTCATCACCGGATGTGCTTATAACCTGTTGGACAACCCGGTCTCAACGATCAAGGTGCGCGGCATCCTCCACACGGCCTCGAAACAAAACTACGTGGTCAAGACGGCCTACACCGGGCGCTTCCTTACCGAAAACGCCCTCAGGACTATGGACAGAGAGGCGATCGACCAGTACCTGACCGAACCACAGATAACAAATGATTCCACCCCGAGTTACCTGAAGGACCTGGCCAGGTTCACCTTTGTCTTCTTTAACCTGCCCAAGGGGCTCAATTCTTTCACCCTGGAGGTCGCCGAGCCGATACTGAAAGCGCCGTCTCCCGAGTTCGCGAAGTTCGGAGGCGCCGTCAACGGAGAGCTGCCCGATCTGACCGGATTGATTGCCTCCGCGAACAGCGGAGACCCTGAAATACAAACCGAGCTGGGCGACATGTTCACGTTTGGGAAACATGTTTTCACAGATTCCCACGAAGGGATCAAGTGGTACCGCCGGGCCGCGGAGCAGGGCCACCCAACGGCGCAGTTCAAACTGGGAAACCTTTTCCTGTTCGGCTTCGGGGTGGCCATGGATGAAAAAGAGGCCGTCAAATGGTATCGGCTGGCCGCCGAGCAGGGCTTTCTCAAGGCCCAGCTCCAGCTCGCCTCTCTGCTGGCCAGGGAGCCCCCGGGCTCCCCGGAGCGCAGGGAGGCCCTGCGATGGTACGGGGCGGCCGCCCAGGGCGGCGACGCCCAGGCGGGCCAGACCTACGGGCGGATGCTCCTGGCCGACGTCATTTTTGACAGCGACGTGGCCGCCCTGCTCAAGACCCTGGCCCACATGGAGTCCGCCTGCAACAGCATTGACTGCGTTTTCAACGCCCTGTGGGAGTTCGCCGACGTCTCGCGGGACGGAAAAATATCCCTGGCCGAAGTGGCCAGGGTGCAGAGGATTATGCTGAAATACGGCATAAATGACACCACGGACAAGAAACTGGATCTCGAGGACAAGCTCGGCATCTCGCTGGTGGGAATTCTGGTCTCCCCGATCGTGGGCTCAGCCGTTTTGCACAGCATGGATTACAACAACGACGGATTCCTGGCCAAGGAGGAGGTCCTGGCCAACACCGAACTGGCCGAGATCGTCGGGGTCAGCGGCAAGGACGTGCGAAAAGGCATAGACATGAAGAAGCTCGAAGAAAAAGTGAAGGAACTGGGCTGGTTGTTCCGGATACTGGTTGGCAAGGAGTAGGCGGCCGGCCCGAGGTCTGGCTCATCGTCCGTTTCACCTCCGGCTGAGCGGTGTAAAGATATATAGCGCCGGGGCCTCTGGCCCCGGCGCCTTTTTTAACCGGCCCCCTGCCGCGGTCGGGCCGGCCTCAGCCTCAGCCGCAGCCGCCAGTGGAACAGGCCGCGAATGACCCGTCAATGGCCTGGCAGCGGGCCAGGACCCGGGCGAAGTTGGCCAGCCCGATCCGGCCGTCCAGGGCGGCCACTTCGGCCAGGAAGTCCTCGGCGAATTCCCGGGCGGTGAAGAGGTTGCTGCTCCTCCCCCGGAGGATGCGGGAGGTGCATCAGGTGTCCCAGCAGCGCGCCCCCCAGGTCAGACCCAGGCCGAGGGAGAAGACCTCCCGCTCGCTCAGGCCTCCCTCTGGGTTGGCCCTGTTCGAGGCCTCGATGGCCGCCAGGGCCCCGGCCACGTCGGCCGGTCCCAGGAGCCCCAGGTCCTCCAGGCCGGGCTTCAGGTGGACGCAGGCCGGCCAGCCCTTGACCAGGGCCGCCTCGGCCGCGGCCCGCTCCACCTCCGGGCCGGTCAGGAGGCCCTCGGCCAGGAGAGAGGCCATGGCTTCCGCAGCCAGGGCCCACTCGCCCAGGCCGGCCAGAAGGCCGAAGCGGAAGAGGCGCCTCTCCCTGGCCGAAAGATTTCCGGCAGTAGATCGCCCTTCCCGGCCGCTCCGATCGGCTCCGGCCGCCCTGGCCAGGAGGGCCGGGAAGCCCTGGTCCATTCCCTTGAGGTCCACCGCCGCGAAAGGATGCTCCGGCTTGAGTTCAGCGGCCATGACTCCTCCTCGCCCGGCCGACCGGGCTCGCGCCGCGAAGCCTAGGCGGCCGGCCCCAGCAGGCCGGCCACCAGGGGATGACTCTCCCGCATGGTGTTGAAACGATCCAGCCCCAGTTCCGAGATGAGGGCGTGGTTGACCAGGTCGTGGATGATGTACTCCTTGGCCACCAGGGCCAGGGGCGGATCGTCGGCCAGGGTGCCGGTGGGCTCGGCCCGGTCCCGGAACTCGGCGATCAGGACCTGCCTGTCGTCGGCCACGGCCGCGGCCAATCGCCGGCCCAGCCGGGCCGCGGAGCTGACCCCGCAGGAGAACAGGTCGTAGACCCCCTCGCCGTCGAGGGGGCTGGGGCCGAAGCTGGCCACCCAGAAGCGGACACCCCGCTGCCGGGCCCGGCTGACCGGCTCGACCAGGTGGGCCGCCTCGGCCGGCCAGACGGACAGGTAGACCTCCTGCCGGGCCCTGTCCACCAGCCCCTGGAGCTGGCCCAGGATGGCCTCCTGGTCGCTCAGGCGCCAGACCACCCCGGCCGTGGTCGGGGCGGCCAGGCCGGGCAGAGCGCTCTGGAGAAAACCGAGCGAGCGCTCCGTCCGCTCGCGAACGCCGGCCAGGAGCTCCTCCGGAGGGACCACCCGGTACAGGGTCGGCTGGCTGGCCGAGGCCAGGGCCGCGCCCTTGGCCACCAGCCGTTTCAGGGTTTCGTAGATCTTGGAGGTGGGCAGGCCGGACAGCTTGGCCAGGTCGTACCCGTTGGCCGGCCGGCTGCCCAGCAGGGCCAGGTAGGCCCGGGCCTCGTAGAGGGAAAAACCCAGGCGCTTGAGCTCGGCCACGGCCTCCCTGGTCAGGTCTTTTGAGGCCAATTGATAACTCCCTTGGTAGTGATGACTACTATGGTAGTGTAGAATCCCGCTCCTGTCAACTCCAATTCTGTTCCGGGAGGTCCGCTTCGGCCGGTTGAACCGGGCCGGCCCGCCTCGGCCCGGGAGAAAGGAGAACCCGATCCCCTCGCCTCGCGGTCTGGAAGGGACCGCCCTTCCCCCAGGCCTTCCGGCCCTGTTCTCCGCCCGCAGAAAATCGAGGTAACCCGGGCAATTTGCCCGTGTTTCCATCCCCAGACCCCGGGGGCAAATAATCACGGCCAGGATGGCCGTATCACCTCGGATGGAGCTTGTCCTGGCCTGCGGCCTGGCGTCGGGGACGCAGCCCCGACGCCACACATTATGTTGTTTAATGGTAAGTTATTTGGTGTCCCCGTGGTGCCAGGGCCGCGTCCCTGGCACCGTCGCGCAGCGACGGGAAACCCCAACAGAGGTGGTTAACCGACTGACTTCCCCGAACCGGCGCCCGGCTCCTGGCCGCCGCGGAACCCGGTTGGCGGACCGCCTGAAAACCAAAAGGCCAGGGTTTATTCCTGGCCTTCGGCCTGGCGCCATGGACGCGGCCATAGCGCCACAATAATAGCTTTATTAATGAATTTTTATATACGACAACCGGTTGCCCTGGGTCCGTGTGGTCAGGCGGATAACAATAACCGCTGGGCTGGTTGGACAATTTCCAAGACCCCTACCCCCAGGTAAATTCGGCCTTCTTTCTCACTAACCCCGCTCTGCGGGGAGAGGCCGCCCTCTTTCTCCCTCGCCCCGCTGGCGGGGAGAGGGTCGGGGTGAGGGGTCTTTTATTAATTATATCTTCTAGTTAAATCGATATCACCTTCAGCCGTGGACTGCGGTTCGGCCGTCCCGCTGCTCGCCGCACGCTCTGGCCGCCAGGATTCAGACAGCGGCCTGCGGCTCGGTGGCGGGGCTGACGGTCATCACCGGCACCGGAGACATCTGGACGATCCGCTGGGCCACGCTGCCGAAGAGGACCCGGTCGACCCCCTTGCGGCTGCGGGTGCCCATGACCACCAGGTCAACGCCCTGGTCGGCGATGTACTTGAGGATCTCGTCCCTGATGTGGCCGCGGATGATCGAGGTCTTCAACTCCGGGTAGCCGGCCAGGTTCTGGGCCACGAACTCGTCGAGCCTCTGCCTGGCCGACTCGGTCGCCTCGGACTCGAAGGCCCTGACCTCGGGCGGGCCGGGCGCGTAGTAGACCCGGCCGTACTCCACCGGCCGGATGACGTAGAGGACGTGCAGCTCGGCCGAAAACCGGCCGGCCAGGGCCAGGGCGTGCTCGACCAGCCTGGCCGGGACCTCGGACAGGTCAACCGGGAAAAGGATCTTCCTGTACTCGGTCATGGCGCCCTCCTGGTCGGGTTGTCTCGGATCGAGCCAATCTTAGGTTCTATTTTACCATTGCCCCCGGCCGCCGCCAAACCGCCAAGTCCTGGCCGGGCGGTGGGGCCGGCCGGTCCCGGGATGTTCTACTTGCCTGTCTTGGGGGGCTGGTCGGCCAGGCGGGTCCAGGCGTAGATGATCCGGCGGAGGGTGGTCAGCCAGGCGAAGACGACCACGTAAACCACGCCTATCTCGGGCCGGGCGATGATTCCGGTGGCCACCAGGGCGATGAGCCGGTCCGGCCTCTCGCCGCCGAAGCCGATCTCGCACCTGTCCAGGAACACCTCGGCCCTGGCCCGGGTGTAGGAGACCATGAAGGCACCCACCAGAGCGGCCAGGGTGAGCCCGAACCAGATCGGCCGGCCCTGGTCCAGGAAGTGGAAGCACAGCCCGCCCAGCACGGCCGCGTCGGCCACCCGGTCCAGAACCGAGTCCAGGAAGCCGCCCCGCCGGCTGACCCGATTGGTCTGCCGGGCCAGGTAGCCGTCCAGCATGTCCAGCAGGCTGGAGGTCAGGACCAGGACAAAGCCCAGCTCGAAGCGGCCGCTGGCCAGGGGGTAGACCGCGGCCAGGGAGACGATCAGGCCGGCCAGGGTGACCTGGTTGGGGCTGAGGCGCTCGAGCCCGAGTCGCTTGATGAGCGGAGGGGCCAGGACGGTCAGGGCCAGGAGAACCAGCAGAGCGATCAGGGTGGCCAGGGAGAGCCCGAAGCCGCGCCAGAAACCCAGGGTCAGCCCCAGGCCGACGGCGGCCAGGAGCGGCCGGGGCAGGCCCAACATCTTCTCGTACTTGCTGTACAAGCGGGGATTCTCCTGGCCACAGGGTAGCCCAGCGGCTCCGGCCGGGCAACAGGTTTCGGGGACCTAAAGCTCCAGCCAGTCCAGCCAGCGCTTCTCGACCTTGGGCCAGGAGAACTCGCCGTCGGCCAAGGCCCGGCCCCTGAGGCCCATCTCATCGGCCCGGCCCTCCTGGCTCAAGGCCCTCAGCCCGGCCAGGAAGGAGTCCCGGTCGTCATAGGCCAGGCCGGCGCCCGAGCGCCGGACGTACTCGGCCAGGACCTGACCGCGGCCGTTGACCAGGACCGGCCTTCCGGCGGCCCCGGCCTCGAGCACGGTCAGGTTGAGCGACTCCAGCCGCGAGGGCGCCACCAGGGCCAGGGCCCCGCTGAGAGCCGACCACTTGTCGGCCTGGCTCAGGAAGCCCGGCCTGACCAGACCGGGCATCTGGGGCAGGTCCATCTTCTCCTCGCCGGCCAGGACCAGGCTCAGGTCCTGGAACTCGGCCTTGACAGCGGGCCAGAATTCCAGCAACTCGGGCAGGCCCTTGTGAAAGTCAATCCGGCCTAAGTAGAGGAGGTAGCGTCCCAGGGAGTGTTGCCGGGCAAAGGCCGCGGGGTCGAGTCCGGCCGGGGCCTCCACCCCGGCGCCCAGGATAGCCCGGGGAGTGCCCGCCACGGCGAAGCGGCTCAGGACCAGGCTCTCCTCGGCCGGGCTCAAAAAGCCCAGGGCCCGGGCCGACTCGAAGACCGGCCGGATGATCCTGAGATTCAGGGCCGGCTCGTCGTGAGCCGTGGGCACCAGCCAGGCCCGCTCCCTGACCCGGGGCAGGCCGAGCACGGTCGGCTCGTAGAGGTAGGTGAAGAAGACCAGGCGGTCAAAGGCAGACCCCTCGGCCCTGAGAAAGGTCAGCAGGCCGGGGACACGAGGTCCCTGGGTAAAAACCCATATTCTCTCAAGTAAGCTGGGCGCTCGCCCATTGAACCTGGCGGTCAGCCGGTTGATCAGGTCGAAGAGGCGGAGCCGCCGCTGGCGGGCCACCGGGAAGCGCCGGACCCTGACCAGGCCGTCCTGGGAGAGCCCGGCCGGGTAGTGGTTGGCCCAGGTGGTGTAGTCCCGGGCCGTGGTGCTGATGACCTCCACCTCCCCCCGGCCGGCCAGGGCCCCGGCCAGGCGGCCGGCCACCTGGCCGCAGAGGACCTCGGCCCCGCCGGCGATGTCGGCCCCGTAGCGGGGGCTTATCAGGCCCAGGCGCATCAGCCGGCCTCCCTCAGGGCCTCGTTATAGATCTCCACGGTCAGCCGGGCGCTCCTGGGCCAGGAGAAGAGGCCGGCCTGGCCCGGGCCCATCCGGCTGAGCCGGCTCCTCAGCTCCGGGGAGGCCAGGAAGCGGGCCATGGTCTCGGCCAGCCCGGCCTCGTCCTGGGGGTCGAAGTAGAGCCCGGCCGGGCCGACGATCTCGGGCAGGGAGGTCGCCCGGGCGGCCAGAACCGGGCAGCCGCAGGCCAGGGCCTCCAGGGCGGGCAGGCCGAAGCCCTCGTAGAGCGAGGGGAAGACCAGGCCCTGGGCCAGGGCGTAGAGGGCCGGCAGATCCTCATCGGGCACAAAGCCCAGGAGCCCGACCCGCTCCTCCAGGCCGGCCTCTTTGATGGCGGCCAGGGTCGGGGCGACCTGTCCCTTGTCGGCCGTGGAGCCGGCCAGGTAGAGCCGGCAGTCCGCCTCCCCGGCCGCGGCCAGCCGGCCGAAGGCCCGGACCAGCCGGGGCAGATTCTTGCGGGGATCGAAGCCGCCAACGCACAAGAGGAACCTCTCGGCCAGGTCGTAGCGCCGCCGCGCCTGGGCCAGGATCTCCGGGTCGCTGACCGGCCGGAAGTCCTCGGCCGCGGCCAGGGGCACGACCCTGATCCTCTCCGGCCTGACCCCCAGGTAGTCGACCACCTCCCGGGCCGTGTACTCGGAGATGGCCGACACCCGCCGGGCCCGGCGGACGGCCCGCCTCTCCAGGGCCCTGAGGAGGCGTCGGTGGGGGCCGCCCCCGGCCAGGGTGCCCAGGCCCCGGGCCATGATCAGGTCGGGCACGGTCACCACCGCGGGCAGGCCGCCGAAGGCCGGGGCGTCCAGGTGGGCGATGAAGTGGACCAGGCTGACCCGGCCCCTGAGCCAGAGGGGGACGATGGCCTCCTGGCCCAGGAGCCTGACCGCGCCCCTGATCCGGGGCAGGGGCTGGGGCAGGGCCCAGCGGGGCCGGCCGGCCAGGTGCTCCGGACCGGGCCGGGGCAGGTTGGCCTGGACCAGGCCGACCAGGGGCAGATCGCCGGCTTCCTGGGGCAGGTGGTCGGCCAGGCCCTGGCAGATCCGGCCAAGGCCCCGGCCGAAGTGGGCCTTGAACCCGGGCTGGAGTCCCCTCAGGTCCAGGGCGACGGGCTTCATGGCGCCAGGAGGGGCCCCAGGAGGGAGTAGAAGCGCTCCCAGACCCGGTCCGGCTGAAAGTCGGCCAGCCTGGCCCGCTGGCCGGCCAGGATCTCGCCCCTCAGCTCCTGGCTGGTGGCCACCTCGGCGACCACCTCGGCGGTCAGGCTGGGCGAGGGATCCTCCAGCTTCACCCCGGCCGTCCCCAGGGTCTGGCCCACTGCGGCCGCCTCCCGGGCCACCACGGCCAGGTCCATGGCCATGGCCTCGACCAGGGGCACGCAGAAGCCCTCGTGCTCGGAGAGGCAGAGGTAGACGTGGCTCAGGGCGTAGCAGGCCGAGAGCTCCTTCTGGGTCAGGAAGCCGGTGAAACTGACCCGGCCCAGGCCCAGGGAGCGGCAGAGGTCCTCCAGGGCGTACTGGTAGATGACCATGCCGCTGGCCCCGCCGACCAGGATCAGCCTGGCCTCGGGCAGGAGGCGCTGGAGGAAGAAGAAGGTCTTGATCAGCTCGTCGTAGCGCTTCTGGGGGACGATGCGGCCGACGTGGAGGATGTTGGGGCCGCCCTGCCTCAGGTGGGCCAGGCGGCTGGAGGGCTCGGCCGGCCGGTAGCTCTCCAGGTCCAGCAAAATGGGGCAGTTACCGGTGGCCCGGAAGCCCAGCTCGTCCAGCTCGGCCTGGTTGAAGGCCGAGTCGCCGATGCCCAGACTGACGAACCCGGCCGCCCGGGCCAGCTGCTGGCGGCCCAGGAGGCACTCCATCTCGGCCTGGGGGTTGATGTCCTTGAAGTAGTGGGCCGGGGTGACGTTGTGGTAGCGCATGACGATTCGGTCGGGCAGGCCGGCCACCAGTTCGCTGACCTCGGTGCCCATGGAGAAGTGCCAGATGACCAGGTTGTCCGGGCTGGAGAACTCCCGGTACTGGCTGACCGCCTTGGCCTGGCCCAGGAGCTGGGGGGCGACGTGAAGGGCGAATATCTCCGAGGGGTGGCCCAGCCGGCGGAGCCGCTTCTGGATGGTCAGGCAGTCGTGGCCGATGGCGTCGCCCACGGCCAGATGGTTGATGATCTGGTGGACCGGCCGGCCGGGCAGAGGGCTTGTCCGCTGCTGGGCCATCGGCGCCTCAGGCCGCCCGGCCCAAGAGGGGCTCGAGCAGGGACCACATCCTGGCCCAGGCCGCCTCGGGCCTGAGCTCCTCGAGCCTGGCCCGCTGGCCGGCCACCACGGCCCGGACCAGGTCGGGCTCCTCGGCCAGGAGGTTGAGCGCCTCGGCCACCTGGCTGGGACTGGGGTCCTGGAGCAGGATCCCGGCCGAGCCCAGGGTCTCGGGCACGGCCGCGGCCGCCCGGGCAACCACGGGCAGGCCCACGGACATGGCCTCGATGAGGGGGACGCAGAAGCCCTCGTGCTCGGAGAGGCAGAGATAGGCCTGGGCTAGGGAGTAATAGGCCACCAGGTCCGGGAGGCCGACCTGGCCGGCGAAGTGGACGTCCTCCAGGCCCAGCTCCCTGACCAGGGCCTCCAGCCCGGCCAGGTAGGGCTCGAAGCCGGCCCCGCCCCCGACCAGGATAAGCCGGGCTTCCGGCTTGAGCTTCTTCAAGAAGTAGAAGGCCCTGATCAGGTCCTCGATCTTCTTCTGGGGGGCCAGCCGGCCGACGTGGAGAATATTGGGACCGCCCTGGCCTAAGCGCTCGGCCAGGGGGCCGGGCTCCTGGAGGCTGAAGTCCCTGATCTCCATCACGTAGGGGGCCACGGCCGTGCGCCGGTAGCCGGCCGCCTCCAGCTCGGCCCGGTTGAACTCGGACACGCCCAGGGCCAGCTCGACCCGCTCGGCCATCCGGTCGAGCTGGTGGCGGCCCCAGCGCACGTCCAGGGCGGCCCGCTCGTTGACGCCCCGGAAGTATTTGTCCGGGGTGATGTTGTGGTAGCGCATCACCAGCCGCTGCCTGACCTCCTGGAGCCAATCGACCAGCCGGGTGCCGGTGGAGAAATGCCACAGGACCAGGTCGTCGGGCCCGGCTTCGGCCTTGAAGCGCTCCAACTCCCTGGCCTGGCGGCGGACCCGGGCGTCGATGAAGTCGGCGTAGATCTGGGATTTGAGTCCCTGGTCCTGGAGACGCCGGCGGATGAGGAGGGCCTCGTTGCCGATGGCGTCGCCGAAGGAAAAGTGGGACAGGACCTGGTGCACGGCCGGTCCTTTGGCCGGCCGGGCCTTGGGCCGGGGCGCGGGCGGCCGCTCGGCCCGGGCCAGGAGGTCCATGTAGCGCCGGCAGATGACGTCCCAGTGGAAGTTTTTGAGGACGTACTCCCGGCCGGCCTGGGCCATCTGGGCCGCCCCGGCCGGGTCGGCCAGGACCTGATCCACGGCCCGGCCGAAGCCGTCCAGGTCGCGAAAAGTGAAGCCGCCCTTCGAGGCCTCGACGTGCTCCCGGGTGGCCGGGCAGTCGGCGTGGACCAGGACCGGGGTGTGGCAGAGCCAGGCCTCCATGATGACGATGGAGAAGGACTCGTTGACCGAGGGCTGGCAGAACAGGTCGGCCGCGCTCAAGGCGTCGGCCTTGTCCTGGGCGTCCAGGAAGCCCAGGTCGACGATCTCCGCCTCCAGACCCTCGGGCCGCTTAAAGGGCAAGTTGCCCATCAGGGCCAGCTTGACCCGGCCGCCCCGGGCCCGCTTGTAGGCGGCGAAGAGGTCCAGGAGCAGGGGCGTGTTCTTGGTGGCGTCGCGCCGGCCGGCGTAGAGGATGAAGGGCTCGTCCAGCTTGAACTTTTCCCGGAATCGCCGGCCCTCCCCGGCGATGGCCGTGTCGATGCCCTCGCCGAAGAGGAGGGCCTTGTCCTGGCCCAGGCCCCAGAGGTCCTGGGCCAGCTCGAACTCGGCCCGGGTGTGGAAGATGACCCCTCGGCAGGCGTTGAAAGCCTCCCGGACCAGGTCCATGTAAGCGTAGCCCTCGTCGTGGAGGCAGGCGATGGGCACCGAGCTCTCGGGCCTGAGTTTGAGCGTCCGCCAGGTGGTCGAGAAGAGGTAGGGGATGGGCAGGAAGAGGCGGTCCCGGGCCTGGGCGATGAAGTCGTAGAGGGCCCGGGAGTTGACCATGCTCTCGAAGAAGGCCCGCTGCTGGGCCGGGTTGAGGCTCTCGCCCCGCATCAGCCGCTCGTTGAGGGGGCCGAACACGGCCGGCTCCCGGGAATCGACGGGGAAGCGCCGGACCGGGACGCCGTTGACCATGGTCTCGCCCGGCCGGTGGTGGTTCCGGTCCCAGGAGGCCTCCAGGGAGCGGAGGCAGGTGGTCAGAATCTCCACCTCGGCCCCCCGCTGGACCAGGTTCTCGGCGGTGCGGCGGCACTCGGCCTCGGCCCCGCCGGGAATGTCCGGCCCGTACCAGGGGATGACGAAGGCGGCCTTCATCACTACTTGATCCCGACCACGGCGAAGTCCTGGGGGGCGTAGAGGAGCTCGTTGAGCCGGTCGAAGTTCTCGTTGAGGGTCTTGGCCCCGGGCAGCCTGGACTCGACTGGCCTCAGCCTGGCCTCGGGCGGATAGGGGTTGACCGGGATGATCCGGACCTCCCGGAAACCGGTCGCCTCCCAGAGAAAGCGGGCCCCCTCGGGGTGGACGGGCTTGACGTGGCTGGGGTCGATGTAGAAGGCCCCGGCAAAGGTGGACAGGCTCTGGGGGTTGATGGTCTCGGCCAGGATGACCCCGCCCGGCCTGAGGGCCCGGAAGGCCGCCTCGAGCAGGCCGGCCAGCCCGGCCGGAGTCAGGTGCTCGATGACCTGGGCCATGAACAGGCCGCCCAGGGACTCCTCGGCCAGGCCCCTCAGGTGGGTCAGGCCGTCACCGGTCTCGGCCCTGAGACCCCTGGCCCTGGCGTCGCCGACCATCTCCGGGTTGATATCCAGGCCGTAGGCCTCCAGGCCCGCCTCGGCCAGGAGGGCCAGGAATTCGCCCCGGCCGCAGCCCAGGTCCAGGATCGGGCCGGGCGCCGACCTGAAGAGGTCGACGTAGCGGGCCTGCTTGGCCCTGATCTCCTCCGGGCTGCCCCGGTGGCGGTCCTCCAGGGCGGCGTAGTCCAGGGCCGAGATCTCGGCGGGCTCGGCCGGGGCCGTTGCCGGGGCTGCCGGGGCCGACTGGCCCGGAACAACGCCCTGGTCCAGGCGGCGCAGGGTCCTGACCAGGCGCTGGCTGACCTCGTCCAGCCTCCGGCTAACCTCGGCGCCCAGGCGGCGCTGCTGGTCGGCCAGGTCCCGGAGGAGGTGCTGGTCGTGGCCCAGGGTCTCCAGGCCGTCCAGGGCCCGGCGGTGGGCCTCGACCATCTCGTTGAGGATCTCCACGACGTGGCGGTTGAAGACGGCCTGGCGGCTCAGGATCATGAAGGTGTAGGGCCGGGTGACCCGGAAGAGGAGCCGCTTGAAGGCGACGATGAACCGGCCCACGGCCGGCCGATGGGAGGTTATCTCGGGCAGGCCGGTCGGCTCGTAGCTCTGGTTGATCTTGGCCTGGACCTCCTCCAGCCGGCGCATGGTCGAGGTCTGGGTCGTGGGCAGCTTGAGCTCGAGGCGGGCGACCCGCTCCTCCTCGTCCTGGCTGTACAGCCCGGCCTCGATGTGCTTGAGCCGGTTAGCCTGGGCTCTCTCGAGGAGCTGGCGGGCCAGATCGCTTGACTCGTTCATGGCAGCTTCCATTCATGGGGCAGGCGGTAGACCCCGGCGTCTTCCAGGCCGGAGCGGACGGCAAAGGAGGCGCAGCGGGTCCAGTAGTCATAGGCCCGGCCGTCCCGGGCGTGGGCCGCGGCGTCGACGAAGTAGGTCCCGTCGGTCAGATCCTGGCGCTGGAAGAGGCACTCCACCTCCCCCTCCAGAGGCAGGGCCTTGATCTCGAGCCGGTCCAGGCCGGTGTTGACGCCGTAGACCAGGCCGCCGTCGGCCTTGGCCAGGGCCACCCCGAAGACGATGTCCTCGAGGGGCGCCCGGAGGCGGTAGCTCAGGCGCACCCTCAAGCCCTCGCCCGGTCCGAAGACGCCCCGGCGCTGGCCGGACTGGTCCAGGACGCTGACCTCGGTCAGGGTCGCCTGGCCGTCGCCCCAGCGGTCCGAGGCCTGATTCTCCGGCCGGGCCTGGCTGGTCATCTGGGCGTCCTCCCGCTGGGCCACGAACTGGCGGTAGGCGTCGATGACCTTGAGCGGCTCGCCCTCGGCCTGGATCAGGCCGCCCTCCAGCCAGACGGCCCGCTGGCAGAAGCGCTCGACCGCGTTCAGGTCGTGGGTGACCAGGAGGATGGTCTTGCCGGCCCGCTTGAACTCGTTGATCTTGTCCTCGCACTTGTGGCTGAAGGCCTCGTCGCCCACGGCCAGGACCTCGTCGACCAGGAGGATGTCCGGGTTGACGTTGACCGCCACCGAGAAGCCCAGGCGGACGTACATGCCCGAGGAGTAGGTCCTCACCGGCGAGTCGATGAACTCCTCCAGCTCGGCGAAGCGGACGATGTTGTCGAAGCGGGCCTGGATTTCCTCGCGCCTGAGCCCCAGGATGGTCCCGTTGAGAAAGATGTTCTCCCGGCCGCTGAAGTCGGGGTGGAAGCCGGCCCCCAGTTCGATCAGGGAGGAGACCCGGCCCCTGAGGACGACCCTGCCCCGGCTGGGCTTGTAGATGCCGGCCATGATCTTGAGCAGGGTCGACTTGCCCGAGCCGTTGCGGCCGATGAGGCCGACCATCTCGCCCGGCTCGACCCTGAGGTCCAGGCCCTTGAGGACCTCGATCCGGCCGGGCTTCTCCCCCCGGGCCGCGGCCGGCCTCAAGAGGAGGGACTTGAGGGTGGTGTAGTCGCGCTTGAGCCTGACCCGGCGAAAGGACTTGTAAAGAGACTCTACCTGGATGGCCGGCCCTGGCGACATCAGACCAACTCGGCGAAGGATTCTTTGTGACGGTCAAAGACGAGCATGCCCGCCACGGACAGGACCAGGCCCAGGCCGGCCAGGACGGCCAGACGGAACAGGTCGGGCGGCCGGCCGTGAAAGAAGATGTCCTGGAAGGAGAGCATGACCAGGGCCAGGGGGTTGAGCTCCATGTAGGGCCTGAAGGCCTGGGGCACCTGGGCCAGGGGGTAGAGGATCGGGGTCAGGAAGAACCAGAGGGTCAGCAGGTTGGCCACGATGTGCTGGACGTCGCGCAGGAAGACGTTGGCCGTGGCCAGGATCAGGCAGAGGCCCCAGACGAACAGCCCGGCGGCCAGGACGACCAGGGGGAAGTAGAGCAAACTCAGGCCGGGCCTCAGGCCGCTGGCCAGGAGAAAGACCATCAGGATGGGCAGGCTGAGCAGGTAGTTGACCAGGGCGGCCAGAATCTTGACCGCGGGCAGGACCTGGAGGGGGAAGAGGACCTTGGTCACCAGGCTGCCGCCGGCGACCACGGCGTTGGTGCCCTCGGTCAGGCAGGAGTGGATCCAGATCCAGGGCAGCAATCCGGTGAACATGAAGGCCGAGTAGTGCTCCATCTGAATGCGCAGGTAGACCGAGAAGACCAGGGCGTAGACCGAGAGGAGCAGGAGGGGGTTGAGAAAAGTCCACAGGAAGCCCAGGACCGAGCCGCGGTAGCGGGCCTTGAGCTCGCGGCCGATCAGGTGGCCGATCAGGTGGCGGTGGCGGGCCAGTTCGGCCAGATGGTTTATCAGGGATGACATATCTCGCTCGCTAGGCGGGGCCAAGTTAACACGTCCGGCCCGACTAAAAAAGAGGTTTTCAGACTCTCCGGCCGCCTCATGGGCCTTGACAAGCGGTCCGGCCTCGCTTAAGAAAAGGCCCAAGGCCTCCGGGGCGCTCCTCTGAACGCCCCGGATGATTTTTTGGCTTGACTACAAAATATGGTGGTGTTAAGAGGGGGCAGCACCACATAAGTGGATTAATTCAGGAGGACCTGATGAAGGTCTGCGCCAATTGTGTTTTCTGGTCCGAACACCTCAAGGGCACCTGCCGGCTGACCCGCCAGGGCGTGGGCCGCTTCGCCTCCTGCCGGCAGTGGCAGGACGCGGTGGCCGGCAAGGAAGACAAGAGCCAGCCGGCCTGGAAAGGCCTGCCCAACTAGTCCTCCACCGCGCCGGCCCGGGCCCTGGGGGACCGCTCCCTCCCAGCCTCCTGGTCGGCCAGTCATCGCTCCAACAACCTCCCTCCGCTTCCCCAAGAGTTTTCCCGAAGGGAAATTCCTTGACAAGACAGTCAACTAATTGCATATTTTCTTCTGTCGCCTCGTCTGACAGATCGTCCCGGGTTGGATGGGACGGGGAGGGGTTGATGGCCTTGACCAAAGAAAAGATCATCGACAACGTCTTCGAGCAGGTCGGCGTGTCCAAGAGCCAGTCCCGCCAGACCGTGGAGTCACTCCTGGAGCTGGTCAAGGAGACCCTGGCCGACGGTGAGAGCCTCCTCGTCTCCGGCTTCGGCAAGTTCGTGGTCAAGCACAAGCGCTCCCGCCGGGGACGCAATCCTCAGACCAAGGAAGATCTTCAGCTCCGGGCTCGCAAAGTGGTCGTGTTCAAGACCTCGGGCGTGCTCAGGCGCAAGATCAACGGCCGGGCGGCCTAGCCCTCCTCAAGCCCCGGGGCCGGGTTTCGGCGCCGCTCGGGCCCGTCAGGGCCCCGGTTCCAGACCGGCCTAGCCTTTCGCCCGACAACCCCTTAAGCCAAATCAGTAACGTCCGGGCCGCCCAGGGGCCTGGAGCCTCATCTCCGGATGGGCTATAATCAGTCACCGCAATTCATTCCCCGACCGAGGAGGTCCCTCCAGCCGTGCCCATACCCGGCGGCCTGTTGACCACGGCCATGGCCGTGATGCCCCACACCGACGTGGACAGGGCCCTGGAGCTGGCCCTCAGCCTGGACGTGCCCTTCTGGCCCCAGCTGCCCCGCCTGAACTACTACGAGGACATGTACGTCCAGGCCTCGGAGCACTTCCCGGGCGTGGTCCTGGACCTGGAAAAGCGCGGCCTGGGCTTCTCCATGGACAAGTTCCTGGCCGAGTTCGAGGCCACCCTGGCCCGCTTTGACGAGCCCGGCTATTTCGACATCAGCCCGGCCTACTCGGTCGTCTACCACCGCTTCCTAGAGCTCGACCTGGCCGACCGGCCGGCCATCAGGGGCCAGCTGGAGGGGCCGATCAGCTTCGGCCTGAACGTCAAGGACGAGGAGGACCGGCCCATCCTCTTCGACGACACGGTCAGGCCCTTTCTGCTGGAGGTCATGGCCCGCCGGGTCAACGTCCAGCTCGACCGGCTCAAGGGGCTGAACGCCAACGCCTTCATGTTCATCGATGAGCCCGGTCTGCAGTTCCTGTTCAGCGGCCTGTCCGGCTACAGCGACCGGGCGGCCCGGCAGGACCTGGAGACTTTCTTCGGCCAGATAGAGCGGCCCCGCGGCGTCCACCTCTGCGGCAACCCGGATTGGGACTTCCTGCTCAACCTGGACCTGGACGTCCTCTCCCTGGACGTCTACTCCAACGGCCCGGTCTTCACCGCCTACGACAAGGCCATCGCCCGCTTCCTGGACCGGGGCGGCCGCCTGGTCTGGGGCCTGGTGCCGACCAACTTCGAGCCCTTCCAGGCCGAGAGCCCGGACGGGCTGGAGGCCAGGCTGGTCGAGCACCTGGACAGCCTGGCCGGCCGGGGGATCGACCGGGACTTCCTCCTCTCCCGCAGCCTCCTCTCCCCGGCGACCTGCTGCCTGGTCAACCCCGACGGCCACCGGACCGTGGAGGCGGCCTTTGACCTGGTCAGGCGGCTCTCGGCCAGGCTCAGGGAGCGCTTCCGGCTGGCCTGAGCCCCCTCCGCCCCTTGCCCCGGGCTTGCCGGCGGCTCAGGAGACGGTAGTATATTTAGGGGTTCCCGGCGGGGGGAGCAGCCCAGGGACGTCGAATTCAGGCTCGCACCCAGCAATCCCGGTCCCAGACAGATAGGCCCGCCCGGTCTCAAAAAAATACCGGAGGTGTCCCATGAAAACAGGCTGGCTCATCCTGGGCCTGGTCCTGCTCGTCGTCCCGGCCGCGGCTCTCTTTGCGGCGACCGAGCAACTGCCCGGGCCCGACGGCCAGGAGTTCTGGACCTACGTCACCAAGACCGATGACTACACCAAGTGGGGCTTCATCCCCGGCCACGAGGGGATCATCCCCGGCCGCAGCCCCCACGGTAAGTTCGTCCGGATCCTGGCCAACGACCTGGCCCTCCAGTCCCTGGGCCAGGGGAAGCCCCTGCCGCCCGGCTCGATGATCGTCAAGGAGAACTTCGACGGCGACCAGAAAACCCTCCTGGCCGTGACGCCCATGTACAGGGTCCAGGGCTACAACCCCGAGGGCGGGGACTGGTTCTGGGCCAAGTACGGGCCCCAGGGCCAGGTCCAGGCCGAGGGCAAGCTCAACGGCTGTCTCAACTGCCACGCCAGCGCCAAGGACCGCGACTGGGTCTTCACCCGGCCCAAGTGAGGCCGGACCGGGGAGAGGCATAAATGCTCTACTTCCATCCGGTGCTCATGGCCCTGACCAACCTGCTGGCCGTCTACGTCTTTGTCCTGGGGTTCAACCGCTTCCGCGGCCGGCACCTGGGCCGGAAGGTTCTTTTCCAGTGGCCGCGCCACGTCAAGCTGGGCCTTATCGCCGGCCTGGTCTGGCTCGGCGGCGCGGCCGGGGGCGGCCTGGTGGCCTACCAGACCTGGCACCGCTTCCTGGCCACCGACGACCACGGCGAGGTGGGCCTGGTCATGGTCCCGCTCATCCTGTTCGGCCTCCTCTCCGGCCTCTACCTGGACCGTCGCAAGAAGAGGCGGACCTTCCTGCCCCTGCTCCACGGCCTGAACAACACCGTGCTCCTGGGCCTGGCCTTGAGCCAGTTTTACACCGGCTGGCTGGTTCTGCGGACCCTGCGCCTGGGCTACTGAACCGGGCGGGCGCCGGGCCCCAGGCCAGGACTAATCCCTCACAAAAAAGGGAAGGAGCCAGGCCGGTGGGTCCAACCGGCGGCTCCTTCCCAGAGGTAGGAGGATAGAATATCTCTCCCCTATCAATCTGTTTATCGGCTCGATGAGGGTAAGGCTTGAACTTCAGGTTCAAGCCGCCCCGTCTAGCCCATCGGCTCCCGGCTGATCTCGAAGATGACCCTGGTCTCCGGGTCCGGGCACTGGAGGCAGTAGACTTCGTCCCGGCCGTAGGCCTTGGGGTCGTCGGCGTTGGCCAGCATGAAGAGCGAGTAGTTGATCGCCCCCAGGGCCACGGTGCAGATGCTGTCGGTCTTGGCCAGATCGACCATGGTCCCCTCGATGACCATCCGGTCGCCCTTTTTCACGTGAGAGCACTGGCTGTCCTTGGCGGTGACGATGACTCGGTACTTGGCCATGGCTGATCCTTTCCTTTGATCCGGCTGATTTCAGGCTCTGGGAATCCCTCAGAAGAAACCCTTCTTCCTGGCGTGGACAAAATCGCCGATCCGCCTCATCCGGTCCAGCTCCTCCCGGCTCAGGGGCCCCCGGTCCAGGGTCCGGAGCGCCTCCTTCATCTGGGCCAGGTCCCTGGGCCCGCAGAGGCAGACGTCCACGGCCGGGTGGGACAGGGCAAAGCGGTAGCAGTCGCTGGCCGGCGGCGGCTCCTGGCCCGGCGGCATGTACTTGGCCTTGAGGAGCTGGCCCCAGCGGGTGGCCGTGTAGGTGACCAGACCCGGCCTGGCCTGGCCCAGGGCCGCGAAGACCTCCTCATCGGCCCCCCGGTGGGCGGCGTTGTAGCGGACGTGGAAGAGGTCGAAACTCCCCTCCCCGGCCAACCGGGCAAAGAGGGGCCGGTTGTGGCCGGACAGGCCCAGGAAGCGGCAGAGCCCCTTTTCCTTCATCTCCAGAGCCCTGTCCAGGATCCTCCGGGCCGGCGGCCGGTTGTACCAGCCCAGGAGCAGGATCTCGGCCCGGTCCAACCTGAGCGACTTGAGAGCCCGCTTGATAAAAACCTCCATTAGCCGGGGAGAGCGGGTGTAGCTCTGGAGGAGGATGACCAGGTCGTCGCGCTTGCCCCGGCCGCAGAGGTTCATGATGGCCCGACGCATGCCCTCCTTGCGCATCGAACCCCAGTAGAAGTAGTTGCAGCCGCGCTCGAAGGCCTCCTCAAAGGCCTCGGCCGGAGCGCCGTAGCCGCCGGCCAGGCCCAAGCGCCCGACCCTCAATCCGGTCTGGCCCAGGTTCCGGGGCTGAGTGAGATCCATCGTCACCCCCTAAAATATGACCCGGGGCTGGCCCCCGGGGCCGGGTTCAGCCCGCGGCCGCCTCCCGGAGAGCCTCGACCAGGTCCCGGCCGGCCTGGCGGGCCTGGTTCAGGTAGTCGGGCTGCTCCAGAACGTCGCCCTCGAAGTCCAGGCCGCGAAAGAGCAGGCTCCGCCACAGCTCCAGGTCCAGGGGCTCCAGGAAGTATCTGACCGAGAGCAGGGCGCCGTCAAAGAGCTTCCGGCCCCTGGTCGCCCCTACCGAGATGAAGAGGCCCTTGCCCCGGGCCGCCGATGGGCCGAAGGGCCTCTTCTCGACCCAGTGCTTCCTGACCCAGAGGGACTGGCAGCGGTCCATGAGGATCTTGGTCTGGGCGCTGACGGCGTAGAAGAAGATGGGCGAGGCCAGGATGAGGCCCCGGCAGCTCAGGAGCCGCTCGGCCAGGGGCTGGAAGTCGTCCTCGATGACGCAGCGGCCCTCCTTCTTGCAGCCGTAGATCTCCAGGCAGGGCGACATCTTGAGGTCCCGCAGGACCACCTCCTCGACCCGGCCGCCCGCCTCCCGGGCCCCCTCGATGGCCTGCCGGAGCAGGGTCGAGGTGTTGCCCTGGCGGCGGGGGCTGCCGTGGATGGCCAGGATGTCGATCATTGGGCTCGCCTCCTGGACGGTCCTGGGCCGCCTCACTTGACGATGGGCGACCGGTCCGGGTTGAAGGGGTTCATCCTGACCGCCAGGGAGAAGAGGTAGGGGTAGCTCTCCTTGAGGTGCAGGAGGTAGCTCAGCCACTGCAGGGTCAGCCAGCGATAGGACCGGCTGATGTCGCCGGCCAGGTGGGCCTGGTCGCTCTCGGGCAGCCGGCCCAGGTCGCCGCGGTGGGCCAGCTCCTCCTTGAGGTGGACCACGGCCCTGATCATCTCGGTGACGGCCTCGTGCTCCAGGAGGTTGGGGTTCTCCAGGAGGCGGAGGAGGACGTTGCTCTTCTGGTTGAGGAAGGCCCGCAGGCCGGTGAGGTCTATTTGGCCGACCTCGACCCGGTAGTCGTGCGCCTCCAGGTGACGGCGCAGGTCGGCCAGATCCCGGACGGTGAGCTTGTCAGGGGCCCCGATCTCCTGAATCGTCTTCTCCAGCCGCCGGTCGCCGGCGTTGAAGAAGGCCAGGAGGTCGCTGCCGACCTCGCTGAAGAAGACGCCGATGACCATGTTCAGCTTCTGGAGGCGGAGCAGCCTCTCCCGCTTGTTGAGGAGAATCTCGGTGGCGTTGGCCACCACGGCCATGAAGGTGCCCACTCCGCTCAGGATGAGGACCATGGCCAGGATCTTGCCGGTCAGGGTGACCGGATGGATGTCGCCGTAGCCGACCGTGGTCACCGTGACCACGCTGAAGTAGAAGGCGTCGATGGGGGACATGCCCTCAATGAGGGCGAAACCCACCGTGCCCAGGGCCATCACGGCCAGCATGAGCCCCAGGAAGAGGCGCAAGCGCAAGCGGAGAGCGTCCATGATCCCTCGCCGCGAACATTCTATCCCAAGAACCCCGCCCAGGCCCAGGCCTGAGCCTGATTTTAACGACCGGGGACCGGCCCCGGTCCGAGGCCGGGAATGATCTGTCGCCGCCGGGGAAAAAATGGTAATATATTATGGAAGCATGGAGCTTCACGGGGCCCTTGGAAAGGAGGCCGCCATGGTCGAGTTCAAGAAGATACTCTTCCCGGTGGACCTGTCCGCGGTCTATTCGCCCGGGCTGGTCGAGCACGTCCTAACCATGGCCAACAAGTTCTCGGCCGAGCTGCACGTCCTGCACGTGGTCCGGGCCTACGGTCCGTACTACGGCGGTGACTACATCCCCAGCCCCAGGATCGAGGCCTACCAGTTCGAGCTGATAGGCGAGGTCCAGAAAAAGCTGGAGGCCTTCGTGGCCGAGCACATGGGCGGCTACACGCCCCTCAGGATGGCCGTAATCAGCGGCCACACCGCCCGGGAGATCCTCAAGTACATCGCCGACAACAACATCTCCCTGGTCATCATGGGCACTCACGGCCGCCGGGGCCTGGACAAGGTCATATTCGGCAGCGTGGCCCAGCGGGTCGTCCAGTCCTCACCCGTGCCGGTGGTCACCCTCAACCCCTACCTGGAAGCCGAGGCCCAGACCTGAGGCCGCAAAAAACCGGGGCGGCCCCTTGAGGCCGCCCCGCTCAGTCCGCCCGATGTAAAAACTACTTGCCCTTGAACTGCGGCCGGCCCCGGCCCACCGAGCTGATGCCGATGAGGGCGTCCTCGGTGCTCCAGATGGGTTCCAGGTTCAAAAGCTCCAGCATCAGGGCCTCGTCCAGGGCCAGGTTGACCCCCTCGCTGATGAGCCGGTCGGCGAACTTCAAGGCCACCGGGGCCCGGTAGCCCAGGCGCTTGCCGATCCTGGCCGCCAGCTCGCCCGGCACCGCGCCCTTGAGCAGCTTCTCCAGGGCGTCCGGGGCCTGGAACAGGGCGGCCGCCTCGGCCAGATCGCCGCTCAGCTCGGGCCGGGGCCGATCGTGCCTGGTCTGGACCCGGCCCGAGGCGACCAGGTCCCTGATCCTCTCGTCCACCTCGGCCGAAGGGAAGAAGTACTCGGCCAGGCCGGCCTCGACCAGGGCCTTCCCGCCCAGGACGGCCCCGGTCAGGACCAGGTACTTGGCCAGGGCCGGGCCGACCCGGCGGGTGGTCCGCTGGGTGCCGCCCAGGCCGGGATAGATGCCGATGCCCGTCTCCGGGAAGCCCAGCGAGCCCCGCTCGGTGACCACGATGGCGTCGCAGGCCAGGGCCAGCTCCGAGCCGCCCCCCAGGGAGAGCCCGTCCAGCTTGGCCAGGGTCAGTTTCTCGGGCCGCTCCAGTTTCTTCAAAACCTCGTGGCCCTGGGCGGTGAAGTCGTAGATGTCCTGGAAGCGGCCGGCCTTGAGGGAGTCGATAAAGAACTTCAGGTCAGCCCCGGCCCCGAAGGCCTTGCCCTTGCCCTCCAGAACCAGGGCCTTGACCCCGGGCTCGGCCCAGGCGGCGTCGATGGCCGCCTCGAGCTGGGGCACGACCTGGGGGTTGAGGGCGTTGAGGGCGTCGGGCCGGTTGAGGGTGATCCAGGCGATGGGGCCCTCGACCCGCCAGGTTATGTATTTGAGCTCAAAGGGCCGGTCCTGGGCCGCCTGGACGGCGATGAGCTTGGGCATCTTCCGGTCGGGATAGCGCTCGACCACGGTCCCAACCAGGTCCCCGACCCGCTTCAGACCGGTCCGGTTCATCAGTTCGAAGGGTCCCAGGCGCCAGCGCAGACCCACCTTGGCCCCGATGTCCACGTCGCCCGGCGTGGCCACCCCGGCCTCGACCAGCTCGCCGGCCACCAGGAAGACCACCCCCAGGAGCCGGTCGACGACGGCCGGTTTGGCCGATTCGTCCGCCTGGCCGGCCAGGTCCCAGGGCCCCTTGGCCGCCTGGTCAGCCAGAAGGTCGCTGGGCCGGTAGAAATCGCCCAGCTCCCGGTAAAGGGTCGTGGCCGAGTGGAAGGCGATGGGCACGCCGGTGGCGTTCATCAGCTCGAAGGGGCCCAGGCCGATCTTGAAGGCCTCCTTGGCCGCCTGGTCGATGGTCGGGATGCTGGCCGCGCCCTCCTCCAGGAGGCGGACCGCCTCGTTGAGCCAGGGCACGAAGAAGCGATTGACCGCGAAGCCGGGCGCGTCGGCGACCTCGATGTCGGTCTTGCCGGTCAGGCGCGAGTACTTGCGGGCCAGGTCCAGGGCCCGGGCCGAGGTCTGCCGGCCCGGGATGACCTCCAGGAGCCGGTTCTTGGCCGGGTGATAGAAGAAGTGGAGCCCGACCACGTCATCCGGCCGGCCCGAGGCCGCGGCCAGGTCGCCGACCTTGAAGGAGGAGGTGTTGGTCGCCAGGACCGTGCCCGGCCGGGTCAGGCGGGCCAGCTCCCGGAAGAGGGCGGTCTTGACCTGCTGGTCCTCGAAGACGGCCTCGATCACCAGGTCGGCCTGGGCCGCCCCGGCCAGGTCGGTGCTGCCCTCGATGCGGGCCAGGATGGCCTCGACCCGGGCCTGGTCCATGATCCTGCGCTCGACCGCCTCGGCCAGAAGGGCCCTGATGCTGGCCAGGCCCCGCTCGACCAGCTCGGGCTTGAGGTCGATCAGGACCACGTCCAGCCCTTCCTGGGCCGTCTTCTGGGCGATGCCGGCGCCCATGTTCCCGGCGCCGACCACGGCCACCTTCCTCAGCTCAGCCACCCCGCCCTCCTCGATCAGGCCTCCAGCTTGCGCTTGAGAATCTCGTTGACCAGCTGGGGATTGGCCTGGCCCTTGGTCCGCTGCATGACCTGGCCGACGAAGAAGCCGATGACCTTGGTCTTGCCGGCCCTGTACTTGGCCACGCTGTCCGGGTTGGCGGCCACGACCTGGTCCACGATGGCCTCCAGCTCGCTAGAGTCGGAGATTTGCTTGAGGCCCTGGGCCTCGACAATCTCATCCGGCGCCTGGCCGGTCCGGCACATGGCCGCGAAGATGTCCTTGGCCATTTTGCCCGAGATGGTCCCCTCGTCCACCAGACAGATCATCCGGGCCAGGTTCTGGGGCGTGACCTTTAGCTCGGCCAGGGACTGGTCCGGCTCCTTGAAGGCGGCCAGGACCTCGGTCATGATCCAGTTGGAGGCGGCCTTGGGGTTCTTGGAGAGCTCGGCCACGGCCTCGTACCAGTCGGCCAGCTCCCGGGAGGCGGTCAGGACCCCGGCGTCGTACTCGGGCAGGCCGTAGGTCTCGACGAAGCGGCGCCGCTTGGCCGCGGGCAGCTCGGGCAGGGAGGCCCGGACGCGCTCGATCCAGGCCTGATCGACCTCGACCGGGATCAGGTCCGGATCCGGGAAGTAGCGGTAGTCGTGGGCCTCCTCCTTGCCGCGCATGGAGATGGTCTCGTTGCGGGTCGTGTCCCAGAGCCTGGTCTCCTGGATCACGGCCTGGCCGGCCTCGAGCACGGAGCGCTGCCGCCTGATCTCGAACTCCAGGGCCCGGGCCACGTTGCGGAAGGAGTTCATGTTCTTGAGCTCGGCCCTGGTGCCGAACTCCTTCTGGCCGGCCGGCCGCAGGGAGACGTTGGCGTCGCAGCGCAGCGAGCCCTCCTCCATGTTCCCGTCGCAGATGTCCAGGTAGCGGACCAGCTCCCTGAGCTGCTTGAGGTAGGCCACCGCTTCCTCGACCGAGCGGATGTCCGGATCGGAGACGATCTCGATCAGGGGCACGCCGCAGCGGTTCAGGTCGACGTAGGAGAGAGGCTTGTGCTCGTCGTGGATCAGCTTGCCGGCGTCCTCCTCCATGTGGATGCGGGTCAGGCCGATCCGCTTGGTCCGGCCGCCCACGGCGACGTCGACGTGGCCGTGCTCGGCCGGGGGGCTCTCGTACTGGCTGATCTGATAGCCCTTGGGCAGGTCGGGGTAGAAGTAGTTCTTGCGGGCGAAGATCGACCGGGGCGTGATCTGGCAGTCGGTGGCCAGGGCCAGGCGCAGGGTGAACTCGACCACCTGCCGGTTGAGAACCGGCAGGGTGCCGGGCATGCCCAGGCAGATCGGACAGACCTGGGTGTTGGGTGGGGCGCCGAAGGCGGTCGAGCAGGCGCAGAAGGCCTTGGAAGCGGTCTTGAGCTGGGCGTGGACCTCGAGTCCGATGACCGGCTGGTAGTCCATGGCGTTGGGTTCCCCTCCTTAAAGCGGGGCAAGTTTGGAGAGCAACATAGCACTAGGCCAGAGTTCAAGGCAAGGCCGGGCGTCCAAAAAGGAGTTGACTTGACGCGCTCGTGATGATATCCACAAGCGCGAGGTGGCCCGGGCTGGATGAGGACAAGAGAAAGGAGTGGCGTCTCTTGGGCCTGGCCGCGTCGATGGGTATATCCATCGTCCTGGCCACGGTAATCGGTCTGGCTCTGGGCTACTGGCTGGACAAAGTCTTTGACACGTCACCCTGGTTAACGCTGATATTTCTGGTCCTGGGGATCGTCGCCGGCTTCAGGAATTTGTACATCTTGGGCAAGAGGAGCCAGAGCAAGTGAGCGGCCAGTCCCTGGAAGAGCGCCTGGTGGAGAGGGTCCAGATTCGTTCCTGGGTCTGGCTGGCCTCCCTGGTGCTGGCCAGCCTGGTCTTCTGGAACCTGCGCTTCAGCCTGGGCGTCCTGGCCGGCTGCCTCCTGGCCACGGCCAACTTCCGCATCCTGGCCCGGGTGCTCCGCCGCCAGTTCGCCCCCGGCCGCCGCCCCTCCCTGAGCGGGGTCCTGGTCCGCTACTACCTCCGCTTCGCGGCCACAGGGGCGATCATCCTGGTCCTGATCAAGTTCAGGCTGGTCAACCCCATCGGGCTCCTGATCGGCCTGTCGCTCATCGTGGTCAATCTGTCCCTGGCCGGATTTTCCCTGGCCCGGCAGAACAGGATCCAGGAGGCCCTCTAGGTCATGGAGCATCCCATCCTCTTCCTGAGCAAGCTCTTCGAGCTATTCGGCCTGGGCGATTTCGCCCACCACTATCCCTGGGTGGTCTACACCTGGTTCGCCATGCTCCTCCTGATCGTCTTAGGCAAACTGGCCACGGCCGGCCTCTCCCTGGTGCCCAAGGGCGCCCAGAACGTCTTCGAGTCCATCGTCGGCGGCCTGGAGGACTTCGCCATCAGCGTCATGGGCGAGGAGGGCCGGGTCTACTTTCCCCTGGTCTGCACCCTCTTCCTCTACATCTTCCTCTGCAACCTGATGGGCCTGGCCCCGGGCATCTTTTCGCCCACGGCCAACCTCAACACCACCGCCTCCATGGCCGTGGTCGTCTTCGTGGTCTTTCAGTCCATCGGCATCAAGAAGCACGGTTTCAAGTACATCAAGCACTTCCTGGGTCCGGTCTGGTGGTTGGCCCCGCTGATTTTCCCCATCGAGCTGATCGGCCATCTGGCCCGGGTGCTCTCTTTGAGCTTCCGGCTCTTCGGCAACATCTTTGCCGAGGAGCTGATCCTGGCCATTCTGCTGATGTTAGCCGGCAAGTTCCTGGCTCCGCTGCCGCTGATGACCCTGTTCATGTTCAATGCTTTTGTCCAGGCGTTCATCTTCACCATGCTGACCATGATGTACATTGCCGGCTCGATCGAGGAAGCCCACTGAGCGGCTGCCTCGAAAAGGAATAAGGCAGAAGGCTTGTCGCAAACGCAACGATCTGACAGGAGGACGCTGGGAATGAAGAAATTGGCTGTTGCCGCCCTGACGACTGTGGGCCTGACTCTCGGACTCGCCGCCGTGTCTCTGGCCGCCGAGGTGGATCCGGCCATTCAGGTCACCGGCCTGAAGGTATTCATGTACACCGTCATCTTTGCCGCTTGCGCCATCGGCTTCGCCGCCGTTGGCTGCGGCCTCGCCCAGGGCATTGCCGTCAAGGGCGCGGTGGAAGGCACGGCCCGCAACCCCGAGGCCTCCGGTAAGATCACGGTGACCATGCTCATCGGTCTGGCCATGATCGAATCACTCTGTATTTATGCCCTGGTGGTGGCGCTGATTCTGCTCTACGCCTACCCCATGGCTACGCCGGTGGCCAAATTCATTGGTATGCTCTAAGCGGCGGCTGCAAGAATCGGGGCCGCTCTCACGGGGCGGCCCTAATTAAGGCCGTCCTATGTGCATCTACGCACATACTTGATCTATTGATTTTGGACGACCTATGAAAGCTGCACGTGTTCCGGCCGCGACCATCACCCGCCTCTCACTCTACGCCCGCGCCCTGGAGCGGCTCAAAGCCGAACAGGTCAAGGTCATCTCCTCGGAGAAGCTGGCCGAGCTGTGCCGGGTCAACCCGGCCCAGATACGCAAGGACCTGGCTTACTTCGGCGAGTTCGGCGTCCGGGGCGTGGGCTACTTCGTCGGGGAACTGCTCTTCGAGATCCGGCGCATTCTCGGGCTCAACCGGACCTGGAATCTGGCCGTGGTCGGGTTGGGCAACCTGGGCACGGCCCTGGTGACCCACGAGAACTTCCTCCAGCAGGGTTACTATTTCGTGGCCGCCTTTGACATCGATCCGCGCAAGATCGGCTTCAAGCTGCCCTCGGGCCTGGCCGTCAGCCCGGTGAGCGATATCGTGCCCGTCTGCCGGGAGCGCAAGGCCGAGATCGGGGTGGTGGCCACGCCGGCTGCCCAGGCCCAGACAGTGGTCTCACAGCTGGCCGAGGTGCCCATCCGGGCGGTTCTCAACTTCGCCCCGGTCCAGGTCGAGGCGCCCGAGGGCGTCCTGGTCGAGAACGTCGACTTCACGGTCAAGCTGGACCACCTAGCCTACCATCTGACCGGGCGCTGAGACGGAAAGACGGTCGGCTACGGGCGGAGTGGGGCCAATGGGGCGATGCCGCTCAGCCGCCCGATCCAGAAGCGCTCAAACGCCGCGGATTGAATCCATCAAATTGGACCCGCCGCATCCTTCAGCTTCCGGGCGATCAGGGCGATGTAAGTCAGGGGCTGGCCGGAGGTGTTGAAACGGTGGCAATAGCGATCTTTAGCCAGGACATCGAGGCTCTCCCCATCTAGCTGTTCAATCAGCTCCTTGTAGCCGTCCTTTTTGCCGCTGTCCCAGTTCTCGGCCAGAATGTTGAAGGCCACAAGACTGCCTTCTTCGATCAGGTTGAAGGCGCTCAAAAAGGCCGGTACAGGCAGATGGCCGAAGCCCATGGCCGAGACGGTGACCATGGTGTTGAAGCGGGCCTCGGAAAGCTCGGCCTCCAGGCCCTCGTCCAACTCAGTCAGATCGACGACGTGGTAGTCGTCATAGAGCCCGGGCCGGTCCCTCTCGGCCGCCTCGGCCGCCTCGGGAATGATGTCCACACCGTGAATGACCTCGCACTCGAACAGCTTCTTCATCTCCTCGGCCACAATCCCGTTGCCAGCCCCCACCTCCAGGACGCGTCTCGGTTCAGGCAGTTCTCCGCTGCCCTCGACCTGCTCGGCCAGCATCCTGGTGACCACCAGGTGGGATTCGCACTTGAGTCTGTCGTAGACCAGATCCTCGTACAGGCCGGGAATCTTGTAGACTTTTTCGTACTCCTGGATTCTCATCTTTTCCGATCTGTCACCCCGATGGACCAGGAACCACTCTTCATGCTGCCCCAGATCAGCGGAACACTCGGGTATCTCAAGCCGGTAGCCGGTCTCTTCCATGCTTCTCCCCCTATCCTGTTGCCCTGCTGCCCGCCCGGCTGGATCTACCGTTCCAGGCCGTGCATAGTAATCTCAGTTGAGATATTTTGAGTTGAAAATATTACTAAACAATCTATCCGGTGTCAAGCATTTCCAAAAAACCAGTGAAGGGGCTGGGTTAGATAGAGGAAAGAAGCTCGGACGGCTAGATGCCGTTATCCTCCAGGAACGAGACCAGAGTCGCCAGGTTCCTCCTGATCTCCTCTATACGTTCCGCTTCGAGACCCTCGAGGCCCTCGCTGATCGACCGGTGGACCGGCGGCGGGGCCTTGGCCGCCAGGGCCTGGCCCGTTCGGGTTAGTTTGATGGTGATTACCCGCCGATCATAGAGCGAGCGTTCCCGGACGACCAGACCTTTTCCTTCCAGGCGATCGACGATCCCGGTCACCGTGCTGGGCTTGACCAGGATGTACTTGGCCAGCTTGGAGAGCGGGAGAGGGCCGTACTGCCTCAGGACCAGCAGGCAGGAGAGTTGGGGTTGGCTGATGTGGAATTCCTTGGTCAGTTGTTTGGAGTAGATCGAGTTGGCCTGGACCAGGCGTCTGAGGTACCAGATTATCCAGACGGTTGAGTCAGTCTGCTCTTCGGGTGGGGGCTTGGAAATCGCCTCGCCTGATCCGGCGTCTGGAGGCCCCTCATCGGCCTGTATCTTCGTGGCCTGGCCGAGTTTGGGGTTCATTACTTCCTCCTCGTCATGGTTTGGGCATTTTTAGCACAGAATTTGTGAAAAGGAAATAACCGGACTCAAAAAATAAGGCGGGTCCGAGATACATTCGCGCCTGGGTCAAAATCAACCCCCCTCAAGACCGGGCTCTCTCTCGTTAAGGCCGGCTTACCATTTTCGATCCGCCGGACCGGGTTGATCAACGACGGGGCCAAGCCGCTCTCGCCTTCGGTCAGACAACCGCCGATCTTGGAGGAGCTACCGGCCAGGCCATGCCTCTGCAGGCCATGGGAGGGATAAAACCTCTGGACGAACGTCCCATGGTTAATATAGAATCTACAGAGGTGAAGATAACTCCGCTGGAAACGGCGCGCCGGAGAGCCTGAGGCGGCCCAGGGCTAGCGCTCCTTCTCGGTCCACCGGGAGCATAATCTTCGCCCCAAGACCAACAAGCACAGCCAAGGATGGAGGGCGAACGGCGATGAGGCTGACCCTTATCCTGACTCTGGCCTGCCTGGCCCTCGGGCCCCTCCCCGGCCTGGCCCTGGCCGATCCGCCCCTCACGCCTTCCTCGTCCACGACTATCACTCGCGTCTGGGCCAACGACGGCGGCGACAAGGTCACCCGGGATGAGCTGAGGGCCTCGACCAATCCCAACTCGGTGACCAACTCCATCTGGAACGGCTCCCGGGTGGCCGTCTTCGGGGCCCGCAACGAGACGGTCTCCTTCAACCTGGTCCTGGAATGCCCCTCCTTGAGCGCCGCCGGGGTGAACGTGGCCTTCTCCTCCCTGTCCGGGGCCGGCGGAGCCATCTCCTCCAGACCGGCAAGCGGCGAGGGGGTCTTCAATTACGTCGGCCGGAACATCGAGCTCTTCTTTGTCCGCTATCTCCAGATCAGGGGCCTGAGCACGGACCTGGCCTACGAGGTCTACGACGAGCGCCACGTGCCCAGGCGCTGCCGCCGGCCCTGGACAGGGGCGGGCGACGCCACGGGCGGCTGGACCAACCGGTCCTGCCACGACAAGTATTACCCCGACATCGCCGTGCCCCTGGAGCTGGCCGCGCCCTTCGCCATCCAGGCCGGCTCGAACCAGTCCATCTGGTGAGACATCTACATCCCCAAGACGACGGCCCCGGGGAGCTACAGCGGCACCCTGGTGGTCAGCCAGGCCGGCGCGGCCGTCTGGCGGGTCCCGGTGGTCCTGACCGTCCGCAACTTCAGCCTGCCCGATCTCCCCCAGGCCCGGACCATGCTCTTCTACAGCCAGGACAACATCAACCGCCGCTATCTGGGCCAGGCGGAGCCGGAACCGGGCAGCGCCGCCTACACCCAGGGTCTCCGCATCGCGGACCGGCACTTCCAGCTGGCCCACCGGCACAAGATCTCGCTCATCAGCGAGTACAACACCTTCGCGGAGATGAACGGCCAGTGGCTGAGGCGGCTCAACGGCCGCCTCTTCACCGCCGGGGAGGGCTACGCCGGGGTCGGCGCTGGCGTCGGCAACAACGTCTATTCCATCGGCACCTATAGCAGCTGGCCCTGGTATGGTCAGGGCGAGGCGGCCATGCGGACCAACACCGACGCCTGGGTCAACTGGTTCGAGTCCCACTCCCTGGGCACGGCCACGGACTACTTCCTTTACCTGATCGACGAATCCGACGAATTCGCTCGGACCGAGCGCTGGGCCCAGTGGATCAACAACAACCCCGGGCCGGGCCGAAGGCTGATGTCCCTGGCCACCATCTCCCTGCCCCAGGCCCGGGCCAGCGTCCCCTCCCTGGACATCCCCACCTCGGCCATGCACTGCGGCCCCCGGGAGGCCTGGCGGACGGCGGCCCAGGCCTGCATCGCCGCCCCGGACAAGAGGTTCTACTTCTACAACGGCGCCCGGCCGGCCTCGGGCTCCTTCGCCACCGAGGACGACGGCGTGGCCCTGAGGGTCAACGGCTGGATTCAGTTCAAGAAGGGCATCGACCGCTGGTTCTACTGGGAGTCCACCTACTACCGCAACTACCAGGGCTGCCTGTCGGGCGACCGGGCCGAGACCAACGTCTTCCAGCAGGCCGTGACCTTCGGCTGTGACGAGCGCTCCGACCAGTCCCTGGGCCGGACCGGCTGGAACTACTTCAACGGCGACGGCGTCCTCTTCTACCCGGGTACGGACGTCCGCTTTCCCGGGGACAGCTACCGGGTCAGGGGGCCCTTGGCCTCCCTCCGCCTCAAGCACTGGCGGCGGGGCATCCAGGACGCGGACTACCTGGCCCTGGCCTCGGCCGTGAACCCGGCCCGGACAAACGTGATCGTCAACCGGATGATCCCCCGGGTCCTCTGGGAGTACGGCGTCAGCGACCCGGCGGACCCGACCTACGTCTACACCAACATCAGCTGGCCCATTGACCCGGACCGCTGGGAGGCGGCCCGCCGTGAGCTGGCCGACATAATCGAGGGGCGGTGAGCCTAGCCTGCGGCCTGGTGCCAGGGACGCGGCCCTGGCACCACACTTATTACTTAATTATGGTTGGTTAATAAGGCCAATCGCTTTGTCTTGGTAAGATCAAGGGCGCCCCAAGTCTTCAGACTTGGGCTCACCCTCCCCTACGCCTTCGGGTGTGCCTGGAGCCGCCCTCCCTGAGTAACCGGGTCTACTGCTCGTAGACGACCCGGCCGCTCTCCTCCAGGCCGTAGCCGCCCAGGGACTCGACGATCCGCCGGAACTCCCGGCCCCGGATGACCTCCAGCAAGGCCTGGATCTTGTCCGAGCGGAAGTGCTCCTCCGGGATGACCAGCTCGTAGGCCTCCTCGGCCAGGGGGATGAAGTCCAGCTTGAGGGCCCTGGCCGCGGCCCGGATGCCCAGCCCCACGTCGGCCCGGCCCGAGAGCACGGCCGCGGCCACGGTCATGTGGGTGTACTCCTCCTGGCCGTAGCCCTCGATCCGCCCGGGGTCCAGGCCGGCCTGCTTGAGGTGGTAGTCCAGGAGCACCCGGGTGCCCGAGCCGGCCTGGCGGTTGATGAAGACGACCTCCTGGCGGACCAGGTCCTCCAGCCCCTTGACTCCCTTGGGGTTGCCGGCGGCGACGATGAAGCCCTGCTCCCGCATGACCAGCCGGACCAGCTTGAGGCTGATCCCGGCCAGGAGCTTCCTGAGGTAGCTCACGTTGTACTGGCCCGTCTCCAGGTCGAGGAGGTGGCTGCCGGCCAGATGGGCCTGTCCCCGGGCCAGGGCCTTGAGCCCGCCCAGGCTGCCCACGTGGCCCGAGGTCAGGCCGAAGCGGGCGTCCCGGCGTCGGAGCAAATCGCCCAGGATGTCCAGGGTGTTGTCGTGGCTGCCGATGGCCACGATGGTCCCCTCGATCTCGTCCGGGGGGCGGAGCAGCTCGGCCGGCGCCTCCCGGCCGGCCTCCAGGCCCTCGGTCAGGGCCGGGACCCGGATGATCCCGTCGGCCCTGGTCAGGCTGGTGATGGAGCCGGCCCCGCGGTGGAGCGGCACCGCGACCACGTTCTGGCCGACCCGGCCCAGCTTGACCCGGATGAACTCCTCCAGGCCCAGCTTGGAAGGCAGGGCGGCCAGGGGCTTGACCTGAAGCCTCGGCCGCGGCCAGATCGGCCGGCCCAGCAGCCGGGCCAGGAGCGGCGCGGCGAACTGTTCGAAGGAGATGACCGCCGAGACCGGGTAGCCGGGGATGCCCATCACCGGGGTCTGGCCGACCTGGCCCAGGACGGTCGGCTTGCCGGGCATGATGGCCACGCCGTGGACCAGGACCCGGCCCAGGTCGGCGATGGCCTCGGCCGTGTAGTCGGCCTCGCCGGCCGAGGAGCCAGCGTTGACGATGACCAGGTCAAAGCCATCGGCCACGGCCCGGCCGACGGCCTCCTTGAGCCGAGCGAACTCATCGGGCAGGGGCGGGAAGCGGACGGTCTGGCAGCCCAGCTCCTCGGCCAGGCCGGCCAGGATGAGGGAGTTGAACTCGGCCAGCTCCCCGCGGCCCAGGCCTCTCTCGCGGACCTGCTCCAGGGAGACCAGCTCGGAGCCGGTGGGGAAGAGGGCCACCCGGGGCTTCTTTCTTACCTTGAGGTTGTAGACCCCGCCGGCGACCAGGGCGCCCAGCTCGTAGGGCCCGATGGGGCTGCCGGCCGGCAGGATCAGCTCGGTGGCCACCAGGTCTTCGCCCAGCTTGCGGACGTACTGCCAGGGAAAGGCCGGCCCCTCCAGCTCGATCCTGGCCCGGCCCTGCTCGTCCTGGCCGGCGGCGACCACCTGCTCGATCATGACCACGGCGTCGGCGCCCTCGGGCAGGACCTGGCCGGTGTTGACCGCCTGGAAATCCTGGCCCTCGATGAGGGCCGCCGGCCGGTCCGGCCGGGCCCCGAAGGTCCGCTCGGCCTTGAGGGCGATGCCGTCCATGGCCGCCAGATGGGCCCGGGGCGAGGAATCCAGGGCAAAGACCGGCCCGGCCGTGACCCGGCCCAGGGCCGCCTCGACCGGGACCTCCTCCTCGGCCAGGCGGCCGGCCAGGTCAAAGGCGCCCAGGAAGAGATCCCGGGCCTCCTCGAGGCTCTTTGTCTCCAGGTAGATGTGTCTCTGGCGCTGCTCGGTCATGTCGCCTCTCAGAAAAGGTGGACCTCCACCCGGCTGCCGGCCAGGAGCCCCTCTGACTCCAGGGGCACCCGGATGAGCCCATCGGCCTTGACCAGGGTCGAGATGAGCCCCGAGGGCCCCAGGACGGGCGCGGCCTGCCAGCCCTGGTCGGTCCGTTCCAGCCTGACCCTGACCCAGTCCTCCCGGCCCTGGGCCGAGGCCAGGTTCCGGCTCAGGAGGGCCTGGATCGGCCGGTCCGGCTCGTGGCTCAGGCCCAGGAGCCGGCCGCGGAGCAGGGGCCGGACAAAGAGGTGGAAGGTGATCATGGCGCTGGCCACGTGTCCGGGCAGGCCGAAGAGGCTCTTCTGCCCGACCCTGACCAGGATGAGCGGCTTGCCCGGGCTGATGGACACGCCGTGGGCCAGGAGTTCGGCCCCGTCAAAGGAGCGGAAGGTCCTGAGGGTCCAGTCGGCCGCGCCCACCGAAGAGCCGCCCGAGACCAGGACCACCTCGGCCCGCTCGAGCCCCTCGGCCACCGCGGCCCTGAGCCGCTCCGGCTCGTCCCTGACCAGCCCCAGCCAGATCGGTTCGGCCCCGGCCTCAATGATCAGGGCGGCCAAAGTGTGGGAGTTTATCTCCCTGATCTGACCCGGCCCCGGCCTCTCCCCGGCCGGGACCAGCTCGTTACCGGTGGAGACGACGGCCACCCGGGGCCGGCGGACGACCTGGACCCGGGTCAGGCCCAGGCCGGCCAGGAGGCCCAGCTCCTGGGCTCTCAGCTCCGAGCCGGCCCGGAGCAGGACCTGACCCTCGGCCGCGTCCTCACCCCGGCCGATGACGTTGGCCCCGGGGGCCACGGCCCGGGTCAGCTCCAGGCTGGTCCGGTCGAGAAGACGCGAGTACTCGAGCATGACCACGGCGTCGGCCCCGGCCGGCAGAACGCCCCCGGTCCAGACCTTGACCGCCTGGCCGGCCCGAACCTCGACCTCGGCCGGCCGGCCCATGGCCACCTCGCCGGCCAGCTCGAAAAGGGCCGGCGAGGACTCCGAGGCGCCGAAGGTCTCCCTGGCCCTGACCGCGAAGCCGTCCACGGTGGAGCGGTCAAAGGGGGGCAGATCCTCGGGCGCGGGCGCGTCCTGGGCCAGGACCCGGCCGCTGGCCCGGTCCAGGTCAACCTCCTCGGCCTCCAGGCGGTCAAAGGCCTCCAGGCGGTCCAGAACCTGGGGCCTGGTCTGAACCCTGAAGAAGGTGAAGGTCTGTTCTGCTGGCGGGCTCCCGGTCAAAGCGACTCCAGTGTCAGGATTGACATATTACTCTGGAGATAGATTTATCTGGTGTTGAACCCGGGGTCAAGTACTTCAGAAGCGGTAGCGGGGGGCCAGATCCAGGGCGTGGCGGACTTCGGGCAGGACCTTTTCCGTAACGAAGCGGGCCGGAATGTCGCTCGGCTCGTCCATCCGCTGGGTCAGGACCCCGCTGACGAAGCGGGAGAACATGTCCTCGGCCGGCCCCTCGGCTCCGTCGAGGTACCAGTCCACCCGGGCCAGGAGCTCCTTGATGGGGTCCTTGTGCTCCAGGTAGAGGGCCACGTAGTGGCTGGCGAAGAACTGGACCAGGCAGGACTTGAGGAACTCGCTCTCTTCCGAGCCCGAGGTCAGCTCGGTCTTCTCGATCTCCTGGAGAACCAGGATGAGGATCAGGACCGGCAGCTCGTTGGACAGGCTCTCCAGCTGGGGCGGCTTGGGCCGCCTGAAGAGCGAGCCGTTCTGCTTCAGGGCCCTGATCAGCCTCCGGTTGATCCTGGGCATGGCCGCGGCCAGCAACCCGTGGATTCGGGAGGCCAGGTGGAGGGTGTTGAGTGAGGCGGCCAGGTCCATCCTCAACCTCGTGGCTCAGGGTCGGCTGGGGACTCAGGTGACGTTCAAATTTATTCGCCGGGGGACAAAGTGTCAAGAGGCGGTAAGTGTGGCTTGCCAATCCGGCCGTGAGGGACTTAGGATGGAGCGAGTGGGAGACATGTTCAGCCCCCTGATCAATCTATCGTGGCCCGACGTGGCCGACGTTCTCTTCCTGAGCGTCGTGGCCTACTACCTCTACCTCTGGTTCCGGGGGACCAAGGCCCTCCGGGCCATCATCGGGCTGGTCGTTCTGGGGGTCTGTTACTCCCTGGCCCGGTTCTGGGGCCTCTTCCTGACCACCTGGGTCTTCCAGGTCCTCTGGCAGGTCCTGGTCATCCTGGTCCTGATCCTCTTCCAGAACGAGATCCGCCAGGTCCTGGAGCGGGTCAACCCCCTCAAACCCTGGCTGAGGCGCGAGAAGTCAGAGACCCTGGCCACGATTCAGGTGGTTTCCCGCCTGGCCCGGGATCTGGCCGACCGGGGCTGGGGCGGGCTGGTGGTCTTCAAGCGGCACCTCTTCCTAGCCGGCCTTTCCGACGAGGGTCTGGCCCTGGACGCCGACGTCTCGCTGGAGCTGCTGGAGTCCATCTTCAATCCCAAGGCCCCGGCCCACGACGGAGCGGTCATCATCGAATCCGACCGGGCGGTGCGAATGGGCGCGATCCTACCCCTCTCGGCCCGCCAGGACCTGCCCAGCTACTACGGGACCCGTCACCGGGCCGCCCTGGGCCTGAGCGAGGGCTGCGACGCGGTCGTGGTCGCCGTCTCCGAGGAGCGGCGGGAGATCAGCCTGGCCGTGGAGGGCAAGCTCAAAAAGGTCAAGCCCGAGATGCTGGAAGGCGAGCTGGCCGCCCTCCTCCATCCGGCCGCCGACCCGGCCGTCAAGGGCCTGGCCCGGGCCAGGCGCCTGGTCCTGGCCAACTGGCCCATCAAGATAGGCTCGCTGTTCCTGGTGGCCATGGTCTGGCTGGTCCTGGCCGGCCAGCAGAACTTCCAGGTCAGCCTCCAGGTTCCGGTGACCTACGCCTGGGTCGAGTCCGGTCTGGAGGTAGGCGAACTGAGCGACCGGGAGGTCAAGCTGGATCTGACCGGCCCCCGGCGCCAGGCCAGCTCGGTCAAGACCGAGGACGTCAAGGTGGTCGTCAGCCTGAGCGGGATGGAGGTCGGCGAGCACCAGATCAGCCTCATCCGCCAGAACATCCAGGTGCCCCTGGGGCTGGAGGTGGCCCGCGTCTCGCCTCGGGTCATCAGGGTCATCCTCCAGAAAAGGGGGTAGGCTTGGCGCCGCGGGTGTCTCAGAAGGAGAAGGTCAAGCGGATCCTGGATATATTCAGTCACGAGGACCGGGTCCTCCTCCCCCTGGTGGCCGACCCCGACGCCATGGCCAGCGCCATGGCCTTCAGGCGTCTTCTCTGGCACAAGGTCGCCTCCTCGACCATCGCCCGGGTCAACGAGATCCAGCGCTCGGACAACGCGACCATGATCCGGCTCCTGAGGCTCCACATTACCCCGCTCCGGGACGTCCGGCCGGCCGATTACTCCAAGATCGTCCTCCTGGACGGCCAGCCCGAGCACCACGACGCCCTGGCCGGTCTCAACTACGACGTCATCATCGATCACCACCCCCTCCTGGAGACCTCCAGGGCGGCCTATCTGGACATCCGGCCCGGCTACGGGGCAACGGCCACGATCATGACCGGCCTGCTCAGGGCGGCCGGCATCGTTCCCTCTAGATCCCTGGCCACGGCCCTGCTTTACGCCATCAAGACCGACACCGACACCTTCTCCCGGCCGACTCTGGCCGAGGACGTGGCCGCCTTCCGCTACCTCTACCGCTACGCCGATCAGAACCTGATCCGCAAGTTCGAGTACTCCGAAATCCCCCTCAGCCTGCTCAAGTACTTCCGCCTGGCCCTGGACCGGATCAGTATCCGGAGCGAGAAGGCCTTCGCCTTCCTGGGCCGGGTCAACAACCCGGACGCCATGGTCATGGTCGCCGACTTCCTGATGCGCATCCAGACCATCGACACCGCGGTCACCAGCGGACTGCACGAAGACCTCCTCATCGTCATCTTCCGCAACGCCAAGGGCCGGCGTAACGTCGGCCGGCTGGCCCAGCGGGCCTTCGGCCGCCTGGGCCGGGCCGGCGGGCACATGTCCGCGGCCAGGGCCGAGGTCCACCTAGCCGCCCTCAAGGAGGCGGGCGTCCCGGTCGAGGACGAGGCGGCCCTGGAGCGGTACGTCATCAAGACCATTCGCGGCCGGGCCAGCTAGGGGGCGGGTTTGACAGGCCAGGCCGCGGTGTGTAACGTGAGGCCTGTCCGGCCACGGGCTTGAGGGCCCTAAATTCAGCCGGAGGAAGACGACGAGTCCGACCACTCCGCCCAGGTTCAAGCCGGTCCTGATTCTCGGCGGGGGCCGGGTGGGCGGGCGAGCGGTGAAGATCCTGTCCGAATTGGGGTTCGAGAACCTGACGGTTGTAGACCGCCGGCCCCAGGCCCTGGCCGGCCTGGGCGGGGCGAGGAGCCTGGCCGTTGATTCGGCCCCGGACTGGCTGGCCGGCCTGGAGCTCGGGCCGGAGTGGATCATCCCGGCCCTGCCCCGGCACCTGGCCTGGGAGTGGCTGCGGGACCGTCTGGGCCGACGGGCCAGGCCGGCCGCGGTGCCGCTGGGGCTTACCCGGGAGCTGCCCAACGGCCGGCCCAGCGGCGACGGAGGCTGGACCGCCAGCTGGGCTGACTTCCTCTGCCCGGCCGAGTGCTCGGAGCACGGCCCCTGCCCGGTCCTGGGGACCCGGCTGGAGCCGCTCCACGAGCGACTGAAGGAGTTGGCCGATCAATGGCCCTTGGCCGTTCTGAGGAGTCATCCCCTGGCCCCGGGGCTGGGCGGCTTCCCGGCCCGGAGCCTGAGGCGGCTGGAGGACCTGGCCCGGGGCCGCTCGGGCCTCCTGGCCGTGGCCACGGCCTGCCGCTGTCACGGGGTGGTCCACGCCCTTGAGGTTGATCAAGGAGGGTTTGATGAAGACTAGGCGACTTCTCTCGTTGGCCCTGGTCCTGGGCCTGGTCATGGTCTGGCCCGGCCCGGCGCCGGCCCAGCAGACCCCGAGCGGCGAGGAGAGCCAGGCCAGCGAGGAGAGCCAGGCGACCGGGGTCTACCGCGACTTCAGCGACATTCTTCTGCCCCGCGAACTGGTGGTCGAGCGGGACAAGTCGTTCATCTACGACACGGCCTCGCTGACGGCCGGGGTCCTCTATCTCAACGGCCGGGTCGAGGTCAAGTCGCTGACCAACTTCTTCGCCCAGTCCATGGTCACCGACAACTGGGTCCTGGCCGCCCGCTTCCTCACGCCCAAGGTGGTCCTGCTCTTCGAGAAGACCAACAAGAGGGCCATAATCACCATCACCGAGACGACCTTCACCACCCACTGCGAGATCTGGGTGGCCCCCTTCCTGGGATCGGTCAAGTAGAGGCTCTATGCTGCGCTGGAAGCGGATACTGCTCGGCGTGACCGGCGGCATCGCCGCCTACAAGGCGGCGGACCTGAGCAGCAAGATGATGAAGCTGGGGGCCGAGGTCCGGGTGGCCCTGACCCGCCACGCCACCGAATTCGTCGCCCCCCTGACCTTCCAGGCCCTGACGGGCAACCCGGTCATCACGGACATGTTCGACCCCAGGACCGAACAGACCATGAGCCACATCGACCTGGCCCGGCGGGTGGACATCATGGTCCTGGCCCCCTGCACGGCCAACATGATCGGCAAGCTGGCCGCCGGCATCGCCGACGACTGGCTCTCCACCGCGGTCCTGGCCACCCGCGCCCCGGTGCTGATCTGTCCGGCCATGAACACCCGGATGTTCGAGAACCAGGTGGTTCAGGGGAACCTGACCCGGCTAGCGGCCCGGGGCTTCCATCTGGCCCCGACCGGCGTGGGCGATCTGGCCTGCGGCGAGAAGGGCCAGGGCCGCCTGATCGAGGTGGAGCAGATCCTGGAGATGATCCAGCTCATCCTGGCCGAGAAGGACCTGCCCGGCCGCAAGGTCCTGGTCACGGCCGGCCCGACCAGGGAGTACCTGGACCCGGTCCGGTTCATCTCCAACCCCTCCTCGGGCAAGATGGGCTACGCCTGCGCCCGGGCGGCCGCCCGCCGGGGCGCCGAGGTGGTTCTGGTCTCCGGCCCCTCCCGGCTGGCCCCGCCGGTGGGCGTGAATTTGATCAGGGTCTCCTCGGGCCGGGAGATGCTCGAGGCCTGCCTGGCCCACTTCGACGACGCGGACGTGGTCATCAAGGCCGCGGCCGTGGTCGACTACGGCTCCAGCCAGACCAGGCCCCACAAGATCAAGAAGCACGAGGGCGTCACCACCCTGGAACTGGTGAAGACACCAGATATACTTGAGACCATGGGCCAGCGGAAAAAACAGCAGATCCTGGTCGGCTTCGCCGCCGAGACCCAGAAGCTGGTCGAACACGCCCAGGTCAAGATGGACAAGAAGAACCTGGACCTGATCGTGGCCAACGACGTGGCCCAGGAAGGGGCCGGGTTCGAGAGCGACACCAACATCGTCAAGATCCTCCAGCGCCACGGCCCCATCCAGGAGCTGCCTCTCCTGACCAAGGACGAGGTGGCCGGGATCATTCTCGACCGGGTTCTGGACCTCCTCCAGCACAGGGAGGCCTCCAAGGCGTGAGCCGCCAGCTTCTGGCCGAGGCGGCCGGCGAACTGGCCGCCTACCTCCGCTTCCAGGAGCGCCTGGGCCTCAACGGCCTGCGCCTGGGCCCGGAGGCCCGGGCCGCCCTGGAGCGGCTGGACCAGCCCCCGGCGGCCGGGCCGGGCTGGCCGGCCGCGGGGCCGGCCCCGGACCTGGCCGAACTGGCCCGCCAGGCGGCCGCCTGCACCCGCTGCGGCCTGAGCCAGAGCCGGAGCCAGGTCGTCTTCGGCGAGGGCGACCCCCGGGCCGAGCTGATGTTCATCGGCGAGGGCCCCGGTAAGGAGGAGGACCTCTCGGGCCGGCCCTTTGTCGGACCGGCCGGCAAGCTCCTGGGCGACATCATCCGGGCCATGGGGCTCAGCCGGGAGCGGGTCTACATCGCCAACATCGTCAAGTGCCGCCCGCCGGGCAACCGGACCCCCCTGCCCGAGGAGGCCGCCGCCTGCCGGCCCTGGCTCCAGAGTCAGCTGGACCTGATCCGGCCCAAGGCCGTCATCGCCCTGGGCGCCTGCGCGGCCCAGAACCTCCTGGCCACCAGCCAGCCCATCAGCAAGCTGAGGGGCCGCTTCCACGATCTCGCGGGCATCCCGGTCATGCCCACCTTTCACCCGGCCTATCTGCTGCGCAACTACAGCAACGACAACCGGCGCAAGGTCTGGTCCGACGCCCAGCAGGTCATGGACCGGCTGGGACTGAAGAGGCCGTCATGAAGCCCAGGTTGATCGCCCTCGGCCTGGTCCTGCTGATCTTCGCCCTGCTGGCCGCCCCGGCCGGGCCGGCCGAAGCCAAGAGGCAGGCCTACGTGGCCGAGATCAAGGGGGCCATCAGCCCGGCCTCGACCCAGTACCTCGCCCGGGTCATCAAGCGGGCCGGCGAGGACGGGGCCGAGGTGGTCGTCCTCCTCCTGGACACGCCCGGCGGCCTGGTCGAGTCCATGCGCCTGATGGTCCAGGACATCCTGGCCGCCAAGCGCCCGGTCATCGTCTACGTCTGGCCCGAGGGGGCCCGGGCCGCCTCGGCCGGGGTGATGATCACCCTGGCCGCCCACGTGGCCGCCATGGCCCCCGGGACCAACATCGGCGCCGCCTCCCCGGTGGCCGCCGGCGGCAAGGACATCCCCGGGACCATGGACCGCAAGGTCACCAACGACCTCATCGCCTACGTCCGCTCCCTGGCCCACAAGCGCGGCCGCAACGCCGATTGGGCCGAGAAGGCCGTCCGCTACGCCGCCTCGGTGCCGGCGGTGGAAGCCGTGGCCGAGGGGGTCGTCGACCTGGTCGCCCCCAACCTGGAGGCCCTCCTGGACTGGGCCGACGGCCGCCAGATCAAGCTGCCCGAGGGGCAGGTGACTCTGGCCACCAAGGACCTGGAGCTGGTCAGGTTCGAGCCCTCCCTGCGCGACCGCCTCCTGGGAGCCATCGCCAACCCGAATCTGGCCTACATGCTCCTCATGCTCGGCATTCTGGCCGTCTACTTCGAGCTGGCCAACCCCGGGGCCGTCCTGCCCGGCGTGGTCGGGGCCATCTCGCTCATCCTGGCCTTCTTCGCCATGCAGACCCTCTCGGTCAGCGTGGCCGGCCTGCTTCTGATCATCACCGGCGCGGCCCTGTTCCTGCTGGAGATCAAGGTCACCTCCTACGGACTCCTCTCCATGGCCGGAGTGGGCTGCTTGCTGGTCGGCTCGATAATGCTCTTCGACACGCCCCGGACCGGCATCCGGCTCCCCTGGTCGACCATCCTGCCCACCGTGGCCGCCCTGTCGGCCTTCTTCACGGCCATAATCTATCTGGTGGTCAAGGCCCAGCGCCGCAAGGCGGCCCGCGGGCCGGGCGGGCTGATGGGCGAGCGCGGCCGGGTGATGAGTTGGGAGGACCGGGGCGGCAAGGTCTTTATCCACGGCGAGATTTGGCGGGCCGAGAGCGAGGAGCCCCTGGCCGAGGACGATCGGGTCGAGGTCGTCGGCGGCACCGGGCTCAGGCTCAAGGTCCGCAGGATTGGGGAGGGAAGGTAGATGTACGCCATTATCCTCATCGTCGTTCTGGCCATAATGTTCTTGGCCTCGGCCATCCGGGTCCTCAACGAGTACGAGCGGGGCGTGATCTTCCGCCTGGGCCGGCTCGTCGGCTCCAAGGGGCCGGGTCTGATCATCCTAATTCCCCTGGTCGATCGGATGACCAAGATATCCCTGAGGGTGGTGGCCATGGACGTGCCGCCCCAGGACGTCATCACCCGGGACAACGTCTCGGTCAAGGTCAACGCCGTGGTCTACTTCCGGGTGGTCGAGCCGACCCTGTCGGTCATCGAGGTCGAGGACTACCTCTACGCCACCTCCCAGCTGGCCCAGACGACCCTGCGTTCGGTCTGCGGCCAGGCCGAGCTGGACGACCTCCTCTCCGAACGGGACAAGATCAACAGTCAGCTCCAGGAGATCCTGGACAAGCACACCGATCCCTGGGGGGTCAAGGTCTCCACGGTCGAGGTCAAGCACATCGATCTGCCCGTGGAAATGCAGCGGGCCATGGCCCGCCAGGCCGAGGCCGAGCGGGAGCGGCGGGCCAAGGTCATCAACGCCGAAGGCGAGTTCCAGGCGGCCGCCCGCCTGGCCGAGGCGGCCCAGATCATCGAGGAGCACCCCGTGGCCCTGCAGCTGCGCTACCTGCAGACCTTGCGCGAGGTGGCCTCCGAGAACAACTCGACCACCCTCTTCCCCATCCCCATCGATATGTTCAAACCCTTCTTCGAGCTGGCCACCGAGGCGGTCAAGACCAAGAAGAAACAGATCGAGAAGGAGTGAGCCGATTCACCCGGGGCCCGGCCCTGAGAATGCATTTGGCCCTTGCCAAACTGGGCCGGGCCGGGTATAGGAGATACTTTCCAGACTTCTCAAAAGGAGTGGTCAGGCATGGCCGAAGAGGAAACCAAGGAACAAGAAACCTTAGCCCCGGACGAGTTCATCCTGCCGGAGATTCCCGCCGATCGCCCCCTGGACAAGATGACGGTCAAGGAGCTGAGGGCCCTCGGGCTCCAGATCCCCACCCTGGTCGGCGTCCACGGCATGAAGAAAGAGGAGCTCCTGGCGGCCCTCAAGGAAGTCTACGGCATCGTTGAGGAGGCCAAGGTTTCCGTGGCCGAGGTCAAGGGCCTCAAGGCCCAGATCAAGGACCTGAGAGCTCTCAAGGCCGAGGCCCGGCAGGCCGAGGACAAGAAAAAGGTCGACATTTTCAGGCGCAAGATCAACCGGCTCAAGAAAAAGACCCGCAAGACGGCCGCCACAGCGGCTTAGGCTGGGAGGGCTCATGGACCGGGCCGAAGCGTGGCAGCTTCTCAACGAGAGGGTCGAGGCCGACAACCTGCTCAAGCACTGCCTGGCCTCGGAAGCGGTCATGCGCGGCCTGGCCAGGAAGCTGGGTCACGACGAGGAGCTGTGGGGCCTGACCGGGCTGCTCCACGACCTGGACTATCCCGAGACCAAGGACGACCCCCAGCGCCACGGCCTCTACACGGTCGAGCTCCTGGCCGGCAAGCTGCCCGAAGCGGCCCTGACCGCGATCAAGCGCCACAACGCCGAGGCCCTGGGTCTCACCCGGGAGACGACCCTGGACCTGGCCCTGACCGCGGCCGAGACCATCACCGGTCTGGTCGTGGCCACGACCCTGGTCTACCCGGACAAGAAGCTGACCAGCGTCAAGCCCAAGTCCGTGACCAAGCGGATGAAGGAGAAGGCCTTCGCGGCCAACGTCAACCGCGACCACATCCTGCTCTGCGAGAAGTTCGGCCTGCCCCTGCCCGAGTTCGCCGCCCTGGCCGTGGAGTCCATGCGCCAGATCAGCGATCAGCTGGGCCTCTAGAACCGCCTCCGACCATCTTCCGGCGCGGGTCCGCCGTCAGGCCGCCGGCTTGACACGGCCCCGGCCGGCCTTATCTTTTAATTAAAAGCGCAGCCAAGGAAGAGAAAATGCCCATTTACGAGTACAAGTGCCAGGACTGCGGACACCAGTTCGAGGAGCTGGTCCTGGGCGGCCGCGAACCCAACGAGTGCCCCAAGTGCCGCAAAGGCAAGGTCTCACGCCTCATGTCCATCTGCGCCACCGGCCGCGGCTCCGATTCCGGGCTCAGCCTGAGCGGCTCCGGCGGCTCCTGTGGCGGGGGCGGATTTTCCTGAGCCGGCTCCTGACGGCCGCGGGCGCGGCCGAAGCTATATCCGGCCAGGGGCTCCTGCGCAGGAGCCCCTGGCCGTTCCCTTCGGGAAACATGTCCGATACCGGCGGGTGGCGAGAGAGCTCAGTCCGGCCCCCTGACAGGCTCCCCTGATCGCTCTATTACCTCTATTCAATAAGAACCTTCTCTCTTTAAACCCCAGGTTAACACTGCTGATTGTCCGGTCAGGACAAATCCGCGGAGTGGCTGCCAGGATCGGGAGCGACCGGGAAAAGACTCTGAATCAAAGGACTTCCTCAGGCAGATCCTGTCCCGGCGGCCCAACGACCTCATCAAGCGGAGCGTGACCCGGGAGTATCCTCAAGCCCGCATCCTTCATTCCTTACAGGAGAGCGGGCGTTCCTGAGCTGGCCTTTCCGGGCGGGACGGCCCCGCGATTCCTTTAAGCCATCTCCTGCTGCTCCGAGGACCTGGATTTCCCGGTGATGGGGACAAAAAAAAGGCAAGCTTCCACCAGGCTCTCTTGGATATAAGGAAGCGCCTGGAGGCCGAAGCCCGTCGGGTGATGATCAAGGTCAACGGCCGCAAGGCCCTCGCCTCGGCTCTTGTCCGCTTCTCCGGCCTGCCCCATGAGCCTGGACCTCTCCCCGCTAACCCCGGAGACGCCGGCAAGCAAGCTGGAGCTGGACTCAAACCCGCCGGCCGGGGCCGGACAGGCCACGACCTCATCCGGCGCTACGTCACCCCGAACTTGAGCTCACGGCGCTCGGCCATCTGGTTGAACGAGGAGAGGACCTGGATCAGGGTGGCGGTCCTGCCCGAGCCCGTGGGGCCGTTGACTAGGGCTGACCGGGGCTGGACCCCGCTCAGGACCGTGGCGAGATGGAAGGCACCTGGGAAGATTTCCTGCCGAACCCAGGATCGTTGGTGTTACGATATTATCTCTCTTTTCTTGCTATATTAAATATAATCCTGTAAATACATTGACTTATAAACACACACCGCCGAGCGGAGACGAAGGAGCCGGGAGAGTATCCCCAGCCGGCCTTGGCCTTGACTCGATTGTAAAGATGCTCAGGTGGTCTGTCAGGACACTACTTATAGAGGCTGCTTTAATGCATATTGCGTATACATTTAGTGATTAATATAAATTATTGATATATTAATCCATCGTCTGTGCAAGGAATGGTGAAACTGCAAAAATATCAAATAATTAGATATAGTGATACATTATCAAGTGGCCCCGAAATGTAAAATACTCCCGGGACAGGTCAACTGAGGATGTGTTCCGCGCCGGCCAAAAGCTTGCAATGAGTGCATTTCAGGGCAAATAGCCCTCTGGTGGCCTCCGGCTTGGTGCCCGCGCGCCTTCTTTTATTCAGCCTTAGGAACAAATTGCAAAAAATCTCATTATATGGTAGTATAACAATTAGTTTGATGTTCCACTCACAGCCATGACTTATCAGGCATTGCGCGTTGATAATTGTCAAAAGAGCCTGACAGGTCTATCAACTATTTTGCCCGGGCCAGCCGCTGGTCCGGATTTGAATCCGTAATAACCTTCCAGGCCGACGGAATATGTTCATAGAAGCCCGATCGAGCCTAGGGGTCCGGGTGCATCGGAGAGCAGGGGCATCGCGGCATGACTAGCCAGCCAAGGATAATGATCGTCGAAGATGAGTTCGTCGTGGCGGCCGACATCAAGGTGCGGCTGGAGGCCATGGATTACCTCATTTCCGCCCGAGTCACCACAGGGCAAGAGGCTATCAACCGAGCCGAGATGGAGCGGCCTGACTTAGTCCTGATGGATATCCTGCTCAGGGGAGAGATAGATGGTATTCAAGCAGCGCAAGAAATTCACTCCCGCCTGGGCATTCCCGTCATCTTTTTGACCGGCCTGGCCGACCGGGAGCGGATCGAGAGGGCCAAGGCAACCGAACCCTTCGGGTATCTGACCAAACCGCTCAACGATGTCGAGCTCAAGGCTTGTGTTGAAATTGCCCTGTACAAGGCCAAGATGGAACGGCAACTCGTGGATAGTGAGAGACGGTTTCGAGGCTTCTTCGAGTCGGCCGGGGTAGGCATGGTCGTGTTAGACCCAGACAACCGCTTTGTCAGGGCGAACTCTTTCCTGTGCGACATGCTGGGCTATTCAGAAGAGGAACTCACTGGCAGGCGGGCCGAAGAAATGATCCCGCCCGAAGACGTCCACATCGTCCAGGCGGCCTTGAAGAGGATATGGGAGAGCGGGACCGATCACGAATCCTACGAAAAGCGCTTTATACACCGGGACGGACATCTGATCTGGGCGCGGATCAGCCTGGCTCTCATCCGGGACGGCAATGGCGTTCCCCTGTATTTCACCACCCAGATACAGGACATCACCGAGAGCAGGCGAACCATGGAGGCGCTCAGGAAGTCCGAACTATGGATGCGCAGCATCTTCAACTCGCAAGACGACGCGGTCCTGGCCGTGAGTCGGGACGGGCATTTGATCAAAATAAACATTGCCGCTGAAAGGATGTTTGGCTATTCAAATGACGAAGTGGCTGGCCAGTCAACTGAAATATTTCATGTGGACAGGCATCATTATCTTGAATTTAATAAAAATATTAATATGGCCTTCAAGAATGATCAAACGGCCCGCTTTGAATTTAAGGCAAAAAGAAAAAACGGCGAAATATTTCCAACCGAGCATACGGTCTCATCTTTGAAAAACGATGCTGGAGAAACCATCGGCATTGTCAGCGTGGTTTCCGACATCACCCAGCGCGTGCGAGCTGAAGAAACACTTCGGGTCCAGAGAATGCAGCTTCGCTCCCTGGCCGTCGAACTGACGCTAACCGAGGAGAGGCAAAGGCGTGCCTTGGCCGCCGATCTGCACGACCGGGTGGGCCAGTCCCTGGCCATGGCCCGGATCAAGCTGGAGCAGGAGTATCAGGCAGGGGCTTCATCTCGGAAAGAACCCCTCAAGAAGGTCCTCAAACTTTTGGAAGGCGCAATCAGGGACATCAGAATGTTGATTTTTGAGATCAGCCCCCAGACGCTGTACGAGTTGGGTTTGCCGACGGCCCTGATTGAACTGACCGAGCAGTTCCAGAAGGAATTCGGCTTGCGAATCCAAATGACGGACGACGGCGCGTCAAAGTCTCTTGCCGGCCCGGCCCAGATAATCCTGTATCGGGCGACCCGGGAATTGTTGAGCAACACGGTCAAGCACGCTCGGGCCGAACATGTTAGAATAGTTTCGAAAAGAGTCGGTGATAAGATCCGGATAGAGGTACATGACGATGGAGTCGGCTTCAATCCGAACGAGTACGAAAAAGGATCGACCGGCATCAAGTCTTACGGCCTCTTCAGTCTCAGAGAGCGAATTGCCTACTTGAACGGGACTTGTGAGATCGATTCACGACCTGGGAAAGGGACCAGCGTCACGCTGTCACTGCCGCTGGCATAGCGCCGGGGCCAGGCTTGGTGAGGCCCGGCTGAGGCTTGATAGGGTCGATTACGCGGCCGAGTTCTGGGGGGCTGATGATCACCTCTTGTCTTGTTCTATCGAGTCGGCCGCATTACTATATCGTCTGCCTAAACTTGCTCGGAGCAGCAGCTTTCAGTGAACATTAGCCGGCAGAGGGGAGCAGAGGGGAAATGCCTTTGACTCATCGAGTACTGGTGGCCGACGATCATACTATTTTTCGGGATGGATTGAAGGTTCTCCTTGGGGAACTGCCCAACATCGATGTGGTGGGCGAGGCCAATGACGGTCGAGAGGCGGTAAAGTTCTGCCGGGAGATCAAACCCGACTTGATCATTATGGACGTGGCCATGCCCGGCCTCAGTGGCATCGATGCCACCCGCCAGATCGTCAACGAGTGCCCAGGCACCAAGGTCATCGCCCTGTCGATGCACTCACGGAAGAGCTTTGTCTTGGAGATGTTCAAAGCCGGCGCATCCGGCTATCTATTGAAGGACTGCGCCTTTTCGGAATTGACCATCGCCTTGGATAGGGTAATGGCCGACAAGCCTTACATCAGCCCCGAGATCAGCTCTGTCGTTTTAGAGAGCCTTTCCGCCTCGTCATCTGGCGTCGCATCCTCTTTTGAACCGCTCACAGCCAGGGAGAAAGAAGTCCTTCAACTCCTGGCCGAGGGGCGGCGGACCAGGGATATCGCCTATCTATTGAGCATCAGCGTCAAGACCGTCCAGACCCATCGCCGCAACATCATGGAGAAGCTGGATATCCATAACCTGGCCGATCTGATCAGGTACGCGGTCAGTAAAGGCCTGACTTCTCTGGACCTGTAAAACCCGCCCAGTGGTCCCCGTTCCATGTTCAGGGTTCACGGTCTCTTTAGTTTATCTACCATTTTATATTAGCAGCTAGTATTTGGCCTTAGTAATATTTCATACATTGCCCGATTGTATACTAATGATCGTCGGGTTATTGTCAATTTAGCCAGTACATCCAGGGGGCTGGCTCATGGCTGGCAGGCAACGGTTAGTACACAAATATGATAAAAATATTGCTCTCCGGCAATAGCGATTCCGTTATAAATTAGGGATCGAGGCTGTTCGAGAACGAGTCGGACTTGAAAGCTGTCGGCGAGACGGACAGTGGACGGGAGCTGGTCGAAGTGGCCAAGGCGCAGCCGGCGGAATTGCTTGGCCAGACTTCATAATGCCCGTCATGAACGGTGTAGAGACCACGCGGATACTGCCAGGCAGTCATCCCGGCAACAGGATCATCGAGGCATCGATGCGCGTCCACAATTTTTTCCTCTCAGCCGTGAAGTGCGGCCGCGTTGGCCTGTATGACAAAGGATATTTTCTTTCGGGACGGCGTGATGGCCATCCCTGAAGCCTTGGTTGCACGGGCATTTATCAGCGAGGAGCAAAAGAGGCTTAGTTAGCCTCGGATTTAGTATGAGTTCTCTAATACAAAGTCTTGCCCCCATCATAGCCCTATTAAGACTCCTCACCGCATTATGTAAACGCTTGTTGGCTCAAAATCGGCGGCGGTCTGCCCTGGTCGGTGCTTTCTGTAGGGATCATGCGATCTCACTAACTGAAATGCACTACAGATGGGGTTGAAGTGACTGGCAGTGATTTCTGATAGAGATGGGTGATAAATGGACAACCTCCAATTGAGATTCCTTCGGGGGTAATTTAGATGGCAGGCCCGAGATCAGGTCAAGCAGCAACCACAGATAACACCGGCAGTATCGACCCCGGAGTACTTCTATCCGCCTTGCGGACCTTCAGGAAGGGCGATTTCTCCGTCCGGCTCCCGGCCGACAAGAGCGGTCTGGCTGGTGAGATCGCGGAAGCGTTCAACGATATCGTTGAATTGGCCGGGAGGCTCACCGGCGAGATGGCCACAATCAGCAAGACCGTCGGCCAAGAGGGAAGAATTTCCCAGCGGGCCAAGGTTCCGGGGAGCTTGGGGGACTGGGCGGCAGCTACCGATTCCCTCAACTCTCTCATCGACGACATGGCCCGTCCGATCAGCGAGGTAGCCCAGGTGATCGGGGGGGTGGCCAAGGGAGATCTGACTCAGTCCATCGATCTTGAGGTGGAAGGTCGGCCGCTCAAGGGGCAATACCTAAAATTGGCCAACACGATCAACGTTATGGTCGACCAGCTCTCCAGCTTTGCCGACGAAGTGACCCGGGTGGCCCGGGAGGTGGGCACGGAAGGGCGATTGGGCGGCCAGGCCAAGGTCGAGGGGGTCTCGGGCACCTGGAAGGACCTGACCAACAACGTCAACCTCATGGCCAGCAACTTGACCGATCAGGTTCGCAACATCGCCGAAGTGACCACGGCCGTGGCCCAGGGTGATCTGACCCGCAAGATCACCATCCCGGCCCAGGGAGAGATCCTTCAACTGAGCGATACCATGAACACCATGGTCGACCAGCTCTCCAGCTTTGCCGACGAGGTGACCCGGGTGGCCCGGGAGGTGGGCACGGAAGGGCGATTGGGCGGCCAGGCCAAGGTCGAGGGGGTCTCGGGCACCTGGAAGGACCTGACCGACAACGTCAACCTCATGGCCAGCAACCTGACCGATCAGGTCCGCAACATCGCCGAAGTGACCACGGCCGTGGCCCAGGGAGACCTGACCCGCAAGATCACCATCCCGGCCCAGGGAGAGATCCTTCAACTGAGCGATACCATGAACACCATGGTCGACCAGCTCTCCAGCTTTGCCGACGAGGTGACCCGGGTGGCCCGGGAGGTGGGCA